>Ga0316207_10000003_pt1 | contig 586446 bp, 536 predicted proteins | sample 6weekpyrite_MG_FD_204943 | JGI IMG/M metagenome (GOLD analysis project Ga0316207, IMG submission 204943) | Microbial mat bacterial communities from mineral coupon in-situ incubated in ocean water Damariscotta River, Maine, United States -... | ecosystem: Environmental > Aquatic > Marine >...
CTTCTATTCCTTGAAACGCTTCCATTAAATCCATTTTGCACTCCTCAGCAATAACTTGAGTGCAATTTCTACTAAAATAATTTACATTTGTCTAATATATCTCTGATTTATATGCGATTGCCCTGGAGGAAACAACAGCAAAAAGATCGAATTTTAATGCGTTTTCCAAAAAAATTAATTTGCGCAACTTAACTTTTTAACGACAATGCATAATTCCCCAAAAGTGGTATAATTAGCATCATTATGTTCTTTAACCACAAACGCCTAAACTCCCAGCAAGTCAAACAATAGATACTTTTGTTTTTTGCTTAACCTGGAAAACCCAAATGTCCAACACTTCAATCTCATTCGACTCCATTAACAACGCACTGCTACAAGTTGACGCCACCGCTGAAACATCTGAAGCACATGGCACCTTATGTGGAATGATATGCATCCAAGGCAAGGGAGATGCAAATCACTGGATATCACACATTACCGATGAAGATATTTCTAATAACATAGAAACGCAAGAGTCGCATTCAATTCTACTGGCATTACATGACAAAACATTAGCAGATATCATTGGTCAAAATTACGAACTATCACTACTAATGCACGATGACGATGAGGCATTAGATATTCGAGTTGAAGATCTATGCTTATGGTGCCAAGGATTTTTATATGGATTGAGCATCGCTGGACTCAACGACATAAGCGCACTACCGAAAGAAGGCACAGAAATTTTACAAGATATGTCAGACATTAGTAAAGCTGGCTATGATCCCGAAGCAGATGACAACGAAAATGAAATGGCGTTTGCTGAAATTACCGAATATATACGAATTGGCGTGTATTTTATTTTCAGCATATTTAACGATGATGGGGCCAACTCAAACGCGAACACAATACATTAATCATTATGAACAAAACAGACCATAAAAAACGACGAAATCGACTATTGAAAACAATCGGTAAAAATTCCGTCGCCATTATTCCCACCGCATCCGAAAAAACCCGTAATCGAGACAGCGAATTTCCATTCCGTGGCGACAGTGATCTAATTTATCTAACCGGATTTGATGAACCTGAAGCCATAGCATTATTTATTCCCGGTAGACGCGCCGGTCAATATATACTTTTTTGTCGTGAAAAAAATCCCCAAATGGAAATCTGGAATGGACGACGCCAGGGAACAAGCGGCGCAATAAAAAACTTTGCTGCAGACGAAGCTTATCCTATCGATTCAATCGATGAAATATTGCCAAGTCTTCTTGAAAATAAGGAGCGAATTTATTACACCATCGGCAAAGATGAATCATTAGATAAACGACTAATGGGATGGGTTAATAAAGTAAGGCAGAAATCCAGAACAGGCATATTGGCTCCACAAGAGTTTTTCAGTCTGGATAATATCATCCATGAAATGCGATTAATAAAAAGTTCAGCGGAAATTAGCTTAATGCGCAAAGCGGCAGAAATTTCCTCTGAAGCGCACATCAAAGCGATGCAAGCGTGCAAACCAAATATTAGGGAACATACTGTTGAAGCAGAACTTGCCCATACATTTACAAAATATGGCTGCCCACCTGCCTACACCTCCATTGTTGGCGGCGGCGAAAATGCTTGCATACTACACTATAACGAAAACGATGCCATTCTAGAAGACGGCCATTTATTGTTAATCGATGCGGGCGCCGAATACAATTACTATGCATCAGATATTACACGCACTTTTCCAATTAATGGAAAATTTAACGCCGAACAAAAAATTATATACGAAATTGTACTTCGCGCCCAAATAGCCGCAATCAATAAAGTGAAACCTGGCAATCACTGGAATCAACCCCATGACGCTGCCGTAAGAGAGTTAACCAAAGGACTCATAAAAATTGGACTACTCAAGGGTGACTTAAAACAATTAATAAAAAATAATGCTTATCAAAAATTTTATATGCACAGAACAGGACACTGGCTTGGCATGGATGTTCATGATGTGGGCGACTACAAAGTCGACGGCAAATGGCGAGTCTTGGAGCCGGGCATGGTACTGACAATTGAGCCAGGGCTATATATTTCTTCTCAAAAGTCAGTGGCAAAAAAGTGGTGGGATATTGGCATTCGAATCGAAGATGATGTAGTAGTGACAAAAACGGGATCGGATGTGTTATCAAAGAACGCGCCGAAAACCATAGACGATATAGAATCCATAATGGCAAACTAGAAAAATGAAAAATGAATTTTATGATGTAACAATTATAGGTGGAGGCATGATTGGCGCATCTATGGCCTGCGCTTTAAGTACGTTACCGATTAAAATCGCCATAATCGAAGCTTTTCCATTTCGATCCAACAACCAACCGAGTTATGACGCAAGAAGCATTGCGCTGGCATATGGAAGTAAAAACATTTTTGAGACCCTTGGAATATGGAAAAACCTAAAAAATGATGCTTCACCAATAAATCATATCCACATTTCAAACCAACATGAATTTGGCGTAACTCGCTTGAACGCCAAAGACGAAAAACTTGACGCATTAGGATACGTAATCGAAAATCGTGTGTTAGGCAATGCCTTATTAGAAAAAATTCAGCAACAGAAAAATATCAACTTAATATGTCCTGCCACTCTCGATCATTTAGCCATTCGTGAGAAGGCAACTGTCAGCATTATACAGGATGAAAAAAAAAGGGACATTCAAACTAGTCTGATTATTGCTGCTGATGGTGGAAATTCTAAAGTAAGACAACTACTCAACATTGACACAAAATTAAAAGACTATCAACAAACTGCGATTATCAGCAACGTGAGCCCAGGAAAACCGCATAACAACATCGCATATGAAAGGTTTACCGAGCAGGGTCCCATTGCCATTTTGCCAATGACCGAGAATCGCTGCTCTTTAGTCTTATCAATACACTCCGACTCAAAAGATGCCATTCTATCAATGAATGACACCGACTTTATTCAGTATTTAGAATCGCGATTTGGATTTCGTACAGGTGGATTTACAAAAACGTCAGCACGCAGCGCTTATCCGCTCAGTTTAATGGAAACAAAAGAACATGTACGACAACGGGTCGTTATTATTGGCAATGCAGCACATACAATACACCCTATCGCTGGACAAGGATTTAATTTGGGAATTCGTGACGTCGCAACGCTAGCCGACACTATTAGTGAAGCAATGGTTAAAAATCAAGACATTGGTGAATTGAAGACGTTACAGCACTATCAATCACAGCGGGCTGCAGACCAAAAGAAAGTGATTGCTATCACAGACAATTTGACAAACATTTTTTCAAACAACTTTACACCATTAGCAAAATTAAGAAGTACCGGTTTATTGTTTACGGACTTAACGCCACCATTAAAACATTTTGTTAGCCGTGAAGCGATGGGATTAAGTGGCAGGTTACCAAAACTTGCTCGAGGGTTGCAGCTGTGAAAACATCAGATCAATTCGACATTATCATCCTAGGCAGTGGCATGGTTGGCAGCGCACTCGCTTGCGCACTTGGCAACTCCGATTTGCGAATTGCGGTTCTAGATCGACAAACACCAAATATCACTTGGCCCATTGATGGTTTCGATATGCGAGTTAGCGCGCTGACATCAGCGTCACAACAGATATTAGAACACATCAGCGCCTGGCCATTAATGCAAGAAAAAAGAATCACACCTTTTGAAAAAATGCAGGTTTGGGATGGCACTGGAAATGGGAAAATCGAGTTTGATAGCGCAGAAATCGGCAAACCATTCTTAGGTCACATAGTTGAAAATCGGGTAACACTCAGCTCGCTATTCAATGTCTTACATTCACATGCGAATATTACATTCATTGATTCTGCCATTGTCAGCAAAGTCGACTTAAATTCGGAAAATGTTACGCTAAGTCTGGAGAATAATACTTCCTACACAGCCAAACTCATAATCGGAGCAGACGGCGCGCGCTCCTGGTTGCGACAACAAGCTGACATTCCAATCACAAGTAAAGATTACAATCAAAAGGGACTCGTCACAACGGTCCAAACTGAGCATCATCATCAGTTCACTGCGCGACAACGCTTTTTGGAAACGGGCCCATTAGCATTTTTACCTCTTAGCGATGGATATAACTCCATAGTCTGGTCAAGCAGTACTGAAAATTCGGATAAATTACTTAGCCTCTCAGACTCAGAATTTATCAACGCACTCAATGTTGCCTTAGGCGAATCCGAGCTTGGCAGTGTCACGTCGATTTCCAAACGCGCCGCATTTCCACTAAAGAAACAACATGCCACACGTTATATTTTTAACAGAATGGCGCTTGTTGGAGATGCTGCACACACAATACACCCCCTTGCCGGACAAGGCGTTAATCTTGGCCTTTTGGATATCGCAACGCTCAGTGAAGAAATTCTAATAGCACAGAAAAAAGGCCGAGATATTGGAGGTCAATCGTTGCTGCGGCGATACGAGAGAAGACGCAAAGGTGATAATTTATTGATGATGAATGCGATGGATGGATTTCACACTCTATTTTCAAATGACAATACTGGACTATCCATTATTCGAAATTTTGGTCTAAACGTAACAAATTCAATCACACCAATTAAGTCACAAATAATATCTCATGCAATGGGTATCAATCGGTCTGTTCCACTGGTTGATCACTCTTTTGCGTTGTTATGAAATGATTTACCTTTCTACTAACAACCATTACGCATACGAGTCCCCCGTATTAGTGACATTGTTATCTCATCAGAACTAAATTCCGCAGGAAAATAGGTGCCCGATATTTTAGCATCATGAATACTCGCACCATCCAGTATCGTTTGAGAAAAGTCCACACCCCGTAAATCTGCTAATCGAAAATAGCAATTGGACATATCCAACCCGGTGGCATCCATACCCTGCAGATCCAAGGCTCTAAAGTCACAAGATGTTAAATCACATTTTTTACCTTTGTTTTTATAGTGATTAAACTTTTCGATTTTCCCATCGCGAAGCAACTGATACATCGCATCTTTTTTAATTACTGGAGATTCACTCATAACGTCATACCATTTACTGTCTTTATATATCTAATATCGGACAATTTAGATTTTATTTAATTTATATACTGTTTGGCGTATTAACAGGGTCTACATCGTCTTAATTTTACGTCCGTTTAGTGGCTGAATGGGGCGAGTGCTATTCGGAAAAATACGTTTAAACGCATTAATTTGCCCAGCAGATATCGGAACATGTGCCGACAAAATATTCCAGTTAACTTGCTCAGTACAAGGCGGTGTCGTTAGAGAACCCATATAGTGAAAATATGCTTTTCCCCCAGGCAACATATTAATAACGTTCATTGTATAATTTAAAATAACATTACCGTAGTTTTTTGGCATAGCGCCCCAAATCGCCGCAAGAAATTCGTTTCTATCACCTTCATCAAACATTAGCGCAATTACCGCAATTTCGCCGTCATCAGCCTTATGAACCAAATGTGCAACTAGATCAGCCTGCTTTCCATGAATTTGATGCTCACTCGGGCTGTGAAAATGAAATTGTAATAAATTATATTTTTTTTCCTGAATAATCGCATAACTTCCCGGCCCATAGTCAATCTGAATCGTGTGTCCATTATTTTTAATGACAGGATTTTTCGTGTTATTGTAATGATATTTGATTGCACTCAACCCAGCAGAATTTTCACCAACTAGATCAATTGGAGATTGCGCTTTACCAGAATCACACGCTGAAAACTCAGGTTGTAAAGCACCCCATTTATCGGGCCCCTTCTCTCCCACATAATCCCAATCCAGTTCTACCAAGTGAACACCTTTGTCTCTAGCAACTGATTCCGTTTGCTTTTGACTACTATCAATACAAGCAACACTAAAAAATGATACTGAAAGAATCAGAATGATCTTGAACATTGACAGCTTCCCTTTATTAATTCAACACGACCAACAGCACAATATTTGCCACGCCCTGCACTACTTTAATAAAAACATTCGACAAATTTATTGAATACACCCGCACCGATTATATTCAAACCAATGCTTTTGACTATTTATTAACAAGCCTTTAGATAATAGCAATAAATTTCTAACCTTTAATAGAATATTAATCAATCTATAAAAATAATCTAAAAAATGTCGTGTTATTTAATTGGGACTTCTCCACTATTGCGTCTTAATGATACTATTCGCAATCATTGAAATTGATACTACACAGCCGGTAACAGATTAAAATACCAGCTATCATAAACTATGGAACGAGGGCAAAAATGAGAATTTTAGTTGTTGGTAGTGGTGGACGAGAACATGCCTTAGCGTGGAAAGCTGCTCAACCGAACTATGTAGAAACTGTTTTTGTCGCGCCGGGAAATGCAGGCACACACCTTGAACCTAAATTACAAAATGTGGACATATCTGTCACTGATATTCCAAACTTGGTCAATTTTGCCAAGTCTGAAAAAATTGATTTCACTATCATTGGACCCGAAGCTCCCTTGGTTCTTGGCATAGTGGATACTTTTCAAGAAAACGGATTGAAATGTTTTGGTCCTTCAAAAGTTGCATCCCAACTTGAAGGCTCTAAAGCATTTACCAAAGATTTTTTAAAACGACACCATATTCCCAGCGCGGAATATGGTGTGTTTACTGACATTCCTTCCGCTAGCAATTACTTACGTAACTGCAAATTACCGATAGTCATAAAGGCTGATGGATTAGCAGCGGGCAAAGGCGTCATCATTGCTGAGACAGAGCAAGACGCATTAACAACAATTGAAGACATGTTAGCAGGCAATAAATTTGGTGAAGCGGGGCATCGCGTCGTCATCGAAGAATTTCTTCAAGGTGAAGAAGCCAGTTTCATTGTCATGGTTGACGGCAAAAACATTTTACCGCTCGCCACCTCTCAAGATCACAAGGCACGAGATGAAGGCGATACAGGCCCAAATACTGGTGGCATGGGCGCTTACTCTCCCGCCCCAGTTGTTACACCTGATATTCACCAACGGGTGATGCACGAGGTAATTATTCCAACGGTGAATGGAATGGCCTCTGAAGGTGCTCCCTACACTGGCTTCCTTTATGCCGGCCTCATGATATCGCCAAATGGAAAATTAGATGTTCTCGAATACAATTGTCGTTTTGGTGATCCAGAAACGCAACCCATAATGATGCGACTAAAATCAGACTTAAATCTGTTGATTGAAGCGGCATTAGAGCAAAAACTCAATACCGTTTCAGCAGAGTGGGATAACCGCTGCGCCTTAGGTGTTGTTTTAGCCGCTGGCGGTTATCCAGATAAATATACAAAGGGTGATGAAATTTCTGGTTTAAATCAATCCCTTTCAGACAATACAAAAGTTTTTCATGCTGGCACAGCATTATCAAATGATAAGGTTCAAACCAATGGCGGTAGAGTCTTATGTGCGGTTGCGTTGGGAGAAAGCGCATCCCAAGCTCAATTAAATGCGTATGATGTTTGTAAAAATATTCATTGGAATAATATGTACTATCGAAAAGACATTGGCTTTAAAGCCATAGCAAGAGAAAACAATTCAGTAGCGTAAAGGAAATATAATGAGTGAAAAATTTGTTGCAATTTTAATGGGATCAGACTCTGATCTTCCAACAATTCAAAGTACCATTGATACACTGAAAAGTTTAGACATCAAAATTGAGGTAAAAATTACCTCTGCACATCGAACACCACAAGCGACTCACGACTACGTGACTGATGCTGAAAGTCGAGGCTGTGCAGTATTTATCGCTGCTGCTGGATTGGCCGCACATTTAGCGGGAGTTGTTGCTAGCTTAACAATACGTCCAGTTATTGGCATCCCAATGGACGGCGGACCATTAAACGGGCAAGATGCTTTGCTTTCAACTGTTCAAATGCCAGGCGGAATACCCGTTGCTACCGTTGCAATTGGTAAAGCTGGCGCAAAAAACGCTGCATTTCTTGCCGCGCAAATCTTAGGAGTTTCTGATGCATCCATTGCAGAGCGCATTCAAAAAGCGCGAAATGACAATGCTAAAGCGGTAATAGAGAAAGATAAAGCACTGCAAGCGACATTGTCCGCATAAAAAAAGATTTCGCGATGAAATTCGCTATTAAAAAAGCAACAGATTGCTTATTGGCTGGCGGAATCATTGCGTATCCGACGGAATCAGTTTATGGATTAGGATGCGACCCACAAAACATAAAAGCGGTACATCGATTGGTATCGCTAAAAAATCGCTCAATCAATAAGGGATTAATTTTAGTTGCAGCTAACTTTGACCAATTATTACCATATTTGGCTGAAATAGATTTCATTACTTATGAAAAAGTCATGAACACCTGGCCTGGGCCTACCACTTGGTTATTACCGTGTAATCAAAACGCGCCGAAATATTTACGAGGACATTTTAACTTGCAGGCTGTGCGTATTAGCAATCACCCAGTGGTTGAATCGCTTTGTTTACATTTTGGTGGCGCCATTGTATCCACAAGTGCAAACAAAAGTGGTAGGCCAGCTACCAAAACCGCATTACAGGTGCGACACATCTTTTCAAATAACATCGATTATATTGTAAACGGAAAACTCGGCGGAATAAATCGGCCAAGTAAAATAATCAATGTCATAACAAATAAGGTGGTAAGACAATAGCCACCCAATTAATTTTCCATAATTACATTAATATTTCTTTATAATTGTTATAGAATTTTATTTAGAATTAAGCGTCAAATCTCTACAAGCACACTATTTAAACATCAAAACTCTTATTGCAACCTAACAAATTGCCTCGAAACTCAAATTAGCGTCAATAATCAAAATATTATGGCCAAATTATTAAAGATCAATCATTCACACCACATATTATTTTCCATGTTATGGATCATTCTCCTATTCCTCATAAATCCCTCTTTTAGTTTTGCTAGTCATCAAAATATTACGTTAGTTTATTCGGGTAACTTAGATGGGGAGCTGGAACCCTGTGGATGCAGTGAAGGCGGAAACAAAGGTGGTATAAAAAGGCGAGCCACTATGATTGACTCATTGCGAAAAGAAACGCCTGATTTGTTTTTATTATCTGCAGGCGGACTCATCACCAGCGAAGTCGCACAAGATAAGTTAAAGAGTGAATATATTCTTAAGGGATTAAAGGCGCTAGATTACGACGCCATTGGCGTTCAATGGCAAGATTTATCATTTGGCCCAACCTTTTTACGAGACAGTGAATTACCCTTCGTTTTAAGCAACAATGAAAATGCGTATTTCTTCCAGAAACGAACCATCAATAACGGAAAAATTAAATTATTGTTTGTTAATTGGCTTAATCCAAAGCGTGCCCCTCAACAGAAGATACGCAAGGAATTTTCTTCATCCAGCTTTATAGCAATAACCGCTGCGCTAAAAAGCGCGAAAGAAAATAATCAAATAACGGTACTCTCGACCACACTACCTCTACAAGTTGCTCGAAAAACATTTTCATTTGAAAACATTGATATCCTAATTATAAAAGCTAAATACGAAAAAATCGGTGACCCTCAAAAAGTTGAAAATACCCTTGTGATACAACCCGGGTCTCGCGGCATGCGTCTTGGAAAATTAATTTTAAATGTAGACCATCATGGAAATATCGACAAATGGACACATCAAATATATCCCTTGCCACCAGACGTTGCAGACTCTCCTAGAATGAAAACCTGGTATGACAACTACAATGCTGAAGTAAAAAAAGATTATGAAAAACGCGTTGCAATCAGAAAAAATCTTGAATCGGGTGCAAGCACTTTCGCAGGAGCGCATGCTTGTCAAAGTTGCCACATAGCTGAATATAAAGCCTGGAACTCAAGTAAGCATGCTGATGCATTTTACGCACTACAAGATGTCAATAAAGCCTTCGACCCCGATTGTATTATTTGCCACACCGTTGGATTTGATCAAAAAGGTGGGTTTATTGAACCGTCTATTACTGAAAATCTGATGCATGTACAATGTGAAAACTGCCATGGCGAGGCAAAAGCACATTCTCAAGCTCCGACAAATGCATCGACAAAAAATGCTGGCTGGACGAAAATCCAAATGTGCGCGCAATGCCATATTCAAAAACATAGCCCGACATTCAATTTAGATAAGTACTGGGAAAAAATTTCACACGGAAAAGTTAAAAAATAAGTCACGACCACGCTAACTGAAAAAACTGTGGGTTACTATCGATTGACTCAACAGCAAGGGAAAAACCTAAATCCCGACAAGGATAGATATAGTCAGAAACGCAGGGCATTTTCGAGTTTACCCAAAACCACTCTCGCACGTCCGTGCTTCGAAGTACTTGTGCCTACTGAACCTCATTGATGCTCAATTTTGACACCACAATTGAGCAAATCAGGAACAAACAAAATAATTAAAAACCGATTTTAAAACCAAATTCAACCCGTGACAAATGCGCTGAAACTTCAATAAGAGATAATACTTTGCGCTTAGTCAAAAACACACCAATGCTAGTATAAGGAAAAATTGGAAGAGTAATGTCATCATTCTCGCAATCCCGAAGCTCCCCCTTAACTTTATTAACCTCCAATCCCCAAGAATAAAATAAACCTTTGTATGAAATTCTTCGGTATTTGGTTAAATATAAATTATGCATGTTATTACAGTTACTATTGTGTCTTAAAAACTTGTAACCAATTTCTAAAAACTCACTATTATCAAAATAAAAAAGGCCAACAGATTCATAACTATTAGTATTAAATTTATTAACCTGCATGCCACCCGCAGTATTTACACCAAGATAACCTCGTTTACTTGCCGAAACATTGCTTGCAAACAAAAACATTGAAGCAACAATAGTTACCAAGAATAACGTGCCCAATCGACTTTTAAGATAAAACTTTTTAAAATCCATACTAATACTAAAACTCTTTGCCTTTATATACGTTTATACCAGTGATCAAAATAATTCCTATCAGCATTGTGATCACTGCAATCGTGACACTGATACCACTACGTTCAATTTTTGCGACACCAACAGAAACGACTATTGAAAATCTAACTTTTGAAAGGGAAAACATGACTCCCAAGATACATCAGGAATAAATGATCTAGTATGCTATTTGTTACACTTGACTCGTATTCGGACAGCTATCGCCCAATAATCAATCACCCCAAGGGGGATATTGTAACAGCTTTTGAGGATTTAGTATGCGACATTTCTTGATTGGAGCGATATCCCAAATAGACTGGTTTATTTATTACCAGCATGTAACCATCAACATCTTAGGCTATGCTTGATAAAGTGGTAAATCAAAATAAAATGTCGACCCAACACCTGTATAGGAATCAAATCCGACTCGACCACCATGACCTTCAATAATTTGCTTAACAATTCCCAATCCCAATCCCGTCCCGCCTGCAGCGCGATATCCCTCTGTGGTTAATTGAGAACATTTATCAAAAACTGTATCGTTAAACTCTTCAGAGATTCCATCACCTTGATCGATGACACTGACTCGAATTTGTGTATCCGATGCCGTGAGAAGTATGGTAATTTCTTCCCCATTTTTTCCATATTTTGCTGCGTTCGATAACAAGTTTGTCACAGCTTGCTGTATTCTTGCTTCATCTGCATAAACATTGGCATTTTTTAATGAGGTACTAAATTCAAATTTTGTTTGATACTTTTCCGCGTAAATTGCATTAGACGCGATAATTTCTTTAATTAACACAATCAAATTGACCGGCTTTTTATCATAAATAATTTTCTTTTGTTCCAACTCCTGCAAATCGAGTAAATCGTTCAGCAACAAAACCAATTGCTCACAATTATTTAATGCCATATCGATTAAACATTTTATCTGCTCGGGAATGGAACCCATCACACCGTTAGATACTAAACTGAGTGTTGCCCTAATAGTGGTTAACGGTGTACGTATTTCGTGACTGATTAGCGAAAAAATATCTGATTTTTCGTTTTTAGTAGAAAGCTCCAGTTCAAGCTTGCGTTTTACCCAAATGAAAAGCAAGCCATAAATAAGTAACAAGGTGATAAAGATGAGAATGGCTTGGATAATAACTTTCTGCTTATATTCGCTATAACTTTGTGATAAAACCAAAGAAATGATTTGCCAATAACTATTATCAATTTTTCTTTGATAAACATCCGTACTTAAGTCAACAACATTTTTACCTGAAACATTCAATAACGCAATATTTCCATTATCACTCGTTGTAAGCTCAAAAATTTCAGAACTAAACAAATCTTTAATAAATACACGCTGAGAATGAAACACTGCATTTTTTAACATTTGGCCCAGTAAATTAAAATCGAATTTCGCAGAATACACATCGCTTTCAAAGGCTCCAAAGAATGGCGTTTCAACTTCATAATAGTAATAATTTTTGCCATTTGGTTTACGACACTGCTGAAATTGAATTACCGGTGTATCAGAAATTAATTCCTCACATTGTGAAAAATCAGGAATACTTGAATCGTTTTGAAGATCCTCTTTTGATAACCCAGTCACTGAATAACCTAAAAAATCGGGGAAAGTCGATGAAAGAACGTTTGTATATTCTATAGCGAACTGCTTTTTGTTTGAAATCGGTGAACTAGGATCAAACCCAAAATTTTGTTTTTCAAAAATAGATTTAATATGTTGCTTTTTGGTAAATAACAAACGCTGCAATTCAGACGCAACAATATTAATTGATGCTCTTGCACTCTCCATTTTATGGTTTTGAAATGCAACAATTCGCTCGTAGGCATGCCATGAGAGCAAGCTAAAGCTGAGTGCTATTATTGCACAAAATGAAAGAGCTAAATTTTTCATCAAATGATACTAGATTAATAGAAAATGAGTCAGGTAATCTAGCGACCTTAAACAACGAAATATTTAACCAATTCAACATCTAAATCAGGCTGTTTTTCACACAAACCAGGAGTCCTGCGAGATGTTTGATAACGCAATAGTGCGCTTATTTATATTCTATTTCTGGACCTTTCGGAATGATTCGACTGGGGTTAATTGATGTATGACTCCAATAATAATGTGTTTTAATGTGATCCATATTCACCGTATCTGCAATTTTGGGATAATGATACAAATCCTTTAAATATCGATTTAGATTAGGATAGTCCGCAATTCGCCGTAAATTGCACTTAAAATGCCCAACATAGACTGGATCAAATCTGACTAAGGTAGGAAACAATCGCCAATCTGCTTCTGTTATTTTATCACCGACTAAAAAAGCAGATTTGTCTAAGCGTTTTTCCATTTCATCCAAAGCGGAAAATAAGTTATCAAATGCCTTCTCATATGCCACTTGTGTTTTAGCAAAACCCGCTTTATAAACGCCGTTATTAATATTATCGTAAACAAACTGATTAACCGCATCAATTTCATCTTGCTTTTCTATCGGATAAAAATCTTCACAGTCCGGGGCGAACTCAACAAATGCATCATTAAACATTCGAATGATTTCGGAAGATTCATTGTTAACAATGGTTTTATTTTGCTTATCCCACAAAACCGGAACAGTGACCACACCATCAAATCGAGGGTTGGCCTGAATATAAATATCATGCAACATTTTGGACTGGTAAAGTGTATCCCCAGTTGCCCCAGGATAAGAATCAAAATCCCAACTGCTTTCGCCCATTTTTGGATTAACTACCGATACAGTAACCAAATTTTGTAATTGTTTTAACTCCCTATAAATCAATGTTCGATGAGCCCATGGACAGGCGTAGGAAACATATAAATGATACCTTCCCGCCTCGGCTTTAAAGCCAGCAATGCCACTAGGGCCTGCAGATCCGTCGGCAGTAATCCAGTTTCTAAATTGGGACTCCCAACGAACAAATTCTCCCTTTTCCACTGGAAAATCCAACTGATTTTCTGGCAAGTCTTTCATTCAACAACCTTAAGCGTAAAGTTTTTTGGAAATAATTGAAATTTGACACAGCAGTAACATTTTTTCTGTTACTGCTGTTTTCAAATTAGAGGTATATTTATCGTGTTGCTTCGACTTCTATTTCAATTGATACATCATCACCAATTGCAGGCAAACCATATTTAATTCCGAAATCACTTCGCTTTACATCCGTCGTTGCATTAAAGCCACAAACTTCATTCAACTTAGGATTAAACGGGTGCTTACCGCATTTAATATCGCTAACATTAAGTGACACATCCTTACTTACACCCATAATAGTGAGTTTTCCGTTAACAACAGCGCTTGATTTTCCGTTGAATTTTACACTACTGGATTTGAATGTAATTTCTGGAAACTCAACCACATTGAAAAAGTCTGGGGAACGCAAATGATCATCACGCTTTTTAAAACCCGTATCGACTGAAGCAGCATCTATCGTAATGTTAACTGCGCCCGTACCGGCAGACAAGTCCATATCCAAGGAACCTTTCGTTTTACCAAAACGACCATGCATTTTTGAAAAACCCAAATGACTAATCGTAAAGTTTGGATAAGTATGTGCAGAATCTATTTTATATGACGCCGCTGATACTGGACCAATTGCTAACATAAGCAACACAAACAAAATAACTAATCTTTTCATCGTCCCATCCTAATTTTTTCTCAATTACCGTTTATACAAAAACAATTACCTATTATGACTACCATCACAAAAAGGAATATTGCTACTTTTACCACAACCACACAAATAAACATCACCACTTTTTTCGGCAGTATATGCCAAGGGTGTTTTATCAGTTGAGCTATGGCTGCCATCACAGAATGGTGCATTTCCAGTCAAACCACACTGACATAAAAACACCGTTTTTTCAGCTTCAAGCGTAATCACATGAGGCGAACCTTTTTCATACAATGCCATAATATCCTCGCTGAATTTAAATACGTTTAGAACGTAGCCTGCATAAGTTGAAATACTAGATGACTTATTCAAGGCATCCTTAGTTCAAAAATTTTGAATAGCGTAAAGTAATATAGAACAGCTTGTTATTTATTAAAATTGAAATATACTGACACACTCATTCGAATAATCCGAACATGAAATTACAAAATCACATTGATAGCTTGATTGCACTCGAATCTATCGATCGTCGTGGAAGTTTCGCTGCAGCAGCTGATGAGCTTCACCGCGCAACATCCTCTATCACATATGCAATCCAAAAATTGGAATCCAGCCTGGGCGTATCCTTATTTGATCGAAACGGACACAAGGCCAAACTCACCTCTGCGGGAAAAGAGTTACTGAGAGAAGGCCGACTATTACTCGACAACATCAATAAAATTGAACAAAACGTAAAATTAATAGCCGGCGGCTGGGAAGCTGAAATTCGTATTGCCATTAATGATATTGTTTCAATCCAAGAAATATTAAATATATTGGATGAGTTTTATCGAACTGTACAATCTAGCACCAGAATTAGAATCTTATCCGAAACCTTTCAAGGACCATGGGACGCACTGGTTTCTGGACGGGCAGATTTAGCACTCGGTGTGGCTGGTGACGGAATCAATGCAAGCAATTTTCAATTGAAGCTATTAGACGAAATCAATTTTATTTTTGTCGTTGCACCCAACCACCCGCTAGCCAGCTTTGAAGATCCAATACCAAAAGAAATTGTCCGTCAATATCGAGCAGTTGCTGCGGCAGACAGCAGCCGAGTGCTACCTGCAAAAACATTTGGCCTATTTTCTTCACAGCCTGTGCTCACTGTACCGGATCAGCACACAAAATACCTTGCCATCACCCAAGGCATTGCCGTAGGTCATTTACCATACAGCATGATTCAACATGACTTGGAACTGGGCAAGTTAATCAGGAAAAATATTGAAAACGATAATATCACACATCATAATCTTTATTATGCATGGCCGACTCGACAACAAGGGAAAGCATTAAACTGGTTTTTGAATTTCATCGAAAATAATAAAACCCAAATTCACTGGCTTCACTCTCAACAAAACAAATGAAGATTGTCCAAATTGACTCCAAATATAGTGAGTGAATTATAAAATAAAACATGCTTTTTAAGAGAATATATAGCCATGGCGTTATAAAATTAGGTGTTAATGTGCATCATTTTAGTTTCACAACAAGGCAAAATGACGCGTAATAGCCGGACTATTGCAAGGAATTTTAACGCGGTTGTGGATTCAAATGGTGTGCAGTAAGACATAATTTTATAACGCCATGGCTATATACTGCTTAGCTTGTGAAAACAGGAGAAATTTAAGTGAAACTGAATATAAGCGAATTCAGAGAATGGCAAAATAAAAGTATCACGTTATTGGGAATGTCCGGCGTTGGCAAAACTCGCTTGTCAAATATTCTTATGAACAGTGATTGGTTTCATTTCTCCGGAGATTATCGAATCGGGACACGTTATTTAGATGAACCCATATTAGACAATATAAAACAACAAGCAATGCAGGTTCCCTTTTTACGCGAGTTATTACGATCAGATTCAATTTACATTAGTAATAACATTTCAGTATCTAATCTTACGCCAGTCGCAAGCTTCCTTGGTAAATTAGGAAATCCTGAAAAACATGGTTTGTCCCTAGAAGAATTCAAACATCGACAGCAATTACACAGAGATGCGGAAATTGCGGCCATGACGGATGTACCGGCTTTTATCAACAAAGCACACGAAATTTACGGCTACCCCCATTTCATCAATGATGCTGGTGGTAGTTTATGTGAACTCGACAATGCCGACGTTTATCAATTACTCGCAGACAATACGTTGATTTTGTATATTCAAGCCAGTGAAAAAGATGAACAAGCGCTCATTCAACGTGCCAAAAGCGATCCCAAGCCATTGTACTATCGTGAATCTTTTCTTGACGAACAATTAGAAAAATACATGACTGAGAATAATATTGAATACGTCGCTTTAATTGATCCCGATGAATTTGTGCGGTGGATATTTCCCAATTTGTTTTACTCTCGCGTGCCACGTTATGAAAAATTGGCAGCGCAATATGCCTATACCGTTACAACCGATGAAGTCAGCCAAGTCACAGACGAAAATAGCTTTTTATCCATGATTGAAAATGCAATCGAACGACAAAACTAACCAAAACGTATTATGCCACTAGTTTCCCACAACGCGTTACCCACTTTCACACGATTAAAAAATGAAGGCGAAACGGTCTTAACTAACGACCAAGCTAATCGCCAAGACATTCGCGAATTACACATTGGGTTACTAAATATGATGCCCGACACCGCACTCGCCGCTACTGAGCGACAATTTTTTAGGCTGGTAGGTGAGAGTAATCAAATTGCTCAATTTTATATGCACCCCTTTTCGCTAGATGAATTACCTCGAGACAAAAAAACAAAAGAACACATTACAACGTATTATGAAAATGTAGACGACATTAAAAAAAATGGCCTTGACGCATTAATCATAACTGGCGCAAATGTCGCACAACCGAATTTGGAATTAGAACCGTTTTGGAATCCGCTAATTGATATCATCGACTGGGCATACGAAAATGTTCCTTCAACGATATGCTCATGCTTGGCCACCCACGCTGTCATGCAATTTCGATACAATCAAAAACGAGTGGCGAGAGCAGACAAAACATGGGGCGTATTTCCCCATCATGTTGTTGATAGAACCCATCCGCTCGTCAACGGTGTAAACACGCGATTTGATGTGCCACATTCTCGTTTTAACAATATTTCTCGTCAACAATTTGAAGATGCCGGACTCCATGTGCTAGCGGAGAGTCAACAAGCTGGTGTCCACCTTGCAGTCAGTGAAGACAAGTTTAGAATCGTATTTTTTCAAGGCCATCCAGAATATGACATGATCAGCTTACTAAAAGAATACAAACGAGAAGTGATGGCATATTTTCAAGGAAAGCGAAAAACGTACCCCCCTTATCCAAGTTATTACTTTACTAAACAAACGCAAGCTATTCTAAATGAATACAAATCTAAAGCGACTTTAGCGAAAAACAGAGCTAGGAAATTACCTGATTTTCCAGAAATACTGATTCAACAATCCTTAAATAATACCTGGCATGATTCCGCCGAAGCAATTATTAATAATTGGATTGGAAAAGTATACCAAGTTACCAACAATGATAGACGCTTATTATTCATGGATCATGTTGATAAAAACAATCCGTTAAATCTGTAAATAAAATATATCAGGCTGCAATTACCCTCAGAATGTATTGAGATTTAAACCAATCTGAGGGCAAATTAAAGTCAGCTAAATATCCATAAATTTTTTTGCAGCGTGAATCAAGCCTCTTGAGAAATTTTAGCGTTTTTCCCATGCAAACCACATTCTTTACTATCGGGCGATTCCCACCACCACCGACCTGCACGTAAATCTTCTCCTTTTTCCACTGCGCGTGTGCATGGCGCGCAACCGATACTAGGAAACCCTTTGTCGTGTAATGCGTTATAGGGCACATTATAAAGGCTAATGTATTCCCATACTTCGTCCAAGCTCCAATCAAGCAAGGGATTACATTTTTTAATGCCAAATAACTCATCCCATTCAAATAGTGGCAATTCTGTGCGAGTAACCGATTGTTGTTTTCTCAATCCAGTCACCCAAAGATCCTTGTTTTCTAAGGCACGTTTTAAGGGAACAACTTTTCTAATTTGACAGCATAGTTTCCGATAATTAATACTCTGATAAAAAGCGTTCGGACCATTGGCGTTAACAAACACTTCCAAATCCGAGGATGAAGGTGCATAGATAGAAAAGGGAATGACATATTGTTCTCTAATAACCTGCATAAGCTGATACGTTTCATCTGGCAATCGACCTGTGTCGATACTAAAAACTTCAACTGGCAATTCATGACGCGCAATAATATCTGTAATTACCATATCTTCAATACTCAAACTACTTGAGAAGCATGGGGATCGAAACTGCTCTGAAGCGTCTTTTAATGTCTTAACAAGTTCAGCCTCTCTCTTCATTATCGTCACAATATAACTCCTTAAAATTTTTTCACATAATTATTTTAATAATATTCTCTACTTTCAAAAAAATCATTTCATATTACAACTCTTTTTCCGGCAGTTTGCGTTTTATTTCATGATCAATCGGTTTTAATACGGTCAGGATTGTCATACTCTCATCAACTAACGTATTGTCAGTAATATCAAATCCGATATTCGTCAAGCTACTTGATACAAGTTTAGTATCTTCACCTGCTTTTAACGCAATGCGAATCTGACTTCCAGCTGTGATTTCAGATAGCGCCTTCCGAGCTTTAACAAAGTGCATTGGACAGTAGTCGTTAGTTAAATCAAGCATAGAGCCAGTTACAACAGCACTTTCCTTTTCCTTTATTTCCTGCAACGCTGCAACAACATTTCCTTTAACAAATGAGGTGATTTTTTCATTCCAATCATCGAGTTTTTGAAACAATCTAATCAAGTCCTCTTTGCTTTGATTAGAATGATTAATAAATAGCGCCTCATAAAAACCAATAAAATCGATTAACAACAGTGGGTAATTCACAAAATTGCTATTCAAACTACTCTTGAAATTTTTGGAAGAAACGTTATGTTTTACACCCTTGTTAAACAGCAAAACATTCAGCAATTGCGACAATATTTTCTGGCCACATTCCACAGCAGAACTCAGTTCATTTTGGCGGAGGAAAACGTCACGATAGCGTTTTTCATACGACACCTCAGCTAACAAAGCAGATGCAGTTTCCTCAGATATTCCAGCGCATTCTCCACCACCAAGCTGCAATACTTTAAAATCTGATTCTTCTCCAACATCTTTGATTAATAAAGAAACATCCTCCTCTGATATTTCACCTAAATCTTTTAACACTTCCGCAAAATAACCATCGACTTTTTCTCGTGCCCAAACATAAAAACTCTCTTCATCACTCTTTTCTGCCTGATACAAAGCCACAATTCTGGAAATCGCCGACTCGATTCTGGCTACTGGAATTTCAGGGCCTTTTATTGCAAACTGTCCAGTTAAACTACCATTTCCAGCAAAATACATTCTGTAATGTGGAATCAATTTTCCGAATTTTCGACGCCCCTCTCCATGCAAGCCGATATCCGCAATTTGAGGCTGCGCACAGGAGTTGTGGCAACCACTCACATTGATTTGCAATCCTTGCGCAATGCTGGACAATCGTTTTGTCAAATCCCGAGAGTTGGTAATTCCCAAACGACAGGTCCAAGATCCGGGGCAAGAAACTAATTTATTTGTTGATAATGGGTCATCAATATCAAATCCTGCCAAATCATATTTGATACGATTTAAATCATTTATCGGCACGTCTAGTAAAATGATATTTTGATTTTGTGATGTACGCAGTTTCGACAAACCATAGTACTTCATAACATTGACAATGCGCTGCACATGATTGACAGACAAATCTCCCAACTCCAGCTTTAATGCAATTGATGTAGTCCGCTCAACTTGAGTTGATTTGGTATCAGAAAAATTAATTTTGCACCAAGAATAATTTGTATTAGAGACCTCTCCTTTTGAACGATTAAATTTTTCCAACGTACGTTTCAACACATCTTGATAAAGCCGAATAAACTCATCCTTACCAAATTTTTCAACAATAAACTTGATGCGAGATCGTGCTCGCTTTGTTCGATCTGAGTAAGTATTATGTAAAATAATGACACTTTCTATCACTGCTGTGAGCTTATCCTCCTCAACAAACTCTTCTAAAACAATTGCCGATTTTGGCTTGTGACCCAAACCTCCGCCAACTAAAACCTTGTAACCAATTACATTATCTTTCCTACTCGCAACAACGGCTAGATCATGAATTCTCGCTTGCGCGCAATCAGTTTCACAACCCGAAAAACTCATTTTAAATTTTCTTGGCAAATGCTGCGTTAAAGGATGGCGAAGAAAATGTTTAGCTGTGTCATACACCAGCGGTCGAATATCTTTATGTTCTTTTTCACAATGACCGGAAAGCGCACATGCAGTAATATTTCTTACCGTATTACCACATGCCTCTCGGGTTGTAAGCCCAACATCAGCTAACCGAAGCAGAACCTTGGGTAAAGATTCTAAACTTACAAAATGTAGTTGAATGTCTTGTCGAGTCGTAATGTTGGCAAAATTCACCGTTGAGAATTTTGCAACAAGTTGACCAAGGCAATCCAATTGATCGAGATCTAATTCTCCCCCAGGAATTTTAATCCGCACCATGTAATAACCATCTTGCCTTTGACCATAAATGCCATTTTGCAAGCGAGCAACCGTAAAATCCTCTTCCTCGAGTAATCCACGTTGATAATCTTTAATGGTATATAACAGTTGTCCTATTTCTTCTTTATTTACGAATCCAAATTGTTTCGCCATTTTCATCCCTTTGTTTTCGATCTAGCGTTTTTAGCCGATTCAGAATTTTGCGTTGAATACATTGCAATATAGTCGGAAATACATATAATCTGAAATAATAAGTTATTATTTTAATATACGATTATTTATATATAGAAAAACGACATGAATCTCAAACAACTTCAATTAGTGTGCACTATGGTCCAGGCGGACTTTAATGTATCAAAAACAGCTAATATTATGCATACCACTCAACCTGGCATTAGCGCTTTACTTAAGTCATTAGAAGATGAATTAAATGTAAAACTATTTAATCGACTGGGAAAAAGAATTACCGGGCTAACCGATGCGGGACACGAAATTCACACGAATGCGCAACAAGCATTGATAAACATAAAATCCATTAAAGATATTGGTTTAGAATATTCCGGAAAACAAAAAGGCAGCTTGGCAATCGCAACAACACATACACAAGCCAGATATGTGTTACCACAAGTGATCAATAAATTTGCCAAACGATACCCTAAAATTCAGCTTAAGATTCGACAAGGCACGCCTAAACAAATTGCGCAAATGGTTACCGATGGCGAGGCCGATTTTGCAATCGCAACGGAAAGTATTGTGGATTATCAAAAATTGGCAATAGTACCAGTATACGAATGGAATAGATGTATACTCACTCCCAAAACCCACCCACTGGTTAAATTGAAAAAAAAGATTACGCTTAAGGAGATTGCTGCACACCCAATTATCACTTATGATTTTGCTTTCGCCGGAAGATCAGTAACGCAAAAGGCGTTCAGTGAAAAAAACCTAACACCCAATGTTGTTTTAACAGCCTTAGATTCCGATGTAATAAAGACCTATGTGGAACTTGATCTGGGAATCGGCTTACTCGCTGCAATGGCGTACAATAAAAAAATAGACACCAATTTACATTTTATAGAAGCATCCCATTTATTCGAAAACAGCACAACGTTTGTCGGTTTTCGTAAGGGACAGTTTTTACGACAGTACATTATTGATTTTTTACTTTGGCTGGCACCACACATTACCTATGAAGATATCGTTTCTGCAAACGAAGGCAACTAAAACATTATGCTGTTAAAACAAATAAAATCTGTTATATTTTTGCCATTTTTAATGATTGCTTTGAATGCTTGCACTACCAATATACGACCTTTACAAACTCAGCATAAAATATTTGTTCCCATCGAGAATACAACCGCTTTGTTATCTTCGTCTGATGATTCATGGCAAATTGAAGTAAGTGAAAACGCTAAACAATTTGACACGACTTTTTACAATTTGCTTTTGCTAAACAAACATAATCCAGCGTATATCAAAAACATACAATATCGATATGGAGAATATGGGAAATGGCGTCCCATTGAAAAACAAAAATACGCTCAGTCAACCAAGCAGTTTAAAACAAACAATGAAATAAGCAACTTTCCTGTCACAATAAAAAAATCCGGAACACCTCATCATCAAACATTGAAGGTAATTTTGAATTTTCCTAATGGCAGTTCAAACCAACTACATTTAGTATTTGGAGTAGAAAAGTGTATTGCAAAGAAAGAAAAAGAAGTAACTTGTTTTTAGCCACGGAATTATGTACACACTTACCTAATCAACAGCGCAAGATTCATCAAGTAACATCCTAATCTGCGCCAACAACTTTTCCGATGAAAATGGCTTGTAAATAATTTCTTTCACTAAATGATTGTCTTTTTCGGTCGAAGAGTGTGGCTCAGAAAATCCACTAATTAGCTGTGTTTTTAATAATGGATAATATTCTGTTGCTATTCTAACTAGCTCATATCCATCTAAATGAGGCATTATCACGTCACTGATCATTAAATCAATTTGATGAGACTTCAGAAGCTCCAACGCTTGGGCACCTGAGTTTGCGACTAATACCTGATACCCTTTATTCGACAAAATTTCTTTTGTTAAGGAAAGTATCGATTGCTCATCATCTACGACTAAAATCGTTTCATCGCCAATCGCTGAATTTAAGCGTTTTTGCGTAACGTCCTTTTCTTGTTGTATTTTTTCTTTATTTCTCGGCAAGAAAATTTGAAATTTCGTACCATTATTAACGCTAGAGGTGACCAGCACATCTCCACCACTACGTTGTAAAAATCCGTAAACCATACTCAAGCCCAACCCAACACCTTGACTTCCTTTAGTTGTATAAAACGGATCAAAGATGTTTTTAAGCACTTCCTTCGTCATGCCACAACCGGAGTCCTCAACACTTATTTCCACATACTCACCCGGAAGCAAATGAGAATTTACGCTTTGATTCCACTTTAAAACCACATTACGCGTAGTGATAGTAAATAATCCCCCCTGAGGCATGGCGTGCATGGCATTTATTGTTAGGTTCAATATTGAATCTGCAAAATCAGCGCTGTCTATTTTCACATTCCATAATTTATCTTGTAAATTCAGAATCAACTCGATTCGAGGGGTTAGTGTTTTTTCTAGTAATTCCAATTCAGACTGAAGCAGCTCATTGACGTTAATCAATGCAACATTGCTACGCTTATTTCGTGACGTTGCCAAGAGCTTTCTCGATAAATTTTTGCCGCGCTGAATTGCACGATTTATTTCTTCAACATAGTGCAATATTTTCGGGTTATTAGTTGCTTCGTCATAAACCAAGTCTGAATAACCGCGTACGATTCCCAGCATGTTATTGTAATCATGCGCAATACCACCGGTTAGTTTTCCAAGCGCATCCAGTTTTTGACTTCGTCTTAACTGCTCTTCTTGTTGTTTCTGCAACGATATATCCTGACAAGACCCAATAAATTTTCGTTTTCCATCTCTTCCTATCGGCAACTCAACGACACAGAGCTGTAGGGGAAAAATCTCTCCATTTTTCCGTTTTCCAAATAATTCTCTCTGAGAGCCAATGACGTTTTCTTCTCCCGTTTTTAAATATTTTCCGAGATAAGCTTGATGGGAATCAGAGACATCTTTCGGCATTAACTTTTTTATATTCTTACCGAGTATTTCATCTTCAGCATACCCAAATATATTTTGCGCTGACTTACTGAACGTTAAAACCTCCCCATTTTCATTTATACTGATAATTGCAACAACCATGGAATTAAATAATAGTTGCTGCTCTTCTTTTTGTTGTTGTAACTTTTCTTCGGCTAATTTTCTTTGGTTAATGTTTTCAACTAAAGTCAAATGATAAGTTGGATTTTCACCTGGAGACCATAGCGGCATTACTGTTAAATTTACCCAAATTTCTTGGTTATTTTTATCAAAATACCGCTTTTCCATTTGATATGACGAGATTAATCCGGCACGCATATTTTCCATAGATTCACATTCTTCAGTCACATCATCTTTGTGGCTTATGGCCTGAAGATCCAACGCTAGCATTTCTTCAATTGAATAACCGAGCATGTCGCAGTAACATTGATTAATATCAACAATTTTTCCTGTACGGTTATCGACTCTTGCGATACCAAAAAGTGTCTGCTCAAACAAGGCATGGAGTAATTGCAAACTTCCCTCTGCTTCACTAATGCTCAACATACTTCAGCTCTCAATTTAAACCCAGCAAATGATGAATGCTTAAAAACAGTGACTAAACGGAAAAAAATTAGGGCAAACGTTCTAAAAATTTCGCCCACAACTAAGCATATGTCAAAACCCTATAAACAACAACTTTAATGTGGTATTTGAGCGATTAAGGATATTTTGTCCAGAGGTATTTAACCAGGTTAGATGTACTTACTTCTCAACCTGGCCGAACAATAATCAATTAGATATTCGGCGAACATGTCGCCGACTTATCAATCAAGAGAGGCATCCGCTTGAATTAATCCAAAATACGAATGAGGTGGTAATTTTTTTTTCCTTTACGCAACACAATATACTGCGAATCGATTGCATCTGCTATTGTTAATTTACGTGAAATATCTGACGATTTTACATTATTCACAGCGATACCATTTCCTTCAATGGAGCGTCTTGCTTCACCTTTGGATTTCACTAATTCCGTGTCAGCTAGCAAATCAATATAAGCGATGCCATCTCCAACAAACTCACTTTTTCTCACTTCGCTTGAAGGCACATCTGCAAAAATGTCACTAATATCTTTTACAGACAAGCCAGACATATCACCACCAAACAGCACTTTTGATGCTACTTGCGCACTTAGTAATGCGTCTTCACCATGAACAATTCTCGTCATTTCTTCTGCCAATGCTTTTTGCGCAAGCCGTTGTTCTGGGTGTTGCTCTGTATCCACATCAAGCTGTTTGATTTTTTCCTCAGATAACCAAGTAAAATATTTTAAGTATTTATCAACATCCCCATCATCTGTGTTTAACCAAAATTGATAAAAGCGATAAGGTGATGTTTTTAGTGGGTCTAACCAAATTGTGCCAGATTCAGTTTTTCCAAACTTGGTTCCATCCGCTTTAGTAATTAACGGGAACACAATTCCATAAGCTTTTTTACCTCGCATACGGCGCACCAACTCCATACCCGTGGTAATGTTACCCCATTGATCACTACCGCCTGCTTGCACACGACAATTTTCATTATCATGTAAATGCAAAAAGTCGTAACCCTGTAAAAGCATGTAACTAAACTCTGTATAGGAAATGCCATCTTCTCTTTCGATTCGCGCTTTAACTGACTCTTTCGCGATCATGTAATTGACAGTGAAATGCTTTCCCACATCGCGAAGAAAATCCATCATTCCCATGGACATCAGCCAGTCAGCATTATTGATTATTTTTGCTGGATTTTCTTTTGTTTCAAAATCCAGAAATCGAGCCAGTTGTTTTTTAATGGCTGAGACATTGGCTTCCACATCGTCTCGCGTGAGCAGTTTTCTTTCTTGTGCTTTGCCACTCGGGTCACCAATCATACCAGTACCACCACCCGCTAACGCAATGACATTGTGACCAAATCGCTGCAATCTCGCTAATCCTAAAATTGGCACCAAACTTCCCACATGTAAGCTATCACCGGTGGGATCAAATCCGATATAAATGGTTTGCTTATTTTCTTCTAATAACTCTTTTAATCCTTCGGTTGCATCGTATAACAATCCACGCCAGACAAGCTCTTCAATTACATTTTTCATATTTTATATTTTACCCATTCAATAACGTTTACTTTTTTCTTGCTGGAAAATGTCAAAACTTTCCAATCTATTTTATACTCGATTCACCGTAATGACTTAATGATAACCATCTTCAACGCATAACCACCGTAACTACCGCCACGCAATATGCCTATATTCCACCCAATATTCAAGTATTGAATTTTGCATAACTAGCTTGCATCATTAATTAACTTTGTTGAAAGAATTGGTTAAACTCTCACTAAAGTCCATTTACAATATAACCGGCACATTTATCCGCTAGAATCACCATTCACACAGGGAAACAAAAATGACACAAGTGCATTCTATTTCAGCAAGAGACGCATGGGATATGCTAGAGGAAAAACCTCAATCAGTTTTAATTGATGTGAGATCCTCCATGGAATATCTCTTTGTTGGTCATCCAAAAGGCGCAATTAGCGTACCTTGGATTGATGAACCCGACTGGAAAATTGATCCCGATTTTTCGAAGCACATTCGCCAAATTTTACTCGGAGGCGTATCAACGTCGGACGATGGAAGCGTACCAATTTTACTCATTTGCCGTAGTGGCAAGCGCTCACTCGAAGCGGGGAATCATTTAATTGCTGAAGATTTCCACGATATCTACAATGTTGAAAGCGGTTTTGAAGGTCCACTGGATGAAAATCACCATCGTAGCAGAACCAGCGGATGGCGATATGAAAACCTACCGTGGGAGCAGTGTTAAAGATTCTAATTTAGTCAATTCACCCTAAATCAAGAAAACTGCGTGAAATCAACGCTAATCCAGGCTAGAATGCCGCCATTTATTCAATTGAAAATCACACTAAATGGCACAGACAAAAATGCAAGATTTACATTCCGCTCTAAACGATAGAATTTTAATTCTCGATGGTGCAATGGGCACCATGATCCAAACCTATAAACTCGATGAAAACGACTATCGATCTGATCGCTTCGCAGATTGGCCATCGGACCTGAAAGGCAACAATGATCTATTGACATTGTCACAGCCTAAAATCATCCGCGATATTCATTGCGCCTACTTGGATGCCGGTGCAGATATTTTAGAAACCAATACCTTTAACGCAAATTCGATTTCCATGGCTGATTACAACATGCAGTCATTGGTTTATGAGTTAAATGTTGAATCTGCAAAGCTAGCCCGTTCTGCGGCAGATGAATTTACCAAAAAAAATCCAGACAAACCGCGATTTGTTGCGGGAGTGCTAGGCCCAACAAACCGTACAGCGAGCATTTCACCCGACGTCAATAATCCTGGTTTTCGCAATGTTACTTTTGATGAGTTAGTTGATTCGTATGTTGAAGCGTGTAAAGGACTTGTGGATGGTGGCGCCGATATTTTACTAATCGAAACAATCTTCGACACACTGAATGCGAAAGCTGCAATATTTGCCATTGAAACTTTTTTTGAATCTGAACATATCAAATTACCCGTCATGATTTCTGGCACCATCACCGATGCTAGCGGCAGAACGCTATCCGGACAAACCACGGAAGCCTTTTATAACTCTCTGCGCCATATTAATCCCATTAGTATTGGTTTGAACTGCGCTCTTGGTCCAGACCTTTTACGTCCCTATGTTGAAGAAATGTCACGCGTTGCAAACGTATGCATCAATGTGCACCCAAATGCTGGTCTGCCAAATGAGTTTGGTGAATATGATTTAACAGCAGATGCAATGGCCCTGGAAATTGAAGGTTGGGCTGAAAAAGGCTTGTTAAACATTATTGGCGGTTGCTGCGGCACTAGCCCTGATCATATTCGCGCAATTGCTGAAACAGTTAAAAAATATTCCCCCCGTGTCATACCAGACATTAAGAATGCCTGTCGATTAAGCGGACTTGAGCCATTTAACATTGATGAAAATAGTTTGTTTATTAATGTCGGTGAACGCACTAATGTTACCGGTTCTGCAAAATTCAAACGTCTTATATTGGAAAATTCATATGACGAAGCACTAGATGTCGCCCGAGACCAAGTGGAAAACGGCGCGCAAGTGATTGACATCAACATGGATGAAGGCATGCTGGATGGGCTTGAGGCCATGAACCTGTTTCTTAATTTAATTGCGACCGAACCAGATATTTGTCGTGTCCCTATTATGGTGGATTCATCCAAATGGGACATTATAGAAGCCGGCTTAAAATGCATTCAAGGTAAAGGCATTGTTAATTCAATTAGTCTGAAAGAAGGTGAAGACGCCTTTATCAAACATGCAAATTTAATAAAAAAATACGGCGCAGCCGTTGTTGTCATGGCATTTGATGAAACTGGCCAAGCGGACACGTTAGAACGCAAAGTAGAAATATGCACCCGCTCTTATAAGGTGCTAACTGACGTTGTTGGTTTTCCCGCTGAAGACATAATTTTCGATCCAAATATATTTGCTGTCGCCACTGGTATTGATGAACACAATAATTACGGTGTTGATTTTATCGAAGCAACACGAATTATAAAACAAACATTGCCCCATGCGATGATTTCTGGCGGCGTATCCAATGTTTCGTTTTCTTTCCGTGGTAATAACATCGTCCGTGAAGCCATACACGCAGTGTTTTTATACCATGCCATTCAAGCTGGAATGGATATGGGTATTGTCAACGCCGGACAATTAGCAGTATATGATGATCTACCGAAAGAACTTCGTGACGCTGTTGAAGATGTCGTCTTGAATCGCAACCCAAATGCAACAGAAAAACTGCTAGAGATCGCTGAGAATTATCGTGGTGACGTCGTCAGTGAGAAAAAAGAAGATTTAAGTTGGCGAGAATTACCTGTTACAAAACGACTAGAGCACGCGCTTGTAAAAGGCATAGACCAATACATTGAGACTGATACAGAAGAAGCCAGGAACACCGTCACAAAACCAATTGAAGTGATTGAAGGGCCTTTAATGGACGGCATGAATGTTGTCGGTGATTTATTTGGCTCGGGCAAAATGTTCTTACCTCAAGTTGTTAAATCAGCTCGTGTGATGAAAAAAGCCGTTGCATACTTACTACCATACATCGAAGCGGAAAAAGATGGCAAGACTCAAAGTAATGGCGTAATACTCATGGCAACGGTAAAAGGTGACGTACATGACATTGGTAAGAACATTGTTGGCGTCGTACTACAATGTAATAATTTTGAAATTATTGACCTTGGCGTCATGGTGCCGGCAAATAAGATTCTTGAAAAAGCCAAAGAACATAATGTTGATATCATCGGATTATCGGGATTAATCACACCCTCTCTCGACGAAATGAGCTACATTGCAAAAGAAATGCAACGCTTGGAAATGAACATCCCATTGTTAATTGGCGGTGCAACCACATCTCGCGTGCACACCGCTGTAAAAATTGATCCCCATTACCAATACCCCTCAATTTGGGTGAAAGATGCTTCAAGAGCGGTTGGCGTCGCACAAAATCTAATTAGCGAAACTTCCAATAATAATTATATTGAAACAATCAAAGCAGAGTACGAAGCTGTCAGAATTCAACATGCCGGGCGTCGATCACAAACAAAATGGTTAAACTTAGATAAAGCACGAAAAAATAAAGCGAAAGTTGATTGGGAAAATTATCATGTTTCAAAACCAAAACAATTAGGCATTCATATTCTGGATGATTATGACCTCAATATCATAAGTCAATATATTGATTGGACGCCATTTTTCCACTCTTGGGAGCTTAAAGGCAGTTATCCAAAGATATTTGAAGACGTTGAAAAAGGCCAAGAAGCGAAAAAACTATTCGATGATGCGCAAAATATGCTACAGAAAATCATATCCGAGAAATGGTTAACCGCTCGCGCAGTTTTTGGCATTTTTCCCGCTAATCAAATAAATGATGATGACATTAAAGTTCAAACCAATAATGATGAAACACTCATATTGCACCACCTTCGACAACAAACGGAAAAACCACCAGGCCGACCCAATTTATGTTTGGCCGATTTCATTGCACCAGCGGATAGTGGCATAACAGACTATATTGGTGCATTTGCTGTCACTGCAGGCATAGGCATTGATGAACATGTAAAAAACTTTGAAGCACAACATGATGATTATAACGCCATCATGCTAAAAGCGTTGGCGGATCGATTAGCCGAAGCATTCGCGGAACATTTACATCAACTGGTTCGTGAGAAATACTGGGCATACTCTGAAAGCGAAGATTTTAGCAATGAGCAATTAATCAAGGAAAACTATCAAGGCATTCGTCCCGCACCAGGTTACCCTGCCTGTCCGGAACACACGGAAAAAAATACGTTATGGAAACTATTGGACGTCGACAAAAACGCTGACATTCACTTGACTGAACACTTTGCAATGGTTCCAACCGCTGCTGTTAGCGGCTGGTACTTTGCACACCCAGACGCAAAATATTTTGCCTTAGGTAAAATCAATCGCGAACAAGTGGAAAGTTATGCAAATCGAAAGGAAATGGATATTAAAACCGCTGAGCGATGGTTATCACCAAATCTGGGATATGATGCAGAATAATCCCGATTTTTGAACTCTACTTAAAATTGTAAATATTTTCATCCACGAGAGCACTTGTGGATGAAAATTGAACTTCGAGCACTATATCACCTTTCCACATACCTATTTGATAAAACAAAGAACCACAATTTGCCCATCACAGCTTACTATTCCGCATATCTCACAAATTTCCATAATCCTAGAAAACACGATAAAAAAGAATAGCAAAAAAGCATTAATTCAATTAGTAACAGATATTTTAATTATCACAATTAAAACCACCTACTCTTTATCTAGTCTCTGCCTTATAATATCCCATCAAATTAATCATAATGCTCAGATAAACTACAACATGGATTTTGTTCATCGTTACGCCACTCCATTTATAAAAAATAAAATAATCGTCATTTTCCAAGTGACCATGTTTTGCATTCTTTGTGCTTTTTCTCATCAATCTACCGCTGCATTTAACCATGAGCAATCCAATCACTGGAATACGTTAACTAGCAAACATTTTGAATTGCATTATTACGATGAAGAGGAAAAACTGGCGATAAAAGCAATAAATATTGCGGAAAAAAAATTATTAGAGCTACAGGACATTTTTAATTGGATACCAGAGGAACCAATAGAAATCATTTTAAGCGATGAAATTGATGTCGCTAACGGTTTCGTTATCCCATTTCTGCCCAAATCCAGAATGACACTTTATATTACTGCGCCCAATCCATTTTTTGATTTCGATGACTGGCTGGAGCTGCTAATCACTCACGAGTTAAGTCATTCACTCCATCTCGACAAAGCATCTGGCGCACCATTAACGTTACGTAAAGGCCTAGGCAACTTTCCACTGTTATATCCGAATGCGTTTCAGCCATTTTGGTTAATTGAAGGATTGGCCACTTATATGGAAACAGACTTTAATAAAGGTATCGGTCGCGGACAAAGCAGCATGTATGGCATGCTTATGCGCCTTGAAGTCGAAAACGGCTTAAAATCCTTAAACCAGGTTAACATTTTTAATTTGGCGAGTTGGCCAATGGGAACAACAAAATATTTGTATGGGTATTACTTTTTTGAATTTCTGGAAAATAATTACAGCAAAGCAAGTATTAATCGTTTTATTGAAAGTTATAGTGACAATCTAATTCCATATCGCGTTGGCACCAGCACGATACTCACATTTGGCAAGGACCTTGATGAATTGTGGGACGCGTATTTAGAGTACCTAAAAAATAAATTTCGACAGCAAATAGACGAATTGGAAGACACAGATTTGGTGATAGGTGAAAACATTTCAAACAATGGTTATTTTAAAATGTTTGTCCAGCCTATTGGTGACAATAACCTTTTATATGCAGAAAATAATGGCTTATCAAAACCAGCGTTATATTTGAAAAAAACCGCTCTGGGAAAAACAGAAAAAATTACTGATTTATTTAATGATTCCCAATTAGATTACCACCCTGGCGCTGGAATTATTATCTCCCAGTTAGAAATTTATCGTAATGCAAATTATTACTACGATTTGTTTCACATATCACTAGAAGACAAAAAGCTCGAACGTTTAACACGTGGAGACCGTTATCGACTCGCGGCATGGAATCCACAAGGTGATCAATTTGTTGCTTTGTATAACAGGCTAGGCAAACATACATTAGTCTTACTCAGCGCAGACGGAAAACTACTAGACTTACTTTGGGAAGGAAAATCCAATGAATACATAAGCCATATAGACTGGTCGCCTGATGGCAAACGAATTGTTGCATCCATTAAACGAGAAAATACAAGCTGGGACATCGAAGAATTCACCATTTCTTCGCGTCTTTGGAATAAAATAACTTCAGATAACGCAACCGAAACTCAGCCAAAATATTCCCATGATGGAAGTGAAATTTATTTTAGTGCCGACTACAATGGCATTTACAATATTCAAAAATATTCGATTCGCACAAGAACAATTCATTCCATAACTCAAGTTTTTGGCGGCGCATTTTCACCAACGTTTGATGAAAACCAAAACTTATATTACATTGGCTACACGGCGAATGGATACGATATATTTCGTGTAAGTGATGAAGAATTAGCGTCAGTATATATAACAACAATACCTTCCGATATTGAAAAAGAAGACAACCTTCTGGAAGACTCAATTAGCGAAACTTCAGAAAAAGACATCACTGTCACGCAGGTGCAATTAGAGGATTCTGTTACCTATGAAAAATCTGAATATTCCTCACTTTCACATATTGCACCCACTTGGTGGATGCCCTTTTTTGATTTAAGCCATGACTCATATACCGTTGGTGCATTTACGAGTGGTTCTGACGCATTAAAAATACATTCTTATGATGGATATTTGGCGTTTGATTTTAAAGCCACGGCGATTTCCGGATTAATTAATTATTCTTACGATCGATGGTTTCCACTATTCCAAACCCACTTAGGTTCGATAAACCAAAATAATTACAAAACTGACATTGCTCAATTTGAATTATTAGCACCCTTATTAACGCGAAATCACCGTTGGTTTGCCGGTAGCTCCTTCTTATTTGAAAGAAACCAAGACATTATAAAAAATGCCGCCGATGAAGACGTAAAGATAAAGACCAAAGATCCTCTCGTAGGATTTGGCATCATTTACGATTCACTGCGCCGAAACATCATTTCAAACAGCATAGACGATGGCAGACAAATTTCGCTGGTTGCGGAAACCAGTGATTTATTTGGAGGTGACCATATTGGCAAAATGTTAATCGGAAAATGGCGGGAATTTTTTCTAATTCGCCCACAACATGTTATCGCCGTTCGAGCCGTCGGTGGATTTGCCCTTCAACAGCCAAGACCATTTCAATTAGGTGGCAGCATTGGAGACTCAGACCTAAGTAGTGGTTCTATTCTATCGGATGCATCCTTTGGAACTACCCTTTACAACAAAAGACGCTATGCTTTGAGAGGATATCCCAGTGACGCCCCATCACTGCGTGGACGTCGCATGTTAATGTACAGCGTGGAATGGCGATTCCCGTTAAGCTATGTAGAAAGAAGCTTTGACACTTTCCCATTGGGATTACAACAGTTTTCAGGTTCCGTATTTGTTGATAGTGGTGGCGCATGGGACGTCGGCACCACACCAAAAAACTATCATTACGGTTTAGGTTTTGAAATACATGCTCACACAGAAGTGTTTTTTGCGATGCCTTTACGATTAAGAATGGGCTATGCGTATGGACTTGATGAAGACGGTGGACATTATCCTTATATTAAATTTGGCAGTTCATTTTAAAAAAAACGACATCAATTTATTTTAGGCAAATTTCCATGATGTTTAATTCGTTTTTACTTGAACCTAGAAAAATCAGTTGAACACGAATTTAGAGTGCAAGAAATTGATTCAATAGTGCTTTTAAAAAATTTTAGCTTAACCCTTAGGTTAAGCGAGCATTTTTTGAAAGTGCTAGTGGATCAAGAGCTTGTGCTATAAATCGTTTTCAACTGCTTTTTCTAGGTTGAACCTAAAATCGTATCCCACAAAAAAACCGGCTATTGAATCACATCAATAGCCGGTTTTTATCTAAATTTCAAAAATCTATGCTATTGCGTCAGCAACTTTATTTCTCTCTAAAACTTGCTTTTCCTCGGGTAAGGAAATATTCAGCTCCAGAATTTCACAGTTACCTTCTCTCTCAAGATTTACTTTAATCGCTTCTTGATCAATGTGAACATAGCGACTCACAACTTCCAAAAGCTCTTGCTTAAGAGCAGGTAAATAGTCAGGCTCATGCCGTCCTGCATGCTCCCGCGCTAAAATAATCTGTAACCGATCCTTTGCAACAGATGCCGTTGGTTTGCGTTTACTTTTACGTTTAAAATAATCAAGCAATGACATGTTTTACGTTCCAAATATTCGTTTCAAGAGACCTTTCTTCTCTACGTCCAAAAATCGCATTGCAACATCTTCGCCCATGAATCGAGCAACAACATCCGCATATGCCTGCCCACCACTACTTTCCTTGTCATGAATCACAGGTATGCCTGAATTCGAGGCTCCTAATACAGATTCAGATTCTGGAATAACACCTAGCAATGGCACACTCAATAACTCTTGCACATCTTCTACTGACAACATCTCACCATTTTCAACACGTTTAGGTGAGTAACGAGTTATGATCAAGTGTTCTTTTATCGGCTCATCGCCATCCACTGCTCGTTTTGATTTTGCAGCAAGTATGCCGAGTATGCGATCTGAGTCTCGCACCGATGAAACTTCTGGATTGGTTACAATCAACGCCTCATCTGCATAATACAAGGACATTAATGCACCTTTTTCAATTCCAGCAGGTGAATCACATACAATGTAATCAAAATCCTGCTTCAATTCTTCCAACACTGCACCCACGCCTTCTATCGTTAATGCATCTTTATCGCGGGTTTGAGATGCTGGCAGTATAAATAAATTGTCGCATTGCTTATCTTTTATAAGGGCCTGTTTCAATCTTGCTTCGTTGTTTAAAACATTAACAAAATCATAAACCACACGTCGCTCACAACCCATGATTAGATCCAAATTACGAAGCCCGACATCAAAATCGATAACGGCTGTTTTGTTTCCACGCAAAGCAAGACCAGCAGCAAAACTTGCGCTTGTGGTCGTTTTGCCTACACCACCTTTACCTGAGGTAACTACAATCACTCTGGCCAAGATCGCCTCCTTTAGTGACGAATTTAAATTTAGTTTTTAGAAAAAGCGATTAAAACTGTAAAAGTCTTGTGGTCCATCACAAATATTAATTATTCGACTATCTGTAATTCTGCAATTAGAAATACAATAACACGCGGTTTATAATTAATTAGTTATCCAATGATCATTGTTGCCAATTATCACGAAACAAGGGGCGCAATGATTAAACGCTCTCCCTGCAAATACGCTTGTACTGGCTTACCTTCAATTTCTTTGGGCATTGATTCTTCGAATACTCGAAAATTTCCAGCAATAGCGATTAATTCTGCTTCTATCGATTGGCAAAATATCCGTGCATTTTCGTCACCACGCACACCGGCTAATGCACGGCCACGCATAACAGAATATACATGGATATTACCATCAGCAATAATTTCCGCACCATGATTAACCGGCGCCATTATGATTAAGTCGCCACCGGCAGCGTAAATTTGTTGGCCAGATCTAACTGGCTGGGTAATGATCTTGGCTTTAGGTATGATTGTTTGTGTGACTTGTGAAGTGGCGTTTGTATTCTTATCAGATTCGGGCTGATCAACTACCTTTTCAATTTCCTGAGCCACATCTTGTATCGCACCGCCTTTCAATATCGCCAAACCCGCACCAATCGCGAATGAGTTTAATTGACTTGAGCCATTTCGCACACCAACTGGAATGAGTTGTTGCCGACTTAATAACTTGAGTAGGGTGTGAAAATCGATTAACTCATCATTTTGCGCAATAATTGACAGATCGATCACAACAGGCGCATTTGCAAAAAAACGTAATGCTTTTGCCAGTCGGTGCTCTAACTCTCTAGAAATTGCATCGATATTTGTCGACCGAAGCAACAAAATTGGAAGGGTAAACACAGAACCTTTTAAATCAACAGCAACATCAGATTGTTGATGTGTAGATTGAGATTCACTTACTTCTGTTTGCAAACTGGCTTCTCCAGAGTTGATTCACCATTTTGAAAAATCGAATCGTCGAAACATCATGCTCAGGTGTTATACAATAAATGCGTGTTAGCTATTAATTATATCAGTAAAAAAACGATTTTGTATTTAATATTGGTTTTTCCAGCATTCCATGAAATTTTATTTCTATTTTTAAAATTACAGCCTTTATATATTTAACCACCTAAACATTTATACAGCTTAGCCTTCACAACACTCATTGATTCAAATCCAATATAATTCAATCAATTAATTTCCCAGCAATTTTTTTTAATTGAATTAACAAAGTCCACCGAAATAACGTACAATTAAAAAAAACTTGATTGAATTATGTCATCCAGAACCAAAATCGACTCATGCCACTTTTCTTTTTAATATTGACATTGTTTGCCTGCAACCTCGCTCTAAATTCACCTTCCTATGGGGCAGAACAGCAAATAATCAAAACAGCAGGCAAGAAAAAGTCGGGACCTCCCGTTAATCAAGCTCGCGCCGTTGCGATTGGAAAAGAAATTGTACGGCGCCTAGCCAAAGGAAAATTCATTGCCGCTAGCTGGGAAATTCCACGAGTTGAAAGCGCTAAAAAAAGGGAATACCCCCATGGCATTGAATGGGTTATTGCCTTTTTTAATAAACGAGAGAAAGATAAATCAAAACAGAATTTGTATATATTTTTAACGTTAGATGGAAAATACATCGCTGTAAATTACACAGGCCATTAAGCTTATTCAGGATCGCGAGATTATCGCGCTCAGTGTAATTGTAAAATCTCTTCACCATTTTGAAGCACATAGAGTTGTTCTTGTAATGATTGAATGTGCTCCTCCCAATAGCGTGGTGTATTAAACCAGGGAAAGTTCATTTGGAATGCGGGGTCATTCCAGCGCCGACTTAACCACGCAGCATAATTTAAAATTCGTAATGTGCGCAAAGATTCCACAAGCGCAAGCTGACTTTGATCAAAATCATAAAATTCATTGTAACCATTTACTAATTCGGATAATTGCGCTTCGCGTTCATGTTTCTCCCCGGACAATAACATCCATAAATCCTGTATTGCGGGTCCATTACAACAATCGTCCAAGTCGACAATCCAAAATATATTATCTCGTGTTAATACATTACCCAAATGAAAGTCGCCATGAATGCGAAAAAATGGCAAATTATCAAACAAAGAAAACTGATTTTCGATTAGTTGCAATAAGTTGGTACTGAGGTTCTCATAACTTTCTTGCAAATAATTTGGCAGCAAATTTTGCTTTAAAATAACCTCTTTCGCATCAAATCCAAGCAACTGACTACTGAGTGTATGCCGATGGACAAACCGATATCGTGAACCAACCGCATGCAAGCGTGCTAACAATCGACCAAGCTGCTTTAAGTGTGAAAATTGATCCAACTCCGGGGCATGGCCTAATTTGCGATCGTAAATGGAAAACTGGAATTCTTCAAAATTAAACAAGGTTGTTTGATTTTTTTCGATGGGTTTAACAACGGGAATATCAAACTCCACTAATTCTGCAGCAAAGTCATGTTCTTCTAATATCGTATCCAATGCCCATCGTCCAGGGCGATAAAATTTAGCAACTATTGGCGAATGATCTTCTAACCCTATTTGATATACTCGGTTTTCATAACTGTTCAATGCCAACACTCTACCATCACATTGATAACCTAAGCTTTCAATTGCGTCTAAAACATGATCTGGCGTGAGCGTTGCGTAGGGTATTTCCGAGGAAATTAAATCATCCGTCATTTATCTGAAACGCCTTGTTTGTGGTTAAACAAAGGATGATTATAAATTAGTTATTCGATTTATAATGAATTTTATTATAATTTTATATTCGATACTGGCGTTTTTTGTGGAACTCAATCAGACTTTCCAATTGGGACTGACTCACTTGCCCCACTTTTTTTGCGACCACATCACCTTCGGGAGAAACAATAAACGTGGTTGGTAAACCAATAATTTTTCCCAATTGACTGGATTTGCCATTGTCTGATAACAAGACTGGGTAGTTAATGCGATATTCTTCTGAAAATGCTTTTACCGTTTCGAGTGCATCAGCATTCACATTGACACCTAATACCATGGTATCGTTTTCTCGGTGAGTATTTTGAAAATTCACTAATTCGGGTATTTCCTGCTCGCATGGCGGACACCAAGTAGCCCAATAGTTTACGACTACCCACTTACCTTTATAATCAGATAACTTATGCTCCTGACCATTAATGTCCTGATATTGAAAATCCAAGGTGTTGATATAACTGAAACCAGCGATAAGTAAAACTAACAAAACCGGAAAAAATTTGAATATTTTCATATATTTCCTACAGTTAGAGTAATCAAAATGACGAACCTTCAAACCAGGCGCGCACTATAACTAACTTATTTTAGGCCTTGCTTAGGACAGCGAAATTAACCCAATCAACCATGACAGAAACCCATATATGACCTTGATTAAAAAAGACGATTTGATAACGAGTGTTGCTGACGCTTTGCAATTTATTTCTTTTTACCACCCCATAGACTTTATCCAAGCAATGACGCAAGCCTATGAAAAAGAAATCTCTCCCGCCGCCAAAGATGCGATGGGACAAATATTGGTTAATTCTAAAATGTGCGCTGAAGGCAAGCGCCCAATATGCCAAGATACGGGTATTGTTGTGCTGTTCTTATCGATTGGCATGGAAGTCCAGTGGGATTTTTCAGATGCCTTAGAGAATGTCATTAATGAGGGCGTGCGTCAGGCTTATACAAATCCAGATAATCCTTTACGTGCATCAATCATGGCCGACCCAGCTGGTAAACGAAGCAATACTGGAGACAACACCCCAGCCGTCATTCACTGTCAATTTGTTGCCGGTGATAAACTCGAAATTTCCGTCGCAGCCAAGGGCGGTGGCTCAGAAAATAAAGCAAAATTAATTATGCTAAATCCCTCCGACAGCATTGCGGATTGGGTAGAAAAAACCGTTCCAACATTAGGGGCTGGCTGGTGTCCACCTGGCGTTTTAGGTATCGGTATTGGCGGCTCAGCAGAAAAAGCCATGTTACTCGCCAAACAATCCTTAATGGCACCAATCAATATTCAGGCGCTGTATCAAACTGGTCCACAGAATACCATTGATGAATTACGCTTGGAAATCATGGAACGTGTCAACGCACTTGGCATAGGCGCACAAGGATTGGGTGGTGTCACAACACTATTAGACGTAAAAATTTTAGATTATCCAACACACGCCGCATCAAAACCCGTTGGACTTATCCCAAATTGTGCTGCCACCCGACATATTCATTTTACCTTAGATGGATCTGGACCTGCCATCTTAACACCCCCTAAAATTGAAGATTGGCCAAAGGTAAGTTGGCAACCAGGTGAAGATAGTAAACGGATTAACCTTGACAACATTGACGCCAAGGAAGTAACGACATGGAAACCTGGCGACACCGTTTTGTTATCTGGAAAACTTCTCACGGGTCGAGATGCTGCGCACAAACGTTTAGTTGATATGATTAACAAAGGAGAAAGCCTTCCTCCAGGGCTGGACTTCACTAATCGATTCATTTATTACGTCGGGCCTGTTGATGCGGTTCGAGATGAAGTCATTGGTCCTGCTGGGCCCACAACAGCAACTCGCATGGATAAATTCACAGAAACTATTCTCGGAAAAACAGGCTTATTAGGTATGGTTGGTAAAGCTGAGCGAGGGCCGTCGGCAATCGAATCGATAAAAAAACACAAATCCATTTATTTAATTGCCACCGGCGGTGCGGCTTATTTGGTTTCCAAATCCATTCGAAATGCAAAAGTCATTGCCTTCCCAGAGCTCGGCATGGAAGCCATACATGAATTCGAAGTTGAAGATATGCCAGTAACCGTAGCTGTCGATTGCGAAGGAAATTCCATACACAATACTGGCCCAAAGGAATGGAAAATAAAAATTGAGTCGTTAAATTCAAAATCGTAAATCCATATGCCATTTTTTAAAAGGAGCACACTACACTTAGCGTGCTTTTTTCTATTTCTCCTATGTGGCTCAAGTCGTGCCGATCATTCACTACAGCACACGACGTCAAAACAACCCATCATTGACGAGATAATCATTAAAGGTCTTTGGCGAACAGAATCTAATGTGATTCATCGAGAATTACTATTTTCAAAAAATGATATTCTAACAACCAAAGCATTATTAGAAAGCGTGCAACGCCTAAAAAATTTAAAACTATTTAGTAAAGTTATCCCTCTACTTAAGCTCAAATCCAACAATCACGTCATTCTAACTATTGAAGTAGAAGAAAAATGGACTATCATCCCTTATTTTAATTTTGCCGTTGGCGGTGGAACAACACATATCGTTTCTGGCATCTATGATATTAATGTATTTGGCAAATACGTGGAATCTGGCTTTCAATATGACAATTGGAATGGAGAGCACGGCGGCGCATTTTGGATACATCAGCCACGATTTTTAAATAAGAGATTATTATTCAAGTTTGAAATAGCCTCAAACAAATATATCCGGCAACTCTACACAACGGATGCTATATCTCAAGGCTCCTTTCGATATCAGCGTAAACGTTTCACATTAGCGTTAGAAAAAGAAATCACACCAGTTTTTCATTTAGGCCTTCGAGGCGATCTACTGGATGACACAATTGAATCCACTACAGCAAAAACCGCAATGGATAAAAACACGTTATCTTTGCTCAACTCGACAAATAATGATGCCGACAAACTCGTAACGTACATTATTGAACTTGGAAAACTCGACTTAGACCTTTACTTGGTAAAGGGTTACCAATCACGTTTAACCTATCAACACAATGCGACTATTTTAAATTCAAATAATAAAATTAGAGACTTAGTTTGGCGAAATAAATTTTTCTGGCACTTACCCTACAAAGGCAATTTAGGAGTCAAATTATCCCTAGGCAGATCTGAATCGGAAAAAATTCAACATCTCAATTACATTGGAGGATTTATCAATATTCGTGGCTATCGTGATGGCCAATTTAGAGACAATGCATACTGGCAATTTAACACGGAATATCGAATTCCGAGTATTCGCAATCAATGGGTTGTACTACAACATATCTTTTTTATCGACGCAGCAGGAACCGCTAGCGAACTAAACAAATTGCGGATTGAAAAAAATAGTAACATAAGTGCTGGAACAGGTTTTCGCTTAATATCGCCAAAAGTCTATAATTTTAATGGTAGATTGGATATCGCCATTTTTGGCACAGGAACAAATCAAAATAAAATATCTTTGGGTGCGCAGCAATTTTTTTGAATTTTAGCAAGCTAAAAACATTAAAGTTCTATTTATGTTGCTCACTTGCATGCGTCAAATACAAAGCCAATCCAATTAAGGCAATCCCTGCGGATAAGTACAACAGGTTTAATGCATCATCGTATTGTAAACTGATCGCATGCTCGAAAAACTTAACAATCAATATCATCAAGATGACTTTTGCCAATCGATTTTTCAAATCATCCAAACTGTGAATCACAAGCACACTGCCAGACACTTTAGCATCTTCCGCAATATCAATTTTATTGATGAAAAGTTCATATAATCCCAAAGAGAAAATAAGCAATACAGTTGCCAGTAAATAGCCATCCACTATTTCCACAACATGTGTCACAGTTGCACTGCGTAACAAACTTCGCTCATCCGCTGAAAGCGACGGCATGATATAATCACCTAAATGAGAGAGCATCACGACAGCATCAACAGTCGCGATATAAAACATGCCTAAGCTTGTAAACAAACTTGCAATCACGGCTGCTAATACAACATATCGACTATTCCACAAGATTTTTTCAAATATTGATTCAAGCATTTTTCTGGTCTTTATATATTATTTATTAAAATTGGCCCTAACAAAGTGGAAAATTTCTTCACCCGGCAAGGTTATCAATTGCCAATCAAGTAACGGCTCGTTAAAATCGATACCATCTTACACGAAAATGGAAATTTTTCATGACCCAAATTCTTGTTCTTTATTATAGCCGACACGGTGCGACAGAAAAAATGGCCCAATTTATTGCCAGGGGCGCTGAATCAGTTTCCGGTACTGAAACATTGTTACGCACCGTACCCGAGGTTTCCACAGTGTGTGAAGCGAGTGAAAGTGATATTCCCGATAGAGGTGCACCGTACGTCAACCTGGATGAACTAAAAAATTGTGACGGCCTTATTCTGGGTAGTCCAACCCGTTTTGGCAACATGGCCGCACCGCTAAAATATTTTATTGATTCCAGTAGTGCCATTTGGTTATCCGGCGCACTGTCTGGAAAACCGGCTGGCGTGTTTACCTCTACCTCGTCCATGCATGGCGGACAAGAAAGCACGCTGTTAAGCATGCAATTACCTTTATTACACCACGGCATGTTAATCACAGGAATTCCCTATACCGAAATGGATTTACACAACACAACCACGGGTGGCGCGCCCTACGGTGCAACCCACTGGGCGGGTGAAGATAATAAAAACCAAATCAGTGAAGAAGAAAAACGTCTGTGTATCGTACTAGGAAAACGCGTTGCTGATTTTGCAACTAAATTAAAATCATAATTTAAATTTTTTATCGTCAATTTTTATATTCGTATTAACCTCAAACCATGATATCCGATGCGCAAGACGATTATCACTATAACGCTCCAATCGTACGATCAACATTTTTTCTGAATCGATAAACAAGCGATAACGCTCAAATTCACCGTGAAAATGCGTTTCCAATACAATTTGATTTCTACCATTAACGGCTACCCCACTTATATTAAACTTTGTCATTTTTTTTGCTAAATCAAAAGCAATATTGATAATTGCACCAAAATCAGTCGTAAATGCAGAGTCATTTGTCACACCAAATAGGTTTTCATCATCCGGCTTGAGTGGTGCGACCATGAAAGAAAAAAAACCACCCAAATGACCCTTAATCGTTCCGTCTGGTAAAATTGCTAAACGTGCACCTTCTTTGTAAGGCCCTAATTGCTCTATTAATAAATAACCTGGTTTTTTATACCAAACTTTTTGACGTTGCAATTCCCGATTATCCTTAAAGTTCTCTAACTTCATCACTGCACTATAAGCAGATATTTCTGAATATTGATCTTTTAATTTTGTTAATAATTCAATGACTGGCTCTCGATCAGCATCATCTAATGCGGATACACATTGAGAAAACAACAAGCACATTGCTACGAATAATAATCGTGTCATTTAAATTTCCTTCATCAAATTGTCATTTTAATTGTAAAGTACGTAGAATTCTGTAGTGTAAAACCCTAGCTCGCGTTTCTCACAGGATCGCGAAATTATCGCGCAGAGAATTGCGGACTGATACAAATTCAATTAAGAATGCCACTATTTTACCTATGAATGAAAGCACAAGTACAGCATCCTACATTTGTCCGATTTGCCAAAATCTCCTAGTCAAGCAAAGCGCTTATATCTGTGAAAACAACCATTGTTTTGATATCGCCAAACAAGGTTATGTCAATTTATTGCCTGTACAACAAAAAAAGAGCAAACACCCAGGCGATAATAAAATAATGATTCAAAAGCGAAAGTTTTTCCTTGAGCAAGGCTTTTATCACGCTATCACATCCCACTGTGTTGAAATTATCAAAAATCACTCAATTGAGAATAAAACAATTACAATACTGGATATTGGCTGTGGCGATGGGTATTTTACGCGAAACATTGTGGATAATTCACACACCCCTGTCGACATGTACGGCTTGGATATTTCGAAAGAGGCAATAAAAATCGCCGCAAAATCCTCCACAAAAGTTCAGTGGTTAGTGGCTAGCTCAAAGATAATCCCGCTTGCCAACAATAGCATCGATATAATACTCAAGATAAACTCTCCATTGGATTATCAATCCACGAAACAAAAATTGAGCAATCATGGGATTATTATTAGCGTTGTTCCTGGTTCAAATCATTTAAAGCAATTAAAATCGCATATTTATGATACCGTCAAATTACATGAGCCAGAAAAAACACCGGACGGATACAATTTAGCTCACCAAGATAAAGTCCATGACACTTTAGTATTGGAAAATAATCAAACAATTGATAGTTTATTCAAAATGACGCCCTATTTTTGGAATGCATCATCAGATGCGAAACAACATCTGGAAAAACTAGTCACATTAGAAACCGAAATTGCATTTGATTTTAATGTCTGGCGACCAGAAACATAAACTTAAGAAAGGATAACCCCATGCGCAAATTCACTTACTTATTACTCATTTTCTTTTTTACCTCTCCCCTGTGTTTTGCGGATTCCGCACCAAACTTTAATCTCGACACACGCAAAGGAAAAGTGAGCTTAGAATCGCTTAAAGGCAAAGTGGTTTATGTGGATTTTTGGGCATCTTGGTGTACGCCCTGTCGAAAAGCGTTTCCCTGGCTGAACAAAATGCAAGAGAAATACGCTGACCAAGGTTTAGTCATTGTCGGAATAAATTTAGATGGAGAACGGGATCCAGCCAACCATTTCCTAGAAAAAGTGCCTGCATCGTTTACCATTGCATTTGATCCCGATGGCAAATCAGCGGATGACTTTAAAGTACAAGTGATGCCTTCATCTTATTTAATTAATCGTGAAGGAAAAATTGTATTTGATCATAAAGGGTTTAAAGTAAAACAACAAAATGATCTTGAAGCGGAAATTAAAAAAGTATTGTGATAGAAATACTATCTCTCTAATAATTAGAAATTTTTTGTCGGCATCCATAGTGTGCTAATAGATCGGATGGAAGGGATACCTATCCATCCGGCTCACTTATTTTTACAATACTCAATCCTCAACAAAGTTTTGAATTAACTCTTTATCTTTCAGTTGAAGCTGCCACATCTCTGCATATTTTTTATCAAGCTGTAATAACTGTTGATGACTACCCTGTTCGATTATCATTCCTTGATCCATTACCATAATAGTATCTGCATCAACGATTGTTGATAAGCGATGGGCAATCACTAATGTCGTATGATTCTGCGCGGCTTTTTTCAGTTCATCCAAAATTGATTTTTCAGAATGGCTATCGAGTGCAGAAGTGGCTTCATCAAATATGAGTACTTTTGGATTTTTCAAAATCACACGTGCAATTGCCATTCTTTGTTTTTCACCACCCGATAATTTTAATCCTCGCTCACCCACCAAGGTGTCATATTTTTCTGGTAAGGAATCCACAAACTGATGAATGTTTGCCATCTTCGCAGCATTAATAATGTCTGCCTCGGTGGCAGCCGCATTGGCATATTGCAAATTGTAATAAATGCTTTCGTTAAACAATACGGTATCTTGGGGCACTATGCCGATTTGCTGTCGCAAGCTTTCTTGAGTGACATCCCGTATATCCACATCGTCAATAAAAATACCACCCTGTTTGATATCATAAAATCGAAACAGTAATCGCGCCAAGGTAGATTTGCCTGCTCCACTGGCACCGACTACTGCAACTTTTTTTCCTGCAGGTATCGTGAAATTCACATCTTTTAATATTGGTCGATCGTCTTGATAAGCAAAATACACATGATCAAAACGAACTTCACCTTTGTTCACACGCATCTCTGACGCATTTGCTTTATTGACTATTTCAGGTTTTTGGCTCAACAATTTAACCAAGTTATCCATATCAGTTAGGGAATATCGAATTTGTCGATAGATAACACCAAGAAATCCTAAAGGAATAAACAGTTGCAACAAAAACGCATTCACCAAAACCAAATCACCCAGCGACATTTTACCATCAGCCACTTGTTGCGCCGCAAAAATCATAACTAACGTAACACCAATGGCAATAATACAACCTTGACCAAAATTTAATAATGACATTGAGGATTGCGTTAACACACCACTGTCTTCCCATTTGGCGAGGTGCCCATCAGCACGTTCTCGCTCCAACTTTTCATTATTAAAATACTTAACCGTTTCAAAATTGATGAGACTATCAATGGCAATATTATTTGCATTTGACTCGTGCTTATTCATCGCTTGACGATGCTCCATTCGCCAGTTCATGACCGCCAAAGTAAATGCGATGTAAACTCCCACGCAGGAAAAAATGATAATGGAAAAAACAAAGTCGTAACTTGATAGTAAAAATACTGCGACCAATAAAAACTCCACAGCAACGGGAATGATACTAAACGTAAAATAATTTAATAAACTGCTTAGGCTTGCTGCACCCCGTTGCAAATCTCGACTAATAGCGCCGGTCTTTCGCTCGAGATGAAATCGCAAAGACAAATTGTGCAAATGATCCATAGTGCGAATGGTTAAGCGGCGCATGGCCCGATAACGCACACGGGTAAACAATACGTCGCGCATTTCATTAAACAATGAACTGGCAATACGTAACACGCCATAGATCAGCAACAAGGCTAAAGGCAAAGCAAGGGCAGTATGCAAATCCTTGTTCAAGCTATCAACTATGTCTTTTAAGACAACCGGCACACCCACATTAGCCACTTTTGCCAAAATCAAACACAACATGGCAAACAAAACCCGACCTTTGAATTCCCATATATAAGGTAGTAAGGCTTTTACATTTGCCCAGTCGTTGGTTTGAGCGTTGGGTGTTTCGGTGTATTTGAAATGTCCGGCCATAGTTGCGTTTCTTCAGTTATGAGATCATTGAATAATAGCGAATCGGTTTGGGTATTAATAGTAGGATAATAATCCGAGCATGGAGATTAATTATTCTTGAGAGAGCACTTGATGCGTTTATGTACGGTTTTACCTAGCTAATTTTTATTGCTTTAGTCGGGTTGTGCATGAACAAAACTGGCCTTCAGAAACACGCTGTTAATTCGTCCATGAAAGCTCTCGGCCGCGTCCATGCGGCCAAAGGTTTCTGAAGGCCAGTTTTATTCATGCACATGATTCCAGGCTTGATTAAAATTTTAGATTTAGTGTGGCACGCAACTAATTCAAAGAATTCAGCGAGCGGGCTTGTGGAAACCATGCGGAAACGACATGGCAGCTTTCGCAATTTTCATTTACGCTTAAACTAATATGACTTATAGGCTGATTATTATGGCAATTCGCACAGGGTTGTGACAAATCGATATAGTAGTGCGTCAATGAAAGAGCCGGTTCAAAGGTATTGGAGGTATGGCAGTTTTCACAAATATCATTACTTTGAACGTGCCCTTGAGGTTTAAGAGGGATATTTTCATAGCCATAAATTTTTTTACTACCATGGCAATGATCACATTTTCCAATTAGTTGAGTATGATCCAATATGGGATTAAACCAAGTAATCTCAGTATGACAGAATCCACATTTATTCGTTTTCATTCCTATGTGAGAAGCCGGCGCACCATGGCACGGCTCGCAACCATGAGAGCTAAACTCTTTACTGTGCTCTATTACCGCATCTGGAGCCACGCCTATTGGCACAAACGTTGTAGTAAAGTGACACCCATCACATTCGTCCTTCACTTTTATGTGATCAAACGGCTTTTTGGTTGCAATATTGCCGCTATGACACGAAACACAGTCTCCAATTGTTTCCTGATGAACAATCCTTTCAACTGGCGCCCAATAATCTAGTAAATGACAGACATTACAATTATCACTTACTGGTATGTGATCAATAGGTTTTCCAGTAGCATCGATATTATTGTGACATTCCATACAGGATTGCAATGTTGAATTATGTAATGGTGGAATCACTTTTAACCATTGCATAGTACTGTGGCAATTTTGGCATTCTGGTGAACTTCTGTCACCGAGCTCATGACTTTGTCTTGAAATACCTTCATGACAATGTAAGCAATCACCAATTACTTCACTATGCTTTACAGAGCCAACAAATGCCCAACTTTCAAAACTCTTGTGACAAGAATCACACTTTTCTGTCGTCAATATGTGTGGACCAAAACACATCACCATACATTGATGGCAATCAATACAAACTCCGATCACCAAATCATGATCTACCATTTCTATATCTAGAAAACCTTTTGTGTTATGACAAGCATTGCATTGTAATTTTGTCAGAAAATGATCAACAGTTTGGCCTTGAAAATTGATACCATCATGGCAATCCACACATTGGTAATCAACAAAAAAATAGTGATCATATATTATTTCTTTTTCCCAACCTGTAGTAACATGACATCCTTCACATTCATCAGTTGTAGAAAAATGATTAGCTGCATCTTCTTTACCTCTGGCAATCACTCCATTATGACAACTCACACACTTTCTTTCCAACACTTCATTATGATCCACATTCACTAAAATATTAAACGATAGAACCGAATGACAAGCATCACAATTATTTGTTACATTTATATGATCGAATTTTTTCCATCTCGCTATTTTATTGTCATGACACACATTACAATCATCTCGAAAATTCGCATGATCTACTTTTTTTATTGGACTCCAAGCACTTGTACTATGACAAGCATTGCACTCTAAAAATGTTATTAAGTGAATATCTGGTTGTCCGCCTGAAATAAATCCATTGTGACAATTTCTACAGGATCCCAACACCTCATTGTGGTCAACTACGATCGCCGGATCCCAACCTGCAGTTGAATGACAAGCTGAGCAAAAATCTGTTGAGAAAATATGATTTTCAAATTTTCCTTTTGTCGTTAATCCATCATGACAACTTGCACAATTTCCGATAGTCTCCCCGTGATCTAGCAATGTAATTGGTTTAAATGACTTTATAGAGTGACACGCATCACATAAGTCTGTTGAATTAATATGATTTCCACTACGACCTTGAGCACGCTTTCCGTCATGACAAATCACACAATTACCAAAAGAATGTTGATGATCAACTTTTAGCACCGGCACCCAATAATCGGTTGTATGGCAAGCATCACATTCACCAGATACAAGAACATGACCATCAAAACTTGTATCTAAAAATCCTCCATGACACGAAACACAATTTATATATGTATGATCATGATCGAAGAAAACTGCATTCCAATCTACAACACTATGACAACCACCACAAAAATTTGAAGTAGGCAAATGATGAGCATTCTTTCCACTTTTAATTATCCCATTATGGCAATCAAAACATACACCAAATGTCTCACTGTGATCGAAATTAACCGGTAACCATGAATTTATGTTATGACATGCCAAACAATTATTTGTTGAATTGAGATGATTTTCTGGTTTTATTTTTTCTTCCTTTTTATCATCATGGCAAAGTGAACAAGACGCTAACGCCGGCGTGTGCTCAATTGATTTTGCAGGTAACCATCCCGAAAATTCCGAATGGCAAGCGCTACATCGACTAGAGGATGGCTTGTGGCCAGCTGGCTTTCCAGTTTGTTTCAAGCCATCATGACATTCCACACAACCTGACGTTATTCCTTCATGCGTAAAATTATGGTGTGTTGGTACTTGTTTCACTGGCACCCAAATTTCATTCGATATTACGTGACAAGCATTACAATCAACATCCGTAATAATGTGATTATCAGCTTTACCTGTCGCATCTAATCCATTATGACAAACCTCGCACACAAAGGGTGTTGCTTTGTCGCCATGAGGATGAAATGTTTTCGTATTTGGTTGAAATTTGGTTGTTGAATGACAACTTTGACAATCATCATAAGTCAGCAAATGGTTTTCCGGTTTGCCATTGGCTATTTCATTATTATGGCAGTCTCCACAGTATAATCTTATATTTTCTTCTTCATTCGCATTAGTATTGTAATGTGGCGTTATTACTACGGTATCGATGAGACTTCTTCCATCTACACCATCGTCGACTATTAATTGAATCACATAGGTTCCGAGTATATCGGTTGTGAACAAAGGTCTTTCACTTGTTGAGTCGGATAATTTTGTACGACTATTTTCTGGTTTAACGAGAAATTTCCATTCATAACTGAGCGGATCATTTTCGGCATCGTTGGAAGCAGAGCCATCCAATTGAATCAAAGTCCCAGTTTTAAATAATGGCTGATCCAGACCAGCCTCTGCTATGGGTTTTGTATAAGTAGTTCTAATTGGTATACCAGGTATCGTATTTTTTACGGCTTGAACATTTATAATGATTGTTGCAGGAATGCTTTGGTTTACCCCATCGTCGACAACTAAGTGGACTATATAAGTCCCCGCCAAATCCACTTCAAATTGTGTATTTTGGGCATTGATGCTTTCCAGCACTACTGAACTTGTTTCAGGCTGTAATATGATGTCCCAATGGAATAATATATCTTGCCTTTCCGGATCAAACGATCCTGCTGCATCTAACAAAATGGTATCACCAACAAAATAGCTACCCGTTTTGTTTGGCGTCACATCTAACATTTTAGCCACAGGTAAATCATTTACGGTGTTGATGGTTATAAAATCTGCAGCGCTAAACGATTTACCATCGCTTACAATAAGCTTGATTTGATAGGTACCATCTTGATCAATATTAAGTGAAGGTGATTGTTGATTTGTCTGACTAAGTTCAGCCACGCTGAACTCAGGGCGTTCGATTAATTCCCAAACATATATCAGCGTATCACCATCTACATCGGATGATAAGTCTGCATTTAATGTAACTCTATCACCCAGCGTTACAATCCTATTCGGGCCAGCATTTGCAGTCGGCGGATGATTACCTTCGGAACCACAACCAGTTAAACATAACCACAACGCCAATAAAGTGATATGAAAATAAAACGGCAAAGCTTGCTTATGTCCACCCGATTTACGCACAGCCTCTCCCCTACCAAAGGCACCGCTTTTGATTATAAACTTGTTTGTTTGATGAATCGTTTTTACAGATGGGTAATACAAAAATGAGTTTTTGTTTTTTCCAAGAATAAAACCACAGAATTAATTGTTGGTGAGAAAATTAGAAAGACTCTAAGAAAAACTAAACAGGTTTTTTACTCGAACTTTGGTTACACACAAGACCAAGCACAGGGTGTCAGATTGATTTCAGAAACTTTCGACCACAGGGAGGTGGTCGTAAAGATTCCACGGACGGATACACATCGTGTTTCTGAAATCAATCTGACACCCTGTGCGATTTAATACTCAAAACTACAATCACTAATAAAATATTCAAACAAAGGGCTCGTTAAACTTAATTCGCTAAAACAGATAACTCTCTCGCTTGTGGAAACCAAGCGGAAACGACATGACAGCTTTCGCAGTTTTTATTAACACTCAAACTAATATGACTTTCAGGTTGATTTGTGTGGCAGCTTGTACAAGGCTGAGTGATATCGATAAAATAATGTGTTGCTGATAAGGCAGGCTTAAACATGTCTTTTGTATGACAGTTAATGCATTGATCATCACTACCAACATGATTAACCGGCTTCCCAACTGCTTTGATATTGTTATGACATTGCATGCAATCACCAAATAATTGAGTGTGGTCTACCCGTTGTATTGGTTTAAATAGATTAACTGAATGGCAATTTTCACATAGATCTGATGATGTAATATGCGACGCGTGTTTACCACTAGTGTCTTTATTATTGTGACACCAAACACAACTACCAAGCATTTCATAGTGATCTAAATACGGGATTGCAGTAAAACTATCTGTCATATGACATCCTTCACAATTATCAGTAGTTATCATATGACCAAATGATTTTTTCGTAGCGATATTTTCAGTATGACATGAAACACAATCTCCAATAGTTTGATCATGATCAATATTGGCAACTGGCACCCAATCCTGAATTGAATGACAAGCATTACAATTATCACTAACAGGTATGTGATCTATTTTTTTTCCGATGGCATCAATTTTATTGTGACATTCTATACATGGCTGTAAAGTTATATCATGTAATGGTGGAATCACTTTTAACCATTGCATTGTACTGTGGCATAAAGCACAATCAAGATTACTTTTCTCTCCTACATCGTGGTTCGACCCCACAATATTGTAGTGACAATCAATACAAACGGGTGTCAAAATTTCTGAATGGCGAACTCTTTTTACAGGTACCCAGCTCTCTGTATCTACATGGCAAAGATGACAGTTATCCGTCGCATCCATGTGTTCAACCCACTTACCAACTGTGACAATGTCATTATGACAATCTATACAATCACCCAAGACTACATCATGGTTTATTACATCCCAAGCTACGAATCCCCACCCAGAATAATGACAAAGCTCACATTGACTTGTTACTGAAATGTGTTCACTCGATTGGCCCATCGCAACTTCGCCATTATGACAAAATATGCATTCACCTACGTATTCGTGATGATCCGTAAAATAAGAAATCCACGCATCAGTAGTATGACAGCTAGCGCAACGTTCCGTCGAAGATATATGATTGTCATCTTTCATAGATATCGCAACTAAACCATTATGGCAACTCACACATCTATCACCAATCACCTCATTATGATCTACAATAATTGCAGGCGTAAAAAAATTGGTAGAATGGCAAGCATCACAAATATTTGTCGTAGCTATATGATTGACGCTTTTCCATATTGCTTTCACATTGTTATGGCAATTAGCGCATTGCCCGATAGCTTAGTCATGTTCAACTTTAATACCTTGCTTAAAACTTGAAATCAAATGACAAGCATCACATAAATCAGTTGTATTCATATGACTTTTCATTTTCCCAACAGCAATAACACCATCATGACATCGTATGCACTCACCAATAGCATGTTGATGATCCCAAATTCGAATTGGCTTCCACATCTCTGTTGTATGACATGCATCACATTCATGAGAAATGGCACTATGCATGGAATCTACTGCACCCTCACGAGATACATGACAATTTAAACATCTACCCAACACACTAGAATGATCAACTTTAGGCGCCTCCCAATTAAAAACATTATGACACTTACCACAGAAAATTGTCGTTGGAATGTGATAAAGGGGGAATTTTCCAGCGTGACAATCAAGACAAATACCAAATGTTTCATCATGGTTCATTTTAACTGGCAACCAAGTTGCCTCATCATGACACACCAAACAATTGTCTGTAGTTATGAGATGATTTTTTGGTTTTATTTTTTCTTCCTTTTTATCATCATGACAAAGTGAACAAGGCGCTAACGCCCGCGTGTGTTCAATTGATTTTGCAGGTAACCATCCCGAAAACTCAAAATGACAAGCATAACAACGATTTGAAGATGGAATGTGACCATCCGGTTTTCCCGCTTGATTAACACCGTTGTGACAAGATATACAACCTGTAACAATTCCCTGATGATCAAAGCCCGGTTGCTTGGGAGCTTGTTCTGCTGGAAGCCAAGATTCTTCAGATATTGTATGACAGGCATTACAATCTAAATCTGTAATAATGTGAGTATCCGATTTACCCGTTGCATCAAAACCATTGTGACAAACATCGCAAACAAAGGGTTTTGCTTTGTCCCCATGAGGATGAAATGTTTTTATGTTTGGTTGAAATTTAGTTGTGGAATGACAACTACCACAGTCATCATACGTTAACAAATGATTCTCTGGTTTACCCTTTGATATTTCGCTATTGTGACAATCTTGACAGGCGAGTTTTGCATTTTCCTCTTTTTCTTCTTTGTCATTAAAATGCGGTGTTATCACGATTGTGTCGAGTAAACTTCTGCCATCAATGCCACCAATAACCGTCAGTTGTAAAACATAGGAACTCAATATATCCGTTGTGAACAATGGTCTTTCACTGGTTGGATCAGATAATTCGGTACGGCTATTTTCTGGCTTGATAAGAAATTTCCATTCATAACTGAGATGGTCATTATCTGCGTCTGTGGACGCTGATCCATCCAATTGAATTAACATGGCAGCTTCATATAAAGGCTGATCCGGACCAGCCTCTGCAACGGGTTTTGTGCTAGTGACTCGATCGGGCACACTGGGTGGTTTATTTTTTGCCGCTAACGCAGTAATGATTATGGTTGCTGGTATGCTTTGATTTACACCATCATCTACAATTAAATGAATAATATAAACCCCTGCGCTATCGACAGTAAACTGTATATTCGATGTATTGGCTTCTTCCAATTCGGCCACACTCAACTCCGGTTGTAAAATGATATCCCAGTAATAAATCAAATCTTGCCGTTCAGGATCATAGGAATCACTTGCATCGAGTTGAATTGTGTCGCCAACATAATAGGTTGCTGATTTATCAGGTGTGACATCTAACATCTTTGCAACAGGCAAGTCGTTAATCGTGGTGATTGTAAGAAAATCGGCGGCACTGAATGATTGACCATCGCTTACGATGAGTTTTAATTTATACACGCCATCTTTATCAATTAATAATGCTGGGGATAGACTTTTTGGGTTATCCAAAGAGGAATCACTAAACTCTGGTCTCTCAACTATCTCCCACACATAAGTCAAAGCATCCCCATCCACATCGGATGAAGCTTCTCCCGTTAATGTAATGCGATCATTTAAAACAGCAATGATATTAGGTCCGGAATCAGCCGTTGGCGGATGATTACCTTCTGAGCCACAAGCGGATAATAGAAGGCAAATCACAAATAATGTGAAATGAAAATAAACTCGAAATATTTTATTTCGGCAAGCTAAGTTTTGCACAGCCTCTCCCCAGATAAAAGGCACAGCATTTATTAAATTTTATGTCCAACTTAGTTTTTTAACGATGCAGATATGTAACAAAGAAAAGTTTGTTTTGGTTTTTATTGATAATAGATAATTAGAATGAATCTATTGTGACAACGATTCCCTATCACCAAATTCCAAATGATATTTTGAATTTCCCCCAAGCCAAGCCCACAGTCTTCTGCGGTTGTCAGAAACTATCGGCCCCAAGGATGCGGCCGTTAAGATTTCATGGATGAATTCACATCGTGTTTCTGACAACCGCAGAAGACTGTGGGCGATTAAAAACAATTAACGCCAAATCTAAAATGAGACAGCGAACAATGGTTGATAGGTTGACAACCAAGCAGATGTAACATGACAATTTTCACAATTCTCATTAACACCTAAGCTAATGTGACTAGCAGGTTGATTATTGTGACAGTTGGTGCAGGGTTGTTTAATGTCGATAAAATAATGTGTATAAGATAGGGCTGGGGAAAATGAATTTGTTCCATGACAATTTTGACATAAGTCATCGCTTGGAATATGTTGCTGTCCTGCACTGTTTTTCTTTTCATGACATATAGCACAATCAGATAACAACTGGGAATGATCAATCTTGTTTACTGGAATCCAAAAAATAGAGTTATGACACAGCTCACAGTTATTTGTTGTGCGAATATGATTAGGCATTTTTCTCGTTGCGTCTCCTTCAAAATGACATAAGGCACAATCCCCTGTAATGGATATATGATCTAATTTTGCAACAGGCGAAAACTGAGAAGTATCATGACATGCTTGACAATTATTTCTCGTAGCCAAATGATTGATTGGTTTTTTGATTGCAATGTTACCTGTATGGCAATGATCACAATGATCCCTCACCTCTAAGTGATCAACAATCAACACAGGCGACCATTGTTGGAAAGAATGGCATGCGACACAATTTACCGTGACATTGATATGATCCACTTTTTTACCAGTCGCATCTATTCCATTATGGCAACTAGCACAAGCTTCTGTACTTTCGCCATGCAATATTGGAAAAACCTTAACCCATGTTTGTGTACTATGACATGAACCGCAAAATGGGGCACTTTTTTCTCCCACATCATGATTATGACGGTCAATGCTTGCATGACAGTCTAGGCACTGCCCAATCACAGAAGAGTGATTGATTTTAAGAACAAGTCTCCAGGGAACGTTGCTGTCATGACAATACTGACACTCATCGTTTGTATTCAAATGCAATTCACTTATACCTAGCGCAACTATATTATTATGACAATCAATACATTCCCCAATAACCGCATCGTGATTTATTTGAACAGTTGGTATAAATGAATCTGTATTATGACAAACATCACATTTTTCTATCGTTGGTATATGTTCTCGAAATTGAACATGACAGATCGTACAAATTTTTTCCTCAATATAGGGATGATTGATTGTACCAACAGGAGTCCATTTTGATGTTTCATGACAACCATCGCATTCATTTGTGGATCGTAAATGTGTCAATGGATCTTTTCTCGCTTTCGTTAAAAATCCATTATGACACTCAACACATTTACCAATCACTTCATTATGATCTACTGCTAAAGGAGGGAAAAATGATGCGACAGAATGGCAAGCTTCACAAGCGTCACTGGTATTTAGGTGATTAGCGATTTTACCGCTTGCTGTTAATTTATCATGACAAGCAATACATGTCCCCAACACATTCAAATGATCTACGTTTTTTACCACAAAACTTTTTATTCCATGACAGGCCCGACAATCATCTGTTGAGCTAATGTGTGTTTCCAGCTTTCCAGAGGCTTGTATTCCATTGTGACACGCCACACAAGGACTGGATATATCTGTATGTCGAAATAGGGTTTGTGTCCAAGATAATACGTTATGGCATAAATCACAAAAGTCCGGCGCGGGAATATGGATTGCTGACTTTCCAACTGCAATTTCACCATCATGACAATCACTACAAATTCCAAATGTTTGATTGTGATCTATTACCACTGGCAACCATGCTTTTGCATGATGACAACCCAAGCACATTTCTGTTGTGTTGATGTGATTGGGTGGTTTAATTTTTTTCTCTTTTCCATCATCATGACAATTGTTGCACAATCCTAATGCTGCTGTGTGCTCTAGGTATTTTGCTGGCAACCAAGCATTATCCGCATGGCATGCATTGCAGCGTGAAGAAGATGGTATGTGACCAAGTGGCTTGCCCGTTTGCGACACGCCATCGTGACAAGATTTACACCCAGAGAAAATACCTTTGTGATTAAATTTAGGCTTAGCTGGCTCTGATTTCGCTGGCAACCAAGTTGTTTCTGAAATTAAATGACAAGTATTGCATTCCAAATCTGTAATAATATGATTTTCCGATTTTCCTTTAGCATCCAAACCATTGTGACAAACCTGACAAACAAATGGCCTTGCCTCATACCCATGAGGATGAAATGATCCAATGCTCGGTTTAAATGTATTGATAGAATGACAGCTGGCGCAATCGTCATATGTCAGTATATGATCTTCAAATTTTCCCGTTGTTATTTCATCATTGTGACAATCTTCACAGGGCAGTTTCGAATTTTTATTGTTATCACCATTTTTATTATCATGAGGCGTTAAAACAACTGTGTCGGCTAAACTTTTTCCGTCGACGCCATCATCAACAATGAGCTGGATAACATAACTACCAAGTATGTCAGTAGTAATTATTGGTCTATCACTTGTTGGATCGGAAAGCTGGACGCGACTTCCATTGGGTTTTGCTATTATTTCCCACTCATAACTTAGTAGATCGCCTTCCGCATCACTTGACGCTGTGCCATCTAGCTGGATCAGTGTTACCGGCTCGTATAGCGGTTGATCCAAACCTGCTTCTGCAATGGGCTTTGATTGTGTTGTTCTATTTGGACTTCCAGGTGTTTTGTCTTTAACAGCTCGGACATTGAAAATCACAGTGGCGGGAATACTTTGATTAGTTCCATCATCCACAATCAAATGTACAATATATGCGCCTGGTAGGTCGGCGAGGAATTGCGTATTTGGTGTATCGTTATTTTCCAACGAAGCTAAGCTATTATCGGGTTGTAATATTAGCTCCCAATGATAAATTAAATCTCTTTGCTCAGGATCATAGGAGTCTGTTGCATCAAGCACGATGACATCGCCTACTTGATAATCGCCCGTTGCGTTTGGCGTTACATCTGACATTTTAGCCACCGGCAGATCATTGGTTGTGGTGATTGTAATAAAATCAGCCGTGCTAAAAGATTTGCCATCACTAACGATGAGCTTCAATTGATATATCCCATCTTGATCTATTTCAATGGCAGGCGTTATTGCATTTGGATCACTGAGGGTGGCTTGACTAAATTGAGGACGATCAATTAATTCCCATGTATACGTTAGTGTATCACCATCAACATCTGATGAACTTTCAGCATTCAAGGAAATTCGATCACCAAGTACGGCGATGATATTTGGGCCGGCACTCGCTGTGGGAGGATGGTTTTTATCTGACAAACAAGCAGCAAGCAACGCACTCAAGAAAATCAAAAATAGTCTTGAAAATTGTACGAATGCTCGACGAGATTTACCCGTATTTTGCACAGCCTCTCCTTAAGCAGGGCACCGCTTTAAATTAATCTTTATCCCTATATCTCGTTTGAATTTTATAGACAGGTAAATCAGAAAGAATATTGTCGTTTTTTTATTTTGCATGATCAGGATGAATTGATTGTGATAGCTAAAATGATCTAATCGATCCTCTTTCTAAGCAAATATTACAATGCCGGAACCGGCAGAGGACGCGCTTGTGGAAACCAGCTAGATATCACATGGCAATTTTGACAATTATCCAACAAACCCAAATCTAGGTGGTGAAAAGGCGGATCATTGTGACAAGTTGCACAGGATTGACTTAAATCAACGAAAAAATGCGTTGACGGTAACGCGGGTTTAAAGACATCATTCGCATGACAATTTTCACACAAGTCATCACTGGTTATATGACCCTGCGGTTTCCCAGTAGAAACTAAGTTATTATGGCACAATCCACAATCACCCAATACATGGTTATGCTCGGTAGTCAACACTGGGAGCCATGTAGTGGCCTCATGACATGCTTCACAAAAATCTGAAGAACTGATATGCGCATCGGATTTACCTGTTGAGTTAAAACCATTGTGACACGTAATACAATCCCCCAAATCTCTTGTATGATCTATTGAAACCGCTGGTGCAAAACGTTCGGTCGAATGACATGTATCACATGTATTTGATGCAATGATGTGATCATACGGTTTAGATATTGTGATATTTAAAAAGTGACAATGTGCGCATGGACCAATAGTTTCCAAATGATCAACTCTGATGACTGGTACCCATTGCTCTGCATAATGACAGGAACTACACAAATCACTAACAGGTAAATGGCCTTGTTTTTTGCCTGTCGCTAGCTCGTCATTGTGACAATCAACACATGGCCTTGGTTGCTCTGGATGTAGCGATGGTAATTCTTTGGGCCATTGCGTTGTGCTATGACATTCATCACATGTCGCTGCGCTTTTTGGAGCCGATTGATGACTAAGAATATCTGCTGACGAATGACAATTTACACATGCACCTATTATTACTCTGTGCCTTACAACAGGAACATCTGTAAAATCTGTGGTATTTCTATGACATGAATTGCAATTGATATTTTCGACAGGAATATGTGGCATAGTATTACCGTCAATAACATGACAATCTTCACAACCACCAATAACATGATTGTGATCAACACCATTTGGGGCAACAATCCAGTCCGCTACGCTATGACAGGCGTCACACTTATTACTCGTGGCAATATGCAAGGCTGATTTTGTTTTTGCCACATTACCATCATGACAGCTCTCACAATCATCGCTTACTAAAGAATGATCAACTGATAAAGTTTCCGCCCACTTGAGAGAACTTTTATGGCAGCCACTACAATCTCCATTCACTTTAATGTGATTTCTTGGCTGTCCGGTAGTGACCAAACCATTATGACAATCGCCACAATTGTCTTTTACAACTTCGTTATGATCTACAGTCGCGGTTGGCTTAAAGGTTAGTTCAGTATGACAAGCCTCACAATTGTTTGTCGTGCTAATGTGAGAACGAGTTTTCCATTTTGCTCTTACATTATCATGACAAACAACACAATGTCCTATGACTTGCTCATGGCTAACTAGTCTCACTTCAATCCATTTAAACGTGTTGTGACATGCATCGCATTTATCAGTTGTAGGGATATGATTCGTCTGGAATTCATTTCCAGGCTGATCATGGCATGCCTTACAGGTTCCAACAACTTGTTGATGATTGATAGATTTAGTAACCCAGCTAATGAGACTATGACAACCTTCACATAATTTTGTCGTCGTTATGTGATCCGTCGCTTGCCCTTTTGCTTGTGTTCCATCATGACAATCAACACAGGCTAGTCCATTTATCTCTGCATTGTGTCTAAATATTGCCTGATTCCAATTAATAACGTTATGGCATAAATCACAAAACTCTGGCGAAGCAATGTGAGTGGCAGATTTACCTGTCGCCACTTTTCCATCATGACAATCAAAACAAGCACCGAACAATTCATTATGATCCACACCGATTAAGGGTAACCACGAATCAGGATTATGGCATGCTAAACAATTATCTGAGGCTTGGATGTGATCTGCCGGTTTAATTTTTTTCTCTACGCCATCTGCATGACAATTTCTACATTCACCTAACGCTTGGGTATGTTCTAATATTCGTGCAGGCAACCAGCCATCATCCGGCTTATGGCATGCATTACATCGGGAGGAGGATGGCATGTGGCCTTCAGGTTTACCCTGTTGAATCACACCATCGTGACAGGATTTACAACCAGAGAAAATTCCCTCGTGTGAAAATTGAGGCTGCCCGGGAACGGCTAATGCGGGCACCCATGTTCCGTTTGAAATTAAATGACAGGCATTACAGTCTTTGCTTGTGACAACATGATCAACTGGTTTTCCCTTTGCATCGACACCATTGTGGCAAATATCACACTGAAATGGCTTGGCACGATGTCCATGTGCGTGGAAATTTCCCTTATTCGGACGAAAATTTCCTGTAAAGTGACAATTAAAACAATCGTCATATGTTATTAAATGGCCTACTTTTTTGCCTGAGGTTATTTCATCATTGTGACAATCTTCACAAGCTAGCTGGGGATTTTCGTGAGGCGTGATAACAACGGTATCTAACACACTCTGACCATCAATCCCATCATCCACTATGAGTTGAACGACATAACTCCCTAATACATCTGCGGTAAAAAGGGGTCTTGCGACTGTTGTATCCGATAGCGCTGCGCGACTGCCTTCAGGCTTGGCAATCATTTCCCACAAATAAGTTAGGGGGTCATTTTCCGCATCACTTGATCCGGTACCATCAAGCTGAATTAATACTGCAGCATCATCCAAGCGCTGATCTGGTCCCGCTTCTGCAATGGGCTTTGTTTTAAAAGGTCGATTCGGATCTGTGGGAGAGTCTTTTTTACCCGGCGCAACATTGAAAATAATTGTTGCTGGTATACTTTGGTTTACACCATCATCAACAATCAGATGCACAATATAGGCACCTGACACATCCGCAGTAAAACGTGTGCTAACAGAATTTATACTATCGAGTTCAGCAATACTGCCATCAGGTTGGAGAATCAATTCCCAATGATAAAAAACAACTTGTCTTTCTGGATCAAATGAATCGGTCGCATCTAAAACGATTACATCGCCAATTTTATAATCCCCAGATCTGTTTGGAGTCACATCTTGTGCTTTTGCCACAGGCAGATCATTGAGTGTTGTTATGGTTATAAAATCTGCTTTACTGAAAGATTTACCGTCACTAACAATGAGCCTAAGCTGGTAAACACCATCTTTGTCAATTTGTAATGAGGGAGTTTTACTGGTGGGACTCGATAATTCAGCCTGACTGTTTTCTGGCTTTTCGATTAGCTCCCATTGATACGTGAGCGAATCGCCGTCGACATCTGATGAGGATTCAGCATTTAACTTGATCAGCTCCCCTAATATTGCTTCAGGCATATTGGGGCCTGCATTCGCCGTTGGTGGGTGATTGCTCTCTGTTGTACAAGCAGCAAAAAACATACACGTTAAGATTATCAAAGCGCGCACAAAATTATGCCACTGCGGTTTTACATTACCCCACATCAATTCTCCCTGTCCCCACATGGAAGGGGTCACTTTTAGTTATTTTAATCGGCTATTTTTTAATTATAATTGCTAGACGAGTGACTCAAATAGACAAGTATGACTCATCATGCGACACCACTCTTAAATAAAAATGATAGGCCATAGTTATGATTAGACCAATTTAAATTCATTATCAATAACCCATATTTTTATGCAACTAATGTTTGTTATATTCAGCACAATTAAAACTATCAAAATATCATGTAAAACATCAAAATATCAAAAATTATCAATAAGATAGGATTTCTCTTATTCTTGTTTGCGCGACATTGCCACTGCCAGTATAATTTCCGGCTATTTTGCCTCGCGTTTGGCCAGTTATAAACTCATTCTAGCCAATTTATTTAGAGAGCAATAATTGGCATCTTTAGGTTTTACTTCACAAGTTGGTTACATAACATGCAAAATAAAACATACACTGATTTATACCGCCCAGAATTCGAAAAAGACAATTGTGGTTTTGGCCTTATTGCCAATATGGATGGGCAACCAAGTCATTGGTTGGTAAAAACAGCTATTCAATCTTTAGGCTGCTTAACCCATCGCGGCGCAATCGCTGCTGATGGAAAATCTGGTGACGGATGCGGCATATTGATGCGCAAGCCTGATAGCTTTTTGCGCAAAATAGCAAAAGACAATCACTTTTCTCTTACAAAATTCTATGCAGTTGGAATGATTTTTTTGAATCAAGACTCAAAAAAAGCGACGGCTGCAAAAAACACATTAAATGAAGAACTTTCAAAGGAAGGTCTTAGGGTTGTTGGCTGGCGTACTGTTCCAACCGATTCAAGCGTATGTGGAGAAGAAGCCCTACAAAGCTTACCTGCCATTGAACAAGTCTTTGTGAATTGTCCTGATGAAATGCACGAGAGTACATTTGAGAGACTACTCTATATTTCACGTCGTCGTACAGAAAAGAAATTGGAAAAAACTGACGAAACGTTTTATATCTCCAGCCTCTCTAGCAGACTTTTATCTTACAAAGGTCTGGTGATGCCTGAAAATCTACCAATGTTTTACACAGAGCTGAATGACAATACGTTTACATCATCCATTTGTGTTTTTCATCAGCGATTTTCAACCAACACTTGGCCGCAATGGCGATTAGCTCAACCTTTTAGAATGCTTGCCCACAACGGTGAAATCAATACGATTCAAGGTAATCGAAATTGGTCAATCGCCCGCGGCTATAAATTCCATACTCCATTATTACCAATGGAAGACATCAGGCCTTTAGTTTCCACCTCTGGCTCTGACTCCAACAGCCTAGATAACATGCTTGAAGCCTTAATGGCTGGCGGAATAGATTTGTTTCGAGCTATGCGTTATTTAATTCCACCTGCTTGGCAAAATGTGGAAACCATGAATGCGGACTTGAGAGCGTATTACGAATATAGCTCAATGCACATGGAACCTTGGGATGGACCAGCGGGCATTGTTATGACAGACGGCAGATATGCCGCATGCTCGCTGGACAGAAATGGTTTGCGCCCAGCACGTTATGTTATCACCAAAGACAGGCATATTACGCTTGCATCAGAAGTTGGTGTATACGGTTACCATCCAGAGGATGTTGTCGCAAAAGGTCGACTGAAGCCTGGACAAATGTTAGCAGTCGATACTGAGACAGGAAAGCTGATTCTGCCGGAAGAAATCGACGAATTGCTTTGCAAACGACAGCCTTATAAAAAATGGCTTGATGATAATATCAAACATTTAGATTCTCGCCTGTATGGAGATGATCAAGTTCGCCCATCCATCAGCGAAGAAAATTTTAAAATTTACCAAAAGGTGTTTCAAGTTACACGAGAAGAACGCAATGAAGTCATTGCTGTTTTAGCGGAAAGTGGTACGGAAGCTGTTGGCTCAATGGGTGACGATACCCCTATGGCAGTACTATCAACCAGACAACGATCTTTGTTCGATTATTTTCGTCAACAGTTTGCGCAGGTAACCAATCCTCCCATTGATCCATTGCGTGAAAGTATTGTGATGTCGCTGGAAACCTGCTTAGGACAAGAACAAAATATTTTTGAAGAAACTGCAGAACATGCTTCGAGATTATTAGTTGACTCACCTGTCATTTCTCAAGGCAAATTTGACCAACTACTCGAACTAAACGACGAAAAATATGCGCATGAATTTATCGACTTAAACTATGAGCAATCGGTTGATTTAAAAACTGCGATCATGAATATTTGTGAGCAAGCAATTGCTGCAGTGGAAAACAATAAAGTTGTCATAGTTCTTTCGGATCGAAATATCCGTAAAGGCTGTTTAACAATCCATGCTTTACTAGCAACAGGTGCCGTTCATCATCGCTTTATAAAAGAAGGTATCCGTTGCAACGCAAATATTGTGGTAGAAACCGGAACCGCGCGTGATCCTCACGCCTTTGCAGTACTGTTAGGATATGGTGCAACAGCAATTTATCCTTACTTGGCGTATGAATGCTTAAATGACATGGCTAGCAAAGGAGAAATAAAAGATAACGTAAGTCCAAGACTCGCAACACGCTACCGCAAAGGTATTAACAAAGGTTTATATAAAATTATTTCTAAAATGGGCATCTCAACAATTGCAAGTTATCGAGGCGCTCAATTATTTGAAATTGTCGGATTAAATGAAGAAATCGTGGACTTATGCTTTAAAGGTACTACGTCTAGAATTCAAGGCGCCAAATTTGAAGACCTTGAAAAAGATCAGGTGATATTAACAAAAAAGGCATGGATTCCTCGCAAAGATATTGAACAAGGTGGATTGCTTAAATATGTACATGGCGGAGAATACCACGCTTACAATCCCGATATCATTCAAACATTGCAAGTCGCGGTTAAGAGTGGCAACTATGATGATTATCAAAAATATGCCGACTTAGTAAATCAACGGCCTATTTCGTCACTTAGAGATTTGCTGCAATTAAATTTCAAGAATGAATCAATTTCAATTGATGATGTTGAGCCAATATCCGATATTTTAAAACGATTTGATAGCGCCGGCATGTCTTTAGGTGCATTGTCACCAGAAGCACATGAAGCCTTGGCGATCGCCATGAATCGTTTGGGCGGCAGATCTAATTCCGGCGAAGGTGGAGAAGACATCTCTCGCTACGGCACTGAAAAAGTTTCGAAGATAAAACAAATTGCGTCTGGACGATTTGGTGTTACACCACATTATTTGGTAAACGCTGAAGTCATTCAAATTAAAATTGCACAAGGCGCCAAACCCGGAGAAGGCGGCCAATTACCTGGCGGAAAAGTTGATTCCCTAATTGCGAAATTACGTTTTGCAACCCCCGGTGTTTCACTCATTTCACCACCACCGCATCATGATATTTATTCTATTGAAGATTTGGCACAATTGATTTTTGATATCAAACAAATCAATCCAAATGCGCTGGTATCGGTGAAACTGGTCTCTGAAGCAGGGGTCGGTACAATCGCAGCGGGTGTTGCAAAAGCTTATGCAGATTTAATTACTATTTCCGGATACGATGGCGGAACAGGTGCAAGCCCTTTAACATCGGTTAAATTTGCCGGAGTACCTTGGGAATTGGGATTAACTGAAACTCATCAAACTTTGCGTAAAAATAACTTACGTAGCAAGGTTCGGCTACAAACTGACGGTGGCTTAAAAACAGGATTAGATGTGATTAAAGCTGCGATCTTAGGCGCAGAAAGCTTCGGCTTTGGTACTGGCCCAATGGTCGCACTTGGTTGTAAATATTTACGTATTTGCCACCTAAATAATTGTGCGACTGGTGTTGCTACGCAAAATAATGTTTTACGCCTACATCATTTTATTGGCTTGCCAGAGATGGTCATGAACTACTTCACTTTTGTTGCTGAAGAAACTCGAATGTGGTTAGCAAAGCTTGGGGTAAAACAATTATCAGACCTCATTGGACGAACAGACTTATTAACAATATTAGAAGGTGAGACGTCCAAACAACAAAACCTTAACCTTTTACCAGTGTTATCCGATGGCGGCATAGATCCTTCAAAACCACAGTTTTGCCTTGAACCTAACAATAAGCCGTTTGACAAGGGCGAATTAGCTGAACAAATGGCGTCTGATACCGCAATCGCAATCAGTAAAAAAACCGGTGGTGAATTCAGTTACGATATTCGAAACATAAATCGTTCAATCGGTGCAAGAGTGTCTGGCCAAATTGCAAAACTACACGGCAACCAGGGAATGGCTGACTCACCCATTACATTAAAATTAACCGGCACTGCAGGCCAGAGTCTTGGCGTTTGGAATGCTGGTGGCTTACATATTGAGTTGGAAGGTGATGCAAACGATTATGTTGGCAAAGGTATGACGGGCGGAAAAATTATCATTAAACCACCCAAAAACAGTAGTTATAAAAGCGAAGAAACTACCATTTTAGGTAATACCTGTTTATATGGCGCTACTGGCGGCAAACTAATGGCTGCAGGACTCGCTGGTGAGCGATTTGCCGTACGCAACTCTGGTGCTTTTGCTGTTGTTGAAGGTGTCGGTGACCATGGTTGCGAATACATGACGGGTGGCTGTGTCACCGTACTTGGCCCAACTGGCTTAAATTTTGGTGCTGGCATGACTGGTGGTTTTGCTTATGTTCTGGATGCTGACAGACGTTTTGTTGACAGATACAACCATGAGTTAATTGACATTCATCGAATCTCAATTGAAACCGCGGAGGCACATCGAAATCATTTACACGATGTTTTAGAGAATTACGTTGACGAAACTCAAAGTCAATGGGGACAACATATTCTCGACAATTATTCTGACTTTGTCGGCAAATTTTGGTTAGTAAAACCAAAAGCCGCGGAGTTAGATTCCTTACTCGACACGTTACTTAGCGCAGCATAATCAGGTTGTAAAAGAATGGGAAATAATTTTCAGTTTATACAAGTTCAGCGCATTGATCCAAAAAAGCTATCTGCACAATCGCGCTTAGGCAACTTTAAAGAAATATACGGGAATTTTGATTCAGAACATGCAAAAGAACAAGCGGACAGATGCCTAGACTGTGGCAACCCCTATTGCGAATGGAAATGTCCTGTTCACAACTACATTCCCAATTGGCTAAAACTAATCGCAGATGGAAAAATTATCGAAGCAGCAGAATTGTCACACGAAACCAATTCTTTGCCTGAAGTCTGCGGTCGAGTATGCCCTCAAGATCGCTTATGCGAGGGCGCTTGTACTTTAAATACAGGATTTGGTGCTGTCACAATTGGATCTGTGGAAAAATACATTAGCGACCAAGCATTTGCACTGGGTTGGCAACCGGACTTATCCACTGTCACCAAAACCGATAAAAAAGTGGCAATCGTTGGTGCAGGTCCAGCGGGATTAGGTTGTGCAGACATCCTAGCGCGTAATGGTGTAGAAGCAGATGTTTATGACAAATATCCTGAAATTGGTGGTTTGCTAACTTTTGGCATACCTGGTTTTAAGTTAGAAAAATCTGTCATCGAAAATCGCCGCAAAATCATGGAAAATATGGGCGTCAGGTTTATTCTCAATACTGAAATTGGTAAAGATGTTAGCTTTCAAGAATTATTAGATAAATATGACGCCGTGTTTCTCGGCATGGGCACTTATAATTTCATGCGCGGTGGCTTTCCTGGCGAAGACTTAACTGGCGTATACGATGCCTTGCCCTATTTGATCTCTAACACAAATCATGTCATGAAATATGACACATTGGATAATGACTATATTAATTTTAAAAATAAACGTGTTGTCATTTTGGGCGGTGGCGACACAGCCATGGATTGCAACAGAACCGCTGTTCGACAAAAAGCAGAAAAAGTCATTTGCGCTTATCGACGTGATGAAGAAAACATGCCAGGCTCAAAACGTGAAGTTGCCAATGCGAAAGAAGAAGGTGTGGAATTTCTTTTTAATCGGCAGCCAGTGGAAATTGTCGGTGACAACAAAGTGGAAGGTATTAAAGTTGTTACCACAAAGTTAGGAGAAGCTGATGAAAATGGTCGCCGCTCCCCAGAAGTCATACCCGGCTCGGAAGAAGTTATCCCAACCGATGCAGTAATTATTGCGTTTGGATTTCAACCAAGCCCTGCAGATTGGTTCAAAGACTTTAATATTAATATTGATAACAAAGGACGTGTAACAGCACCTGAATACGGCGATTACAAATTCCAAACAAGCAATCCGAAGGTTTTTTCGGGCGGTGATATGGTGCGTGGTTCTGACCTAGTTGTTACAGCCGTTTTCGAAGGCCGACAAGCAGCAGAGGGTATTTTGGACTACCTTGAAGTATGATCCAAGTTACTACCTTTGTAATTAACTGAAAATACCGCAACAAATGATGGATTTGAGAAAATAATATGACTGAACTTAAAAATGATCGCTACTTAAAGGCGTTATTAAAAGAACCTGTTGATGCAACACCTGTTTGGATGATGCGTCAGGCTGGGCGGTATTTACCAGAATATAAAGCAACAAGAGCGAAAGCCGGGAGCTTCATGAATCTATGCACCAATCCCGAACTAGCGTGTGAAGTAACTATCCAACCACTAGATCGTTATCCTCTTGATGCAGCGATATTGTTTTCAGATATTTTAACCATACCAGACGCCATGGGTTTGGGATTAACGTTTGAAACAGGCGAAGGCCCAAAATTTTCGAATCCGGTACGCACGGAATCAGACGTCAATAAATTGTTTGTTCCCGATCCTGAAGGAGAATTAAAATATGTCATGGATGCCGTTAGAACCATTCGCAAAGAGCTAAATGGTCGTGTTCCTCTCATTGGATTTTCGGGAAGCCCTTGGACTCTCGCAACTTACATGGTTGAAGGTGGATCAACTAAAGAATACGCCAAAGTAAAAGGCATGATGTTCGACAGACCAGATTTAATGCATAAATTGCTTGAAACAACCGCTAAATCCGTCACCTCTTATTTAAATGCGCAAATTGCTGCTGGCGCTCAATCAGTAATGATATTTGACACCTGGGGTGGTGTACTGACACCAAGAGACTACAAAGAATTTTCTTTAAATTATATGCAACAAATTGTAGATGGTTTAACACGGGAAAACGAAGGTAGAAAAGTCCCTGTCACATTGTTTACTAAAGGCGGCGGTGCATGGCTTGAAGAAATGGCCGCAACCGGTTGTGACGCATTAGGTATTGATTGGACAGTCAACCTAGCTGATGCACGTAAACGTGTTGGAGATAAGGTAGCGTTACAAGGTAATATGGATCCAAGTATTTTATATGCGTCACCTGACAGAATTCGTGCTGAAGTTGCAGAGATTTTAGCGAGTTACGGATCTGGTAGTGGTCATGTTTTTAACCTGGGCCATGGCATTCATCAACATATTGATCCTGAACATGCGGGCGCATTTATAAATTCAGTACATGAATTAAGTGAACAATATCACAAATAAATTAAAGAATATTTGCGCATTAAAAGCCGGGATTTTTTATTCCGGTTTTTTTTACTAAAAAAATTGTAAACAAATCCAATTATGAAAAAAGCACTGCATAATTTCGCACAATTAATCGACCGAACAGTTGAAGGAATAGGAAAACTAATCTCTTGGTTATCATTGGGCATGGTTATTACTATGTTTGCCATCGTCGTATTACGATACATCTTCAACGAAGGCTCAATCGCCGCACAAGAATCCGTAACCTATATGCATGCAACATTATTTATGCTGGGAACTGCATATGCCTTACAACAAGACAGCCATGTAAGAGTGGATATCTTTTATAGCAAAATGTCAGCGCGAAAAAAAAATGTTGTTAACATTTTTGGTATTTTATTTTTATTATTACCCACGTGTATATTTATCCTCTGGAGCAGTTGGGAGTATGTATTTGATTCATGGCAACTAAAAGAATCCTCCCGTGAAGCCGGAGGTCTACCCTGGTTATATGTTTTAAAAACGACAATCGTATTTATGTGTATTTTGTTAATACTGCAAGCCATTGCAATATTAATAAAATCCATATTACATATTAATACGCCACCCGGCTCTCATAATACCCAAGTGGAACAATAGCAATGGATTATTTTGCTCTATACATGTTCGCTGCGGTATGCATTATATTACTTGCAGGTTTTTCCGTCGCTTTCTCTTTGGCCGGTACCGCTCTCATATTTGCATTAATTGGATATTCATTTGATGTTTTTGATGAGGCATTTTTATTTGCTCTTCCAAATCGTTTGTTTGGCATCATGTCCAATGAAACACTCATTGCCGTACCACTCTTCATCTTTATGGGGATCATGTTGGAACGCTCCAAAGTCGCAGAAAGTCTGCTGGAAAACATGGCAAGTTTGTTTGGCTCTATGCGTGGTGGATTAGGTGTTTCCGTCACGCTTGTTGGAATGCTATTAGCAGCAAGTACGGGCATTGTTGGCGCAACCGTTGTAACCATGGGTTTACTCTCACTACCGGTAATGTTACGTCATGGTTATAATCCTGCCATTTCAACCGGTACTATTTGCGCCTCAGGAACACTGGGACAAATTATCCCACCATCAATTGTGTTGGTGTTACTTGGAGATGTCTTATCATCTGCTTATCAGCAAGCCCAACTGGACATGGGAATTTTTTCTCCAAAAACAGTGTCTGTTGGGGACTTATTTGCTGGCGCACTCATTCCAGGATTATTGCTTGTTGGTTTGTATTTAGTTTATATCATTTCCATAGCCTGGCTTAAACCAAACACTATGCCCGCAATACAATCGGATGATAGTTGCAATAAACCAAATTTAATAACCGTTTTACAAAGCCTGATTCCACCATTACTTCTCATATTTGCCGTACTGGGATCCATCCTTGGGGGCATAGCAACACCAACTGAGGCAGCATCGGTAGGCGCTGTTGGCGCAATTTTATTGGGCATGAGCAAAAAACAATTTAATCTTTCCTTGTTGAAAGATGTCATGCAAAACACCACAAAAGTCACTAGCATGGTTTTTCTGATATTAATCGGTGCTTCAATTTTTTCTTTGGTATTTCGTGGCTTTGAAGGTGATGAAATAATTCAAGATTTTTTATCAGAATTACCCGGTGGTGTGTTTGGCGCTATGCTTGTTGTTATGCTTGTTATGTTTTTATTGGGTTTTGTATTGGATTTTATCGAAATTACGTTTGTTGTTGTGCCAATCGTTGGGCCTATTTTATTAGCAATGGGAATCGATCCTGTCTGGTTGGGAATTATGATAGCAATTAACTTGCAAACGTCATTTCTAACGCCGCCTTTTGGTTTTGCTTTATTTTATTTACGTGGCGTCGCACCTGATTCCATAAAAACCCTTGAAATCTACAAAGGAGTAATGCCGTTTATTGTCATTCAATTAATGGCTCTCGCAGCAATAGCCTACTGGCCCAGCTTAGCAACCTGGTTACCATCCATTATTTATCCGGAATAAGTGATACGAAAGTTAAATTGCTCGTTTATTAAAATAGGCTCTTTCTGATATCTCATGCCAAGCAGTAGCTTGTTTTCGAAAAGCAGAAAATGATTGATACACTTTTTTAATTGATAGATTTTTATCAGCAAGATCCGTAACGAGTTTTTCTGACAAACCGCGTAATTTAATTAAAACGTCATCGGGAAGTCGTTTAACCTGCACACCATGCTGTGTTTTTAATACCGTTAAGGCTTCTGCATTTTTTACAGTTAACTCAGCAGACATATCTTGATTTACAACTTGGCAAGCACGCAACACGATTGATTGCAAATCTTTGGATAATTTTTCTAGCGCTGGCTTGTGTATAATACATTCCATCGTCGTACCAGGCTCATGCCATCCTGGATAATAATAATTTTTTGCCGCTTTATAAAAACCAAATGCCAGATCATTATAGGGACCCATCCATTCGGTCGCATCAATCGCACCCGACTTTAATGCAGTGAACACCTCACCTCCAGGAATATTGACTGGTGTCGCACCTGCCAGTTTGACAACTTCACCACCAAGCCCTGGAATTCGCATTTTTAACCCACTTAAATCTTCAAGTGAATTTATTTCTTTATTGAACCATCCCGCCATTTGGACCCCCGTATTACCTGCGGCAGCGGGCAAAAGATTAAACGGCGCGTACAATTCGCGCCACAACTCCAGTCCACCACCATAATACAACCAGGCGTTCATTTCCTGACAAGTCAATCCATAAGGCGCGCCACCAAAAAATTGGGCCGCCTCGACCTTACCCTTCCAATAAAGTGCTGCAGAATGTCCCATTTCCGCAACACCATTAGATACTGCATCAAACACTTCAAACGCGGGAACAATTTCTCCAGCACCATATACTTTGACTTGTAAACGTCCAGCACTCATTGTGTTTATCAATTTTGCCAGATGATTCGCGCCTGCTCCTAAACCCGGAAAATTCTTTGGCCAAGCTGTTACCATTTTCCAGCGAATTTTTTTCTTTGCATGAACGACAGGTGCATTGACTATTGCTGTCGTTGCACCAAGCGATACGATACTGCTTTTAAGAAGGGTTCGCCGTTTCATTGAATTATAACTTTCTCGCATTCAGATAAGCGCGCTCTGAAATATCATGCCAGTCAACAACTTGATCACGAAACTTGGTAAAAGAGGAATACACTTTTTTCGACATCGAATCCTTCGCTGCGACATCACCAACAACTTCATCCGACAATTTATGTAATGTTTTTATAACATCATCTGGCAAAGGTCGTAACTTCACTTTGTGATTGTTAACAAGTGTATGTAATGCTGCATTGTTATTTGACGTATACTCCGCCAACATATCCTGATTGGCAATACGACAAGCTTGTTTGACTATTACTTGCAAATCTTTCGGTAATTTTTCGAATGCCTTTTGGTTAATAAAACATTCCAATGTAGTTCCTGGCTCATGCCATCCAGGATAGTAATAATATTTTGCCGCTTTATACAAACCAAATGCGAGATCGTTATACGGACCCACCCATTCAGTGGCATCAATGGCACCGGACTGCAATGATGTAAATATTTCTCCACCCGGTAAACTGACTGGCGTACCACCGGCTTGTTTCAATACTTCGCCACCCAACCCGGGAATACGCATTTTAAGACCTTTTAAATCGGAAACTGCATTTATCTCCCGATTAAACCAACCAGCCATTTGCACGCCAGTATTACCCGATGCTGTTGGAATTAAACCGAATGGCTTATAGGTTTCTTCCCACAACTCCATTCCACCACCATGATACAACCAGGCATTCATTTCTTGTGCATTTAGCCCAAAAGGAACCGCAGCAAAAAATTGCGCTGCTTCACTTTTACCTTTCCAATAGTATGCTGCACCGTGGCCCATTTGCGCTGTCCCGCGCGACACTGCATCAAATATTTCAAATGCCGGTACCAATTCTTTGGCACCATACACTTTCACTTTCATTCGGCCACCACTCATTTCATTAATGAGCTTCGCCAAGTTATTCGCGCCGGTACCCAAACCAGGAAAGTTCTTGGGCCAAGTTGTCACCATTTTCCATTTTATCTTTTTCGCTGCACTGGCTTTGGTACTGACGGCTAAACTGCCTCCGGCGACTAATGCACCAGCTCCTAAGGATTTAATAAATTTTCTTCTTTCCATATTCCTTTCCTATAGTCGTTTCTCTCGAAAAACTTAATTGATATACTGAACAAACTTTTTGTAAAAATACCTGTGAATTTTCATGACATTTTCAAGTGATAAATAAGTCAGGTCAAGCCATTCTTTTCTTGATGAATTCAATGATTAAGCGAAATAAATGAAATATAAAGACCTTAGAGATTTCATCCAACAACTGGAAAAAATGGGTGAATTAAAACGCATTCCCCAGACTGTTGATCCTTATTTGGAAATCACAGAAATCAGTGATCGAACTCTTAGAGCAAAAGGGCCTGCTCTGTTATTTGAGAATCCGAAAAATAGCCAAATTCCGTTGCTCGCAAATTTATTTGGCACACCCGAAAGAGTCGCCATGGGCATGGGAGAAAGCGATGTAACAGCACTTCGTGAAATTGGCAAGTTGCTAGCCTATCTCAAAGAACCTGATCCACCAAAAGGCATGAAGGACGCCTGGCAAAAATTACCGTTATTCAAGCAAGTTTTAAATATGTCACCCAAAGTGGTTACAAATGCTGCTTGCCAAGAAAATATCATTGAAAAGAACGAAATCAACTTAGCTGATTTACCCATTCAAACTTGCTGGCCAGAAGATGCTGCACCGTTAATTACCTGGGCTTTAGTCGTTACCAAAGGACCATTAAAAGAACGTCAAAATTTGGGCATATATCGACAACAAGTCATCGGCAAAAATCGTGTCATTATGCGTTGGCTCGCGCACCGCGGGGGCGCTTTGGATTTCCGCGACTGGCAAAATGAGAATCCCGGCGAACCATTTCCCGTCGCAGTTGCTCTGGGTGCTGATCCCGCTACAATTTTGGGTGCGGTTACACCGGTTCCTGATTCCTTATCGGAATATGCGTTTGCAGGTTTATTGCGTGGCGCCAAAACCGAATTGGTTAAATGTAAATCTAACGATTTACAAGTTCCAGCTAGCGCAGAATTTGTTCTGGAAGGCTTTATTTACCCTGATGATATTGCGCCTGAAGGACCATTTGGCGACCACACAGGTTATTACAACGAAATAGATAACTTTCCTGTTTTCACAATTGAAAAAGTTACCCATCGGAATAATCCAATTTATCATTCCACTTACACAGGTCGTCCACCAGATGAACCCGCTATTTTAGGCGTTGCGTTAAATGAAGTATTTATCCCCATTTTACAAAAACAATTTCCAGAGATAATTGATTTTTATCTCCCGCCAGAAGGTTGTTCATATCGCTTAGCCGTAGTTAGTATTCGCAAACAGTATGCGGGGCACGCAAAACGCATTATGCTTGGCGTTTGGTCTTTTTTAAGGCAATTCATGTACACAAAATTTGTCATCATCACCGATGACGATGTTAATGTGCGCGATTGGAATGACGTTATTTGGGCAATGACAACGCGAATGGATCCCGGACGGGATTCAACAATTATCGATAATACACCTATAGATTATTTGGATTTTGCCTCACCTGTATCGGGATTAGGCTCCAAAATCGGTTTTGATGCTACAAATAAATGGCCAGGTGAAACTAACCGCGAATGGGGTAAACCGATAAGCATGTCAGCAGACATTAAAGCAAAAGTCGACGATATCTGGGATTCCTTAGGCATATTTTAAATATCATTAAACACTTTTCAATTCCTTCGTTGCTATTTTCAGCAATCCCCTTATTTATCACCTACAATTAATGTATAAGCCGCATTTTGTAATGAGATCGCCATCAAAACTAGAAAAACCACCTGATACCAAAATCAATAAATCCCGAAAAATTAGCAACACACTCGTTTAGAGAAACCGGATGTTACGTTTATTTTATTTTACAATTTTTCTATTTTTAATCGCCTGTTCGCCAGACAAAGAGAGAATTGAAATACCCAGTACTTTTCAGCCGCCCAACACGGGTGCTGCAACGGGACTTACTGATGATGACTATTTTGCACTAGACAATATTAGCAAATATGCGGTTAGCAACAAGTTATTAGCAACCCTATACAAGGGTATGCCAGCTGACGATTTTTTTGATTTTTCCAAAGGCGCATCAGACCCTAAATTAAAAATTAATTCCAATCTAATCGTTACCACATTAAATTCATTAAATGTGGAAGACCCCAATTATTCCCAATCCATCAGTCGAGCAAATGAATTATATTTTACTGATCTTGATGGAAGTGAACGTGTCAGTCCATTGGAAAAACCCCTCTCCTATTTATATGAATTGCCTTTGAGTAGCGAATATTTTGATATGTGGATGGCTTATCAACTGATGAATACCATTCTATTTTCACCGGCAACAGAAATTGAAACAGTCGACTCTTCTGATGCCGAAGCAGTGTTTAGTCATTTATTCACTTGGATGCAGGCGGATTTAAGCATAAGAGAAATAGTTAATCTGCATATGCTAACTCAGGAAAATTGGCGGCGATTTCGCTCACCGGAAGACAATGTTCGAGAGATGATGGAAATCTATTTAAACCGGTTTAATGACACCGAAGTCGAACAAGCTGCGATAGCTTGTAAAAACTGGCACTTGTCTGAACAGAGCTTAGGATATCGATTAATTAAAACCGTAGACATTAACCAACAACCACTGCCATTACTCGAAAGAGTAGACATTACAACATGTGAAGACTTTTATTTGGCGGTATCTCAACACATTCAATTAATTCCATCTGTCACTTTACACGTCATCCAATATTTATTACCAAATTCAAGTAGTGAAAAACAAATTGAATTAAGCGCTGCAATAAGTAACGCAAAACCCACAACATTCCGTGACCTATTTTTATTATTACTTTCATCGAAGGCCTATTTATTGGAAGAATCGAAAATAAAACGATTTGAGGAAGTGTTATTTAATATCGCGCCGAGAATCTATTGGGTTGCTCATCGACGATATTTCGATGTATTAAATCGTAACAATGCCGCAGCAGGTGCGGCAAGCACTAACTTGAAACAATTAAACCAACGTGCAATGTTCTACAAACTGGGACGTCCAATGAACGTTCCCGTCGATACGCTGAGTTTCGCATATTATTTCCGAGCGACACGAAACGCATTATTTCTAGATCAAAGAGAGACAGGTGATGAAAATAATCGATCTGATGGCGGATGGTCAGCAACAGCATTCTCAGCAAATGTCGATGTTAGAACGTTGAGCGATAGGGATAGAATACATTACACCTTTTTATCTGTGTTATCTCGTTTAGCAACAACGGAAGAATTAATAACGCTTGAGCCATTGTTAGCCAACAAGTTCACCGTTGCGAAAACGTCTATTTTATTTGACTATTTTTCAAGATTGCCAGAATTATATACATTCAAGAAAATCGAATGAGCTCATGAACAGACGAACCTTTTTACAATTAGCGGGATATCTTAGCCTTGGTGCAACGTCTCTTTCTGCATATGGCATTCAATCGATAAAAAAAAATATACGAAGTCGAAACGTATTTAACGAATTACCATTAAATTACGAAAGTATTGATCCGAGTAAAGTCCCTCAAATAATTTATATTTTTCTCTATGGCGGGCCTTCTGAATTGGCAGCAAATCTAACAAATATTGAAGACATCATGGTAAATTCGCAGAACACGTATCCTGCAATATTTTCCCCCGACAATGCAGAATCCATTGTCACACCCAATCATTTGTGGTCGGAAGCCGGTGGGTCAATAATGGAATCTTTGTTAGCGAGTAACAAAATGAGCATCTATCGAACCATGAGTCGAACTGGTGAATTATCCCGTGCGCATGGTCAAAGTATCACACAAAATTTGGTTGGTAACAGAGACACTTCATTACCAGGCATTGGTACCAATCTCGCAAATATCATTTTCAATAACAATCCATTTGCCAGTGAAAAACCGATAGAAGATCTCAGCCTGCCTTTTGTGTCCTTCGAAGGTGAATCACTTGCATTTAAGCCAACGGATCAAGTTCTGCCAAGCGCCTTAAGCCCCATATCATTGAGTCCCAATTTAATTAATCCATTTATTCGAAAAACAAACATTGATATTCCTGAAGGCTCCAATGATAGTCTTATCATTGATGATCTCGCCTCTCGTATTGCAGAACAAAACAATTTGTTTCCCGATATATTAAGCGCGCTCAAACAACGGGAAAAATTAGCTCAAAAGCTGGATACCATATTAAGCAAGGATGTTGTGAACACATCAATCGCAAATTATAATGCCAGACTGAGTGCGAATGAGAAACAAATCAACTATCCGAATGAAAACTTTGGCCAACGTTTAAAAGCGGCAACAAGCTTAGCCCTAGCAAATAAGGAATCCATGTTTATTAGTGTTGGCAGTGGTGGATTAGGTGGATGGGATGATCATTCTGAATCCCTGGAAAAATTTCCAAACCGTATGCAAGCCCTTATGAATGCGATTGATGCAAGCTTAAGACACATCGAATTGGCCTCACGCTTCCCCGAAGATCCAACGTATGAACATAGACCCAATGCGAATAATATCATTATAAAGGTACATGGAGAATTTGGCCGAAATGTGAGTTTGAATAATGCACGTGGCTGGGATCATGGCAACAATCAAAACTTATTTACATTTGGGGGCACAAACATTCGTCCACAAAACACACTTGGAAAAATCGTTGGCGAAACCATGCGAATCGGTAATAGCAAAGAAAATCGCCAATACACTTCTCCAAATACTAACAGTTATCAATTTGAGCCTTATGCATTATCTTCCAGCATTTATCGGTACTTTGGATTAATGAATCCGGAGTTACTCACTGGGCACGTTGCAATAGATGAACAACAAGAAGGAATTCCACTCAATGTGGGTTAATCCGCAATTGAGGCAAAATAAACAGAGCAACACATGAGCACACTACGCCTTTGGTATAGTTCATGCTACGCTACTTAGTTGAAATTAACTCCGTCTTCATTCAAATCATCATTTGTTTACAAGGATATGAAACAAACAACAACTTTACTTAAAATCTTAATTTTAATAATTATTTCTAGCATCTTAACAACTGGCTGTATTTTCCAATCAGTAAAACCATGGCACCGTGACGTTTTGTCCCAAGAACGCGCACAGCTGGTTCCTGATGAATTGGAAAATGAAGCAGATGAACACATCTACTTTAGCAAGGAAGCCGCTAAGGGTGGTCAAGGTGTTGGCGGTGGTGGTTGCGGATGCAATTAAGAAAAAAAGCTTCCATTCGAAGTAAGCTTGCCATAGCAACTTCAAGCCTTCTTATTGGCATAACCTCGGCAGATGCTGAGGAAACCACAAGTCCTAATCAAGAAGAACGAAATACTGGATCATCGATTGCGGAGTCTGTATTCAACGACAAATTCAGTGTATCAAATCTAATTTACGATGAAGAAGACAGAGTGAATGTCATAAAAATTCAAACCCAAGCAACCAACGAATTTGATAATGGCGATCGAGTTAAAGCCAATTTTATTTACGACACCATGTCCGGGGCATCTCCCAACGGTCGTGTCGTTTCCTCTTCCAGCTCCACCAATTTAGTTACATTCACTACTGCATCAGGGAGTACATTTCAAACTGAAAGTGCAACAGAGAGTAGCAATAAAACCTGGTTAACCGGTTTTGAAGATTCCAGAAAAGCACTTAATCTGGAATGGGAGCATAATTTATTCTCTCAGACAAAAGCAATTTTAGGTGGAGCGGCTTCATACGAAAATGACTACACGTCTTATGGCGCCAGCGTAAAATTACAATTTGATTTTAATCAACGCCAAACTAGCATTAGCTTAGGCAGCTCCATAGATCGCGATGAAGTAAAACCAATTGGCGGAATCCCAGACGGAACGAAAAAACTTTGGTACGATGAAACGACTCAGCAGTTTCTTCCAGGATGGCTCGATATCAATAATGATATATCCCATTTCAAACCCGCAGAAAAAATTGTCATAAATTATTACGCAGGAATTACACAAATCCTCAACAGAAGATCCCTGTTTCAATTTAATTTTTCACAGGGAGATGAAGATGGATATTTAACTGATCCTTACAAACAAATTAGCATCGTGATTTTTGATAGTAATTCAGGCGACCAAACAGAAAGTGCCACTATAACTGAGCAGCGACCCGATACTCGAACGACAAATAGTGCTTACATTAAATATGTCGTTGTCCCAAATAAACTGTGGGCGTTTCACCTTTCTTATCGTTATTTTTGGGATAGTTGGGATATTCAATCTCATACCGGTGATGCGAAACTGAGATTTAATTTGGGTTCCAAATTTTATATCCAAGCTCATGCACGAGAAAGCAGACAAAGCGCTGCCAACTTTTTCAAAACTCAAATAACAGTACCGCAACAAGACAATTCCGATGATAAAACTGGACCAACCTATATTAGCTCAGATCATAGACTCGGTGAGCAAAACACTTCAACAGTCGGCTTAAAATTCGGCATTCATAATCAGACAGGTAATTCAGTCTCTATTCGAGTTGAACAAATGCGACAAAAATACATTAACAATGCACTACCTAATTTAAAAGTATGGATTGCTCAGTTAATTCTATCAACTCGTTTTTAATATTCATTTTTCGTGCAATCAAGCAAAAACCATCATGATGACTCGCCAAAACTAATTTATAAAAATGACTATTGGCTGGGAACTTTCACCGCTATGGCTAGCCCTTGTGAAGTCCTTATGGATATCAATTCTAAATCAGATGCAAGATCAATATTAGAAATATCATACAACGAAGCCAAACGAGTGGAAAAAAAATTTAGTCGTTATCGTGATGACAACATTATTTTCCAAATTAATAATTCCAATGGTGAATCCGTAATAGTGGACGACGAAACAGCCAGATTGCTAAATTATGCATCCCAATGCCACGAATTAAGTAATGGAAAATTTGATATTACCTCTGGTGTATTAAGAAAGATTTGGAAATTTGACGGTAGCGACAAAATTGCTAACAAACAAGACGTGAAAGAAATACTAAAGCTCGTTGGTTGGAATAAATTATCATGGCAGCAACCGCAATTACAACTTGCACCTTGCATGGAAATAGACTTTGGCGGCATTGGTAAAGAATATGCCGTTGACAGAGCAGCGCTCTTAACGATTGAAACTGGATTCCAAAATGTGCTAATAAACTTTGGGGGGGATATCGTCGCATTAGGCCCTCGACGCAATAACAAAGCGTGGGAGATTGGTTTACAAAATCCTGACGCAAAGAAAATTGATGCGATTGGTAAAATTGAATTATCGAAAGGCGCGATAGCAACAAGTGGTGACTTGCATCGTTATTTGGAAAAAGATGGTAAACGATATAGCCATATTTTAGATCCAACAACGGGCTGGCCGGTTAAAAATGCGGTACGGCAAGTCACAGTTATCGCACCAACTTGCCTAGAAGCAGGAATGTTATCAACTTTTGCAATTTTAAGAGGGAAAAAAGCAAAGAAATTTTTACAGGCACAAGATGTTCAATTCCGAATAATAAACTAAAATTACATTACATGAACACATTAGAATATAAACAGTTATTAACTCAAAAACTGGCAGCTTTGAAATCGGTAGAAGATGTCAGTGCAGATGCTGGTAAAACGGTTGAACTGGATCAATCAAAAATAGGCCGACTTTCCCGAATGGATGCGTTACAGCATCAGGCAATTTCAAATGAAACCAATCGAAGGCGTAAAGTCGAAATAACAAAAATTAAGAATGCGCTGCTGCGAATAGAAAATGATGAATTCGGCTACTGTTTAGGGTGTGATGAAGTTATTGCAGAAAATCGCTTAAAATTTGACCCGGCAGCAACCCTCTGCATTCACTGCGCAAGCAAAAAAGAAAATCAGTAATTATTCTTTTTCTTCAATCCAAGCCATTTGTATGGCTTCTAGTATCTTTTCCCCGGAGTGCTCCGGATCATCCTCAAACTCTTCCAGCTCAGCTATCCACTGATGTAAATCAGTAAACCGAATATACTGTGGATCGATATCAGGAAACTTATCATCAAGTGCAATTGCAATTTCTAATGAATCCGTCCATTTAAGTGTCATACAAAATTCCTAATGATTTTCTGAAACCATATTGATGGTATATTTTGGTATCTCTACGACAAGGTCTTCGCCATCTACCACTGCTTGGCAACTTAACCTAGAATCTGGCTCCAGACCCCACGCTTTGTCTAATAAGTCATCTTCTTCATCAGTTGCCTCAGCCAGCGAAGTAAAACCTTCTCTAACAATTACATGACATGTAGTACATGCGCAAGATTTTTCACAAGCATGCTCTATCTCAACATCATTTTGTAGCAATGCATCACAAATGGTAATGCCCTTTTCTACTTCGGCAACAACACCATCGGGACACAGCTCTTCATGAGGTAATACGATTAATTGTGGCATATTTTTATTTAAACTCTTCTACATTGTGGCCACTCATGGCACTATTTATATTTCGATTCATACGTCTTGCAACATAAAATTCACAAACTTTTTCAAGTTCATCAATTTTTTCACGAATTAGAATGGCATTATCAGATTGCTTGCATTCAATCAATTTAGTTAAAGACGCTTTAATTTTTGCCAACTCTTCGTCATTTAATAGTATATCCGCGTCTTCTTGTAGCGCTGATTGCAAAGCCTGAATTTCACGTTCAGCCTCAACCTGCTGCTCTCTAAGCTTTCTTAATTTGACATCTTCATCCGCGTAATCAAATGAACTTTTTAACATTTCTTCAATTTCATTATCCGTTATGCCATAAGATGGTTTTACTTCAATATTAGTCGACTTACCGCTGGTTTTTTCAATTGCCGAAACACTCAATAAACCGTCTGCATCAACCTGAAAAGTTACCAATATCCGGGCAGACCCCGCTACCATTGGTGGAATCCCACGTAATTCAAATTTTGCCAGAGATCGACAATCATCGACAATCTCTCTTTCACCTTGAACCACATGTAGTGACATTGCGGTTTGTCCATCTTTAAATGTTGTGAATTCTTGTGCACGCACGATGGGTATAGGAGTATTTCTCGGGATGATTTTTTCCACCAAACCACCCATAGTTTCCAAACCCAAAGAAAGTGGGATCACATCTAATAGCAATAACTCGCTATCTGGCTTATTGCCTGCCAAAATATCTGCTTGAATTGCTGCACCAATAGCAACAACTTTGTCCGGATCGATATCAATTAGAGGTTGCTTACCAAAAAAATCACCAACCTTTTCTCGCACTAAAGGAACTCGTGTGGATCCACCAACCATTACAACTTGATCAATATTTGTTTTATTTAGATTTGAATCTCTCAAGGCTTGTCGACATGGTCGCAATGTCTTATCTATCAGGGGTGTAATTATTTCATTAAACTGTGATCGCTTTAAATTTCCTTGCCAGGAAAATCCGGAATTTAAATTTATCTTTATTACAACAGACTCCTGCTCAGTTAACGCTTCCTTGATTTCTTTTGCTTGTTGTAACAACTGTCTCTTTGCAGCATGATCGATATCGTCATTTTTTATTCCAGCATTTTCCACTAACCAGGTGACAATTGCTTCATCCATATCGTCTCCCCCAAGCTTAGTATCACCTGCCGTGGCTTTAACTTCAAATACGCCGTTATTCAAACTTAAGACAGACACATCAAATGTACCACCACCCAAATCATATATGATAATAGTTCCTTCTGAACCACTATCTAATCCATAGGCAATCGCTGCAGCGGTAGGCTCGTTCAAAAGTCGAAAAACATTGATACCAGCGAGTTTTGCCGCATCTTTTGTCGCTTGTCTTTGCGCATCATCAAAATAAGCCGGTACAGTTATAACTGCGCCAACAATCTCTCCGCCAAGATTCTTCTCAGCACGCGAACGCATGGATTTTAATATTTCGGCAGAAACTTGAACTGGACTGACATTACCAACTCTTGTTTTATAGAGCGGCATTGATAATTCACTTTTTGCGAATTGATGATAAAGTTTTTCTGAAGAATTTTGGATATCTTCAAAATTTCGCCCCATAAACCTTTTAACAGATGCAATTGTGTTTTCCGGGTCAATTGATGAAGCTTGCTGCGCATTATAACCAACTTCAATTTCTTGATTTGATACATACCTAACAACTGATGGTAACAAGTGCAGGTCATGCTCATCAGACAATGTATCTGCAATGCCATTTCGGACGCTAGCTACGAGTGAGTTGGTTGTACCTAAGTCTATGCCGACAGCTAAGCGATGCTCATGTGGCGCGGTCGACATTCCGGGTTCTGATATTTGTAATAGTGCCATAATTTTTTAAATTTGCTAGTTAGGAATCTAACTCATCAATGTTGACGCCAACTTCTTCTTGCAGTTTATTGTAGAATTGCAATTTCATCAGCTCCTGATTAATCACATCCATCGCCACTAAATCTGATGAAAATAACTCACTTAAATGTTCAATTAATTTCAAACGTAAATCGGAAATCACATCCAATAACTCTTCAATACCCAACAATGGATCGTCAGAATTTTTTGCAGCTTCCAAGTTCTCCCTCAACTCCATTTGTTCCATTAAAAAGCCACTATCCGATATTGTATCATTCTCTTTAAATTGAAAATTCATTAACTCTAATAAATATCTTCCGCGAAGATATGGATCGGATAATGTTTTAAATGCGTCATTAATTTCTGCTGCGTGCTGCATGGATTGGACTTTTTCCATTCCAGATTTGCTCGCAAAATTATCGGGATGCATTGTTTTTTGTAGCGTACGAAATGAATGTTTCAATTGCTTTTCATTCACTTCATAGGAAACAGGCAAAGAAAATAATGAAAAGTAGTTATAATTATTATTCATAAGACCATGACAACAGATCAATTACACGTTAAAACTTTCACCACACCCGCATTCGCCGGTAACATTTGGATTATTGAATTTAAAGCCCTCGTTCAGGCCTTCTTTAGTAAAATCCAACTCTGTACCATCCAAAAAAACCATGCTTTTTTTATCTACAATAATTTTAACACCATTAATTTCGAAAACTTCGTCAGAATTCTCAAGCGCATCAACAAACTCGATCACATAAGCAAAGCCAGAACAACCACTTGGCTTCACCGCCAAACGCAGACCGATACCTTTGCCACGCTTATCTAGAAAGTTTTTAACCCGGTCTGCTGCTTTTTCAGTTATCGTAATAGCCATTTACATCCACCTATACTTTATGACTAATGGGCTGCCCATTGAATCTTTGATAAATCCACTCCATCTTTATACATTTCCCAAAGTGGTGATAGCTCTCTTAGCTTTTCAACCTTATCGCGAATTAATTTGATGGTATAATCAATGTCCTCTTCCGTTGTAAATCGACCGATGGTAAACCGTATAGAACTATGCGCTAATTCATCACTTCGGCCAATTGCACGTAACACGTACGATGGTTCTAAACTAGCTGATGTACAGGCAGATCCTGAAGAAACCGCGATATCCTTTAACGCCATTATTAATGATTCGCCTTCAACAAAATTAAAACTCACGTTAATGTTGCCGGCAATCCTATGATCCATATCTCCGTTTATGTAAATTTCTTCCATGTCTTTGATACCGTCCCACAAACGATTTCGTAACATTTTCAATCGCTCATTCTCAGTCGCCATTTCTTCTTGTGCGATTCGGAAGGCTTCACCCATTCCAACAATCTGATGAACAGCTAATGTACCTGATCGCATTCCTCGTTCGTGCCCACCACCATGCATTTGTGCTTCCAGCCTTACACGAGGTTTGCGTCTTACATAGAGTGCGCCCATGCCTTTTGGCCCATAAATTTTATGTGCCGAAAATGACATTAAATCAACTTTCATTTCTTTTAAATCGATTGGTACTTTGCCAGCACTTTGCGCAGCATCAACATGAAAAAGTATTCCTTTTGATCGCGTTAATTCGCCAATTGCTGCAATATCCAAAATCACACCCAATTCGTTGTTTACGTGCATCAGAGAAACCAATATCGTATCGTCTCGCATTGCATTCTCTATTGCATTAAGGTCAATCATTCCATTTTCAAGCGGATCCAAATAAGTTATTTCAAAACCTTCACGCTCTAGTTGACGACAAGTATCCAACACAGCCTTATGCTCTGTTTTTGCGGTAATGATATGCTTACCTTTTGAATGATAAAAATGCGCAACACCCTTTATCGCTAAATTATCCGATTCAGTTGCACCCGATGTCCAAACAATTTCTTTTGGGTCAGCATTAACAAGATCTGCGACTTGTTTTCGCGCGATTTTAACAGCTTCGTCAGCATCCCAACCAAATTGATGAGATCGGCTTGCCGCATTACCAAAGTTTTGATCGACTGTTAAGTATTGACACATTTTTTCTGCCACTCTAGGGTCTACCGGTGTTGTTGCAGAATAATCAAGATATATTGGCAATTTCATTTTACTTATCAGACTCCACTTATAAATTAAATTCCTTGAATGCTCTATAACTTAAGCAGTTACCAGAGATTCAATTCTCGTATTCAAGACCTTTATTAATATGTCCACATCTGCCTTTGTATTTTGCAACCCAAAACTCACTCGTATAGCGCTTCTGGCAACTTCTTCGTCTGTCCCCATGGCTAACAAAACGTGGCTTGGATTTCCAGTTTTACTGGAACATGCGGATCCACTTGTTACAGAAATTCCTTGCTCATCCAACTGCATCAAAAGAGTTTCTCCATCAACTCCCAAAACACTAAAATACGTCGTATTTACTAATCTTTTTGCATTTTCTGAAAAAATGATTACGCCAACGAGCTCTTTTAATTTTTCTTCAAAATAGTCACGTAACGCTTTTAGTTTTTCCTGATTTTCCAGCTCATTTTTTTTAGCAAGTTCCGCAGCGTGACCGAATCCTACTATGGCTGCAACATTTTCTGTCCCTGAACGTAATCCGTTTTCTTGAGCGCCCCCATGAACTAAAGGCTCGATATCTAAGGACTTATCATAAACCAATGCTCCAACTCCTTTCGGACCATAAATTTTATGTGATGAAAGTGTCATTAGATGCGCACCCAATTCTTCATAATCTACGCTACATTTTCCTACCGCTTGAACTGCATCGGTATGAAATATATGTCCTGCTTGTCTTACCAAATCTGCTATGGCTTTAACATCTTGAATAACACCTGATTCATTGTTCGCATACATCACTGATACTAAGCTAGGGGATAAAGATAAATCAGGTAATTGTGATTGATTGATATAGCCTAAAGCATCCACTCCCAGGTAATTCACACTTAGAGCACCTTTAAAGTAATTCGCAATTTCATATACACTTGGGTGCTCAATTGCACTTACGAACAATTGACTGATTGCCATGCCTTTTACAACACCTTTAATTGCGAGATTATTTGCTTCAGTCCCACCACTGGTAAACACAATTTGTGATGGATGTGCATTCAGAAAATCAGCCACTTGATCTCGAGCACGTTCTATCCCTTCACGTGCCATCCGACCTGGTAGATGCAAACTTGATGGGTTTGCAAAATTGCCACTCAAATATGGCAACATTGCATCCAAAACCTCAGGAGCTAATGGTGTTGTTGCATTGTAATCAAAATACAAAGTCATCTAATCAAATGCAATTAATTCAATACTCAATTAACGCTTACATCACTACTGCAGTGTTTCCAGGAATTTCATCCTTGGGCTCACTATCGTCTTCAGTAGTTGATTCAACAAATTTAACGGCATGCTCTTCACGCATTTCATAATCCTTTACCAATTGGCCGAGGCTAATGGAATTTAAGAAATTATAAATTTGCTTACTAAGATCGCACCATAACTCATGAGTTAAGCATGGGCCGCCATCCTGACAATCGCCCTTTCCACCACAACGCGTGACATCTATATTCTCGTCCACTGCAGTAATAACTTGGCCAACCGCAATTTCGTCAGCATCACGACTAAGGCGATATCCACCACCTGGACCCCGTGCGCTGTCAACAAGACCATTTTTGCGTAATTTAGAAAATAATTGCTCAAGATAAGACAATGAAATACCTTGTCTTTTTGAAATATCGGAAAGTGTTATTGGGCCATTCTGATAATTTATGGCCAAATCAAGCATTGCTGTTACCGCATAGCGGCCTTTTGTTGTTAATCTCATAACGTTTACCTACTTCTGACTTGTTATTTTATCGTGTTTAAATTACTTGCTCCGTTGTAGGTTAACAGTTCCTTAGTGATTTTGTCAATCTTTTAACCTTTAGCTTTATGTGTCTTTAAAAAATCACTAGTTTTCATAATATAATCAAATATTTATATGGGCATGCAAATCCTAGCTTTCTATAAAAGAAGCGATGCAAGCTAGCTAATTTTTTCTTTTTCGGTCCCACTGCCTCCACTATCAATCTCACAGGAACTCAACTCTGGCAACTTAATGTCATCTATGGTCATCCCGAGTGATTTAAGTGCCTGACACATTTGATCCTGCTTTTCATCCATGACATGAATGTGATCTAAAATCCGATTTACCGCATTTGCCACTGGATCAGCCATATCTTGTACCTCTCCATATGCATCAAAACCAATCTTATGTGCTATTGCTTGCCTTTTCTGAGACTGTGTTTCTTTTTTCGTAACAACTCGTCCTGGAACACCGATAACACTTGCTGATTCAGGTACATCTTTAACAACCACTGCGTTCGAACCAACACGCGCATTTTCACTAATTGTAATAGGCCCTAACACTTTTGCTCCTGCGCCAATGACCACGCCATTTTTTAAAGTTGGATGACGCTTGCCCGCATCCCAACTCGTTCCACCTAAAGTAACACCATGATATATAGTACAATCATCTCCGATTTCGGCAGTTTCTCCAATGACTACACCCATACCATGATCGATAAAAAATCGACGCCCAATCCTGGCCCCTGGATGAATCTCAATCCCTGTCAACAATCGCGACACAGCAGAAATCATTCGCGCAATCCACTTTACATTTTTATTCCAAAGCCAATGTGCTAATCGATGGGATTGGATTGCGTGCAATCCAGGATAGGTTGTTACCACTTCAAACCAATTTCTTGCCGCTGGATCACGATCAAAAACCGATGCGATATCTTCTTTCATTCGCATAAACATAAAGTTGACTCACTGTAGGATTTAAAATTGTTAACAAATAACTTATATAAAATTTGAGCGTAAAACTGTAATTTGGGTCAAAACCAGCTTTTTCAATTAACGCAACACATCAATTTTTATCTTGTTTTTCTATCCACTGATATTTTTTTCCTTCTGCTGCACTCAATATCCCGCGTAAAATATTGATATCTGTTTCGTCTAATTCTGCGCGATAAAATAACCGCTTTAACCGTCTCATCAATTTCTGACAACTCGGCGGTTTCAAAAAGCCAATAAATTCCAGCGCAGATTCCAAATGGTTGAAAAACCCAGTTAGTTGTTGAGAGGAAACTAATTCTTCTTTTTTTGATGGTATAACATCAGGGTCAAGTGACGCTTGATAAATTTCATAACATATTACTTGTACTGCGGCGGCAATATTTAATGATTGAAACGCTTTATTTGTAGGAATATGCAGCAAATAATGGCATCTATCCATTTCAGCATTACTTAAACCAAAATCCTCTCGACCAAACAATATTGCGATTGCTGAAGATGATGAATTCGCATTTATTTTCGTTGCAGCGTTTTTAGGATCAAGCTCTGGCCATTTCACAGAACGTAATCTAGCGCTTGCCCCAATTACCAGCTCACAATCCCCAATCGCTTGATCTAAATTTTGACAAACCGTCGCATTTTCTAATACGTCGTCTGCCCCAGTTGCACGCGCCTTAGCAACTGGCGACGGAAATTCTTTTGGATTAACCAGCATCAATTCTGACAAACACATGTTTTTCATTGCTCTTGCTACAGCACCGATATTGCCAGGGTGACTGGTCTCAACCAATACAATCCGAATATTTTTTGAATTCATCAATAAAATTGTCTCTTACTTTGTTTAATACATTGCCATTACAGTAGCGACTCACTAGAATACGCGCCCTAAACACGAATTATCCAAGACAATGATTCACAACGCACGAAAAAATAACTCTTTGAATATGACTTTTCCAATATTTCTCCTGCTTCAAAAGAGACAAGCCATTATTTTTTAAGAATAAAACTGAGTAAGTTGAACATCATACCTACTTGTAAATTAGTGTCTTGATATTTGTACGATTTAATATAGTTAACTGTTACTTGGAGCGGCTCATGCACCCAATGGTAAATATCGGAATCCGCGCTGCTCGAAATGCAGGCAATATTATTCTGCGCTCTGTGAATCGCATTGACTCTCTCAATGTTACTGAAAAATCTATCAACGACTTCGTCAGCGAAGTTGATTTTCGAGCCGAACAGGAAATTATTCGAGCTGTTCAAAAAGCCTACCCTGCTCACGCAATACATGCGGAAGAAAGCGGAAAATCGGGAAATAACGAAGAATATACTTGGATCATAGATCCACTCGATGGCACAACCAATTTTTTACATGGATTTCCTCAGTTTGCAGTTTCTATCGCAGTTAAATATCGAGACAAACTCGAGCACGCCATCATTTATGATCCAACGAAAGATGAAATCTTTTCAGCAAGTCGAGGTAATGGCGCTCAGCTAAATGACAGGAGAATTCGTGTTACTCCCAGAAAAAGCCTGAATGGCGCCCTCTTGGGGACCGGCATCCCATTTAGAGAAAACCAAGATCTAAACCACTACCTAGAGACATTTAAGGTGTTATTAAAAGATACAGCTGGTGTTAGACGAGCAGGATCTGCCGCACTCGATCTCGCGTATGTTGCAGCTGGACGATTAGATGGCTTTTGGGAATTTGGACTACAACCCTGGGATATGGCAGCTGGCTGCCTTTTAGTACAAGAAGCAGGCGGCATCGTCAGCGACATCAATGGACAAGATTCCTTTCTCGATTCTGGTAATGTTTTATGTGGGAACTCAAAAATCCACCAACAAATGTTAGATAGACTATTACCTATTCTCTAATACACTTTATTTATTTATACTTCTAAAAAATAAACTACTCTATCTCTATTGCTGAGTATTAATAACCATTAATTCTATTTAGGCAATGTTCGCTAAACAAGAAATGCAAATGAGGACAGCATGAGCGATTCATTTTCATCACTATTGCGGCAAATGAGCGCTTTAGGCGCAACAGATTTATTTTTAAGCAAAAATAAAGCACCAGCCTATCGCATTAATGGAAAAATAATCTATAGCGAAAGCGAAAACCTCAGCAGCGAAAATTTAGAGCTGTTTGCGATTGGAATGATGAATGAGGAACAATTCCAACAATTCCAACAGGAACTCGAAATCAATCTCAGTTATCGTGCAACTGGCATTGGCAGGTTTCGCGTCAATATATTTCACCAAAAACAATCCATCGCCATGGTTATTCGCGCGATTCCAGCGAGGATTCCTACACCAGATACATTGGGTATACCGCCATCCGTATGCGAGTACACTAAATTAAAAAGGGGATTGATTTTACTTGTGGGCCCGTCTGGCTCAGGGAAATCTACAACTTTTGCATCGTTGCTAGACCAACGAAATGAAAAAAGCGCCGCCCACATCATTACCATAGAAGATCCCATCGAATATATTATCGAACACAAACAATCTATAATAAATCAACGAGAAATTGGGGTAGACACACGTTCGTATCACAAAGCATTAGAAAGCGCTTTGCGACAATCACCGGACATTCTTGGTATAGGAGAGATACGAACTCGGGATACTATCGAGCACGCCATCAGTTTCGCAGACACAGGACACTTATGCGTTGCAACCTTACATGCAAACAATGCTGTTCAAGCGATTGAACGAATTCTGAATTTTTTTCAGGAATCCAAACAAGAACAAATTCTACTAAGCCTTTCCATGCACATACGAGCCATTGTAGCTCAACAGTTGGTAACAAATACTAAAGGCCAGATGATTCCCGCTTTTGAAATATTACAATCAACGCCGCGAATGTCTGATCTAATGTCGGAAGGTGACTTCGCAGGAATGCAACAGTTTCTTGAAAAAAACGCAGTCGATGGAATGGTTAATATGGACCAATCACTGTTACACTTATATAGAAGCAATGAAATAACAGCAGAAACTGCACTGGAAAATGCCCATTCGTACCGCAACATGTTATTGCAGATGCGATTATCACCATCCAAATCAATCAGCAACTCTGTCAATTAGAGAACATTTATCAGGATAAATTTCATGACGATTGACACTCCCTGGATAATTGAAGCTGACTATCTCATCGATATATTGGGTGAAAAAGAGCTTCGAATTATCGATTTAACAAATCAACAATCATATGATCAAGCGCACATTTCAAATGCGGTTTTTGTTGACTATAAACAAATCATCAAAAATCAACCACCGACTTTTGGATTACTTCCGAGCGAATTGGAACTAAGTCAGCTGCTTTCGAAAAATGGCATTTCGCCAAATCATTACATCATTGCCTATGATGATGAAGGTGGCGGAAAAGCGTCAAGATTACTTTGGACATTAGATCTGATTGGTCATAAAAAAATGTCCTTATTAAATGGCGGAATTCAAACTTGGCTAGCAAAGCAATTTCCCGTGTCGACTCAAACAACTCATTTTGCAGATGAGAACTACCCTGTTCAATTCAAAAATAAAGAAGTTGCTATAAACGCAGAGCAAATCCTACAGAAGCTAGAACAAAATAAGGTTAAAATAATTGATGCCCGATCGAAAAAAGAATTCCTGGGCGAAGATGTGCGCGCTACAAAAGCAGGACACATTCCAAACGCAGTGCATTTTGATTGGATGGATTTAAAAAAACCAGACGATGTTACGAGACTTAAAACCGACAAGGAAATTTCCGAGCAATTACATTCATTAAATATCCAATCAAATGACGAAATTATTGTTCACTGTCACTCACATCATCGTTCATCATTAAGTTATGTCGTTTTAAAACACCTTGGATATAAAAATGTAAAAGGCTACCCAGGCTCTTGGTCAGACTGGGGCAATCGTTCAGACACACCAACCACAACCATACCATCATGACAACAAACACGATATCAAACGAAAAAACAAACACCACCAATAAAAATCAATCCAAAACAAATAAAAAACAACAACATACACCCATGATGCAGCAGTACTTAGGCATCAAATCCCAACATCAAGATATATTACTTTTTTATCGCATGGGTGATTTTTACGAGCTGTTTTTTTCAGACGCGAAAAAAGTTGCACGTCTCTTAGACATAACGCTTACCGCTCGAGGACAATCTAATGGCGAACCCATCCCTATGGCCGGTGTGCCATTTCATTCGGTTGAACCCTATATTGCAAAGCTAGTAAAACTAGGTGAATCGATTGCAATTTGCGAACAAATTGGAGATCCCAGCACGAGTAAAGGACCAGTCGAGCGCGCAGTTTCGCGCATCATCACACCAGGAACTATTACGGATGAATCACTATTAACTGAGCGACAAGATAATTTACTTGCCGCTCTCCAGTTTGAAAACAACGTATTTGGTCTTGCAACACTAGACTTGAGCACTGGACGTTTTTTATTAAGTGAATTAGAAACAACAACGGGGATCTTGTCTGAACTTGAACGACTAAAACCAGCGGAACTACTGGTTAACGAATCCATTAATTACGATATTTTAAACAATGATTTTCCGAAACATCAAAAACAAGCACCCTGGTTATTCGACCAAGAGAACGCTCACATGCTGTTGTGCCGTCAATTTGGCACGAAAGACTTAAAAGCATTTGATTGCGAATCACTTGGCGCGGCGATTAGTGCTGCAGGATGTTTATTAGAATATGTTAAGGAAACACAGAAAACCGCATTACCACATATCCAATCAATAAAAACAGAAAGAATTGAAGACAGTGTCATTATGGACGCAAGTACACGTCGCAATTTAGAAATTGAATATAACTTATCTAGAACAAATGAAAACACCCTTACCTCCCTTATAGATAACACCGCGACAGCCATGGGAGGCCGCTTAATTCGACGATGGCTCAATCGACCAATCAGAGATAGAAATATTTTAAACGATCGACTCAACGGTATAGAGCGCGTAATTCAACAAAACACCACTGATGATTTGTTTGACACATTAAAAAGCGTTGGCGATATTGAACGCATTCTCGCTCGCATTGCATTACGCTCAGCAAGACCTCGAGATTTGGCGGTACTTCGAGATTCTTTAGAACATATCCCACGAATTCACAAACATCTCGAAAATCTCGCGTCCTCAAAATTATTAAGCAATTTATCAAAACAAATTAATGAGCACACTGACGTTTTTACATTATTACAGCGTGCCATTATTGAAAATCCACCGGTAGTCATACGTGACGGCGGTGTCATCGCCAATGGATACAATGAAGAGTTAGACAATCTTAGAAACCTAAAAGAACACAGCGATAGCTTTTTAATTGAACTTGAACAAAAAGAAAAACAAAACACTGGCATTCAAAATTTAAAGGTGGGTTACAACCGTGTACATGGATATTTTATAGAACTAAGTCGCATCCACTCTGACAAAGTACCCGAGCATTACATCCGTCGACAAACACTAAAATCCGCAGAACGATTTATTACACCGGAATTAAAGTCTTTTGAAGAGAAAATATTAAGTGCGCGAGAACGCTCTCTCGCAAAAGAAAAACAATTGTATGAAGAAATCTTAGATTTACTTCAACCAAAATTACCTGGCATGCAAAAAACAGCAAGCAGCATTTCTGAACTGGATGTAATTAATAACCTCGCTGAACGCGCAATGTCATTGAACTTTTGCCAACCTAAACTAAAAGATGATGCAAGTCTGGAAATTATTGCAGGTAGACATCCCGTTGTTGAAGACGTATTAAACAACAGTTTTGTACCAAACGATTTACATTTATCTGAACACCGAAATGTCCTAATCATTACCGGCCCGAACATGGGTGGCAAATCAACTTACATGCGACAAGCTGCTTTGATTGTGTTGCTGGCACACATCGGAAGCTATGTGCCAGCAACACAAGCAAGAATTGGAAACATTGACAGAATATTTACACGCATTGGTGCGGCAGATGATCTTGCTGGTGGTCGATCTACTTTTATGGTTGAGATGACAGAAACAGCAAATATTTTACATAATGCTACAGCCAACAGCTTAGTCATTATGGATGAAGTGGGGCGAGGCACGAGTACGTTTGATGGTTTATCATTAGCGTGGGCCTGTGCAGAACACATTGCAAAAAAAATTAAAGCACTGACATTGTTTGCGACTCATTATTTCGAATTAACAAAACTGCCCGAACAAAATCGAAATGTCATCAACGTGCATTTAACCGCAACCGAGCATAATAATCGAATTATATTTCTACACGCGGTTAAAGACGGTCCAGCAAATCAAAGTTATGGACTACAGGTTGCCAGCCTTGCGGGAATTCCCTCAAAAGTAATCGATCAAGCAAAAAAACAGTTATTTGAATTGGAAAATGCAGATAAACATTTAGATCAAAATGGCCAACATCAACTACCATTATTTATTCCTGAACCTGAAAACCCAGCCATCGAAACGCTAAAAAAACTAAATCCGGATGAACTATCACCAAAACAAGCTCTGGAACAACTGTATCAACTAAAATCGCTGATCAATAATTAATCCAGCATAATTAAAAACACATAAATTTAGCCGCAAACACTCGCAGAAAAAAATCTAAACGATTAAAATACAGAGCTTGATCCAGTTTTTATAAATCTTTAAAAATATATTAGTAATACCATTAGATGTACAGGTACGGGAGCGAAAAATGACGTATGTTGTTGTGGACAATTGCATTAAATGCAAATACACGGATTGTGTAGAAGTTTGTCCTGTGGATTGTTTTCATGAAGGACCTAATTTTTTAGCCATTGACCCAGAAGAATGCATTGATTGCACTTTATGCGAACCAGAATGTCCTGCAGAAGCCATATTCGCGGAAGATGATGTACCAGAAGGTCAAGAACATTTTATAGCACTGAATGCTGAGTTATCTTTAAACTGGCCTGTCATTACCGAACAAAAAGCACCACCCGATGATGCAAAAGAATGGGATGGCAAACCCAACAAATTACAGTATTTAGAAAGGTAAAAATATTACTTCATGCCAAAGCTGGGGGTTGCAAGGCGTGACAAGTCATTTCAAAAATGAATAAACCCCTCCCTAATACTTTTTATTATCCTTATTATACAGATCTCTGCGAGCAAGCAACTCAAACGCTCGTAGAGCTTGAAAAACAAAACTTTCCCTTTCTTGACGATGTCGTTTTTCTAGTAGCACATCATTCATGCACAAGCGCTCTCAGACAAACTATCAGCCGACATTTATCAACCTTGGGCTATTCAACAATACTTGGCCCACAAATAATGACCCTAAAGGATTTTATTGAGAAAAATAATAACAGTGATTTACAGCGCACAAACTCATTAACCCACCAATTTATTCTGATCCAAGCTCTACAATCTCAATCGCATTTATTTTCTAAACAAAACTTGTTTACCCTATCACAAGCATTACTAACTTTGTTTGAAGAGTTAACAATTGGACAAGTTGATGTCGAAACAGATTATGCGAAATTTTTAGAACGCATTAAAGAGGCATATCAAAATAAATTAAAGAATAGTCACGCGCTAGAAAGAGAAGCAAAAATTGTATACACCTTATGGCATGCTTGGCATCAACAACTACATGATAATAATCTAATTGATCCAAATGCTTATTATCAATTAGCATTAAATCAACAAGCCTCAAAACACTATAAGCAAAAACTTTATGTTATCGGGCTCACCAACTTAATTCCCGCAGAAGAATTTTGGCTAACCTCTCAGCTAGAAAAAAATCATTGTTATTTGTTCGCTCATGACAATGCAGTAGAACAACAATTTAATAAAACAAAACGTCCCAACACAAACATATTAGCCAAAAATGATTTTTTCGAAACAGTTTTCGCGACTGAAAAAGACCAAATAAAACGGCGTGTTTTAAACCAAAAATCACATAGCCAACACAGCCCCGTTGAAAAACACATAAATATTTTCAATTGCAACTCATTTGAGGAAGAAGCAAATTCGATTGATATTCAAGTACGCTTGTGGTTGCAAGAAAAAAAATCGAATATTGCACTAGTTATCGAAGATCGACGCTTAGCACGCCGCGTCAGGGCCATCTTGGCACGATCAGGAGTTGGATTGGTCGATCCAACAGGCTGGGCCCTATCCACTTCCACAGCTGCATCAAGTATTGAGAATTGGCTTTTATGCATTGAAGAAAATTTTCATTATGTCCCGTTTTTGGATTTTTTAAAGTCGCCATATGTGTTTTCCAAGGCGGATACTCATACCCATGCCGTCCACAGACTAGAACAAGATATCATTCATCATGAAAATATCGCCAATGATCTTACTCGATTTATATCGGCATGTGAATTAAGAAACAAAAAACTAAATTCATTTAACAATAGCACCACACAATATTTAATTGACCTGCTTCAACGCGTTCGAGAAATATCATTACCACTTTATAAATTACAAAATGATAAACTCAAACCACTTTCCTCTTATATAACATGCTTGAGCGATTCAATTAAACAACTTGGCATAGAAGAGAAGTATGCAATTGATGAAGCTGGTCAAGCGATATTAACCTTATTAGAAAGTATCAAAAATTCATCTGAGAAATATGATATTTCGTTAAGCTGGAATCAATTTAGAAACTGGCTTTCTAGTCAATTAGAAAGTTCCACTTTCTCTGCCACCAATCAATTCAAACATTCGGTGAAATTATTTCATTTGTCTAATTATGCAATTTCTAATTTTGATGGCGTTATCATTGCGAACCTAACCAGAGACTTTTACCCTGGCTCAATTCCAGCCAATCCTTTTTTTAATCAATCGGTGAGACATGAACTCGGATTAAAAACCTTTGAGCAAAATTCTAATGTGAATCTCCATCATTTTCGCCGTTTATTGGAAAGTAGCGATCAAGTATTATTGAGCTGCCATGTTAGCGATGAAAAAAACATTATGAGCCCCTGGCTTGAATTGATTCAAAATTTTCATTCACTTGCCTATAACAATAATCTTCAAAATGTGGACTTCTCTATTTATCATGAAACCACACGAAATAACGAGCAAAACATGAGTGCAACAGATTACTCTGCATCTATACCGCCAACACTATTTCCCAATACACTTTCCGCAAGTAATCATCAAAATTTAATTAATTGCCCATATGCATTTTTTGCAAGTAAAATTTTGACACTGTCTGCCACTGAGGAGGCAAGAGAAAAACTTGCGAAAAGTGACTATGGGGAAAGAGTTCACGAATGCTTAAGTGTATTCCATGAAAGCAGAAAGCAAAAATATCCTAGCCTTGAGCAGTCTGTTGTTACTCAACACAACAAACAAGAAGCAATAAATGAGTTAATGGATATTAGTCAGCAAATTTTCCTAAAAGATTTAGAAGATAATTTTCAACACAGAGGATGGCTAAAACGCTGGAAACAAACTATCCCCAATTACATCGATTGGTTAGAAACACATAATCTCGAATGGAATTTTTATCTCTCAGAACAAGCACAATCAAATGAAGTTTTTCCTGGCCTAGCATTGCATGGTCGATTAGATCGAATTGACATATCACGACACAAAAAAAATCAGGAGAAACTGATAATCGATTATAAAACGGGGAGTACACCAACAAAAATTGATGTCGAGTCCGGAGAAGCCATTCAATTGATCCATTATGCATCAACCTTCAATCCTCTACCCCAGCAAATCTTTTACCTAGCGCTAGATGAAAAAGAAGGTAAGACAGCGGAAAAATGTACATATGCTAACGATGAATTAAAAGAATTTAGTGAAAAATCTATCAAACGATTGCACGACATAAAATCTCTCATCCACAGTGGCACCAAACTACCATCATGGGGCGAGGATAATTTCTGCACTTATTGCCAATTCAGTGGATTATGTCGAAAACATTTGAGGGAAAACCAACAAGAATACGAACAATAATCAAACCAAATCTGCTTTAGAAACACTCGCTCTCACAATCTTACTCATAAATAACACTTGCCGTTTTTGCTTAATTAACTATACTAACGCCTCTTTTTGCCGGGGTGGCGAAACTGGTAGACGCGCTGGATTCAAAATCCAGTGGTGGCAACACCGTGTCGGTTCGACTCCGACCCTCGGTACCATTTATTTCTTGTTCGATTCCCATACATTAAATTGTTACTGCCATTCAAAAATGGCGGTATAGTTTTTAAACTACTATTTAATGTTTCATAGATTTTAGAAATGTTTACTCTATACTAATAGCACGCTGGTTTTTTTTCAGTCACAAAACAATCCTAGTTTCAATCATAGCGGTCACACTTCCAAGCATGGCTTGATTTCGCTAATTTCATTCAATTACAACAGGTTTATAAAATACAGATTATGGCAGGCACGCGATTCTCTTTAGAAGTTCAACCACGAATACCCGAAAAACTCTCTCGCTTGACCGATTTAGCAAACGATTTATTTTACGGGTGGGAGCATCAAATATTACGACTATTTTATCGACTTGACCGAAAACTTTGGGAAGAATGTGAACACAATCCTAAATTATTTTTACGGAGACTGTCACAAGATCGCCTTGAAGAAGCCATGGCAGATCGCATGTTCATGGAAAACTATAATCGAGCGCTTTCCGTTTATGATACCTACAATGAAAAACAAACCCAATCAGAAGCATTTGAGTTCATAGATCCAAAAGAGGAATTCATTGCCTATTTTTGTGCAGAATTTGGATTGCATGAAAGCTTGCCGATCTACTCTGGCGGATTAGGAATTCTAGCAGGAGATCATTGCAAAGCCGCTAGTGACTTAGGTTTGCCGTTTGTTGGCGTTGGTTTACTGTATCAGCAAGGATACTTTCGTCAAACTATCGATGCAGACGGACAACAAATCGCACACACCCAAACAACCAAATTTGATGAATTACCAATTTCACCAGCCCTTGATGACTCAGGTCAACAAATTAAAGTTAGCGTCACAATTCAGACTCGAGACATTTCGTTAAATGTTTGGTTTGTCAAAGCGGGGCATATAAAAATTTATTTACTAGATAGCTATCTAGAAGAAAACACACCACATGATCGGCAAATTACGCAACAACTCTATGGTGGAGATATTACCACTCGCATCCAGCAAGAAATTGTACTTGGCATAGGTGGGGTTCGCGCGTTAAGAGCGCTAAATTTGCAACCAACAATTTGGCACATAAATGAGGGGCACGCAGCTTTTCAAATTCTAGAACGATGTAGGGAATATGTTAACCAAGATTTTAATTTTTCAACAGCACTTGAGTTAACCGCATGCGCAACAGTATTCACAACTCATACACCGGTACCTGCCGGTCATGATATATTTTCACATGAATTAATATTGGAACACTTTCCAACCTATATCACGCAACTTGGTATTTCTGAAAGTGATTTTTTAGAACTTGGAAAGCACTCCACCACGAATGACACATTCAATCAAACCGCCCTTTCATTACGCGGCTCCCGCTACCACAACGGGGTGAGTAAAATTCACGGTAGTATCGCATCTGAAATGGAAAGTTATATTTGGCCAGAAATTCCTGTTGATGAAAATCCCATAACCTATGTCACCAACGGTGTTCACGTGGCAACATTTTTAGCTAAAGAGTGGACAAGATTATTTGATACACGCGTCGGTGCCAGCTGGACTACCCATTTACTCGATGAAGAATACTGGCAACGTATTGATGACATTCCAGACCATGTTTACTGGAGCACACACCAAGCTTTAAAACTGGATTTATTTGACCATATAAAAACAAAATCATTAGCGCAACACAGACGAAATGGCTGCAGCGAGGCGCAAATTGAACGTTTAACAAAACACCTTAATCCACAGGATACCGATATTTTAGTTATTGGATTTGCCCGCCGATTTGCCACATATAAAAGAGCAACATTGTTATTTTCTGATCCGGAACGACTCAATAAATTAATTAACAATACACAATGTCCCGTGATTTTCATGTTTGCGGGTAAAGCACACCCCAGTGATGGGCCTGGTCAGGAGTTTATTAAAACGGTACATCAATTTTCCCGCATGCCCGAATATGAAGGCAAGATCATAATTCAAGAGGGATATGATATTGCCCTAGCAAAAAAACTTGTTTCGGGCGTCGACGTTTGGCTTAACACTCCCGAGTATCCTTTAGAAGCCAGCGGCACATCCGGTGAGAAGGCAGGCATAAATGGGGTAATAAACTTGAGTGTACTCGATGGCTGGTGGGGCGAAGGATATACAGGTGACAATGGCTGGGCGATAAAACCACATGGCCCTGAATTCGAAAAAACATTTCGTGATGGACAAGAGGGGCAGGATTTACTAAATATCCTAGAAACTCAAGTGGTTCCTCTCTATTACGCAAGGCATGGCTTGCTGCCTAAAAATGAACGTCGATCTGAACGACCGAGACACAGCTTTTCTGATGGCTGGGTTAAAATGTCCAAGAATTCTATGAAAACCATATTACCTAAGTTTAATTCCCGTCGCCAGGTTATGGATTATGTGAAAAACCTCTATACACCAGCCAGTGAAAAACACAAACAATTATTGAAAAATAATTGTCGTCCTGCAAAAGAATTAGCAGACTGGAAACGTAAAATATATGCGACATGGCATCACATATCCATTCGTCGTATTGATGAAGTCATTCCGCGTAAAATTTTTTCCGGTGAAACGGTTAAAATAGAAATAGCAGTCACACTTCATGATTTATCGCCTGACGACGTTGTAGTGGAGTGTATTGAAGGCATCATAGATGAATGGAATAAATTCCACACCCACTCGAGCCATCGACTGGAACCAACTGAAACCAAATTGGGAAATGAAACTGTGTTTACTCTTGAATTGTGCCCCTCTCTACCGGGGCTACAACAATATCAAATTAGAGTTTACCCATTTCATAAATCTCTAAACCATAGTTTTGAGATGGGTTATATGAAGTGGGTGTAAAATGCTTTAAAACTATCGTTGATATAAATTGGAATACGACTGAAGTCGAGACGCGATACTCGACCGATCAACTTGCTGCCACTGAAATCGCCATCGCCAGTTACCCTCTGTGGTACCAGGTGTATTCATACGATGACTACCATCCAGCTCCAATATATCTTGCATTGGTATCACCGCTAAACAGGCAACTGAAGCAAAGGCAGCACGAACAAACATCCAAGGCATAGTCTCCTGAGTTTCACCAAAGTAGGAATATACTTGCGCTTTCATATGATCATTCAGCGAATTAAACCACCCCAGGGTTGTATCATTGTCATGTGTGCCGGTATATACAACTGATAGCGACTCATGATTATGAGGGAGATAAGGATTACTTCCATCATGGTACTCATCAAATGCAAATTGCAAAATCTTCATACCCGGCAATGTAAAATTTTCTCTCAGAGCATGTACTTCATCTGTAATTAGTCCGAGGTCTTCTGCAACGAGCGTTATACCATTATTAAAATGCCGATTTATCGCTTCAAAGAATTTCTCTTTTGGGCCTGGCACCCAAACACCATTCAGTGCTGTTTCATCCGTTGCAGGTATTTCCCAGTAAGCTTCCAAACCACGAAAATGATCAATGCGTATTAAATCAAATAGTTCGACTTGAGATTTTAATCGCGACACCCACCAACTAAAATCATCTGATTCAATATTATCCCAATCGAAAACAGGATTTCCCCAGCGCTGGCCCGTCGCCGAAAAATAATCTGGTGGCACGCCAGCAACAACCGTTGTGTGTCCTGCTTTATCAAGTTTAAACATTTTACGATTTGACCAAACATCGGCACTGTCGTGTGCCACAAATAAGGGCAAATCACCGAATATGCTTATCCCTTTGTCATTCGCATAATGTTTTATCGCCATCCATTGTTGAAAAAAAATAAATTGTGTAAAGCGGACTAATTCAATTTCGCCCTCATATTTTTCCTGCACATCAGTTAAGGATGAGACAACTCTATCGCGCAATTCAACTGGCCAATCTGTCCATGATCGATGATCAAATTTTTCTCTTAAAACACAAAACAATGCATAGTCATCTAGCCAATTGCCATGCTGGTTTTTAAAACTTAAATAGGCTTGCTTGTCATTTTCATCTGCTTTCTCACTAAACTGCAAAAAAGAAAAAGTCAATTGAGCTTGTTTATCATGGTAGGTTTTATTTTCTTTCTCAACATAAGCACCGTATTCGTTAACGTTGAGCCATTGTTTTGCACACAATTTTGAAAACGAAATTAAACGAGGCTCGCCCGCATGAGCTGACAGACATTGATAAGGTGACTTATCATCTAAGGTTGGACCGAGGGGTAAAACTTGCCAGACTTTAATGCCACATTCTGTTAAAAAATCAACAAAATGGAACGCTTCTTCTCCAAGCTCACCATTGTATTCACCACCGGGTAGCGATGTCGGGTGCAACAAAATTCCCGCTTTACGAGACTGTAAATCCATTTATGGTAATTCCATTAAACAGTAATGTGAATGTGATAAAGACGATATTATTAACTAAATCGAGTTATTCTTATTCAACGACCAATGGTCGAATTTTCTTAACGGACATGATGTATTTCTTGACCTAACATTTCCGGTGTTACCAGCACCACTCCATTGGGGCTAACGTAAAACCGCTTGGTGTCTTCATCATGATCTTCACCGATAACAGTATTGGAGGGCACAATACAATCTTTATCAAGAACGACTTTCTTTAGAATACAATTTCGCCCAATTTCTACATTGGGTAAAATGACTGAATCTTCAATTTTAGAAAACGAACCAATTTTAACATTGGAAAACAACAACGAATGCCTCACTGTCGCGCCAGAAATGATGCATCCCCCTGATACCATTGAATCTATCGCCATGCCTCGTCGATCTTCATCATCAAAGATAAACTTTGCTGGTGGAAATTGTTCTTGATACGTCCAAATTGGCCATTCTTTGTCATATAAATTTAATTCCGGTGTAACCCCTATCAGCTCTAAATTGGATTCCCAAAACGAGTCTATCGTGCCAACGTCTCGCCAATAAGCTTTAGCATTGTTCTCTTCATCTTGAAAGGGAAATGCACAAACTCGATAATTTTTAATCAACGTGGGAATAATATCATGACCAAAATCTCGGCTGGACCCAGGTGTATCTGCATCTTTTATCAATTGCTCATAAAGAAATTCTGCATTGAATATATAAACACCCATGGACGCTAAAGCAACTTCCGGATTGCCGGGAACTGATTCCGGCTCTTTTGGTTTTTCACTAAACTTCACAACCTGACTTTCTTCATTAATACTCATCACACCAAATGATGCAGCTTTTTCCAGGTCAACTTCCAGGCAAGCAACGGTCATATCAGCTTCTTTTTCAAAATGGTAAGCCAACATTTTCCCGTAATCCATTTTATAAATGTGATCACCTGCGAGTATTAATATGTACTCTGGTTTATGCCGACGTATAATGTCTAAATTTTGATAAACCGCATCGGCTGTTCCAGAATACCATGAGGTTTCAATACGTTGTTGTGCGGGCAACAATTCGACAAACTCCCCCAATTCCGCACGTAAAAAACTCCAACCATGCTGAATGTGCACAATCAAAGAATGTGCTTTGTATTGCGTTGCAACTGCGACTCGTCGAATACCAGAATTGATACAATTCGATAAGGGAAAATCAATAATTCGAAACTTGCCACCAAACGGAACAGCTGGTTTTGATCGCCATTTTGTTAACTGCTTAAGTCGAGACCCTCTACCCCCGGCTAATATTATTGCAAAGGTGTTGCGTGTTAACCGACTAACATAGCGCGGATCTCTTTGCTCCATCTAATTCATTCCTCACATCAATATCAAGTTAATTCAATCGTCAATTTTTTGGCTATCTCACTCCGCTATGAAAGCATCTTTAACAAAGCAATTTTGCCGTTCAGGCTAAGATGAGATATCTCAAATTCATGATACAATTTACTTAAAACACTTACACTCAAAATTTCACTAAATTATGAAAAATAAATCGAGACATCCAACTTACGATCACCTAACTACACACTCACACGATCCCTTTCAAATTCTGGGAAGGCATGATAGCAAAAACCAAGAAATAATTCGTGTTTATAGTCCTGGTAGCATTAATGTTGAATTCACAAAATCGAAGAAACCACTTGAACGAATTTCAGGATCAGATTATTTTGAATGGCGCGGAAAACCTAACACGATAGATCAACACTATCAGCTGTCGATCACTTACGATAACAAAGAAACACATACATACACAGACCCATATAGTTTTTTACCGATTATTCCCGACTTTGATTTACATCTATATAGCGAAGGTAATCATTGGCATATTTACAAACACTTGGGAGCGAACCCACGTGTCATTGATAACATTGACGGCTATTTATTTGCAGTATGGGCACCAAATGCTCGACGTGTAAGCGTGGTTGGTGACTTTAATCAATGGGATGGAAGGCGCCATTGTATGCGCAGCCGTGGAAACAGTGGAATTTGGGAATTATTTATTCCCAACCTAGCGGAGAACGAATTATATAAATTTGAAATTCTGGATCAACACAAGGGAATTAATTTAAAAAATGATCCATTTGCACGACATTTTGAAATTCGCCCTAACACTGCAGCAATCACCCAAAAACCCGCCGAACACCAATGGTCAGACGAGCATTGGATTTCTCAGCGACAAAACAATCAATGGTTACATGAGCCCTTGTCAATATATGAAGTTCATTTAGGATCTTGGAAACGAGATCAAAATTTTGAATTTATGAATTATCGAGAATTGGCTCACGAATTAGTCGACTACCTCAAACCACTGGGTTTTACGCACATCGAATTGTTACCCATTACAGAGCACCCACTTGATGCATCTTGGGGTTATCAATCACTTGGTTATTTTGCGCCAACCAGTCGATTTGGGAGTAATGATGATTTCCGTTATTTTGTAGATTATTGCCACCAGCATAACATCGGTATCATTCTCGATTGGGTGCCCGCTCACTTCCCTACTGACAGTCATGGATTAGCTCAATTTGATGGCACGCTACTTTATGAACATGAAGATCCTCGAAAAGGTGAACATCGAGATTGGGGTACGTTAATTTATAACTATGGCCGCAATGAAGTAAAAAACTTTTTAATTGCCAGCGCCCTTTTTTGGCTGGAAGAATATCACATTGATGGATTACGAGTGGATGCGGTTGCTTCAATGTTGTACTTGGATTACTCCAGAGAAGCTGATGATTGGATTCCCAACAAATATGGCGGTAATGAAAATTTAGAAGCCATTGAGTTCATCAAAGAACTTAACACACTCACACAACAACAATATCCTGGTAGCCTAATCATCGCTGAAGAATCCACAGCATGGCCCGCTGTCTCCCGACCAACTTGGTTAGGAGGCCTAGGCTTTAGCATGAAATGGAACATGGGCTGGATGCACGATACGTTAAACTACATGCAAAAAGATCCAATACATCGCCATTATCACCATGACAAACTGACATTTGGTATGGTGTATTCATTCACCGAAAATTTTGTTCTGCCATTTTCCCATGACGAAGTGGTGCATGGAAAAGGATCAATGATAGGAAAAATGCCAGGAGATGATTGGCAACAGTTTGCAAATTTACGATTATTGTATACCTACATGTTCGCCTATCCAGGGAAAAAACTCTTATTCATGGGTGCGGAAATCGCACAATACTCAGAATGGAATCAAGACGCGACGCTGGAGTGGGAATTATTAGAGAACAAATATCACTCAGGCGTTAAAAAACTTCTTTCCGACTTAAATGCAGTATATAAAAATAATTCTGAACTCTACTACTTTGACTTTAATTCAGAAGGCTTTCAGTGGATCAACTGTAACGACACCGATCAATCAGTCATCAGTTTTTTACGCAAACATGATGGGCAGGCCATGGTAGTTGTACTAAACTTTACGCCGGTAGCGAGATTTAATTATCGACTGGGTGTACCCAATGCAGGATCTTGGGTTGAGTTGATAAATTCAGACTCAATGTTTTATGGCGGAAGTAATGTTGGAAATAGTGGATCGATACAGGTAGAAAATACACCATGGATGGATTTCCCATACTCACTGCAAGTCAACCTACCACCGTTGGCAGGTGTCATATTAAAGTTAGCCACTTAAGAAAGAACAACACAATAATATGAAATAAAGACACATTGAAAACATCAAATTAGTAAATTTATGACCACCTTAATATCAAGGAGACCATTGTGAGCGAAATTTCACGTTTATCTATTGAGAACACAAATTTATTTGACAAAGGGATTGGAGAAGGTGGCATATCCAGAGATGATATCGCCGCATTATCACCTCGATTAGACCCGTTACGTAGTCAAATTAAACAATGGCGAGAAAGCTCAGAACCCACTTTTTTAAATCTCCCATTTAGTGGAGATCTGCCAGCAATCAAAAAACGCGGCCAGAAAATCGCCCGTGATTTTAGCAAAACAATTGTGTTTGGAATTGGCGGCTCTTCGCTAGGCGGGGAAATGTTAGTACGCACCTTAGGTGATACCAATCCAAAAAATAGTGTGACATTTTACGACAATGTTGATCCCTCCACTATGATTGCCCTCGAGTCAGTAAACTGGAATGAAACGTTATTACTCGTCATTTCTAAATCCGGCAACACGGCAGAAACTTTAAGTCAGTTTCTTACTATTTTGCCCATAATGGAGCATGAATTGGGATATAACAATGTTCCAGAGCACGTTCTCATTATTACCGAAAATAAAAGCGGCGCTCTTTACCAACTCAGCCAAGAACTCAATATCGAAGTCATTGAACATCCACCTGTAGGTGGTCGTTTTTCTGTATTATCTGTTGTTGGACTATTACCAGCGTATGTTGGCGGCGTCGATATTTCTGGCGTGCTAGAAGGTGCCCGCTCAATGGTAGAAAGCTGCTCAACGGAAAACATTCTGGAAAACCCAGCTTTCATGAATGGCGCTGCACAGTATTTACATGCAGAGCGAAATCGTACTATTAGCGTCGTCATGCCCTATGCAGATAATTTGCGTTTCGTCGTAAATTGGTTTCGCCAATTATGGGCAGAAAGTTTGGGCAAAATTGATAGCGACGGAAGACATAGAGGATTAACACCAACGGAGGCGCACGGTGTTACTGATCAACACTCCCAGTTGCAATTATTATTAGAAGGGCCAGATGATAAATTAGTGACTTTTATTTCCGACCCAGGATTTCGATTTCGCGGGCGTCGTGTGCCCATGCGTTTTGCCAACATCCCCGCAATTACACCATTAGCTGGCCACACAATTGGTGAATTATTTATCTCAGAATTAAAAGCAACTCGAACGACCTTGAGCCGACGAGGTAGACCTAATCGAACACTCGCTTTGTTGGAACGAGATGCTTACGCTTTAGGTGAGCTCATTATTTTACTCGAACTCGAAACAGTTGTTGTTGCGACGCTAATGGGGATCGATGCTTTTGATCAACCTGCCGTTGAAGAAAGCAAGGTATTAACGCGAGAATATCTGAGCGAAATTAAGTCCGTTAGTGATTTACTATAAATGTGACAAAAGTGGAACAATGAGAGGGAATTGATTATGAAAAAAACATTTATTTTTCTTTTATTACTGTTGTTTAGCTTCCCGGCATTTGCTGAAGACGGCCTAGTTAATGTCAAGAGTCGTTTTAAAGTGCCACACACTGCGGATCGCTTTAAAGGTATTATTACCGAAAAAGGTATGCGCGTGATTAAGCACGTAAAACATTCACAAGCCGCCCAAGGAATCGGAAAGGATTTAAAACCCACGGAATTGATTATTTTTGGTAATCCAAAAGTCGGTACACCTCTAATGCAATGTAAACGCACTATCGCAATCGATCTACCGCAAAAAATGCTGGTTTGGGAAGACGACAGTGGACAAGTTTGGATGACCTATAACGATCCAACCTATATAGCCAACCGACACAAATTAAGTGAAGATTGTCGCGGCAGCTTGGGAAAAATTAGCAATGCGTTGGCAGCGTTCTCAAAAAAAGCGGGTGATTAGAGGATTACCTAGACTTTCGATCCAAACGCCGAAAATTTAGTGCTTCTGCGACATGAGATAATTCAATGTTTTCTTTACCATCTAAATCAGCGATGGTTTTCGCAATTTTTAATATACGGTGATAAGCTCGATTGGATAAATTGAGCTTATCGATACTTTGCATTAAAAAATCATTCTCCTCTACACCCAACTGACAAAGCTTATCCAATTGTTTCACTGACATTTGGGCATTACAATTCACACCGCGCTCTACTTGTCTCGCTCGCGCTAGTTTAACACGATACCGAATCTCTTGGCTGGTTTCGATTTTATCCGAGTTTTGCACGCTGAGTTGATTTAAGTTTTTCAGACGCGGGACTTCAACGTGCATATCAATTCGATCTAACAAGGGTCCAGACAATTTAGCGCGATAGCGATTAACTTTTTCTACGCTACAATTACACGCGCCGTTGCTATCACCGTAATATCCACAAGGACATGGATTCATCGCAGCAATCAACTGAAATTTTGCGGGGAATTCTGCTTGACGCGCCGCTCGTGAAATAACAATCCGTCCTGACTCCAATGGCTCGCGCAATACTTCCAACACTTGTCGGCTAAACTCGGGTAACTCATCAAGAAAAAGCACTCCATTATGTGCCAATGAAATCTCACCCGGCTTGGGATTGCTACCACCACCAACAAGCGCAACACCCGACGCAGTGTGGTGTGGCGCACGAAATACACGTCGCCCCCATTGCTCTGGCAAAAAGCCCAATGAGCTAATTGATAATACAGCGGCTGATTCTGCGGCTTCCTGTTCACTCATATCCGGCAAAATATCTGGTAAACGGCTTGCTAGCATGGTTTTGCCCGTTCCTGGTGGACCAACCATTAATAAACTATGCCCTCCTGCTGCCGCAATTTCCAATGCACGTTTTGCGTTATACTGCCCTTTTACATCACACATATCCAAGTCAGTTGTGGGAAGCGTCTGAGGAGAACCTTGACTCTTAGTTAACTTTTTTTGTCCTGCCAAATGTTGGCAAACTGCAAGCAAATTATTTGCTGGATATATTTTTTCCCGAGCAACCAAACTAGCTTCCGCTGCATTTTCCAATGGAATCACCAACTTTTTACCCGCAGCTTTGCTTTGAATGGCAACCGGCATAACACCGGGAACCGGGCGTAGCTCCCCACTTAATGCAAGCTCAGCGGTAAATTCATAATCCTCAATTTCATCCGCAATTATTTGTTCAGAAGCAAGTAAAACCCCTAGCGCTATTGGCAAATCAAATCGACCGCCTTCCTTTGGTAAATCCGCCGGAGCTAAATTGATAATGATTTTTTTTGCAGGAAACTCAAAATGAGAATTTAAAATTGCACCACGAACACGGTCTTTACTTTCTTTAACCGCTGCTTCGGGTAAACCAACAATGGATAAACTGGGCAAGCCATTTGAGACGTGAACTTCGACAGTAACAAGAGGAGCGGCAATTCCAATGCCCGCTCGACTATAAACCCGGGCTAATTTCATATAGCCACAACTTACTGTGGATTATTGCTATTGAGTTTCGCTTCCAATGCGATAATTTGATTTTCCATTAAATCTAGTTTTTCTCGGGTGCGTTGTAAAACAGCTGCCTGCACATCAAACTCTTCCCGTGTGACTAAATCCATTCGTGAGAAAGTATTTTGCAAAACTGTTTTGAAATTTTTTTCCACGTCTTTTTGTACCGTTTTCACGCCATCAGGTAAATTGGCAGAAAGACGCTGAACTATGTCATCTATTGCTTTTACATCGATCAACTTTTATCCCTCATCAATATTTGTAATAGAGGAATTCTAACCGTATCGAGATTTAAAATCATAAATTATTCAATTTTATCCCGCAGGTTTAAACATCCTCAAAGATATGCACCAGAATAGTGCAAGTACGATTTTCAATAATTCCATTTTAGTGCAAGTCGAATACATCTAAATGCGAAATAATCTATAAGCTATTGTATATAATATAATTTTTTAAGTGGCACACGGCATGCAATTGATCAGTTTGTGCTTAATTACTACCTATATGAACACATTAAAATAGACGCAGATAAGCCTAAAAACAGTTTGCTTGCACGAATTACCACAGAATTATTGTTGACTTAACCCAATAGTAACTGCGTGTAGATAAGAAAGTAGCGAGTTTTCTATGTACTGATATCAATCAAGTGATTGATATCCTAAGGAGGAAAGTAAATGAAATTAATCAGTGCGATTATAAAGCCATTTAAATTAGATGATGTGAGAGAGGCATTATCTGAGATTGGCGTTCAAGGCATCACAGCAACTGAAGTGAAAGGATTTGGAAGACAAAAAGGACATACTGAGTTGTATCGTGGCGCAGAATATGTTGTCGATTTTTTACCCAAAGTAAAAATCGAAATCGCGGTTTCAGCTGACTTAACTGATCGAGTTGTGGAAGCAATAACAAATGCAGCTCAAACCGGAAAAATTGGAGATGGGAAAATTTTTGTCTTCGATCTTGAACAAACCATTCGCATTCGTACCGGCGAGACCGGCACAGATGCAATTTAAACCAGCTTACATATTGGGAGGTACTTAACAGTGGAAGCAATTAAAGAACTGAGTTACGCCTTGGATACATTTTATTTTTTAATATCCGGCGCACTCGTCATGTGGATGGCTGCAGGATTCGCCATGCTAGAAGCAGGATTAGTAAGAGCAAAAAATACGGCGGAAATTCTAATTAAGAATATTTCGCTTTTTGCCATTGCATGTATTATGTATATGCTAGTTGGTTACAGCATTATGTATGGAGCATCTGATAGCTCTTTTATTCCTGATTTTGGATTTTTAATTGGTGCAGAAAACACCCAAGCCGCAGTCGTTGCTGGTGGAGATGACGCACCTTACTACTCAAAACTATCTGACTTTTTCTTCCAAGTCGTATTTGTCGCTACTGCAATGTCTATCGTATCCGGTGCCGTTGCGGAACGCATGAAACTTTGGGCATTCCTTGCGTTTGCGGTTGTCATGACTGGCTTCATTTATCCTGTGCAAGGTTATTGGAAATGGGGCGGCGGTTTCTTAGATCAACTGGGATTTCAAGATTTTGCTGGATCGGGTGTCGTGCACATGTGTGGTGCTGCAGCAGCCTTAGCCGCAGTCATTGTACTTGGAGCAAGAAAAGGCAAGTACGGTAAAGATGGCTCCATCAATGCTATACCCGGTGCAAATATGCCGTTAGCAACATTGGGTACATTTATTCTATGGATGGGCTGGTTTGGTTTTAATGGTGGATCTGAGTTAAAAATCTCAGATGTAGGCGAAGCTAATTCCGTTGCAATGGTTTTTGTTAACACTAATATGGCAGCTGCTGGTGGTGTGATCGCAGCAATGATCGCATCAAGAATGTTATTTGGTAAAACTGACCTTACTATGGCACTAAATGGCGCATTAGCTGGATTAGTTGCAATAACCGCTGAACCTCTTGCACCTTCACCTCTATTAGCAACAATTGTCGGTGCTGTCGGTGGTGTCATTGTTGTATTCTCAATTATAGGTTTAGACAAATTAAAACTGGACGATCCTGTGGGTGCGATTTCAGTGCATGGGGTTGTAGGTATGTGGGGATTAATCGCTGTCACCTTCTCTAATACTGATGCAACCATAGTCGCTCAATTAACAGGCCTGGCAACAATCTTCGTTTGGACATTCTTTGTATCACTCATTATCTGGTTTATTCTCAAGGCAATTATTGGAGTTAGAGTATCTGAAGAAGAAGAATACAATGGCGTTGATATTTCAGAATGTGGATTAGAAGCCTATCCTGAATTTACCAGCGGTAAATAGTATTCATTGTTATTTTTTTAGGAAACAAAAAGGGGTCGTTATTAACGACCCTTTTTTGATTTTTTCAACTCACTAGATTTTTAAAAAACGATGGCATAGCAAAGGCAGCCTTATGAACATCGTGATTATAGTATTCACAATTAAAATCGTTGTTCTTCGATTCCTGCTCACGAAAACCCGATAACACACCTTGCTTTTTTGCAATCGTCCCACTCCACCAACCGCTGGGATATACCATTTGCGGAAAGAAAAAAGTTTTCACATCGTCATATTCCGCCAATCTCATGGACTTGTGCATATCACGCAATAACAATTGATGAATCAATGGCGATTCACTTTGTTGAATCAATAGACCATTTTCTCCCAAAGCGGCATGACAAGATTCATAAAACGATTGAGCAAACAAACCTTCGCCTGGACCAATTGGGTCGGTGCTATCAACAATAATTACATCGTAACTTTGTGGCGCAGATTGCTGAACCCATTTTATACCATCTACAAACAACAGCTCAGCTCTAACATCATTATTCGACACACATAATTCTGGAAAATACTTTTCACTCAATCGCGTGACTTGCTCGTCAATGTCAATTTGATAAACGCGCCTTACAGATTGATGCTTTAACACTTCCTTTAATGTTCCACAATCACCACCACCGATGATTAAAACATTTTCTGGATTCGGATGTGTAAACAAGACCGGATGACTCACCATTTCATGATAGATAAAGTTTTCTTTCTGGCTCAACATAATGCAGCCATCTAATACCATCAAGTTACCAAAACTTTCGGTTTCAAAAATTTCAATCAATTGATATGGTGTTTTTTCTTCGTGTAGTTTTTGTTTTATTCTCAAAGAAAACGCAATGCCGTTCCTGTCTTCTATTTCAGTAAACCAATTATCACCCTTCAACATAAAAACTCCTCCCACAACCAAAAGATTTAGTTTAGTATATACTCAATTAAGCCGAGTATTACAATTGGAAAATTATGAAAAATTCACCAGATAAGACGAACTGGACAATCCAAGATGCCCGAGAGCTATACAATATAGCTAATTGGGGCTCCCCTTATTTTGATATTAATGCATCAGGCAATATCAGTGTCCAAATTCCAACGCATCACCCCGAAGCATTTGATATCTATGATATTGCTCAACACATTAAATCAACTGGAATTAATTGGCCTGTGCTGTTGCGCATTACTAATATTTTATCTGATCGCGTTAGCGTACTAAATCAAGCCTTTTTAAATGCGAATAAAAAGCACCAATACCATGGAAAATATACGGCAGTTTATCCGATCAAGGTCAATCAACAGAGAACAGTTATAGAACACCTTGTTACTAGTGAAAATTATTCAATCGGATTAGAAGCTGGTAGCAAACCCGAATTGATGATTGTTCTCTCACAAGCGAAGACAGAAACTAATACTATTATTTGTAATGGTTATAAGGACAGAGAATATATTCAATTGGCTCTAATTGGCCAGAAAATGGGGCATCAAATCTTTCTGGTAATTGAAAAAATCTCCGAACTGGATTTAATTCTAGAGGAATCAAAAAAATTAAATGTAACACCCCTACTGGGTGTAAGAGTTCGATTATCTTCTATCGGCAAAGGAAAATGGCAAAATACCGGTGGAGAAAATTCCAAATTTGGCTTATCAGCCTCTCAAGTTTTAAAAATTGTTTCAAAACTAAAATCCATTGATATGCAACATTGCCTAACGCTAATGCATTGCCACCTTGGATCTCAGCTTGCAAATATTCGCGACATTCAAAAAGGCATGGGAGAAATCGCAAAATATTTTTCTGAACTTCATCGCTTGGGCGTCCTTATTCAGCACATTGATGTTGGCGGAGGACTCGGTATTGACTATGAAGGCTCCCGCTCAAGAAACTATTGTTCGATGAATTATTCCATTAGTGAATATGCCAATGATATTGTTCAAGCGCTTTCCCAAGTTTGCCAACAATATAATTTACCGCACCCAAATATTATTTCAGAGTCTGGCAGAGCAATGGCCGCACACCATGCAATATTAATCACAAATATTGTGGATAGTGATTCGGTACTAAATGAAGACTCATTATTAAATGTTGGCGAAAACGATCCAATACTGCTGAAAAACTTGCATCAGTCATTACTATCGTTAAATAAAAAGAATGTAGTTGAGTCATACCATGACGCATCTCATTGGTTAACTGAAATTCAAGTTGCATTTAACCATGGCATCATAAATTTAACTGAACGGGCAGCTGCTGAACAAATCTATTATCAAATTTGCGCTCGTATTCGAACATTACTGTCAGCGAATATCAGAACCCATCAAGTTATTATTGACGAGTTGAATGAAAAGCTCTCAAGCAAATATTTTTGTAATTTTTCAATTTTTCAATCGTTACCCGACATTTGGGCGATAGATCAAATATTCCCAATCATTCCGCTACATCGTTTAAACGAGAAACCAACAGAACGTGTTAGATTTCAGGATTTAACCTGTGATTCAGATGGAACGATTAGCCATTACATTGAATATGAAAATATTGAATCTACCATGTTGGCACACAAACTCAACAAAGACGAAACTTATTTGATCGGAGTTTTTTTGGTGGGAGCATATCAAGAAATCTTGGGCGATATGCATAATTTATTTGGTGATACCCATGCAATCGACATCACCCTTTCAGATGAAGGTAATGTCGAATTTTCTGATGCAGAGCATGGAGATACGATTGAGCAAATTCTTGGGTACATTCATTACAACAGTACAGATATTGAAAACTGTTATAAAAACAAACTAGAACACACATCTTTACCCAAAGAAGAACAAGCTCAATATTTGCATATTTTAAAAAAAGGTCTAAAAGATTACAGCTATTTGGTCAGCTAATCTAAAATCTAATCTCGACTCATACTCAATGCTTCAACCAGGCGATCTTCTTGCTCAATCCTATCAGCGAGTTTTTCACCCAAAATTGATAAATCGCGTTCCAATTTAGTGAGGTCTTTACAATGATCATCTGAATCATATCGATCATTGAAGTCCAGTATAATTTGAGTCGATGACTCAATATAGGGATAAACTTTTTGTGCTACTTCGACAACATTTGTCCGTCTTTCCTTATTATTGTCAACAAAACGATACAAGCGAAAATGTGCATCTGCCGTATAGTCGATTAAGGACTGACAAAACCTTTGCAGTAAATTAACAATATATTCAGGATTTTCGGTAGTAGAAGTGTAAGGCCGATGGGCAGCTAGTTCGCCATATAGCGCCAGCATTTGGGTTCGATGTTCAACAAGTTTTTCAATAGCACGGTGTGATTGTGAGCGACGCTCAGCAGTAGCTTCAGTTATAGTCACACAAGTCTCCCTTTTAAATTAATGTTGTAATTCTACACATAAATATGCAGAGAGTGTACCGGTAGAGCCAAATTGAATGACGGCTGTTTATTAGTCAAACGGAGTGCTACCTTACGCTGATTTCATGGAAATGCAAAAAATCTTTTTTTATCAATTCAATCAATAATTATTATTGAGTTGGGCCGCTGTTTTTTACATGAATTCTTAATTTAATTCATTTTTTTAAATGGCGAATGCATCGACATTTCGGAGATATATTCAGCCATATAGGCAGTTTCTTTGACGGTAAATTGACGAATCGCTTGCGAAAAATCGTCATCTTTAATCCAATGGAATGATAACGTTTGCTGCGGCAGGAATCCCCTGCTTAATTTATACTCTCCCTGGGCACCAGGCTCAAATCGAGTCAATCCTTGTTTAATCGCCAACTCAATTCCTTGATAATAACAAAGTTCAAAATGTAAATTTTCAAATTTCTTTAAGGCTCCCCAGTGTCGACCCCATAATGTTTTATCGTCCTGATAACAAATTGCACCTGCAACATATTCACCTTGATAAATTGCTAGGATAACCACCAACTGAGCACCCATTGTTTTGGCAATTTCTTTAAAAAAAGCCAGTGTAAATGTAGCAAGACCACCTTTTTCTAAAAAAGTAATTTGATAAAATTGATAGATCACTGGCCATAAGTCTTCTTCAATTTCATTCCCATTCAATATTTGATATTGAATACCTTGATCCAAAACACTTTTTCTTTCTTTTTTAATATTTTTTCGCTTTCGATTATTTAATTGTGACAAAAATTCAGAAAATGATTCGTAGTTTTTATTTTGCCAATGAAATTGACAACCGATTCTGGGAAAAAAATTATGCGTCTCAGCCAAATTACATTCCTCTGATGTTGGGAATAAGCAATGAATACTCGACAATGCTAAAGTTTTCGCTTCTTCTATTAATTTCTCAAGCATCAACTTCCTTAAAACATTTTCATCTTCAGATGGCTTTACACAAAGTCTATTACCGGGGGCTGGAGTGTACGGTATTGCGCTAACTAATTTGGGGTAGTACCGTCGACCGGCACGTTCATACGCATCAGCCCATGACCAATCAAAAACCAGCTCACCATATGAGTTATATTTAAGATAAAGCGGCATGACAGCTAGCAGCTCGTTATTGTCATCTCTACTCAGAGTCATATGATATGGAATCCATCCTTGCGCTTCACCAACACAATCATGACTTTCCATTGCGGATAAAAATTCGTAACGTAAAAATGGTGACGCATTTGCCACTACAGTATTCCAATCAAACTTTTTCACTTGCTTAATGGAATTGATAAAACCAACTTTCATATAAACTCACTGGGATTTTGGGGCTGTTTTCATTCGAGATCGAAGGCCTAAAGAGCATATCATACATATTAATTTCTTATACTTCTGCATGCTAAGCCAACACAACGTCTCTTGAATTCAGGATTTTTTATCATCCATCATAAGGCGCAAAATCATACTTCAATGCACAACTTGGTATATTTTTTGGATTTACCTATTGAATGAGTAACGTGATTAAATTTTCTATCAATCTTAGCTATGAACGTTTTTTGAGTGTATATCAAGGCCACGCAAAATACGTTGTCGCTAAAGCGTTTGATGGGCGGAACATACAATTTCCCGCTGAAGTATTAAAACCTTACCTGACAAAAGCAGGGATCTATGGAAACTTCGCCATTCATTTTGACAAACAAAATAAATTTAAAACTCTCGAAAAAATTTAGCGTTACTTCATATTGGGTAAGTTAATATTAACAACCCTAGATTCTCCAGGTTTCAATCCATCAAGATCCCATACACCAATTGAATATCTGATCAAACGTAATACAGGTGATCCAATCGCCGCAAACATTCTCCTCACTTGTCGATTTTTACCTTCTCGAATCGTGATTAAAATCCACTGAGTTGTAATGGACTCTCGAACGCGAATTGGCGGCACTCTTGGCCACAACATTCTCGGTTCGTCAATTAACTTCACCTTTGCGGGTTTTGTTTTACCATCTTTTAAAATTACACCCTTACGTAAAAGGGCAAACGCGTTTTCATCTGGAACACCCTCCACTTGCGCCCAATACGTTTTTGGCATTTTCTTTTTAGGATTAGCAATATAGTGCTGTAACTGGCCGTTATCTGTTAGTGCTATCAAACCCTCACTGTCATAATCTAATCTGCCCGCAGGATACACGTTTTTTTGCGAAACAAATTTTGCCAGAGTATCCCTCCCCTCCGAATCTGAGAATTGAGATAACACTTGATAGGGTTTATTTAACAAAATTAGTTTTGCCATTAAAATTAATCTATAAATCGTATTTATGAGGTCAAATATGTATTTAAGCGCTTTTCAGCGGTAGCCTTAATAAGTCCAGGGTTGAATGAGATATATTTCTAAAAGTTTTAGCTAAGCGATTAAAATCACATCAATTAATTGCGATTAGAAATTGGATTATAAGTGACAAACCGGTAAATTATAGACTGAGTTATTTTATAACCGAGTCAATCTCTGCCTTTATAATAAAAATCGGATGGACATATTTACACCAATGATTTTCATATTATCTATAAATTATCGTTTAAGTTGATAAATCTATAAATAAATAAAACGAGTTGCCGTCATTATTCAAATAATACGGAGCAACACGAAACAACGGAATTTAGACTTTGGATTGAGTATAATGAAAACAATATTGCCTTTTATCATTATTGTATTTACATGCGTTTTTGCCGAAACGGTTTTTGCTGAACTTAAGTTGCCTTCAGGCGCAGATCGTCGCCCCAATTTATCCCTGGATCCCTTTGAACGCGCTCGAGAAGCGAATCGATCCGTCACACCGAGAGAAGAAGCGCCTGCGCCCCAACCTGCCACGCCACATGAAACACCCCCTGATGAACCAGCGGTGATTAACAATCAACAGGAACAAGTCTTAGAGCCAATTTCACAGGAAGAGATGAGAATTCAATCAGGCGATCCTGTCAGCGCTGACAATTCACAAGCTAGCACCGCAACCCCTATTCCTCCCCAACCAGAAGCTGACGAACCTGAGGAAGCCTTTTCTTATGAAATAGCAGCAACAGTTGATTCATTTACACTAACAGCAGGGGGGTTAGCAGGCAGTGTTGACGGAATTCCCGAAGATTCATATGAAACTGGAAAAATTGGTTTCTTTGGCACTATCGATTTTGTGGCCGAGCTCAAACCCGGTGGATTTGATTTATGGGACAACGGTACTTTTTTCCTATTGGCTTCTGTTATTGCTGGTACCGCCCCCGCTGTCGGAGATTTTCACGGAATAAGTGGAGTATATGGCGGCGGCAACACAATGCGTATTGTCGAACTTTGGTATGAACACGAATTTCCATTCAGTCATTCAGCCATCTTATTTGGCCTTCATGACTTTAACGGGGATTTTTATGTAACAGAATATGCCGGCACACTTCTTAATGGCAGTTTTGGTATGGGAACAATCATAGGAAACGGCGGAAATGCATCGACTTTTCCAACACCAACAACCGGATTACGTTTGAAAACCCAACTAAATGACATCAGTTATTTACAAGCTGCAATTTATGATGGCGCCGCATCTGAAGAAGCCTATGACAAACTCATTGAAGTTAAATTTGATGATACCGATGGATTTTTTCTCGCAACAGAAGCAGGCATTGTTAAAAATGAACCTGGCGATCCCAACGGTTATTTTAAAGTCGGTTTGGGTGCTTGGTATTTACGGCAAGACCAATTCGGTTATCCAGATGGCAGCGCCGAAGAAACACCAATTTTTGAAGATAATCCTAAACCAGGCAACAATGGCTATTATTTCATTGCAGAGTCATCAATTGGAGAAAATTTGGGGATTTTCTTCAAGCATGGGCGAGGGAGAAAAGACTACAATCAATTCGCGCAATATTATGCAACAGGCTTAAGCTATCAAGGCGTCTTACCGTCACGTGGCGAAGATGTTTTATCTTTGGGTCTTGTTCACACTCGTCAATCAGCAGATTATCTCGCACAAAGTGGTGTGACAGCATTTGTTGCAGAAACAACATACGAAATCACTTATACCACTCAAATCACAGATTGGTTAATGGTACAACCTGACGTGCAATATATTACTCAACCCAGTATGAGTCCAGATATTCCTAGTGCGTTGGTACTGGGCCTTAGATTACAAGCAGTGTATTAACTCTTATTCCAATTCCAAACGAAATTGCTGTATCAACTGTGTGTTGATATAGCAAACACCCTACAAAATACGCGCAACGTACCGATAAATTTAACATTAGAAAACGTTTAATTTTTCGAGGCTGTGCTATTAACGCTCCCAGACTTAATCAACGTATTATTACGCTAATCCATGGATTATTGTGTGCTTTTATATTTTCTAACATAAATGTGTGGGCTGCAGACTTAGATGAAAATTTTGATCACCTTTCCACTGGTTTTCCATTGGACGGCACCCATGTTTCTATTGCCTGTGGAGCTTGTCATATCAATCGAATATTTAAAGGGACGCCGCGGGATTGCAGAGGCTGTCATAACTCAACAATAGCTAATGGCATGCCAACCAATCACATTCCAACAACTCAGCAATGTGATAGCTGTCATCTACCAACGGGTTTTGACCTTTCATCAAAAATGGATCATTCTACAATTACAAGTAACTGTGTGACATGTCACAATGGAGTTAACGCCACGGGAAAACATGCCAATCACATAATTACAAATGCCGATTGCCATACTTGTCATACCAGCAAAACAAACTGGAACAGTACTTCATTTGCCCACCAAGGCATTACTGGAAACTGTAATGTATGCCATAACGGAATCACTGCTACGGGAAAACCAGCCAATCACATTCCCACCAGTAATTTATGTCAAAGCTGTCACACAATCCAATCATGGTCACCAGCCAAAACCGTGGATCACGCCCAGGTAGATGGTGAATGCAACACTTGCCATAATGGCGTAACTGCATCAGGAAAAACTGCTTCTCACATTCCAACAAACGAACAATGTAATGAATGCCATCTTGATACTGGTAACTCATGGGCAACACAAAGTGGATTCTCTCTGGTTCACTCTGCGCTGAAAGTAGGATGCTCAACCTGCCACAATGGATTTGATGCGACTGGAAAAACATCGTCTCATATATCTTCAACAAATCGCTGCGAAACATGTCACTCTGCAAATCAAACTGTATTTTTACCAGCTATTCGAGTTGATCACAATGAAGTAACCGGCACTTGTATAGACTGTCATAACGGAGTAATTGCACTATCCAGTTCTAGCAATCATATCCAAGCCTCAAATAATTGTGGCGCATGTCACTCGGCTACTGCATTTCAACCTGTCTATCAAATGGATCATAACGAAGTTTCCACAGTTTGTACTGATTGCCACGATGGAAACGTTACAACAGGCAAACCAAGCAACCACTTAAATACAGATCAAAGCTGTGATAGCTGCCATACAACTGTTGCATTTTCACCAACCTCATTTGATCACGCTAACATTGGCGACCAAACTTGCGTAAGCTGCCACGATGGCATCTCAGCATCGGGAAAACACGGCTCTCATGTTAACACCAGCAACAATTGCAATGAATGTCATGCACCAGGAACAAACTGGAGTGTTAGCAACTTTAACCACGATGAAGCAATTGGTAACTGCGACAGCTGCCACGATAACAACTTAACAACTGGCATGCCGATAACACATATTCCCACAACAGAACCCTGCGGCGTTTGCCATGATCAAAATACGACTTTCAGTATCAATATATTTTCCCATCAGGGCATTACAACCAATTGTATTAGCTGCCATGATGGCAATACTGGCACAGGAAAACCAATAAATCATATTACAAGCAGTGATAATTGTGAGACTTGCCACAACATTTTATCTTGGGCGACGGATGGAAGTTTTGATCACACAAATGCAAGTGACGATTGTGTACTTTGCCATGATGGTACAACCGCAATCGGAAAATCCGAGCAACACCCACTAACGACTGACCGGTGTGGTTTATGTCATTCCAGCCAATTGAATTGGGCAAATAATACAACTGTACTACACACTGAAGTCATTGGAGCATGTGCAACTTGCCACAATGGGAGCAACGCGACTGGCAAAACAAGCACTCACATTAGCACAACGGAAAACTGTGAAAGCTGCCATTCTTTTGTTGCTTGGACTCCTGTCACCACAATGGATCATAATGAAATTCTTGCGGATTGCAGCAATTGTCATAACAATGTTATTTCCATTGGAAAACCAGCAAACCATATGGAAACCACCCTTGAGTGCCATGCTTGCCACAACAACACGACATTTTTCCCCACATTATTTACCCATGTAGTCATTGGAACTCAAGCCTGTATAGAATGCCACAATACAACAATAGCAAGAGGAAAATCAGCAACGCATATTCTGACCTCCGATAATTGTGCCGCATGCCACACCTCTGGCGGAAATTGGAATGCCTTTCAGTTTGACCACGCTGAGTCAATTGGCACATGCGAAAGTTGCCATAATTCAATTGTTGCATTTGGAAAACCGAATACCCATATCGTTACTGTAGCCGATTGTGGCGCATGCCATACCGCTGGTGTTAGTTTTCAAATTACAGTATTTGATCATACAGTAGTGACGGATACTTGCATTACTTGCCACAATGGAATTAATGTAATTGGCAAATCACCAAGCCACATTCCCAGTGCAGACATTTGTGAAAATTGCCACAACACACAAAGCTGGACATTATCCGGTGGCTTTGATCACAGCAATGCGGGACCAGATTGCGTGTTATGCCATGATGGCGTCATTGCCAGTGGCAAATCTACAGCACACATTAATTCAACAACGCGATGCTCGGCCTGTCATAATAGCCAAATTTCCTGGATAACATCCGTCAATGTCAACCACTCTGACATTATTGGTTCGTGCATCAATTGTCACAACGGCACAATATCAACCGGCAAATCCACCGCCCACATAAACTCTACTGATTTATGTGGTGCATGTCATGTTACGTTCGCTTGGATACCAACCTTAGCAATGGATCACAATGAAACAATCGGAGCATGCCTAGATTGTCACAACGGTAACGTTGCAACGAGTCAATCAACCAACCATATCGCATCAAGCAATCAATGCGGTGCCTGTCACACAACAACATCATGGAATCTGCTCGCACAAATGGATCATTCTCAAATTACTGGTGCATGTTTTAGTTGTCATAATGGTACTGTCGCCTCAACTAAATTACTTTCTCACGCGGTCACTAGTGATCGTTGCGATGCATGCCACACAACAATTAGTTGGCTGCCAGTTTTTTTAGTGGATCACTTAGAAGTCATTGGCCAATGCGGAAGTTGTCACACACCATCACTGACTCATGCACAAACAAGTAACTTTTGCGATAGATGTCATTCCACGTCTGCGTGGACGCCTGCCGTGGTAGATCATACAGAAGTCATTGGCTCTTGCTCAAATTGTCATTTATCAGATTTGCCTTTTAATCATATCGCCACAACCGATCGCTGCGAACGATGTCACGATAGCAGTCGCTGGCGCCCTGTTATTCAAGTGGATCACAATGAAGTCATCGGAAGTTGTAATGCTTGCCACAGTTTACCCAGTGGACATGCGAACACCAGCAATAACTGCACGGCGTGTCATAGCAGCACCCAATGGCGACCTGTTTTCACAGTGGATCATAATGAAGTGAATGGCAGTTGCGCAAATTGTCATTCTTTTCCAGTAAATCACATTTCATCATCAACAAGTTGCAATGCTTGTCACTCCACCAATCGATGGATACCGGCGGGGACAAATCACAATGAAATTTTTGGGACATGTGAACGCTGCCATAATGCACCAAATGATATTTCTGAACATAATGGCGTCACCGGTAATTGCGAACGCTGCCATACCACCATAAATTGGGATGCTTAATGTAAAATAACGTATCGTTTTGACAGGGTTATCTACATTCCAAAAAGCATTTACATGATTACTTTTTAATCTTAATTGGTTTTTTTTTCACGTTTCCTCTCACACATAATGAAGACTTAACAAAAACAAATAAAACTCCCCCTTCTGTAAAACCGCCTTTCATTCATGAAAATAGGTAGATAAAACATCTTTGCGTCGTTTTTGCTTATAAAGAATTTTGGTTAACTATACCGAACAATATTTGAGCAAATAAACCCATAAATAGCAAAATATTGTTAGATTCACGGATTACAATAAAAAACAGGGAGTTGTTTACGCGAGATGCGAATTTATCTTTTTTTAATTTTTGTCTTGCTACTGTCCTTTGGCAATAACTCAGTCGCAAACCATGACGATGAATTTGATCATCTGGAAACGGGTTTCGAATTGTTTGGCGTACACAACACACTTTTATGTACCGACTGCCATCAGCAGGAAACATTTAGTGGGTTACCCAATCAGTGCCAATTTTGCCATAACAATGAATTTGTCATTGGCAAACACCGCACTCACATTCCTGTCACACAAAATTGTGATGTTTGCCACAACAATATTGCATTCTCTCAAGTTAGCAAAGTCGATCACTCCGTGCTTCTCGACAATTGCGATAAATGTCACAATGGTTTTTTAGCGGGAGGAAAACCGACCGACCATATTGAAGTGAATCAAAATTGTGAAAATTGTCACGGTATCCTTGCATGGCTACCCAGTCGATTTAATCATGAAGCGATAAATGAAAGCTGCGTTTCGTGCCATAACAATATTGTCACTCGAGGCAAAGGTGTAAATCACATTGAAAGCAATAATTCTTGTGAAAAATGTCATCTAGACACAACATTTAGTCCTCTTGCTAATTTTGATCACAATGCATCATTAGGTGATTGTCACACTTGCCACAATAATATTTTAAGTCGCGGCAAACCACAGCATCATTTGCCCACTCAAATTAATTGTGAACATTGTCATTTATCAGTTAACAACTGGCAGCAAATTGAATACAGTCATACTGACACAACTAACAATTGCACAAGCTGCCACAACAACATTCAGCTTTCAGGCAAATCGGTTGAACACATCAACACCTCAGAGAATTGTCAATCATGTCATGAGACAATAGCATGGCAGCCAATTCACACTCTTGATCACTCGCAGACATTTGGCGATTGTCAACTATGCCATAATGGGGAGCTAGCCACAGGGAAACCTCCACAACATTTACAAACAAGCGATATTTGTAACGCGTGTCATCAAACAAACAATTGGAGCACATCAGTTCAATTTGATCATGGATCTGTCGTAGGTGATTGCCGAGATTGTCATACTTCTACAGGATCTGCTGCAAGCAAACCAACTACACACATTAATTCTTCTGATTCATGCGATTCGTGTCATTCCACTCGAAGCTGGCTTCCGATCAATACAATGAATCACAATGAAGTTTTTGGCGAATGTGTGAATTGTCACAACAATATCGATTTCATAGGTAAACCCGCTGCACATCTAGAAACAACAGATAATTGCCAAGCCTGCCATACTACATCAAGTTGGGATAAATTTTTGCGCTTTGATCACAGTGAAACAAGCATCAACACTTGCGTCACATGTCATAGCGAGACGCGTCAGAATGTTAGCAATCACATAGAAGCCTCCAACGCCTGTGAAAGTTGCCACTCAACAGATACATGGCAAAAAGTCATTTTAGTAGACCATAGCCAAATATCCGCGCCTTGCAGCCAATGTCACAACAACAATATCGCATTGGGCAAACCAAACAATCATGTACTAACAAATTCAAATTGTGATGTCTGTCACCACAGCGTTAATAGTTGGCAACAAGATATCAACTTTGACCACAATACAATACTAGGCGTCTGCAGTACGTGTCATTTTCCCAGTGGATTCGCTCAAGCGCAACCTACATCACACATTAGCACGACCGATCGCTGTGAGGCTTGCCATGTCACTGGCGGATGGATTCCACTCATACAGATTTCTCACACCGAAGTTAACGGCACGTGTTTAAGTTGTCACGACAATGCAATAGCAATGGGTAAATCCCCCTCTCATATCAACACATCTGACAAATGCGAAAGTTGTCATGCCACATCGGTTTGGTCGCCCACGACAACTGTCGATCATAATGAACTAGTATCTGCAAACTGTTCAGACTGCCACACACAACCCAACGCACACATTCAAACATCATCGGTTTGTGAAGCTTGCCATAGTGCTAACAGATGGTTGCCGGTAATTATAGTTGATCACAATGAAGTCTTATCAAGCTGCAATGATTGCCATTTACCATCTCAAAATCACATTGAGGCTAGCGAAATTTGCGATGCATGCCATAACACAACCAGTTGGACACCAGTGTTACTGGTCGACCACAATCAAATCACACAGTCTTGTGATTTTTGTCATAATACACAAATTGCAAAAGGAAAACCCAGCACCCATGTACCCACAACACAAAATTGCGCAGCGTGCCATAGCAGTACATTTAGCTGGTCTTTAAGTGTTTTATTCAATCATGATACGATTTTTGATAATTGCGTTTCCTGTCATGTAATTGGTGGTAACGCAGAAGCAAAACCAACAACACACATTACAACTTCCGACAGATGCGAAGCATGTCATACCACTCAAGCATGGTTACCGACAAAACTAGTCGATCATAATGAAGTCATTGGAAGTTGCGCAAGCTGCCATAATAATGCGATGACTGCTGGCAAAAGTGAAAACCATATTAGCACATCAGACAATTGTGCAAGCTGTCATTCCAGTATTGCCTGGATACCTGCCACAAGCGTCAATCACAGTGAACTAATATCGTCAGTTTGTGCAGATTGTCATTTGCGAGCAGATACCCACATACGCTCAACAGCCATTTGCGAAGCTTGTCATTCAACAAACGCGTGGCTTCCTACCATTTTAGTTGACCATAATGAAGTACTGGGCAAATGCAGTGATTGCCATACACAATCAACAAACCACATTAGTACCAGCAATATGTGTGAGGCCTGCCATAATTCAACCGCCTGGAGCACAGTCTTATTTGTCGATCACAATGAAATTACGTCCTCTTGTGATTTGTGTCATGATGGTTCAATTGCAATAGGAAAACCCACACTACATCTAGTAACTCAGGAAAATTGCGACACATGCCATAGCAGCACAATTAGTTGGACCCAGAACATCATCTTCAATCATAGTGCAATAACAAGCGATTGTTTTCGCTGTCATAATATAAATGGAAGCTCAACAAGCAAACCAGTTAATCATCCCAATACCACTGATTTTTGCGAGGCATGTCATGCTACAACGGCATGGATTCCAACATTATCAGTTGATCACAACGAGGTAATTGGTGATTGCATCAGTTGTCACGACAATATAATTGCTGGCGGGCAATCTACCAATCATATTGCAACCAGTACACGTTGTGAAAATTGTCATGCTGTAAATGGATGGAACACCTTAGTTATTTTTAATCATGATGAACTGCTTGGTGACTTATGCTCCAACTGTCATGTAAAATCCACAAATCACGTTTCCAGTACGCAACAATGTGAAGCATGCCACAACACGATCAGTTGGTTACTGACTATCATTGTTGATCACAACGAAGTACTTGGAAGCTGTTCTTCATGTCATGCCTTCCCATCTCAACATATTAGTAGCTCATTAAATTGCTCAGCGTGCCATAGTACAACTCGATGGCAATCGATCAATCGTATTGATCATTCCGAATTGAATGGTTCTTGTCGTGAATGTCATATAAATAAATTACCTTCAAGCGAGCATCCAAGTATCGGCTCGCGAGAATGCAATGAGAGCGGATGTCACAATTCGCAAACCTGGGATAAATAAACAGGAAAAATCAGACATAAAAAAAGACCGCAAAATGCGGTCTTTAGCCTAGCGAGGCAGTTTCCCCACGATATTATTGATTTAGGCGTTGCGTCCAATACTCATATTTTTCCATATCCTTATCTAACCCAAACCAACCTTCTAAATATCCTGCAGCCAAGTACTCTTGAGCACCTGTATGTCCATTCTCTGCTGCGCGTTGATACCAAGTGACCGCTTGCTTTTCATCAAGCTGACCAGCAGCCCCACTGTGATACATTAGACCCATATTAAATTGTGCAGTTGGATCACCTTTTTCTGCCATTTTCTGCCATATACTTGCTGCCTTTGTATAGTCTTCCGCTGACGCAGCTTCAAATGCATCAACATAATCACTCGAGTATGCAAATGAAGAAACTGCCAATAGAGAAAATGCAACCGCTGCTTTTTTAACAGCTTTCAATTTCATAAATAGAACTCCGAATATTTAATTAATGATACTGAGTAAAATCGGATGCACGAGAGATAAGATAAGTCGAATTCAAGCAAAAAAATGCAAAACATTTCACAAAACGCCATTTGAGCTTGTATGCTTATAAATTAATTGAATAAATATTTTTTGTGGAAAAAAGATTTGGAGACGAAATGCAAATTGATAAAACCACTGGATTGCTCGAATCTGCTACGTATATACCGTCACCTAATTGCGATGACAGACCACTGAACACTCCCATAAATTTGCTCGTCATTCATAACATAAGCTTACCACCTGGTGACTTTGGTGGTGAACATATCAGTCAGCTGTTTACAAATTGTCTAAATCCAAACGAACACGATTATTTCAAAGATATTTGCCATCTCCGCGTATCATCGCATTTACTCATTAGACGGGACGGCCAATTAATACAATATGTCCCATTCCATAAACGCGCATGGCACGCTGGTGTTTCATCATACGACGGGCAAACTAGTTGCAACGACTTTTCAATCGGTATTGAATTGGAAGGAACAGATACAATCACTTATGAAAAGCGACAATACGATAAACTGATTGATGTATCCAAGGTTTTACTGGCAACTTACCAAGATCTTGAGGTGGAACGAATTACAGGTCATGAAAATATTGCACCGGGGAGAAAAACCGATCCTGGTCCCGCATTTGATTGGAATCGATACTTTAATTCACTAAACGATCTTTAAACAAACTTCGGGAAATGTAATTAGGTGGCGTTGATATCTCTAGTTTTTTGCTTATTTGTAGAACGTTTTCTAAGCTCATTCTTCATTTTTCGTCAATACAATTGGTTTTTATCCTACGCTGAATTCGTCAGTAGAATTAAGAATTTCCCCATACTTCAAACGCACGCTGGTATTGCCCTTTTACTTATACCAATACCATTACTCACAGGTTTGGTTGATATCATTCTTCAACAATATTTGTTATCTCTGGAATTTTTATTTTCCACAGTCGTTTTACTCTATTGCTTTGGTCCAGTGACATTCTATGACAAAGTAAGGGCCTTACATGACGCTCTTGAAAAGGGTGATGACGATTCCGCCAAATGGTGTGAAAATTCGATTCAAAATCACACGGTAGACAATCACGCTGGAACAGGCACTGCCAACTCACACATATTACCTGATCTTTTTTCCATCGCAAATGAGCGATTACTGGCTGTTATCTTCTGGTTTGTAATTTTAGGTCCAATGGGAGCGCTATTATTTCGACTCAGCAGTCAATTACATGGTTTTTTCTCATTAAAACTCGATTTGCAAAACAGAGTATCGGATCAATTTTTGTCCGATTTGGATTTATGGCACTCCATCTTAAATTGGATTCCAAGTCGACTCACAGCAATGGGATATGTTTTCTCTGGAAAATTAATGCGGAAATCCAATTTCCCAATAAAATCAATTGTATTCACAGGTAATCTCCGCTTCAAGCAAACCCAAATCTTGCTCCAAGAAATTGGCTCGCAAGCAGCAGCACTTCCAACACCGTGTCCACCTGGCGACAGTGCATTAATAAACGCAAGTTTATTGATTATCAGACGAAATATAGAGTTATGGTTAGCTAGCATAGCTATAGTAACTTTAATCGGATGGATTTAGAGTCGATCTAACAGTAGAACAGACACGTTATATCAAAGTCGACTCGCTGGTAAGGCAACCCCAGGATCAATGGATAAGATCTCAGCAATACTTTGGCTATCAGTATTTTTTCAAGCTGTTGCCGTTTATCTCGCACTTCGCGTTATTCCAATTGCGGCAAAACCGTTAGCATGGGGTGTGCTGGCCTTTGCGTTTTTTCTGATGACGATGCGACGCAGCATCAGCTTGCTCCACAAAAAAGGCATTTTACAAAGTGAAATTTTACATGCATTCACCACTGAAATAGTTGCCCTTATTATTTCTCTCACGCTGTGTCTTGGTATATTTTTCTTAAGCAGAATCTTTAAACAACGATTAGAAAATGAAGATGAATTAAAAACCTTAATTCAAGCAATTGAACAAAGTCCAGTTGGAATAATAATAACGAATACGGAATATAATATTGACTTTTTAAGTCGAACGTTAGAAAAAAAGTTTGCCATCTTACAAGTGGATTGCGTCGGCAAGCATGTTCGTGAGCTGGACTCACTAATTAATCCAATTGACACAGGCAAAGCATTTTCTTTTGGCAATTTTTGTGAACACGCGGTTACCAACAATATTCGATCCATGGATATTTCATATGTCGACAGTCAAAATCAAACACGTTACGAATCCATTTCAATATCACCCGTTGAAAAAAATGATGTAACTACCAATTATATTCTAGTGTTTGAGGATTTCACTGAAAAAGTTTTGCAAGAAAAGCAATTAGAGCATCTCGCTCTTTACGATTCACTAACGCAGTTACCTAATCGCACGTTATTCATGGACAGATTAGCATTGCAAATTAGTAACGCAAAACGTGCGAGAGAAAGTTTTTCCGTACTTATGCTTGACTTAGACCGTTTTAAAGAAGTGAATGATACGCTAGGCCACGCCATTGGTGATCAGCTATTAATGAATCTTGGCCCAAAGTTAAAACGAGTATTACGACAGGGCGATACTATTGCAAGAATGGGTGGCGACGAATTCTTATTACTATTACCACGTGCATCCGAGCAAGAAGTCCATAAAATTGCTGAAAAATTACTGAGTGAATTATCTAATCCAATAATTATAAATGATTATACTTTAGACGTTGGCGCAAGCGTTGGTTGTGTCATCTTCCCGCAACACGGTGACGACATCAAATCATTATTGAGTCGCGCAGATGTTGCTATGTATCATGCAAAACATAACAATCTTGGTTACAAAATCTATAACTCAGATATAGATAAACACACAGTAGAAAAGCTTGGGTTAGTGAGTGACTTAAGACATGCAATTGCCAATGATGAACTACATTTAGTTTTTCAACCGAAAATCGATTTGAAAACCGAGCAATGCATTGGTGTTGAATCATTATCACGCTGGACCCATAAAACACGGGGAGCCATTCCACCAGATATTTTTATCCCTATCGCCGAACAAGCTGGGTTTATAAAAGGACTGACACATTGGGTTATTGGCGCGACAATTAAACAGCGTAAAATTTGGGCCGATGAGAACCGAAACATTAATGTCTCAATAAATTTGTCGGCAAAAGATTTACATGATCCAACATTACCTCGCTACTTAGATAAAACCTTACAAGAAAATAAAGTAACTGCTGATAAGATAATATTAGAAATTACAGAAAGTACAATCATGACAGACATCCATACGTCTCTACAAGTCATGCTTGAGTTGAGCAACATGGGATTTCAGTTATCGATTGACGATTTTGGTACAGGTTATTCATCTCTTGAGTACCTTACTAGACTGCCTGTTGATGAACTTAAAATTGACCGATCTTTTGTCGGAAAAATGATATTAAATCAAAATGAGATGTTAATTGTTAGATCCACCATTGAGCTTGCTCACAATCTAGGATTAAAAGTTGTCGCAGAGGGCGTTGAGGAAAAGGAAACCCTTGATACATTAAAAGAACTTAATTGTGATATAGCACAAGGATTTTATTTTTCTGAACCAAAAAATGCAGAACAACTATTTAATAATAACCTGCATTATTTTTCACATCTATAAAGTATTAACTTCACACCCACTACACCTCAGCATTTTTTTGCCTGGGTTGATATGTCGAAGACAAAATTGCTAGATTCAACACTAAGTCACTAATTATGACAAACTCTAATGGCACCCAAGACGTTAACAATATAACTGTTAATAGTAATAACTTAACTACAATAAATACGGTAACCATTCGATGTTGACGAAATTGCAATTGTTTCGCCACTCGCATAACGCTCACTAGATTCAGTAAATTATTACTGATAGATAGCATCGCATTTTTTATTGAATACTTGTCATCAGAAAAAGAATTATTAAACATAATTAAATCTCGACTTTCTGTCGGACTTAATAATAATGAATCTGTCACATGCAGCAAATTGCTTTCATGTGATAATTCCTGCAAAACTGTTGCATTGTTTTCATTGGAAACATTTGCCACAACATTATCTATTCCGTAACGATTTGCAATATTTTCACTGGCATAGACATTATCTTTTGATAATAAAGTAATTTTATTTTTACTTAACCTATGCCATGACTCAACAAACTCACCAACTTGATCATAATAAGTATCAACAACCGTAATCATTCCTATAATTGCATTATCCTTAGAAACCAGAAATAAGCTCTCTCCCTCGGATTGCCATCGTTTTACTCTGTCACTCAAATCATCCGTTAAAAACCCTAATTGCTCCATCGCCGCTTGTGTTCCAACACATACGGTAGCCTCATTTAATGTTCCCAACACCATTTCCGAATTTTGTTCTTGAATTTTTGCCGACTCATTAATAGTTATCCCACTTTCATTGGCTCGATTTAAAATCGCATTGAATCGATCACTAGAGCATGATTGAAGCAAACCAGTTGCGAGGATTAATACATCCTGAGTTGATGCATCAGACAAACTTATCACTTCTTGAACCATTTCTTGCCGTTTTGTTAACACACCTTCTTTGTCCAAGGATAAAGCAGAGATATTAGCTAGCTTTTGCCAGAAATTTAATTGAAAGCAAAAAATACCTTTTTTCGCGGCATAAATATTACTTAACACATAAGAGAAATGAAGGGATGAAACTGCGAAAGTCGATCCGCAAATAACTAGCAGTGCAAATGCTTTCTCAAACCACACACCACTTACACCAATATAGGGTGAGAAATATTCATAGAGTATGAGCGCAAAGCCAATAACAATAGACAAATAGAACAGTACAAGTGCCATGATATTAAATTTGTTTTGAGCGGTACTGTACTGCATTTGTGTATTTTCCAGGCTTGAAAAAATCTGATTATAAACACTGTCTTCTGCATTTTTTAAAGACCTAAGAACCAACTCTCCCTCTTTCAAAAACATGCCGGCATAAACTTTATCACCTGATTTAACGCTAACAGGAATAGATTCATCCACTAAATTTTCAAGATTCACAATCCCACTACCATGAACCACTTCACTATCAACGGGAACAGAATAGCCTGGTAAGACCGTAATGGAGTCGCCCACTTTAATTTCAGACACGGGAACTGATTTTGATGACTCAGCAACATTAACAAATGAAAATGTGGGTATGAGTGATTTAAAATAATTCCAATCTTGCTTTAATCCCGCATAAATCTTATTCTCATAAAGCAATAACAAAGACCACGACAAGCCTAATAACGCAGACTCAAGCCATAAATTATGTGTTAGCGCAAATAGCATGACCGCCAATAAGATCAACTCATAACACAATCTATGCGTCAGCATGATTTGTCGAACAATCCGTTTCGTTAAAAACACTGCACTTACGGATATTGAGCTCAAGAGAAAAAAATGAGCGAAAGCTGTCTTGCCAACATACAACTGATAATAAAGACCAATGAAGAATGCGACAGAAGACAGAATGACGAGCGGTGTTTGAATTTTTTGCCAGGTTCGTTTACGCGCAACCTGCCCTTTTAAATATGCGCTGACCTTTTGATTGTTAAGCGCACATATCAATCGTGTAATCGAATAATCCACAGAGTGGGTTAAATAAACTAATTTACTCAATGGTCGAATATCAAGTTTTTGCACCAGAGTATGCTTTCCAATCGTCCGCCGAACGACTTCCATTGCATAGTCTGCTTCTAAATCGGGGATGTGAATGACACTGGTAACGATATAACCCTTTTTTAACAGCTTATACCCCAGTTTTGCTAGTGTCTTTTCTAATTGAAAATATACATCACTGGAAGTTGCGGAAACAGAAATTGTTTCACCTGCATAATCGACCCGCAATTCATTTACGCCATTTATCTGACGACCCAACTTTTCGACTTCCCGAGCGCTCACCAGGTCATCCAAACCTTGGATATGACAAACCCACTGCTGCATAATAAGCAATACTCCCGCTTTTTCGATCAACACCCTAACGTGAAACAATATATTATTTGGATACCTAGCCCGCTAGTCGCTAAAACAAAATTGACCGATAAAAACACCGAGAAATATTTTCAATTTTTTATCTAAAACAGCAGGCAACATTACAAAATTGCACCACGATCAAATTCCATGAGCGATACGACAACTCAATCCAATGCAGCAAATATACCTATCAATGAGAGCGTTTTTGGCAAATGAAAATCAACGCATAAGGCTATTTGTTAGCCAGAAATGGAGGGATGGAGTTACATCAGAAAATATTGTTAATACAACTATACACAAGCAAATTGATTACATTCCAATCGTCACTCAGGCTTGCGTAATAAATAAACATAAAATCCAGTCAAATCGCTCATTCGTCACTCAATTTTTTATATAAAAACTCAACTATCTAACCTGAATTGTTATTGAAAAAGCTTATACCAACAAAAACTTGTTCGCTGCCATGTTTTCGTTATAATTAGTGGTTATCTAGCAACTTTTTCTTGAAAAAACAGGGATTTTCTTAAAGACTAAGCTATGAGATTTATTAACAAACAATACAAAAAATTTTTAACCTGGACCGCGCTCGTTATTCTGTTTGTTAATTTGATGGCTTGCGCATCCCTATCCTCCAATAACGAAGAAAAAATAGACGTAAAAAAATACGCCACTATTAAGTCTTCTGATGCTGTAAAACAGCTTGAAAACATCTACAAGCAATCAGATGAAGAAAATATAGACGAATTTGCACCGCAACACTTTCTCACTGCCAAAAAAGCACTAACTGAAGCACAAATACTCGTTTCAAATAACGCCCCAAGAGATAAGATAATTTCAAAAGTTGCCGTTGGCGAAGCCATGTTAAAAAATGGCGATCGCGTTGCATCAAAAGTCAAAGACATGCTTGAAAATGAGCTTGCGCTAAAAGAAAAATTAAATGCATTGAATTCACCCACCATTTACCAGAACGAATATGGCAGCTTGTTAGGTCGACTGGACGCAGTGATTCGAGACATTGAAAAAGGTAACGTTAACGAGACAAAAGCCAGCCGTGAAAAATTAGTGGCAGACATGCAAAAACTCGAATTACGCGCCGTTCGTTACAATGCATTGCATGAGCCTCAGGAAATCCTTAAACGCGTAAAATATCGTGGCGGCGAGCGCTTAGCACCAATTACGTTTGGCGAAGCAGTGGATGTTTATACGCAAGCTGAAAAATTCATTCGTGAAAATCCAGATTATGAAGCTGGCGTTGAGCGCATGGGCGAAGAAGCCTTATTCGCCGCAAAAAGAGCATTGCATATCACTGAGCAAGTTGCCGCATTAAGCCAAAAAGTTGCCTACGCACCGGAGCAGGTAATCTTAGATGAAGAATACCGTATGCATCGCGTCGCGCGAGAATTTAATAATACTGATTTACGCAATAATCCCCTCGAGTTGCAATCGGAACTATTAGCCAAACAAGCGCGAGAGAAAACAAAAGAATATAAAAACAAAGAAGAACTCATTCTTGCATTACGTGACACCCTAATTAATGTCAGAGACTCTTCTTCGCAATTAACTGCACTTACGCAGAAAAGCAACAAATTAGCAAATGAGAAAACACAATGGCTCTCGAAAGAAGCTAACCTTGCGGATAAAATAACGCAACTAGAAATTGAATTGAAAGTGTCTCAGGAACAACTAAATTCTGTTCAACAAAAAGTTCTTACAATGTCCGAGCAAAACTCTCAACTCACCTCTGCACTGAGTGCGGAAAAAAATAAAGCCATGGCACTTTCCAATAAATTAGAAAAAAGCGAGTCCCTTATTAACGAAATTAAATCGACTACCCCTGTTAAAACTATTAAAAATGATCAAAGTGAAGAAATAAAACCAGTCAAAAATGAGACGAATGCGAGCGCGGAACCAAATAACGAAAATGTTGAACCACCAGCAAACACAAAAATTGAAACGTCAGCAGCAGCACCTTCATCACTTGAAAAAGAGATAACAGAACCATCAACTGCATCCGAACAAGCTAATGTATCAATAGAAGAAGAACAAATCGTAGAAAATAGCACTGTTGAAGTTAGCAATATTAATTCTGAAGTCAATGCATTTTCTGATCAAGCACAACCCACCACGCTAAATAACGATGGACGCCAAGTTGAAATAACAGAGACTGCTCAGCTCAACACTGAAATTAAAACAGTTAGTGAAATTGACAATGAAACGGCAACGAATTTAAGCGAAACAAAGTTACCTGAAGAGCAAACAATTGCTGCAATGTCTGTCACTGAGCAAAACCGGCCAAAGGTTACTAAGGAAGAAACGTTAAAAGCATTGGAATCAGTTAAAGAGCTAATTTCCTTATTTCAAAACAAAGACGATATTGAAGATAACGCAGTAAATAAGCAAAAGCCTAGTAATGAGAACCTTGAAACACCCAGTCAATCGTCCCTAAAAGAAAACGACCTACCCCTCATTAGCACCGCTAGTGACTAGATTTTTAACCATATAAGCCTTGCAACTCCCAGCGCATAATGCTTGAAAATTTTAATGTATTAAACCAAAAAACTGTTGGCGCAGTTATCTCAAATCACTGTTTATTAGATGGGCCGCAAGGTAATTTAGAAGCCATAATTAATATACCTAAAAATAGCAAAACCTTTGCTCACTATGCGGTAATTTGCCACCCTCACCCGCTGCATGAAGGCAGCATGTCAAATAAAATTGTTCACACCATTGCAAAAACCCTAACAAAAAACAACATTCCTTCTGTGCAATTTAACTTTCGTGGCGTGGGCAAAAGTGAGGGAGAATTTGACAATGCTATCGGCGAACAACAAGATCTTATTGCAGTAGAAAAAGCAATACACTCCTTATTTCCTCAGCAATCATTATATTTAGCTGGATTTTCTTTTGGCGCCTATGTCGCATTACACACACAAGCCACATTAAATGCAGAGAAACTTATTCTTGTCGCGCCACCAATACGCACGTTAAATTTCTCTGATCCACCGTATCCGACTTGCCCTTGCTTACTAATTCAAGGATTGGATGATGATGTCATCGACTCAAGTGCAACAATTAACTGGGCAGAAAATTCTAACGCAGACATAACCATATCTAAACATAAAAATGTGGGTCATTTTTTTCATGGGCATCTCGTAGAACTGAGCAGAACAATTGAGTCGTTTATATAAATTAACAAAACATGGACAAATCAAAAACCTTTTTATGTCAAGTCACCGATTTGAAGGAGAATTCCAGCAAGGGATTTTCATTGAACACGACAGATCAAGCTGACATTTTTTTGGTAAAACGACATGATCAGATTTATGCTTACGAGAATAAATGCCCGCACACCGGTGTAAGTTTAAACTGGCAAGATGACATATTTCTGGATTATGACGAATTATATATTCAGTGCAGTGTCCATGGCGCACGGTTCGAGGTAGAAACCGGACTTTGTGTTTGGGGACCTTGTGTCAATCAATCATTAAGAAAAGTTGAAACAGTGATACAAAGCAATGACATCTATTTACCTATACCACTCGATAAAAAGAATAACTCATAGTAAAACTTGCTCAATGCCACCTTGCTTAATTTTATCAACAAACGCGTTTTGCCAATTCTCCCCAAGCATCGAGTTAGCAAGCTCTACAACGATATAATCCGTTTCCAAGCCTATATCATCTTCATATCGAGACAAACCCTGCACACAAGCAGGACACGCGGTTAACAGCTTCATTGGCGTGTTGTCTCCATATTCCTTTACTGTAGCGGCAATGCCTTTTTGCAACTCTTCTTGTTTGCGAAACCTAACCTGTGTCGCAATATCCGCTCTCGACACTGCAAATGTTCCCGCTTCACCACAACAACGCTCCGTCAATTTAACATCTGCATTGACTAAGTTTTTTGCCACGTTTATCGGGTTTTCTAATTTCATCGGCGTATGACAGGGGTCATGATACAAATACTTCACACCATTTGGATTTTTTATAGTGACACCTTTTTCCAACAAATATTCATGTATATCCATAAGACGGCATCCAGGAAAAATTTCTTCAAATTTGTATTTTAACAGTTGATCCATACACGTGCCGCAAGAAACAATCACTGTTTTGATATCTAAATAATTGAGCGTATTTGCCATTCGATGAAACAAAACTCGGTTATCTGTACTAATTTGACGACCTTTTTCTTCATTTCCGCCAGAAGATTGCGGGTAACCACAACATAAATATCCGGGAGGTAATACGACTTGTGTACCTATCTCATATAACATTGCGATACTCGCTAAACTGATATCACTAAATAATCGCTCGGATCCACATCCCGGAAAATAAAAAATGGTTTCTGTATTATCATTTAGCTGAGTAAAATCGCGAATAATAGGAATGGTTTTATTATCTTCAATATTTAATTGTGCACGGGTTGTTTGTGCAGGAATTTGTTTGGGCAATGGCTTCTTAACGAAGTTAATGACTTGCGCTTGCAATGCAGGTTTGCCAGTGGTACTCGCTGGTATCAAATCGTTTTTTAACAATCCAGTTTTTTTAACAAGATTATACGCTGTACGCTGCGCTTTAAATCCCCATTCTAAAAGTGATTTACGGAGTATTGATATCACTTTTGGATCGGTTGTGTTTAAAAATGCCATTGACATCCATGTGCCCGGATTCAATCTCTTTTGTCCACGATGACGAAGAATGCTGCGCATTTTCACAGAAACATCACCAAAGTCGATATCAACAGGACAAGGTGTCAAACATTTATGACAAACAGTACAGTGATCTGCAATATCATTCATTTCCTCAAAATGTCGCAAGGAAATTCCGCGTCGTGTTTGCTCTTCATAGATAAATGCTTCAATAATTAATCCCGTGGCAAGAATTTTATTTCTCGGCGAATAGGATAAATTGGCGCGAGGAATATGTGTATTACAAACTGGCTTACACTTACCGCATCGCAAACAATGGCGCACTGCGTCATTCAATCCGCCAAGCTCACTTTCCTCAAGTATTAATGCTTCTTGTTGCAGCAACCGTAAAGATGGCGTGTACGCATTATCAAGACCGGAAAAACGCATGAGCTTTCCTGGATTAAAACGATGCTCTGGATCAACCTTCGACTTGTATGATTCAAAATTCTCAATCATTCCATCATCCAAATATTGGATTTTTGTCAATCCTATCCCATGCTCCCCGCTAATGACACCATCCAGTTTGGTTGCAAGCTGCATGATTTCATCAACAACATGTTCTGCTTCTTGCAACATTTTATAATCGTTTGAATGGACTGGAATGTTTGTATGAACATTTCCATCGCCTGCATGCATATGAGTTGCAACAAATAATCGACTATTGCGATGTTTTTTATGAATCCCATCCAATTGCTCTCGGACTGAAATAAACTCTCTACCGGAAAATATTTCTTTAAGACCTTTTTCCACGGAGTCGCGATAAGATATGCCAAGCTTTCGCGTTTGCAAAAGTGAAAATATACTGACGTTTGAATCAATGTGCTCGACTAATTCAGGTGGAAATACGTCTTTACCATCTACTGCCGCACTATCAATATTCTGTAAGACAAATGACCAATAGCTGTTAACTTTATCAAGCAATGCAATGGCAGATTTTTTCTTACTCTCTACAATCAGATCATTTTCTTCACATTTTTCAAATTCAATAGAATAGGTAAACTGCCAATTCTCTTTAATGTAATCTGCTACGGCATTAATGATTTCCTGTTTGTTTTTAATTGACTGGATAATATTAATTCGCTCAATACCCAAACTGTATTTAGCCAAGTTTTTTAATGGAATCACTACGTCTTCATTGATTTTAAATGCGTTAGTGTGTGCAGCAATGGCTGCAGTGCGCGTGCGGTCAAGCCAAAAACGGTGTCGCGCTTCAGGACTCACAGCAACAAAACCTTCTCCATCCCGGCGATTTGCCATTAACACAATATTCGATACTGCTTTTGCCAGAGCATCCTCATCGTCACTAACAACATCTGCAATTAAAACCATCTTGGGAGACTCAGGTCTAGCCGCTTTTGTTGCGTAATGAACGGCTTTTACATAACGATCATCTAAATGTTCCAAGCCTGCTAAAACAACATCTTCTTGTGATTCTAAGTAATCATTGATTTCAACAATTGCTGGCACAGCAGTACTTAAATCGTGGCCAAAAAATTCTAAACAAACGGTTCGAGTAAAACTCGGCATGCGATGCAAAAGAAATACGCCAGACGTAATTAATCCATCACAACCTTCTTTTTGAATACCGGGCAATCCGCCAAGAAATTTATCGGTAACATCTTTACCCAAGCCTTGCTTACGAAACATTTGCCCAGGCATCTCTAATATTTCTGCATCAGCCAAGGGGGTTACGCCATCTGTCTGATACCGGCTAATTCGAAACGTAACATTGTCTTGCTGATGTATTTTCCCTAAATTATGATTTAATCGTTCCACTTCAAGCCAATCACCATTGGGTGTAACCATGCGCCACGAAATTAAATTATCAATGGTCGTCCCCCATAGCACCGCTTTTTTTCCACCAGCGTTCATCGCTATATTTCCGCCAATTGTTGATGCATCTTGCGATGTAGGATCAACAGCAAAAACACATCCTACTTGGGAGGCGCTATCTGAGACTCGTCGTGTTACGACGCCTGCTTCTGCGCGTATACAGGACACTGGCGTCTCAACACCTGGAATGGTTTTTTGGCTTACCGCGCCAAGACCTTCCAGCTTTTCTGTATTGATCACCACAGTATTTTCTGCCAGCGGAATTGCACCACCGGTGTAACCAGTACCCCCGCCTCTGGGAATAATACTTAAACCTAACGCAATACAAACTTTTACAATTGCTGCTACTTCACGTTCTGCATCCGGACTAATGACAACAAACGGATACTCTACTCGCCAGTCTGTGGCATCCGTGACGTGGCTGACTTTCGCTAATCCACCAAAATCAATATTGTCCTTTCGTGTTACTTTCGAAAATGATTTAAATGCTTTTTTCCGTAATAATTTTTCTGTTTCAAACCATTCGCTAAATTTTTTAACGGCAGAATTGGTTGATTCCACCAGTTGATTGGTATGTTCGTTATTGTCTGCGCGCTGGCTAATTTGTCTGAGGCGATGATATAACGCATCGATCAACGCAGAGCGTCGCTTTTTGTTTTCAAGTAAATCATCTTGAATGTAGGGATTTCGTTTGATAACCCACATATCTCCCAAGACTTCAAACAACATACGCGCAGAACGTCCAGTGCGCCTAGAACCTCGCAGTTCATTTAACACATCCCACATGTATTCGCCTAAAAAGCGAATAACAATTTCACGATCAGAGTAAGAGGTATAATTGTAGGGAATTTCGCGAATGCGCATGAATTTTATTTACCAAGGATTAAAAATTTTATTGTATAGGGAATTCAGATATGTAACAGATTTTTTTAGGACGTACCGTAAACAATGACTTCCTCATTGCTCAAATCAACTGCTGTTAGCTTACCACTGGAATAGGCGCCAGTATCGATAAACATCATATTACCATAACTGGCAGGAGTGTTTACGATGCTATGACCAACATAAACTCTGTGCACATCATCGATATCAACTTCTTTTAATGCCCCAGGATATTCACGTGCCATGCGCAATTTTCGATAACTATCTCGCGACCACATTAAGGCTTTTGTTTCACGTTTACTCAAGGTATTGTTTTCTAGCGCTTCAATCAAAACTGGCCAACTGAATTCTCTTGGCACATCAGCATGAACAATTCCAACTGTACCAAATTCAGTTTCTACTTGAATGGCTAATGGTAATGTTTGGTAGAACACTGACATTTCCGCTAACGTATCGTCTGGAACATTATCCGACCAATCCCCGCCATTTTGCATCCACATTTCATAAATACCATACTCTCGAGCTTGCGCAGAAATCAACATTTCTTCATGATTACCCAATACCGAATAAAACCAGGGATTATCATAATAACCAATGGCTTTATGGCTATCCGGCCCTCTATCGATACTATCACCCACACTTAATATTCGATCATTTTCTGGATTGAAATCCAATTCGAGCAACAACCGCTCAAACAAGTCAAAATTGCCATGGATATCACCAACGACAAAATCACGCCCATTTTGATTCTGCTCTAGTTTTAAAACCTTACCGGTTTGCTCATTGGACATGGCCAAAATTCACCCTAGCTTGTAAATATTGAAAATTAAATCGAATCAAAATCCATAAAAGAATTTCTTTCTCTTCTAGAAAACCCATAGGATGACACCATAACGCAAACTTTTGCCAACCAGAATACACAATAGCGAAATTAAAATGGGAATTTTAAGCCAACCAGCAATTAAACACAGTGGATCACCCACAATAGGCAACCAGGAAAATAATAATGCCCAAGGGCCCCATTTTTTGAGCCGCTTCAAGGCCAATGTGTGATTTCGCTCATTTAATATTTTGTCAGGATAACGATATATCAACCATCGACCTAACAGCCAGGAAGTCATACCTCCCAGGGTATTTCCTAAACTGGCGACAATCCAGAGTAGGTATAAATTGTGCCACCCTTCAGACACAAGGTAAATTAATACAACTTCTGAACCACCAGGTAATAAAGTGGACGAAAGAAATGCACTTAAAAACAATCCAAATAAAGAGTATTCTTCAACCACGTTATATTAAATAAACTCCTTTGTTTTGGCCATTGGCTAGTCTCACGATTATCGCACCAAGGAAAACTGATTTGATTGCAAATATGATTCGAACCTTACTTCACAATGCAAGCAGTGAACTCATGCGCATGTCACTCCTTGGATTGATTAGTGGAATTTGCGCCAGTTTAGTCATTGTATTATTCCGCTTTGTCATTGAAGCTAGCCAAGGACAACTGCTGCCCAATTATAATCCGGAAAATTATGAAGCATTGCCATTGATGTGGATTTTTTTATTTCCACTTTTAGGCGGAGTTATATTAGGCGTTATTTTCCATTTTATTCCTGAGGAGAATCGAAAAATGGGTGTGGTACACACCCTAGAGTGCCTTCAAAATTACAACGGAAAATTACCCCTCATTAACACAATTGCACAATTTGTCGGTGCAAGTATCAGTATAATCGCCGGCCATTCGGTGGGCCGAGAAGGCCCTAGCATTCATTTGGGTGCTAGTACTGGTAGTTTACTTGCGCAAAAACTTAACTTGTCTGATGAAGCTCGACACACTTTACTGGCATGTGGTGTCGCTGCTGCCATTGCTGCGTCATTTAACACACCCATTGCTGGTGTCATTTTTTCCTTAGAACTGATTATTATGGAGTATCGAGTTAATAGCTTGATGCCCATCATCATTGCCGCGCTAGTCGCTACGATTATCTCGCGAGCAATATTTGGAAATTCTGCCATACTCGATGCCCCAAATCTTGGCTCATTACCCCATGACGAATTATTTTTGGTCATCATTACTGGCATTCTGATTGGATTAATATCTGTCATTTTCATTCGGCTTTTGGTCTTAGTGAGTGAAAAAAGCAAACCCATTCCAGTGTTTATCAGATTGACTTTGGCCGGCGCGATCACCGGTTTGCTCGCATTGCTTGCACCGCAAATTATGGGTATTGGATACGACACCGTCGCTGATAGCTTTCAAAATAACATCGCATTAGGCACCTTGCTACTAATTTGTGTTGTCAAAATCCTTGCAACCACACTGGGATTAGGCTTGGGATTACCCGGCGGTTTAATCGGTCCTACCTTGTTTATTGGTGCAATCACAGGCAGCACTATCGCCGCCATCATTCAACTTATTGCGCCTGAAAGCGTAAGCTCGCCAGCAATTTACGCCATGATTGGCATGGGTGCGATGATGGGGGCGACACTGCAAGCACCCCTAGCTGCCCTTATGGCGATATTTGAACTCACGGTCAACACAGATATTATTTTACCAGGATTGCTTTGCATTGTTGCTGCCTCATTAACTAGCAGTGAACTTTTGCGACAACCGTCTGTATTTAACGCATTAATGCGCACCAATAAAGATCCAGAGAATTCATATAATCCAATTGAATCCCTGACTATCCGAGACTTATCACGACAAATAAATAAAAAATTCTCTTTTATAATAGAAAAATCCCCAACGTCTGAATTAGCGAAAGCCATCAAACGTGGAAATCAATGGCTTTTGATTGATCAAGGTGATAAATCATTTCGTGTTATACATCGCGATGACATTCAAAATATTGATTTAACACAATCCTCTTTCATTGATTTATCCGATCCTTCGTTAATTAATCGATTTTTTCAGCCAATTGAAATAACAGAAAATCTAGAAACAGCACTCACACGATTAGATGAAAACTCCACCCTGGAAGGATTTTATGTCACCCAATCTAAACCTGGAAAAGAAGATAAGCTAATCGGTATACTCAGTCGAGAAGATGTGTCAAACTATGTGACAAGTAAAGGAAAATAATGACGTTTAGTCACATCAAACTATATTTGAACAAACATTTTTCTAAACTTCCACTGAACATTCCGTTTGATAAAACAACGCTGGATAATTCTTCTGTCATTTAACAAATATGTGATGTACAAACACCAGTTGAAATATTGAGGATTTATCACAAAACGCCAGTTCAACTAACCTTTTGGATTGTTTTCAACGGAAGCCTGTGTGAACTTATAAAAATGTTGTTTGCAGGATTAGACCAAAAAACCAAATGAAACATTAACAATTTTTATTTCATGTGAAAAATAGCTGAGGATTTTTTCGAGTTACATGAAATATTTTTGATTTCTCTGGGAGCAAAACAAATGCAATGGGTAAAGGCCTTTCATATAATTTTTATGGTTACCTGGTTTTCAGGCTTATTCTACTTGCCTCGTTTATTTGTCTACCATACTGGTGCGGAAGACGACATCAGTAATGATCGATTTAAAATAATGGAACGAAAACTCTTCGGCATGATGACAATTGGCGCAATAGGAACCATTTTATTGGGATTATGGTTACTATTTGATTATGGCATTTCCGCCTATTTTAATACGTTTTGGTTATATCTTAAATTACTGCTCATCGCCGGATTAATTTATTACCACTATTATTGTTATAAGGTTATGATTGATTTTCGATATGATGTAAACGTAAGAGATCATATATATTACCGATTGGTAAATGAAATACCGGTACCTTTCTTGTTTGCAATTGTATTACTTGTTGTTGTTAAACCCTTTTAAAATCGATAAATCACGGTGATTAAAAAACTGGACCGTAACCCACCAAAAGTGATCAATGTAGAAACGATTGCCAAAACCCGTATTTTTGAAATTGAACGTCTCGAACTGCAATTTTCAAATGGGGTAGAAACACAATTTGAACGCTTGCGAAGCAGCCCGTATGGTGCGGTGCTTGTCGTTCCAATGCTGGACAATGAAACAGTATTATTAATTCGAGAATACGCAGCAGGCGTGGAAAGATATGAATTAGCTTTACCCAAGGGGCGAATTGAAAAAAATGAAGATCCACTGGTGGCAGCTAATCGTGAAATTATGGAAGAAATTGGGTATGGATCAAATAAGCTAAAACATATACATTCATTTTCCATTGCGCCTGGCTATCTTAGCCATGTAACACACATCATTTTGGCGCAGGACCTTTTTCGCCAGAAAGAGCAAGGTGATGAACCAGAAGAGATTGAAGTCATTCCGTGGAAACTGAGCAAGCTAAATGACTTATTGAAAGACCCGGAATGCAGTGAGGCGCGGAGTATCGCCGCACTTTTTATGGTAAAGGAAAAGTTGCAAACACTAACCGATAAACTATAGTTTTGAAATGAAAACATCTCTTGAAGCACTAATTAAACCTGTCATCGCAATTGCTAAATCGGCAGCGACAGATATTTTAACAATATATAATTCAAGTTACGACATAGAAAAAAAAGACGACCAAACGCCTCTAACAACTGCTGATATTGCCGCTCACAAGAACATTGTTGAGGGCTTAAAAGCCTTAACACCTAATATTCCTATTCTTTCTGAAGAATCCTCTTCAATTCCGTTTGAAACGCGCTCCTCATGGAATCAATATTGGCTAGTCGATCCCCTAGACGGGACTAGAGAGTTTATTAAACGAAATGGTGAATTTACGGTAAATATTGCATTAATTGAAAACAACCTACCCGTACTCGGTGTTATATATGTACCCGTAACCGACGTCTATTATTATGCCTGCGAAGGAAACAACGCCTTTAAGTGTGAAAAAAATGGCAATCCACAAGAAATGCATGCACTCAAAACGGCAAATGAAAAGATTATCGTTGCCGGAAGCCGCTCTCATCGTGACACGTCATTGGAGAATTTTTTACAGAATATCGGTGAACATGAATTAATTAGCATGGGCAGCTCGTTAAAAAGCTGCTTAGTTGCTGAAGGTAGAGTTGATATTTACCCCCGACTAGGACCCACATCTGAATGGGACACCGCTGCAGCACAATGTATAGTTGAACAAGCTGGTGGATTTTTAACGACAGTTGATGGTGAACAACTCAAATACAACACAAAAGATTCTTTATTAAATCCCCATTTTCTTGTCTTCGCTGACGAAAAGATTCCCTGGAAAACGTTTTTATAAGTTCAATTTCCAGAAATTATTTTTGCTGATGCTATCGACAACCATGAATTTTTTCGCAAAGCAGTTTCAATGATTTTTCAGTTTATTGGTCGACCCAAAATACACTGATTTTTAATTTATTCTCGCACCGTGATCTACGTCACATTCAAAATCAGACTTTTTCAGTATAGTGAGTTTTGTTAGACATGCATATTCCGAAATAAAACGGTAAATGCAAAAAACGACTGATTTCTCTCTCCTTCCTCTCTCTGAAATCAGTCGTTTATTTTTTTATTTCGGCAGATGTTTTCACCGCGTTTCTTCCTGACTCTTTAGCGACATACAACGCTGCATCTGCTTTTTCAAAAACCGATTGAGGCGTACATTCCTTGGTAAACTCTGATATTCCTGCTGATATTGTGATTGATACAGGTTCCCCTTTGAAATGAAAACCTGAATCTGCCACAGCTGTTCTCAATTTATCCGCTACAGGTTTAGCAGTTTCTAAACTTGCTCCTGGCATGATGAGCACAAACTCTTCACCGCCATATCTTGCGAGATAGTCAGTTTCTCGCACATTATCTGAAAGAATTTTAGCAATTGTTTTTAGCGCCTTGTCACCAGCAATGTGGCCATAATCATCATTAATTCGCTTAAAGTGGTCAACATCCCAAACCACCAAACTCAAAGCATTTTTAAATCGTTTCCATCGAGCATATTCTTGTGAGATTCTGTGTTCATAACCTAAACGATTGGCTATTCCAGTTAACGTGTCAATTTGTGCTTGCATACGCTCTTTTTGAACACGTGCTTTTAGCGTTTTACTTTCTTGTTCTAGCTCAACTAACCGTTGCACCAACTCCTTTACATCACTATTCACATTTTCATGACGACTATTTTCTGATTTTTTGAAGCCATCGAAATGCTCTTCTATGGCTCCCAAACGATGTTGAATTTGAACTTTTAATTCTGAAATTTCTTCCTCTGCATCCGCACTATTCGCTAGATTTTCCATTTCATTTTTTACTGCCACTCCTAACGCATGGCTATCTTTTATGGATTGTTCTCGATGCTCTTTTGCACCAACAATAAAACTATCCAGCTCCTTCAAACGCATGGTAACTTGCTTGAGAAACTCCTCAATATCTAATCGTTCGTGATTTATTTTTAGTTGTACTTGCGAAGCGAGCAATGCAATTTCTTTTAATAATTCTGGCCAAACATTCATGGTCACACCTTTTTCAAGACGCTTTTTGACCTTACTTATTCTCGCTCCTAAATCTGCAGGTAAGCTAATTTTCTCTAATAACTGGTATAAAATTTCAGATATCAATAAAGCACAAAATTGCGAAGGATCAGCCTCATTTGTATTTATCGAGTTCGATGAATATCGAAAATGCTGCGATATCTCTTCAACAAGGTTTGCTAGTTCTTGATCCGAGTTTAAAACCAACGCTCGCTTTTGCATTTGTACTAATTTATTATTATCCGGCTGATTTCGTATGAGACTCTCAATTAACAATGTAATTGTTTGTGACGAATTCCTTTCTTTTGAAGAAGCGGGTTGCTCAATCTCCTCTTGCATCATTTTTTTTGTTAAATTATCGACTGCAATTCTTAATTTTTTTATATCGTCAGGGTCGCTCGACGCTTTTTTAATAGCATCGATTTCATTTGATACTTGACTTGAACTTGATGAGTTTAAACGTGCAAGTTTTGTAATTGCAGCGCACAAAAAATTTCTAGCCTGTTCCCACTCTTCCGATTTACTTTGTAATTCTGATTCGGCCGCAGCAAGACTTCGGCGCCAACGTTCTACATCTTCACTATTAGACATCGAGTTAGGAATATCCTTTGGTTTGGGCTACTAACATTTAACCTGTCATAGGAAAAGTTGTCAGATCTCAGCTTTTTAGGATTGAATTAATCCCGTATAAGAATAGCTAAGAGCAATATATTTGCCAGATGGATTTTTTGATTGCGATGGGATTGTGTTAAGCCACTAATTTGACGGGGTGAGGAACTATTATATCCATACTCACGGGCAAATGATCTGAACAAGCAACATTTAACACACCAAAGTTTTCAACAATAAGTGATGGCGAGACCAAAATATGATCTAACTTACGGGTCGGATTCCAACTTGGGAAGGTATTTGACTCACAGATGGGGGCAAGTAATCCAGTATTTTCCATTAATACATTAATCTCTATACTATCGGGCTGACAATTCATATCTCCCATTACCACTATATGCTCATATTCATGAACAAGCTTACTAATGTATTCCATTTGTTTCATACGTGCTCGCTTACCAAGCGCAAGATGTAATAAAACAACAATTAACGGATTATTCTCTTCTCCAAATCTTACAACCATTGCACCTCGGCCAGGCACAACACCAGGAAGCTTGTGCTCATGGATATCCAATGGATCAAATTTTGACAACATACCATTGCTGTGTTGCGCAATTCTTCCCAAACGACGATTTGCCTGATGATACCAATAAGGAAACTCAGCTTGGTGAGCCAAATATTCTGTCTGATTTATGAATTCACTGCGCAAACTTCCGCCGTCAACTTCTTGCAAACCAACAATATCGTACTGGTTAATAATTGATGCTATTTGATTTAGATTTTTTAGCTGTTTTGCATGTGGGAATACATGTTTCCAACTTTGGGTTACGTAATGACGCAAGCGTGTTGATGCTATCCCCACTTGAATGTTATAGCTCAGAAGTTTTAATCTGGTTTCGGTCATTTTTTATCTAATTTAATTCAACGTCCAGCAAGCCAATAATAATGTCTTGAAAGTAAATATGTCGACCATATGACAAATAATTTGACCTTTTTAATACCACTAGGATCACCAGGCTTTAATAACCTTTAGTCTGTTTAGATTAATCAATGGTTTAGATATTTTTTCAATTGTTTTAATTATGTATATTCTTTATTCATAATGTTGCAGATTTTAAGCCAGTCATTTGAACCTAGAAAAATCAGTTGAACACGAATTTAGAGTGCAAGGCAGCGCTTTTACATCCTGTAATTGCTACATTAGTGCGTCCATGCACGTCAAATTGATTCATTAGTGCTTTTAAAAAATCTTAGCTTCACCCTTAGGTTAAGCGAGCATTTTTTGAAAGTGCTAATGGATCAAGAGCTTGTGCTATAAATCGTTTTCAACTGCTTTTTCTAGGTTGAACCAATTATATTTGTAAATTTCAATTTCAGGATTATTTTTTATCTCAAACGTGATAATTACTTGTGTCAAAGCTTATTCATGGTAACTATAATTACTGTTAACAAAAACCACGTACCTTTAACATTAATTTGCTTTATCCAATCTAATAAAGTAAAACAATTAGAATATTCATCTTTTTTTTGTATAGTTAGTTACAGGCTCAAGGGAAGGAGATTGATTATGCATCTACTAAGCCTACCATCGGTCGACGAACAATTTAAGACCAAAAGTGGTGAATGTTTTATTGTAATAGGTCGTGGCACTCAAGGAATTATTATTGAGTATCTTGATGGCAGGGTTGAATTAGTCCCCATAAAAAAATGGGGAACAATGAATCCTGATGCCGCAATTGTAAACAAAACACATTAGCAAATCATCTTTATCACCTGTCTTAAGATGTTGCACCCAAATACTTGGGTGCAACACAATCTCCCAAATTGACTCACAACCTTTTTATTAGGCATTTAGATTTATAATTTTTCTGACATTTAACGATAAATCAAAGAAATTTTACTGTGTTGTCGTTATAATCTCGCGAATACGAGTCAATAATTTCTAACTAATATTTATTATGCGCAACAACACATCAGGTTTAATTACTTTTATTAAATTAATACGACGTTAGCTTCAACATGTCTCAACAGCAAATTTAATTTAATTTTTTGCATCTTACACAAAATGACTACATTTCAATATTGAGCCCGCAAATTTATGGATTTAATTCAAATTGTTGTACTTGCTGTTGTCCAGGGCCTTACTGAGTTTTTACCAATATCGAGTTCTGCTCATTTAATTCTAGTGCCAATTGTTTTTAATTGGCAGGACCAGGGGCTCGCATTTGATGTTGCTGTGCATGTCGGGAGTCTATCTGCTGTTGTCATTTATTTCCGTCGCGAATTAGTAAGAATGAGCATAGATTGGGGGCATTCCGTCGCTCTCCGAAAAAATATTGGAGAAAGCCCACTGGCATGGGCTGTGATACTCGGCACAATTCCGGCAGGATTAGCCGGTTTAATTTTAAATGACTTTGTGGAAAACAATTTTCGATCTCCTTTTATTATCGCGACTTCAACTATCGTTTTTGGGCTTTTGCTTTGGTACGCAGATAAACAAGGGAAGCAAAAGCGAAGTGAACATTCCCTCAAAATATTAGATATTTTATTTATCGGCATCATGCAAGCATTAGCATTAATCCCAGGTACATCGCGATCGGGCATTACCATTACAGCCGGCTTATTAATAGGTCTTAGTCGAGATGCCGCTGCTAGATTTTCTTTTTTACTTTCAATTCCTTTAATTCTCGCTGGCGGGTCTCTTAAAACTAAAGACTTGATTGAATCCAATTTGCCAGTTGATTGGTTGGCAATAATTATGGGCATTGTATTGTCTGGATTAAGCGCATATGCTTGCATACACTATTTTCTAAAATTGTTAGACAAAATTGGTATGATGCCCTTTGTTATATATCGATTATTTTTAGGATTAATTTTATTTGTTCTTTTTATGTAATACAGTTTTTACTAAGAGGATAAATCATTGGCTATCGCATTCTTTTCCATCGCTACAATTTGAATTCGTTTTCGCCTAATTGCCTCTCTAATCTCATCACCTTTAAAACCGCTTTCCACAATAGGTTTAGGGTCCACCTCTTTTGTTTTTTCAAATAGTCTTAACAGATACCCATATTGCTGATAATCAGAACTTCCAAATCCTTTCCGGCCCAATCCATCAGCTTTACAAGCTAGAAGAAAATTTGTCAAATTGTCTTTTTTTCTATATGCATCTAATGACTCAAACAATTTTACGATTGTAGCGGGCCTCAATGTTAACGCTTGATGACATTGTGTATGATATTTTGCAACATAAATTGCTAGTTGACTATATGAATTAGGCACCATTAATCGCTTACACAGTTGGTTAACTCGTTTTACCGACAAGACTTCATGACCAATATGCTTAGGCAAAACATCTTTAGGAGTATCTGCTTTCCCCAAATCATGGACTAAACATGCAAATCTCACCTCAGCACATGCGTGTAACTCTGCAGCTTTATCAATTGTCATCATAGTATGAATTCCAGCATCTATCTCCGGATGAAACTCTTTTCGTTGTTCAACTCCAAACAAGCGATACACTTCTGGAAATAATTCTGATAGTGCGCCGCAACTTCTTAATGATTCAAAATAGATTGATGGCGTTCTTTCCATTAATGCTTTTTTTGTTTCCATCCAAACCCTTTCGACTGCCAACGTTTCTAACTCACGAGATTCAACGATTGTCCTCATTAAACTTAGTGTCTCATCATTTATTTTAAAACTGAGATAATTGTATCTTGCGCTAAATCGACAAACTCGCAATACTCTTAATGGATCCTCTACAAATGCTGTTGTTACATGTCTCAACTGTTTTTGTTTTATATCTTCCTGGCCACCGTACGGATCAATCATATTTTCATTTTCATCCATTGCCATGGCATTAATTGTAATATCTCTCCGAGCCAAGTCTTCCTCTACAGTTACAGTAGGGTCAAAAGACGTTTCAAATCCGACATATCCCTTGCCAATTTTTCTTTCAGTCCTCGCAAGAGCATATTCTTCTTTTGTTTCTGGGTGCAAAAATACTGGGAAGTCCTTACCAACCTGTGTAAACCCTTGGGATTGCATTTCATCAGGTGTTGCACCAATTACCAACCAATCTTTATCTTGCACTGGAATTCCCAATATTTTGTCACGTACTGCGCCACCAACCAAATAGACTTTCAATTTAGATATCTCCAGATTTAATTTTACAAGTCCTTAATACATAAATTTTAACTCATCATACAACATACAATATTTTTCGAATATCAAGGGAAACAATTCAATGGGAACATCGCATTTGTGCTAAATCAATTTGTTTCACAAGTATTTTTTCAGTTACAACTATTGTGACAAAACGAAATTAAAGCACTGCAATAAACTCAATTAGTTCACTAATAATTTATTCTAGAATAAATTATTTATAAATTAGTCCACCCACAACATTCATATTTAAAGCTGTTGGGCATTCAGCTTAGCGCAAATTACATCCAATTATTTTCAATTTATATTCGGCTCAATAGATTCAATCCAATTTCTTCGTTTCTTACAACATTCGATAACGAAAAAATTTACATCGTTTTATTAGCACTACTCATTTAATAGGATAAACTATAGATTATATCTATTGCGGTTACTTAGTCGTTTTCATCATTAATCTTAAAACATGATCATTTATGAATACATTCATCATATTTGCATTTAAAATAACGGTTTTTTTAAATTTATTTTCTCTAATTGGTTGCTCAACCATTAGTTATTACAGCCAATCTATTTCCGGGCAAATGGAGATTTTTTTTAAACAAGACTCTATAGACGATGTTATTGAAAATGAAGATAGTGATGACAAATTAAAGGATACTCTAGCTAATATAGTAACAATACGAAAGTTTGCCTCCCAGCATCTCAAACTACCTGATAATGATAGCTATTTGTCATATGTTGATTTAGAAAGGCCTTATGTTGTTTGGAATGTTTTTGCTGCGCATGAGTTTTCCTTACAACCACAAACATGGTGTTATTTTATCGTTGGTTGCGTAAGCTACCGTGGTTATTTTAAAGAACAAGATGCAATTGACTTTGCAAATAAACTAAAAGACCAGAATTTAGATATTTACGTCGCAGGAATCAGCGCATATTCAACTTTAGGTTGGTTTGATGATCCAGTATTGAATACAATGCTCAAATGGAAAAAACGCTCCATAGCGGGACTAATATTTCACGAACTTTCTCACCAAGTTATTTACATATCTGACGAGACTAATTTTAATGAAGCATTTGCATCAAGTGTGGAAAGGCTAGGCACGATTCAATGGATATTACTCCATGCACCCGAGCAATTGCCCCAATACCTTGCATATTTGGATGCTCAACATGAATTTAGATTGCTTTTGTTAAAAACGAGAGACCAGCTTGATAAAATATACGAATCAGATTTCGCCACTTCAAAGAAAAGACGATTGAAAAAGGAAGTATTTAAAGAACTAAAACACAATCACGAAACATTAAAATTGAATTGGAAATATTCAATAAACTTTGATTCCTGGTTTAATAAACCAATCAATAATGCAAGACTCACTTCAACGATGACTTACTTGCACAATATACCTGCATTTTACGCATTGTTTATACAAGTCTCTGGGAATTGGGAGAGGTTTTATAATGAAGTATTAAAAATGGAATCCCTTTCAAAATCAGAAAGGGAACAAATTACAATTCAATTATTAGAAAACGATGTACAAAATAAAGATTTGGTAAACTTGATCAAATCAAATTTATGAAAAGAAAACTTAATACAAAGCATAATCGCAAACAAAAATAATCTAGTTTGAATCAGCAAAAACCAGAACTGAAAATTATTTAACCAATGTCAAAGTAGGCCTTTCAGAATCTTTGTTTTTTGTCTGTGGCTTAGCTTGAGAGGCTAAACTGATTTCATCTGTAAATACCATACCTTGACCATTTTCCTTTGCATAAATCGCCATAACCGCATTTATCGGCACATAAATATCCATCGCCTTTCCAGAGAAACGAGCAGAAAAACTAATCATGTCATTTTCTATTAACAATCCATGTACTGCATTTGGGCTAATGTTTAATACAATTTTACCTGCTTCAATATATTGAGTAGGCGCAACAACACCCTCCTGGGTTGCATCAACAACAATGTGAGACGTCATTTCATTGTCATTAATCCACTCATTTAACGCACGTAACAAATAGGGTCGACTTGTTGTCATTAACTTATTCATAATTTTACTCTTTACTGTTCAATTGTTTTTTCTTCTTCGGTTAGGCTTTCAATAAGAGACGGCCTATTAAATAACCTTTCTGTGTAAACTTTAACTGAATTAGCTTGTTCTGGCAACTCTATACCGTATTCTTTTAAACGCCAAAATAATGGGGCAATACTACAGTCAACTAAAGAGAAGTCATCACTCATAAAAAAAGGTTTGGCTTCAAATATGGGTGCCACAGACGACAAACTATTTTTAAACTCTTGAATTGCCTGCTCTTTTTTAGAGTCATCATTGCCAAGCAAATCGGGTAATAATGCGTACCAATCATTATCAATGCGATGCAACATTAGTCGACATCTTGCTCTGGAAACAGGATCCACCGGCATTAATGGTGGATGAGGGAATCTTTCATCAAGGTATTCCATTACCACTCTAGAGTCATACAAAACCAAGTCTCTATCAACCAAAGTGGGAACACTATTATAAGGATTTAGATCAATCAAATCCTCTGGTAGATTTCCAGGCTCAATTTTTTTTATTTCATATGTCACACTTTTTTCAGCCAAAACAATCCGTGCTCGGTGACTATATGGATCATTTGACCCTGAATATAATGTCATTACCGATCTTTTATTGGTAATAACTGCCATAGTTTTATTACTCCCAATTTACCCTAGATTAATTTTAAGAAAGCGCAGTTTGCAGAACTGAATAGCAAGATGCTAATTCAAAAGTGTATTGATTATGTCATCATTAAATATTAAAAACTCATTTGAATTAGTTAGGCCATTGAGCGATGGAAACACCTCTCATAGCCCTACTTATTTAATGACAATAATTCTAGCACTTAAATAACCAAATGATATCAGTTATTTAATGTCGCGTGTAAATTAACTAAAAGAATCAAATCTATTTTAAAAAAAAATGAATAAAATTAGCAACAAACCCACAAAATTAGTTTTTATCTTTTTTAATTGTTTATCCTCGTATACTAAAAAAGCGCTTGAGTACCCTCAAGCGCTTTTCACGAAGCTTAAATTATTACATCTATTAGGATTTAACTAACCCATTTTTATGTAATGATCGGCGAATGGTATAAAACACAATTGCACCGATTACAACTGTTACTCCAATATCAAATCCAGCGGTCATTGGAATATGGTAAAACTCTGGATCAACTGATCCGGACACCCAGGTATAACGCTCCAACCAGCTTCCAACACATATACCACAAGCAATAATTACAATTGCAGTTTGACTATGCCTAAACGGTGTTAACACCAAACAACATAATGGAATAATAAATTTCAGCGTGAGAAAGGTCCACCAAATTGGTCCTAAATCAAATTCCATCATATTTCTAAATCTCACAATCTCTTCTGGTAAACGCCCATACCACATAATGAGATATTGAGTGAAAAACAAGTATGTCCATAAGATGGTGAATGCAAGCATCATTTGCGCTAAGTAATTTAAAATTCTATCTGGCACATCTACTTTTAGCTTTCCTGATTTTTTAAGAACAAATAAAAATATTGCAAAAAATGCCAAAAAGAAATGAAACTGACTAATGAAATGGTATGCACCGTAACTTGCACTATGCCAATTTGGAACCATTGTCATTTCAAAATCCCAAGACACCATCGTTGCGTAACCGACATAAATAGCTGGAATTAGCATTGCAATGTTTCTAAAACGACGTTGAGCCTCATAAGATGGATCAATTGTCGCTTCATGTTGGTATTTAATAAAAAATCCATACATGGTAGCAACAAAGAAAAACATCGATATTTCTCTAATCACCAGAAAGGTATAGTTATGCCAACCGTTTAGGTGGACACCATGTTCTCCACCATGCTGATTTGCCGCAGCCAACCATTGAAATGTATTTTCACCGTTGAACAACAAGATGCACAAAAGCACAAAGGCAACAGGAAATAATCCTGCTAACGATACAGATAAAAATCTTACATGTTCTCGCCATTTAGCATTAACCAAGTGTAAAATTGAAGCTAACGTTACACCGTTAATCGCTAAGAAAAGAACGATAAGAGAATCGGCAGTCAATACTGACCAGCTTCCAAATCCTTCCATTACTCATCCACCCTTATTAATTACTTTGCACTAGCGACTGACGCAGCTGTTGCATCTTTTACCAGTTGATTTTTAATATAGTTCACAACATGCCAACGTTCCGTTGGGGACAAGTCATTTGAACCGCCCTGTGCGCCAGGCACACCATACGCAGGCATAATCGCGCTTCCATAGGTAATTGTTCCGTAGATCCACCCTTCTTTTAACGTGTCCTGAACATACTCCGTCGTCAAATCAATAGCGCCGATTTTAGAACTAACAGGAGAATCTGCCTTTCCAGTTAGTCCGTGACATGCTGCACAAATTATTTTGAACAAATCCTTACCTTTTTTCAGCGAAGTTTTTGATACCTTCACTGGATTGGAAAGATTTTCAGCTTCCTCGCGATTCTTAACCTTTGTCGGAACACCTTGAACAGGAATAGATCGCTTTGGAAACAACGCAGGAGGACCCTCTTGTGGCTTTATGCTTGGTTGATTCATCATATCAGTAGACCAAGGCCAGGCGAATACCACTGCGGGCATCATTGCCGCTGTAAAAACTAGTATTTTCGCTTTTTTCTTCATCACGCTTTCTCTTCTCGAATTTCCAATGCTTTATTATCTTTAAAGAAGGACTTAGTTGATTCAAGATGCTCTTCACTTATTTCGCAAGCAACTCCGATTTCATCAACCGTTAACTTTTCACTATATAAAGTCCCACGTCGACGCCCCAATTTAGACAAAACGATAAAGGTGATGACAGTAGTCCAAACAGCAAAGAAGATTAACATCTCGTACATTAATACAAAGTTCGTTGGCAATGGAACAACTGCCTTACCACCTTGTGGTTGTACCAAGAAACTTGCTTGCGCTGAGGTTAGGAAGAAAAATCCAAATGTAACACCAAATATTGCGCCTAATAATGTGAAATACGCAACATTGATTGGTCGCTTACCTAATCTTTCATCAACATCGGGATGCTCTATTGGTGAAAGCATATTGACATTCTTTATATCTAATCCAGATACCGCTTTTTCTTTAATTTTGTCGATCACATCAAAAGCATCATCAAAATCTTTGAACATCGCTAGTATTCTATGTTTACTCATTTATGCGCCCTCCAATCCAGGATTTCCGGCCGATGGTGCGCCACCTGTATCTGATGACTTACTTTGTTGACCGCTACTTGAGGATAGTTTTTTCGCTTTTTCCTCTTCTTCAATTTCGTGCTGTAAGTGCATGGTTAACTCTTTAACCTCATACATCGAAACACAAGGAAACATCTTCACAAAAACTAAAAACAAGAATCCAAACCAACCAAAACTACCAAATACTATTGCCCATTCGACCACCGTTCCCCAGAGGATATCCCACTGATGTGGTTGGTGAGACATAGCTAACGTTGGCGCAACTATCATCCATCGTTCCACAAACATACCTACCTGAAGAACAATAGAGACGATAAACATCATTGGCATACTGCGCCTGAGTTTCTGAAAACACATCGAGAATGGTGCAATCATTCCGCAAAATATCATTAACCAAAATATTCCGGCATAAGGCCCGTATGCTTTATTTAGTAGCAATTCTTTGTCGTACATATTGTGTCCATACCAAGTTGCAGAGAACTCAATAAGATTTAAGTACGACCAAACCATTGCGATAGCAAAAGTTAACTTACATGTTTTTTCCATAATGTTAAGCGTCATATATTCTTCCATTCGGAAAAAATATCGTAAACATACAAACAATGTCATGATCGCAGCACATCCAGAATAAAGTGCGCCAGCAACAAAGTAGGGAGGAAAAGTTGTTACATGCCAACCTGGCATAATTGACATAGCAAAGTCAGAGGATACGATTGAATGAACTGAAATTGCCAAAGGAATTAGGAAACAGGCTAATAACATGTAGGTTCTTCTGAAATTTCGCCATTGACGATCATCACCACGCCAACCCATGCATAAAATTCCATATAACTTTTTACGCCATCCGGTAGTGTGGTCACGCAAAATAGCCATATCCGGGATCATACCGATAAATAAGAACAATGCAGATGATGAGAGATAAGTACTTATCGCAAACGCATCCCAAACAAGTGGTGATCTAAAATTTGGCCAAATGCCACGATCTGATACGTATGGTAAAACCCAATAAAGATTCCAGACTCGTCCCAAGTGAATCATCGGAAAGAAGCCAGCAGTCATTAGTGAGAATGTCGTCATTGCTTCAGCAAAACGATAAATCGGTTTTCGCCATTGGGCATGTATTATATGGAGTATTGCTGACAACAAAGTACCGGCATGACTCATACCGATCCAAAATACAAACGTCGCAATATACATATCCCACATATGTGGATTATTTAATCCGGCGCCACCAAGACCCATTTTGTATTGATAAATCTCTGCTGCAACTGCACATGCAAGCATAGCCAAACAAATAGCCATAGTGACCCAGTAAGCGAAACGTGGTTTTTGCATCGACGCTATAACATCAGCGTTTATGCGCGACCACTCCAGCTTTTCGTCAATTACCTTGTCTTCAATTACTTGACCCATGATATTTCCTTTTTATTTCTCAAATCACTCATTTTAAAGTTGTGATTTAAACCTCTGTATCTCTCACCCGTTCCAAATACATAATGGATGGATCCACATTTAACTCATCGAATACTCGATAACCCCTCACTTCCTGATTGGCTTTTTCTTTTTTCTGAGTAAATGGGCCACGTGCTACTTGGTGCTTTGACCATAATTTGCTGACTTGACTATTGGGATCCAATGTATCGCCAAATACTATTGCATTGGTCGGACAAGCTTGTGCACAAGCCGTTTGAAAATCACCATCTGCCTGCGCTCGCTCTTCACGCTCTGCTGTATCAACTGCGACTCTAACCCTTTGAATACAAAAAGTGCATTTTTCCATAACACCTTTATCACGCACACTCAAATCTGGATTCAACTGTTGATTTAAAGGTTCTGGCCAAGAGTCTTCGTAATAAGACCAAAAGTTAAAGTATCTAACTCTGAAGGGACAGTTATTACTGCAATATCGCGATCCAATACATCGATTGTATACTTGTGCGTTCAATCCGTCTGGTGTGTGATATGTTGCGGCAACGGGACAAACCGGTTCACATGTTGCTGCGCCACATTGTTGACATAACATAGGGATAAATTTTGCGCCCTGCTCCGGATAATCGGTTTCAATATCATCCCAGTAACGCTCTATCCGCATCCAATGCATTGCTTGCCCTTTTTCAAAACGCTCTTGACCAACTATGGCCAGATTGTTTTCTGCATAACAAGCAGTCGAGCAAGTATTGCAACCTGTACAAATATCTAAATCAATCGCCATTCCATAACGATGATCATATTCATGATGGCCACCCATTTCTGCATCACGACGAAAGTAAGAAAAATTTTCTAATATATTCTTAAGTGACATTATTAGGTCTCCTCTTCAGTACGACGTAGTGAATCAGCTGTGACCGTTCTGACAAATTGACGTCCAACCTGTACTTCGCTCGCACCCAATTTTACTAAGGTGGTATGTTTATGAAGATTAGTAATATTTACTCGAGTAGCATAAGTCGCTAACTCGCCGGTTTTTCTTTCCATAACTGGATTTAGAATCTTTAATGGATTAACACCGCGACCTTTTGCATAGCGCCCGTGATCCGTATGACCTTGACCTAGCGGTACCGCCACAGCGTCAGGATGGATACCCTTATGAACATAGACTTGCGCTTCAATACTGCCACTTGCTGAAGTTATGCGAATCATATCACCGTTCTTTACACCCAGTTCTTGTGCTTTTTTGGGATGCAATTCAGCCCAAGAGTCCCAAACCACCTTAGCAACTTGATCTGGCGCTTCTTGTAACCAAGGTAGATTTGCATGGCGGCCATCCCACATGCCCAATCGGGATGAAGGCACTAAATGCATTGGGTATGATGAATTTGTTCGTTGAGGCTTGAAGCGTAAATCAACTAATTTAGGTGATAACTCTGCTTTTTCACCTTTGGTTTTAATTACGCCCTTTTGCAATACACTGTGCCATAATTCTTCACCTTTGGCTCCAGCACTATTTGGCATATTTAAAACCGCCGCCTGAACAAAAGAATAATAATCCTTAAACTTCTCATGATCTTTGCTGCGTTGCTTAATCATGCTTAGCATAATATCTCCAAATCCACGCGTATCTTTGTGAATAGGCTCCATTAATGGTTGCTGTAAACTCATTAATGATTCATCAGCATTATTATATGCAGTTACATGCGTTCCCCAGTCTTCCATGCCAGAATAAATTGGCAAAACAAGATCTGCCCTAACAGTGGTTTCGTCTGGGAACATTGAAAACGCGACTTTAAAACCAACCCCAGATAAACCTTCATTTAATTGCAACACATCGGGGGCTGTGTAAACTGGATTGGCATTGTAGGTAAATAGCACATCCAATTTTTTATCACGCAATGCTTTCGCTAGTAATAAAAGATCTTTTGAACCACCCTGTTTAGCTCGCAAACTTTTTTCAGGAAATTTACTTGAGGCTTCAATGGTTTTTCCAACATTTCCTAAAACAAGATTAAGCAGCATAACTGACGCAACAGAATCGTAACCATTTTCGTGATTTTCCGTTGATGCACCGGCAATAACTAAGCTGGGTGCTCGCTCAGTTAACAGAGCAGCAATGCGCTTGATTCGATTAACATTTATTCCTGTGATTTTTTCAACCGTTTCAAGTGAATATTGTTTTAAAGCACCCCTAACACTACTTGGCACTTCTGCTAAATTCCATCCTCGGTCAATGATGAAATTTGCAATTCCGAGTGCCAGTGCGCCTTCTGTTCCGGGATTAGCTGGTTGCCACAAATCAGCATTTGCACCAGTTAATGTCATTTTTGGTTCAATTTGAATTAATGTGCCACGCTTTCCTTTTCTAAATTTGGCATATTCACCCATATAGTGAACTGGAGTTATCCACGTTCCAAGGAAATCAGCACCAAATGATAGGACAACACCCGCTTTGTCAAAATTTAGTCTGGGCATCTCATCACCCAACATATCCCGACAAACTGCACTCCAAACTGAGGTATTTACCACCTCATGGACATAATGATTTTTTGAGCCAACTTGTTTTAAAAACTCATCGACAATCACAGATTGATGTCCACTGATAGTGCCAGTCATAAATCCAACTCTATCGCCTTTCACACCAGAACTTGGGCCGACTTTTTTACTTAACTCAGCCATTGCGTCTTCCCAACTAATTGCTTGAAGACGACCATTCTTCCGCATCATTGGCGAAGTGATACGATCAGGATTGTAATGGCCTTGAAGACCCGCTTGCCCCATTAAACAGGTGTTCCCTTTATTAATAGGTGACTCAGGATTACCTTCAAGCTTTAAAACTCTGCCTTCTCGAACACGACCGTGTAAACCACAACCCGCTTCACATTGTGTGCAAGTTGAGGCATACCAAACACCGATACCGGGAATGACATATTCTTCAGGCATTAGATAGGAAACGACTTCTTCCTTCCCTTCTTCCAATGTCACAGTTGTAGGCATATCACATCCAGCTACTGCTGTACCTGCGCCGCCCCAACCGAGCATCTTTAAAAATTTTCTTCGATTAACTTTTACGTTACTCATGTTCTTCACCGTTAGATTGTTGAGCGTTTAACGTTGTTACTTATGGCATTTCCAGCAGTCACCTGGACCACCATTATCTTGATGACAGCGTCGGCAAAAACCCATATTCAGCGGTTTCTTTTTTTCTGCTACCGTCATTGCTCGAATCTCGCCATGACATAATCCACAAACTTGTTGAACATCTTCAACTGGAAAATCCGCATTAAACACAAATTTTCGTATGTGCTTTTCGTGTGTAAAATGAACGTAGTCAGGTACGTCATGCACTTTTTTCCAACGTGGCGATTCTCCCTTTTCCCAATATTCCGTGAGTTTTTTAATTCTCGGACGATCAGTTGCGATAATCTTGTGACAGCCCATACATTTACTTGTCGGTGGAATTCCTGCGACCTTGCTACGACGAGCATATGTATGACAATACATACAATTGATTTTCATATCATTGACGTGACGGTCATGTGGAAATTCAATTGGCTGCGGAACTGTTGGGCTTTCATGTGTTCCAACGGGTGGCTTTATGTGTGCTGGAACAGGTAATTCAGCGTAGCTATTTACTGGCAAGAACATAACGGCAAGAGCCAACATACTCAAACTGAGTAATTGTTTCATTGTCATTGTCTTCATCCTTAATCGACCTCTTAAACTTCTATCGAGGAGCTGAAGCACTAATTTGTTTTTTAATTGCATCTCCCACCCTCAAAATGGTTTTTAGTTCTTTTTAGTTTTTCACTTTCAGCAGAAAACTAAAAAGCCGAGTCACCAAAAAAAATTGGTAACTGCCATGATTTAATAATGAACTGACCATACAATTTACAGCACTTGTACAATCAAAATTAGGAATTCAAAGGAACAAAAAATTTGACATTTTTTGATCGAATGAGCCTCCCCTCTACATTCAACAAAATAAAACTCCATAAGAGTTTTCTAATAAAAAATCTATTTTTGGTAATCAACAGATTTAATGTGGAGCCTGATGCTAGACTATGTCTATCTGAATTGTCAACGGAAACTGTCAATTATATAAGTGCAAATTTCTTACGGTTTTTTTTAAATCATTAATAGAAAATACCCGCTGATAATTATGTCAAAACTTTGCCGCCGCAACCCCTAAAACACTACAATAGCAGGATAACGTCGCTAATCTGTTACTTGAAGACAAAAATCTTACTTAAATTTTGATCGGGGAATTTTTACAAAAGAAAACCGATTTGGTTAATACGTATTACGTGCTTTCAAAAAAATTATGCCAAAAATAATTTTATGATTTTTTTATATGGGATTGTCACAATCGATGAACTCATACTCAATAGAATATTTATCCGCCAAAAAACGCCCCAATGCCTGAACTCCATAGCGTTCCGTTGCATGATGACCTGCCGCATAAAAATCCACGCCAGTTTCCTGGGATATATGAAAGGTTTGCTCAGATACTTCACCAGTTAAAAAAGCATCAACATTATTTTCAATTGCGCATTCAAAAAATGATTGCGCCCCACCGGAGCATATTGCCAACCGATGAATCGCTTTATCTTTCGTCGCGCTAAGATGAATTGGTTCTCGTAGTAGTTTTTCTCTAATTTGCACACTCAATGCAGAAGAACTAACTGGCTCACTAAATTCACCAATGACGCCAATCGCTTCTTTAGAAGGACCAAACCACGATTTTATCGTTAAGTTAAACAAATTCGCTAACTGCACATTGTTTCCATATATAGGATGGCCATCTAACGGCAAATGATAGGTGATCAAACTAACATCAGCGGATAACAACGCTTTTATTCGGTTTTTTTTTATTCCAACAATGGGCCCCGGCTCGCCACGCCAAAAATACCCATGATGCACCAAAATTGCGCACGCTTCTTTCTCAATCGCGTTATCAATCAATTCTTGAGACGCTGTCACTCCGACAACTAACTTATTAATCTGATCACGCCCTTGAACTTGCAGACCATTTGGACAGTAATCAGTAAATTTCTCAATCTCCATTACTTCATTTGCGCAGGAAACCAACTCACTAAGCATAACCATAGCTCAACCCCCATTATCTATAATGATTACATTTTCAAAAAATCAAACTCAACCAAGAAACGTAGAACAGATTGGTTAAAATCTTCATTAAACCTAAGAAAAAGCAGTTGAAAACGATTTATAGCACAAGCTTTTGATCTGCTAGCACTTTCAAAAAATGCACGCTTAACCTAAGGGTGAAACTAAGATTTTTTCAAAACACTACCAAATCAATATCTTGCACTCTAAATTCGTTTTCAACTGCTTTTTCTAGGTTAAACCAATTAATTTTTTACTGTATACTCAAATAACAATTTTTTCAGTTGTGCAATTATAACCAGTCAGGATGCTTACCCATCACAACTTTACCTGAAAAAGAAAAGTCATTGCATCATTATCAATCAAAAGTGACTCACTAAACTAAAATTTTCAATCCAAAAAATGGACACTTTAAAAACACTTGTAAAATTCACACTCATCGGAATCGTATCTGCAATAGTAGTGCTTTTTTTTACACAGAATCGCACAACCTCAACAGGCTCTGTCACATTTAATGAAGTCAGTGTTGAGAGCGCAAAATCATTAGCAAACGAAAGCCGCCAATCCAACCAATCTACAGCGTCTTACTCAAACGCGGTAAAAAGTGCGTCACCTGCTGTGGTCAACATATTTACCGCAAAGGTTGTTGCACAGAGAAGACCACGCTTATATGACGACCCATTGTTTAAACATTTTTTCGGCGACCAAGGGCGCAGCATCCCACGCAAACGCTTAGAAACCAGCCTGGGCTCCGGGGTAATCATTAGCGACAAAGGTTATATTATTACTAATAATCACGTTATTGATGGTGCGGATGAAATTCAAGTTGCGCTTAAAGATGGAAGGTCCGTACAAGCAAAAGTCGTTGGCACTGATCCGGAATCTGACTTGGCAGTTTTATATATTCAGGAAAAAAACTTGCCATCAATCACTCTCGGTCAATCTGAGGCCATTGAGATTGGAGATGTTGTTCTCGCAATAGGCAACCCATTTGGTGTTGGACAAACCGTTACCATGGGCATTGTTAGCGCCACCGGCAGAGATCGACTCGGATTAAGTACATTTGAAAATTTTATTCAAACCGATGCTGCGATCAATCCAGGCAACTCAGGAGGTGCCTTGATCAACGCCTATGGACACCTAATTGGAATCAACACTGCAATTTATTCTCGCTCTGGCGGCTCTCAAGGTATTGGCTTTGCAATACCCATAAACAATGCAAAAGAAGTAACGGAACAAATCATTCAGTTTGGACACGTTGTTCGTGGCTGGATTGGAATTGAAATTCAAAATATTTCAACGGAGCTCGCTGAATCATTTGGATTAAACGACACAGCAGGAGTAATTATTGCCGGTGTTTTGAATAATGGCCCAGCAGCTAAAGCGGGATTACGACCCGGTGACATTTTATTAGAAATTAACCAACAAAAAGTTATCGACGGAAAACATGCCATTAATTTGATTTCTCGAACCACCCCAGGCACTGAAGGAAAATTAAGAGTCTTGAGAAATGGAAAACAAACTGAGTTTAGTGTTGTGACGAGTGAGAGGCCGAGAGTTCAGTAACAGGTAACAACAAAAATTAAATGACTTACTGAATAAAAATAATGTGGGATTTGTTTACCCTGGACCGAGCAAACTAAAAAGCAAGCACAGCAGTTACAATATAATCTTATTAGCTATCTGGCTTAGAAGGCTTATTTAAATTCTCTTCGTCTGCTTCAGCTTGATTAAATTCCTTCTCCAATTCTTCATCAAAAGCTGACTGCTCTCTTGATTGCGCAGCATTATCCTCCCCTTGATGATGCTCTGACTCGTATTCCGATTCATAAAAAACCTCATCGTCTTCAACTTCATCTTCGTCATCTTTTTCAAAGTTCTTCGCGAAAAACAACCCAGCTTCAAATAACAATATCATCGGAATCGCTAATAACGTTTGTGATATTGCGTCGGGCGGCGTTAACAACATCGCAAATACAAACACTGAAACAATTATGTAAGGCCGCTTGGCCTTTAAGCTAGCCGTATTTGCTATCCCAGCCCACACTAATACAATCACTAAAATTGGCACTTCAAATGCCAAGCCAAAAGCAAAAAACATTTTAAGGACAAAATCGAGATACTTGCTGATATCCGTCATAATCGCGACGCCATCAGGCGCAACACTGGTAAAAAAACCAAACACCAATGGAAATACAATAAAATAAGCGAATACACCGCCCAAATAAAACAATGCGGTACTGGACGCAAGCAAAGGTAACGCTAATTTCTTTTCATGTTGATACAATCCTGGCGCAACAAAACCCCAAAATTGATACAACACCATAGGCATTGCTAGAAATACTGATAAAACTAATGTTAACTTAAACGGCGTAAAGAAGGGTGATGCAACATCTGTCGCAATCATCGAGCTATCGTCGGGCAAATGAGCCATTAAAGGTTGAGCCAATATTTCATACAAATCATTGGCAAAATAAATCATTGATAGGAACAAGCCAATAACAACAGCAATGATACGAAGCAACCTATCTCGTAATTCTACAAGATGGGCAACTAATGGTAATTCGGATGTGTCAGATTTTGGATTTGCCATGTTTTTTATTTATTACTAGCAACTTTTTTATCCGGCGTTTCACTTTCACCGCTAGCTTGATTTGATACTACAGGTTTGGATGCATCCGCCACTTGGTCTTCTGTGTGTTGATCCTGTGTTTTTGTCGTCACTGCGGGCTTAGATAAGTCAACATTCGTATGGCGTTCCACTATTTGCTTTTGCTCATCTAACAAATTCTGTAACTGCTCAGCTTTATCCACTTCACGCTGAATTTCACTTTTAACAGAAGTCGCAATACGTCTAAATTGGCCAACCCAATATCCAATTTTTTTCACCATACCAGGAAAACGCTCTGGACCGACAACAATCAGAGCGACAACCGCTATTAGGATAATTTCCCAAAATCCAATATCAAACATAATTCATATACATCAGAATGTAGCTGGCCATATTTAACAATTCAGCAATTTATTTTTTAACTTCTTCGTTTTTTGTAACTTCAACATCAATTACATTGTCGTTCTTTTTACTATCGATACGTTGATCCACAGGTTTTTTGTCAGCCGCTTCTTCGCCATCAGACATGGCTTTTTTAAATCCTTTAACCGCTGAACCTAAGTCACTACCCATATTCCTGAATTTTTTTGTACCAAAAATCAATAATACGATTGCTAATACTATTAATAATTGCCAAATACTAATACCGCCCATAACAAACTCCTCAGTTCATATTTTAATAACACTTCCAAACCTTAATTATTGTGGAAAACTGTTAGTCCTCTGCATACATCACTGATAACACGACAATTGACTTAATTTTGGGGCTTCGCAGACTTATCTTTGCAGGATTATTTACGTTAGTCGGCTAGTTAAGTCAATGTGTTAATCAAAAACACCTTTATTCTACAGCAGATTGCCCATTTCCAGTGCCATTATCCTAGAAAAACCTAACTTGTGCTAATAGAGTATTTCTTAGGCGTATTCTTTTTGAGAATCAAATCCAGTTGGTACAAAAATACATCTATTCTTAGCAGATCCATTAGCTTACACTTAATTTACATAAAGGTTAAAGAGCGCTATCCGATATGCAAAATATGAATACGAGACCAGTTAATATCGATATATTAATTAACCCTAAATTAGTGGGCGAAATATAGGTAAATTTCTTATGGAACTTAATGAAATCCAACAAAAAATACTTAAACCGTTTGTTGATAAAACAATCGAGACGCTGGATCAAATGACTAACCTAAAAGCGTATGCTGGGGAAGGCTTTGTCGATGATTTGGATAAATTCCGCTTCAAAGGTTATGCAGTAGTTGCAGAAACAGAGGGCGCCATTACGGGTAAAATTTTAATGCACCATTACGTCGAAACCGCGCTGGAAATTGGCAATAAAGTGCGCGCAGAATTACTCGATGAAGATACCGCTTACACTGAATTAAATGAAGACATGGGCGATGCGCTTGCAGAATTTGGCAATACCGCCATCGGCTTGGCAATGAGCGACTTATTGAGCTCCGACTTAGGCATTACGTTTAAACCACCCTATTTTTTTAATGACACGAAAAAAGTAGATCAACTCATGGAAAATGTAACTGAAATCATTTCAGTCCCCATACATGTTGATGATATCGGTCGATTTTACTTTAATTATTTGGTTCACGGCGAAGAAAAAAGTAACATGTTAGCAAGCGACGCAAAGATCCTCATAGTCGACGATATGAAAATGATTCGCAGCTCAATGAAGAGTTATTTGAAAAAACTAGGTTACTCTAGATTTGTCGAAGCTGTGGATGGACAAGATGCGGTAGAGAAACATGCGACGGAAGAACCAGACTTCATTTTCATGGATATTGTTATGCCCAATCTTCAAGGTAATGAAGCACTAAAGCTCATTCGAGAAAATGACAAAAACGTTCCCATCGTAATGCTGACATCCGTCAATGATGATGACATCATGGGTAGCTGTGAAAAAGAAGGCATCAAAGGTTATATCTTAAAACCACTAACCCGTGAAACTGGACCTGAAACCTTAGCAAAGATGCTTGCTGCATAATTTTTATAGTGCAAACAATTATTCGCCCTGTAATAACTTATTATAGGGCTTTATTTTTTCCGAGATGCCTTTTCCTCTATACCCGATTGACCAAAACGTTTCTCTAATTCAATTAAAATTTCTTTTGGCTCTATCCCTTTTTCAACCAGCATAACCATGGTATGAAACCATAAATCAGCCGTTTCATAAATAATATCAGCCTTATTCCCATCTTTTGCAGCAATAATCGTCTCCGCCGCTTCCTCACCAACTTTTTTTAAAATTGAATTTAGCCCCTTATGATACAGGCTCGAAACATAGGAACTAGAAGGATCAGCTTGCTTACGGTCTTGCAGGATTTTTGTTAAGTCTTCAATCGTATTATTCATTTGGTTTATAAATATCTTTGGGATTCTTTTTCACTTTGTCAATTGACTGCCAATGGTCATTCTCTAATTTTTTAAAAAAACAAGACTCACGACCAGTATGACAAGCAATACCACCCACTTGATTTATTTTAATTAGCACAACATCGTTATCACAATCAATTCTAATTTCTTTAATGTTTTGAAAGTGACCTGACTCCTCACCTTTATGCCATAATTTATTTCGTGATCGAGACCAGTAAACTGCCTGCCCTTTAGCAACACTTGACTCTAACGACTCTCGATTCATCCAAGCAAACATTAATATTTTGTTGGTTTGATCATCCTGAGCAATGACAGGCACCAATCCATTCTCATCCCATTTAATTTCATCCAACCAACTCATAACCGAACTTCTATGCCAGCGTCATGCATCGTTTTTTTTGCTTCAGCTATGGAATATTCAGCAAAATGAAAAATACTAGCAGCAAGCACTGCATCTGCCTTGCCTTCTATTACCCCCTCAACCAAATGCTGCAAATTCCCAACACCACCGGATGCAATTATCGGAACATTTACCGCTTCACTAATGGCTCTAGTTAGAGGTAAATCAAATCCTATTTTGGTTCCATCCCTATCCATACTCGTTAAGAGAATCTCACCAGCACCCAAGGCCACCATTTTTTTCGCCCATTCAATCGCATCAAGTCCGGTGGGCTTTCGGCCCCCATGGGTAAAAATTTCCCACCTTAGCGGCTCACCCTCCTGACTGACTTGTTTTGCATCTATAGCGACAACAATACATTGGGAACCAAATTTTTCTGCCGCTTCTTTCACAAAATCTGGATTAAAAACCGCTGCCGTATTTATTCCAACTTTATCTGCACCTGCATTAAGCATGCGCCTAACATCATCTACTGTTCGAATCCCCCCACCTACCGTTAGTGGAATAAAAACTTCACTGGCAACAGACTCTACAACATGAATAATGGTGTCTCGATCATCAGAACTGGCGGTGATATCTAGAAAGGTAATTTCATCAGCACCTTGCTCATTGTAGCGACGTGCCACTTCTACCGGATCACCTGCATCCCGTATATCGACAAAGTTAACACCTTTTACAACACGGCCGTTGTCAACATCCAAACAAGGTATAATTCTTTTTGCTAATCCCACAACAACTCTTTCATATTATTTAACTGGCAACATAGGACTGAGCTTCTTTATAATCCAATGTTCCTTCATAAATGGCACGTCCAGTAATGACACCAACAATGCCTTCGTCTTCAACTTCATGCAATGCTTTGATATCTTCCATATTGGTCACACCACCTGATGCAATCACTGGAATACGTATGGCTTGAGCTAGCTTTACTGTCGCTTCAATATTTACCCCAGTCATCATACCATCGCGACCAATATCAGTATAAATAATGGCTTCAACGCCCATTTCTTCAAATCGTTGCGCCATGTCGATTACATCGTGATTTGATAACTTTGACCATCCGTCCGTGGCAACCTTGCCATCTTTGGCATCAAGACCCACGATAATATGCCCCGGAAATTCAGCACACAGATCTTCAACAAAATGCGGCGCGGTAATCGCCTTTGTTCCAATGATGACGTATCGCACACCCACATTTAAATAGTTTTGCACGGTTTCTTCATCTCGAATTCCACCGCCAATTTGAATATCTAATTCCGGAAATTTGCGACTTATTTTATCAATCACTTCTCCATTTACGGGACGTCCAGCAAAAGCACCATTTAAATCTACCATGTGCAATCGCTTTGCTCCCATCTCAACCCAACGAGACGCTGCTTCTATCGGGTCTTCATCATAAATTGTTGCATCATCCATTTCTCCTTGACGCAAACGAACACACTTACCATCTTTTAAATCAATCGCAGGTATCACTAACATTTTCAGTTGTCTCCATTCCAACGTGCAAAATTAGCCAACAACATTAATCCAGCATTATGACTTTTTTCAGGATGAAACTGCACTGCAAAAATATTTTCCCTTGCTATCGCTGCCGCAAAGGAAACGCCATATTCTGTTAATCCACTAATAGCACTTTTATCTTGACTGTCAACATAAAAACTATGGACAAAATAAAATCGGCTATTATCGTCTATACCACGCCATAGATAATGGGGAGATAATTGTTTTACTTGATTCCATCCCATATGGGGAATTTTTAATTTTTCTTTACCATCCGATGAGGACAAGTTGTCACCAAAATACTTTACATTTCCAGGAAACAAACCCAGACAATCAACACCATTATTTTCTTCACTGTGCTCCATCATTGCTTGCATGCCAACACAAATCGCTAAAAACGGTTTTTCCGACGCAACTTGAACAATCGTTTCGATTAAATCTTGTTGTTTTAATCCCGCCATGCAATCTCGCATTGCACCAACCCCAGGAAACACAACTCTATCCACAGATTTAATTTTATTTGGATCGTCTGTAATAATGACTTTGCTCTTATCAACTGCGCGAGCAACCGCCTTTGCTGCTGAATGTAAATTCCCCATTCCGTAATCTATTACTGCAATACTACTCATTTTGTCTTACAAACTACCTTTAGTAGATGGAATATTATTTTCTGCTCGATTATCTATGGTAAGCGCCATACGTAATGCTCTACCAAATGCTTTAAACATAGTTTCTGCTATATGGTGTGAATTCCTTCCTCGAATATTATCGATGTGCAACGTCGTGAAAGAATGATTTACGAATCCTTGATAAAATTCGTAAAATAATTCGGTTTCAAATGACCCAATTGAACCGGTTGGAAAATTCACATGGTACTCCAGCCCAGGGCGCCCAGAAAAATCAATGACTACTCGAGTCAATGCTTCATCTAAGGGAACATAGGCATACCCATAGCGAACAATACCTTTTTTATCTGAAACGGCTTTGTTAAACGCCTGGCCAAGTGTTATTCCGATATCTTCCACTGTGTGATGACCATCTATATGTAAATCACCTTTGGCATTTATGGCTAGGTCAATTAATCCATGTCGAGCGATTTGATCGAGCATATGCTCCAAGAAAGGCACACCCGTATTAAATTTAGCATCGCCATTTCCATCCAAATTCACTTCAACCGTAATTTGGGTTTCCAAGGTGTTTCTGGATATACTCGCACTTCGACTTGTCATATTACGTTATTCTCAATCATTGCATTCATTACTATAAATCAAATTAGTTTTTTAAATCATGTGGCTTTTGCTGCATACGATATTCTGCAGATCTTGCATGCGCGGTCAAACCCTCACCTCGCGCAAACGGAGAAGCGATTACACCCAACTCAGCTGCGCCTAATACTGAACACATAATCAAACTAGATCTTTTTTGAAAATCATAAACACCCAATGGGGAACTAAAACGCGCCGTGCGTGATGTCGGTAATACATGATTCGGGCCAGCACAATAATCACCAATCGCTTCCGCCGTATAACGACCCATAAAAATTGCACCTGCATTACGAATCTTCTTTACATATTCTTGCGGATCACTCACAGACAACTCCAAATGCTCCGGAGAAATATAATTTACCACCTCTGCCGCTTCATCCAAGTCATTAACCAAAATCAGGGCGCCGCGATCAGTCAACGACTTTTCAATGATAGATTGCCGCTCCATTTGTGGCGCTAATTTTTGGATACTATTGTTAACCGCTATTAGATAATCTGCATCGTCGGTAACCAAAATTGATTGCGCATCTTCATCATGTTCCGCTTGAGAAAACAAATCCATCGCTATCCAGTCGGGATCTGTTTTGCCATCACATACAACTAATATTTCCGATGGGCCTGCAATCATGTCAATACCAACGGTGCCGTATACCATACGTTTAGCCGTTGCCACATAAATATTTCCAGGTCCCACAATTTTTGCTACGGCTGGGATTGTTTCTGTTCCATAAGCTAACGCAGCAACAGCTTGTGCACCACCAATTGAAAAAACACGATCAACACCCGCTATTGCAGCAGAAGCAAATACCAAATCATTAATTTCATGATCGGGCGTTGGAACGACCATAATTAATTCTTCCACACCAGCCACTTTCGCAGGAATTGCATTCATTAACACAGACGAGGGATACGCTGCTTTTCCACCAGGAACGTAAAGCCCAACTCTATCAATTGGCGTAACCTGCTGCCCCAGCTTTGTGCCATTCTCTTCCGTATAACTCCAAGATTCTTGTTTTTGATGCTGATGATAGTCTTGGATTCGTTGAGCGGCTTTTTCTAGTAATTTTTTTGTATCTGAGTCTATCGAGTTTACACTTTGTTGAAGTCTATCTTGTGTAATTTCAAATTCTTCACTGGCTTTAAAATTAGTCCGATCAAATCGGTTGGTGTATTCCAATATCGCTTCATCACCACGCAAACGAACCTGACTTAGGATATCTTTCACTGTTGTAAACACAGCGTCATCTGAAACGCCTTCCCAAGCGATTAACGAATTTAATTCTGCCCAGAAATCGCTAGATTTAGATGACAATTGTTTAATATCAATCATGTTATGCTCTATTTCACTTTTGTCGATCTGAATCGTTCAGCTCAACCGCTTCACTCATTTGCTTAATAAACGTTTTCACCATTTGGGACTTCGTTTTCAACGACGCCTTATTGACAATTAATCGCGAGCTAATATCAGCGATATGTTCCAACGGTTCTAATCCATTCGCACGCAATGTATTACCTGTATCAACTAAATCAACAATGACATCTGCTAAACCAACTATAGGCGCCAATTCCATTGAACCGTATAACTTAATGACTTCAACCTGCTCACCTTTGCTCGCATAATATTTTCTGGCAGAATGAACAAACTTTGTCGCCACACGTAATCTTGAAATTGGTTTTTGTTGGTCTGGTTTTCCGGCGACCATCAATTTACATCTAGCGATGCTTAAATCTAACGGCTCATATACACCGTCACCACCATGCTCCATCAAAACATCTTTTCCTGACACACCCAAGTCTGCCGCGCCATATTCGACGTAAGTTGGTACATCAGATGCCCGCACGATAACTAATTTTATGTGTTCTAAATTCGTATCCAAAATTAACTTGCGACTAGTTTCCGGATCATCGATTGGATAAATCCCCGCGTGTTTTAACAAAGGTAATGTATCTTTAAATATGCGCCCCTTTGAAAGCGCAATCGTTAGTTGATTATTCATTTTTAATATTTAAGCCGGCACTCGTTGAATACTCGCACCTAGCATTGAAAATTTTTCCTCAATTCGTTCGTAACCTCGATCAATATGATAAACCCTTTCCATGGAGGTATCACCATCAGCTACCAACCCCGCTAACACCAAACTCGCAGAAGCACGCAAATCAGTTGCCATGACTGGCGCTGCCGTGAGTTTTTCTACACCTTTACAAATCGCCATGTTGTTTTCCAGACGAATATTCGCGCCCATGCGCTGTAACTCTTGCACATGCATAAAACGATTTTCAAATATGTTTTCTGATATCATCGCAACACCAGACGCAACACAATTTAATGCAGTAAACTGAGCTTGCATATCAGTGGGAAATGCTGGATGAGGTGCCGTCACTATATCAACCGACTTAGGACGCTGATTATTCATGTTTAATTTTATCCAATCATTTCCGCACTCAATCTCTGCACCCGCTTCTCGCAGTTTTGCCAGCACCGCTTCAATCAAAAGTGGCTGCGTTTCACGAATAACGATTTTACCACCTGTTATTGCTGCACCAACAAGATAGGTCCCTGTTTCTATTCTATCAGGTAATACAGTATGTTCTGTGCCGGACAAACTTTTCACGCCATTTATTGTAATAGTTTCAGTACCAGCTCCATCTATTTTAGCGCCCATCTTAATTAAACAATTTGCCAAATCCAAAACTTCTGGTTCTTTTGCGGCATTTTCTAATATGGTGGTCCCTTCCGCCAAACACGCTGCCATCATTAGGTTTTCAGTTCCGGTTACCGTGACAATATCGAGATAGATTGTTGTACCAACTAACTTTTTAGCTTTGGCAGTAATATAACCACCAGAAACCGAAATTTCTGCGCCAAGCGCTTGCAATCCTTTTATATGTAAATTAACTGGACGAGACCCAATGGCACATCCACCCGGCAATGAAACAACCGCTTCTCCAAACCTAGCCAATAAGGGACCTAATACCAATATTGAGGCACGCATGGTTTTCACTAAATCATAAGGCGCTTCAAGCTTGTCCAGAGAGGATGAATTAATTTCGACGGACATTTTGTCGCCAACCATAATTTGAACGCCCATTTGACCGAGCAATTCCATCATCGTTGTCACGTCCTGTAAATGCGGAATATTTCTTACGAGCATGGGAGTCTCCGCCAATAACGTTGCTGCTAATATTGGCAAAGCTGCGTTTTTAGCGCCGGATGCTTGAATCTCGCCGTTTAATCGAGATCCCCCTGTGATAACAAGCTTGTCCATGATCCATTAAATATATAGAAATATAATTAATAATAAAGAGTTTTATTTGAAGGGCTTCGATTCCAAAAATGAATATTCATTATCTAAGACTAACTTAGTGAATCATCACCATTTTCCGCCCATTGTGCATTGGTGTATGCCTTTATTGAAAGCGCGTGAATCGTTCCATTGGTGATATTATCACCTAGTGTTGCGTAAACCATTTTTTGCTGCTGAAGCATACTCTTGCCATCAAATTCATCACTCACAACGATGACACTGGCATTGCAACCATCACCAAGTACTTTAACTTTTGATCCAGGAATACCGGTTTCGATCATTTGTTTAATATCGATATCAGCCATAGTTTTTTTGTGTCTATATTAGTATAAGAATGAGTAGTTTAACATATCAACATATTTTAGAATATTAGTTTGATATTATGACAATATAAAGGTTTGAATTAATTTTGGACCCTAACTTTGATACCGCTAACTAGAAAAACAGAGACGGCATTTTCAAATTACGTCGTCTGATTGTGACAGTTTGAGAATACCTTCCAAGTTTGAAACCTTCGCCAAGCCAACCAGTTTCTCTGGCACATTCCTGAAAATTATTCCAGATGGTGAACTATTTCCTTGTTTTATCAATAACACCATTAGGGCTAAACACGAACTATCCGCATAATTGACTTGCTTAAAATCTATCTCACTAATATTTTCAGAAAACAAAAATTTGGAATTCAATGCGATGTTAACCGTTTCGTGAATTACGTCCCCAACAAAAGCAACTTTACTTTCACTGAGCTTCTCCACTGTTAGAGTTGATTGATGATTCATTACCGATTTTTTGTCGCTAGCTTTTTAATTAATCCATCAATCCCAATTCGCTTAATTTGTCGGGAAAAGCTCGTTCTATAATTTGCAATTAAACTTATCTCATCAATTTTCACATCATACACTTTCCACTCACCATTCACTTTATGAAGATCATAATCAATCGGAATGGGAAATCCACCACCTTGTTTAATCTCTGAACGCACAGTCACATCGTCAGATGATTCACTATCTCGCATAGGTAAGTAATCTATTTTTTGATCTGAATACTCAGTCAAAGAAGTCGCGTAGGTTCGAATAAGCAATGATTTAAATTCTTCGATAAAATCATTCTTTTGCGTCGCGTTAGCTTTTCGCCAATGACGACCCATGGTCCATTTGGCCATTTTCTCAAAATCAAAATGTGGAATCAATAATTCGTTTATCAATTGATGAACGTGTTTTGAATCCTTTTTTATTAAATCTTTATCTGCTTTCAGGCGAGAAATCGTTTCACTTGCAACAGACATCACCAATTTTTTAGGTTCTTCTACATTTGCAGCAACAACAGATATGTAACTCAATAGCAAAATAAGCAAACAACATAAAGTCACTCTTTTTACCATCATTGATATTCCCCTGTAACCTGCTCTAACATTGCAATTTGCATATTATATTGATAAACCAAAGATAGATAATCTGTATATGTGGTCACATACGCTGTGAACGCGGTAACCAACTTATCCACTGGCTCCAAACCAGCCTCAAAATCAGTATAACTACTAATCATCCATTTTCTGGCAAATTTTGCGCTCTTTTTCATTGCATTTAATGCTTTATTATACGCATGCGCCTGATGATAACTTTCTTCAACCTGATATGGAATACCACGTTTTGCAAAGTTATCTTTCGCCAACAAAGCATTTAATTCGGCTTGCGCTTGTTTTATTTTTGCGTTTTGCACACCACCTGCCCACTCCCACTGTACGCCAACTATCGGTGTCGTACCAGTGTCATTAAATGGATCATAAATATGGGGATTATCGACACGATCTCTTAATGGGGAATAAGATAACATCCCCACTATCCCAGCATACAAGTTAGGTTTTTTCATGGAATGATTTGCTTTGATTAATGCTCGTTGCGCTTTTAAACCATGATTTAGCTGCTTCATTTCAGGGCGCTCAGTCATGGCTTTTTTCTGTAAATCTATTAATACCAATTTTGGTAAATCAAGCGGGATCAAATTCTTTTCAGCAAGGACGACATTTTCAGATTTATCATATCCCATTAATACTTTTAATCCACCTACAGCAACCTCTTCTAATGCTTTTGCTCTGACAATATAACTTTCCGCCAGGGATTGTGCTGATTCCATTGCAAATAAATCTGACTGTGTAACGTCTCCTTCATCGTCTTCCAGCTGAGCTTCGATTGACTCTTTTGCATTACTGATTCGTTTTTTTGTGTCCACTAAAAACAATCGCGTATTTTTCGCTGTTAAGTAGCCATAATACGCGCGCTTTGTATCGTAAATCGTAGCACCCCGCTGAATACGAACGTCTTGTGTTTTTATCGCTATATTATGTTTTGCTGCGATACTATAATTTTCGATTTTACCAAAGGTTTTTAATGGCTTAATGATTCCATATTGAAGATAAAACCACGGCGAAAGTCCATCACCCAACGTAAATCTGTCATCACGAAACTGACATTCCTGGGCGGACCCACAACTTCCTTCTTTAAATGGCCCACCATCCAACCCCGGGGAAAACCCAACAAATGAATTTGCTGAAAAAGTAATATCATCACTACCTTGCGCTTCATCAAGCAAAGCACGAGCATGCTGTACATAAGCTTGTTTTTCACTGATTCTTGCATCGGAACTTAACGCATTATTGATAGCATCTTTTAACGTTAATCCTTCAACTGCATAACTGTTTTTTCCAACTACAAAAGCGACAAAAAATATTAATACTATTCTATTCATCACCCGAAGCCTTGCTAAACAAGAACTGACCTAGCACTTGTTCAAGCACCATTGCTGATTGAGCGAGTTTAATTTTATCGCCGGATTTTAACACTGCGTCTTCGCCACCGGCCTCTAAGGATATGTATTGCTCTCCTAATAATCCTGCTGTGTATATGCTTGCACCGGTATCAGTTGGCAAATTATTATATTGACTCGATATACTGAAAGTTACAACCGCCTCAAATGTATTCGTATTTAAACTAATTTTACTGACTTCACCTATGCGGACACCAGACATCATTACTGGCGCTCTCACTTTTAAACCACCAACATTTGAAAACTCAGCTTGCAACTTATACCCTTCTCCAACGGAGAAACCACTTAAATTTGATACCTTTAATGCTAAGACGAGTAAGGCAATTATTCCAAACACGGCAAATGAACCCACCGCTAATTCTAATTTCATCTTATTCGACATTGCCTATGCGCCTCCAAACATTAACGCAGTTAATATAAAATCTAACCCTAGTACTGCAAAAGCAGTGTGAACAACCGTTCGCGTTGTAGCTCGACTGACACCCTCAGTTGTTGGTGTCGCGTCAAAACCTTCAAAAACCGCAATCCATGTTGCGACCAACCCAAATACAAAACTTTTTATCACACCATTGTAAATGTCATTGTATAAATCTACGTTTGCTGACATTTGCGACATAAATGCACCTGCATCAACTCCTAACCATATAACACCAACCACATAGCCGCCAAATATTCCCACTGCACTAAACATTGCAGCTAAAAGTGGCATTGATATAAGTCCCGCTAAAAACCGAGGTGCGATGACTTTTTTATAAGGATCTACCGCCATCATTTCCATTGCCGGCAATTGCTCTGTGACTTTCATCAATCCAATTTCTGCGGTCAACGCGGAACCGGCCCGTCCAGCAAAGAGCAAAGCCGTTAACACTGGTCCCATTTCACGCACCAGCGACAATGCCACCATTTGCCCCAGAGATTCTTCGGCGCCAAAATCAACTAAGGTATTATAACCTTGAAGTCCAAGCACCATGCCAACGGTTAAGCCGGATACAACAATGAGTTGCATTGACAAAACACCAACTGAATAGGTTTGTTTAATAAACAGTTGAAATTCTCTCATTATGCTCGGCAAGGACAAAATTGTTGCCCACAAAAATATTTGTCCGCGACCCATTCGGCGAACGATATTTATGGAATTCTCACCTATATTTGCAAGCCAGTTCATTTAATCTTCACCACCTAGCAAATCTTCAGCATAATCTTTGGCTGGATAGTGAAACTTTGCTGGCCCATCAGGACGACCTTGAAGAAACTGCTGTACCCACTCAGATTTTGATGCATTTAACGTATTCGGATCACCTGACTCAACAACTTTGCCATTGGATATAATATAGAGGTAATCAGATATCATCGACACCTCTTTTACATCGTGTGACACAATGATACTGGTCAATCCCAGACTGTCATTCAACTTTCGAATTAGCTGCATAATGACGCCAACTGTGATGGGATCTTGCCCAGTAAATGGCTCATCATACATTATCATCATTGGATCTAACGCAATCGCCCTGGCTAGTGCAACACGGCGAGCCATTCCACCTGAAAGCTCAGACGGCATCAAATTTCGCGCACCCCGTAAACCGACGGCCTGAAGCTTCATGATGACAATATCACGAATTAAATTTTGCGAAAGGTCTGTGTGCTCTCGAAGTGGAAACGCGACATTTTCAAATACAGACAAATCGGTAAACAATGCTCCGCTTTGAAACATCATTCCCATGCGTTTTCTTAGCGAAAATAATTCCTTACGTTTTAATTCTGTCACATTTAGACCATCAACAATCACTTCGCCTCGATCAGGTAAAAGTTGACCGCTAATCAATCTTAATGCAGTTGTTTTCCCCGTACCACTTGGACCCATAATGGTGATGACTTTACCTCGGGGAATTTCTATATCGATGCCATCTAATATAACTCGGTCTCCATGACTAAAAGCGACATCATTCATGCTTACCAATATATCTTGTTTTGATTGTTTTTCTAACAATATAATTTTTCAACCCAATTTGTTGATCAAATCATCGATTAACAGTTTTGCGGAATTTCACTCCACTTTTTGCGACTATAACCCAATTCTTAAGTCAACAAAAATGGAAAAGATATGATCATCATAATTATTCGCTTATTAATTCAATTAACGCTTTTATCGATTGCAAAGTGGCCATCTCAAGAAAACGGCCACTAAAAATTAGATAAACTTCTTGATAATTTACATATTGCTCAATTGCGTTTTCAAGCATATGTCGCAATTCAGACAATTCCATTACATTATCTGAAGATACGCGAATTATGGCAGAATTTTCTAACACACAGTTACTCGTCAAAATTTCTGCGTCAGCAAATTCATACCCAAGTGGAGATGCTGAATAGTTTTCGTTAAATTTGATTAACGTAACAGGTTTTTCATAGGATCCATTTTGTATTTTAGTTTTAATGCTTTCTGAGCTGTTTTGGCCTTGTGCGATAAAAAAATGAAAATCGCCACTAACATCACTCAATAAATCCTCAAGCACATTGTCAGAAATTTTCAACCAATCTTCTTCAGATACCAACACAGCTGAAAACTCATTTGCATAATATGCAAGGCGCCACGCCTCTGGTAAATCTGTGGGATAAAAATTATCAATCCAAGATTTGTGTATCCATCCATTGCTAGCGATAATAATAGTCAACTTTATCTCCTCAACTATGAGATTTCGTATGCATTTTGATTTATTTTATGAGTTATCCAATCCAAATTACCCTCATCAGAGTGATATTTCGATTTTTAACCAAGTACAAAGTGAAATCACTTTAGCCGATGAACTTGGCTTTAGTACCGCTTGGATAGTTGAACACCACTTCACTGAAAAATATTCTCACAGCTCAGCGCCTGATTTATTCCTCGCTTCACTGGCTTCACAAACGAAAAATATTAGACTCGGCCACGCTATCATACCGTTGCCTTACAATCACCCTGTTAGAGTTGCGGAAAGATTAGCCACATTGGATGTAATATCCAACGGTAGAGTAGAGTTTGGATTTGGCAGAGGATATTCACCAATAGAATATCAATGTTTTGATGCTGACATGGCAAAAAGTAGAGAAATAACACAGGAAGCATTTGAGATTATTTTAAAATGCTTGCTCGAGCAAACTTTCAAACACAGTGGTGATTTTTTTTCGCTCCCTGAAATTAATGTTTTACCCAAACCAATACAGAAACCCCATCCTCCAATTTGGACTGCTGCGGTCAGCCCGGATAGTTTCCAACTTGCGGCAAAGCTAGGAATTGGTGTACTTGCTGGACCATTTAAACCTTGGTTTATGGTAAAAGAAGATATTCGTCTATACCGCAATAGCTGGCAAACCGTTGATCACTCCTCATCAAACATCAACCTAAATAACAAAACTGGAATGACAATTGGTATATTATGTTTGGAAAACGCTAAACAAGCTCGTCAATCTGGCAAAGTAGCATTTGAATGGTTTTATCAAAACTTACTATTACAAACGACACCTGTTCTTAAAAAATTATATTCTAGTTATGAGTATTACAATAAATTTTCTCACTTTCACAAAATTTTAAGCAGTACTATTAATTTAAAAATATTAGAAACATTGGGCCTTGTTATAGTTGGCTCACCAAATGAATGCATTGAAAAATTAGAAAAAATTCAAGCAGCAGGAGTAGATCATTTTATTTTATCCGTTGGCGCTGGAGCAATTGACTCCAACATAGTAAAAGAATCTATTTCACTGATTGCCTCTGATGTAATGCCTCACTTTCAACAAAAATGAATATACTCCTAACTGGATCCGCATCACATCTTGCAAAAGTATTATTGCCACAATTATGCAACCATGATGGAATTAAATCAATCATCGGCATCGACCTTAAAAAAAGTCACTTTTTCCACCCTAAATTTAAAGAAATAATTGCTGATATACGCGATAAAAATCTAGAAAAACATTTTGAAAATGTAGACCAAGTAATTCATTTGGCATTTATCGTGTTACGGAGCAACTTAAAAAAGCAGAGAAAAAATCGAACGCTCATTTATGACATCAATGTAAACGGCAGCCTAAATATTATCAACCTCGCTAACATAGCAAAGATTAAAAAATTCATTCATATGTCCAGTGCAGTGGTATATGGACCACAATCATATTCAAATGCTACTTATTGTGAGAACACATCTAGACAAAATTTTACAAACTTTGCTTATGCTGAAGACAAGAACACAGTTGAAGATGAAATTGAAAAAATAGAAACAACATCAAATATGCAATTTATTCGTTTTCGACCTCATGTTATCGTTGGGCATCATTGCCAACCATTTTTACGTCATTTAATAAAACAACCTTTTTATCCCAAATTACCGAACCCTCAACCGTTGATACAATGCGTATGGGAAAACGATGTTGCTCAGGCCATAATTCTCGCGCTATTCTCTAACGCTGAAGGAACTTTCAATTTAGCAGCAAACAACCCTGTTAGCTTCAAAGACATTATTCGCCTCAACAAAATTGCATTATCTATACCTCACCCACTCATTAAAGTACTACATAATTTTTCATGGAAATTGACAGGTATATTTGAAGAGCCCGGCTGGCTGAATGCAACGCAGCACTCACTCATATTGAATACAAACAAAGCAACCAAAGTACTAAAATGGAGGCCATCAATTGACGCTATAACTTGCATTAAACAAACTAGAGAACATTTTTAAATTCAATGGCAACGTGAACTATTGTTAAAAGGAAGATCTAAAATGGATTCGACTATTTAATTTAACAATCCAACGTTATGAACATATCAAAAAAACTTATTTTTGTTAGTGTAGCCCTAAGTCTTTTCACTGCATGTGAAGATGACACATCCAGAATTGCAATCACTCAAAAAATTAGCAATGTCTCGTCAGTTGGTTACATATACCATGGAGAAAATGGTAATCGACTTGTAAATGGTGTTGGCGACTTTCAAAATATCTCTCCCATGGAAATCTCACTCGCTTCTTCGGCCACATGGCTAGTCGCTGCCACATTTAATGATTCGAGCATATGGGCGGCCGTATTGGAAAATGGATCAGTTAACGCATTTTTAGTAAAAAACCAGACTATTCAAGAGATACCTATTACCCCAAACTCTGTTTCACCAGGCACCCAACCAACACTAGCAATTAGCAATAACGGTGACGCCACTTTAGCAAACGTTTTTGAGAACGCATCTCCAGATGCAAGTACAATTATTGTTGACAATGCAACATCCACTCGTGCATATATTTCGAATCAAGGACAACTCATTCTTAAAACAAATGATAGCGAAGAAAGTCTAGCCGTTAACGCACTAAACTATAGCCGAATTTTAAAAGACAATAAAAGCAGACTGCTTGTTCTAAGTGATCCAACGCTAAGTTACACCCATCAAGTATTGGGAAGAAAATTTCAAAATGCAGCAGCAATTTCATTAATAGAAACTCAACCTGAATTTCGCTTAATCAAAAAAATATCCATTGGCTCACCCGACGTCATTGAAGGCAATGCACTTATTTGGATGGATGTTGATGGCGATGATGACGATGAAATTATCACGACACTGTCTAATAGCACTGGCGGCGCAAGAATTGTCATTTTTAGTGAGGAAGGTGATGTTCTTTCTAGTGGTACACCAATAGGAACAAATCGTCGATGGCGACATCAATTAGCGGTGGCGCCATTTAATACACCAACGGAATTGCTTCTTAGCTCCATTTATATCCCTCATTTGGGCCCAGTACTCGAATACTTTCGATTAGACGATTTGAGTTTATCTCGTTTTAATACTCAATCAATCATTGATTATACGTCTCATTATCAGATCGCTTTAAACCTTGATATGAGCTTAGCTGGGGATTTTGATAGTGATGGAGCCATTGAGACGCTATTGTTAGATAAAAATACGAAATCGGAACTCGCCGCGTGGGAATATCAAAATGGGAATATTAAAAAAGATTGGACATTGCCTTTAAGTGATAAAATATCCAGCAACTTAGCTGCAACAACGTTATCAAACGGCCGCATTGCCTTGGGAGTTGGCTTGGAAAATAAACTGTTAATTTGGCAAAATTAAGAGGTTAAAACTTATTTTCTATTTCTTTTACTATTTTGGGAGAAACGTGGCAAACCATTATGTTGCGTTGCAAACTTCTGAACTTTAGTGGATGCCGTCGTAGTATTTCCTTTCGTATTCGCTGGCTGCCAAGCAGGAATTAGATGGCGCTTCCCATTGCCAATTAAATCAGATCTGCCCATTTTTTTTAACGCTTCTCGTAATAGTGGCCAATTGTTCGCGTCATGATAACGCAAAAATGCCTTATGTAAACGTCTTTGCTTGGCTCCTTTTGCAACAGTCACATCTTCACTGTTTGCTGATATTTTTCGTAGCGGATTTTTTTTGGTATAGAACATGGTTGAAGCGGTGGCCATCGGAGAGGGTAAAAAGTTTTGAACTTGATCCGCCCGAAATCCGTGCTGTTTTAACCAAATGGCCAAGTTCATCATATCCTCGTCACTTGTACCAGGGTGTGCAGCGATAAAATATGGAATTAGATATTGCTCTTTTTTAGCTTGTTTTGAAAATTTGTCAAACAACTTTTTAAACTCTTCATAAGCCCCTATTCCTGGCTTCATCATTTTTGAAAGTGGGCCAGTTTCAGTGTGTTCTGGTGCAATTTTCAAATACCCACCAACATGATGAGTAACCAACTCCTTAACGTATTCATGAGAACGAATAGCCAAATCGTAACGCAAACCAGAAGCAATCAATATTTTCTTAATACCGGGTAATTGACGCGATCGTTTATAGAGACTAATTAAAGATTTGTGGCTAGTATTTAAATTGTGGCAAATGCCGGGAAAAACACAGGAAGGCTTACGACATGCTGCTTCTATTTTCTCGTCTTTACAACCCAAACGATACATATTTGCGGTTGGACCACCCAGGTCGGAAATTATGCCTGTAAACTCTGGCACTGTATCTCGGATTGATTCTATTTCTTTAATAATGGAATCTTCCGATCTACTCTGAATTATCCGGCCCTCATGTTCTGTTATGGAACAAAAAGTACAACCTCCAAAACATCCACGCATAATATTCACTGAAAAGCGAATCATTTCATAAGCTGGGATTTTTTTATTTTGATATTTTGCATGAGGTTGGCGAGAATAGGGTAATTCAAAAACTGCATCAAGCTCTTTAGTGGTTAATGGAAAAGCTGGCGGATTTAATATTACTACTTTGTCACCGTGCTGTTGCGCCAATGAGCGCGCATTATATGGATTTGTTTCCAAATGTAGAATACGTGACGCATGAGCATATAATATGGGGTCTTGCTTAACCGCATCATAATCAGGCAATTGAATAATTGCATTTTTTTTATGAGATCCATTTTCTCTTGGTTTAAATTGTACTACGTTGTTTTGTTCTTTGCTGGAACAGTCATTTTTCAGTTGGTAAGGATTTTCTTTTTTTGAAATTTCTCGCAATTGATCAACAGAACTCGAATCTAAAATCACAAATTCTTCGGGCATTGATTTTTGAATTGTTGCAGTACCCCTGATATCAGTAATTGAACTTAGCTGTTCACCACTTACAATACGATGTGCAATTTCTACAATTTGCCTTTCACCATTTCCATATACTAGCAAGTCTGCTTTTGAATCAACCAGAATTGACCTTCGCACTTTATCAGACCAATAATCATAATGTGCAATTCGTCTTAAGCTAGCTTCAATTCCACCAATTATTATTGGGACATTTTTATATGATTCTTTGCAGCGTTGCGAATAAACAAGAACACTTCGATCCGGTCGCTTTCCTGCTTCGCCATTTGGCGTATAGGCATCATCGGAACGGATTTTTTTATCAGAGGTATATCGATTTATCATTGAATCCATGTTTCCGGAAGTGACACCAAAAAAAAGATTCGGCTCACCAAGTTTTTTGAAATCATCTGTTGATTGCCAATCGGGTTGAGAAACTATTCCAACACGAAATCCTTGAGACTCTAACAGACGACCAATGACAGCCATACCGAAGCTTGGATGGTCGACATACGCGTCACCCGTTACCAATATGATGTCACACGAATCCCAACCCAGCGCAAACATTTCTTCACGTGACATTGGCAGCGCAGGCGCAATTCCAAATTTCTTTGGCCAGTATTTTTTGTACGATAAAATCGATTTAATATTCAACATAACAGGAGTACTATTTATTATGGATCGGTAAAATGAGCAACGTTTGCATCATTATATCATCAAATCACAATTCTTGAGAATTTTAGTAGGTTTTGACTTTACGCACTGTAAATAAACAGCCTTGGAGTTTTGCAGCAACAATGTCTTTAGTAAATATAATCAGAAAAGTTACTATTTCGCATCAACTCTTAATTACGAAAAGATAAATCTCAGAAAAACTCACCCACATACAATTATGTTAATTGCAGCACGAGTGCGAAAAAATATCAGTAAAGTATTTATCCTAACTAATTTTCCGACATTGCAATTTAAAGCGGTAATAAAAGATGGGAATAAAAAAAGCCTCCATTTATTAGAGGCTTTTTTTATTAATTTAGCCGACGGTTACGGATGTTGCTTGTAATCCTTTCGGACCTTTTTCGCATTCAAATGTAACGCTTTGTCCCTCGTTTAGCGTTTTAAATCCCTCTGACTTAATAGAAGAATAATGTACAAAAACATCTTCACCACCATCAGCAGGTGAAATAAACCCAAAACCCTTTGTTTCGTTAAACCATTTTACTGTACCACTACTCATGAAACCCCTACCTCAATCTTTATCAAATGCTTTTATTTTTACACACGGTGCTGTTATTATTGCGGTAAAATAAGCATATATACATCATATTGCTACAAAACATGTAAACTTATGACACGCCCCTTGTTTTGATCCACTATATTTAGTAAACCAAAACCCCTACAAGCCACTCTAATAGATGATAATCTTGAGTTCAAGTACAATCTTCAACTTTACGCAAATCGACCGAAAATATGAGTATAATTCAGAAAAAATTGGGTTTTCCCTATAATATTTTGTAAATAGAAGATTACATACATTATTAATCAATAAACAAGTTAAGCACATCACATGAAAAAACTTAAACCATATATTTTAGGACTGACCATTACCTTCAGCGCAATTGCATTCATAACTTTTCAACTAAGCGTCTACACCGTTGATACATCGCTTAGAGATTGGAAAAATGATTTTGATGGCTACATCAAAACAACTTCCATGCAAATGGCTTCAACCAAACCTGTTGCTATATTTTTTTACACAGACTGGTGTGTTAACTGTAAGAAACTAAGGGAAGAAATTCTAGCTGCGCCTATGGTAAAAGAATTTGTTAGTGAAAATTTTCTCGCGGTGAAAATCAATCCTGAAAATGGCAAATTAGAAAATCAACTAAGTAAGGAATTTGGCGTAATTGGGTATCCTAGCTTTTTTGTTTCTACTAATGATGGAAAAAACACAATACGGATAAAAAAGACCAGTAATATTTCCCCTGAAGAGTTTATCAATCAACTAAAATTCGCGATAAAATCCTGACACTTACATCAACATTTGGAAACGACGTTAGTCGGTGTTTATTAGATTCTACTTGTAAATAATCCAATATCTTATTCTCCTTGCTTATGTTTTTTATCTCTAGCTAGTTATGGTTTGAATATTGCTATCATGAAGAACCTTAGCCGTGTATGCGCATCACCGACTCCCAAATTAATAATAGTGTAATACCCAGAGTATATAATTTTGCCATCAACAGCGTAAATATATAAGCTATTGATTTTTATTGTAATATTTTAGGAGGGTTTATGTTTTCATTTATTTCACACTCTCAACCCAAAAACACGACGTCAGAGAAGACGCAATTGTTAGAAGATGATTTTAAATCTTCAGAAGCAATTCAAGGTGATGCTGGACTTATTCACAGAATCAATGAGTTAAATGAGCTGAAAAACTTCAAAGATAATTTTTCAAAGCTTATATAAACTATTTTTTACCGATTAATTCTATTTGGTAACCATCTGGATCTTCTACGAACGCGATAATCGTTTCTCCCGCGTTCATAGGACCAGCCTCTCGCACAATAGCTCCCCCGCTACGCTTTATTTGCTCTACAGATTGATATACGTCATCTACTTCAATGGCAAGATGCCCAAAAGCATCGCCTAAATCATATTCACTAACACCCCAGTTGTAGGTTAATTCTATTACTGTATTCTCTGACTCTGAGCCATAACCTAAAAAAGCTAAGGTAAATTCACCTTGAGGATATTCTTTCTGACGCAATAGATCCATTCCAATCACATCGCGATAAAAAGCAATCGATTTCTCTAAATTTCCGACTCTAATCATTGTGTGTAGTAGACGCATTTTCGCTCCAATTTTTCGAATCAATACCAACAAATAATCTTGAATTTTCTATCAACACGGCAATTTATTGCATTGTAAAACCCAAATTTGCCTTTAGTATATCCGCTGTATTATGCAAAATCCCAATGAAAGTGTTGCTTCGCTGGATTCAATACACAAAATATTTTCAAATAAAATATAAGTCATTCCACTACTTACCAAATTCGTGAATTTATTAAAATAACTAATTAGTCGACTCTACAAACGTAACACGCTTGCTTGGCTTGCAACTTGCTGATTAAGTATTAATTGCAGTCAAATTGGGGACTCTAGTTATGGATCGTGCTTATCAAGAATTATATGCATCACTCTCAGGGCATTACAATGTTTTACTCACATCTCTATTATGCTGCCAAGATGAAGAATCTTGGCAAAATAGCAAGCATCTCGTAATTTGCTCAATGCCATTCTTAACCTTAGAAATGGCAATCAAACGCGTTACAGATTTGGAGAAACACAGCATTCCTTCGCCCTCCGATATATACAAAGCATTGAATTATGCAAAAAAGAAACATAAGCAAGCAATAAAAATTCAAGATCAAGAAGAAGTTAGTCACATATAAACTCATATAAAAAATCATAATAATCAAATGTAAATATATTGTTGTCATTGTAAACACAATGTTAGCTGCATAAATATTCTAAGCACTCATTTTTAATCCAATGAAATTAGTGAGTGCTGAATTTTACTAAACAGCAGCTTTTCAAAAGAAAAAGTAAATGTGAATTTTAATCATATCAATAATCATTTATACTAAACTTCGCAAAAATATTTCTTAGCATAGCTTAATTGCTCGTTTGATTTTCTATGCCTTTCTTTTTACAACCCACGAATTGTAAATAACACCAGTGACAATTAATTTAATAGATAAGTATGAAAACTTAGTTGAACTTTGTGATTCGTTAAAAAGCTGCAATCATATTGCAATTGATACCGAATTCAAACGTGAAACCACTTATTTCCCATTGCCCTGTTTAATTCAGTTGGCCAGTGAAAACACTGTCGCATGCGTTGATCCGATTTCAATTAAAGACTTGTCCCCATTAAAAGAAATATTGCTTAACAAAAACATTTTAAAAATATTCCACGCTTGTCGACAAGATTTAGAAATTTTTTACTATATGTTTAACCAAGTACCTAAACCGATTTATGACTCCCAAATTGCCGCCCCCCTGATAGGATTACCAGAAAACATTGGTTATGCCACGTTAGTGGAAAACTATTTTTCGATAAAACTGGATAAATCTCTAACTCGAGCCAATTGGGAAACAAGGCCATTGAAAACTGATTTAATCGAATATGCGGCTAATGATGTGATTTTTCTACTTAAAACTTTTCACAAACAAAAAGAATTACTCACCAATGCAAATAGATTACATTGGCTAGACGAGGAATTTGAAAACCAGACTAAGGAAGAGCTATATAAGCCCTCACCAGACAACGCATGGAAAAAAATTAAAAGCTTTCATAAACTAACGGAGAAGCAACAGCAAATCTGTTTCTCACTTACAAAATGGAGAGAGAACATTTCAATTGCGCAAAATATTCCTCGCACCTTTGTTTTAAAAAATAACAGCATATTGGATATTATTTATAATCCGCCAAAAAACAAGGAGGAAATATTCAAAGTCAAAAATCTTCGCCACTCCATAGCAAAAAAATATCATGAAGAATTGCTATCCATAATCATGAATAGCAACAGTCTTAAGCAATTTAAAAGCTCACAACTTAAAAATTCGATTTTGGACGAAACTCAAAAACAATTACTTAAAAAACTTCAAAAATTTATTGAAGACGAGGCCATAAAATTAAATATTAGTAAAACATTTTTATGTCCAAAAAAAGAAATAGAAAAGTTAATTTTAATTCCAGATGAATCCATTTTAACGAAAGGCTGGCGATACGAAGTAGTTGGCGAAAACATTTTAAAATTACTTCAAACTACCACTCACGATACTATCTAATCTTACTTATTGCTCCATCGCCTTTTTCTTCCTAATTTTAAATTTAATATAAAAATAAAATACAAAAATAAGACCAACGACAACAGCCCCAGCCACTCCCAGCCAAATCATAAAATTATGCATTCTTTCTAAAAATTCTTGATCCAAAACAATTCCTCCACTACTTAAAAGTATTTAGCCGCTAACAAACGCCCGCGAATACCGAACTCTGTTGAATATCCAATTTCAACAAATTGAATTTGATTATCTTTATTTACCACAAATGACGCTGGAAACGCAGACACACCCCATTCATTTGAGATGTTTCCTTCATTATCATTTATAACAGGATATTTAACATTTAATTTTTTCATTGATTGTAAAAGCTCAGTATCAGTTCCTGAAAAAGCGGCAATAGATAAAACCGTATAATCATCCGCAATTCTATTGATAGATTCGTGCTCGAACTCACACACCTTGCACCAACTCGCCCAGAAATGAACCAACAATGGCTTATCTAATTCATAAATATTGATTTCTTGCTGACTGACAATTTCTATTTTTTCAAGTTGAGGAACAATTCCCTTTACCACATCCCAAGTAAAATAAACATGCAAAAGAAAATATAAAACAATAAACGCAACTATATTAGTAATCCAACTATTTCCAAAATCTATTTTTTTCATGATACCTGTTTTATCAGCAAAAAAATTAAGCTTTACTTCCCCCCATGCACGGCGGTGAACTTGGCGATTTGGAATTTCGCTTTTGCCATTCTGAAATAGTATAGGTATGTAATGCGAGTGCGTGTATTGTACCCATGACACTTTCACCTAATTTTTGATACACCAATTTGTGCCTCAGCACTAAACTTTTATCAACAAAGTCATCTGAAACAATCGTGAGCTTGAAGTGTGATTCCGACCCTTCAGGCACGTTGTGCATATGGCTTTCATTAACTAAATCATATGAATCTATCGAAAAACCCGACTTCAATTCTTCAATTATTTTATCTTGCATTGACATAAAACCACCAAATTTATAACACATTCAACAAATACTATATGTTAAATTACCTCACTATCCAACAAGAGGTGAAATTTAATTATATTTCAATAACTTACAATCTTAAAGTAGAGCAAATATGTGTCGATAAAATACAAGCATATATTTATCGAGGTTTAATTATGGCAAAAATTTTATCTGTAGATGATTCAAAAAGCATAAGAGACGTGATTCAGCACATACTTAGCAGTGAAAAGCATGACGTTATCAGTGCAGCTGATGGACAACAAGCACTGGAAATTGCGAGATCAACACCAGTAGATATTGCATTAGTTGACATTAACATGCCAAATATGAATGGTATCAGCTTGGTAAGCAAATTAAGACGCTTGGAAAGTTACCAGTATATTCCCATTATTATGGTAACGACTGAAACGGATGAATATCGCAAGAAAAAAGCAAAATCAGTTGGTGCAACCGGTTGGCTTGCAAAGCCCATTACTGCTGAACGGCTGATAAGTGTTGTCAATAAACTTGTGAGTTAAAATGCTATTTTGACAAGTTTTTTTTCGCACCACAACGCTTACAAAAATACGCTGTTACCAGTTTACTTTTTTTAATATCAAACACCTTTTCATTATCCACTGACCATTGGTGAAAACCATTTTTACACATAGTGTTACCACGGTGTTTTTCAGATAACTTTGGCTTTTTAAATTGAATAACGTCGCCCATAGCAAAACATTGTAACCGATTTTCAAAACCAATTGAAACAGTATATAGCTACCCCAGTCGCCACTGGTGGAATTTTTGTACCCATTCCAATAATTTCTCTGGCTTGTGATTTCGCTTCCAATTTCCTGCTACATATTTGTTGGACTCCGCCAATGTAGGATAGATGTGAATTGTCCCCAATATTTTATTCAATCCGAACCCATGACGCATTGCAGCAACATATTCAATTATTAAATCCCCAGCATGCGAACCCACTATCGTCACGCCTAAAATTTTATCTTTACCGGGCACAGTAAGCACCTTAATGACACCATGATCTTCGCTATCTGCAATCGCCCTATCTAAATCATCAATACCATATTCAGTGACTTCGTATTTTATTCCTCTTTCTTTTGCTTCAATTTCATTTAAGCCGACTCGAGCAACTTCCGGGTCTGTATATGTCGCCCAAGGAATAACGGAATAATCCACTTTAAATTTTTTGAATGGGGAAAATAAAGCATTTACCGACGCATACCAAGCTTGATGTGCTGCTACATGCGTAAATTGATATGGACCAGTAACATCACCACATACATAGATATTCGGGTAATTTGTCTGCAAAAATTCGTTAGCCTCTATGGTACCTGATTTATGAATAGTAATATTTAAATTCTCCAACCCAAACCCTGTCACATTTGCTTTACGACCAAGCGCAACTAAAACCTCATCAAACTGAATATTTTTTTCACCATCCGTACTCTTGCATATCACTAATTTTTGGCCATCCACGACTTCAAATCTGATAGCTTCATGGGATGTTAATACTTGAATTCCGTCTTTTCTAAAAGACTCTTCAACCATCATTGAAATTTCTTCATCTTCACGCCGCATGATCCTCGCGCCACGCTCCACCTGAATCACCTGAGATCCTAAGCGATGAAATGCCTGCGCCAGCTCACTGCCAATTGGCCCGCCGCCTAAAATCAATAACCGCTTGGGTTGCTCTCGGATTTCCCATACTGTGTCAGACGTATAATATCCAACCTCATCCAATCCTGAAATATTTGGTACAAATGGACGCGCTCCAGTTGCAACGACAATATTTCTAGTTGTTAGCTTTCTTCCATCAACCTCCACTTCATAGGGTGATATAATTTTCGCTTGGCCCTCAATAACCTCAACTCCTAATTCGGTGTAACGCTCAACAGAATCGTGAGGCTCCACCTTTTTAATTACCTTTTGAACACGCTCCATTACATCTGAAAAATTAAATTCAACAGTTGTTTTTTTAAATCCAAATTCTTCTGATCGTTTGGCATACGAAAGCATTTTTGCCGAACGAATTAAAGCTTTAGATGGTACACAACCAGTATTCAAACAATCTCCACCCATTTTGTGCTTTTCAATTAACGCGACTTTAGCCTTAACTGCAGCTGCAATATAAGACGTTACCAATCCTGCCGAACCCGCACCAATGACTACCATGTTGTATTCAAATGAATCTGGTTTCTTAATATTTTTTAAAATCTTTTGAGATTTAACAAAATCGATAATCTTTTTTGCAAGCAAAGGAAACAGCCCTAACAAAACAAATGATAGTATTAAACCAGGCGATAAGATTCCTGCTAAAGAATCTATCGATGCTAATTGGCTTCCAGCATTCACATAAACAATTGTTCCTGGTAACATCCCCAATTGACTAACAAAGAAGAATTGCATAACCCTGATGTTAGTTATTCCCATAACTAAATTAATTACAAAAAAGGGGAAAGCTGGAATAAGCCGCAAGGTAAACAAATAAAATGCACCTTCTTTTTCAATGCCCGCGTTTATTGCTTTTAATTTCTCACTAAACTTTTGTTGAATGGAGTCTCGCAATATAAAGCGCGAGACTAAAAATGCTAAAGTTGCACCAATAGTACTCGCGAAGGAAACGATAACACTACCCTCTAAAACTCCAAAAACCGCTCCCCCAGCTAGCGTCATTATTGCAGCTCCGGGTAACGACAATGCCGTAACTGCAATGTATATAAACATATACCCAAAGATTGTTACAAATTTGTTATTTTCATAATACTCTAACAGAGAGTCTTTTTCTGACTTTAAAAATTCAAGCGTGAAATATTGACCCAAATCAAACACAAAAAAACAAACCATCAATATAACAACAACGGCAAGTATTATTACCTTGGATTTAGACATAATGTTGGATTTTCCTTTTACCCATTTTAAATTGATAACTCATAGATAGAGTCAATATCCCACGATGCGTTACAAAATTAATAGCAAAGGAAATATGAAAATATATGTAATAAATTTGATTTACTAATTTATAGGAAGAAAATCCCTTAAAACGTCGCTCTTATTTATGAAAGGTTCAATTCATTACTCACGACGATATTATTATTTCGTTGGTACACATCCTTTCTAAAATTTACTTTACCATCTTTAGTAACCCATGCAGTCCAATACATCAAGTATACTGGAACTCGTTGTTTTAATTTAACACGAGTAGTTTCACCTTTCCTTATAATTGTTTTTATTTTATCTAGGGACCAATCTTTTTGATCAAATAATAATTTTTGCGCAAGTAAAAATGGTTGCGATACACGAATACATCCAGAACTAAATGTACGCACATATCGATTAAATAAATTTTTGTTTGGCGTATCGTGTAAGTAAACACGGAAGCTATTTGGAAACATAAACTTCACTTGCCCCATGCTATTGTACTTTCCGGGATCTTGAACCAATTTATATGGAAAATGATCATCACTCATATTATTCCAATTAATCGATAATGGATTAATTTCTTTCGCTCCTTTTCGCCAACTTCTATAAACACGCAAATTATTCTTTGATAAATACGCCATGTTTTGCTTAATATTAGGCAAAAACTTTTCTTTTGCAATTCTCGTAGGTACTTTCCAAGTTGGATTAAATTCAATATATTTCATCGTATCACTAAATGCGGGAGTCGAACGATAAGGTTTTCCAACAATTACCGGCATACTTAATGAAACCTGGCTGTTGTTTACGTAATCTAGTGTATAACCTGCCATATTCACCATGATATATTTTTCACCCAAATCATCGGGCAACCAACGCCAACGTTCCATATTTTGCTTGATAGATATAATTCGATTTGCGAGTGACACATTCAAACTTGTCCGCGTAAAATAACCAACTATCCCATCAGGTTTATGCCCATAGTTGGATTGAAATTCACGCACTGCTAATTCTAGTTTTTCGTCAAAGTAGCTTGAATTCAAATCATCTTGATTGGATATATATTCTTCGCGGAATAATCTCTGCCGTAACAAGATTACATTAGAGTGCTTTACACCCAATTGAAGCGTTGGTCCTCTGGGTATTTTTTTCCACTCGCCCAGCATCGCAAGCATCCGGTAAAATGACAATTTACTCTTCAGAGCAATATAACCATCATGTCGGGGAGGAAAAGAACCGAGCACCGTAATCAGATCAGACGCTGTCAAAACTTGCTCAATTTTTGAATCAACATTCGCTTTTTTCGGTTTTAAATACCAGGCAAAATCCGCAGAACGAGGAAACTCATACCCTACACTTACCTCAACACTGTATCGAATTAGTGCATCTGTCAGCAAAAGCTCCAATCTTGCCAAATCTCGTGAGGATTTACTTTTGAATAATTGTTTAATTGCTGGAGCGTGATACTCTTCGGGCTCAAGGCCATGTGCTTCAGCTGCTTGAACCACATTTTGTACAATTCGAGCTTTTTCAGTTGGCCCAAAGTAGTTTAACCAAACTGGAGAAAAAGAACGCTTTTGGTAGATTTCACGGAGTTTATTCCAATTTAATCCGGGGGCCCAACGATTATAGCGATCCCAAACAAGATGATCTTGCAACGCGAACTGGATATCATCTATAACTTTGATTGATAATTTAACCGGGGTTACTTTTGCTCTATCAACACTGGCAATAGCAATTGAGACTAAAACCCAATTTAAAAAAATTGATTGAATAATAATTTTTAGCATTTTTAAATTTTTTAGATTAGTTGACATTCGATTATTTAAAAAACAACCGGCAAACTAAAAAGCGTACTAAAAACTATCGGCAGCGGAAAAATGCACTCAATATAAAAGAGCGGGATTGAGTCTCATTTTTCTTGGAAATTTAGATGGGTAAAATGACTACTGGGAAGTCACTTCAGATCGATGTGAAGCGCAATTAAAAAGTGTTTTAACCGCATAAGTATGCGCAGATCCTTTCCAATTATAGGCGTCCATTACGACAAATAATAAGTAATCTCTGTATATATCAGCAACTTGTGCATCATCATTATGCGTTACCATGGACATAATGACTTGATCCAATGGAACATTTAAATTTGAATTAATAACCGAATCGTACCCAACCATTGCAACTGCATAACATTGCTCTTGTTCAGCGGTGAGAGATGACGCAAGTACAAATTGACTAACTGAAATGCTCATAAAAAAAGCCAAAATAACTGAAATAGTTCTCAACCGCATGAATTTCTCCTCTGTCTTAACAAGGTATCGAAACATTAGGATTGATACTTTAGACAGTTAAATTTTAAAAATTGTTATAAAACAACTCGGGTATTTACTAAAAAATCACTTATGCGTCACAGAAACACGAAATGAATATCGATAGATAAATTGCAATAACCAGTCCGAATTTTTGCAAAAAATATATGACAACAACATACAAAATATGGAATACAAACAATGGGTAATTTGATTCGCTATAAACAACAATCACTTATATATTTTTTTAATTCACATATAATTCAGTTAAAAAATTTTTAAAAAAATAATTACAATAATTAAAAAACAAATGACAATGTAAATATCAGAATTTACTCTATTTTCCGATTTATAAAATGATTAATGATTCAATAAAACAATCCGTTCAAGCCACATACCAAACCATTGCGAACAAAATGGAAAAGTTTCGCAAACGTTATACACAACGATTACTCATCGCAGAAATCGCTAAAACAATTAGCGGATCAAGAAATGAAAAAATACTCATTGCAGAAGGACCAACCGGAACTGGTAAAACCTTAGCCTATTTAGTGGCTGCAATTCCTATCGCCAATGCACTAAAAAAGAGCTTGGTTATTTCATCTGGCACTGTTGCGTTGCAATCACAAATTTTACTCAAAGATATTCCCACTCTACTTAAGCTCACAGATTTAAACTTTGACTATACAATTGCAAAAGGTCGCGCTCGCTATTTATGCCCCAATCGATTGATTCAGCTCGCTGGGGATTCCAATGAACAAACAGATGCTTTTTCTCGACAAGATTATTTACATGATACGCTTAGGGAATTATATGGCGAATTTCAATCTGGCGATTGGGATGGTGATAAAGACTCATTGCCCAACAAAATAAGTGATGAAATTTGGCAAAAAGTCAGTACCGATAGACATGGTTGCTTAGCAGCACGTTGTCGTCACATAAGTATTTGCCCCTATTTCATTGCAAAATCAAAACTAGAAAATGCCGATGTTATTATCGCGAACCACGACTTAGTGTTATCCGATTTATCCCTTGGTGGTGGTGTTCTTTTACCGGACCCAGAAGACACCATCTACATTTTTGACGAAGCCCATCATCTACCTGAAAAAACCATCAATCACGCGGGCACGTGGATTTCACTTAATGGATCAATTTCTTGGCTGGACAAAGTTGAAACAACCTTAAACCAAATCGAGTTCATTCTAGAATCAAACAAAAATAAAACGCATTTGTCAAATTGCAGAAAGTCAGTCGCGCAATTAATTGAAGCATTAAAACAATCACGAGATTTACTTAGCTCACTTGACGCCTTCAAGCAATCCTTAGATCCAGAAGTCACGTTACGATTTCCCATGGGAATAATTCCCGATGCATTACGACAACAAAGCAAAGAATTACAACAATACTCTCAAGATTGTCTAAATCATTTTAATAAAATAAAAGACAAAATCTCGCAACGAGCAAAAGACGATCCTGATATCATGGTACATTCCGAACAAGTACTACCTGACTTAGGTATTCTCATTGGTCGATTGGAAAATTCATCTAACTTATGGACAATTTTTTCAATACAAGATGCAGAAAAATCGCCGCCCTATGCACGATGGATCACAAGAAATACGTTTAAAGACAACGTGGATTTTCGTATCAGTACATCACCAATTTCGGCTGAAGAATTTCTATACCAAAATTTGTGGTCTCGCTGTTACAGCGCAGTTTTAACATCTGCAACACTCGTTGCATTGGGCTCCTTTTCTTACTTCCAAAAGAAAATTGGCTTACAACATTCAGACAGCGCACATTATTTACAACTCACATCTCCGTTCAATCTCCAAGAAAATGCAGTACTCTGGATTCCATGGATGGCATCCCAACCCAGTCAAATTCAGGAACACACCAATGAATTAATTAAATTATTACCCGACATGATTGATTTCCATTCAGGCACATTGGTGTTATTTAGTTCGCGCAAACAATTAACTAACGTTGCAGAAGAACTACCCTTAGAAGTTCAACAGAACCTTTTAATTCAAGGCGATCTAAATACTAACGCATTAATAGAAAAGCACAGGGAAAATATTTCTCAGGATAAACCAAGCATCATATTTGGATTAGCCAGTTTTGCCGAGGGCATCGATTTACCTGGTAAGTTATGCACGCATGTCATAATTGCCAAGTTACCCTTTCCGGTTCCTGATTCGCCAGTCGATGCAACGGAACGGGAGTATATTTCCGCACAAGGGAAAAACCATTTTCAAGAAATGGTATTACCACAGACGAGCATTAAATTGATACAAGCTGTTGGCAGATTGATCCGAAATGAATCAGATACCGGTAAAGTCACGATATTGGATAGAAGATTGGTAGATAAATCATACGGCAGACAATTGCTATCTGCACTACCACCGATGCGCCAAATCATCGACAAAAAACCATAGGCTATCGGCATGCGAACTGCAGATTTTTCCTCTCTAACTGAAAGGACAAACCATGAAACAGCTTTTCAATGTAGTCGTGTTTGGCTTTATTTTCTTAATACACAATTTGTCATACGCTGAATCAACCTGCATTTCAGACGGACAATGGTTTATCCCATCAAACAATCAAACCCTTGATACAGATACTTATTTAAAACAGGTCAAGAATAAGGGCATCATTTTATTAGGTGAACACCATGAAAATCGTGACCACCATGTTTGGCAACTTAATTTAATAAAACATTTTTTCCAAAAACAAAAATCCATGGCAATTGGACTAGAAATGGTTCCTCGCCGACTGCAATCAGTACTTGATGAATGGAACACAGGACGGTTAACGAAAAAAGAATTTATCGAAAAAATCGAGTGGGAAACGATTTGGGCTTATAATTTCGAGGATTACTTTCCCCTGTTTCAATTTGCTAAATCGAATCAAATTCCACTACTTGCAATCAATGTAAATAAGGATTTACTAAAAATGGTACGCCAAGTAGGCTGGGAGAATATTCCAGAAAATCATCGAGATGGAATAGATAATCCTGCCACACCCAGCCGTGACTATGTACGCCAGTTAGCAGTGAGTTTTCAACGTCACTTTAGTGATCCGAGTAAATTAACAAAAGAGGCATTTTTACGATTTGTACAACAACAACAGCTTTGGGATCGCGCCATGGCAGAAACTATTTCAAAAGCAAAAAAGGAATTCGAATTAATTGTTGGCTTAATGGGAAGCTGGCACATAATCAATTTGTATGGCGTACCCCATCAATTAACATCACTTGGTGCAACGGAGATTGAAACGCTTGTGCCATGGGATGAACACCTACAATGTGAAGAGCTTACGCCAAAGTTTGCCAGTGCAATTTTTGGCACAACAAGCAAATCAAATATATCAAACTTAAATAATACTAGCGTAAAAAAAAATCCAGTACACATAACTAATGCGGATTAATGTTTTTTAATAAATCTCAATCCTAAAATTGCCCATTAAACCACACCCAGTGCCATTAAAAATTGGAATTAATTCTTCAAATATACGCAAATTTCGACTAGTATAGCGCCCTTTTTAAGAACCATTGGGAAAGTGTGTCAGTATGTTTGTCATCGGACAACGTTGGATTTGCGATTCAGAACTCGAATTAGGCCTAGGTACTATTTTAAACTGCGATCAACGCACTGTAACCTTATCTTACCCCGCAGTAGAGCAAACTCGAACATACTCACAACAATCGGCCCCACTTCGTCGAGCTGAATTTTCCATAGGCGACACAATTGAAAGCTTAGATGGCTGGAGCTTGACGATTCAATCAGTTATCAAATCTCAAGGCCTGATAACGTACGAAGGTAAAACAAAATTTGGTGAAACACAGACCCTTGATGAAAGACAATTAAGCAATAATCTACAACTAAATCGCCCCACAGATCGATTCTTTACTGGACAAATTGATGATAACAAATGGTTTCAATTACGCTTAGAAAGCATCTCTTATCAGCATATGCTGCAAAATTCAGATTTAACTGGATTGTATGATGGACGCACTAGCTTAATACCTCATCAACTCTATATTGCACACGAAGTTGCAAAACGATTTGCCCCCCGGGTATTACTCGCCGATGAAGTTGGTCTCGGCAAAACAATTGAAGCTTGCTTGATTATGCAGCATCAGTTAATCACTGAGCGGGCAAATAGAGTCCTAATTATTGTTCCAGAACCGCTACTACATCAATGGCTAGTGGAATTAATGCGGCGCTTTAATTTGGCATTTAGTTTATTTGATGATGAGCGCTGCTCTGCAATCATAGAATCATCTGATTTTAGTAATCCATTTGAAGCTGAGCAATTAATACTGTGTAGCTTAAATTTTCTCACATCTAATAACTCCCTGTCTCAACATGCTGCCAATGCAGATTGGGATTTGGTTATTGTCGATGAAGCACACCATTTAGGCTGGAATGAACAAGAACCCAGTATTGAATACCAAACCATTGAGTCCATTTCACATGCTAGCAAAGGACTTTTATTGCTAACTGCAACACCAGAACAACTTGGGAAAGCCAGTCATTTTGCTCGACTACGTTTGCTCGATCCACAACGCTTTTTTCGATACAAAGACTTTTTACATGAAGAGTCTGAGTATCAAGAAATTGCCAGTGTTATTGACACCATCCTCGAGGGTCAAGCATTAAATTCGAACCAATTGGATTTACTACAATCTTGGCCAAGCATTAAAAATGATGAAAATCTAATTACGTTGTTAAACGAATACAATACAACGGAAAATGATTCCACATTAAGTAAAAATCTTATTATAAACTCGCTACTCGATAGACATGGCACTGGCAGAGTTTTATTTCGAAATACTCGCCAAACAATAAAAGGCTTCCCAAACCGGCACGTGAATTTTTATCCATTTGACCTGCCAAGTGAATATGAAAATAGTTATGAGTTATCGACTCATTTAGAAATCAACACGCCACAACTCAGCATTCTTCCCGAACGATTATATATTATTGTTTCAAAATTAAAGTCAGAATTAGAAAAACTACAAACTAAAATAGATTGGTGGCACTTTGATTCACGAGTGAAGTTCATAAATCAATTTCTTTCGGAGAACAAAAAACAAAAAATACTCGTCATATGCGCTAATGGCCAAACAGCGAAAGAGCTTGAACAAGTTTTACGAAAAGGATTCAACAAACGCGTAACCGCTTTTTATGAAGAAATGAGTATTATCGAGAGAGATCGTGCTGCAAGCTACTTTGCTGATTTAGAAAAAGGCGCACAAGCATTAATATGCTCTGAAATTGGCAGTGAAGGTCGAAATTTTCAATTCTCAAACAATATCATTTTGTTTGATCTGCCATTAAAACCGGATCTATTAGAACAACGAATTGGCAGACTCGATCGCATAGGCCAACAAAAAGATATTGAAATTCATGTCCCCTATTTTAAAAATTCTCCACAAGACATTTTACAAGCATGGTATCACCAAGGTCTAAATGCTTTTGAAAAAACATGTCAAATAGGTGAAGCCGTATTTAACAAAATCGAACCCTCATTGATGGAACTAATACAGGAAAAGGAACATCAACAGTCAAATCTTGACTTATTAATTAAAACAACAACTGAAATTGCACAGCAATACAATGAGGCACTGCAAAATGGGAGAGACAAATTACTCGAACTAAATTCATATCGAAGTGATGTCGCAGAAAATTTAGCAGCTGAAATAAAGAAAATTGATAACGATAACTCATTAATGAATTACATGAGCAAAGTGTTTGATGCGTTTGGAGTGGACTTTGACGAGTATCGCTCAAACAGTTATATCATGAAACCCAGCTCACATTCACAAGCAACATTATTTCATGATCTCAAAGAAGATGGCACGCCAATTACATTTGATCGAGAAACGGCACTTGCGAATGAAGATATGCAATTCATAACCTGGAATCATCCATATACAAGTGAAGCCCTTGAGTATATTTTATCTGTTGAAAATGGAAACACCTCAATGGTTTCTTTGAAAACCAAAGGACTGCCAGAAGGCACAATTATTATCGAAACCATTTATCTGCCAGAATGTATTTTTCCAGAAGCAAAAACCTCAGGCATTAATTTTCAACAAGGCATACTTCACTCTGCAATATTATCCAATGGTAAAAATCTTCCTGAGAAACAAGTTAAATCTCTGCGTAATGCCAAATTTGAGAATATTGAAAAAGAAACTGCCATCGCAATTCTAAAATCTCAAAAAGAAATAGTCAGAAAGCTTCTAAGCCAAGCCGAAGGACAAGCCAAAAATTACTTGGAGGATTTGATTCAAAATAATACAAACGATGTATCCAAAAAAATCAGCAATGAGCTTGAAAGACTCAATGCATTAAGAAAAGTGAATAAAAATATTAGGGCAGATGAAATTCAAGCACTAGAAGAACTTGAATCAATTTGTAAAAAGCGCATAAATGCATCTCGGATTCGATTAGATGCCGTGAGAATTATCGTAACCCATTGATAAATAATAATTATATATTTATTAAATTGTTTCCAAGAATCCCTAAAGAATCTTATTTTGGGGCCGTTATAATAACCATGAGAGTGACAAGGAGAAGTCCAAACTATCAATATTTTTAACATTATGGGCAAACAGGTATGATAAACCAAATACCATCCGCGACTTTCAATCAGCTCGTCGATCCAAATCGGGATCGCGCCTTAGGCAAATTGCCAGATCAAAGCTCAAACAACTCTTCAGAAAATAAAACCTCACTCTCTAACGAATCAGCTCAACGTATCCTAAATGAAAAAATCGTTGATAAACTCGACAAAGTTTTACAGAAAAATCAAAGCGACGGTATTCGTACATTAAATAAAAACGATTACACGCCATCTGCAGTCGCAACGCGAATTTTAGCATTTGTACAAGAAGCAGTTGATAGAGCAAGCTCACGAGGCGGAAATACATCTGAAGTAATAGAGCAAGCAAAAGAAGGTATCAAAAAAGGATTTAAAGATGCAGAAAACATCTTAAAAAGTCTTAACGCCCTCTCCGGAGAAATTGCGGAAGGCGTTCAAAAAACCTATCACGAAATTCAAAATGGGATAAAGAAAATTGCGAATGGCGAACAATTTATGCCAGTTGAAAGCCACAGCTTTTCAACTGCCAATTCACAATCTAAATCCTTAGATTTACAAATCAAGACAAATGATGGCGATATCGTAACAATTACCCTTTCTGAATCAAGTTACCAAAAGCAGTCCTCTAAAAGTAACAACGGTGAATCATTTGACAAAAGTGTTAGCTCAGAAAGCAATAGCGAATTTACATTAAGCGTTGAAGGCAAACTGGATAAAGAAGAACTCGCAGCGATTGAAAAGCTATTATCAGATGTCAAAACAGTAACGAACGAGTTTTATCAAGGTGACACCAATGCAGCGTTCAAAGCTGGTTTAAAATTAGGATTTGAGAGCGAAGAGCTAACCAGTTTTTCCTTAGCATTAAACCAAACCCAAACAATTTCACAAACACAGGCCTACCAAGAAGTGAGCAACTTTAATAACCAAACGCCTTCAAACTACTCACCCGCAGAAATGAGTAACTTGCTGAATCCCATCAAGTCATTTTTACATTCCCTTGAATCCACCATCAATAATGCGAATGAAAATCATCTATTCTCAGAGAGTAAACAAGATATTGGAAAACTGTTTAATTTCTTTTCGCAAAACGATGACACCAATCGATCAAGTCAGGCGGAATTTGAGTCGTTATCAGGCACATCTTTAGAAAAAATCACAAACGATTTAATCTCAAAAGCTGTTTAACCTAGATAAATCAGTTGAATCGCGATTTCTAGCACAAGCTCTTGTTTCCATAGCACTTGTAAAAAATGCCCACTTAACCGAATGGGTGAAGCTAAGATTTTTTACAAGCACTCTGAAAACAATATCTTGCACTATAAATTCGCTCTCAACTGATTTTTCAGGTTTAACTGATCTTTTAGGTTTAACAATTTTCTTTCAAAATTTTCAGCGATATCCTACAAATTATTTCTTGAAATAACATCTCTACATATTTCTTGCGTCATTAAATTGACTTAGCAATTTCAAAGTTGTACACAATCGAGATTCCATAAATTTAAGGATTGACATATGAATCAAATTAATGGCCAATTTTATGAATACATTAACATTTTAATCTGACTTATCAGCGACTTACACGAATGGCTTTTTTTAAATCATTTTAATAAAAAACCCCTAGCTTCACTGAAATAAGGGAGTTATCTCAAACTAATCCACAGACTTATCCACAGAAATTGTGAATAACGTAAGACATTCGCCAAAAAAACAATGAGACCAATTTACTAGCCCGCGTTTCTCACAGGATCGCGAGATAATCGCGCAGAGATTTGATCCCACAAGGGATATTCTGACTGAGCGGAATACGGACTGTATTTCCGAAGGAAGAAAATTCCTTGTGGGATCAAAGATCAAGTGAGAATCCGTGAACCCTGTGAGAAATGCGGGCTAGCTCTGCATTAAAGAAAGGATTGTTACGCCGGAATGAATTTTAAGCTATATTTTTTTATCTCTAACCGCAAGTTTCAATCTGATAAAATCTGTATGGGAAACGTATAATAATTCTGACACTTTGCGCACCAAATATTCTTCATCCTTATCCAATTCGTTATCCGCATAAGCGATTTGCCACATTAATTCAACTAAGTGCACTTTATCTTCATACTCAAAATGTGAATTAATTAATGCTGTAAATTGAAAGTAATCCACAGAATCATTTAACTCTTGGGATGCAAGACTGATCAGCTCTTCTGTTTCTTGCTTACTAAGTTGAAATCGATTTTGCAATGTAAGCTGCAATGCATTCGCTTCTTTTTCATGATAATGGTCATCCATTCTAGAAACTTCAATAAGCAATGCAGCGGTTGCTAATTTAAACCGATGCTCTCGATCTGATTTATCATTATCAACTTCGATGTTAGATTCAAAAAAAGATGTAATCGCTTTAAGCATATTTAAAACCTATCTGATTTGATTTATTACCCGACGCTACACACCACACTAATCAACTCTTTCTTTCGGGCGATGCTTATATCGTGCGATATAAATTCCCGCAAGCAGGCCAAATAAATGTGCTTCCCACGACACATGAGATGATTGCGGCAAAATTCCCCAAACAATCCCGCCATATAAAAATATTGTTACTATTGCGAATAAGAAAGACTTTAAGCTACTCTCATACCAACCTATTGCGACCAAAAATCCAAAATACCCAAAAATTAATCCACTGGCGCCAACATGAATTGCTGGCCTGGCAAATACCCAAATTGCCACTCCAGCGATAATACTGATCCCCAAGGTGACAAACACAAATTCTTTGAATCCACGCAACAGCACAAACCAGCTCAAGACAGCAACAGGTATGGTGTTCGTCATTAAATGTGATGCACTGGCATGTAGATAGGGCCAAACTAAAATACCAGCTAAACCATCTACAGAGCGCGGATAAATACCCCAACTACTCAGTTGTTGCCCAGTACTTTCATTGAAAATTTCGATCAGCCACAAAACACCAATGATGATGGTCACTTCGGTTATTCGCATGAATATCAGTCTATTATTGTAAAAAGTAATCCAAGCAATTGAGTGATGATGAGAGGGAATTTGGAAAGCAGCGAAAACGTCAAATTATATGAGTTAACATCAGGCAAAATACGCCATGACGTGCTACGTTTTTTGAGAGTTCGCTTCACACACTTTTAACGTCCTACCATATAACTCACTTCCATCGAGCTGCTTAATTGCACGCATGGCATCTGGCCCATTCATATCGACAAAACCGAAACCTTTACCCTTTCCTGTTTCCCTGTCTTTAACAATTCGAATAGATTTTATTTCGCCATAGGGCTCAAATAATTCCGCCAACTGCCTACCTCGAACTTTATAGGCCAGATTACCAACAAAAATGGAAACCTGTTGCGACGGATGTGAAGCACTCGGGGCTGGCTTTGCCTTACCATCAGGGCTGACACTTAATGCTTTGAGTATAAAAACCGCCCCACCAATAAAACCAACAAACAAACCAACGGCAATTGCAAGTGGTCCATTCTCTGCCAAGCCTAGATTAGCAACAAAAACCACCAAATACCCGACCGCTGCAACGACAACAGAAACACCAATTATTTTCCCTAAAGGTAAATTTTTTAACATACTTTATTGCCTGATCTTAATTAAGGTGAAAAAAGCTTGATATTATACCAATCAACAATCGCTTTGCCATTAATTCGTAAACACCGCCTCTGCTCTCATCGAATCATTGATAAATTCAATGCAATTATTCACAAGGAATACTTTACGTAAAATACTTGAATGACCGCCATCAATAAACAACTTTTTTGAATTTTGCCAACTCTCAGCAATAATCTCTGAACTTTTCAAAGGCACTTGAACATCAGACTTCCCGTGCACAACTAAAGCGGGAAATGTAAACTGCTTAACAATAGTTTTCATGGATAAATATTCCAAGTCTGAAATTTCATATTTTTTACATAAATCCATCTCCAACGCTAGCTTCACCTCATCATTAAATCTATATTGTCGAAAAAAGGCACTTAGCAATGCAGGAAAGCTCGCAGGTGCACCAATTGAAATAAAACATTTTGTTTTAACACCCAGTTGAAACGCATACGTGGCCGCGACGGCGCCAAATGAATGCCCAATTATAGCGAGATAACCTTTCTCTCTCTCATGTAAATACAAAATTATTCTTGCGACTTCTATTAGACTACTACTGTTACCTCGACTTTTTCCATGACCAGGTGCATCAAATGCGAGTACACAATATCCCTGATCAAGTAACGGCTGCACAAAAGCTGCAAATTGGCTAACGCGACCATTCCAACCATGCACCAACAATACCACGGGGCCATTTCCCCAACGGTAGATCGCAATCCTAGATTCGTTTATATAAACGAAATCTTTTTTTGCTTTGTCGAGACATTCAATTTCTCGTTGCGGAACACTATATCGTTTTGTCCGCATCCAATAAAACTTTGCAATACTCGCAGAAATTCGGGGCGAAAACTTAGCAATAATATTTGTGACTGCTACGACAACCATCAATAACTTAGCGCTATCTATAAATGAAATCGACATCTGAATTTAGTTTTACGCAGCAATTCCAGAATGGCGTAGCAAGGCATCAATATTCGGCTCTCTACCACGAAATTTAATGAATAAATCCATTGGTTCGTAAGAACCGCCTCTCTCCAATATATTATTCAAAAACGCTGCGCCGGTTTCTGCATTGAAAATGCCGTCTTCTTCAAAACGTGAATAAGCATCTGCAGAAAGCACTTCAGCCCATTTATAGCTGTAATAACCTGCAGCATAACCACCTGCAAATATATGTGAAAACCCATGTGCAAAGCGATTAAACTCTGGCGGTTGAAACACAGCAACGTCATCTCGAACCTGTTTCAATATTGAGTAAATCTGCGCACCTTTTTCTTTAGAATACTGCATGTGTATTTTAATATCGAACAACGCAAACTCCAGTTGACGAACCATTTGCATTCCAGATTGGAAATTTTTTGCAGCGATCATTTTATCATATAACTCGTCTGGCAATTTTTCCTGAGTTTTATAATGCAGAGCCATACCATCTAGCGCTTCTTTTTCCCAACACCAATTTTCTAAAAATTGACTTGGCAACTCCACCGCATCCCAAGGTACGCCACTTATACCCGCGACACTCGGATAATCTACCTTGGTTAGCATATGATGCAATCCATGACCAAATTCATGAAACAGAGTATTGACTTCGTTGTGGGTAAACAATGCAGGCTCTTCTCCTATTGGCGGCGAGAAGTTACAAGTTAAATAGGCAACTGGCACTTGAGAGATCTCATCAATTTTCATACGACTTAGGCACTCATCCATCCAGGCGCCGCCTCGCTTGTTAGCTCGCGCATATAAGTCTAGAAAAAATTGGCCCCTTATTTTATTATCACTATCAACAATTTCATAAAACCTCACATCTTTATGCCACACATCCACATCATGCTTTTGTGAAATTGAAATTCCATATAATCGATTTACCACTTCAAATAATCCACTCAAAACACTTTCTTCAGAAAAATAAGGTTTTAACATTTCTTGTGAAATCGCATACTGATGTTGTCGTAACTTTTCACTGTAATAAGGCACATCCCAGGCATTCAATTCGCTAACAGAAAAATTTTCACTGGCGTATTCTTTTAATTCTTCAAATTCTCTTTTTGCCTCTGGCAATGACTTACTCACTAACGATTCTAAAAACTCAAATACTTGATTCGCATCTTTTGCCATTTTTTTCGCTAAAGATTTTTCAACAAAATTATTAAAACCTAACAAGGTTGCAGATTCATGCCTTAATGCAATAATTTCATCCATAATTTTGCTGTTATCCCATTTACCAGCATTTGCACCAACATCTGATGCACGGGTCGCATATGCGGTATACATTTCCTCTCGCAATTTTGCATCATCCGCATATAACATTGTGGGATAATAACAAGGGAAATCTAAGGTTAGAACCCATCCCTCTTGCTGCTTTTCTTCTGCTGCCTGCTTTGCCAAATTTCTAACAGTTTCCGGTAGACCTGATAATAAACTTTCGTCATCAATCGATTTGTACCAGCCTTGCGTCGCATCCAAAACATTTTGATCAAACTGACTCGTCAATTCAGACAAGCGTTTTTGAATTTCTTTAAATCGTTTCTTTTCATTTTCAGGTAAATCAACGCCGGATAGGTGAAAATCTCGCAATGCATTTTGCACGATCTTCCGTTGAGCATCATTGAATGTTTTAAATTCTTCACTTTCGGAAACCGCTTTGTAAGCATTATAGAGTCGACTATTTTGTCCCATTTCAGTCGCATATTGGCTCAGTTTTGGTAAACACTGATTGTAACTATCCCGCAATTCATCCGAATTAACCACAGAATTCATGTGACTGACAGGCGACCAAACTCGATTTAATTTTTCATTTATTAACTCAAGTGGCTTAAGCATATTTTCCCAACCATATTCAACATTCTCTACTAACAATGCTTCCACTTGCTCTCGACTTTCTTGTAACAATTGATCAATCGCTGGCTCAACATGCTCAGCTTTAATCTTAGAAAATGAAGGTAAACCGGAAAAATTAAGTAATGGATTTGAATTCATTGGTATGACAACTCTCTTAAAATTTAGCTAATAATATTACCGTTAGTTTTTTCAACAATTTTATAAAACTTGCGTTGAATTCCTTGGTTTTACACTCACATGTTACAATATATTAGTGTATTGAGCCTCAAATTATCCAACTCTCAACAATCATGCCGGAGGAATTGTGACAGAACATTTTGACTTAATTGCCATAGGTGGTGGCAGTGGTGGTTTATCGGTTGCAGAAAAAGCAGCCTCTTATGGCAAAAATTGTGCGGTAATTGAGCCTGACAAATTAGGTGGAACCTGCGTCAACCGAGGCTGCGTTCCTAAAAAAGTCATGTGGAATGCAGCGTCTATTAGCCATGCCATACGTTTGGCCGGTGGATATGGCATTTCCGCACAAATGGATAAATTAAACTGGAAAACCTTAATCAATAATAGAGAACAATATATTACAAACATTAACAACTGGTATACCAACTATTTAAGCGATTCCAATATTACTCACATTAATGGACACGCACGTTTTCTTGAAAACAACGTCATTGATGTTAATGGAAAACAATATTCTGCAGACCATATTGCAATAAGCGTTGGCGGCAAACCCACTAGACCTAAGATTCCAGGTGCTGAGTATGGCATAACCTCAGATGGTTTTTTTGAATTAGATGCATTACCAGAGCGTGTTGTTATCGCGGGATCCGGTTACATTGCCGTCGAAATAGCTGGAGTATTAAATGAACTTGGCAGTCATGTCACATTATTATTGCGCGGCAAAAAAATACTCGGCAGATTTGATAATATTTTGAGTGAAACTCTCACAGATTCCATGATAAACAATGGGATAAATATTTTATCTTGCATAAACTTACAATCCATTGAAAAAAGTCTGGATCAAACATTCACTCTCAAGGGAGCCAATGGCCAGCAATTTAGCGAAATAGACCAATTAATATGGGCCATTGGCCGATATCCTTTAACAGACGATTTGGGCCTAGAAAAAACAGAAATCAACGTGGATAAAAATGGTTTTATACCAACGGATGATTTTCAAAATACCAATGTAAAACGTGTTTATGCACTAGGAGACGTTACTGGACGAGCCGCCTTAACACCCGTTGCAATCGCTGCTGGTCGACGCTTAGCTGACCGACTATTTAACGGCCAAAGTGAACGAAAGCTGGATTATCACAACATTCCTTCCGTCGTTTTTAGCCACCCGCCTATTGCCACAGTTGGCCTCAGTGAAGATGAAGCAAAAAAGATACATGGCGATGCCGTTAAAACTTATCAAACACGTTTTACTCCCATGTTTTATAGTATGGGTGATCACGAAGAAAAAACAGCAATGAAATTGGTCACCATAGGAAATCAGGAAAAAATTGTTGGCTGTCATATTATTGGGCAAGGTGCAGATGAGATGTTACAAGGTTTTGCGGTTGCCATTCGCATGGGGGCAACCAAAAAAGACTTTGACGATACTGTTGCCATTCACCCTACGAGTGCGGAAGAGTTGGTAACAATGCGGTAATACAAACATCAGTTTTTTAGAAATGCTGGCATTTAGTCTATATTTATAATTCACCATAATACGAGTGGAGCAAACGAACGTGACAATCCGAGAATTTAACAACATTTTACCGATGTATGATGATAGCGTTTATATCGACATTGATGCCTCTGTGATAGGCGATGTAACCATAGGAAAGGACTCTTCCATTTGGCCAATGTGTGCAGTAAGGGGAGATGTGCATAAAATCACAATTGGAGAGCGTACCAACATTCAAGATGGATCGATAGTTCACGTCACCGCAGACAATGCGTTTAATCCTGGCGGTCACCCTTGTGATATCGGTAGTGATGTCACCATTGGTCATGGTGCAATTATACATGCATGCAAAATTGGCAATATGTCTTTGGTTGGCATGGGAGCTACCATTCTTGACGGCGCAATAATTGAAGATGAAGTCATGGTAGCAGCTGGCAGCTTGGTTTCCCCCGGAAAAACGCTGACGTCTGGATTTTTATGGCTAGGAAGTCCGGTAAGAAAAGCACGCCCATTAACAGACAAGGAAAAAGAGTATTTGCAGTTTTCTGCGAAACATTACGTCAACCTAAAAAATCAGCACATGCAAAAGTAATGCGATGACATCTCGGCAAAAAAAAATAATACATATTGATATGGATTGTTTTTATGCCGCAGTTGAAATTCGTGACAATCCTTCACTAAAAAATAAGCCTGTTGCCGTTGGCGGTAGTGCAGATTCTCGTGGTGTACTATGTACCTGCAACTACGTGGCGCGAGAATATGGCCTACATTCAGCAATGCCTTCAGCACACGCAAAACGCCTCTGCCCACAACTGGTTATACTGCCGGTAAATTTCCCCAAATATCGCGCCAGCTCCAATACCATTCAAGATATTTTTTCGCAGTATACTGATGTCATCGAACCTTTATCTTTAGATGAAGCATTTTTAGATATTAGTGACTCGCATTTACATTCTGGCAGCGCAACATTGATTGCAAAAGAAATACGCCAACGAATTTTTCAAGAAGAGAGATTAACAGCATCAGCAGGTATTGCTCCCAATAAAATGCTTGCCAAAATCGCCAGCGACTGGAAAAAACCAAACAATCAATTTGTTATTACACCTTCCGAAATATCGGCGTTTATGAAAGAATTGCCAGTGAATAAACTTTTTGGTGTAGGTAAAGTCACAAACGAAAAAATGAAATCCTTAGGAATACTGACCTGCACAGATCTGCAAGCATTATCACCGGAAGAGTTGCAACAATTATTCGGAAAATACGGCTCATCGTTATACAAAATGGCGCGCGGTATAGATAATCGAGCCGTGCAAACTAAAAGAATCAGAAAATCTTTAAGTGTTGAACGCACGTTTGCAAAAAACATGGATTACAACAATGTTTTAACCAATTCGTTTCAAAACATTTATGACGAATTGATTACAAGATTAAACAACCTAGGGAAAGAAAAGCAAACTCAGATTAAAAGTATATTTGTGAAAATAAAATTTAGTGATTTCACCTTAACTACCATTCAATCTTCAGCCACTGAATTATCTCAGCTTGCATTCAAACAATTATTCATCACTCGATGCGCAGAAATCTCGAAATCGATTCGACTAATTGGATTCGGAGTACATTTTGACGATCAAGCTCAGGGACAACAATTACAATTTCAATTTGATGAGAATTTATCTCGAAATGATTGATTAAAAAGATTCCCTCACAGCCGCAATAACAGATTGCGTTTCTGGATTTACACCACGCCAAATGTTAAATGCTGCAGCTGCTTGCTCAACCAACATACCCAATCCATCAACGACTGCTCCGGCTCCATTTTTTTTTGCCCAAACCATAAAAGTTGTCTCCGCTTTGCTATACATCATGTCATAACAAAATGCATTTTTTATAACAGCCTCAGGAATAGAAACCACTTCTCCGGAAAGACTAGCGGAAGTTCCATTAATAACGATGTCATATTGCAAACCATTCAATTCTGTAAAATCTTTTGCAGAAATCACACCCTGATCTGAAAATATTTTCGCTAAGGCCTGTGCTTTGGCAAAAGTGCGGTTTGCAACATCTATATTACTTGGCTGACACTTTAACAATGGCCCAATTACACCTCTCACAGCACCACCAGCGCCGACAACTAATACGCGTTTATTCTTAATATTTTGCGCTAAATTATGAGTCAAGTCATTTACTAGCCCAACACCATCTGTATTATCACCTCGCAAAAAACCTTCAGCACCGATAGTAATAGTATTTACCGCCCCTGCAATTTCTGCCTCGGCACTCCGTTCATTCACTATCGCCCAGGCTTGCTCCTTAAATGGCACGGTAACATTCAAGCCTTTTCCACCTTGTTTGATAAAGTTTTTTACGGCAATATCAAAATCATTATCGCCGACTTGTAATGATGTATAACTCAAGTTTTGTGAGGTTTGCTTTGCAAATTGCGCATGAATAAAAGGTGACTTGCTATGTGCGATTGGATTACCAACAACGATATATTGATCTAGCATAATGTGATACTTTGAAATTTAAAAAAACAGTATATCACTATTTTTTAATAGCCACTAACATCGCTTCGTTTCGAAAACCTAGACTAGTATCGCCAATTTTTTCTTCTTCTCGATACACTAAAACTTTTAATGGTGAAAACATTGAATGAAGTTCATTATCCGCCAAACAATAGATATCATTCGTTGGGCCAACCTGTTTTACTTTTTGCCGGGTAAATGTTTGAAAAAACAATAACCCATTTGGCCGTAATGCATCAATCACGGATTGAGTTAAGGATTGCTCCAAGAAATGTGTAAAAACGATAACATCATAATAACTTTTGGGATAAGTCACCTTTATAATATCAAGCTGACTGGCGCGTAAAGTTAAGTTATTACTTTTCGCAAATTGGTTAACTTTTTCAACCGCTACTATTGAATTATCCCAAGCATCAACTTGATACCCTCTTTCAGCCAATAGGATACCATTTTTCGCTAGTCCACATGCAAGATCTAACGCTTGCCCCTGATTTGATAATAAATGTAAATTTTCTTTAAGAACGTCACACACTGGTACAGCTGTAGCAGTTTTATAATAATTATCCCACTCTTCAATGGTCTCCATACCTAAACCCAATCGCGCTTTTTCCTCCAACGAATATTGGAAAAAATAAAACCAAGAATAAAACTACCACCTAATATCATCCCACCTTTTACAAACCAATCGCTTATATCTACCGTTTTCGTAAAGCTTTGTTTTTGATCTCGCAATTGATTGAGCTCAGCACTCAATATGTTAATTTTTTTCTGTAGAGATTTATTTTGCTGGGCAATTTCGGCTGGCTGTTTGGAAATTTGCTTCAATTTATTTAAGTCTTTTTCTAAATTGGTACTTTTAGATTCAAGTCGCAATCTTTCTTTTTCCATCTCATCAGCTTGCTCTAGAGTGGTCTGACTTTTTTTCTTCAATGTTTCATATTTTTGGGTAATTTCTTCCAGCTTTTTGGTAACTGCATTCAATTTCAAGGCTGCAATCGGCTCAGTGACGAGATATCGTTTTTTAATCCATCCCTCTTCACCGCTAGCTGTTTTAACTTGTATATATCCACCGTCTCCATCTGCCAATTTCTCTAGCATGAAACCGCTCTTTAATATTTTGATTTTTGCTGCGTCATCAGCGGGTGCATCACGCAATGTAACATACAGAACATCATTAACATAAAATGTTTCTGCGTGTATGGGAAAAGCAAAAAACAGTAAACCAATTAACATCCCTATTTTTTTCATATTAATTCTTCCGACCAATCGATTAACTCTGCTCCAAGTGTTATCCAAAATAAATTATGATAAAATTTTACCTAAAATGATAACGTATCCATCAAATTATATTTTAGGTATAACACAAAAACTCACTGCTCACATCAGCGTTAAACTGGATCCCAACTCCTTTGCGATCAACTCTAACAACTTGGGCTGCAAATGATTGAACGTCATTTCTTTCATCTTTTTTCAACATAAAACACACGTCAACACTAATATTGTCGCCAACCAGGGCATTACCCGTTTCGACAAAAACACCTCTACGACTGATATCTCGTGTGGTACCGCGAATCAATCCAAAATTCTCGCAACTTAAAACAACTTCAGTTTTCCAGGCACTACGATAGTTAATTCGACGCTCCATAGACCAATCTCGCTGCTAGTTGATATTTTACTTAAAAAATCAATGTCTTCGCTATCGGTAACGTTAACTATTTCTTTAGCTTAATGTTTTTTTTGAATGTTACAAAACGCGATCTACGCTAATGCAATAAAAATGACGATTAAACAAACAATCTGGAAGGTCACTTACGAGCCAAAACAAGAGTAAACCTTCAGTAACTATTTATGTAGCTATGAATTTGATCGAAATGAAAAATAACATAATCGAAAATATGATTTTCATTGTCTCCACAGGTAAGCGATGTGCAAATTTCACACCCAAGCTAACAGAAAAAATACAACCAACGACAATGCCAACCAAGGCCGGAAAATAAACAAAAACGTTTTCCTCAGCACCATTTAATTGTAGAAGAAAAAATACCAAAGTCGCTGAAAAAGCGATAGGCAGGCCACAAAATGCAGAACTGCCAACGGCTTGCTGAATTGAAAATCCCCGCCATAATAAATAAGGAACGGTCATTGTACCGCCACCCACGCCCATGATTGAGGATATGAAACCAATTGGCAAACTAATGTATGCGTTAAGAGGCTTTTCTTCTTCTCTTAATTGTCGCATTTTTGGCGCTATAAACAGCATATAACACGCAACTAAAAACAAAAATCCGCCAAACAATATTTCTAACAGCGATTTTTCAACAAAACTGATGAAGACCACACCAAGCAAACTTCCAAGTAATAAGCCCGGTATCCAAACCAATATCTTGCTCCAAACAACAGCATTATGTAGATGATGCCGATAAGCTGATAACAATGAAGTGGGTATTATCGCAACGAGAGACGTCGCAATTGCGATATGCATTGTTTGTTCTGGAGGCAAATCAAGTTGTGGTAATAAAAAAGCAAGCGCTGGAACGGTAACTAAGCCACCACCAATTCCCAAAAGTCCCGCTGCAAAACCTGATAGACAACCAACCAATACAAATAAAATAGTTTCCATTAATTCAGAATATCATAAAAATCAGAAAACCTTTTTATAAACAATTAGCCGAGTTAAAACACAGATACGATTTGAACGCATTCATATGATAAATAAGAAATGCATTAATGTCGTTTTCTTTTCTTATTTATTTGACAACTGACTGGATATTTCCTTTCGCAAGCGCGTGAGAAATTGATATTTCCTTTACGTTACTACTAACTTTACGATTCAGAATATAATCAACTAGCAATCCAGGCAGAGAATTATCTGAAATGCCATTTTCTTCATCAATATTAATGTCTGCTACATACGCGCCAAGCTTCCAATCCACTGACGAGCTTGATTGGAAACCCCATTCTTGTCGCCAAAAAGAAACAACTTCATTATCATCATTGACCTCATCATATGGAAAAGCTTCAGGCAATACCAAGGTAAAATTATCGTCTGATCGACTTGTCTCGCGCAACCACCCAGGACTAACCGATACAATCCATTTGGTTTGATCAGACACAACTGCCGGTTTATTATCTTCCAAAAATTTTGCTGCAATCCCTAAAAATTCCCATTGATACAAATTTGCGACACCGATAGAATTATCTTGGTATTTTTCCCATGCCACCCGAATACTTTGCAAATCCACATTATAGTCACTAAGAGCGAATGTTGGTGGCGCTGATAAAGCAGGTGGAACTATTATATTATGTGTTTCAGCTTTTGATTCAGCGAAAAATTTCGTGGCTTTTCGATTAACAAAACCTTGCGAATCAGAAACACTTACAGTAATTTCTTGGCCTTCACCAGGATTAAATTCATCACGATGCGCTGAACTGTCGTCGGCATCAAAATCATATATTTTTAGTGGCACTGGAAAAAAATCGAAATTCGTTTGCTGACTTTCTGCGAGTGTTAAAAAAGTTTTATTTAAACTAAGAAAGCCAACAATAGAGCTTACTGTTTCGCCCTCACTAACACCCGTTACATTAATTGAAGACCGCTTTGATTGATCAAAGTTTTCAATATAGGAAACAGAATCCTTGCCGCTTAAATCAATTTTCTCATCTTGTGGCACAATGGTATCAGCCAATGAAATTGTTCTACGTAGATAAAAGCGCTCAGGAGACACTTCTCCATTTGCATTTTCCTTTCCAATAAAACCGACAAAATCTCGCTTACCGATTCTCAACATTTCTGCATAGGCATCTAATGATGTGATTGTGATCTCTGGTGATAGTGCAACACGAAACAATTCACCCTGTGGATTATCCAATGTCGCAGGTGACAACCCGGTAATACGCCCAAAAACTGCTTTTCGTTGAATATCTTCAACATTCACTTTACATCGAAATTCCAAAAGCGCCATATCTGCAGGCGTACTGTAAAAAATATGAACCTCATTAGGCTTATCTTTACGACTCGATGGACAGACAAACACCATAGTATACGGCGTGGTTGTTTTATCTGTAGTAAAGGTTACTGTCTTTACAGAAAATGGATCATTTCTACGAAACACATTTCGCCATTTAGCATTCGGTTCGGCTTGAAATATCGCAAAATAAGCATTGGTATCCAAGGTAACAGCAACATTTGTCGTTTTATTTTCGCACGCAAGCAAGAAACAACAAATAAGAATGAAAATAACCTTCATCAATTTTATGGCATATTCATTAGCTTTAAAAAATCTATTCATTTTTTGTTAACCGCAGGTGACCATTTTGCATTACACAACAAGTCCAGCCATGTTTAACAAATATTGTAGTATTACTCTCAATTATTATTGCTGGACCTATGATACTTTCTTCTCGTGGCAAATCTGTTCTACGCCATATTTTAACCAACTCAGTCGCACCATAAATTTTTGTGGTGTTACATGCTTGAGTTTCTGTATTAAATAATTCATTTTGATGCCTTGGCACATTACTATCGGCCACCAATCTAACGCGTAAATTGACTAGTTCAATTACCTCATCTAACTTATGACCATATCTACTTAAATGTGTTTCGTGAAATTTTTCTGCACATTGATGCATATCTTGCCAGGGTATACATAAGGTAAAGGATTGTCCCCGATAACGTAAATCCATTTTTTTTTCAACACTCACTTCGGACTCAATTAAGCCCTCCGCCAACATTTGTCGCATTCCATCATTAACAAGTTGTTCAAATTGTTTAGCGATTTCCGTAATTGCATTTTCACTCAGGATAATCATTTTAGTCAAAACCAAATCACGAGAAATTGGTGCGACTAACATACCAAATGCTGACAATACACCCGCGTTTAATGGAACTATTGCAGTTTTCATCATCATTGATTCTGCCAAATCACAAACATGTAATCCGCCTGCACCACCAAATGACATTAATGCAAAATCTTTCACATCAACACCACGATGGACTGATATAACACGTAAGGCTTGTGACATATGCTCATTTGCAATTTTGAGGATTCCCATCGCAGCCTCTTCTACACTACATTGCAACTGAGTGGATAGTTTTTTGATAGATGCAACGGATTTTTCTTTATTTAATTCTAGATCCCCTGCTAATGACACTTGCCCTGGCAAACGTCCTAACACCACATTTGCATCCGTCACCGTGGCCTGCGTGCCACCTTGATTGTAACAAGCTGGCCCGGGTTTCGCGCCCGCTGAATCTGGACCAACATGTAACATTCCGGCACCATCGACCGTTGCCAAGGAACCACCACCCGCTCCTATCGTGTGCATATCCACCGACGGAATTGCCACAGGCAAACCCGCGATAAACCCATCATTGGATAAGCTTATATCACCCGATAACAGTGCAACATCAGTTGAGGTACCCCCCATATCGAATGTCAACAAATCTGCAAATCCCAATTCATCACCAATATGCTGTGCGGCCTGCAATCCACCAGCAGGGCCAGACAACAGCATTTGCACTGCCTTATTTGCTGCGAGATCAGCACTTGCTGTGCCGCCAGAACTTAACATAACCGACACTTTCGCTGGCGCAACTGCCTCTGTTAATTTATTCAAATAGTCTTTTACTAATGGCCCAACATAGGCATTTAACCAAGTTGCCATGCCCCTCTCATATTCTTTGTATTCTGGTAAAATCGAGGAAGAACATGATACATATAAATGTTTGGGTAGTGCATCTGCGATAGCTTGCTCATGATCAGAATCAAGATAAGAAAATAGCAAATTTATCGCTACTGAATCAGGATCAATTGCCTTAATCTCTGCGACCAAACCATCAATATCATCCCGGCATAACGGCTCAATAACATCACCTTCTGCAGAAATTCGACCTGATATTTCTAAACACCAATTCCGATTGACCGGGTTAAATGTTTCCTCAGGCTGCAAATCATATAACATTGGCCTAGCCTGTCGACCTATCAAAAGTAAATCAGCCAATCCTTTATTCCCAACATAAACCGTTTTAGCCCCTTTTGCCTGCAACAAAGCATTTGTTGCAACTGTAGAGCCATGTACGATTTTTAAGTTTTCAAAGAATAGACCTAAATCGTGTATACCTTGAAGAATCGCAACATCAGGTGAATCGGGTGTGGATAACACTTTATGAACTTTTACACCATCTTTTGTGATCAAGATAAAGTCAGTAAAAGTGCCGCCGGTATCAACACCTAAAAAATGTTGAAATTCTTTTTTCTTAGCAACTGGTGTTAGATCTGACATACTCTCACTATAATATAATTAAAAAAAACAAGACACCTAGCCCGTATTAAGGTTAATGTTGATTTTTCCACACAAATACTTACACTTACTTTAACCCAATTCACAGGTTAACTCATTTTAAAAATCATACCTCAATGAAAGATAATTCAGAAAACTCTCTCATCATTATGAATAATGTCAGTCGTTATTATGGTGAATTATGTGCAGTTGATGATATCAGCTTTTCGGTAAATCGCGGTGAAATCCTTGGCCTGCTTGGCCCAAATGGTGCGGGCAAATCCACAACACTACAAATGCTAACTGGCAACCTGGCACCATCCAATGGACAAATTTACATTAATCACATTGACATTTTAGACCAACCTAAAAAAGCAAAATCAGCTCTCGGCTATCTTCCTGAAACGCCACCCCTATATGAAGATCTTTCTGTAGATCAATATCTATATTATTGTGCAAAACTCAAACGAATTGCCAAGCACAAGCGAGCTGACGCGATTGATAGCGCAAAACAACATTGCAATTTACATTCGGTTAGCAAACGTCTAATTGGAAATTTGTCAAAAGGTTTTCAACAACGAGTCGGCATTGCGCAGGCAATATTACACATGCCTGACGTCATTGTATTAGACGAACCCACAGTGGGACTTGATCCAATACAAATTCGAGAGATCCGTGAACTCATTCGCGCGTTAGGAGAAACCCATTGCGTCATATTGTCTACGCACATATTGCCAGAGGTCACAAGCACTTGTGATAAAGTATTGATTATCCATCAGGGCAAGCTTGTCTTTACTGAAAACATAGATGGCCTACAAAAGCGCATGCATTCCTCAAGCTTACTTGTTGGTTTTAGGAATCCACCGGACATAACTGAACTAAACAATTTTGACGGCATAGACAATATCGAGGTTATTGAAAATGGAAAATTTCGCCTACACCATACACCAGAAATTGACCCAGCGCCCTGCATTGTTCAAAGCTCTGTTAAACATAATTGGGACTTGTTCGAATTGACTCCTGAAAAATTATCTTTGGAAGAAGTGTTTGTTGATATTACAACAACTGAACATACAGACATAGAATCTAAGGAAAACGAATGATTTTTGTTATTGCGTTTAAAGAATTACGCAGTTTGTTTTTTTCTCCTTTGGCATGGAGTATATTGGCGGTGTTACAGTTTTTAACCGCTTATTTATTCTTAGGCCAGTTGGAGTTATTTATCCAAGTAAAACCCCGTTTGATTTTATTAAATGATAGCCCAGGCTTAACTGAAATTGTTGTTACACCAATTTTTTCCAACGCTGCTTTAATTTTATTAATGGTCATGCCTTTATTAACGATGCGTTTGATCAGTGAAGAAAAGCGCTTACACACACTGAGCTTGCTAATTAGCTCGCCAATCTCAATTACCGAAATCGTTCTTGGAAAATATTTTGCCATTGTCGGATTCATCCTAATTATGTTATTCATGATTGCACTTATGCCCTTAGCACTTTTACTCGGCGGCAATCTAGATTACGGCATGTTAGCCGCTGGATTTCTTGCATTATTCCTTTTATTAAGCAGTTTCGCTGCCGCAGGGTTGTATTTATCTACACTTTGCACTCAACCTATTATCGCTGCCGTCAGTACGTTTGGATTGTTACTATTTTTATGGATTATTGATTGGTCGGTCAGCCTTTTAAATCCGCAACAATCTTCCGCACTGTCACATTTATCCATGTTAAAGCATTATCAACCTTTATTAGAGGGTGTTTTTAAATCAAGTGATGTCATTTTTTATTTACTTTTTATAATAACGTTTCTGATATTGAGCATTCGTAAACTGGACGCAGAGCGCTTACAACACTAACTATTTTTATGATAACCTCTCGAAAAACAAGACGACAATTACGTTTGCAAAATAGCATTTTTATTTTGCTATTTTTAATCATCATCATTACGCTTGGCTGGCTAAACATTCGTTATGAATACCATGCTGACTGGACTAATAATCAACGCAACACACCAAGCGAGGCAACCCAACAATTATTGAACACCATCTCTACGCCAATTGAAATCATGGCATTTGTTAAAAAATCTAATCAAGCCCTACACAGCGAGATTAAACATTTAGTAAAAATATATCAACGATTCAAAGAAGATATTTCGCTTAAATTCGTTGATCCCATCTTGGAACCTGATCTTATAAGAGAATTAGAGATTAAAACCGAAGGCGAAATAATTGTAATTTTAAATAACAAAAAAGAGCGCGTTCCTGTCGCAACGGAGAAGAATCTTACTAACGCATTGCAGCGCCTGGTTCGCTCTAGCAATCGATGGGTTTTGTTTTTAGAAGGTCACAATGAACGAAATGCTTTTTTAGACTCATCTCATGACTTCTCTAGTTGGGTAAAAATCCTGAGAAACAAAGGACTCAATGTTCGTGGCTATAACCTCGCAGAAAACTCGGCAATTCCAACTAATACAGGAACTCTAGTTATTGCAGATCCACAACAAGCATTGTTAGATGGTGAAATTAAAATAATTTTAGATTTTTTGGACAATGGCGGAAATTTGTTATGGCTAATTGAACCTGGCGATATTGCTGGCTTAGATGGTCTTGCTGAATACTTCGGAGTAGAAATTTTAGAAGGTACAGTTGTTGATCCAAATACTGAAATGTTGGGCATCAGCGATCCCAGATTTACATTAATACCAGAATATCCACGCAATAATGTAACAAGGGATTTTAACGCTATGACCATTTTCCCCACTGCAACAGCACTTGAATTTTTTGGCAATGAAGATTGGGACAATGAAAATTTCTTAGTCTCATTGCCACGCAGTTGGCTGGAAACAGAGGATTTTGGACCAGAATTAGCATTAGACCCCGCGCAAGACATTGCCGGACCACTTATTATCGGCATTAGCTTAACTCGCATTAATCCGGAAAAACTTATCGATAATCCTGAGGCACTTTTTGATTTACAACAAGATGAAGCGCTAGATGAAAACTCTCAAATGCAGCAACGTATTGTTATCGTCGCGGACAATGATTTCGCCTCTAACGCTTACCTGGGACAAGCAGGCAATTTGGATTTAGCCATGAACATTATTAATTGGCTAGGTGAAGACGATTCTCTCATTAACATTCCAAATAATACGGCAACAGATTTAGAATTAGAGTTATCAAAAACAGTGCAAGTTATTTTTGGATTTGGTTTTTTAATTGCCATTCCCGGCACTTTATTTTTAACGGGAGTGTTTATTTGGTATCGCAGGAAAAAACACTAAACAGCGTTTAATGAAAAATATGTTAAAACGGACAAATTTGTTTTTGTTTTTTGGCGCAGTGACATTACTTCTCACTGTCTATTTTATTCCAGAAGAATCTGTGCCGCCATCTAAAACTGCCATCACTTCATTAATAACAAATGACATTTCACACATCCAAATTTATACTAACAACGAAATATCCATCAATTTAAACAAGGATAATAACATTTGGCATGTAAAATTCAAAAATAAATCCGAAATCGCCAAACTAAACTTAATTCAACTTTTACTCAAGTTACCCTCAAGCTCCAGTCAACAGCAAATAATCGCTACTTCGGATCAATTAAACAAATTTGGTTTTGGAGATAACAATCATAAAATCAGATTCGATAGTCTAGAAATCACCTTCGGAAACATTGAACCTATATCAAGACTACGTTATATATTGATAGAAAATAAAATTCATTTAATTAAAGATTATTATTATCCAATTTTGTTGCTACCCATTAACGATTTTTTAGACACCAAGAATAATGCCTGAATTACCCGAAGTAGAAACCACATTACGCGGCATCACGCCACACATAAATCAATCCAAAGTATGTAAAGTTAACATTTACAACGCCAACTTACGCTGGCCAATAGAAGCTGGACTCAATAAACTATTATGCCATAAAATCGTAAATAACATTTTACGACGAGGAAAATATTTAATATTGGAGTTTGATAATGGTAGCTTGCTGTTGCACTTAGGTATGTCAGGCAGCTTGAGGGTTGTTCCACCTCAAACACCTTTATTAAAGCATGATCATTTTGAAATTGTTTTCAATAATAATAAAATTTTGCGCTTGCGTGATCCAAGAAGGTTCGGCGCTGTTATTTGGACATTTAATAATTGGAAAGAACATAAATTAATTTCAAAATTGGGCCCCGAACCATTATCTGATGATTTTAATACAGACTACATATTCGCGAAAACTCGAAAAAAAAGCGTTGCTATAAAATCCTTCGTCATGAACAGCCATATTGTCGTTGGCGTTGGAAACATATATGCTAGTGAAGCATTGTTTATTGCCGGAATACGCCCTACGACTAAAGCACAACGTGTTTCTAAAACTAAACTCGACAAATTAGTAGAGTCAATTAAACAAACGTTGCGAAAAGCCATTCAAAGTGGCGGTACGACGCTTAAAGATTTTGTCCAAGCGGATGGTTCACCGGGTTATTTCGAACAACAGTTATTTGTTTATGGTCGAGCTGGCGAGGACTGTAGTCGATGTGGCGAGACAATTAAACAAAAAATCATTAATCAACGCTCAAGCTTTTATTGCCCAAATTGTCAATGCTAAAGCGATTGCGATTCCGTTAGCTCTCGCTCTGGTATACGCCACATAAATATAACCATGCTAATGCACAAAATTGCTAACGCTATTTTTAAATAAAAATAGGGTACAAAGAAGATTATTGAAGCGCCAAATGTACTTAGCATTAGGAAAATCGCTGTCCACTTTGCACGACGGGGTATGCTCCGATACTTACGCCAATTTTGAATTAATGGGCCGAAAATTCGATTATTCATTATCCAGTTGTAAAATCGACGCGAACTACGCGCAAAACAAGCCGCAGCTAATAGCATAAACGGTGTTGTTGGTAAAACAGGCAAAAATATGCCAATAACGCCCAGTGCAACACAGGTAATACCAACTAGTACCAATAACACGCGTAAACTGGTAGAAGAATGGAAATTTACTTCATGACTAAAGTCTTGTTTTTGCATAGATATTTATAATCCAACTTTCTTATTGTACATCATAGCTATTTCAAGCGGTTAAAATGGCGTTATTAAATACAGCGAGAATCACGCCAGATAAGACGACAAAGTCATGTTTATTATCCGCAATTTGATAAAAATTTAATTCCATTTTGTTGTCACACAAACACACCCATTGTAGTGCAAAAAATTGAGATCTCACTTTGAAACTAAAACGCTCATTTTACCAACAACCAACCCTCGACGTCGCCAAACAGCTATTGGGAAAAAAAATAGTCCACCTGCATAACGGGATCCTGTTATCTGGCATGATTGTAGAAACTGAGGCATATATTGGTGAAAATGATAGCGCATGTCATGCAGCGAAAGGCAAAACGGCTCGAACCGAAATTATGTTTGGGAATGCGGGCTTCAGTTATGTCTATTTTGTTTATGGTATACATTACCTTCTTAATTTTGTAACAGAAAAATATGGATTTCCAGCTGCTGTATTAATAAGAGCAATTGAACCAATTGATGGCATAGAACAAATGCAGCTCACACGAAATACTCTCGGGAAAAACATTAGCAATGGCCCAGCAAAGTTATGTAACGCGTTAGCAATAGACAAAGCGTTTAACAAACTTGATGTTACACGTGATGAAAAACTCTGGGTAGAATCATTTAAGAATATAACAGAATCAGAAATCATCGCCGCCAAGAGAGTAGGAATTGATTACGCTGAAAGTAAAGATCGCCAAGCATTGTGGCGTTTTTACATTTCACAAAATCCATATGTTTCAAAACAAACTTGATCTTTCAGTAGTACTAATATTTTTATATTTACTAGAACGCGGCAGAATCAAGTACGATAGCTTTCTGACTTATTTCATCTCGTGCTTGCATCAAGGATTTCTCAAACATAGCAAATTTCATTGGTACTCGATATTCCAATTTAATATCTGAGCTTGGGGATTTTTGATTTAAAATAATTTCAACGTTATCCTCTAGTCTCCAGCTAAACTGAATATAGCCCACCCCCAAAATACCATCTTGCTGTATTTTATTTCCGTATTTTTTTACAAGCATTTTTTTGATTCTTTTTATATTAATGCTTTTGCTTCGGGCAGATCTTGAGTTTTGTATTGTAAAAACATACATCAGCCTGGCAATTTCATTGTCTTTTGTAAAATTCAAAACTAACTCATTGCTACCACGCAGCAATCGACTGCTGTCATAACGATATGTTAACTGCTCGTCTTGAGACTGACGCTCAATGCCAATAGACTGCAGGTGAAGATGCAACCGTGTTGCCTTAGTGCATTTAATATATTTTCCAAATAATTTTGTTTTCGCTGAAAACAGACAAAACTTTTTTGATTCTAATTCAGGCAATTTCATTTTTGCCAGCCTATCACCAGCACTTGCTGCATTTTTATATATCGTTATGGCTTGATATACATTTTTTGTAACGCCATTTCCTGCAATTAACATATCAGCTTGCTTCAACATGCTTTTCGTGTGCCCAAGCGTTGCAGCTTTTGAAAATAATGTATAGGCCAATTCTAAGTCTTTTTTAATACCTTTTCCTTGCAAGTATAAATTCGCCAACATATAAGTCGCATTATTTGACCCATTTTCATCAGCTCGATTTAACCAAATCGATGCTTCTATTTCATCTTGCCCAACACCATTACCGTTTAACAATGCCAATGCTAACTGCTCTTGCGATGCAATATGATTTTGTTTTGCGGCTTCTCTAAACCATTTTACTGCTTCAACAGGATCTGTCGCCGTACCCTCCCCGGTCAAACACATAAGTGCAAGCTGGTGCTGTGCACTGGGATCACCACTTTGTGCTTTGATATAAATTAACTGATAAGCCCGAGTAAAATCGTGCTGTGCTAGCGCACTTTTAATATCCTGCGACAAAAAATCTATTTCACTTACTTCTTTGGCATTTAACGATTGGGGTAGAATGAAACATATTAAACTCAAAAAAATCAGACCGTTTCCACATCGATTCTTTATTACAGGAAAGAATAATTTCAAACAACCTAGATATGTTCTTAAGTTCATATTTGCCACGATTATTTTAGCCTCAATTTTCATTTTTATTCCAGCTATGTGATGTATTAATCACTTTAACAATCAAAACTAACAACTCTAATCAATAACCCGGATTGTTGTTCATGATAATTGTAAATTGATCGATATTAACACAATAAGTTGTTAACCATTTATATTTGTAGACTGTGTTTTTATATTATCGTTTTGAATTTGATTTGGTTACAAGGCTTGCATTCAAATCTACATTGAATTCTTAAGTTTATAACCTAAACTATTAAATACTTTAAATTAACTCCATTTTTAGATGTATTATATGAGCCAATTTAATTCTATAAAATTCCAGAATTACTCCCGTTATTTAGCTGCAGCTATTTGTTTTTCTTGTACAAGTTTATGCTTTGCCGATTCCTATCCGGGCAGCTACCAAATCACAACTGGTGCATTTAATTATTCTCAACCATTAGAGGATAAATTAAATACGACACGTGGTGAATACTTTTTTAGGAAATCGGGACTTTATCTTGGCGCATCCGACGCCATTCATAAAGATAAAGTCACGAGTAAAGACAGTTATGAGATCGATGCTTACGCAGGACTAAAAAAGGAACTAGGATTGATCGGTTATCATTTGGGGATGAAATCCTACAATCGATCAATTGAGAAAGACGTTGAAATCCAAGAGCTCTATATTGGTGGCAATATAAAAGACCTGCATTTTAGTTATGCAACTAACGACGAAGGTATATACACACAATTAAACTATATTCATGAAATATCAAATATGTCGATCGGCTTACATGTTGGAAAAACATCATTGTTAATAGGGAAAGAGTTTCGTGATTGGAGCATTCACGCCAGCAAGATTTATAAAGGCATGACTTTTAACGCAATAATGACAAAAAGTGAAGACCCTCTCAACAGCGATACCCAATTAAATTTTGGAGTGGCGCGTAAATTGTCACTTTTTTAGCAAATATACCCCTATATTTGATTCTTAGTTTAACCGTTGTGTCGCTTGCTCAATTATTTCATCAAGATATAAACCAAAGAAACCAGAAGATTGGTACCCAACCAGTTTTTTGGCAATTGGATTACCGTTATGATCCAACATTAATAGTGTCGGGGTGACAGAAACATTTAAATTCGCACTAAAATCTTCTGCACTTATTTTATCACCGTTAAAATCATAAATATCATCATAACCATCTATTAAAATACGCCTAATAATGACTTTATCAACATAATCACTATTACTCGACATCCCAGCTAAATAGTCTTTTTCTAAACGATCACAAAACTCACATGTGTCAGATGCAAAAAACATCATAACAGGCAGATTTCTCTCTTTAGACAAGGTTGAAATTGAGCGTAAATCCTCAACGGTTATCACTCGATTACGGGAATTTTCTGCAGTAAGCTGTGAGGAAATCAATAAGACAAGCACAGCAATTAGAGAAATCATTAGACGATTCATATAATAAATCCAAAATTCGAATGAATTAAAAAACAATAGTAAATTAAGACTTGCTAATATACTTATGGTTCCATTCAATCCAGTAAATCACAGGATTAAAATCGAGTACAAGATAGCGCTTTCACATCCAGCAAACCCATACAGAGTGAGTTGCTTCAATTTGCCGCTTTACTACACCAAACATCAATTGCATACGATAGCAATTGACTAAAACTAACTAATCTTGTTACTTGTCTACTATCGTCCACAATTCAAAAATAACGTATTATTTTAAATTACATTAACGTTTATTGATCGATTTAATGACTCAAATCCCACCCATATTATCTGAAGTAGAATTCCCAAACTCATTAGAGCCGTTTTTTCAACGATTAAAACAAATTATTCCCGAACAAAATCTCGACGATACAATTCGGAGTTTTTATACCGACAAAGCTGTCACGTTTCGCATTAATTCAAGCCTAGCTAGCGGACAAGACCTAAATGAGATTTTTAAAAAATATGGATTTCACGCTCAAGCAATTAACGATTTTCCAGGTTGTTATGAAATCCCATTCTCACAGAAAAGTAAACTAACGCATTCTGAATTTTTTGAAAAAGGTCACTGCTATATTCAAAATCTTTCAAGCATGCTACCCGCTTTAATATTAAACCCAACGAAAACGGATAGAGTACTAGATATCGCTGCAGCTCCAGGTAGTAAAACAACATTGCTCGCAAACTTAATGGAAAACCAAGGATGGATATCTGCAGTCGAAATCAACAAGCCTAGATTTCATAAACTACTGAATAATTTAAAACAGCAAAACATCCTGAATACTCATACGTATTTGATGGATGGCGGCAATGTTTGGAAAAAATGCCCAGAACAATTTGATAAAATATTAGTGGACGCACCATGCTCTTCAGAATCTCGTTTCAACTTAAACGACCCTAAAACCTACTCCCATTGGAGTGAAAGGAAAGTGAAAGAAATGCAGAAAAAACAACTCCGATTACTTTTTTCTGCTATTTTGAGTTGCAAGGTAAGCGGTGAAATCGTTTATTCCACTTGTTCATTTTCGGTAGAAGAGAATGAATGGGTTATTAATAAAATGCTAAAGAAGTTCTCCAATAAGTTAACAATTTTAGACATAAATATTAACGTAAAAAATACTCAAGCAGGCTTAAAAACATGGAAATCCAAAAAATTTGACCCTCAACTTGAAAAATGTATGCGCATACTACCAACAGAACGAATGGAGGGCTTCTTTATTTGCAAACTAAAAAAAACCGAGAGCACCAACCGTAAGAAAAACGAATTTACCCTATCGTAAATTTCAGAACCTATAAGCATTGATCCTTAGATGCTGCTATAAATGCAACGACATATTTTTTTGGAAATATTTTAGCAACGTTTATGGTTCATTTATTATCACCTAATCGCGCCCATACTCGCCGCATAATCAAATAAAATAATGCACTTAACACGATTAAGTATATAATCACGTAAATGCCAAGCTGCTTCCTTTCCATTGCATGGGGATCGGATGCCCATGTTAAAAAAGAAGTGACATCAGCAGCTTTACTTTTTAGTGCAGATTTCTCTGAGTCATTTTGAGCAATTGAAATGGCAAACACATCGGGCATTTTAATTCCATGAAAAAGCGCATTATCATAACCACCGTTTTCCTTTTCAATGTAGCTTAGCATTAAAGAATAAATGTAATCCGGACCATTTTTTCTTGCTTTTGCCATGACACTGAGATCAGGCGGAACCATACCAAACATTTGATTTGCAACAGTGTCATCTGCTGTACTCATAATCGGTGTAGCTAATGATTGCGTGCCCCGCAACTCGTTAACTTCAGTTTTAGTGAATCCGACTTCTAAAAAATGCTGGTATTTAATATATTTTAACGAATGACATAATCGACACAAATTATAATAAATAGTCGCGCCATTTTTTAAACTTTGAGTTTCTGTGGAAACATTATACCCATCCATTAATTTTCCGGTAGATGCAGCATAAGCAGGATGAGATACACCTAACAAAAAAATAACTATTAAAAGCAGTTTATAATTATTTTCCATTTTTTATCCTTTTTGCTTCCAATCTTTCGGCTTTTTGTTTTTCCTCACTTTGAATCAACGCTTCTAATTCAGCAGGCAATCCTTTTTTCCTTAACCAAACTTCTTCTTTTATCGCAACAAAGGGTAACAGTGCAAACAGACCAAAATAAATTGCCGTGGCAATCTGGCCCAAAATAATTAGCCAACCTTCAGGTGCGTTCGCTCCCACATAACCTAAGACAATGACATCTACCAGGAAAAAATAAAACAAAATTCGATAAAATGGGCGGTACACTGCACCACCGGGAATTTTAGATCGATCAAGATATGGCATTGCAGCAAATATTAAGACTGATATCGTCATCGCAATTACCCCACCCAACAGATCAGGTACCGATCGTAAAATTGCATAAAAAGGCAAAAAATACCATTCCGGAACTATATGTATCGGTGTTTGCAATGGATCTGCTGGAATATAATTGTCTGCTTCGATAAAAGTATTTGGCTGGTAAAAAACAAAATAACTGTACACAATCAGAAACACGCACAATCCGAAAAGATCTTTTACCGTGTAATAAGGATGGAACGGGATATTATCCTTATCCGCTAAATTAATTCCCGAAGGATTACTGCTTCTAACAGAGTGCAAAGCAACAAGATGAACTATGACTGCACCCATAATAATAAAAGGAAATAAATAATGCAGTGCAAAAAAGCGCGTTAGTGTTGCATCACCAACGGTATAATCACCTCTCAACCAAATAACAAGCTCATCACCTAAAAATGGGACCGCACCAAATAAACTGGTAATGACTTGTGCACCCCAATAAGACATTTGTCCCCATGGAAGTAAATATCCCATAAACGCCGTAGCCATCATGAGCAACAACAATACTTGTCCAGTCCACCACATCAATTCCCGTGGTGCGCGATATGATCCATAATAAAGTGTCCTCGCCATATGAATAAAAATAACAGCAAAAAACGCCGTTGCACCAGTAGAGTGCATGTAGCGAATTAGCCATCCATAATTCACATCTCGCATAATATGTTCTACAGAGTCAAAGGCTAATGACGCATCTGCTTTATAGTGCATCGCGAGAAAAATGCCGGTGACAATTTGTATTACGAGGACTATTCCTGCAAGCGATCCAAAATTCCACCAATAACTTAAATTGCGGGGTGTTGGATATTCAGTTAATTCTTTTTTTACAAATGCAGTTAAAGGGAAGCGCTGATCAATCCAACGTACGAGATTTTTCATTTATCCAGCCTTTATATATTAGCTATTGGATTTTCCGATAATTATTTTGTTGTCTGCGACGAAATCATAAGGCGGTAAAATCATGTTCGAAGGCGCGGGTCCCTTCAAGATTCGACCACTATTGTCATATTGACTACCATGACAAGGACAAAACCAACCATTTTCGTTACGTGATGGCACACAACCCAAATGAGTACATAAGCCAACGACAACCAACCAATCCGGTTTTTTTACGCGGTCTGCATCTGCTTGTGGATCTTTTCCACCAGAAGAGGATGTCATTTTTTCAATTTGATCATCGGTCCTCCTCAATATAAAAACAGGCTTGCCTTGCCATTCAACTGTTTTTGATTCGCCTGGCTCAATGCCCGCCAAATTGGCCTCTGTCGTCGCTTTGGATAAAATGTCGGAACTTGGATTCATGCTACTGACAAATGGCCATGATGCAGCAACGACACCTGCGCCTGCTACCACACCAGTGACAGTATTTAAAAAGTCACGCTTATTGGGGTCATCAACTTTTTCGTCTGGAGAATCTGATTCTTTGTCTGACATGCAATTTTCTCTTAAATATTTAAATTGTTGAAACTGAAAAATAATCGTTATTTTAAACTAGCGTAATACGCTGCCAAATTTGCCATGTCATCATCACTTAATCCCCCAACCATGGATTGCATCATTGGATTTTTCCGTGCTCCGGTCTTATAGTCTTTAATTGCTTTAACAAGGTATCCCGCTTTTTGGCCTGCTAAGTTTGGAATATCCGGACTAAAGCTAATACCTTCAGACCCATGACACGCAGCACAAGACATTGACTTGGTTTTACCCGCAGCAACATCCGCTGCAATAGACGTCAAAGGCAATCCCAACAAAAACAAAATTGCTATTAAACCATTTAGTTTAGTTATTTTACCCATTTTCTTCTCTCCCGAATTTTTAATTTACATTCCAATTTTAGCGCTTTCTAATAAATTAGCAAATCATTATATAATAATTTTTTTCCAATAATACCCGACTAATCCAGTCCTGTTTGCCATCCCTGAATTTACAAATTAGACATAAATTGATTTTCTAATGATAGATATAAATTCAATGAAAAACATTAACTAGTTTATCAAAACAATTTACACGCTTTTTAATTAATTTTAGAAATGGAAAAAAAAGGCTGCAACAATTGCAGCCTTAACTACGGAGAGAAAGATCACTTGTGCTAATTGAACTGCCGAGATAGCAAAAACTATCGTATCAGATTAACAAATTTGTTCTGTGCTGCAGATCAAACTTTTCAAATCAATATCAAACAAATTTAGTGGGAAATTAATTAAATTACATTATTGAAGAAATATTGCGTGACCTAGTCGACATTTCTGTACCAATAAATGGCAATGTCATTCTGGAAAGAAACAACTCGGCGCGATTTGATAATTCAGAAAATTCAAACGTGTGATAATACTTAATTTTTTTAGTTTGTGTTAATTCTGTCTCAACGCTGCGAATTTCACCCGGCAGATAAATCATTTGTTTTTGCATATTGTCATACAAATGTATTGAGAAATTTCCACCTATTGAGCCAAGCTTCTGCTGACAGACCAATGTCGCACTATTTGATCGCAACTTGGTTAATAAGATTGAATGCTTATAATTCGAATGCATTAATGGTATAGCAACACTTTTCGTCTGTAGCAAAGTAACTTCATCGGCTGATGAGCTGGCAGTGCAACCTTGATGTAAAAATTGCAAATAGACGTGTTTAAACGGTTTGTCGTAACTGGAGACTAACTCCATTGTTAACATTTGTGGTGTCTGAGAGTGACCAATCACAATTTGCACGCGGTACGGATTTTCCTGTTCAAACTGTTGTGTTGTCTCTTTAGCAATCGAAGCCACTAAGTACTTATCACTGTGCCCCCCCACGATAGTAATATCTGTGGATTTTTTACGGACAATTAGCCGCGCTTTCTTGCCTATATAATCTAAAGAATCAATCAATCTAATTTCCCCCAACCGATAGGAAATTAATCGACTCACCGATAACAGAACTTTAGTATTAAGTTGAAGTGGTTATTTTTGGCTTATAAGCAAACTTGGAAAACAAAAGCACAAACCAGGATGACTTACAGATAGCCATAATTAAATTAAGGGAATGATACGATTTACCTTAAAACCCTATCATTAATATTGATAGCATCAAAAGTACACGCACACATTTCTCTCAGGATTGTGAGATCCTCACTTGACCCGTGTGTGAGATCAAATGAAGATATCTGTCAATCCTAGGAGAAAGCGAGCTAGACATAACTCTCTAACTCATCAGGATATTCATTTCGCAATGCTTGCAAAGCGACAACATGACGTCGATTGATTGATTCCAATTCATCAACCGGAATAAAGCCCGTTGTTAACCAGTTTACCTCTGCCGATAAAAAAGACTCCCAACGACTTTCTGTCGAATGGTGCTGTAATTTATCTGATAGCCGTTGCATTTGTATTTTCAATCGATCATTTGCCGAATCAGCTGGTGTTTCAACTTCAGCGATGATTTCCAATTCGGCCGTGGCAAAGTTTTTTTGTTCTAAATTGTCTTTTTCAAGCTCTGTCAGTGGCTTTGGTAAATCAGTTTCTGAAAAAGCATTTTCTAAATAACTGACTCTTCGAGCAATCTTAGCTTCCCAATCACTTTTTCCAATTTTTCCAATCTCTTTCAGCTCATCAAATACTGCCTGCGCTTTTTCTTTTTCACCTTGCAAAATCATATTTTCTAATTTTTCACACAAATCTGCTTTCGCTTTTAATTTATGCAATTCATCAATTATTTCTACTTTGGATAATGAATCAAGCTTTCTTTCATAAACATGCAAGGCGTCGGCAACACGTTGAGAAATTTTATCTTTAGCAGTTATACTTGCCTCAACACTTAAACTCTGAAATTCGGATTTCAATTTCTCCAAGTCTGATTTTAGTGGACTCAATTCCTTCAGCGGCTTATTGCAAATATCTTCAATTTTCTCACATGTTAGAATTCTACTTTTCAACAACTCTTTATGCGCTTGTTCTTTTTCTTTATTCATGATTTTACGGCGGTTAAACACCTCATCCGTCAAATCCTTAAACTCTGTCCACAATTCTCTTTCCTTAGACTGCTGAACTCGTCCGGCTGTTTTCCAATTTGACTGCAGTTGCTTTGCTTTTGATATTGCATCCGATAAATTTTCTATGGCAACTAATTCTTTTGCAGCTTCAATGATAGACTTTTTATTTTCTAGATTTTTATCCCACTCTTTATTTAAATTTGTTTTTAAAATTTCATAAGTATTATAAAAGCGATTATTTAACTCTTTACGCTTTTCTTTATCTGTTAAACCTAAGTCTTGCCATTCTTTTCGAACATGACGAAATAAGTTTTCCACTTTACGCCAATCCATATTTTGCCAATCCGCATTGTTGACAAACTTTTCAAAGTCCTCCAGAAATTCAATTCGTTTTTGATAATTTTGACTACGAACTTGCGATTCTTGCTCAAAATATGACTTACATGGCTCATACGCTTTGTCACAAACTTCTTTAAATTTATCCCACAACTCTTGAGAGGAACCTCGCTCTGATGGACCAAGTTTTTGCCATTCATTTCTCGCTTGGCTAATTAAAAATGCGATCTCCTTTGGATCATCATTGCTATCAATTAGCGCTTCAACTTGCGCAATTAATCGTTCTTTTTGCGGTGTATTAGCCCACGACCTCCAATTATGTAAGCGATTAATTTCAGAAGACCCGGCGTTCAGTCGTAATGACAATTCGTTTAAGCCAGAAACCCGACTCTTTTCCAACTGATCAAGCAGCTTTTGCACTTTATTGCGAAATTGAGTAGCTTCCTTTAACAAGCCTTTTTCGAGACTCTGTTCCATGGAATTTAATTCAGTTTCAACTTGCTTGCGAATCTTCTTTATATATTTATTGTGTTCATCAAATTTGTTTTCTAATTTTACTAAATTTTGTTTTATCTCGTTTCGAAGGACTGTTGCTTCCTCACTACTATGAGATAAAATTTGCGGCACTCTCGCTTGTAAATTATCTAGCACATTACGGCTTAAACTGTGTGGCTTCTTAAAGTAAGGGGTTATTTCATTTTTTATTTTAACTAAAAATGACAGCACATCTACTTCATTTAACCTAACTTGAATCTTTTTGGTTATATCTTTAACTAACCCATCAAATGTGGCTTTTAACTCACTCTCCAAGTCATCTGGCAATACTGCTAATTTATCCCAAGATGTTACATTATCATCCAATTCGTCCTGTAGCGCTTTTAAATCCTGTTCGGCAAGCGCAGAATTCAACTTGTTTTGTAACGTTATCATTTTTTCCACTATTTTTTGTTTTTCTTCTCTTAGTGGAATAAAACTAGCTTCAACTTGCAAACGTTCTTGCTGTCGCTTGAGATATTCCTCATATCCAATTTCAAATGATGTTTTTGCCTTTTCAAACCGTTGTTCAAATTCTGCGTTTGTTTCAGAAATGCTCTGCCATTGTTGCACCAGCTTATCAAAACTAATTTTATCTCTATCCCATAATCCTTTGTTGCCTAATGCCTCTATTTGTACGCAAACTTGTTTTTGCTCTTGTAATAATATTGCGGGACGTTGCTCAGCTTCAATGATTTTATCAAGCTTGTCTTTGACGGTACGACTAGTGCGCTTATCTTTGGTTTTTGTTGCTTTATACACTCTCTCTAATGTTGACTTTTGTTGCAACCGACTTGCAGCCGTTTCACGAATTTGTGGATCCTCATCATTAATCGCTAAATTTCCTAACACAGATTCTCGATTCACTTTTTCCAGCGCAGCCATTCTAATTGGTTTTGTTGCACCTTTTTCTGCGACAAACTCAATAATTTTTTGATTTTCCAATTGGTTAATTCTTTCTATGGCTATTCCTTCTTCAATACTTTCTGCCAATGCCAACATATTACTCAATATTCGTGTCGCGACGTCTTTTACTTCATCTATATTTTCCCCAAGACAAGCTTGCTCAATGGTATCAAGGTCAGTTATTCGCTTAAGGGCAATAACTCGAATTTCTGCACTGGGATCTGAATTTACAATTTCTGTAAATATGGCTTGGTTTTGGGACACATCCAGAGAAACCAACGCTTGCTTCCTAATCGAAACATCATTGTGCTTCCATTTTGGTTTAAATATGTTTTGCAATATCTTCATTTTTTAATCACTTAATTTTGTCGTTAGCGTAAAATGGTTTAATGCGCTTTATTATAAGTAATTCGCGCAATTAGGCTGAAATATTTTCTTGAAAATGATTAATAAAATAATTGTGTTGTGTCGAAGTTGATCCATAATGATATGTGTAATCCATCGATTGCGATTAGTAATTAGCTAAAAGGAATTTTACTCTTTGTGCATTCAAATTCCTACGACTTATCACAACTGCCAATAAATTTTAATCAATAATGTAATACTTTTGTAATATTTTTAGTCTCTAATAATCTTTTCAATAGAGATATGATAATCAAACTATGCCACACAAGATTTTACTGGTTGAAGATGAAGCAGCAATAAGACAAATGCTGTTGCTCTCACTAGGACAAGCCGATTTTGAAATTGTTGAAGTCGAAAATACCGATAGTGCGCTCGATGCACTTGATAAACAGGAGATAGATCTAATGCTGCTTGACTGGATGTTACCAGGAATCAGCGGCATTGAATTTTGCAGGCGAATAAAGTTAGACAATAAATACAAAGACTTACCTATAATCATGCTGACTGCAAAGGTTGAGGAAGAAGATAAGATAAAGGGATTAAACTACGGAGCAGATGATTATTTAACCAAGCCATTTTCACCAAAAGAACTCATCGCCCGAATCAAAGCGGTACTACGTCGCAGTTCGACTAAAACTGAGTCAGATGAAGTGTTAGAATTTGGCGGCTTATTATTAGACGAAAAAAGCCATCGAGCGTCGAGTAACTTAAAACCCATTGAGCTTGGTCCAACCGAATTCAAATTATTACGATTTTTAATGTCTAACCCAGATCGTGTTTTCTCCCGCACGCAACTCCTGGACAATGTTTGGGGCAACGATGTATATGTTGAAGAACGCACCGTTGATGTGCATATACGCCGTTTGCGTAAAGCGCTGGAAACCGATGCCCATGATGAAAAAATCCAGACTGTCCGCGGCGCTGGATACCGCTTTTCCATCAATTGAGCATTTAGATTAGCCGCCTGCTACCTATATAATTTACACTATATAAAAATGTCTTATCTATAGGTAATGTTTCATGCTAGGAGAAATTTGGCGCCTGATAATTATAACGTTAAGCGCCACACTATTCGGCCTTATATTCAACAGCCCACTGATTGGCGCTGTATTCGGAATATTGTTTTATCTCATTCGCCACCTTAAATATATCGGTCAGTTGAATACCTGGCTCTCGCAATCCAAAACCAGCAATGAACCACCAGAGGGCTCAGGTGTTTGGGGGGATATCTTCAATCGTATTTATCTACTGCAAATACGCAATAAAAAACAGAAAGCCACACTTGCTGCAGCATTAACACGCTTTCAACAAGCAGCTTCAGCAATGCCAGACGCAATGATCATTTTAAGAGAGGAAGGAAAAATTGAGTGGTTTAATAATGCGGCGAAAAAATTACTTGGCTTAAAATCACCGCAAGATATAGAGCAACATATAACTAATTTGGTTCGTGTACCCGTATTCAAACAACTCGTGAATGGCAATCACAATGAGGGTAATGATATTGAAATTTCTTCTCCAGCCGACGATTCAATATTATTATCCATGCGCATTGTGCCTTACGGCATGGGCAAAGCCATATTAATCGCACGAGACATTACCTTAGTACATCAACTGGAACAAGTCAGACAAGACTTTGTTGCAAACATCTCACACGAATTACGCACACCGATCACAGTTTTATCTGGCTACATGGAGACCTTGTTAGAAAACAAAACAAGTCATGAAAATCAATGGCATGAGCCTATGCTACAAATGCGCGCCCAAACCAATCGCATGCACCATATCGTTAAAGATTTATTACTGCTAACCAGGCTGGATAATTTTACAAATGAAGTTATCGGCCAAACAGTCAATATTGGCGACATGATTAAGTCAATTTGCGAAGATGCCAGAATTCTCGGTCACGGCAAAAATCAACATATCACAATTGAGTGTGATGAAAGTATTGGCATTTTAGGGAAACCTGATGACCTGGAAAGTGCACTTTCAAACTTGGTGACTAACGCAGTGAGGTATACCCCAAATGAGGGCAACATCGATATTAAATGGTTTGCCAATGAAAAAGGCGCGCATTTTAGAGTGAAAGACTCAGGAATGGGCATCGCCGAAATGGATATCCCTCGATTAACAGAGCGATTTTTCCGCGTGGATGAAGCTCGCTCACGGGAATCTGGCGGCACTGGACTTGGATTGGCCATCGTAAAACATGTACTGCAACGTCACAATGCATACCTTGAAATTACAAGCCAATTAAATAAAGGCAGTTGTTTTACCATACATTTTCCGCCAAACAGAATTTGCGATCCACACACAACAACCCTTATAAATTCATCCAACAAATCGAATTCACACACCAAAGTTTAAACACCAATAAATATAAAACCCTTTCTTGATCACTATTTGATCTTTTGTAACAAATCTGTAATAACACTGTAGTAAAACGTGTATCCACAAATTGCTCACAATCCCACGCTTACTTCTGTGCGTTTTGGGAGCAAAGACTTGAAACACTATTTTGGAGCCAAGCTACCGTGAAACTCAAACACTTTTTTTTCATTACTTTCATTTTTGCACTAAGCACACAGTTATCTGTGGCAGTGACAAAAGTAGATCCAAAACTACCCGAATATAAACAAGTCAGTGGTATATCCGGTAATTTGTCCAGCGTTGGATCAGACACACTGGCTAATTTAATGACATTGTGGGCAGAAGAATTTAAACGCGTATACCCAAATGTGAATATCCAAATCCAAGCTGCAGGGTCATCCACTGCGCCGCCAGGATTAACGGAAGGCACATCCAATCTGGGCCCCATGAGTCGAAAAATGAAAAGCAAAGAACTGGAAGCATTTGAAAAACGTCATGGCTACAAACCCACTGCTATCCCTGTTGCTATCGATGCGTTGGCGGTTTATGTTCACAAAGATAATCCAATAAAGGGATTAACAATTCCCCAAGTTGATGCGATCTTTTCTTCAACGCGAAAATGCAATTATGCAAATGATATTAAAAACTGGGGAGACGCCAATTTAGGCGATGCTTGGGCAAACAAGGGTATTCAAATATTTGGGCGAAATTCTGTCTCGGGTACTTATGGATATTTCAAGAAAAAAGCCCTTTGTAAGGGTGATTACAAAAACAACGTCAATGAACAACCCGGCTCTGCATCGGTCGTGCAATCTGTATCCACGTCAATCAACAGCATCGGCTACTCAGGTATTGGTTATAAAACCTCAGGTGTAAGAGCTGTCCCGCTTGCGAAAAAAGACGGAAAACCTTTCATTGCAGCAAATTCAGATAACGCCATAAAAGGCACATACCCGTTAGCGCGATTTCTCTATGTCTATGTTAATAAACAACCAAACAAGGCACTATCTCCACTGGAAAAACAATTCCTTACCTTGGTGTTATCAAAAGTAGGACAAGAAGTGGTAATTAAAGATGGTTACATTCCATTGCCAGCGAAAGTCGTTAACAAGTTTTTGAAAAAAATCAATTAATGACTACCATTTATATTTCCGCAGATATTTGATATCTGCGGAAATATAAACAAAGACACTACCACTCTCAATCCTATTCGTATTATAAAAACCCATATTGTGTCCCTAAATTGAACGTTCTAGATCGATAATATGCTTGTCATTTTCTCGACTTAAAATCCACGTCATATATAATCCTCGCTGGAGAGGAAATAAGAAATGTACAAACGAAAAGCTCATATTTTATTCCTATGCACTGGAAACTCTTGCCGCTCACAAATGGCAGAAGGTTTTGCAAATGCAATGGGATCAGACTACTTGGAAGCAAAGTCCGCAGGCATAGAAGCACACGGTAAAAATCCACGCGCTATATCTATCATGAAAGAATTAGATATTGACATATCATCTCAAGATTCGACAAAAGTCACAGATGAGATGATTCATTGGGCAGATTTGATTATCACCGTCTGTGGTCACGCTGATGAAAATTGCCCAGCAGTTGCAAATGATAAACAAAAAAAGCACTGGCCTCTTGAAGACCCTGCAAAAGCACAAGGAAGCGAGGAAGAAATTTTACATGAGTTTCGCCGCATTCGCGATGACATCAAACAACGTGTCAATAGCGTGATAGGCGGAATGAAAATGAATTCCTAATTAATCTTCACTCTGTTAATTAAATTTTACTATGTCATCAAACACAGAAAACCTAGCAAGACAAAAGTGGCGCATGCTAATCAATAGCTTCGCCACGAAAGCCGTTACCCTTGGTGGCATCAGTGTCATTATTGCAATTACATTAATCTTTTTTTACTTATTGAGTGTTGTTTTTCCACTATTTGAATCGGCCAGTATTAAAAAAATTACAGAATTTGATGTACCCGGTAAAATCAACCAACAATCTTTATTTTATAAAATAGATGAACAAGGCGAAGTTGGCGTTCGCTTAAGTAAAGATGGAACGTTAACGAGTTTCAACACGCGAACCGGCAATTTAATTAAACAATCTCAATTAACTGATACACCAATAACCAGCTTTGCATTCGCCGAACAAAGCTCCGGCTTAGTTGTATTAGGACTAGAGAATGGATACGCACTACCGTTAAAAATTCTATTTGAGGTTCGATACAATGAACAACAGAGGATAATCGAACCTAATGTTGAGTTCGTCTCTGAAGATGAAAGCATTGAAGTTGATGAAGACGGACTCCCAATCACAAGCATTGGTATACAAGGTGACAGCGAGCAAATAACAATAGTATCGGTCAATAATAAAAACAAACTCAATATAACGCATTTTATTGGCGAAGAATCACTGCTAGATGATGCCCTGGTATTTGAACAAAACAACTACCAAGGGGATAAACTAGATTTCACACCAAAAAAAATCTTAATTAATAGTGACCAACGACTACTGTATTTACTGGACGAAGACAATGTCATTCATTTTTATGATTTCAGCGATAAAGAAGAGCCACAATTAATTGAAGAAGAAACAATTACCAAAGATGGTATTAAAATCAACGACCTTGTGTTTGCAGCCGGCGGTATCTCCCTGTTAGTGGCGCAAGAGAATGGCGAAATTGCGCAATGGTTTCCCGTAAAAAACAGTGAAAACAAATATACATTAACGTATGTCCGTTCCTTTTCCGAAACCCAATCACCGATAAATCATTTAGCCAGCGAATATAGTCGCAAAGGTATGTTGAGCTCTACTAAAAACGGTGAAATTGGCATTCATCACTTAACATCTCAACAAACACTATTGAATGAAAAAATATCGAACGACGAAATTTCTCATCTCGCCATTGCACCGCGGGCCAATTTTTTTCTTGCAGAAAACACAGCAGGTAAAATCAGTTTTTGGTCGATCGTAAATGAATACCCTGAAATTTCAAATTCAACACTATGGAATAAAGTTTGGTATGAAGGTTATGAAGAACCGGTTTATCTTTGGCAATCATCTTCTGCGAGCAATGATTTCGAACCAAAGTTCAGTTTAGTTCCTATTTCATTTGGCACCTTAAAAGCGGCATTTTATGCCATGTTACTTGCGGTACCCGTTGCCATATTTGGTGCCATTTTTACCGCTTATTTCATGTCACCGACATTACGTCAAAGTGTTAAGCCAGCAATTGAAATTATGGAAGCATTACCAACCGTTATTTTAGGTTTCCTAGCGGGTCTTTGGTTTGCGCCATTTCTTGAAACCCATATGCCAGGCATGTTTGCCATTTTGTTATTACTGCCACCAGGTGTCATTTTATTTGCGTATACCTGGCACATTATGCCGCTTAAATTGACTCAATGGGTGCCAGATGGCTGGCAACCCATTTTATTGTTACCCATCATTATTCTGCTCGCTTGGGGCTGTATCGCTATCAGTCCAAGTTTGGAAATATGGTTTTTTGATGGGAATTTACCAACTTGGTTGCAACAAAACATGGGCATTGGATACGACCAACGAAATGCACTTGTTGTTGGTTTTGCCATGGGATTTGCCGTTATACCGACCATTTTTTCCATTGCAGAAGACGCCATATTCAATGTTCCTAAAAACCTCACATATGGCTCACTTGCGCTTGGCGCTACCACCTGGCAAACACTGACTCGAGTCGTAATATTAACAGCAAGTCCTGGAATATTTTCAGCGGTGATGATTGGTTTTGGTCGCGCAACGGGTGAAACCATGATTGTGCTTATGGCAACAGGCAATACGCCTGTAATGGATTTTAATATTTTTGAAGGCATGCGCACCTTATCGGCAAACATTGCGGTGGAAATGCCGGAGTCAGAAGTGGGTAGCACACATTATCGTGTATTATTTTTAGCTGCACTGATTCTATTTTTATTTACTTTCTTTTTTAACACAATTGCTGAAATTGTCAGGCACCGCCTAAGAACAAAATACAGCTCAATGTAATTGGAAAATTAACTAGCACACATGAAAAATTGGTTTAAAAGTGGTGCGCCCTGGATTTGGTTATCGGGCGCGACGGTAAGCATAAGCTTAATCATGGTAATTGGCTTGGTCATGCTGATTGCTGCGCGTGGTTTAGGTGTTTATTGGCCAGGAGACGTTTTTCAATTTGAATTAAATGATAAAGCGAATGCGCCTAATTTTCCAATTGTTGGCGAAATTTATGAAGAAGAAAAAGTTAGCATTGAAAAAATTAAATCACTAGGTATTAATATAGACCTGCAAAACTCAAACAAAAATGAAACACTGATTACACGATTGCTGATTAAAACGGGTAACCGGGATATTTATGGCGGCGACTTTAAATGGATAATTGGCAACAATGTCAAATCAAAAGAATTGCCAAAAGACATTGTCGTATTTGAACGGCACGAATGGGGAAACTTATATGCTCACATCACAGAGATAAAAGAAAACAATAACAACATTAGCTCAAATGCTGACATCTGGAATGAGTTTCAGCGTCGCCTCTCTCGCACGAGCACAATTCATCACGACATTAAAAAAATCGAAAAACATGATATCGGCAAGATAAATTATCAACTGGAAACATTACGCCTAGACGAAAAACGGCTTAAGCTAAATAACAAATACACGACAGCCACTGCAGCAGAAATCGAATCTGATAAAGCGCTTTTACAAAGGCAATATGAAGGCTTACAAAAAACCTTACAAGATTTATATCAACAAATCAGGCGCGACAGTGTCATTGTTTCAATCGCTGGTGGCCAAAAAGTTGAAGTACCCTTGTCTAAAATTGTTCGCGCTTATAAACCGAATGCAATGGGCACGTTTGAAAAGGTAGTTTTCTATTTCGAAAGCCTCTGGCTGTTCGTTAGCGAAGATCCAAGAGAAGCCAATACTGAAGGTGGAATATTCCCCGCAATATTTGGCACCGTCATGATGGTAATCATTATGTCCATTATCGTTACACCTTTTGGCATTGTTGCAGCGATTTATTTAAGAGAATATGCCAAACAAGGCGCATTAACACGCACCATTCGCATTGCGGTAAATAATCTCGCTGGTGTACCATCAATTGTTTATGGTGTATTTGGTTTAGGATTTTTTGTCTATTTTTTAGGTGGAAATATTGACCAATTATTTTTCCCCGAGGCATTACCTGCACCTACCTTTGGTACATCCGGTATTTTGTGGGCATCATTAACATTGGCCATACTCACCGTACCCGTCGTAATTGTTGCCACTGAGGAAGGTTTATCTCGAATTCCAAAAACAATACGAGAAGGCAGTTTAGCGCTCGGCGCAACAAAGTGGGAGACCCTGTGGAAAACGGTATTACCTATGGCAAGTCCAGCAATGATGACCGGATTAATTTTAGCAGTGGCTCGCGCCGCAGGTGAAGTCGCACCGCTTATGTTAGTTGGTGTTGTCAAACTTGCACCATCTTTGCCGTTAGATGAAAACTTTCCTTTTTTACACCTTGATAGAAAGTTTATGCATTTGGGCTTTCATATTTATGATGTGGGATTTCAAAGTCCAAATGTTGAAGCAGCACGGCCGCTGGTTTATGCCACTGCTTTGTTGTTAATCGTAATTATTATTGCCCTCAATATCACAGCCATAACCTTGCGCAACAGATTGCGAGAAAAGTACAAAAGCTTGGATCACTAGTTAATTTAAGAGTAATTGAGAAAAATGATGAGTAATACTAACGCGATAAATGACAGCGAACAAGACATCGCAAACGAAGAGAATAGCTGCATTAAAACCAATGACCTTCGGTTGTTTTACGGTGAAACGGAAGCATTGCATGGCATAAATTTATCATTGAAACGCCACAAAGTTTCAGCGTTTATCGGCCCCTCTGGGTGCGGAAAATCGACGTTGTTGCGTTGCTTCAATCGCATGAATGATTTAGTTGATGGCGCCAAGATCAGTGGTGAAATTTACATAGATGAAGAAAACATATATCACCCAACGGTTAATGTGGCGGACCTAAGACGGCGTGTTGGAATGGTTTTTCAAAAACCGAACCCTTTCCCAAAAACCATTTTCGAGAATGTGGCCTATGGATTACGAATTCAAGGCGTCAAAAGTCGAAGAAAACTGGATGAAGCGGTTGAAAATGCCTTACAAGGCGCTGCGCTTTGGAATGAAGTAAAAGATCGGCTGCACCAAAGTGCGATGGGATTATCCGGAGGCCAACAGCAAAGATTAGTTATCGCTCGCGCCATTGCGATAGAACCGGAAGTATTATTGCTAGATGAACCTGCATCTGCTTTGGATCCAATATCAACACTCAAAATTGAAGAACTGATTTACGAGTTAAAAGACAAATATACTATATTAATAGTAACCCATAACATGCAACAAGCTGCGCGCGTATCTGATTACACCGCATTTATGTATATGGGTGATTTAATCGAATTTGATGCAACAAAGACCATTTTCACCAATCCAAGCAAAAAGAAAACTGAAGATTATATCACCGGTCGGTACGGTTAATAGAGGATCAAACTATGGACGTTGAAGGCATAAGCCATCACATATCACGAAAATTTAATGAAGAATTAGAAGATATTCGCACGAAGGTGATGGAAATGGGCGGCCTTGTTGAACAGCAATTGGCCAATGCGGTGTCAGCGCTAGAAGATAATAATAGTGAGCTAGCGGAATCTGTACTCGTAACTGACTACAAAATCAATTCTCTGGAAGTATCAATTGATGAAGAATGTGTTCAGATTTTAGCTAGGCGTCAACCTGCAGCGAGTGATCTGCGTTTGATCATGGCTGTCATTAAGACCATAACCGATTTGGAAAGAATTGGAGATGAAGCCGAGCGCATTGGAAAAATGACGTTAACGATAAAACCGCATGAAACCATGCGTGCAACCATACTTGCAATCGTTCACATGGGAAACCATGTGCAACATATGGTACATGACGCTTTGGATGCTTTTGCGCGGATGGATGCGGAAGCGGCGTTGACGGTTTGGAACGAAGATAGAAAAGTAGACAAAGAATACGAAGGTATCTTACGTCAACTCATGACTTACATGATGGAAGATCCCCGCTCTATACCCACAATTCTCGATTTATTATGGTCAGTAAGGGCTTTGGAACGAATTGGTGATCGAGCGACGAATATTTGTGAATACGTTATGTATTTGGTTAAAGGCAAAGACGTGAGACACACAACCTTTGAGCAAATGGAGAATCAAATATTGGGATGATTGAATAATTCACTCGCTTCTTTTACACTGATTTACTAACGAATCGGAAGAAAGGACACTTAAACGCTTTAATCCACGTCGTAAATACATCCATGTAGACTTGAAGACAACATCCCTGTTGTCCACAGGATTAAATCGTTTAAATGTCCTTTCTTCCGATTCGTTAGTACATTTTAACTTATGAAAAATTTTACAATATAAAAATACTCGGAGAGCCCTTTGCGCATACTCAGATATACGCTATCTTATTTTTTTATATTTATTCTACTTCTCTTTACCCAGGGATGTGCAAACCAACCGTCAGAAGCAAATACCACTCAAAAAAAATCCATTGGACTTCTTTGGAAAATAAGCAAAAAAAACACACCGACTAGCTACTTGTTTGGCACCATGCACTCTGAAGACGAAAGAGTGATCAGCTTACCTCCCGCAGTAACCAAAGCATTTAAAGCATCAACAACCTTTGCCTTAGAAATGGCGTTAGATGAAACAACAACAAAATCTGTATTAGCAAATATGTATTTTTCCGATGGCAAGCGATTAGACCAACTTTTAACATCAGATGTCTACAAACAAACGATAAAGGCAATGCAAGAAAAGGGCTTGCCAGAAGATATCGTAGCTCACATGAAACCCTGGGCAATTTTTACAATTTTGAACATGCCCGATCAAAAAACCGGATTATTCTTAGATGCTTTATTGTATAAATCTGCGCAAAAACTCAATAAAAAAATTGTTGGATTAGAGACACCAAAAGAACAAACCGATGTATTTGATGGTATGCCAATGGATGTTCAAGTATCACTTTTAAAAAGCACATTAAAAAATGCCTTAGACATGGATGCCATTCTTGAAAAAACCCTTCAGGTTTATCTCTCTAAAGATCTGGATGCAATATTGGTTCTAAATGACAAATACCTTGAGCTTGTGGAAAAAGATGTGGGGGATTTGTTCACTAAGCGTTTAGTTACGGATCGAAATCATCGAATGGTTGAACGTATAATACCTCAGATCACGCAGGACAAATTATTTATTGCGGTAGGGGCACTGCATTTGCCAGGTGAACAAGGCATAATAAATTTATTACGCAATCACGGTTATGAAGTTCAAGCGATATATTGATATTTAATTTTCTAATCTATCTAACGCTAATTGACTACCGTTTTCTAACGCCCTTCTATACCAAAATTCAGCTTTTTTTAAATCGCCTTCTACTAAAATTCCTGATTCAAACAGTTGCGCCATTTCCAATTGAGCATCAACAAGACCTGACTCAGCCGCGCTTTGAATAAGAAAAATTGCTTTATCTGCATCCCTTTTAACACCAGCACCTAATTTATACATTTTACCCAATTTGTAAGTTGCCATCAGGTGCCCATTTTTACTTGCCTTACTAAACCAATTAATTGCATTTATCGCACTTTTTTCCAAATATCGGCCTTTAAAATAAAAGAAACCCATTCGATATTGTGCATCAACATTATTTTGATTAGCCGCTTCTCGCATCCATTCCACGCCCAGTTCATGATTTCTTTTTAAATACTGGCCTTGCAATAAAAGCTTCGCTACCTGATATTGTGCTTGTGGGTGATTTTTTTTAGCTGCTTTGTGAAGCCATTTATAAGCGGACAGCTCACTTTCTTTGCCTTTCTTTTTCGTTAAATAATACTCCCCAAGATCATATTGCGCATGTGTGACATTGCGCTTTGCCGCATTTTCTAACAAGGCAAACGCTCTTTGAAAGTTTTTGTGGTTTTTACGCCAGTCTAATAATTTTGCAAGTTGATACTGTGCTTTTGGCTCGTTGGCATCAGCCGCATAGCTAAGCCACTTCTTCGCGATGGATATATTTTTTGGTACTAATTCCCCAGACAAATACCACTCACCCAATTTCATCTGCGCTTTTGCATTTCCCTGCTCGGCTGCCCAGGCATACCAATTTAGCGATGTTTTAATATTTTTATCGGTACCAATTCCTTTTTCATACATTTGAGCCACTTCGAATGCAGATCGAATATGACCTTGTCCAGCCGCTTGCTCATACCACAATAAGGCATTCTCATTATTTTTTTTCACGCCGCGGCCATTTGCATATATATTTCCCAACATCGCTTGCGCATCCACATGCTCATTTGCCGCCGCCTTTAAACACCACGCCACTGCTTCTTGATAATTATCATCAAACAGTTTGTAGTCTTTATACATTATCAAGGCTAACCGAAATTGTGCTTCCACAACATTTTTATCCGCTGCTTTGCGATACCACATTATGGCCTCTTGAATATTTTTCGATTGACCTAACAAGGCATTTTCAAAAATTTCTCCCATGCGATATTCACTTTTTTCATAACCTTGTTTTGCAGATGCTAAATACCAATCAAATGCAACTTTTCTGTTAATTTCAGTTCCTTGTCCAATCTCATACATTCGAGCCAACAAATATTGTGCGCTGGGAGTTTGTAGCTCCTCAGCAACGGTTTTTATAGACTGGAATGCATTATCGGAAGCGGAATAACAAGGAGAAGCGAAAAGGTAAAAAATTGAAATATAAATAGAACACCTTACAAAGAAAATAAAACCTATTTTTCCCTTTGGTGGTTTTGACATGAAAACAAAAGACAACAGCACAGACATATTTATTGTTATTTGAATTTAGTTTGACAACATCCGAAACAGAAACTTATATAACCAACTTACAATCATGCGTTATTAAACATTTTACAAAAATATCATGCAGGATTATATCAGAGCCTTTAAACAACATGCTAGTAATTAAAAGTGGTTGCCACTCTATTAGGTTAATCTAATGTAGTAAAAATTCATTTTGGCGATTTTGATTAATTACTCGATTTTTACTCTGTCAATTGGTTAAAAATTGTGGCAAAGTTAACTAATTTGATACTTTATGATGTGTTATTATGCATGCTAAATTTTTACAACAACAATTAGATGATACTCGATTTCTGCTTCAGCAAATTGCAGCATCGGGCGGCACAATTGGATATCGAGAATTAGCACAGCTAATTGAAATTAACCAATCACCGGTTATTGCACAAACTTGCGAGATACTCGAAAAACTAATGCAAGAGGATGTATCAAACAAACTCCCCATTGTGGCAGCAGTTGTTGTACAAAAAGGTGATGAAAAAATACCACGAAAAGGTTTTTTTGAAGAGCTACAAAATTTGACAGTTTTACCCACAGATATTTCCTGGAATGAAGCACGAACATGGCACCAAAACGAACGAAAAAAATTACAGCATTATTATGAAGAAAATACATAACCTCAATCTATTCTCTCAAACATTAATAGCACTTATCTTATTGTGTTTTTTTAGCTCTTTAAACGCGGCAGATATACCTGTCAATGCAGAAGACGATGATACTGCAATTCAGTCTTTAATTGCTGGCTCAACTCCTGGCGACACACTAGTTTTCGAACCTGGCACTTACACAACCAGTATTACGATTAATGGTGCAAATCAATTAAATATAAAAGGCAAAGATACGACCAATACGATATTGCAAAGCTCAGGTAACAATCCAGTTATCACAGTTGAAGGCGCACCTAGAAGCACAATACAAAATCTGACATTTAAATCTGCGTCTATTGCCATAAAATTTATAGACTCAACAACATCCAATACAGATGTTATTAATAATATTTTCCGCGTTGGGGAAAACAACAATGCCTTAGAGGTCGGGATTGGCGATGGCATTAACATCACACTGGAAAACAACGTGTTTTACGACAATTCAATCAGCACATTGACCGAATCAATTAATCAAATCAATGCGAAAAATAATATATTTGTTGGATTTGATGCCGATGATTTCAATCTTAACGCATACAACAATATTGACTTTAATTGTTTTTCTGCTGCAATCACTGGCATTACCGATCAAGGTAACAACAATATCGTAGGTGACGCAGAATTTGTTGATCCTGATAACGATGATTACCACTTAAAATCCAATTCATCTTGTATCGATATTGGAGAGGGTAATAGCGATCCTGACGAAACGCAGACAGACGCTGGTGCATTTGGCGGGGAAAACTCTGACATTATCCCACAAGCCATCAGAATTAAATCCGTGGATAAAACAAATCCTGCAGCTGTTATTGTCAAATGGGATCAAAACCTGGATTACAGAATTAGCGGTTACAAAATTTATTATGATGCCACTGGTCTCTTTGGTAAGGATACAGAAAGTGAGCGAACAGCATTAGACTTTGAACCAATTTCTGTTCCAGACAATTCTGCTGAAGAAATGGAATTTACATTCACAATTTTTGGCACTCCAGCAAGTGAATTAACGGTTCCCAGCACACCATCATTGAGAGAAGAAGACGCCACTCCATCGAATAATAAAATCACCTTAAATTGGAACAAATTATCAGATGCAAATGCATACACTGTGCACTATCAATCTGAAACAGGCTCAGAAGAATCTGTCGACGTTGGCGATGAGTCAGGCTATGAAATAAACAATCTCGACAATAGTCAAAAATACACGATTTGGATAACTGCACGAAATGAACTTGAACGTTATTTTCAAATTGTTGCAACCATGGATTTAAACAGTGGAGAATTCGCAGAGAGTTATTTTATTCATGCGGATGTCGTTGAGACAATTGCAACATCAGAACCCAGCGAGAAATCCAATGAAATTGTTATGCAACCGGAAAAAGTCGCACCCTACCCGACACTACCTGACAAACGTTGCTTTATTGCAACCGCTGCGTTTGGTCATTACTCAGTTGACGAGGTACAAACATTAAGACATTTTCGTGATAAATATTTATTAACAAATTACGCCGGCCAGCAATTTGTAACATGGTATTACACTCACAGCCCAGCAGCGGCAAAAATTATTACGAAAAATGAAACGCTAAAATTTATAATCCGAACCGCTTTGTTTCCTTTAATTGCGGCTGCAAGCTTGATTGAAAATAGCATATTCGCATTCATCTGCTTGATTGGGCTTTATGTTTTTTGCAGCGTCGTCATAATTAAATATTGTTTTATTCAGCCGATTAAGAAAGTTTTTTCCCAATGAACAAAATCAAACTCACTTTACTCTTTTTGTGTGCCTTTATTATGCAGCCTTGTTTTTCTGAAGAGGATGTCAGCCCCAATTGGACACTGGAACTCTACGGCAGTATTTTTGAAACAGAAGACGACGATTGGGATATATATTATGGTGGCAATCGTCGTCCGGAAGTCGGCGGCTCCATGGCATATCGATTTCTCAGCGTACTTGATATTGGTGTCAGCTGGAATTATTCCCGAGACAGTGGCAGTGCAAGACTCCTTTCCACCGGGCAAAAAAGTGGTAGTTCTACTTACCATTCCTACCCTTTAGACATATTCGCTGTTCTACATTTGCGTTTTAGCGAACGCCAATGGATTGTACCTTATGGTGGCGGCGGATACACTCGATTTGGTTATAAGCAAACAACGGAAGGTCAAGAAAATATTCGAGGCTCAATAGATGGGTACTTCTGGCGGGCCGGAATTCAATTTTTGCTTGACCCATTGGATCCATCTGCAGCAAAAACCATGTTTACAAATTACGGCGCAATCAATTCCTATTTGATTTTTGATTTTAAAAAGTCGACTGCTGAAGTCAATGACACAGACTTGGGCGGGATTCATTATCGCACTGGAATTTTGATTGAATTCCAGTAAGGCAATATGATAAACAACTGTCATCCTATGACTGGATTAACCGACTCCACTTAATTTGTCAAAAATTCGGAAACCCGCTAGATACGTGCCGATAGCAGACCCAAAAGAACTCAGTATAAATATAAGAAGTATGCGAGTGACTTGATTAGACCACCAACCTTTTAAACTAGTAGAATCACTTCGCAGCGAACTAAAGTCTTGCACCTGAGGCTTACGCAAATAAATTTCAACCGCAGCGGTAACCATTCCTGCACCAATCATTGGATTAAGCGATGTCAATGGCGCTGCTAAAAACGCGGCAATTATCGTTATCGGATGTGCCAGCGCGATCGTTGCGCCCAATGCCGCCAAACCACCATTAATGACTACCCATTCAATAACCAGCTCCATACCCAATTCAGTACTTCGCGAAAAACCAACGACAAAACCTATTAGAATAACCGCGACGATTACCCAGGGAATGATTTTAAAAAAAGAAGAGGGTTTTGGAATTTCATCCAATTGTTTTATTTTTTCATCTGGATTCTCAGATAATTCCCCAGATTCAGAAATTCTTTTCATGCCGTTCATATGTCCAGCACCAACAATGGCTAAAACACGTTTGTAATTGCTTTCTCGCGCTTCTTTTTCAATGCGAGCTGTCATATATGAATCACGTTCACTAATGAGTGGCTCAAACATGCGTTGATCTTGTTCCGCAAATTGGGAAAACGTCGACTCGAGGACATCACCTTCTTTTAGTCGCTCAATTTCATCTTCTGTGACTTTTTCTCTACTAACAATACTTGCTAGCAATCCAGAAAAAAGATTAATTCGACGCCACCAAGGAATATTTCGATAGATGCGTTTTAACGTTATACCGATCTCTCTATCAATTAATATAACGGGAATCTTCGCATCTTGAGATTCTTTAATCGCTACCCGCATTTCTGCACCGGGTTCGATATCAAATTGCTCTGCCATTCGCTGCTGAAATGCACCTAACGCGAGACTTGCAGCAACCATACTCGCTTGACCGTTTTTAATAACACCAAACAAATCCATTTTAGCCAACAAATCTGGATCAACAATTGATTTATATCGGCTTTGACAAAGCTCAACACCAACCGCATCGTAATAATGACTGCGTATCAGCTCCTCAACTTTATCTGCACTCGCTTTTGAAACATGTGCTGTTCCTAATATTGTTAGCTCATAATCTTTAAGCTGGAGCACAACAAGCGGCTCAGATTTATCTTTTTCTATAATATCGCTATCGGGAAGCACCAATGTTTCAGACATAGTCGTTGTTTTTCATGAGTAAATTTACATAGTATCAAAGGTGAGATAATAAAATACAATAATATCCACAATAAGCTCAATTATTGTTATTTTTGGTTAATTGTAATACCAACCTTTCAGTATTCGAAATGAGACTCACAGCAACAATTAAGCCGTGAATGAATTATTGAATCAAAGTGTCTATTATCTACTCTTAGCATAGGTGGGAAGTTTTTTAAAATTACCCGCTGCTATATTGTAAATATAGCCATCGTCAGACACTTTTTTTAAACGCAGGAAAAAGTATGAAACAAGTTTATTCTGCAGGTAGTTTAATAGATGCGCAAATCGTGAAAGATCACCTTATGTCGCTGAACATAGAATGTATTATCAAAGGTGAATTATTGTTAGGTGCTATTGGTGAAATTCCCGCTGACACTAATCCAACAGTATGGGTAATTGATGAACGAGATTATGATCTTGCCTTAGAAAAAATAAAAAACTTTGAATCTGATCGTACTATGGATCAAATGCATTTCAATGTTTGGAAATGTTGTAAGTGTAATGAATTAATTGAACCCCAGTTTACTCAATGCTGGAATTGTGGCGCAACGAGAAAATATAAATAATTTATATCAATAACCCATGCTGTGATCTTCTACCACTGGCAAATCTTTATCATCAATCATGGTATACATTAGTCGGGCAATTGATTCTGGCGCAATAACGGTATGTTGATTACGCGAACTAAACAAGGTTTTACGTAATTGCTTACGAACTTCTCTATCCCCGGTTAAATCAAAAATTATGTCTAACTGCTCACCCATGTCAATAATTTTTTCTATGGACATATTATTTATACCCAAGGTTTGCGCCAATTGACTTCCCTCGGTAAATACATTTTCTGACACGCCCATTACATTTACGCCTTTGTTCTTTAACTCAACCATGGCTTTAAAAAACTCAGTACCCACATTGTTTAAACCAATTATTGCAATATTTTGATTCTCCATAAGATCCCCTAGAAAATTCAAATCACTTTTGAGTTTAAACATTGGCTGTCCACTATCAACTAATTTCTATTGATTACATGTAAAGCTATTAGACGCATTACACATTCCTTTGTAAATGGGTATATTACAAAATAGTTTTAATTTGTGAAAAGCTCAAGTTTATTCAAAAATTGAAGTAAATACGTTACATTATGCATATTCTTGACCAGTCGAACTCTATTTAATCAACCTGAAAATCGTGAACATCGACAATGACAACATCGATTTTTATGCCCAATTCATCCTAACATTGCATAAAAAACTGCTAATAATCACATTGCTGCTTTTGCAATAACATCTAACCAATTCAACGATAACGCTAGAAATAAACAATGAGAAAATAAAAAGCACAACTCAGTCTCTCTTTATCTTGTATAACATTTCTCAATATTTACCCAAAGCGCTACGGGTATAGTTCGGCAGGTAATCTAATTTACTACAATAATCGATCGCTAGTGATACATTATAAAATCACAGCATGGAAGGATTTTAATTATTTTTGAGTTTTTTAGCGCTAACAAATACAAATTTCGATTAATTGAAACGAATGACTAATCATTTATAATACGCCCAAGTCTGGGTGTTTTTCGTGATTTAATTTTATATTCTAGCAATGAATGATCGGTAACCGCGAACAATGCAGAATCACTATCAGCGTCATTCGGATATGTTGAAAAACCAACATTAATTGCAATAGTCAGCTTTTTGCCATCGCCAATATTCAAAGGATCATTTTCAATTGCATCAATAATTCTTTGCGCTGTTTCAGATGCACCAACTGCATCCGTTTCCGATAAGATTACGGCAAACTCATCACCACCATATCGAGAAGTAATATCTGTTGGACGGACAGTAGAACTAATTTTATTTGCAACAGAACACAATACTGAATCACCAACTAAACGTCCATAAGTTTTATTAACCGTTTTAAAATCGTTTATATCAATAAACAATAGCGAAAAGGAACGATCGTAGCGTTTCGCTCGCTCGATTTCCATATTAACTTCTTCGTGTAATTTTGATCTATCAAACAATCCAGTTAACGTATCATGAACAGACAAATAATTTAACTCATTTTGAATATGCTCATATCGCTCAGCCAACACATTAAATGCATTAGCCAATCCACCTAACTCATCACTTGATTGCAAATTACTGCGAACACTGACTTCGCCTTTACCAAATCGTTTAATGCTTTTTTCTAAACGGCGTAATGGTTGGATAACTGATTGACCTAATGACAATCCAGCAAACAACGCTAGCATAACCCCCAGCCCAAATACTAAGGTTAGCATTCCAATCGATCGCCACTCACTTTCCTGTGCGACAAAACGTCGGTTTTTAATATCCTCTTGCAGATTTAGCACAATCCCATCCAACAATGAAGCAGAGCGCTCCAAGTGCCGACCATACTGATCAACCTTTGCAGTGAGAATATTATTTTCTGGAATGTTATTAAGTGTTAGTAAACTTTCGCCCAGCGTTTTTGCACTATTCCATTCGTCATATGCTGAAGTCAGTAGTTCGAGTTCCTGCGTTGTATTGGTTTTTAATTTAATTAAATTTTCAAACATGATATCAATATCTACAGAGGAGCGAATAAAACTTTCCCTATCTGCCGCCTCACCTCGATTGAGATACAAATGAAATGGCAGCTCAGTTCGTAAAACTTTACTCTGAATTTTTTTTGTCGTAAGAAGTTTATCGAGGGGCGCATCAACAATGTGAGTTAATGTTTCGATGTTTCCCCGAATTGCATGATAGGCACTAAACATGAGTACAGCAGCCGGGAGCAACATGATTAACACGCTCAAAGCAATGCGGCTTTTTAAAGATCGGCGATATCGGAAAAAACGGTTAAAAATCATTACATTCACTTTTTAAATGTCTATTTTTATATGTCGGCGGTAAATGTGATCTTTATATGTTTTTATTAGGTTAGAGGTAATATTTTTCCTCAATCACATATTATGCGCACTACTACAGCCGGCTAAAAAATAAACGCGGTTTATTGTTATTTCAATAGCTTATTGTTTCGCTTATACAAAATATACTGAATCCATTTAATACTGATAAAATTTCCATTACAACCCAATTTTGTAACACCAGCATCACGCTATCAAAAAACCCAATCTTCTGACTCAGTATTTAGAGCATTATTTAACCTATTTCACGGACTCGTAAATAAAGCTCCCAAATTGATAACTTTTCAAAATGGGATGAAACAGAAATTAATAAATGACAGAAGTGAAGTTTGATTTTAAAAAAAAAGACAAATTCAATTAACTTTAGAGATTGTGAAAATAATTTGATCGATTTTACAATATAAAACCACGATAGCCGTTAAACTATCGTGGTTCTTTGGGGGGGGCTTACAATCAACCCGGGAGGAGGTCGATGGTAATCTTTTATCAATATTGCATCAGCCACATTTTGAATCACCACAATTTAAGCACGTTAAACAACCATCCATTTTTATCATTGCTTTTGTGTGGCATTTGTTACAAAGCTCAGCGCTTGGTGGAAAATCAGTCGAACCACTGTCGTCGGCAGCTTTAGCTTGGGAATCAACTTCAGCTTTTTTTGCAGCAATAAACTTCTTCTGATGCTCATCCAAGCTATCGGATTCAATTAACCCAATTATCATTAAATGCCTCTCAATAACATCGCCAATTTCTGCCACTAGCGAAGGCATGTATTTACCACCCTTTTTAAAATAACCGCCGCGAGGATCAAATACTGCTTTTAATTCCTCAACTAAAAAAGTGACATCACCACCTTTACGAAATACAGCGGAAATAATTCGAGTCAGTGCAACTATCCACTGAAAATGGTCCATGTTTTTTGAATTGATAAAAACTTCAAAAGGTCGTCGAATTTCGTGCTTTGTATCAGGATTCAATATCATGTCATTAATCGTGACATAAAGTGAATGCTCTGATAGAGGCGTTTTCACCTTATAAGTTGAGCCAAGTAACATTTCAGGCCTTGCGACCTTTTCATTCATATGCTCAACATCATTTTCTGTTACCGCATCCGCAATAACAGCACTTTTTTCTTCAACGTCTTCTTCATCTTTTACAATTGAAAAACCAACTATCTTTTTCTCAATTTGAATGCTCACTGGAGTATGCTCCTATTTTTTAGAATTTATGGCGATTAACCTAAACATATCAGAACTTGCCATAATAACCTTCTTTCATCGCATCATATAAATTTGCAGCTGTGTGGGATTCACCATCATATTCAATGACTTCATCTCCTTTTACCTCAACCTCACTACCATCAGCAAGCGTGAACTTGTATGTTGTGTTTTGTAAGTCTTTCTCTTTAACCAACACGCCTTGAAACGCCTCTGGATTAAATCGAAATGTCGTACAACCCTTTAACCCTTGATCATAAGCATATAAATAGATATCTTTAAAATCATCATAATTGTAATCAGTTGGCACATTGGCTGTTTTCGATATTGATGAGTCTATCCATTTTTGTGCTGCCGCTTGAATATCGACATGCGCTGTGGGCTTAATATCTTCTGCAGTAATAAAGTAACTTGGCAACTTTTCACTTTCATCTTCCGCATAAGGTTTGGCATTCGGATTCACCATTTCTCGATAGGCTAAGAGTTCAAACGAATATACAGAGACTTTTTCTTTTGTCTTTTTGCCTTCTCGAATTACATTTCTAAAATAATGATGTGCAAAACTCGGCTCGATACCATTACTAGAGTTGTTTGCCAAAGATAGTGAAATGGTTCCAGTCGGCGCAATTGAACTATGATGCGTGAATCGCGCACCCACTTCTGCCAGCTCTGCAACTAACTCGGGCTCCACTTCTGCAATCTTTTGCATATAACGACTGTATTTCGCATGCAACACTTTTCCAGATAGCTTATCACCGACTTTTATTCCATCTTTTTTCATCTCTGGCTTTTTGCGCAGCATCTCTGCCGTCACATCAAACTCGTCATTCATTATTGGCGCGGGCGCTTTCTCTTTTGCTAATTCCAATGCTGTACGCCAACCTTGTACCGCTAACTCTTTTGTAACCTGCTCGGTAAATTCCACCGATGATTGTGATCCATATTCCATTTCCATCATTGTAAGGGTTGATCCTAATCCAAGGTATCCCATACCATGCCGTCGTTTATATAATATTTCTTGCTCCTGACCTTCCAACGGTAAACCATTTATTTCTACCACGTTATCTAACATGCGGGTAAAAATCGCCACGGTTTCTCTATACTCTTCCCAATCAAAATATGCATTTTCTGTAAACGGCTTGCGCACAAAACGAGTGAGATTTATTGAGCCTAACAAGCACGAACCATACGGTGGTAAAGGTTGTTCACCACAAGGATTGGTGGCTCGAATATTTTCGCAAAACCAGTTATTGTTCATTTCATTCACTTTATCTATCAAAATGAATCCCGGCTCTGCAAAGTCATAGGTGGAAGACATTATCATGTCCCACAAACGACGTGCTCGAATAGTGCGATAAATTTTACAGGCGACACGTCCACTTTCATCGCAAACATAGGTATTTGTTATAGGCCAATCTCGCCAAATAACTTGTGTCCCATCCTGAAGATCTATGTTATCTAATTCGGCTTCTTTATTAGTGAGGGGAAATGCTAGCTGCCAATCTGAATCGCTCTTTACCGCTTCAATAAATTCGCGTGTAATTAATAACGATAAGTTGAATTGTCTGAGACGCCCGTCTTCCCTTTTTGCACGGATGAAGTCCATCACATCAGGATGACCTACATCAAATGTTGCCATTTGCGCACCACGTCGACCACCTGCGGATGAAACGGTAAAACACATTTTATCGTAGATATCCATGAAGGATAATGGCCCTGAGGTGAACGCGCCAGCACCGGAAACATAGGCACCTTTAGGCCTAAGGGTAGAAAATTCGTAACCAATTCCACAACCTGCTTTTAATGTGAGCCCAGCTTCATGCACTTTATCTAAAATATCATTCATGGAGTCGTGAACAATGCCAGACACCGTACAATTTATGGTTGATGTTGCTGGCTTATATGCGAGTGCGCCCGCGTTAGACATTATTCGACCAGCAGGAATGGCCCCCTTTCGCAATGCCCAAAGAAACTTTTGATTCCACTTGCTTTTTAATTCTGGCGTTTCTTCAACCTCGGATAGTGCTTTAGCAACTCGACGAAAGGTATCGTCGATAGTCAAATCGATCGCTTTACCCTCTTTTGAGCACAAGCGATATTTTTTTTCCCATATATCGACGGACGCTGACTGTAATTCAATATCAGTCACTTGACTGGGTACTGCTTTTAAATGTGCCGTTCTCATATTCACACTATTAGTCATACTTCATCCCTTATCTAAGGCTAAAATTAAAAGGAATTTTCCGTCATCCTCAGTGGTGTTTTTAAATTATTCAAAACACAATATATTGTGGTTATGCGCTAAGAGTATGTCTGAATCCGCAAACTGTCAAGCCAAATGCTTACAAAATTAGTTAATTATTATCCTTTATTTTCAATGACTTACGAATTTTCCATTCAATTCAGCAAGTTAGAGACGAATATTCATGATTTCGCCACACCACTATATGTTGTGTTTGATAAAACGACGATCCTATGCATTTTTGACAAAAATTCCCTTGAATAATTTTGCACAACCACCATAGATACGTTGTGGTTAATTTCACAAGAAAATTTAGGAGATGATGAAAATGACTGGATTAATTAGAAGACAACCTTGGAGTATATTGAATCAATTACACACTGAGATGGATAATCTATTTCATGATCGAACCAGCGACAGCGAAAACTACCCTTCAGCTTATGCTAGCGATTGGGTACCGGCCGTAGATGTGAAAGAAGAAAACGATAGATATCTTATTCATGCTGATATCCCTGGTGTTGACCCCAAAGACATTTCTGTAGAAATGCACAATGGCGTGCTATCCATTAAGGGTGAACGCAAACACAAAAGCAAGGAAGCAAGGGAAAACTTTAGTCGAGTCGAGCGTGTTAGTGGTACATTTTATCGTCGCTTCAATCTACCCGATACGGTGAATGGAGACGGAATTACTGCAAAAGGATTAAATGGCGTGTTAGAAATTATTATACCTAAAACACCAGTACAAACAGCTAAAAAAATTACTGTTGAAAGCTAAGCTCATTTAATTTCTCAGTGGTGAGAGAGGTGATAACTCTCTCACCAGAATCCTCTCTACACAAATAACATTACATCCATTTTTTATCCTAATTGTCATATAACCGATTCGCATTTAATCGCGCTTTCAAGGATAATGTCGAGCAGAAATTATCAGTTGGGCAAACAGACAAATGAATAAAAAAGTAACTATTATTGGGATTTGCGGCAGCTTACGAGAAAACAGCTTCACGCGCCTTGCACTAAAGTGCGTTTTAAAAGAAGCCGAAAATGCCGGCGCCGAAACTCAATTTATTGATCTCCGCGAGTTCAATTTAGTCTTTTGCGGTGCTCATCGCGGAGACGAAAGTGATCCATATCCTGACGATGTCATCAGATTAAGAAATCTTGTTAAAAACGCACAAGGTATTGTGCTCGGAACGCCCGAATATCACGGGAGTTTTAGCGGTGTTTTAAAAAACGCCCTAGACCTTATGGGATTTGATGAGTTTGAAGGGAAAATGCTGGGCTTGGTAGGGGTTTCAGCAGGATCACTCGGCGCTAATTACGCTATCAGCACATTACGCTCGGTTGGTCGTTCTATGCATGCCTGGGTAGTTCCAGAGCAAGTTTCCATACCCTTTGTCGATCAAGTGTTTTCCTCTGACGGAGAATTAATTAATGAAGAGGTTGCGACCAAATTAAAAAACCTTGGTAGACAAGTCGCTCGATTTTCTTATTTGCATTCATCCAGTGATGCACAAGAATTTATAAAAGCATGGGAAAAAGCACCCAATAATCCAGGTGCTAATTATTCTGAAAAATGATGGGTCGCATCAGATACACTTTCATTTTTCTGTTTTTGACTTTTCCCTATACTCCAGGTTTTGCATTGCAAGGAAAAGTGCCAAATGACCATTTACACTCATTTAGTCAGTGCGTCGCCTGCCATCCAGATGGAGTGGATTTAGCAAACGACTCAATCATTGGCAAACAATGTATGCAATGCCATAGTAAAAAACGCATCACATTATTATTAAATGATTTAAAAAATGGCAAATACCAAAATAAAAAAAGCACGTCGAACACTTCATTAAATAATAAAGCATATTATTACAAAAACTCAAAATACGGCGATTCTCCTCATGAAATGGTAGCCATTCCTGCCGGCAATTTTATCATGGGGACAAATGATCGTTTATCGGATGAAGGTCCACAACATCAGGTTTTTGTAAACGCATTTCAAATTGATAAATATGAAGTAACAAACTTACAATATAAAAAATTCATCACCGAAACAAAACACCGCTCACCATCACACTTTCGCAACCGCACTTATCCAGAGCGTAAAGTTGATCATCCTGTCACATTTGTGAGTTGGCACGATGCAAATACATATTGCAAATGGGCAAACAAGCGACTACCGACAGCACAGGAATGGGAAAAAGCAGCGAGAAGTGATGATGGTCGCAATTACCCCTGGGGTAACGATTTTATCATTAGCAACGCAAACACCCCATTAAGATGGGAAAAACTACAACAATCAGGCGATACTGTACCTATAGGCTTGTTTCCAAACGGTGTTAGTCCATATGGCATTCATGACATGTCTGGAAATGTTTGGGAATGGACTTCGTCATGGTACAAACCCTACCCCGGCAATTTAATTGATTCGGAAAACTATGGTGAGCGCTACATAACACTAAAAGGTGGCTCTTGGTTTGATTGTTCATTTTACAAATGCGGCATTTCCGCACCTGTTTATAATCGCGCTTTTTTCGCAAAAAAGGTAAAAAATGATACGTTTGGATTTCGATGTGCAAAAAATTACCCGTAACTTTATTTGTCTCAGTATTTGTTGTTACACATTTTTATTGATGACTGCATGCAACAAAAACGTTGACGAAAAACAAAATGTGGCATCTGAAAAATTTAACAAACTAGCATTAAATCAAACAATGATAAAAGTGCCTGCCGGGGAATTTATCATGGGCAGTGATCGTGTTGATGACAAAGGCTTGCAAGAAAGATATGGTTTTCCAGCCCCATTGTATCTAAACGAACATCCAAAAAGAAAAGAGCATACTGAAACATATTTCATTGATAAATTTGAAGTAATAAATAAACAATATAAAAATTATATTTTAGATGCACGAGGTAATGTACCCGCAGCCTGGGGACAAAATGGATACGGCCTGGCATTGAGCCAAATGAAAAGTATGGAATTAAAAACATTGCGTATGATTGCAGCCGATCATTTTAAATTGGATATGGATACCAATAAAATGCAGCGACCTGAAATCATTGAGGCCATGTTAGCTCAACAAAAAATTGACGATTCAAAACCGGTAACTGGTGTTACTTGGTCCGATGCAAAAAGCTTCTGTGTATGGCGTAATGCGAGATTACCAACTGAGAAAGAATGGGAAAAAGCAGCTCGAGGCTCAGACGGCCGTGAATTTCCATGGGGTAATAACTGGGATCCCACAATTACGAATACCGGCGATGACGCCCAAGAAGAGGAAGGCATTGCACAAGTCGGTAGTTTTAAAAATAATGCCTCTCCCTATGGCATTTATGATTTATCTGGAAATGTGTGGGAATGGGTGGAAAACTGGTATGACGCAATACCCAATAGCAATTACCAGGATAAAGAATATGGTGAAAAAAATAAAGTGATTCGTGGCGGCAGCGGAGGTATGGGCCATTACGCGATTAGTTATTTTTACCGAAATGCCACCAGGCAATATGCACCACCGGATACGATGGCAGAAGATATTGGCTTTAGATGTGTTAAAGACACAATGTAATTGAAATAAATTTAAACCTAGAAAAATTAGTTGAGAACGAATTTATAGTGCAAGACAGCTCCATTACTTCCTGTAACCACTGCATTAGTGCATCCATGCACGTCATATTGTTTTCAGAGTGCATGTAAAAAATCTTAGCTTTGCCCACATGGATGTGGGTAAGGGGCGTGAGCAGGACGCGGAAGCTTCACCCATTCGGTTAAGCGAGCATTTTTTACATGTGCTATGGAAACAAGAGCTTGTGCTAGAAATCGTGATTCAACTGATTTTTCTAGGTTAAACAAAATACTGCTTAACAGTTCGTCTACTCCAAAATGCCGCTGCAATAAGGCATATCGTGCCCAGAATTAACAATCGCATCCAAAACCAAAGGCCTAATATGGCCAATACAAACGCTAATAAACATAATTGAAACGGTAAAAATTCATCTGTGTATGTTGCAATGTGGTGCACCCCTTTTGCTGCTATAAACAACAATAAAAAGAAAGCTGGCAACAAATAATAGTCCTGCAGCAAAAACTCGCCACCCGCCATTGAAATTAATGCCGTAACGGGCAAGAAATTTGCGATACACATTCCTATTATTAGTGTACCAATCGCAGCATACACGCTTTTCATAAATTATTTAGCTTCATAAAACCTTGGATAAAGTTGGTTTGTTATATCGTTAAGTCTAACAAATTTTTTCACACAAGCTACCTTTGTTGGAATCCATGATAAATATGCCTATATATGTTTTAGATTTAAACAAGTCGGACAAAAAATATCAGCTTACAGTAAACAAGAATTTCCTTATCAAAAATGACTTATATCCTGCATATCTCTTTACAAAATTTTATTTACATCCTAATAAACGCTATTGCTCAACAAGCTAAATTTGGTTCTAACAAATTAAAGATAAAAAACTTTATTCACGGTTTTTTAAGCTGAAATTTTAATGAAAAAATTTAAAACAAGAACGTCCTTAAAAATTTCTATTTCGCTTTGTCTTGCACCTAGGAAAAATAACACTATGTTTTATAAAACGTTGAGTAGATTTCTAAGTTATTTTATGCGCCCGTTAATAAGCTTGATTGGCCATGGCAGTATCGACTAATCTACATTATTACTTTGTAATTTCAAGAATTTAACCATATATTAATAGATGCTAATAATGCATTTATCAACTTAGCTGATATAGGATGTAATATGCAACAAGCAACGGCCAGTTCTCAACAAGGCGAAAACATCGAAGTAAAAAACACCACTTGTTATATGTGTGCCTGCCGCTGTGGAATTCGAGTCACTCTTCGAGATGGAGAGGTAAGATATATTCAAGGTAATCCCGATCACCCATTAAATAAGGGCGTCATTTGCGCTAAAGGGTCGTCAGGAATCATGAAGCAATATTCTCCAGCCAGATTAACCAAACCTCTGCTACGTAAACCAGGCACGCCACGTGGTGATGCATCCTTTGAAGAAATCAGCTGGGATCGAACATTTGAAATACTAGAAGAACGGTTGAAACATTTACGCCAAACCGATCCGAAAAAATTTGCGCTTTTCACCGGAAGAGATCAAATGCAGGCGTTAACAGGATTATTTGCTCGTCAATTTGGCACACCAAATTATGCAGCACATGGCGGATTTTGTTCCGTTAACATGGCAGCCGGAATGATATATTCCATCGGTGGTTCTTTCTGGGAATTTGGCGGCCCTGATTTAAGCCAAAGCAAACTGTTCATGATGTTTGGCACCGCGGAAGATCACCACTCTAATCCCTTAAAAGCTGCCCTTTCAAAATTTAAACGTGATGGCGGTCGATTTATTTCAGTCAACCCAATACGAACGGGATATTCTGCTATTGCTGATGAATGGGTACCTATTAAACCTGGTACCGATGGCGCCTTCATAATGGCTATGATTCGAGTCATTTTAGAGGAGGATCTTTACGATAAAGAATTTTTAATCGAATACACAAACGCCGCCCAGCTCGTTATTCAAGATGAATCAAGAGATGATAACGGCATGATTGCCCGAGATGAGGTAGGAAAGCCATTATGCTGGGACGGCAAAAATAACCAAGAAGCAGCCTTTAAGAGTAATGGTATTGATGCTCAACTAACAGGTCATTTCAAACTTAAAGATGGAACAAATGTGGTTCCTGCGTATCAATTATTTTTAAATCGCGCGTTAGAATACTCACCCGAATCCGCATCAAAATTGACTGGTATACCCGTTGACGACATCTATCGTTTGGCAAGAGAACTTGGAAACACCGCATTAAAAGACGCTTTTGAACTTCCTATTGCCTGGACTGACTCCTGGGGTAAAGAACATGAGTCCATCACCGGCAGACCTGTATCATTTCATGCAATGCGTGGATTGGCCGCTCATTCAAATGGATTTCAAACCATTCGTGCATTTTCAATGTTACTTACAATTCTCGGCACAATCGACAGACCTGGTGGTTTCCGTCATAAAGCACCTTATCCTCGGCCTATACCGCCTGGCCCGGCAGTCCCAAATAAACCAGACGATGTTCAACCCAACACACCATTAAACGGCGCGCCATTGGGTTCAATCAGTAATCCAGATGATTTGTTTGTTGATGAAAATGGACAACCCATTCGAATAGATAAAGCCTTTTCCTGGGAGCACCCAATTTCATTACACGGTTTAATGCACAATACAATTACAAACGCGTGGCGTGGAGATCCTTACAAAATCGATACCTTGCTCATTTTTATGTCAAACATGGCTTGGAATTCCACGATGAACACATCTGAAGTCAGAGACATGTTAAATGACAAAGATGATAACGGGGAATACAAGATTCCATTCCTCGTCGTTTGCGATTCATTTCAATCCGAAATGGTAGCGTTTGCGGATTTGGTTTTACCTGACACAACTTATTTAGAACGTCACGATACGATTTCCATGCTAGATCGACCAATTTCTGAATTCGACGGGCCTGTGGATTCTGTTCGTATTCCCGTCGTTCCTCCGAAAGGTCAGTGTAAACCGTTCCAAGAAGTCTTAGTTGAATTAGCAGGCCGACTAAAGTTTCCCGCATTCACTAACAATGACGGCACGCGTAAATTCAAAAATTACACTGACTTCATCACAAATTTTCAAATTGCACCGGGTATTGAAGTCGGTTTTCTCGCTGGTTGGAGAGGAAAAAATGGCGACAAGTCTTTTAAAGGCGAGCCAAATCCAAAACAGTGGGAGATGTATGAAAAAAATAATTGTGTTTTTCAATATCATTTACCGGAAAACCAACAATACATGCGTAACTGGAATAAAAACTATTTGACCTGGGCTCACGACAATCATTTGGTTGTTAAAGATGAACCCATTGTCATTCATATGTATTCTGAAATTTTACAAGAGTTTCGTTTGGCAGCAGAAGGCAAACGGGAAGGCAAACAACCACCAGACCACCTCAGAAATCGCATTAAAAAATATTTTGATCCACTGCCATTTTATTATCAACCCATTGAAACCGAACGTTCAGATTGTGATGAATTCCCCTTAAATGCATTAACTCAACGCCCAATGGCGATGTACCATAGCTGGGACTCGCAAAATGCTTGGTTAAGGCAAATACACGCTCACAATTATTTATACATGAGTCCAACATTAGGAAAAACGGGTGGATTTGATGATGGAGATTGGGTCTGGGTTGAATCTATGCATGGAAAAGTACGAGCTATGTGTCGATTCAGCGAAGCTGTTGAACCAAACACAGTATGGACTTGGAACGCGATTGGTAAAGCCTCCGGCGCATGGAATTTGGAATCCGATGCGAACGAATCACGCAAAGGGTTTTTATTAAATCACTTAATTTCTGAAGAATTGCCACCTGGGGAAGACGGCGAGCACATTTCTAATTCTGACCCCGTAACCGGACAAGCAGGCTGGTTTGATGTTAGAGTAAAAGTATATAAGGCAAAAGAGTCTGAAGAAAAAGTTAGTTGGCCTCAATTCAGCCCCATGAAAACCGTTCCTGGCCAACCAAAACGAAAATCGATGTTATCGTATTTTGCGGGTAAATTTGGCGGGGGTGAGAAGTGACACAATTAGCGCTCGTAATTGATTTGAATGTCTGCGTAGGCTGCCACGCTTGTGTCACCAGCTGCAAGCAATGGAACACATCAGGTAGTGCAGGCGCACTTCCAGATGACAATCCTTACGGTGCAGATCCCACAGGTGTGTTTTTTAATCGAGTGCAAACCTACGAAGTCGGTAACTATCCTGAAACGGAAACCGTTCACTTCCCGAAATCTTGTTTACATTGCGAGGATCCACCTTGCGTGCCTGTCTGCCCAACGGGTGCAAGCTATAAACGGGAAGAAGATGGAATAGTTTTAGTCGATTATGATAAATGCATCGGCTGCAAATATTGCTCATGGGCTTGTCCTTATGGTGCGCGGGAATTTGATGATCACGATAAGGTCATGAAAAAATGCACGTTGTGCGTTGACCGCATCTATGATGAAACCATTGCAGAAGACGAAAGAAAGCCATCCTGTGTTATTGCATGCCCTGCTAGCGCCAGGATTTTTGGTGATGTCCATGACCCAGAGTCTGAAGCATCTAAAATGATTGAGAAAAATAACGGCTATTCATTAATGCCAGAGCTTGGTACACAACCAGCAAATCAATATTTACCACGATCAAAATCAAACAGAAAAGAGTAAGAGAGCCTAACAATATGCATCCAGCGTTTTCCGTAATTTTTTTAACAACATTAATTGGCGTAGGCCAGGGATTTTTTACGGCTTTAGTTTTGGGACAGGTTTATAGCCTCACATCTCCGTCCTTTGCCACAGAGAATCAATTTTTTACTGTGGGAGCCATTATTGTCTTATTATTTTTAGGTGGCGGACTGATCGCCTCATTTTTTCATTTGGGCCATCCTGAACGCGCTTGGCGTGCCGCATCCCAATGGCGAACATCATGGTTATCACGAGAAGTCATTACACTTCCACTATTTATGTTTTTCGTATTTATTTACGCAGTTGCACAATATAATTCTGCGAATGTCTCAACCACTTTGTTGATAGGATTACTCGGTATCATTAGCAGTTTTTTATTATTCTATTGCACAGGCATGGTGTACGCTTGCTTGCCTTTTTTACGAGAATGGGCAACACCTCTCACTGTTGTAAACTTTATTTTATTTGGATGCGCCTCAGGATTTGCACTTGCAGGATATTACGCTTCAATTTACCAAACTGAGTTCGTTTCAGTTTTCACTCAATTCGCAATTGCATTTACAATATTATCATGTTTAACCAGAATTTGGGTTTTGCGAAGAAATTCAGCATTAAAACCAAAAACTACGACTCAGTCAGCTATTGGCGTATATAGTAAAAATGTCAAACAACGTTCACAGGGACAAATGGGAGGATCGTACAATACGCGTGAATTTACCCATGGAAAATCGATAATTTTTATAAAACAAATCAAAACTATATTTATGGTATTTGCCTTTATTTTACCGCTAATCTTTTTATTTTTTGGGCTACAATCCGAATCAAGCTTTCTACTGCTTATCGCATTTCTCACTCAATATGCTGGATTAATCGCTGAAAGGTGGCATTTTTTCGCTCAAGTGAATCATCCACAAAATATATATTATCAAACTATCTCTTAGTCTGATTGAATTTTTATGACGGGCTCACAACGTCTCCATTTTCACTGGCAGGCGTTAAATCTTTAATTTCTTGACCACGATTTTCCGATGGTTTTCCACCACCGCCTTTACCATTATTATCATCTGTTTTTGTTTCTTTTAAAATTTCTTTCACTTCCTCAGGAATTTTAAAAAGGTTCCCTACCGTATCTGCAGATTCAATATCTTCCGCGCTTACGCCAAGTGAAACCGCACTTTTCTTCAATTGATTTGTATTTACCCCACCAGTGGCAATTGCAGCGGTTAAAATATCAGATGCCGAATTAGGATTAGATGCCATTAAATCCTCTATTACACTATCTGTTCCCACACCTGAATCTAATATATCTTTCACGAAATCACTCGCTTGCTTACCTTGTTCTTTGCCTTTTTCAATAACGTTTGGTACGACGTCTTTTGCGTTAAAGCCTGCTGTATCTGCGCCTCGAATGATTTTTTTAGCCGAAACACCTGAGTCCATTGCTTCTGATATAATTTCTTTTTTCTTTCCGGGATCAACAAACAAAGCGATTTGCACTACTTCTTCATCTGGCTCAGGATACGTTACCACTGTCTTTCCATTTTTATCCTTGGTTTTTTTCGCACGCGGTGACAACAAATTATCAGGCAACTCTGCAATTTCAGCTGGTGCTTGAGATGCACTTTCTACATGACCATTTGTATCCGGATCTAAATCAAATGTTCCACCATCATTTGACATGGATATTCCACCATTAATGACATCTACGAATAAACCATCTTTACCACCACTGCCTTTACAGTTTTTATTACAATAACGCCCCGTAAAATCAGTTCCTCGTATTCCCATTGTAGCGACAGGAGTGGACAACCTAAATGACGCTTTATTCTTTTTGCCAATTTCACCCGTGACAGATCGAAACCCACCGTTTAACAATTTGTAATAAGTTTTGTCTTTTTTCACATCTCCTGTTGAAACAAACTCCTCAATTTGAAATTTACTATCTGGGCGTACGGATATACTCGTTCCATCCACCATAATTAATTGAGTTTGGCCGCGTTTACTTGTTTTGATTATGTCACCTTGATAAATTAAATTTCCCCGGCGCAATCTCACAGTTTTACCTTTAGCACTTGTTATCATCGCCTTACCAATAACTAATTTCGCCTTACCCACACTTTCCTTTGAAATTGCACTACCGGAACAACACAGAGCTAAGAAAAATAGGATAAACATAAATGTAAGTTTCTGATAATTCATAAGTCTATTTACTGTAAGCGAGTTTGCAAAATTGCCATGTATTTGTTTCGGCGTGATAAAATTTTTATTTAGGGGAATAAAGCAATGGTTTTGTTGAAATCCATCAACAAATTATTAGAAATGTGACTAAGGTCTTACAGTTGCTTGAATGGTGAATTTGTTTCCACTATGGGATGTGATAACAAACGGTATTTTAAGAGCTGATCTAATTGGTGTATTTGGTTTAATCAGCATAAGATGCTTGCCGCCTGGCTCAAATAAAATGGACTCTCCTGGCTTTAATCTGATGACGTTAATTTGTTTCATGCGCATCATTCCTTTTTCGAAGGACGTGACATGAAATTCAACACGCTCAAACAATTTACTCTGGACATGATCAATCTGTATATTAACGTCGCCAGTATTGACTAACTCGCCATAACCAGCCAAATTTTTAGCTGTAGGAGGAGCCTCTCTAACCCAGCCATCTTTAAATTCTAGCGCTTCTTTTGCGTGCACAACATGGATAAATATAAGTGCTATACAAATACCAAGCAAATAACGAGACTTAAGAATTATGTTATTCGCCATAGTGCTCACGTATCAATTGATAAGATTTAGAAACCTGATCAACCTTATGTGGCGGCAGAACATAGGCTCTTGCTCTCCCATTAGGATCAATTATATAAATTGCAGCAAAATGCGTTACGACATAATCTGCTGAGCTAGTATCACCTTCATAGCCGTATATTACCCCTAACGGATCTTTAAATTTATCAATTTCAGCTTTCTCGCCCGTCGCTCCAATAAATTTTGCATTAAAAAAACCAACAAAATCTTTTATTACCTTAGTCGTATCTCGTTTAGGATCAACTGAAATAAAAACGTATTGCGTATCATCATCAATATTTTCTTTACGACTAATCTGATCTAATATTCGCATACTGGTTGGGCACACATCAGGACAATTTGTATACCCAAAAAATACGAGCGACCACTTGCCCATAAAATTTGAATTATTAAAAGGCTGCCCGTTCATATCAGTCATGGTAAACCTTGGCAAGACTACGGCGGGAGAGTCGATAAATAAGCCTTGAATATCCTGCGGAATGTCTGGTAAAGGCGGCTCACTTTCCATAAATATACTAGCAATTAAAATACTCATCCCTACAATGACAATGATTAATGGTAGGCGTTTCTTATTCATATTGATTCCCTAATACATTTCATTTATTTTTCGTAACTTGCTCGAGTCAACTTTATGTGCAAAAACCTTTAATTGTTCCTTTTTATTAATGCGTTGAATCATCGTTACCATTTCAGTCGTAAAACCATTGACATGTTTAATGGAAAACTGAAACATATAAAATCGACCACTAAATCTATCATCTACTAAATGCCGAGACAATTTTACTGAGATAACATCTCCCATGGTTTCTTTAATGGCTTTGTAATACTCTATCCATTGATCTTTGTGGCGGGTATTAAAAAAATCATCAGAGACCAGCGCAAATGCTTCGTCGTATTTGCCTTCATTGACAAAAGTAACATATTTTAATCCCAGCGCATTGCCCTCTTCATTTGTCGCAACATTTCTTTGACATGCACTTAACGCGACAACAAAACAGATTAACGCAAAACCTTTCATTATATTTTTCATAATTACCCTTTTATTTTAACGAGAAATGACGGTATATTATTCTCTTTTAATAGTGCTGATAAATCATTTATTTTCTCTATGCTGGAGTAGGGGCCAATTTGAACCCGATACATCGATTTCCTATCGTCAATCCTAACCGAATAGATTTTAGAAGTCACACCAAGCAATGCCAAATTGGCTTTTCGCTTATCAGCATCTTTAAAATTTGAAAAAGAACCTGCTTGCAATGTATACCGACTACTTTTGTTTTTTAATATCGGTTTAGGTTTTTCTATCGCTTTAATTTCTGCTGTTGGCTTTTGTTCTTTGATTACGATTTTTTCTTCTATTTTATTTTTTTGCTCTTGTACTGTTATTTCCCTATCAGGCAAAATTGAATAAAATTCAAAACGACTTTTTTCTTCAGGTGTTTTTTCAATTTTCGTTTCATTTGATGTTTTGGGTGTATTATTCTCAACTTTGCCACTAGAACTTGGGTCGTCCTCTACTTTTACATTCAGTTTCAACAGTACCAATGCAGTTATAAAGGCACCAATTACCAAACCCGAAAACAACCAAAACCAACCGGGCAACGCCCCCTTGCCGCCGGAACCATCTGAATCAGACGATGCATGATTATCTATTTTAGGTTCAGAAACATGCTTATAGTCCCTTGCCATTTACATCGCCTCTGGCGCGCTGACACCCAATATCAATAACCCATTCTTAATGACTTGTCTGACAGCAACAATAAGATGTAAACGGGCATTTCGCAATACTTCATCATCAACAATAAATTTATGCGCGTTGTAATAGGTGTGAAACTGATTGGCTAATTCCCTTAGGTATTGCGGTATTTGATGAGGCTCATAATTATCCGCAGCAGATTGCACCAATCCTGGATAACGCGCAAGTATCGACATCAACGCTTGTTCATGTTCATTGGCTAACTTAGACAAGTCCGCTTGTATATTATTTTCATTATAAACCATGCCTTTTTCATCTAGCTCTCTAAACACACTGCAAATTCTCGCATGCGCATATTGAATATAATAAACTGGATTTTCGTTGGATTTACTTTTCGCCAAGTCCAAATCAAAATCCAAATGTTGTTCACAGCGTCGCATTACGTAAAAAAATCGAGCCGCATCATTTCCCACTTCTTCCCTCAGTTCACGCAATGTAACGAACTGGCCACTTCGTGTGGACATCTGAATTTTTTCACCACTACGGTACAACACTGCAAACTGCACCAATAAAACATCCAGCGCATCCGCGTCAAGTTGCATAGCGGAAAGCGAACCTTTTACCCTGGGCACATAACCATGATGATCCGCTCCCCAAATATCTAAACACTTATCAAAACCTCGATCAAACTTATTGAGGTGATAAGCGATATCAGAGGCAAAATAAGTTGTTTGACCATTGTCTCGCTGCAGTACTCTATCCTTTTCATCACCATACTCAGTAGACTTAAACCACAAAGCATCATCTTTTTGATATAAGGTATTATTCTTCTCCAGCTTTTCTAATGCCTTACTAATGGCATCATGTTCCATTAAACTTCTCTCGGAAAACCAATTATCATAAACCACACCAAATTCTGCCAAATCCGCTTTAATATCTTTTACGATACTATTTAATCCGGCACCAAAAAATACATGATAGTGCGTTTTACCGAGATGTTTTTTTACATTAGTAATTAATCCATCTATGTGTGCTTCTTTGTCCCCATTTTTATTTTCTTCTGTTTCATCCGCAATCACATTTTTTAACAGTGAAGAAAAATCCACTGAAAATTCTGACGCATGTTGCTCAAAAACACTTTTTGCAATATCAAAAATGTAAGCACCTTTATATCCATTACTCGGAAAAACGACCGTTTCATTACATAATTCCAAATATCGCAAATACACACTACAAGCGAGAATATCCATTTGACGCCCAGCATCATTCACATAATATTCTTTGCTGACTTCATAACCTACCGCCTGTAGTAAATTCGCTACGACAGAACCATACGCTGCACCTCGCCCATGGCCAACATGTAAAGGACCCGTGGGATTCGCCGAAACAAATTCGATTTGTACTTTCTTACCCTTTCCAACGTCACTTAAACCATATTGAGATTGTTGCTGTAATATGTCGAATACAACTGATTGAACAGCACCTTGCGCCAAAGTAAAATTAATAAACCCTGGCCCGGCTATTTGCACATCAGAAATTACAGCAGAAGACGGCATCGCATCAACAATCAGTTGCGCTATATCTCTTGGCTTTTGTTTTAGTGGTTTTGCCAGACGCATTGCAACATTTGATGCAAAATCACCATGAGATTTATCACGTGCTCGTTCGATAACTATTTCCACTGCCAGATCAGTTGTAAAAGTACCTTTATTTTTTAAGGATTGAATTGCGTCTTCCAGTAATTGAGTAATTTGTGTTTTCAAAAAAAATTTAACCTTTGTGTATACGAAGTCTTCGATTTAATCCGTTAATCAAATAATTTTTCTGCAATAGGATAATTGGCAGTTAATTAGATGAACGATTTGATTTTGATTTTTCCGAGCAACTCTTGATAAGTCGAGCGTATCGAGCCTGCACTTGTCAATTTAAGCAGAGATGCTTAATCTTTATTGCCAATCTTTCCTTCTTTACCCGCAATGAGATCTCGAATATTTGACCGATGCCGGTAAATTAATAATGAAGACATGAGAATTGACATTAAAACTAATCCGGTGTCTCCCATAATTATTCCAAAATAAATGGGCGCCAAACAGGCTGCAATCAATGCTGACAATGACGATATTTTACTGAGATACGCTAACAATAACCATGTCGCAGCTAATAATAATCCAACATAAAACGATATACCGAGTATGACACCAAAGGCGGTCGCAACACCTTTACCACCTTTGAATTGATAAAATACGGGATATAGATGCCCTAGAAACGCTGCCATTGCACACAAAGCCAGCACTGTTGAATCCACACCCACATATTTGGCAATAATAACGGGGATGAAACCTTTAACCACATCTCCGAAAAGCGTTATTGCGGCTGCTTTTTTTCCACCAAGTCGTAATACGTTTGTCGCACCCGGATTATTTGAACCTTCTGTTCGTGGATCTGATAAACCGAATATACGGCATACAATTATCGCTGAGCAGATTGATCCCACCAAATAAGCAAAAACTACAAGTAAACTATTTATAATCATATGAAAACTTATCTGCAATCTGATACCGAACACGATTATAATGGTTGCTTTTCAACAAGTCGCGTACAACATGGATATTATTTACTTATCAGAATTAAAAATTGAAACCATCATCGGTATCTACGATTGGGAGCGAGAGATTAAACAAACTGTCAGCTTAGACCTGGAAATGGCAACCGATATTCGTAAAGCAGCAGAATCCGATAGCATTGATCACACACTAGACTACAAGAGCGTTGCAAAGCGATTGATATCTTTTGTTGAAGCCTCAGAGTTCCAACTGGTTGAAACAATGGCCGAACAAATAACCCAGATAGTATTAAACGAATTTAATGTTCCTTGGGTAAAACTAAAATTGTCAAAACCTGGCGCTATTCGTGGCTCCAAGGATGTGGGAATAATTATTGAACGAAAGCGAGAAACATAAAAATGGCTGTCGCTTATATTAGTATGGGCAGTAACATAAATCGAACTCACCACATTCAATCGGGAATCCTTGGATTAAAATCCCATTTTTCGAACATATTATTATCACCGGTATACGAAAGTGTATCTGTCGGCTTTGAAGGCGATAATTTCTACAATTTAGTGGTGTCATTTGAAAGTAACAATACTATAGATGAGACAGGTCAAATATTAAACAGAATCGAGGATCAGAATAAACGGGATAGAACTGGACCAAAGTTTGGTCCAAGAACGTTAGATTTGGATTTACTTCTTTATGACGATCTCGTTTTAGATTCAGGCTCATTGACTATCCCTAGACCAGAAATTTATTACAACGCTTTTGTGCTGAAACCTTTAGTTGATTTAGCACCAGACCTTATCGACCCACTATCTGGCGAATATTTCACCAAACTGTGGGGGGACTTTGACAAATCCAAGCAATCTCTATGGGAAATTGATTTCCCAATAACGTAATAATTTATCCCCATATTTCCATTAATAATTTGGCTCACCATGGGTCAAATGCACTTCAGAAAGCTCAATAAAATACCGCTATAAGACTGATATCCATTTAATTTAATAAGTAACCGCCGGTTTATATTGTGAACAGCAATTCTAAGCTTATCATTGTAGTCGCATTTTCAGTTGTACTCTCATTGCAACTGGCCTTAGTGGCATTCGCTATAACAAATATACAATCGAATCAAAAAGAAGTAGAAAAAGTAAACCAAAACAACCTCATCGCGCACACTGTATTTGATCTTCGCGACGCAGCGCATATCCGAGCATTATTGATTTACCAAATGGCAGCCTCGTCCGACCCCTTTATTCGTGATGATTTGTGGATGGAATTTAAAACACTAGCGCAAAAATTTATAATCGCAAAAGATAAAATGCTAGAAATGGAAATGGACCCAAAATTTAAAAAAATGTTTACCGACACTCTGCTATTTTCCGGTAAAGGAGCAGCCTTGCAAGGAGAAACGGTTTCACAAATTAATAATGAATCCGTACCAACTGAGGATATACACCTAAAGTTAGAAGAAGAGGTTGTACCCGCTCAAGTTGTTACTATGGAGCGGTTAACTAATTTATTGAATTCTGTTAATGCTGAAATGGATTTACACATAAACGCACTTGAAGAAAAAAATAAAAACGCGATTATTTTGATTGCGAGCTTGTGCTCAATAGGACTATTACTTGGCATTACTATTTCCATTGTTGTAACTCGTCGAATTGTTAAATCAGAATCAGCGTTTATCGAACAACGAGAACTAGCAGACAAAGCAAATGAAGCAAAAAGCATGTTTTTAGCAAACATGAGCCATGAAATACGATCACCATTGACAGCAATCATCGGTTTTTCAGAAAGCATATTAAATCGAAATATTTCAGACAAGAAAAAGGAAAAACTAACCAAAAGTATTTTGCGTAACAGCAGTCATTTATATCAAGTCATTAATGATATCTTAGACATCACAAAAATCGAAGCTGAACAATTCGACATGGAGTGCATTGAAACTGATTTACACGAATTGTTTACTGAGTTAAGTAGCATTGTGACATTGCAAGCGGAGAAAAAGGGACTATCATTCGAAACAAAATATCAATTTCCCTTGCCGCAACGCATCAAAACAGATCCAACACGCCTTAAACAAATCCTGGTAAATCTTGTTAATAACGCAATTAAGTTTACACACAAAGGCAGTATCACTATACATGTGTCATTTGATGCAGACACTCAATCTTTACATTGTGATGTTATTGATACAGGCATTGGCATGTCTGAAGAACAAGCAAGTAAAATTTTTACCGCTTTTTCACAAGCAGATTCGAGTACTACAAGAAAATTTGGCGGCACCGGATTAGGTTTGAGCATATCGAAACAATTATCTGAAAAATTGGGTGGCCAATTAAGTTGTACTAGCAAACTGGATCAAGGAAGTAAATTTAGCTTTTTCGTATCCACAGGGGATGTTAGTGATGTAAAAATGTTAACGTCAGATGAAGAACTGAAAATCCATGCAAAAACGAGCCTGGAAAAATCCAATAAATTTTTAAAAGGTAATGTATTGCTTGCAGAAGATACCAAAGACAATCAAGAACTCATTACCATGTATATTGAGGATATTGGCGCAACAATTCGTATCGCAAATAATGGTGAGGAAGCTGTAAAACTATTTAAAAATAACAAATTTGATTTAGTTCTAATGGATATGCAAATGCCAGTGATGGATGGTGTAACAGCGACCAAACATATACGAGACTCTGGATCCGATGTCCCCATTATTTCTTTAACTGCCAACGCAATGAAATCGGATGTTGAAAAATGCTACGCAGCAGGTGCAACAGAGTTCTTAACAAAACCCATAGATATTAACCGATTTGAAGAAACACTTTATCGGTATTTGGAAATTGACGAAAATAAAAAAAGTCGATCTGAAATAGAACAAACAAAAAAGAATCGAAGCCAAAAAATGAAAAGAATTGCAGATCGTTTTCTTGATGACCTACCGGAGCGTATTATGCGAATAAATGCGGCAAACGATAGTGAAAACTGGAATGACTTAGAGAATGAGTCTCATAAACTGAAAGGTTTAGGTACCACCATGGGATACCCAGAACTAACGCGCTTATGTGAAGAAATTAACGTAAATTGCAAAGACAAAACGCTAGACAACATACCGACACTTATCACAAAACTAAATCGTTATAGCTGTGCAATTTTATAAATTTAGTGTTCTTCCTCCATCAACCGCAATAATCTGCCCCGTAATATAGTCTGCATCATTTAACAAGAATAAAACTGTTTTAGCAATGTCATCTGGCGTGCCTTTTCGTTTTAGTGCAGTTCGACTAATAATATCTTGTTGAACTTCATCTTCCATATCGGTTGGCCACAGTATCGCACCTGGTGCAACAGCATTAACCCGAACTTCTGGACCTAACTCTTTCGCTAGAGATTTTGTTAACATCACTAACCCTGCTTTTGCCATGCAATAAATGGAATAATGTTTCAGTGGCCGTGAAGCATGAATATCTACAATATTTACGATACAACCCTGTGTCACCTGTAAATGCGGCGCTATTGCTTGCGCTAAGAAAAAAGGTGCCTTCAAATTACTCGCCATTAAGTCATCCCATTCTGCAAATGTCGCTTTACCAATTTCTGTTGGGTAAAAACTGGATGCATTGTTAATTAGCCCATCTAATTGTCCAAAACAATCGAATGCTTGATTCACGATCATCTCAAAATTATTGTTATCCGATAAATCACCACTCACAAGCGCAACGGAATTTTCTCTTTGAGTATTTAACTCCTCTGCGATTATATTAGCCGCTTTGTGAGAACTGCGGTAATGTAAAACCACATTTGCGCCACTTTCATGCAACGCTCTGCAAAGTGTTGCACCCACCCGTTGCGCTGCACCTGTAACCAAATAAACCTTATTTTTCATATTAATCCAAAATATTGTAAAAAACCGCTATGTAAAATCTATCAAACTGTTGCTCTTCAGTGCAATCTTAATTATCGTGCATCGCTATCATTCATCTTAATAATTAATAGATTATGATTAAATTTAACGACGAATAGACTTAAATGACAAAGATTCTTGTTTCACATTATTCGAAATTTCAAATCAATATACACTTCCAACTATCAGGCTATTTTATCGGCGCCAATAGTAGATCAATTTTGCTTTATAGCTGGACTTAAAGAAATTCTAACGGCCTGTCGACAATTACTAGATATGAGACTAAAAAACCCACCTAGACCATTGCCTGCTCCTGATGAAGCAGATGTTTTGCGTGTAAAACCTCTTGTGGAATACCTCGCGCGTGAAATTCGCTCGTCTGGAGGGAAGATTCCATTTTCACGCTTTATGGAGCTAGCACTTTATACACCCGAATTGGGCTATTATCTTTCCTCTCATGCTATTTTTGGGACGCAGGGAGACTTTATAACAGCACCCGAAATGACACCTATTTTCTCAAGATGTATCGCCAGGCAAATTGAGAATATATTAAATAATTTGAATGGTGGGGACATATTGGAGTTTGGAGCCGGTGTTGGCACGATGGCTTGCGATATTTTAATGGAACTGGAAACGCTTTCATCTCTACCAGAAAATTATTATATTTCTGAAATTAGCCCGCGTCTACGCGAACGACAAAAAACACGAATATCTACATATGCACCTCATTTGCTGGAACGCGTTTCCTGGATTCAAGATTTACCATCAGACTTTAAAGGTATCATTTTAGGAAATGAAATTCTTGATGCCATACCTCCCCATAGAGTTCGATTAAATGAATCAGGGAATCACCAAGAACTTTTTGTCACTTACAATAATGGTGAATTTGAGTGGCTTGCCGACGAATGCAGCACGCAAGAAATTCAAGATGCTGCAACTGCTATATACAAAAAATATGGTGAGCACATAACCACACCATACGATACCGAAATCAATTTTCAATCCCTCGATTGGATAGAAAATATCGCCAATTGTTTATCAGAAGGTTTGATATTATTAATTGACTATGGCTTTAACGAGAACGAATTCTATCGAGCAGAACGAAAAGATGGCTCATTAATGTGTCATTATAAACATTGTGCGCACAATGATCCTTTGACACATATTGGCTTACAAGATATTACGTCTCACGTTAATTTTACCGCCATTGCTGAAAGAGCATTTGATAGTGGCTTAACTGTCTCTGGCTATACAAGCCAATCATATTTTCTTATCAGCTGTGGATTAGATGAATTACTCAGTGAAATAGATATTAACGATACAAAACTTTTTATTCAGGAAACACAACCAATAAAAGCATTAATTTTACCAGATGAAATGGGAGAACTATTCAAAGTAATTGGGCTGACAAAAAATATCGACTTTCCTCTTTTAGGATTTTCAACAAAAAATCAATTAGAACGATTGTGACAATGATGAGAAAAAAAATCGTACCAATGTCAAAATCTGCTATACGCGCTGAGCAACCATTGCTTTTTCCCATTTACAATAAAAATGGTATTTTGTTAGCAGAAAAGGGCTCCCTTTTAACACGATCCCAAGTTCAAAAATTGGAAAAATTATCAGAAATATTCACACTTCATAGAGCCTTAGAAACTACAATTGTTAGCAAATATGCTAAAACAGAAGAAAGAAACAGTATATATCGTCTACCGCCCCCGCTTGAGAGACTTGAGACGTTAGAAGAATTATTGTTTGAAGTTTATAGCACTCCTAATTCTTCAACCTGCTTATCAAAGATTTTAACTCTGGTAAATCGATTACAAACAATTTGTGAGAAATCACCAGATGCCGCGATAGCAAAAATTATTACGGATACTAATGATAACTACTCCGTAAAACACCCGCTGCACACAGCAATTTTATGTGAACTTGCTGCAGGATATTTAAACTGGGATATTGAAGAAAAACGAAATATCATAGCCGCTGCACTAACAATGAATTTGTCGCTGGGCATGATCCAAAATAAACTGCTTGATCAACCACAACCATTATCGCTGGAACAGCAGCAAGTTATCCACGATCACCCAGAAGAAACCTGCAAATTACTAAAAAAAATTGGCGTGCAAAATAGCCAATGGATTGACTATGTTTTAAAACATCATGAAACGATAGACGGCAAAGGATACCCAAGTGGATTGACCGAAACCGACATACCCATGGCCGCACTTCTTATTAACTTGAGCGATGTCTATTGCGCAAAAGTGTCTGGGCGTTCATACAGAGAACCAATATTTGCTAATGTTGCTGCTCGAGATATTTATCTTGAAAAAGACAATACTGAAAAGGGCACATTAATTGAAGTTTTTGTGAAAACACTCGGCCTATACCCGCCAGGTTGTTTAGTCAGGTTGGAAAATGATGAACTCGCGATTGTGGTATCACGCGGAAACCGAGTCGACACACCAATTGTTCGCGTTTTAAGCAGTAATCCAAAAAACCCTTTGTTGCCGAAAGTGAAACGAAATACGCAACAAAATCACTACGGCATTAAAAATATTGTTTTAGATGGCTCTATTGAAGCCTCTTTGGATTACAATGAAGTGTGGCCCACATAATTATTAACTGCCATTAAGTTTCAACCTCATGGTTAACAACTATTTTTATACTTTTCTTATCCGTTCTTGCCAATTTAAATGCTTGGTTTAAATCTTTTATTCCAAAATGATGAGTAATAAATTTTTGTGCAAAATGTTTGAAAATTGAATAATGGTGACTAAGTAATATCAATGCTTCTGAAAAGTCACCACATCGACTGGTATGAATTTGAATATTTTTTTGATGCAATGCATTTTCTAAAAAATTGTTGCTTGAGAATTGTGGCTTACTGTCATATAAAAACACCGCTCCCTTTGGCATAATCACCTGACTCTGTAAGGCAATATTTAAACCTTCGACACCTGAAATAACAGCCATATGATATTTAATTTTACTATCTAGATTTTGAATATTTGCAATCACATATTTAGCGTCCTTCATACAATCTATTATGTTTTTTTGCACATTCTCTGGCAATGATGAGTCGATTAACAAAACAGAATTTATGTTTTTATCAATAATCGAATTGACCTTATCATTAAAGTGTTTAAATGACATCAATCTACCTTCATTAATAACCAACGCTGTCAATTCAGAAAAGCCACAAACACTGAGTCCATGAGTAGACTTTACATGCAAAGTCGATTTTGAAATTTTCAATGCTGTTTCAATACCTGAAACACTTCCTGATGTATCAAATACAATATCGTATTGCTCAGCGCCAAGTTCGTTTACAAGAACCACAAAGTCAGCACCGGCGGCATAGCAAAAATCTCTCATATTCGAATTACGAATAACAGCTGCAATCTTAAAGTCTACGCGTAGCTCCAGACGCATTAACTTTAGAGCAAGAATCAACAAACCACCTAATCTTTTCACACCAACAACTGCTATTGCCTTCGCAGAAACGATGTCTTCGTTTTTGACTGCATGAAGTGCGGCAGCAAAAGGCTCTACTAATGTTGCCTCGTCAGTTTGTAATTCATTAGGTAATGGTACAATGGAATTTTTCGGCGCTAAAATAAAAGGAGAAAAACCACCAGGAAGACGGTCGATTCCCAATGTTAATCTATCTGGACAGTGATTCGATAATGAGTTTTTACAAAACCAGCAATCCGCATCTTCACACCCTCTTGCTTTATGACTTGCATTAATTTCAACAACGACTGGTCTATTTTCATATAAGGCAACAACTTCATGACCAGTAATTTGCGGCAGAGGAAATGGCAACCTAACACGAGCCAAGTCAGTTGAACATATTCCGCACGCTAACGTTTTTAACGCAATATATCCCGATCCCAATGTTTCAATACAATGTTCATTCCGATATATTTTCCACCCGTTTTCCTCAGATCCTGAATATTGATAATATGTTTTTGTGAAATTTTCTGAATCACCGTATTCAAACGCGTCAAAAATGATATTCGCTTCAAGCATTGGTATTTATTTTTTAAATATCCAAAAAAGTACGGATAGAATGATACTAATAATTACAGAACTTACAATTGGAAAGTAAAATTTCATATTTTCTTTTTCAATAATAAAATCACCTGGCAAACGTCCTATATTTGTTTTTTGCAACCAAGGCCACAACAATCCAATAATTACTAATATTAGGCCAATAATGATAAGACCTCTTGCCATACTATTTTACTTCTTTAACACCACTTTCAGATCCCATTAATAAAACATTTGCTCCTCGATGGGCAAATAATCCATTTGTAACGACACCTACGATGGAATTTAATTCTGCTTCCATTTTTGGCGGATCAATTATCGTTAAGTTTTTAACGTCAAGTATATGATTGCCATTATCTGTTACAAATCCATCTCGGTACACAGGCTGACCACCCATACTAACGATCTTACGAGCAACATAACTTCTCGCCATGGGAATGACTTCAACAGGTAGTGGAAATTCACCCAACACATCAACCAACTTGGATTCATCAGCAATACAAACAAATTTGCCTGCAACCGCCGCAATAATTTTTTCTCTTGTCAGTGCACCACCGCCACCTTTAATCATATGAAGGTGTTTGGTAATTTCGTCTGCTCCATCAACATAAACAGGCAACTCATTTACGTCATTTAAATCAAAAACAGGTATTCCATAACTTTTTAACCTTTCAGTAGAAGCAACTGAACTGGATACCGCTCCTTCTATTTTATTTTTTATACTGGCGAGAGAATCAATAAAAAAATTCACAGTTGATCCTGTCCCAACACCAACCACATCACCTGCTTTAATATATTCTAATGCAGCTTCCCCAGCTGCTTTTTTTAATTCATCTTGTGACATATTTTTCTCCTCTTCTGTCATTTCAAGGTATATTGAAAAGTTGAAACCTTTTATTAATTATTCTGTAATTTTGTAGATGCATAGGATAACATTATATAAGTTTTAACCACAGCCAATGTACATTTGAACAAAAATCAGCTGTAAATAAATTATCTTTGTACTATTTTTAAGCACCCTAAAGCCATATTTTACTATAAATCATGAAATCGTATCCTTACCTAGAAAAAATCCTAAATGCGCGCGTTTATGACGTAGCAACGGAAACACCGTTAGAATCTGCTTCCTCACTCTCTAAACGCTTAAACAATAACATACTTCTAAAACGAGAAGATTTACAACCCGTCTTCTCATTTAAACTACGTGGTGCGTATAACAAAATATTTAACCTGCCTGATTCAGCGAAAAACAAGGGAGTTATTGCTGCATCAGCTGGTAATCACGCACAGGGAGTAGCACTCGCAGCGCAACGACTCGATATTCGAGCCATGATCGTAATGCCAAAAACGACTCCTAATATAAAAATTGAGTCTGTAAAAAATTTAGGTAGTGATGTTGTACTGCATGGAAATACCTATGATGAGGCTTATTCCCATGCGATTGATTTGGCCGAAGACAATGGTATGACCTTTATTCATCCATATGATGACCCAGAGGTAATCGCTGGCCAAGGTACTGTTGCCATGGAAATTTTGAAACAGTATTCAAGCCCAATTGAAGCCATATTTGTGCCCGTTGGTGGTGGCGGACTTATTGCCGGTATCGCAACATATGTGAAACGTGTTCGCCCCGAAACAAAAATCATCGGCGTCGAACCGAATGACGCAGCTTGTCTTTATGAAGCGATGAAAGCAAAAAAACGAGTGATACTTGATACTGTCGGGATTTTTGCAGACGGCGTTGCTGTTAGACAAATTGGTGAAGAGCCCTTTCGAATTGCATCAGAATTGGTAGACGACGTCATAACTGCAAGTACTGATGAAATATGCGCTGCAATTAAGGATATTTTTGACGACACTCGCGCTATCAGTGAACCTGCTGGTGCACTTGCTGTGGCCGGATTAAAAAAATATGTCTCACAACATAACATTGAGAATAAGACCTTAATTGCAATTGACAGTGGCGCAAATATGAACTTTGATCGGTTGCGCCATGTGTCTGAACGCACTGAACTTGGTGAAAATAGAGAAATATTATTGGCTGCGACGATACCAGAAGAGCCTGGCAGTTTTAAAAAGTTTTGCCATTCTATTGGCCCACGAAGTATAACTGAATTCAACTATCGTTACTCCGATAATCACGAAGCACACGTTTTTGCCGGAATTAAATTACGAGATTTAGAGACAGAAAAAGAAGATTTAACACACCGCTTAAATCAACACAATTATCAAATTCTTGATCTTAGTGACAATGAAATGGCAAAATTACATATACGTTATATGGTTGGTGGACATTCAAGTAAAGCTAAGAATGAAATCGTATATCGATTTATTTTTCCCGAAAGACCAGGTGCATTATTGCGTTTTTTAACAAAAATTACCGAACGTTGGAATATCAGTTTGTTTCATTATCGTAATCATGGTGCTGCATATGGACGAATACTAGTGGGATTTCAAGTGCCACCCAAGGACTCTAAAGAGTTTGAAGACTTTTTAGTTAAACTGGAATACCCTTTTTGGGACGAAACAGCCAATCCTGCTTACAAATTATTTTTGGCTTGATGTTGGAAACGGAAAAGTTGGCTGCTTAAACAATAAAAATTACGATACCACGAAAAGCGGCCGCTCTTCGTTACATTGCATCACTTCTTCGCCTTCAATCCAATTGATTAATGGCGCCCATTCTTGTTGGTCTTTTATTAATTTTGGGTGATCTAACTCCAGCAAGCTCACACCTCTTTCTGCGGCTTTCATATAATTGTTATTCTGCGAAAGCACTGTTAATAGTGGCAAATCGACATTTCGAAATGTCGCTTCCACTTGATCTATATCGCTATCATTAATTATTGCTCTATTTAAGATAATGCCGATCTCTGCCTTACAGGGATGCATTTTTAAAAATCGATTTAATTCATTTATGAATGCCAAAGTTGCACGAATATCTATTGGAGAGGGTGAAACTGGAATAACAATTTTATCAACATCTCGAATTGTCATTATTAATTTTTTCAAATCAACTGCAGCAGGGGTGTCAATTATTAATCGATCGGTATTTGGTGGCAAGCGCATTTGGAAAACACGGGTCATATGGGGCGAAGACACTTTATATGCTTCCAATCCATGAATTTTGGGCAAACTATATGATCGTTGATTTAACCATTCAGTACTCGATCCTTGAGGATCATAATCTTTAACAACAGTATTTTTATCAATTGATGCATAATAACCAGCAAGGTTGCTCACTATTGTAGTTTTTCCACTACCGCCCTTGGAATTAAGCACTAAAACTGTGCGCATAATAGAGAATTCTCCTAAATAATGTGATAACTAACTAATTCCGAACATTTCACTATTCCATCGTCATCTTTCGATACTCTCTTTAACTACATTTGATAATATTATTCTTACAATCATATTTTATTTAGGTGAGATTAAAATGTGTGGAATTACATTCATATTCAATACGGACCACAGCCCCGTTAAGAAGTCTTGCATTATTAGAATGACCAATAGCATAAAATTTCGCGGGCCAGACGATACTGGGTTTAACCATATGCACAATGTTAGTTTAGGACATACCCGGTTGAGTATAGTCGATATAAAAGCGGGTTCCCAACCTATGCGATCAAATGACAATCGATACAGCATAGTTTTTAATGGTGAAATTTATAACTATCAGTCCCTACGTAAAGAACTAGTTAAAAACAATTACGTATTTAAAACACACTCTGACACAGAAGTTATACTCGCACTGTATATTGTGTTCGGAAAAGCGTGTGTCGAAAAATTGGATGGCATGTTTAGCTTCATTATTTTTGATAAAACACATCAAAGTGCATTTATTGTTAGAGATAGATTGGGCATCAAGCCACTATATTACAGTTGGGATGGAAAAACTCTAGTTGCAGCCTCTGAAATAAAAGCAATATTTGCATCAGGCCTTATAGAACCAAAACTCAACCACCAATCCATCCAGCATTATTTCAATTACCAATTTTCGATTTCTCCAAACACCTGTTTTGAAAATATATATGAACTACCTCCAGGTTGTTTTATTGATGTTGGTGTGAATCAGCCGTTTTCTATTTCAACTTATTGGGACTTGGAGTTTCCTGAAGATAATCAATATGAATCAACTGATGAGAATTTTTGGCTTAAGAAATTCGAACAGCATCTGAATACTGCAGCGAACAGCCATTTAATTGGCGAAGTACCAATTGGCGCATATCTATCTGGTGGCATAGATTCATCCGCTACCACATATTTATTATCAAAACACTCGAAAAAGAAAATAGACAGTTTTTCAATTCATTTCACAAATCCTGATGCAGATGAATCTTATGCTTATAAGCCAGTAGCGCAACACCTTGGTATTGATAATACAGAAATAACATTAGATGATGATCGCGAGGGTGGATACTTTAATTTATTTTATCAGTGTTTATACCATTTAGAGCAGCCCCAACGGATGGCCGTGGATATTCCTCATTTTTTGCTATCTGACTTTGTTCAACGAAAAAATATAAAGGTTGTATATACCGGAGACGGAGCGGACGAAATACTTGCGGGTTATGATAGCTTTCGCCAAGACAACATGCGAACTTGGGGCAACCAGCTTGGATCAGAAGAAGCTCGCCATGCTCACTATTTTTCTGAATACACTCGATATTTTTCTAATCACTACATGGAGTTGCTGTGTTCGCTCCATCAGCCTGAGCAACAAGAATCTGTTATAAATAAGTTTGGATGTTATCCAGTATGGTTTGACTTTTGGCAAATACTAGAAGAAAAATTGCCAAATTTGTTTGTCAATGATTTACGGTTTTCTCCGAATAATCAAATGGACACGTTTCTTGAAAAAGTAAAACCCAATTTGAAACACCGACATCCATTAAACCAATCTTTGTATATTGAAACCAAAACTCGCTTACCCGGATGGATTCTATGGAAAAGTGATAGATTAAGTATGGCGCATGGCGTTGAAGCTCGCGTTCCATTTCTTGATCATAAATTAGTAGAATTGTGTGCTCAAATGCCACCAGAGTTGAAGCTAAATGGTGTAAATGAAAAATATATATTAAAACAAATGGTGTGCAAACACTTACCAACTATACCTGGGCAATACAAAAAAAGAGGTTTTTACACTCCCATTCGAGAATGGTTCTTCTCCGGTGACCATAAAGGCCATCTCGATTTATATCTTTCTAAACAGAAACTTATCGAAACTAATATATTCAATCCCGAAACAGTGCAGCAATATTTACATGAGCTAATTCATACCAAAGACCCCGTTTGCATGGATGACTTTTATCGAGTTATGCAACTGGAATGGACACTAATGTTGATACTCAGCACACAAATGTTACATCGGTTATATATAGCTAAAGATGCCCCCTGTTTTCACGATATATCTCAAGAGTAGAAACGAATTTAATGCGTTTCCTAACTATTTGAGATTAATCAATTATAAACCTATTTTCGAATTGTATTTTTATAAATGAATTTGAAACTCTAATTTATAATTTTGTGTGTAATTAAATAATGACAGGATATTTATAGTGGGCGCTAACGGTAATAAGCTATTTTTGATTTTCGTACCCATATCAGCAATCATTTTTGCATACTTGTGCTTACCATATGCAGAACGATTACCAACACAACTAATTGAAAAACTGCCCTATGCACCATACCTATTGATAGCTGGTGCGCTTGCCCTCAGCGGAATTTTTAAAAAACACCGTGAAACATTAATAACTGTCGTGTTAGGTGGATCCTATTTACTTCTACACAATGCAGTTGCTTCAGCGGAGCAAACACAACAAACACAGACAATAATGATTTTGGTTGGAATTTTATTACCCCTTAATTTTGCTTTTATTGGCAGCTTAAAGGAACGTCAAATTCTTTCAATTTATGGATTATTCGTAACTTCTATAATCATACTACAGGTAATCGCTGGAATTTGGTTACTTCAAAATTATGCAAATCTATTGTTTTTGACTTTAACTTACTCACCTTCGATTCTGTCAAATTTCTTAGCACCCACACTTCCGCCGGTAGTAATACTCTCATTCACCGTTGCTAGTATATTTCTCTTAACACAGTTATTTAAGAAAGGATCCGTGTTTGAAATTGCATTCCTTGGCAGCTTACTCTCAACTTTATTCTATTTTAATACTGGACTACAATCTCCAACCGATTCGATATTTATTGCGCTTTCTGCTTTAATTTTTATTTGGGGATTGATCCACAACTCATATTTAATCGCTTATATTGATGAGTTGACTGAGCTACCTGCAAGACGGGCAATGAACGAAGAAATGACACGTCTGCGCGGACAATATGCAATAGCAATGCTTGATATTGATCATTTTAAAAAATTTAATGATACTTATGGCCACGATGTTGGGGACCAAGTTCTTAGAATGGTAGCGGGTAAAATTGGAAACATAGGTGGCAACGGTAAACCATTTAGATATGGAGGAGAGGAATTCGCTATATTGTTTCCAAACAAAGACAGTAAAGCTGCCTTTCCTTATCTTTCAAATTTACGAGAAACAATTGACTCGGCAAGTTTGATCTTGCGCAATCAAGAACGACCTTCTTCTAAGCCTGACCAATCCTCCCCACGAAAAATCCCGTGGCAAGAAGTTCACGTAACAATAAGTATTGGAGTCGCAAACACTGATAATCAAGAACTCATATCACCTGATGATGTAATAAAGGCTGCCGACCAGGCATTATATCGTTCCAAAGAAAAAGGAAGAAATCGAATCAGCCAATACAGTACAAAAGACTACGATCCAGAGTTAGATGGCATTCCTGTCGAATAATTGAGTGGATACTCAAAGACAACTTCCTTATCTTTTTTCTTAACATGGACATAGAGAACATCTGTCTCAGGATCGTTGATCCTCATTGCCCTTCTGTAAACTCCGGTATGCCCATCTTGTATTGCTTGAACCCATTTCCCAGTTGGACCAATTCGATAATAAACAACTAAATCCCAACCTCGCAATTTTTCCTTGAAATTACTAATTAGTAATAATTCAATCATGCCTTTAGTAATAATTGGCGGCCTAGCCTCCAAACGGAATGTGTATTCACCCCATTTTTGCTCTGGTGTTGTTGGAATTTCTGTAGTGCATGCTAATAACAAACTAAGTAAAACTAGAACAATAATTTTCATATTAATTTGCCGAGTGGGTTTGAAGATATTGGATAATTTGCAGTATTTCAGAGTCTTTAAGCGGGGTAAGCGCTTTTTTAATGCGATGCTGTTGCATTCTGTTAACAACATTTGGCCATTCTTCCGAGGAATGAACTTGAGGTTTAGGCGTTCCATGGCATCCACTGCAAGATTTTTTAAACAGTTTTGCTTCCGTTGATTGACTACCTGGGATACTTAATTTCGAATTGGAATCAACCGGGCTACACGATACCACCAATAAGCAGATAACCAAAACAAAGATCTGACTATTTTTCATTAATTGAATTGTCTTTTTCTTTTTCCCGCTGCTGTTTCTTTTTTTCAATCATGTGCCGTAGATCAACAAAATAATAGATTATTATGCTAATACCGACAACCCACAATATGCCTAACGGAATCCCCCAATCAAACCAAGGCCGCTCATATCCTGGCCGATTCCCCCAAAATGGAAATGTTAGTCCGACAGCAACTATCAATAAAACTACAAATAACGCGATAAACCAGTAAGGGATAGAGACCTCAGATTTCTCCATTGAAGTCACCATTTCCCAATCTTCCAAACCACGCTTGTCTTTTCTTTCTTGCTCATCGGAATAACCGAAATTATTCTTTGATTCTTCACCCCACTCAAGATTTTCATCTACAGCGTTTGGTGTTTTCTTATTTTGATCTTCATTATTAGTCATACATTACCCACTTGTTACAAAATGTTGCAACTGAACTTGGTCCTGCCATCCATCGTCAGATTCAGCTTTTACAATAAAACTATGCAATCCTGGCGTTAAATCTTTTTTAACAGTCAGGAAAATATCGCGCCGACCCGCATCACTAAATTCAACAGCTTCACCACTTAAACTGTAATCCATCTCGCCAAGTCCTAATACTGTTACTTTAACATGACCGGATTGATATATTTTGTTTGCGATGTTTATTCTATATTCATGAATTTGTGTACCTTGATGCTTATCAGATTTATATACTGCGAGATGATAAGGATTATACTTAAACATACCAAATGAAAACATTAATAATCCGAAAGTCAAGACAGGCAACACCCATCGGCTTCTCACTTTCAAAGTAGATATTGATCTCTGAGTTAAAACTTCTTTATTTTTTCTCCTACCAAATCTAAAACTTAGCAATCCATTTTCATTTTTCTTGGCGTGAAGACTATTACATGCGGTTATGCAAGCTCCGCAATTTGTACAGCTATCAAAGGTTTCAGTTTTTCTTGGATCAATATCTACCATACATGCGACGGTACAGTAGTTACATTTCTCACATTCCTGTTTACGTGATTGATCATATTCTATATGTAATGAATCAGACGTTTTAAACAGATATTGCCACATTCGATATATACACATAAATCGGCAAACATAGTGCCGAACAACACCAAGATTCACTGCAACTAATACAACAAACACACTATATATCCAATAAAGTGAATTACTTACTGATGCATGTGGCTGTAAGGTTAAGAAGGAAAAGATAGCTTCTGGAGAAATGAAATATATTATGGGCAAAATTGCGAGAACGAGAGAAGAAACCAATATCCCCATAGATAACAAGAACCAATTTAAAATTTTATTTTTTTTTGCTGCTACTTTTGATTTCACATTTTCCCAATCAATAACAGCACGCTTACCAAGTAATCTTTTTGTCAGACTATCCATTAGTGTTGAAAATGTATTTTGCGGACAAACCCAACCACAAAATGCTGTTCCTACGGTTGAGTAAAACATTATCGCTGTACATGCTAAAGCCAACCAAAAACCAAACACAATATGAAAATCTGAAAACCATATTTGGCGATTTAGAACGATAAATCCTGAGGAAACATCAATCCGAAAAATTCCCAACATGGGAATTAATAATAGAAGAATTAGCACGCCAAATTTGGTCAAAAATCGATATCTTTGCAGATGATCGGGCGTCACACTTGTTTTAACCACAACAGGTATTTTTGATAAAGAATCGTTCGCTTTCATAGCGATATCTTAACATAGACTACACGTAAACTCACTGAAATAGCTTGTCATAACTTATTTGATTCGTTATAGTCTGGTGTACGCTTTTCTAGGGAATTAGCATATTTTGTAGTCGAAAATTACGTCGTACTACGTATTACTTTAAAAAGCATTATGAGGGGGATTATATTATGGTTACAGAACTAGGACTTAATATTTTAGTGCCTATCATCACTTTCGGTTTCATTATCGTAGGTGCTTATATGATGGCAAATTGGGCATTTGGTGACGTTATTGAGCGCAGAAATAAAAGCGAATAACAGAGCAAATTCGTCTAGTTAAATTTCAAAGAAAGCCCGAGAGGGCTTTTTTTGTGTTTTATTAATAATTAGTGGATCGCGTTTATATTAGAATAGGGTGAGAGTTCTTTAATTTTCACTAAAATACGACTATATTCGTGATTATCACCCTCTAATTTCATTATTTTTGACATGGCTTTTAATGCTCCAATATGATCCGGCCTAATCTGCAATATTTTAGTTAATACCTCCTTTTCCGTATATCCTTGTTTTACTGCCTCAGAAATGGATTCAAGCAGCTTATCCGCAAGACTAAAACCAATCCATCGATCTTGTGGATTATTTAAAAAAGACATTTCTAACAATTCCTGCGCCCTTTGCTCCTCACCAGAAAACAGACTAATCCAACTTTGCACGTACATTTCAGTCGCCAAATATGCACTCTCAAACTTCCTAGAATCTTTTTCCTTGATTCGCAACTCTGTCATCGCTGTACTGAGCTTAGGCCTCATATTTAACATAATTGTAAGCAATGATCGTAATTGAATCTGTCGATTAAACTTAGCCTTTGGTAACTGATACTCTATTACGGGTGCCCACTCATCCTGAACCATATTACCTGAAACATTTATTCTTCCCCAATATCGACCAAGCCAACTCCATTTACCTTCACCACCCATTATATCTACTTGTTGCTTTTCGTTTAACAACGAAAAGCTTTCCTCCATACTCTCAATCCCTCCAAATTGACCATTAATCCCTAGCATTGCCAATCTGAAACCATCCATGAAAATATGAGAATTGGGAAATGCCTTTTGAAAAGTTCTTAAAATTATAAAAAGAGAAGACTCATCTAGTTGGTTTAATGCAATCCATTGAACAAATATACCGTTTTTTCTAAGTCTATTAGATACATTTTGAAATTGCTGAATTGATAATAATGTACTTCTACCAGCTAAATCGGGATGAAATAAGTCCCCAATTACTACGTCATAATTATTTTTGGTCGTTTTTAAATAGCGACGAATATCATCATTTATAATTTCTGTATATTGTAAAATGTTAGCATTACTCTTAGTAAACCAATGCTTTGCAGCGTCAATGGAGCCATTAGACAACTCTATAGCAGTTCGATTAATATTTTGGTACGGAAGCGAACCAGAAGCTGTTATGCCGGTTCCTAAACCAAGAAATAGAATATCTTTTGGCTTACTATGTAACATTAAAGGCAACCTAGCTTGGTTTTTTTGCACAGCAACTGCGGCTTGATCTGTAGATGCATCCATGCGTTGTAAATCTTGTAACAAAATGCGCTGGCCATCACTATCGGAAATAACGTGAGTTAATGAAATTGTATCTTCATTTCTCATTAGGTCTATGGCGTCAGATTGCGTTATAGGTAACAAATCTTTAACTGTTGGTAGAGTCAATACTGGAACAAAGAGCAATAACAATAGGATGGATCCAATTCTATAATTCCTCATTTCAATCCAATACCATGAACAAACCACAACAAGCACACAAGCAAATACTATTGCACCTGTTGACCCTAAGGTTGGTAGAAGCACAAAACCCATCACCAATCCACCTACCGCAGCGCCAACAGAATTAGCACCATAGAGATAAGGTGCAATTCCAGTAACTTTTTGGTTTAGATTTGCAAGAAATGGATACCAAGCGCCAAATGCAAGTGTCGCGATAATGGTACACATAGAGACTATCATTCCTTGAGATATCATCGAATCTGCTAACGAAGTGTACTCAACTGATTCAGCCCAACTCGAAATCGCGCTAAGGGAATAGAGATTGAAAAGCCCACATACAACAATTGTAATGGGGATCACTACGCTAAATATTTTATGCTTTAAATTTGCGGCAACCAAACTTCCTATGCCAATTCCGAATAGAAAAGTTGCCAATATTACCGCCAAGACATATTCAGTCCGTAACATGAACATACCATACAAGCGTGTCCATGCAATCTCTAATATGATCGCAGCTGCTCCAATTCCTGCATACACAGAAAGCAATGCATAATTGGATTTTAAATTTGTTATTTTATTTCTAAAAGCCTGGGAGTCATACTTCCTTACAATGGTAAAGTGCATAACTATCATCAATACCCCTAAGAACCCGGCAAATATTGCAACGAGCCTCTCGGATACGATCCACCCAAACGTTGGAAGAAGAAATAATGGAGTCAAAGCACCCATGGCTCCACCTAACGTATTCATAGAATAAACGACACCGACTCGAACATTACGTTTTTCTAAAACGGCTAGAATTAATGGATACCCAATTCCTAACAAAAAAGCCGGAATCATCATCAAAGCAAATGTAAAGATACTTTGGACTACAATCCAATAAGCATATTGTTCAGGGACAAATGAACTAGCTAGAAATGAGTCTAGAGTCGAAAAAATAACGGGTAGATTGAATGCAAAAAAACTAACAGAGAGCTCAATGAGGCCAAAAAATAGTAACGGCCTTTTTACTTTTGATAATACAGTTGATCCGAATAGACTACCAAGACCAAGACCAGCCATAAAAGCACTAACCGTAATAACAATACCAAATGTACTAACACCAAAAACAGTCGACAACATTCTGGCCCATAAAACTTCATAACTTAGCGCTGCTATGCCAGAAAAAATATAGAGAAAACATACTACCCAAGGCCAAATTAAAAACCTGGTATTTGCTTTTTGGGCCATGTTAAAAATAGATTTAAAATTGAATCAAACTTAGAAAGGAAAAAACCATACTACTGCAACAACTGCATGAGCAATTGATAAAAACACTGTCACACCAGCACAAATCATATGTGGAACAAAAACATCCTTACCCAACATTGCCATTGAAATCCCAAATCCAGCTGTTAAAAGCACAAACAGCAGTAATGCAGCACCCATGTAAAACAAAATGCGGTGTTGGTCTCTACGCTCATCATAAGACTCAATCAACGCACCACGTTGAGATCCAGTAAATGTTGATAAAATATCAGCCCTGTTATTTGCTTTTTCTTGAATCTGCTGACTCGTTTCACTTTTTGCAGACAAAGGAAAAATCATAAACAAACTAAACAGTAAAACCAAAATACGATTACTAATGAATTGCATTAATTTTTACACCAAAATTTGTTAAACTTATTTCTTTATAGTTGGCGTTTTCTTACCCGAAAACCTCCAGTACAAAATTGCCATTAACACCGCAGGCAACAATACCATTGGCAACAAAAATATAAATATCGCCCATGGAGTATCAATAGTAACATGAAGCCACCGATAACTGTCAGTTGCTGATATAGCATTACCTGAAAAAAATAAAACTACTGCAATAATGCACGCCTTAACCATTATTTGAAGATTCATCAATGGATGCCTCCTTATTTTGACTATTTGCATCGCTCACACACCTAAATCCAAAAAAGTCTGATGTGGTATTTGGCCATGCATATCCTCTGTGATACGACGAAGTAGAAAACGGATCTCCTTTCCAAGAACCGCCACGCATAACTTTATATTTTTGATTTGTATTAACAAAGTCTGCCATCTTCATTTTTTTATCTTTTTTATTATCAGATATGACAGGTTTTTTTCCAATAAAAATCACTTCTGGCGCATCCGAATGCTTATAGGATTCAAAATTGTCAAAAACCCACTCTTGTACATTTCCAGCCATATCCATGACTCCATACGGACTTTTCCCATTTTCGTAATTAGTAACGGGACTAGTCGAACCCACATTGTAATAAGTATTTAATCTTTTGGTATCCATGACATCCCCCCATGGCCACCTTCTCTCATCATTACTTCTTGCTGCTTTTTCCCATTCAGCTTCGGTAGGCAAACGCTTACCTGCCCAATCACAATATGCTTTCGCATCAAACCAAGTTACCATTGTAACTGGATGGATTACGTATTTAGGATCAAATTTTCCTTTTTGCCAGTTAAGAGGAACTCTACGACCTACCTCTGCAACAAAGCGAGCATATTGTGAATTTGTAATAGGATATTTATCAATATTATATGAACCTGTACTAACTAAATGGGCAGGACGATTTTGCGCATCAGTTTTTAGATTATTTGTACCCATCGTAAATTGACCAGAAGGAATATTTACAGACTCTTCTAATTTCATCCACATTTTTGCTGGTAATAACCCTTCAGCTTCTTCAATAGTGAAAGTGGTAGTGTGAGTTTCTCTATGCTCATGAAATTGATTTCTAAAAAGATCCTCGCCTGCAGCCCTAATATGCTTATCTTCTTCCTCTAAATCATAACTCGCATTTTGCCTAAAATGCTCCATACGACTAGCCCCTAAATTCACAACATGTATTGTACCTCCAACAAGAGCAACTACAATGCATGTCACAAAAGTTGCGCCTAGATAACGCTTTCTTATGGCAATGTCTTCTGAACTGAGTCGGCGTTTTGAAATACTATTTTTCATATCTAATCAACACTATTCGGTTTTTCGGCTTGATATTTTTTATGGATAAGGTACCTGGGGCTTCTACCATAGGTTCTTTTCACAACCACTTCACCAACAAAACCACCAGCCGCCGCAGCCTCAACTGTGACAATAACAACTAAGATCCAGAATCCCAAAGGTAATACGGCAATACCATCATGCAATGAGGATTGATCAAGAGAATAATATTCAATTACTCGAATAACCAACGGTGAGAAATGAGCTAAAATCTTCCCACCTAATCCGTATATAAAAGAAACTAATAATCCTGCAATGAAGGGCACCAATATCAAGTCCAGAACCCAAAATATATTATAGGTATTAAATCCGCTAAATATTTCTAATTTGACTCCAAGCAATTGGTCACCCAAATAAACTACCAATGCACCTGCACCTATCGCAAATAGGCCCCATGTTATATCTAATATCGAAAATTTAGGAATCAGTTTCATTTGCTATATACTTTTTGCCGGTTAGTTTCTCATATCTTGCTTTTTTAGTTTCGTCAAGATACCAATCTTCAACTTTCAAACTAAATATATATTTTGCCAAATCTCTACGCTCTTTCTCTGTCAAATTAGAAAGCGAAGGCATTCTATATTCTTCTTTTAATCTTGAAGGAAGTATCTCTTGCGGATTTTCCGCGGAAAAATATTTATACAGCCACTCTTCAGTTCGAAACATCCCCATACCATCTAATGATGGAGCAGGAACAGATTGCGTAAAATCTTTTGTACCCCAAATACTATGGCATTTTTTACAGTTAACTAGATGCATTATTTTAGCAGCTGAAGCTGTCAAATCTGGTTGCGCTGTAGAATAGAATGGAATCCCAGGATCTTCTCCTGCCTCTTCATTTTTTGTTATTTTTACACCAATCATAACGACTACAGAGACTGCCATTACACCGAATATAATTTTTTCACCTTTACGCATTATTAACTATAATTTCTTTTGTTTTATTTTTTGCTTTTCTTTTGCGTGCTCTAATTTTTCCTTAACAAAGCGCTCTCGTGATTCTTCTTGCTCAACCATCACACCTTTATACTTTTCATATTCTTCCGGCTCCATTTTATCTTTATCATCTTCATCAAATAAAACATATTTGATATCTTCATCGAATTGATCATTTTTAGCTGCCCAACGTAACATAAAGCCTGCAACTATTAAAATTATTGCTGCCACTACGAGCCACAAATATATTGTCCATCCATCTGGTAAGTTTTCTATGAATTCGAACATCTATCTTCTCCTACATTAAGAAGCCTTCAATTAATTGAATATATCCAATAATAACAGCCAATATAACACCCATAATCAGAGCGCCAAACATTATTTTTTCTCCCGTTTTTAGCATACTTAATTTTTTTGGAAGATATAAGTAAATTATGAAACAAAACAATATAAGTGACATTATTAGAAAGATAAAAATATAATTGCTAAAGCTTTTCGATCTTAGACTCTCAATACTCATGTCTAAACCAAATACAGCATTTTCTTCAGCAACAATGCCTGAAAAATATAAAATTATCTCAGCGAATAAAGTCGTATATTGTTCCAAAATTGGTAATTCCATTGTTTCCCAGACCTTAATATTTATTTATTATTCGGAAAAAAAAAGCCGCTCACAAAGAGCGGCTTTTTTTGCCGAATGAAACCTCAGTTGAAAACATCATCATCTGAACTATCGGCCTGGTGTTTTTTCCAATGTGCATCGACAACAAACGCACCATACAAACAAGGAACCCCAGCTGCTACAATGATCCAAAATGCGAAAACTCCAGGACCATAATCTAAATCAATCATAATAATCTCCCAAAATATTAAGCATTCTTAGTCATGTCAGGCTTACGCGTATAATGTGGCAATTGTTTGATAACGATTACCATTGTTATGCAAAAATACGTCACATAAAACACGTCTATACCATAGCCTTTATCCCAATATGGTTGTTTTCTTTCACGAAAACCATTATCCATAAAGTTACCTTCAAAGTTAGCAAGCGCAACTTTATCTCCAACAATATTATAATTGTCTAAAGGATATCGTCCGCCACCAGCTTGCAACTCTTTTATGCCAGGAGCTATATTCATTAAATCATCCCAATCTAAAGGATGACGCTCTAAATCACCGACAGTTCTACCCGTGGCTTTAGCAATACCTTGACGAAAAGCTTCTTTCGCTTTTGCTTCTGGTGTTGTTAAACGTTGAACTTCAGGTGAATCCATAGCAGCTATAACATCAACATAAATAGCAGCATTTGGACGTTGCCCCCAAATTGGTTGTGTAATCATAAATGCGGTCAAAATTATCAACCCCATTAACAAAACCAAAGGCATGGGCAATTTGTTGTTACCCATCCAAAGTCCACCATGCTTTTCTTTTTCCCAGAGCTCAAGAATTTCTTTCTGCTCTTGCTCATCAGAAAGGCAATAGAGTGGTTGATCAAACTTCCAAGCCATATCTGTTCTCCTATCTTAAACTAGTCAATACCCAATCGATCAAAGCGCGTACTTCAGAGTCTCGTGCAGGCTCTGGCACTTCAGGTGGGTAAATTCTTTCACCGTTAACATATGCAGTATAGTCAGCACGCCACTTGTCATAATCAATGGTATTTCCATTAATATCGACTTTGCCAAATAAATAGTCAAATCTAGGCATGATCGAATTTGGCTGCACAAGTCTTGGATTGAAGAAATGCATTGTCATCCATTCTCTAGATGAATTACGTGATGCGACATGTAAAATGTCCGGACCTTTTCTATCTGATCCGAAAGCTGTCGGCATTTCACCATTCATGTCTCCAAGAAATGGCGGTGTACCAAAATGTTGCCAATCTTGTGTTTCTTCAGGAAGTAGCGTATGACACCACCAGCATCCCTCAGTGACGTAAATAGTTTTTCCTTCACCTACGTAACGAGTGTTTTCGTCACCGGCTGCGCGCAAAGTTTCTTCTGGAGACCATCCATTAACAGCCGAAGCGTTTATGACATAGTTAACTTCTTCACCATTAAATTCGCCTTGCGCAATTGTAAAAACTGCACCAGAACTCATATTTGCTTGGCCAATTTTCCCTGTACTTTCACTTAGTTCTTGAACGCCAGAACCAAGCATATCAGGATGATTAATCCCTGGAGAAAATTTTGTGCCCGCTTTATAAACATAAGCACGTTGTGGCGGATCAATTGCAGCACCTGTTTTAGGATCTTTATCTAAAATAACTGTAATTGGTTTTCCTGCACCAACTACTAATGGATCCTCATAGCTGAAACCAATAACATGCCCAAGCGACAATTGTTTGTCCAATCCAACCCAAGTAGATATCCCAGATCGAAAATCGTTAGACGGCCCAAAAAGCGTGATACACATTGAGAAACCGTACATAAGACCGACGCCAGCTGCGCCGAATTTATACTTTTGAAAGCCCACTTTGTAATCCTCCTCCCTAACTTTTCAGGAATTCCCCGGGTAGATTCTTTGTAAGGAATTTACCCGAGGTTCTAAAGCAGTTAGTTAATCTAGTTAAAATTATCTTTCGTAAGATAATTCTTGTGGGTAACGACCAGCAGGAACGATAGTTCCTTCACGAGCAGTCATCCACATGTTGTACAACCAGATAACATTACCAGTAAATACCATAGTACCACCTGCCCAACGAGCAATCATGTAAGGATGCTCAGCAACTACTACGTCAATATATGGTACTTCGAATATTTTACCTGAACCTTGCATAAGGCCTGCAATAGTCATTGATATCCAGTATATGCAGAAACCAATGATGAAGAACCAATAGTGAAGGTTACCTAATGTAAGTGAATATAATTTTCTGCGCATCATTTGCTGAAGACCAAAGTAAACAGCTGCAGCTTCTAAGAAACTAGACATTCCTAAAAGAGCCAAATGAGCATGCGCTACAATCCATCCAGTTCCATGAATGTACCAGTTGATAGCGCGAGTTTGTTGAAATCCACCTTGCATATTTAACGGAATTGCAAGTAAAACACCTGTTATCGAAAACTTAGTTTCCAAGTTTTCAACAAACATGCTCCATTTGCCTTTCATTGTTAATAAAATATTTGCAACAAATGCAACAGCAGGAATTAATATTAATACACCCTCTACAGAAGCGAATGATTTCAACCATTCTGGTAGTGGTGCAGACATTAAGTGATGTGAAGCTGGCGTTGAATAGAACGCAACAATTGACCAAAAGTGCAAGTGACCAATTCTATGAGAATATAGTGGATTACCAGTTATTTTTGGTATCGTGTAATAAGCGATACCAGCTGCAACAGGCGTTATCCATAGACCCAATACGTTATGAGCAAACCAAAATGTTAGGTATGCCTCCGTTAATCCAGTTAGTGAAAATAACTCTGGTGAATTACCCACGCCGAATACGATTATAGTCATCCAAACACAAGCACCGAAAAACCAATTTGTAATATATATACCTTGAGTTTTACGATGTGCGATTGTCATCCATACGTTTACGCCCAATGGACCTAAAACGCCAAATATAACCACTAAATCAATAGGCCAAATTAAGTCACTGTACTCACGACCAGATGTAATTCCCATCCAAAGTAAGATCAAGCCAAGACTCAAACCAACGTTCCATAAGAAAACGTTCCATAAGCCAAGTTTCTCAGACCAAAGCTTTGTGTTACCTAATGCTGGCGTCATATACATCATAGTCATACCGAACGCCATTGAAATCCAGCCCAAAATAACAGCTAGTACATGAACTTGTCTCATGTGCCCAAATGCGAATAACTCCGTTCCAGTTACCCAATCTGGAAACGCCAGTTTTGCAGCATTAAAGGAACCTAGACCTGTCCCTACAACAAACCAAAAAATGGATGAAAACCCAAAGAAGATCGTCGCCGATCCTGCTGGTATTTCTTCATTTTTGGCAAAGAGATATTTCATCAACATGAAACTTCACCTCCCAGTTTAATTAACCCCAGATAAAAAATTGTTTAAGACTCTTTCATCATGTTCATCAAGTACCATGAAAACCACATACTTGAAAAAGCAAGTAAAATTCCACATGCTCCTGCAAAAACTTCCATAAAAAAATCCCCCTTAGTTCTTTTTTGGATTACCAAGTACTATTATCGCCTCTAGCTTCGAGCTCGCCATGCTTGCCCATTGCTAGTCCAACAATAATCATGAATGCAATACCAAATGCGATCATAACGCCATCTACAAATCCTGAAAAAGTTGATGGATCAAATGCATCCCATCCCCAACCTCCCCAATTATCGTAAGGACCTCTACCTACAGCACACATTACAGCAGCTCCGAATACACTTCCATTGCCCATACCTGTTGTAAAGGCTGCAACAAGTAATACCCAGAACGTCTTGTTAAGAGTAAGCTTATTTTTCATATTTCCCTCCAAAGTGAGCAAATACCCACAACCAGTTTATTTCTTCTATTGCCACCCGCAACTAAAAAAATCGTAGACGGGAGGAACCCCAGAAAACAGAAATCCTGACACACCCTCAACTTTTCGTCAAGGCAATTAAACACTTTCTTAATAGTTAATTTGAAAATTGTCCAATTCAAAAAATATTTCGACCAACAAAAATCATTTCCGGATAAATAATTAATAAATTGACTGTTTTTGTAGGTTTTTAGTAGAAACTTTAAGATCAAACGTTGGCCTTGAAAGCAATACAAACGTCCTATAAAATCGGTGGGCAAATAAAAAAAACGGTAGGAAATTTCAAACAAAGGCGGGCAAATTATGAAGAGAGAAATTGCAGTATATTTGTTGATTGCCACAAGCTCATTACTCATGATTTCGTTTCTACCGCACATGCTTATTGGCGGCTTGGTGGAAGAGAGCCTAGAAAAAAACATACAAATAATTGTAACAATAGTTTGGGCTATTGGATTAACCGCACTAGGAGTAGATATAGTTAAAAAAAGAAAGGGATTAAAATAGACCGAAATTAATTGCTCATTTCACAAAGCAATTAATCGTATTCTATATCTACTATTTAAATATTTTAAGCTGTGCTTTCGATCCATCAAAATCAGATGGATCATTGAATTGGCCTTTATGAAAAACAAACTGTTTTTTTACACCTGATAAATCCACACCAACTAGACCAATGCTTTTACCAGCCATATCAGAAAAAAATTGCAGATCTTTTACCAGCTCAATAGAATCCCCATTTTTCAAATCTAAACTCACACCTTTTTTAGAAACAGAAAATGCAACAGGAGCCGTAGGCAATATCATCAACCGGGTTTTTGCAATCCTGTTAAAAGCAATAAAAAATATTATTGAAGTTAAAAACACTACCACATAAGTGAAACCCTGATTTCCATTGTACCACAATTGTGTTGCGATAATAATTAATACAATTATTGTCGGTATATAAAGCAGTAAATCCCAAACAGCTCCTTTTTTATCTTGGATCAAATCATATTTAGTTTTTTTTGGCATCTTTGCATCAACCCTTATCATTTACAATTTTATTCAAATTATAGTCAAGTTCACCGTACAATATCCTCCCGGCTTGCTTGAATTTTACCTCCCCTGTCTCATCTATTATAAATGTCCAAGGATCGCCTTTAACTTTAAATGCGATAAATGCTTGAGGATTTTTATATTGATCCATATGGAGGAACACAACTTCTTTGCCATATTTTGAAATCATTGCCTTTAACATTTGCAACTGCTTGTCACACACCGTGCAATGACCAGGGGTCGCGAACTCTACCAATATTGGCTTTTTTAATGCGAGGGCATCATCAATAGAATATTGATACATTCTTTCATCCGGATAACGATAGGTGGTTAAACGAGACATATCGCCATCAACATCGCTCAAAGTGCGAGTCTTTACACTTGGCGCGATGAATCCAACTTTTAATGATCCCTCTGGCGCCTCAAGACAGCCGTATAAAAATATTATAATTAACAATAACGAAATCAGTCGAAATTTAGAAATCATGATTCTTTTCCCAACCAGTGCAGGTTTTAAATAAATTATATGCCCAAATACAGTTTGCAAGTAAAACCAAGGTACCAAATATACCCATGGTTGCAAGTAAGGGCTTTACGATAGCTTCAACTTCGCTTGGTGATGAAGTTGCACTAGCGATCCCCCCCATAGTTCCCGCCATAACAAAGAATACCACCATACCAATTAATCCAACATTATGAATCCAAAAGTGCACAATCACCAATTTTAAACTATAAATTGGCCTGTTAACCAGCCTTGGAATTATGTAATAAACAGCACCAAATATTGCCATTTCTACCCACCCTAGCAAGTTTATGTGGGTGTGGCCTCTAACGATCAAGTTTCCATGAAGCCTATGATCTACAAAATGACGCAACTCAGACATTCCACCCATTATTGCACCCCAAGAAAAACCAATTAAGCTATATATAATGCAGGCATAAATAAACCACAAGGTATATTTTCGATACACCAATTCTTTTTCATGAATCCATTTTTCATTCATTTATCTTGCTCCACAACATCACTATCTTCTTCTTTTTTTCTATCTCTAATATCAGTATATTTTTCTTTCCATTCTGCCGGCGCCCACATTTTTACCATATTATCAATAAATGCCGAATGCTCAGGCGGCGGGACTTTAGCAACTGAAGATCCTGCATCAGCACGTAATTCTGAAAGGAAAATTGCAATTAATCGCCGCTCTTCCTTTGGCATCATAGAGGTGTAAGCAGCCTCCTTTGGCGGAAGGCCATGATCTAATGTCTTTGCCCCATAAACGCTTTCGGGATTTGCTAAAAATGTTTCCAACCATTCCACTGTTCTTTTTGAGCCAATACCATCCAAAGACAAACCCATACTGGTTCCAGCACGTAAAGCCCGATGACAAGAGTTGCAGCGCGCCTTCCTATAAATTTCCGATCCCTTTTTACCCTCTGGCGAAAAATTAAAAAAAGTAGTCTCTTTAAACATTGGCTTATCTGATGTCAGCCTCATTGCTTCTAGTGATACATAAGCGATTGCAGCTAAAACAAAAAACACACCAAATATAATAAATAAAATTTTCTCACCGGACTTGAGTGGTTGCTTTTTCATTTTAATCTCTTTTCAATTACTAAATAGTTATTGAACCACATTATCCAGTTCTGGAGTATATTTTCTAGGCCTAACTATTAAATTTATGCAAATAAAAAAGGCGGGGTTTTACGCCCGCCTTTTTATAATTTTACTACAACTACCGATCGTATGGCGTAGTAAAGTTACCTAAGGAATAGTCTGATGCATTAGTTAAATACGCTGCTGCATTGTGAATATCCTCATCACTCATAACTCTAGCGATAGCCTGCATTTGACCCATGGGATCGTTTGTGCGAGTACCATCACGCCATTTTTTGAGTTGATTCACCAAATATACATATCGTTGACCACCAATTCTTGGATAGATAGGTGGAGCACCTCTACCGTTATAACCGTGGCAAGATCGACATGCAGATAAGGGCTTAGCCCTTACACCTTCACCTTGACCCCACTCAACAATACTTTTACCTTTATGAGTTTGACCAACAGTAGTGCCGTTTGCAGCCAACTCTTTTAAATCAGAACCTTTAAAAAACATTTTGCCATTTTCACCTGGCTTAATGCTTTCCATATAAGTCGAAACATCAGTTCGATCTTGTGCACTTAATCCTTTAGCATTATCGTTCATAACAAACATAGTTGTATCTTTACGCTTGTCAGTTGCAAAGTCCTCAAGCTGCTTTCTTAAGAAAACGGCAAACTGGCCCGCCAAACGTGGCGTTCCCATGTTGTCATCTCCCATACCATCTGCACCGTGACACGATGAACAAGCTGGCACTGATCCCTTACCATTTTCGAAAATTGCTTTACCATTAGAAATATTGCCCTTGCCCTTTGGATACATAGGCGAAGCGGACGCGATTGAAGGAACAACCACACTCGCTATAAAGGCAGCCGCAGAAACGGCAGTTATAAGACGTCGCATATCAAGAAGCCCTCCCAGTTATTAGCCCCTTAGTTCTTAACTAAATCCCAAATTGAATCGCGTCACAAAAACGCTTTTTCAATTTCAGAACAACCCTATAATCTTTGATTTTTACGAATTAAGTTTAAGCATTACCCATGCTAAGCAGAAAGCGCCTAAAAACCAAATTGTGTACAACATTGCTATAGATGTAGTATCAAGCACGGCCCATCTCCCTCTTTGTTATTTAATAGCCGAAACATAAAAATGACTTTAGTATCACTACTAATCATATCATTCAACCATTATTAAAAAATACTGTCAACTCGATATCAGGTATTTTTAAGTAAAAAATTGTGACGGCGTAGATCATATCCTTATATGCTGTTAGTGTCATCCCTAAAAAGAAAAAAATACCGCTTTTTATACTGTAGAAAAATACTAGGTATTTTTAGTATCAAATGTTTTACTCTTAAATAGGCTTGATATTAAATGTGTTTTTGATAGAGAATTGGCGGCCGTCGGATTTTCCCGATTACATAACAACGATAAAGTCACTTACAAGAAATTAACATGGATCAAATTAAAGAATTAGTTAGTAAACAATGGGGGTTTTTAGCATTAGGGGCATGGATTGCACTAGCGATTAACCTTGATTTAATTCGAGTTAGTCCGTTTGCTCTGGATGAGGAAGCCTCTAGAGCATTGCTGCTTATTTGGACAGTTGCAGACAATGTTGTGAATCCAATCGTCATTTTTGGCGTTCCAGATTTTAGGGCATTACTGTTCGCGCCGATTGGAGCGTATTGGCCTGGTAACTTGTTTGCCGCAAAAATTTTGGGATTAGTTATTTCCTTTATTGCTGTTGCGATGCTCTATAAATGGGCTTGCAAGAAAACAGATAGAGATACAGCGCTAATATCTTCAGCTTTACTTATAATTTCACCTGCATTAATCATTCAAACTGACTCATTAAGTGCTGGCCCTTATTTATTACTTGGATTTGCCATTGGAGCTTGGCTAGATGCTGCTTACCGAAAAACAGACGCCTACTTTGGTGGATGGTATTTCTTACAACTACTTTGGATCGCAATTACTACAACGATACACCCCTTAGCGCTTGCATACCCCGCCGCAATAGCATGGTCTTGGTATAAGAATCCGCATTCCTTTAAAAAAAGCCGCCATATATTTGTAGGTATTGCAATCGCTACAATTCTAGCAATGTTGATACATGGATTTTGGAGAAATATCGTATTTTTTGGCAATCCAATTGAATCACTCTCAATTGCCCTGCAAGGTGCAATTATTTGGACAAAAGAGGATATCCGCTGGATCCCAGGAATTATTTGCGCCGCTCTGCTCGTTGCTGTAATTATTTTAGATTTTAAAAATCTACAAGACGATTTACTAACTAAAATACTTATTAGTGGTATTTTTATTGGAGCATTCATACCAGACACGAGCTGGGCATTACTTTGCATTACCTTAGTGCTGTATCGGGGAATATTTTTTCTTTCTTCGTATAATCAAAAATTTAGTAAAAATAGTTTTGCAGGCAAGAAAGGACTATTAACAGTCGTCATATTGGTCACATCATCTTACTTCATGTTTCAAGATAAAAATCATGCGCTCACTATTCGCCATGCGATACTTGCACCTGTAGATCAGCTAATTCAAAGTTTAATGGTGGAAGCTAACGATAGAGAAAAACCTTTTATCGTTGCGACACAGTGGTTAGGTCGAACCATGATTGCCACAAAAAGAGATGCTTTCCCACTACCACCAGTTAATGATGATCCTGAAGAATTGTTGAAATCGATTAAAAGTGTTACTCATTTAGCATTTGATCCCTATACCGAAAAAAATAAACCCTTGGCAGACGCATTAGGTAAACTTGGTGGAGAAACTGAAACCATTGCTCTAGTTAAAGCAGGAGCAATTGTCGCTGTCAGAAACAACAATGTTGAATTAACAACTCAACAACGTCTTGCGCTTGACAAGAAAAAAGCAGCTGAAAATATTTCCAACGAAGAATCAATAAATAAAAAGTAAGCAGAAATGAAATTGCTTTCTCACTTAAAACAATTTCACTAATGATTGCGGGATAAACCTTTACCGAACATGCTTAATACTTAAATTAAATTATTTTTTCGGCCTACCAAAGCACTTTAAGATATCTAAAATACCATATCACCATTCACTAACAAATGGCATTAGTGAGATGATAAAAAACGATCTCACTACCTACGTATTATAAATCAGTCTATTTTACGTACCTTTTTCTAATTACATGCACTATATCCTCAAGTAGCATATACTTACTTCGCAACATATTATTAATTAAAATACCTCAACTAGGAATAAATAAATGAACAGCGCCTATCGTACATTTGTGTTGTGGTTAATGTGGGGCTCTGCCGCAACCACGATTTACCTAGCACTTTATCTCGATACAGATTTGCTCGATTTTCTGGCAAATGATGAAAGCAAAATAACCTGGATAATCATTAGTCTTTTTTTAGTCGGCGTTTTTGGCAGTTTTTTATTAGTCATAAACATAACGAGTGAATTTGTGGAAGCGACAAATCAGCAAGAACTCGCTGCTGACAAAGGTCTAATGGGCTTGGAAAAAACGGGGAAAAAAAATCGAACTGTAAACCGTTTCTATAAATCTTTAAAAATTGTTGCAACGAATAATGAAGCACCAAATATCGAAGTCCTTTTGGATATGGAATATTCCACACTTGCTCGTCGCAGCCATGCAATTGAAATACTCGGAAACTTACTAATTACCCTTGGATTGATAGGAACAGTAATGGGCCTCACTCTGACCTTAACTGGCCTAACATCGTCATTAGATGCACTTGGACAAGATCAGGACATGCTCTTAGCTGGATTACGTAAAGCAATGGGTGGAATGGGAACTGCTTTTTACACTACCTTGTTAGGTGCAGTACTTGGCGGCGTATTACTAAGAATATTTGCATTGATAACCGAAAATGGAATAGGTGGATTACAAGACTATATTACTAAAACCTGCATGGTTCATCTATCTCCGGATTTCAAACCTACAGTTGAAAGAGATGTTCGATTTCTAAGTGTTGAGTTAGACGCTCTTGGGGACAAGGTTAAAAATCTTCGATCAGTATTTGATGATTCCAAGGAATCCATTCAAGATTTTCATCAAGTCGTCAAAAAATTACACACTGAGACAGATGCAGAAGAAGGAGTGTACACCTTGAGAGAAACTCTTCGGATGCAAAAATATTATCGCGTACTTATACGTCAAGAATTGACGCTCATGAACAAGCTTAACCGCTCCTGGTGGTCTCGCTTCAAAGATTTTCTTGCTCCAAGCTCAAAGAAAGAATAATGGCAAAAAAGAGACGGGTCGCTTATACAAACATCTATGAGAGCTTTTCAGATGTATCACTTCTCATGCTCGCAACTTTTATATTCCTCATGGTCACCATTTTAATTACATCAAGAATGGCCCAAGAATATGAAGTGCCTCGTTTAAAAAAAGAAATTCAAGAACTTAAAAACCAACTAGCATCTGCGCAAATTGACAGCCGACGCTTTGAAAAAAATTTACAAGAAATGTCTTTGATGGCTGAAAATAATCCGATGGAAAGAATTGTTGAATCCGCAACTTTTGGACGAAAAGATTTTGATGTTTTTGTTAAAGGCCTCAAAAACCTTCCAGGAAAAGACCTACACTTAATAATCGATGCGTCAGGATCGATGCATGGCCTTACATCATTTCTTGTCCCAGTTCTAAGAGCAATAATTATTCGATCAAACAAACAGCTTTCCGCGCTTACTTGGTACTCAGACGGTGAAGCAGAAACCTATACTGGCACCATGGGATCAATGTTGGACAATTTAATGAATGGCGCCCCATTTGGTGGAAATTTAGAAACTATCGGTAAAGCATTTCGAGTAGCAAAACGAAACGCTCCCATTCCTGGCGCCTACCTACTCATTGGCGACGAACCGTCAGATGATAGAATCAGTTACACTGACATCCCTAGCCCAGTATTTACACTACCCTTGGGAAAATCTGACCCTGAAACCACTCGAAATTATCAAGAGATAGCTGACAAAACCAAGGGGAAAATGCTCCATTTAGACTTTAAATAATGCCTGGTTAAGCTGATTATTGTCTACTTGACACTCTATTCTAGTTCGATTCCTTATTTGGAAAAGCTTAAGATATTGTGTTAAAGTCAAACGACTTAAAAATAATTATTTCATATAAAATATTTGTCATGGGGTGAAATCATATGATCCATATTCCAAAAGATCTGCATATCAATGGTGAAATCAAAACGGATCGTGCACTACGAGTCGATGGATCAATAAAGGGTAATGGCAAATTTGACGACTTGCTACTCGTCGCTCACAACGCAAAATGGCAAGGCAATATCATTGCTGACATTGTTATTATTGAAGGTACAATAGAAGGAGAAGTTTTTGCCCGAGAAAAAATAATCATTAATGCGAAGGCAGTTGTAAAAGGAAAAATTATTACTCCAAAACTCTTGATTGAAGAGGGAGCAACTCTAGACTGCGACATTAGTAGGCCCGGTAGTGAAACTCCTATTAACTTATCAGAACATCAAATTTCAGCAAATCCCACTAAGCTAAACTCTACAGAAGAAAACTCCGCCATTCGAAAAAGTGCTTAGTAGCTTATGCTATTGACTTAACTTAGCTCTATCACAAGCACTACTAAGAATTAATTAAACTTAAAAGCATTAACAGCCCAATTACCATTGAGGCCATACTAATAACAAGCACCGCCCCAGCAGCCACATCTTTTACATACTTTATTTGTTCATGATAATTTGGCTGAACATGATCACTAAGCCTTTCTAACGCTGTGTTAAATAATTCAGCCGCAATTACTACTGCTATCACTAAAACTATCAATGCTATCCATATAAATGATAGCTTCAATATAAACATACCACAAACAACCAATATAGCGACAATAAATTGAAATCGTAAGCTTTTTTCCGATTTTACTGCCATATGAATACCGTTAATAGCGTATCCCATTCGTTGAAATAAATGTTGGTTTTTCAATTTACTCTTCCTGATTATTTTATTTGCAACAACAATATGTGGTGATTTTGTGTCATGCCTTCATTTATTGACTTGTTTAATCCAAAATCGACACCCCAATTTGAGTATTTTTTTGCGAATGAATTTAATGATGACGAATCAAGATTAACAATCTTGCTTTTTAGGATCCAATCACTCTTATCTACATAGCGATGAGCAATCAAACCCACAAATATCGGCTGAGATAAAGGCGCAAGAAGATATCGACTCGGCCACAACTGAACAACCAATTGACTCTCAAGGTCACCAGCAATATTTTTTGAATATGCAATCTCCTCAAAACTTCCAAAATGTAGATGAGGAATCCAACTTAGTTCATTGATAGATACATCTGTTTGTAATCGAAGAAAGATATTTTGCAATTCAAATTTATTTATTTTTTCCCATCCATCTGATTTTAATTTTTCCTCGAAATCAACAATGTTTCCACTTATTTGCAAATTAAACTTTTGCCCTACCTCCCCAAACGCATCAACCCGGCGCAACGGCAATTGCCTCCACCCATCCTCTCGCCAAGCTTCTTCATCAATATGTACCAATGAAAATCGTTTTTGCAAACTCGTTAGCTCCCGGGGGTAAGTGGAATACGATAGCAGTGAGCCTACTAACATCCCAATTACCAATACACTAATTAGAATGCTGGCCTTATTTCGAATTACATTATGGTGTTGACGATATGCGATAGAAAACAATACCACCCAAAAAGAAACCAATAGATACGAAGATAGTACTTGTAAAATACTAACCCTACCAAAATACGTCTCTACCCACGCATATATAAGTAATAAACTCAGCAATGTGGAATACGCCATCCACCTAAACTTTACTTTTTCACCATGCGCTAATAGAGAAATAAAAAAGGCTAGAATCACAGTTGTAAAAATTATCGGTATTGAAAACAGCTCAGTATCTCCTGCATTTATTATTTTTAACAAAAAATTAAAAAAAGTGGCAAGCAGTAAAACACCGGATGTTAATATCAACCAATATTTGAGTGCACCTGTATTGTTAATCAGAACAAACAAAACAAAGCAATTAATAAAACAAATTAGCAATACTGGAAAACTAAAAAATTGTCTAACCACAATTACAAATGAGTTTACAAAGGGACTATTCAACAGTGCAATCAAATTTTCAGCTAGATATTCAACATTGGAATGGCCTGATTGAAAAGAGCTAAGAATAATTGTAATTAATAACGTTACAATTCCAACAAAAATAGAAAAAAAGATCATCCCTTTTTTTTCATTCGTATTTTCATTTACGATTGAAATTACATATTGACCAATTTGCGGGTGATTTTCAGACCATTGACATACAAAATTTTGAACAATCGAAAATTTCTTGGAGAATAAATTAATACATCTCCCAGATACCCAAACCAAAAAATACACACAAACTATTAGAGAGACGACGACAATTATTAAACGTGTCCCAATTAATGATGCTAACTCAATAGATGCGCCAAATAATATTCCAGGCGCTAAATAAAGAGGCGCCCATAATAAAGCTGACAAAATATTAACGAGAAAAAAATATTTGCCGTTCATGCCCATCATGCCAGCAACCGCAGGAATGATAGGCCTTATTGGACCAACAAATCTTCCAAAGAATACGCTTTTACCACCGTGTTTATCAAAAAACAGTTGGCCTTTTGTCATATACTCCGGATATTTATATAACGGCCACCAACAAGCTATTTCTTTTTTATAGCGCTTTCCAATCCAAAAACTAATTCCATCACCAGCAACTGCACCAATAAATGCCCATAGCAGTGTCTCATTTAGCGAAAGAACACCACTTCCAACCAATGTACCTGCACCAAACATCAATACTGCACCAGGTACAATTAAACCAACAATCAAAAGTGATTCAGATAAGGCAATAAGGAAAACAAATAAACTGGACCAAGCTGGATTATCTTCAAGCCAAATAAATACGGGTTGAATAAACTCCCAATCCATCTTAGGTGTGACAAATTTTAAATGTTAGAGGAAAAAATGAGGGCCTAGAGCAGACCCTCAGAAAATATCTACAAGTTGATAAAAATTTCATTCGCAGCTGAAATGGTAGCTTCAATATCTTCATCTGTGTGTGCAGATGAAACAAATCCAGCTTCAAATGCTGAAGGCGCAAGATAGACCCCTCGTTCAAGCATTCCATGATAAAAGGCTTTAAATCTATCGATGTCACATGCAGCCACTTGATTGAAATAAGCAACGGATTCTACTTCAGTAAAAAAGAACCCAAACATTCCCCCTACCTGGTTAGTTGTTAATGCAATTCCATTTGAACTCGCCACGCGCTTTAATCCATCACACAGTTTTTTTGCTTTTTGCTCTAAATTCTTATGAAATCCATCTTCTGCAGCAAGTTTTAAAGTTGCATATCCTGCAGCCATTGAAACTGGATTTCCAGACAATGTTCCCGCTTGATAAACAGGACCAAGTGGTGAAATTTTTTCCATAACTTCTCTTTTTCCACCGAATGCGCCAACAGGCATCCCACCACCAATGACTTTTCCAAGTGTTGTTAAATCTGGTTTCACACCAAAATATTCTTGGGCCCCACCGAGTGAAACACGAAATCCTGTCATCACTTCATCAAATATTAAAACAGCACCGTATTTATCACAGCAAGACCTAAGGCCCTCTAAAAATCCAGGCAAGGGAGGAATGCAATTCATGTTACCTGCAACCGGCTCTACAATTATTCCAGCAATTTGATCGCCAAATTCTTCAAAAACACGATTCACTTGGTCAATATCATTATATGTTAGCGTTATCGTATGCTCAGCCAAAGATGCCGGAACACCAGGGGAAGTAGGGACACCTAAAGTTAACGCACCCGAACCGGCTTTCACTAACAACGAATCTGAATGGCCATGGTAACAGCCTTCAAACTTAATAATTTTATCTCGACCAGTATAGCCTCGAGCCAAACGAATTGCAGTCATCGTTGCTTCCGTTCCAGAGCTAACCATTCTAACTAACTCCAAAGACGGTACCAATTCGCAAACGTAATCTGCCATTACGGTTTCAATTTTTGTTGGAGCACCAAATCCCAGGCTGTTTCCAACAGTTTCCTGAACAGCAGCTATCACATCAGGTTGGGCATGTCCCGCAATCATAGGTCCCCACGATGCAACGTAATCGATGTATCGATTATCATCTTCATCCCACAAATAAGCGCCTTGTCCTCTATTGAAAAATATTGGATCTCCGCCCACACCATTAAATGCTCTCACTGGTGAATTTACACCACCAGGTATATGTTGCTTTGCTTTTGAAAATAGTTCTTCTGAACGTGTCATAAGGATCCTTTAAATTGGTACTGTAAGTTAAAATTGTAAGGCAATTTTCTTTTTAGCTAAAAAGGTAAAAATATTAAACATTCCGTTTTTTAACTTGTTGAGTGTTGAGGTAAAGGAGAATTAGTTAGCTTATTAAACAAATTAACAAAACGCTTTGATACCCCTACAACATCTGGCTGACTAAATATGCTATTTATGATTGCCACAGAATCAGCACCCGATGTAATTACCTGTGGTAAATTTTTCAAATTTATTCCGCCAATCGCCACTACGGGAATAGAGAGTGTTTTTTTCGCTTTCATTAATACTTCCAATTCCGTTTTAATCGCATTTGGTTTTGTCACAGAGGGAAAAAATCGTCCAAACGCCACATAATCAACTTTTTTTTCTTGTGCATATATCGCCCTATCCACGCTATTGTAACAAGAAACTCCGAGAATTTTATCAGGCATCATACTGCGCAACAAAGTCAAATCACCATCAAATTGCCCAACATGAACACCATCAGCATCACACTCAATGGCCAAACTAACATCATCATTTATTATCAATGTCGCATCATGCTCTTCACATAGATTTTTAATTCGCCGTGCGTTGAGAAGCTTGGCTGCTATATCAAGATGTTTCTCGCGATACTGTACTATTTTTACTCCACCTTTTAGCGCTTCATTTATCAAACTTACATCATTGGAAATAACATAGATTCCCTTAATTTCAATCTTCTTCATGCAATGTCGCCCAAAAAAAACGATTCGGCATCAACTGCCCCATCCCCATACGGACACCATTTTGTAAACTTTTCCAAGTGAACTCTTGTGCCTCATGTACAGCAGATAAAGGATCAACACCTTGTGCAAGTAAACCAGCAATCCCTGCGGCTAATGTGCAACCAGATCCATGATACACATTGGGCAACCTTTGCCATTCAAATTTTTCAATTAATCGATTGTTTCCAAAAAATAAATTTTCAACTTTATCACTAACTTCGTGAGCACCAGTAATAAGCACATACTCACAACCACCATCCATAATCTCGTGTGCACAGGCCTCCAAATTATCTGCCTCTTTCGCCAATACACGGGCCTCATTACTGTTTGGCGTCGCTAATGTGACCAAAGGAAGCAATTTATGCTTTATCGAAGCAACAATCTCATCATCTGATAATTGAGAACCACCACCTGCAACCAATATTGGGTCCAAAACCACCGGAATATCTGGATAATCCAATAATATCGAATGAATAGCATCAATCACTTCTAAGCCACCTAACAATCCAATTTTAATCGCAGCGACAGGCATATCTTCCAAAATTACTCTAGCCTGTTCACGCACAGTCGCGCCCTCTAGTGGAAAAAAGCTTTTTACATTTTCAGTGTCTTGAATAGTGATAGAAGTGATCACCGGTGCAGCATGGCATGCCATACTTGCCAATGTTTCAATGTCAGCTTGTATACCTGCGCCGCCTGTTGGATCATTACCAGAAAACACAAGTGCTACGGGGGTTATTTGATCATATGTCAAAATGCTTTCTCTTTTGCGAAATATCTCATTTGGGAGCCATAACGATTTTTTAGTCAGTAACCAAAATTATATAATATTATTAAATCTTCATATTCTAAACAATCAAACCGATTGAAATATTATGCGAACAAAACTAAATTTTACTGAAATAAACACTATCTTACTTGATATGGATGGAACACTACTGGACTTACATTATGACAATTATTTTTGGCGCGAGCATTTACCATTACGGTATTCTGAAATTAATCATATTAGCCTTGATGAAGCAAAAGACCAGTTAGTTCCTAAGTTTAAAGCCATGGAAGGGACTCTCGAGTGGTATTGCTTAGACTATTGGAGTAAAGAACTCCAGCTCAATATTCCTGAACTAAAATCCGAAATTACCCATCTTATTTCTATACACGATGGCGTTATTGAATTTCTTCAAGCCATGCGTAAATTAAAAAAATCCATTTACCTTGTCACCAATGCGCATAAATTAGCGCTAGAACTAAAAATGAATAAGACAAAACTACATCATCAATTTGACAAAATTATCAGTTCTCATCAATTTGGTGTCCCTAAGGAAAACAAAGACTTTTGGCAATTATTAATTGAAAAATATAAATTCGATCCTCAAACGACATTATTTGTTGATGACAGCATTCCTGTTCTCGATTCAGCAAAATCGTTTGGAATCAAACACATTGTGGCAATCAGCAAACCATCAAGCCAAGACCCGCCAGTTAAAATAAAACATTATCAAACAATAGAAAAATTTGGGGAAATCACGCCAGAGGAATAAAAAACACTCAAGATTTAGGAAAACAATACGTATACATATAGCAAGCACACATTAAAATTTTAAAACGAAAATTAATGGACTAAACCATGGCTAAACTCTTTTCAGAAGCGAAACGTCGTCTACGCGAAGCTGCATCCTATACAAAAGTTGATCCAGATGTAATGGAGAAGCTTAAATATCCCAAGGAAACACTGGCAGCAAGCTTGTTAGTTAGAATGGATAATGGATCACGACGTTCGTTTAAAGCCTGGCGCTGTCGCTATGATGATACAAGAGGACCAACCAAAGGTGGAATTCGATTTCACCCAAATGTAAGACTTGAAGAAGTGATGGCTTTGGCATTTTGGATGACCTTCAAATGTGCAGTAGCCAATCTACCTTACGGAGGCGGAAAAGGTGGCGTAGCCGTTGATGCTAATAAATTATCCAAATCAGAATTAGAAAGACTCTCACGCGCCTATGTCAAAGCATTCAGCGGATTCATTGGCCCGGAGAGGGACATACCAGCACCGGATATGTACACAAATGAGATGGTGATGGGGTGGATGGCTGACGAATATAGCGCGATAGTTAATCATCCGACACCAGCAGTAATAACGGGAAAACCATTAGAATTGGGTGGCTCGCTTGGGAGAACCGATGCGACCGGTCGCGGTGGATACCTGGTTATTCGCAATTTAGAAAGAGATTTTAAAATAACACCGGAGAAAACACGAGTAGCAATTCAAGGATTTGGTAACGTTGGATTTTATTGCGCTTCACTGCTACACGCTGACGGATATAAAATTGTTGGATTATCCGATTCAAAAATGGCAATTTATGATGCTGATGGCTTGGATCCTGTGTCAGTAAAAGAATATAAAATGAAAAACCGTACACTTGAGGGTGCCCCATCAAATGGAACGGCTGTTTACATGAACAACAAAGAGCTATTGGAATGCGATTGCAATCTATTAATACCAGCTGCCCTTGAAAATCAAATCAACGACAAAAATGCAGACAAAATTCAGGCAAACTTTATTTGTGAATTGGCAAATGGCCCCATCACACCCGCCGCTGATGAAATTTTAAATAAAAACGGAACAATTATTATCCCCGACATTTTAGCGAATGCCGGCGGAGTAATTGTTTCTTATTTTGAATGGGTGCAAAATAAAGCAGGTCTGTATTGGACACTTCCTGAAATTCACTCACGACTACAAGAGCGACTCGAACCAGAAGCCAGAGAAATTTGGAATATCAGCTTGGAAAAAGATGTCAACATGCGCACTGCAGCTTACATACATGCGCTTGAAAGGATTTGTAAGGCGGTTACTGCACATGGAACTAAAGCATTTTTCTCATCCTAAAAATTAAAACTACCAATGCTTGGTATTGTTTTATATTTTTTGCTAATCGTTGAATTTAGCCACACCCCTCCTGCTTAAGTTATCTGATTTTAAAACGCTAACCATAACAAGGGAAATAGTCACTTTCCCTTTCTTTAAGCACATTATTAATTTCGAAATCGGGAAAACTGTTTCATCATAATTGTATGAAAATCTCCAATACCATAAAAATATTTGCCCCCAGAACAGTAAATAGACGCATTACAGTTTCATTAGTTTTAGTTGCTCTCGTTCCCGTGTGCATTTTAGGATTTAAAATATACCAAGTGGCTTGGGATAACGCTTGGAGAGAAATAACAGAAAAACATCAATTGCTCGCTGAAAACCTTGCATCTCCGATTTCCATTTATATAAGTAACAATAAAAAAATAGTACAAATGTTGGGAAATTATATAGAAGAAAATCAACTCAATAAATTAGTCAACGGTGTAAAATGGGAAAACAATCGAAACGAATATTTCGATCAGACTCACTTACTAATGGGAAATTTTCGATCCCTATCGCTAATTGATAAAGAAGGGGAGTTAATCTATTGCACCGACAATCGATATCACAACACACAAAATGTTGATTTTACAAAATCAAAAAGCTTTACCCAAACAGTCGCCACCGGAAAACCTTACACAAGCGGCATTGAACCCAGCATATTTAATAAAAATCCAACCATTTTAATAACACAACCCATTTTAGATTTGTCTGGAAAAATTAGTCAGGTAATAATTGCTGAGCTAAACATTGACACTATTGAAAAATTGCGAAAAGGTATCAAGTTTGGTAAAAAAGGACACTCCGCAATTGTCGATCAATTTGGCACAGTCGTCGCGCATCCAAACCCTGAATGGATGACGATAATGAAAAGCCTAGCACATCTCAATGTTGTTAAAAACATGCTTAATGAAAAAACCGGTGTGATCGAATTTTATAGTCCATTTTTAAAGGAAAATATGGTTGCAGGTTACACCTCTGTACCAGGAATAAAATGGGGCATTATGGTACCTCAACCAAAATCAGAAGTTGAAGAACATGTTAACAATATTCTACACACCCATCTTTGGTGGGCTATGTTTGGAATTTGTTTAGCCATTGGATTAGGCTTATTCCTTACACGCTGGATAAACACCCCTCTACGTAAACTTCAGAGCTCAGCAATACAAATGGTAGAGAACAATGGTGTTGGTCGATTACCCGCACTGCCATCAAGTTCACCGCAAGAAATTCGAGTGTTGCGTGATGCACTAAATAATTTACTTGATAATCTACAACATTCCCGAAAAGAGTTCGAAGACTTAAGTCATTCACTGAAACAAAAAGTAAAAGATGCTACAACAGAATTGAGAGATGCAAATATTCGATTAAATCATTTAGCTTCCATCGATCATCTCACACAACTTGCGAACCGAAGAACATTCGAAGCCAATCTGGAAAAATCCTATCTATCTAAACGTGACACAGACAACTTTATATCGATCCTACTTATTGACGTCGACAATTTTAAATATATCAATGACACATGGGGACATGCTGCCGGAGATGCGGTTTTAATTAGTCTAGCAAATATTTTTAATGAGCACACTCGACAAGAAGACCTTGCAGCACGCTATGCGGGAGATGAATTCGTAATAAAAATGTCTTGCAACCAAGAAATTAGCAAAGAAAGAGCAATTGAAATTATTGATAAAATTCATGCGCACAATTTCACATGGAAAAATCAATCCATTGAAGTCACAATTAGCATTGGATTAATTTGTGTCAAACCCGAGGAAACAACCCCAATAAGCATGATATTACAAAAAGCTGATGAAGCACTTTACAAGGCAAAAATGGAAGGAAGAGACAAATTAGTACAACTTGTTATTTAAAAACTAGAATATTATCCAGCAATAATTCCAGAAAAACTCAATACAAGTAAAATTAGAAAAATTGCTGCTGCCGTAAAAAAGGCAACAGATAGATATTTTCTACCTTGTTTGTGGAAGTAGAATCCAAGCAGTAATAACGCTGTTGAAATCAATCCGCCAATTATTACTGCTCTAGGCATGACTAAAACCCTTTATTCAATTTTATGTTCCATTACAGGGGCAACAACGTCCGCTTTAGATTGGTCAATTTTCACCTCTTCCTTTGCCTCATCTTTTTTAATTTCTTTTGTAATATCTAGCAATGTTTTCGTGAAATTTTTCGCTTTAAACGAAGCCACTTCATAAACCCAAGAAGATAACTTGGCATTCAGCTCCTTGGATTCGTTAGCTGCTTCAGTGTTACTTTCATCCGCTTTTGTTTCAATCCAAATATAATGCTTATTCTCCACCTCTGTGGTACTAACAAATAATGACAAACCATTAAATGTTATAAACTCAGCCTGAGCAATTTCTTTACCATCTTTTTCAAACGAAGAACTTGCTTTAACATTATTAAAGGATAAATTTTGCAGTGCACCTGCAATGGTTTTCAACTCATTGTCAGACTTTAATTCCAGATTTGATGGTAAATTACTTAGTGTAAATTTCTCATCCTTTTTTTCATTTTTATTAAACGCCAGTTTATTTTCTTTGTTAGAAATAGACACTTTTTGAATTCTGTCTTGAGCGATATTAATAATTGATTTCTCCAGCCAATCGGTATCATTAGCAGGTAATGTAACTTGCCCCTTAAGCAACCAACTTTTCTTTTCACTATCTTTTCTCGCATACAAAGAACTTAAACCAGCCTGGGAAGAAGATTTGGTTTTGCCAACTATCAAAGACAAAACAACATTATCGGCCTTATCAAACAAAATGACTTGTTTTGAATCGATCGAACCTGCTTCTCCAACAGCCTGCACACCAAGTTTTCCATAACTTGTGGGATTTGACGTCTTAGATTCCAATGTTTGCAGATCCGCGATGTTTAAAATTAACTGTTTAATCTTACCAAATTGAACTGGATAATTGTCTTTTTCGGACATTACCCAAGCATCACCTTGAAGCACAAAATTTGAAGTTGATGATTTATTTTTAACAGTGATTTTCTTAATGTCATTTACCTTGGCAGTTAAGCCACTGGCAAATATTCGGCCGGATTCCTGATCAGCAAATTTTTCTGATTTTTGATCAGAAAAATAAAAAGCCGCTCCACCTATGATACAAACCAATAATATAATTAACGCAAATTTGTCCAGTTTCATTTTTTTGCCCTAATCCCTATGCCATACTTTCTTTTAAACGTTTATTTCGCAAAATGCCTAAAGCAATTGCAAATAAGATCACAATCAAAGGCATAATGCCGATGTTAATGACTTTTAATGTTGTACCCATATTTTCAATACTCTTAACAAGTTCATGCTGAACCCCTCGCAATGCTTTTCGCGTTTCAACTTGTTCTTTTCTAAACTTCACAATTTCTTGTTTTTGCGCAGCAGTTAAAATTGTACTGCTGCCAGAATCTTGCTTACGCTGAAGTTCGGCTATCTTACGCTCAGTATTTCTAAGCTTTTCCCGCAGTTCTTTTTCTTTATCCTGGAAACGCTTTTCAGCATCACGTTTCATTTCCAACACTTTATCAAACGGTCTTGCAGATTTTGAGCGACTTCGCAAGCTAATCAACTCATTACTTCCACTTAAGTTTTCAACTGCGTTAAGCAAAAATGAGTTGTTGTTCGCAAATGGTAACGCAACTTTGTTCCCAAAAAAGTTTTGCAATCTTACCCACTGCTTATCTGTCAAAAAGTCTGTGTCTGCGACAAGTATTACATTAATTGCCGTTTCAGACTCTGTCATTCCCGTTTTTTTGGCATCTCCGTCTCCGAATCCATCCGGGAACGCCGTCTTCACATTGCCACTAATTCTAACAGCAAGCGCGAGTTTCTCACCACCAGACTTATAGTTTTGCAACAATGAAACAGGATTAGCACCAAATTGAAATTGAGTGCTTGCAATTTCCATCGCTTGTTGTGATGTTTCAATCAACGGAGTAAATTCCACCTCAACACCGTCAATTCTTTTAAAGTAACCGGAAGTCGCCATACTAATTTTTTCAAGATCCCGAGTTATAAAATCATCTTGATTAAAATTATCATTTTCTAACGATAACCATGCGACATAATCAACCGGCTGCACTCTTCGGCCCATTTGAGCTTGAACTCGTTGAGCCAATTTTCGATCTCCAACCACTTTCCCATCAACCAATTCCACACCCCAGGCTTTAAATAACTTTTCCATATTTGAGTTTCGCGGCGCTTGCATTGCCGCCATAGGATTTTGTGGATCTGATGGTGGCGTGTCTGTTTCAGAAAAGGGATCAACAAACGCGATAACTCGACCACCTTTTAATACAAATTGATCGATTGCAAATAAGGTTTTATCTTCCAACGCCTTAGGGTGAGCAACCATCAAAACATCAACTTCATTGGGAATAGTATCAATACTACTCTCAAGGTTTCTCACTTCAAATGATTCATTTAATTGACTCAAAATAAACCAAGGCTCACTACCACCGCCTTGCTGCATGAAGGGATTAGCCGCAGGCGCACCCTGCATTGGTAACGTACTAATTAATCCCATAACACCTTTTTTAGGATTGGCTAACTTGTATATAATTCGAGTAATATCATATTCTAGAGATTCTTCTTTATCGGGCTGCAAAAACGGCAATACTTCTTCATCATCCGTTGAATTACTTGCAACAATACCAAAATAAGCTTGATTGCCAGTTTGATCAACCGGCACGCCTTGCAACCCATGTTGTACTGCTTGGTCTTCTGTTTCTGAAAACGGCTCTGGGTCAGCAACAATTAATTTTAGATTTCCATTGGATAAACTTGCATATTCTTCCAACAAATCTTTGACACGATTTCCGTATGCCATTATTCCCGGAATACCGGTGAAATGTTTTTCCGAAAAATAAAGTCGCAATGTAATTGGCTCTTCAAGCTTGCCTAATATATTTTCAGTTCCGGCTGACAATGTATAAAGTTGGTTATCAGTTAAATCTAACCGAGACGATTTAAATACAATGCCTGCAAATAAGTTAATTACTAACAATAATGCTGCTACTGCTAATAAACCAGAAGTTGATAATAAATTTCTTTTTTTCATTTACTGTCTCTTTTTCATAAATTCATTAACAAATTGACTACTTAGTCCGCTTTTTTTATTTCAACAATAATGACATTAGCTGCCAACCAGCAACCAATAAACGAAATAAAATAAACTAAATCTCTTAAATCAATTACACCTTTAATTATCGAATTGAAATGCGTCAAGAAACTCATAGAGCTAATCGCATTTGTTATAACCTGAGGCGCCCAACTTTGAAAAAAGTCTAATACCAATGGAAATCCACTAAGGATAAATCCAAAACAAACGACTACGGCTATAACAAAAGCGATAACTTGATTTCGGGTAATTGCTGAAATACAAGATCCAATCGCTAAATAAGCGCCAGCCATCAACATGGCACCAAGGTAACCGGAAAATATTACCGGATTGTCCGGTTGCCCTAAAAAGTTAACCGTTATCCATAATGGAAACGTTAATACTAAAGCAATTATTGTAAACAACCATGCAGCTAGAAATTTACCTAAAACCGCTTGGGTGACAGAAATTGGCAATGTAACCAAAAGCTCAATCGAGCCGGATTTACGTTCTTCTGCCCATAGGCGCATGGTGATGGAAGGAATTAGGAACAAATACAACCAAGGCAAATAGGCAAAAAATGGTTGCAAGTCTGCCTGTCCACGTTCATAAAACCCACCGAGATAAAAGGTAAAAACACCCGTTAACATCAAAAAAATAACAATAAAAACATACGCAACTGGTGTCGCAAAATAACTATTTAATTCTCGTTTATATATCGCAATAACATTATTCATCGCATTAACCTTCTTTTATTTTTCCTCTTTTTTCGCTTTGTGTGTTAGTTTACGAAATACATCATCCAAATGACCTTTTTCCACACTTATCTCATCTATTAACCACTCTTGGTCTTTGGCCATTTGGCTCACATCTTTTACGATGGAGTAACCTGATTTTGGAAAAATTATATACGTCGTTTTTTCATTGTCTGAACTAACGTGTTCAACTTTTGAAACGTTGGAAATGCCTTTTAAACTTTTTTCAGCATTAGTAGAGGGATAACCATCTAATGTTAATTTTACTGCATTATGGTAATCAGAAATAGCTTCTAACTCATTTGGTGTCCCATCAAATTCAACTTTACCTTCAGCAATAATGATTGCTCGGTCACATATCGCATCTACCTCTTCCAATATGTGAGTTGATATAATGATCGCCTTATCTTTTGCCATTTCTTTAATAAGCAATCTAACTTCATGTTTTTGATTCGGATCCAAACCATCAGTTGGCTCATCCATAACCAAAACTGGCGGATCATGAAGTATCGCTTGCGCCAAACCAACACGCCGCTTAAAACCTTTGGATAAAGTTTCGATCGTTTTGTAAATGACACTTTCCAAATTTGCTTTTTCAATTGCAGTTTGAATTCGTTTCACTTTTTCTACGCCGGAATAACCACGAATATCTGCGATAAATTGAAGAAATCCCTTTACCGTCATATCGCCATACGCCGGTGCCCCTTCTGGCAAATAACCAATACTCTTTTTTACTGCGATAGGAGATTTGATTACATCAGCGTCACATACAGAGATAGAACCCGATGTCGGCGTTAAAAAACCTGTGATCATTTTCATCGTTGTAGACTTACCTGCGCCATTTGGCCCAAGAAATCCCAATACTTCACCTTTGTTAACTGTGAAGGACACACCATCAACAGCAGTGAACACACCAAAGTCTTTGCGTAAATTATTAACTTGAATCATATTACTATTCGCTTATTGATTTTCTGTTGAACATACGGAAACTAGTTTAATCGGTGGGAAACTATACTTTTTAATTTTTCATGTCAATAGTCTTTAGCTTAAAAATATTTTTATGCATCATCAAAAACAAATTTTAATCATGGCCTAAAAATAATCAACCACCAAAAAAACAAATGATAATTTTTTCTAACGCTATGGGACAATGTGTCGAATTTAGAGTTCCGAACTTTAAAACTTTAAATTATGCGCAGTTTTTAAGCCGCCAGTATGCAACGCAACAATCGTTGATTTTTCCGGAAACCAATCCAATTCGATCAACTGCATTAACGCAAAAAACATTTTACCAGAATATATTGGCTCTAATTCTATCCCATGTAAGCCGTCAAATTCTTTTATGAATGATTTTAAAACATCATTAAATTTTGCATATCCGCCAAAATGGAAATCATAATTTATTTTCCACGGCGAGTGTTTTTTGTCACCGATTAGTTGCATTACATCACAATTTAAAAAAGTTGCTTTTTTTAACACAGCAATTCCAAGCATTTTTGACGGCACATTGCTAATCGCCAATCCCGCTAATGTTCCACCGGTTCCACAAGGCGAACATATCCAATCGATTTTTTCATTTGTTTGTAGCATAAGCTCGTCGACTATTTCCTTACATCCAGTCAAGGCATCATTATTTGATCCGCCTTCTGGAATCATGTAAAAGTCGCCATATTTTTTTTCTAACTTATTCAAAAACGTCGCATTGGTTTTAGAACGGTAGGTTTTTCTATTGACATAGTGTAACTGCATTCCAAATTTTTTAGCATGTGATAACACATCATTTAGCGGCAAAGTTTCTTCACCTCGGATGATACCGATTGTGTTAAATTCTAATGCGTTCGCAATCGTCGCTGTAGCAAGAATATGATTTGAATACGCACCGCCAAAAGTTAATATTGTTTTCTTACCTCGTTCATTAGCTTTAATTAAATTATATTTTAACTTACGCCACTTGTTTCCACCGTATATTGGATGTATCAAATCTTCACGTTTTACATAAAATGTAACTTTTTTCTCTCGTAACAAATCTGATTCTAATAACTGTAGCGGTGAGGGAAGAGATAATTCTAAATTGGTAAACAAACTCAAAATAAATCTAACGCTATCTAATAGTTAGTTACACAGCTGCTACAATGTAAGCTAACCACGATTCTTGCTGATCCATTTCCGTGACTTCACGATAGGTGCCTGTTCCTTCTAAGTATTCATCTTTGGGATTTTTACTTTCCACAAATTCCTCCCAGTAAATGTGAACGGAAGAAAATCCCGCTTCTAACAATAAATCCTTTAATTCTGGCAAAGTCCATAAACGCCATACATAAGTAAATGCTTTATTCAATTTTGATCCATCATCAAACTCGAAGTGAATGTGGCAAACAATGTGATTATCTACAGGATTAAACGATTCATGCTCCCAAATATACATGACCTGATCATCATCGATAAATCGAAACTCCTCTGATACATCTATCGTCGATGTACCACCCATTAAATCCATAAAAAACAATCCATCTTTCTTTATACTTCTTAACACATTGATAAAATAGGTTTTCAGTGTTTCTCTCGATTCAAAAACACAATAACTGAAATTCATTGCACAGATAACATCCATTTTTGTGGTTGTCACATCAAGAACATTATCATTTAGCAGAGTAATTCGTTTTTGAAGTTTTTCATTTTCTTTTTTAATATTATTTTCCAAGCCCCATTTAAGCGTATCGGAGCACAAATCAACACCCACAGCAGTTCGTTTATTGTTCGACTTGCACCAATCGACACTTAGCAATCCAGTTCCACAAAAATCCTCCCGTAGTGAAACCGGTTTTTTTCGCTTGCCTCTAATCTCGCGATAACATTGTTCATAAAATTCAATTTCAAACTCTGTCGCTTGTACCGCTTTTTGATACAAGTCATGTCTATCCGCTTGTGATGCCAAAGTTGGTTGCTTTTTGTTTCGTCTCTTAGCCATTTATATAATCTCGAAAGGGTTTGCCAAAGAATTTTCCTTTAAACTTTAAATGCTGGCACTAACAATAGCCACAATAAAATTAAACGCAGAATATCCCATTTGCCATTATTATATTTTAACTTAGAATACCACTATGTTATTTCTAAGCGACAATATGTTAAAACATTTAATTCCATTGTTACAACGATATCACATTCAATTGATATGGTGTGAAAGTGATGACATTCCCGGTAGTTATTGGGGTGCACCAGAAGCAGGTATTATTGCGAATCGAGTCTACTACAATGCCAAGACACCTGTTCACTCCGTATTACATGAATCTTGTCATTATGTCTGCATGGATTCTCAGCGAAGAGCTAATTTGCACACCAATACTGGCGGCGATTATTTAGAGGAAAATGCAGTATGTTATCTACAAATTTTACTCGCAGAATTTTTGCCTGATATGGGAAAAATAATAATGTGTAAAGATATGGATGATTGGGGTTATTCATTCCGGTTAGGCTCTGCACTGAGCTGGTATAAAGATGATGCGGAAGATGCGCAAACGTGGCTTATAAAAAACAAATTGTTAAACTCAAATTTACACCCTACATGGCGGGTTAGAACATAATGGATCTTCTATTCACTCATTTTCTCAAAGCCATGTTTTTCCCACCTGGCGGTTTAATATTACTTGCGATTTGTGGAATTGTTTTCTTGAAATCTCGCTTTGAAATAGCTCGAGTGGTAATAATCACAAGCATTGCTTTGCTAACCATCATTAGTTTACCAATTGTATCTGGAACCTTAATTGGTATTGTAGAAACCTACCCGCCAATAAATGATAAAAAACTCGAAGACACTGAAGCGAAAGCCATTGTCATACTAGGTGGCGGAAGAGATAAAAAAGCCATCGAGTATGGCGGTGAATCAGTTTCTGCTATCACACTACAAAGGATACGCTACGGCGCATATTTGTATAATAAAACTCACATACCCCTATTGGTAACCGGCGGATTTATTCATGAAGAAGATACCGCTGAAGGGATATTAATGAAGAATGCATTAACTCACGAATTTGGCGTCCCAGTAAAATGGACAGAGAATCGGAGTAGAAATACCGCCGAAAACGCGATGTATTCAATGGAAATGCTGGCGCAAGAAAATATTGAAACAATTATTCTCATAACAAGTGCATGGCATATGTTTAGAGCCGCAAACATTTTCGAAGAAAAAGGATTTAATGTTATTCCAGCACCTACCGCTTTTAAAGGCTCGGTAAGTGCTAGTCGTAAAGTGAGTTTTTTTGATTTCGTACCCAGCGCCACAGCGTTAAAGAACAGCTATTTTGCATTACATGAAATGGTTGGTTTTGTTTGGTATCTCATCCGTTATTGATGCTTTTTATGCGGATACCACTTCATCAACTTTTTGAGTAAATTTCACTGCCTTTATTTCGGAACTCAATGGCTTTTTCTTGCATTCCGTTCTCGGCAGCAGTCTCTGCATTCAATCCATGTTTCGCCGCATAATCTCGTACATCTTGAGTAATTTTCATGGAACAAAAATTTGGCCCGCACATGGAACAAAAGTGTGCAACCTTGTGTGCTTCTTTTGGTAATGTCTCATCGTGATACGCTCTGGCTCGATCCGGATCCAAACCAATATTAAATTGATCCTGCCAACGAAATTCAAACCGCGCCTTGGACATCGCATTATCACGAATTTGAGCACCCGGATGGCCTTTCGCCAAATCTGCAGCATGCGCTGCAATTTTATAAGTGATAATTCCTTCTTTCACATCATCTCGATTCGGCAAGCCAAGGTGTTCTTTTGGTGTGACATAACACAACATTGCACAACCATACCAGCCAATCATTGCAGCACCAATTCCTGATGTTATATGATCGTAGCCAGGGGCGATATCAGTCGTCAGCGGACCTAATGTGTAAAAAGGCGCTTCATCACATTCTTTTAATTGTTTATCCATATTTTCTTTAATCATATGCATTGGCACATGACCAGGACCTTCAATCATGGTTTGTACATCATGTTTCCAGGCAATTTTTGTTAACTCACCCAAGGCTTCCAACTCACCAAATTGTGCCGCATCATTGGCATCTGCAATCGAACCAGGCCTTAAACCATCACCTAAAGAAAATGAAACATCATAGCTTTTCATGATTTCACAAATTTCTTCAAAATTCGTATAGAGAAAATTCTGTTTGTGGTGCGCCAAACACCATTTAGCCATAATTGAACCGCCACGAGAAACAATACCCGTTACCCGATTTGCCGTGAGTGGAACATGTTGCAATAAAACACCTGCATGAATCGTAAAATAATCCACGCCTTGTTCCGCTTGCTCAATCAGCGTATCTCTGAACATTGACCAAGTTAATTCTTCCGCTTTACCACCAACTTTTTCCAGTGCTTGATAAATTGGTACCGTACCAATTGGCACAGGTGAGTTTCGAATAATCCATTCACGGGTTTCATGAATATTTTTACCGGTGGATAAATCCATAATGGTATCGGATCCCCAACGAATACCCCATGTCATTTTGTCCACTTCCTCTTCAATGGAAGACGAAAGGGCGGAATTACCTAAGTTGCCATTTATTTTCACCAAAAAATTCCTACCAATAATCATTGGCTCCAGTTCTGGATGATTAATATTGGCAGGAATAATTGCCCTACCTCTGGCAATTTCTTCACGAACAAATTCAGGTGTTATCGAATTAGGTAAGTTTGCGCCCCAATGTTGGCCAGGATGTTGTTTTGCAATTTCTTCTTTGTATTCTTCTAACCGCAAATTTTCACGAATGGCAACGTACTCCATTTCCGGTGTAATGATACCGTTGCGTGCATAAAACATTTGGCTGACATTTTTTCCAGGACTGGCTTTTCTCGGTTTTATTTTATGTTCAAAACGCAAATTTTCTAACGAAGGATCTTGCGCACGTTTTCTCCCATATTCTGAACTAAGATCGTCAATTTGTTCCGTGTCTCTGCGATCAAGTATCCAGTTTTGACGAATCGGTGATAATCCTTTACGAATATCAATTGTCACATCCGGATCAGTGTATGGACCGGATGTATCGTAAATCGTCAACTTAGGATTTTTTTCAGTGCCTGTGTTTGTTAATGTATCCGCTAAATAAATTTCCCGCATCGCTACCCGCAAATCTGGCCGACTTCCTGACACATATATTTTTTTTGAATTGGGAAAAGACGCAATAGAGGCCTTGTTTAATTTGGCGTTTTTGGATAAAAAATCTTCTGGCACTGCACTCATACTTAATTGTCCTTGTTTTCAGGAAGCTAAAATTGAAACGCTTCAACTTTCATAAATTTTGCGAGTTTCAAACGATAAAAGTCATAGATAAAACATATTGTGCACGCTATTAAAATCATGTTGCACTAGAATCTTTCACAAAAATCGACACATTATGGGATTAATCAAAAGCAAGATGGAATCAAATACCCGTATTAGAAACGCTGGTACAATTGATTTTTTGGAGTAACGAAAAAATGTGATGCATCGCCAGTGTCACTTTTCCCTACGTCGGTATTGACCACCTCAGGTTCAAAGGGTATTTCTCAGCCACAAATTCTCAGCAGCACCCCCAAAGCGACCTCAAAAGTACCATAGTTGCGATATTATCTACAGTGGGTTAACAAACAAAACAACGTTTTTTGCTCATAAATCGTTTTGAAACTGGCTATTAGTTGGTATTATTTTCAGCATAAACAACAAATTTTTGAAATTTTAACAATTTGGTAGTAGATTTTTTTTCTAATCTTGATTCACTTAGTTTAAGCTACGAGCTGAAATAAAAAGTTAGCCCAACAAATGTAGCATTTACGGAAAACGACAATGACTGAAATGAATTTCAAAGAAGCTCGCCATAACATGGTTGAGCAACAAATACGCACTTGGACGGTTCTTGATCCCACCGTATTAGAGACGCTGGAGACTTTTTCAAGAGAAGACTATGTACCCGAAAAATATCGAAGAATGGCTTACGTTGACATAGCAATTCCACTTGATCACGATCAAGAAATGTTCCACCCAAAAATCGAAGCGCATGCATTACAAGCGTTAGAAATAAGCCCCAGTGACAAAATTTTGGAAATTGGCACTGGCTCAGGCTGCATTACCGCGCTGTTAGCATCGTTAGGAAATCATGTTGATAGTGTTGATATCATTCCTGATTTTCAACAATCTGCACAAATAAAACTTCAAGAACACGGACTAAATAACGTCAAATTGATTAGCGGCGATGCCTCAAAAGGCTGGGGAAACGATGAAGAGTATGACGCCATTGTTATCACTGGCTCGTTACCTGAATTACCTGAGCAATTTAAGCGCGCACTTAAAGTCGGAGGAAGATTGTTCGCAATAATTGGTGAAAATAGCACCATGCAAGCAATCCAAATTAAGCGAACCTTTGGCGATCAATGGGAACAAAAAAGTCTCTTTGAAACAGAAGTACCGCCCTTAACCAACGCCGAAAAGCCAGCGAGTTTTATTTTTTAAGGTACACAATACTAAAGATCTCTTCATCGCATTTGTTGTTTTAGGTGATTTAACCGTTAACAATTTGTACGAAGCGGCAGAAATATTGAATACTATCCACATAGTTTTGCAATTTTAAACGTTGATCATAGTTAAAATACGGCACATTACACAAACTATTTTCAACGTTCAAAGCAATAGATCCTTGGCATCAATTGGATTTCAATTGAGTTAACATTTGCCAACAACCCCTCAAACAATAGGCCAGAAATGAAACAAATCACTGTTAGTGAACTAGCAGAAAAATTAGCTAACAATTCAAATCAATCAACGTTATTAGATGTCAGAGAAACATGGGAATATGATATTTGCCATATTGAGAACTCAACACATATTCCGATGGGAAAAATACCAACCAGTTTGGATCAATTTAAATCCGATGATGAAATAATTGTTATTTGCCATCATGGCATCCGATCTGCACAAGTCACTATGTATTTAAACCACATGGGTTTTGAAAACGTCTTAAACCTCAAAGGTGGTATTGAAAACTGGGCAACAGAAATTGATAACAACATGGCACGCTATTGAATAGGAACGTTTTTTGAAGCAAACTATTGCACTGATCTTAACTCTTTTTTTGACACAGTTTTACAATTTCGCTTCTGCTGATAATTTATTGGAAGTTTTTCAGCTTGCATTACAAAATGACCCTCAGCTGAAAGCAGCACAAGCTGAGAGATCCAGCGCTAATGAATATGACGCACAAACTCTTGCTAAATTATTTCCCACCGTTAGTATACATTCAAATATTGCAAAATCTTCGCAAGATCTGCGTTCACGGGAAGGGCTAACCAATGACTCTGACGAATTAAAGCTGAGTATATTTACGGAATTTTCCCTCGCTCTTTCATTAAAACAGCCTCTCTTCAACTTACCCAATTTACGAAATAGAAAAATTTCTGTAATACAATCTGTACAAGCAGAACTGCACTATAGAATTGCACAAGAACAATTATTATTTCGAGTCGTTGAGGCCTACTTTAATGTTTTATCATCTCTTGAAGATTTAAGTTTTGCCAGGGCAGAAAAAAATGCAATTGCACGACAATTGGCAAGAACGAAAAGTCGATTCAAAGTTGGATTAATTGCAGTCACTGATGTACATGAATCTCAGGCACGTCACGATTTAGCTATAGCCCAGGAAATCAAAGCGGAATCTCAGTTAGCTGACCAACGGGAAAGTCTACGTGTCATTACAGGAAAGCTGCATAATAGTTTGTGGGCGTTAACTGAAGACACCCCTTTGATACCCCCAACACCCAGTAATTTGAACGACTGGATTGAAGCCGCTAGAGGACAAAATTTACAAATTGCCGCAATTAAAATGCAAGCAGACATTTTAAAACAAAAAATTAATGTATCGCGCGCCGAATATTATCCCACGTTAGACGTAAATGCCTCTTATGGTTTTTACGAATATGGTGGCGCCTATGGCCAACGTTCTTTGGACGGAAGCATTTCTCTCGATCTAAACATGATTATTTTTGAAGGTAATATATTGGCTTCAAAAATCAGACAAAAAACACATGATTTTGAAAAGCTAATTCAAGAAATTGATCAAAAAGAAAGGGAAGTTTTGCAAACGACGCGAAGTGCTTATCTTGGTGTTTTAGCCGGAATGAGTTATGTTAAAGCGCTTAAACAAACACTTTCATCCAGTAATCAGGCCCTCGCCGCAACGAATGCGGGTTTTGAAGTTGGATCTCGAAGTGCTATTGATGTCCTAAATGCACAGCGAGAGATGTTTCGTAGCCAACGAGATTATGCACACGCCAGGTATAGTTATATATTAGATATGCTAAAACTAAAAGTTGCGGTTGGCTTACTCTCAATCGATGACCTGGAGCAAATTAACAATTGGTTACGATAATCCTAGACTCCGCAGTTAAATCGCGATTTCTAGGATAAATTAAATCTCATAATCCTCAAATGCTTGACAGATAAAGTGCAGTAAAAAAATATGAGCTTCTTGAATACGAGAGGTTCGATTTGAGTTCACTATGATTGCACAATCAACTTGATTTCTCAGCTCACCTCCATCTCTACCCAACATTCCAATTGTTTTTATATTTTGTTTCTTCGCTTGAGAAACAGCAAACAATAAATTTTCTGAATTACCTGACGTGCTAATTAAAAACAGAACATCACCAGATTTTCCTAGCGATTCAATTTGACGTGCAAAGACTCTTTCAAATCCATAATCATTTGCAATAGCGGTAATGGCCATAGCATCCATCGTTAACGCAATGGCGGGATATCCTAGACGCTCTTTTTCAAAACGGCCAGTTAACTCTGACGTGAAATGCTGCGCATCGGATGCTGAACCACCATTGCCGCAAGCAAAAACTTTACTACCTTGTTTAAATGCAGTTTGCATGGCTTGAATTGCGTCGTAAACTGCATCTTTATTACTTATCAGTTTCTGAATTGTATCAACATGATCCTGGATTGCTGACGAAAAATCACCATTAACATCCATTAGTTCGCTCACACATTCCAATTACAAAATTAATTTAACAATAAACAAACTACGATATGACAATTTTAATGTGTCACATCGTAGCAGTACAAACAAAATGATTACGATTTACTTTCTTTCTCTACTAAATAATTTATCACTTTCAACATTTCAGCATTACTACCAGTCAAGCGACTGGAAACACGATATTTTCCATTGACAATTACCGCAGGTACTCCATCAATTCCATAACGGGAAGTCATGGTTTTTGCCCGTTTTACCCGCGTGGAAACAGCGAATGATTTATAGGTTTTAATAAATTCTTTTTTATCTACACCAAATCCTGCAAAAAAATCTCGGAGCGCATCTTCAGTTCCGATTTTTCTTTTTTCCAAATGTAGTGCATTAAAGAGTGGCTTATGGACCTTTTCAAAAACCCCTAACAAATGCGCCGTATAATAAGCTCGCGCGTGGGCTTCCCAGCTTGGACGAAAAATGCCTGGCAATCTAACAAATTGTGCGTTCTCTGGCTTTTTCTTCAACCACCGCTCCACGTACGGTTCAAAGCGAAAACAATGTGGGCAGCCATACCAAAAAATTTCCAATACTTCTACTTTACCTACGGTACTGGTAGGTTGAGCTGGAACTACTCGCTCATAATGCACACCCTCTTCGTAGATTTCTTCCGCAACTGCGATTGATACTGAGACCAACATTCCTAACAAAACCACAAAAATTTTAATAAGTTTATCCGGCATTCATCACCTCCTGAGCGCCTAAAGGTTAGCGAAATTCATATAACATGACAATTAAAGTTTGTTATTATTCAACTTCGATTAAAAATTATTTGAAATAGACAAAAAACAACAATTTGGAGTTAAAACATGACCTCAGAAAAAATCAATCTTGTACAATTCATAAACCAACAAAAATTATCTGAAGCATTGACGATAAAAGAGGTCCAGACTTTTCTTGATTACACAGAAGTGGTTACCTTTAATCAAAACGAAATCATTGCTGATATTGGAGAAGTCGGCGAAGCGCTATATTTCGTTATTAAGGGCAACACCATTCTTTATCATGAGGATGCGGGTGAAGAAACTGAAGTCGGGCAAGGCAGCAGTGGGGAATTAATGGGCGAGATGTCATTTTTTGACCGCAAGCCTAGATCTGTCCGTATCAAAGCAACTGAAAATGATACCCAACTTTTGAAGCTTTCCCGAACAATGTACAATCGAATTCGAATCGAACATCCATTTATTGCAGTGTGTATACTTGAGCATGCGATTGTTAGTCTTGACATGTTGTTCCGACGCGTTAGTTCTGATGTTGCCACATACTCACATTATTTATATGGGAAAGGTAAGCATTAACAACATCAGCTGTACAATATAATGAATAAAGCCTATCGAAAAGCAACGTTTCTGCTTGCCGTACAAAACCTTTCTCAGATTCCTGATGACATCATTTCAGAAGTTGGGTTTGCGGGCAGATCAAATGCTGGAAAATCCAGCGCAATTAACACCATAACCGGTATTCATTCGCTAGCACGTACGAGTAAAACACCAGGGCGAACACAGCAAATCATATATTTTTCACTAGATAACAATAAAGCGATTGTAGATTTGCCTGGATATGGCTACGCCAAAGTCCCTGCAAGCGTGAAAAATCATTGGCATAACTTGATGGAAGGCTACTTTAATAAAGCGCAAAAATTAAATGGCTTGGTATTAGTAATGGATATACGTCACCCACTACGGGAGTTTGATATGCAAATGCTCGAATGGTGTGATCATTCTGGTATTCCAGTACATATTCTACTGACAAAGGCAGACAAACTGAGTAAAGGTGCTGGAAATTCTACGCTACACACAGTTAACAAAAGCCTTAGGGAAATTGGGCATACGGCGTCTATACAATTGTTCTCTTCCTCTAAGCGCAGTGGAATCGACAATGTAGCGGAAGTCATGAACCAGTGGTTTAGCGACTAATCTAGCGTCACTCACAGCCTCTCATTTCTTATTGCCACATAATTAAAAAGCCCCAACCAATTGATCGGGGCTAAAAAATTTCCCGACTCTGGGAAATCGGGCTGTGCATTGCCCGCTCAGGGAGGGAGAGCGGGTGAACAAGTTAACTCGTTCATAAATATTGACTAACTTACTAAATTAAAGTTCACCTATCCTACAATTAGTTTTGTTAATTTTAGACTTAACTAATATTATTATTCTCTAATCTAATGGGCTTCATCCCAATTCTTGCCCGTTCCAATATCCACAATTAATGGCACGTTTAGTGTCGCAGCTTGCTCCATTTTTTGTTTTATATTTTCTTTGCATTTATCCAATTCAACCTCTGGAATTTCAAACACTAATTCATCATGCACTTGCATAATCATTTTACAGTTTAGTTTTGATTCGGATAACCAATCATCCACCGCTATCATTGCTAGTTTTATGATATCTGCTGCAGTTCCCTGCATTGGCGCATTTATCGCGGTTCGCTCAGCATATTGGCGACGCATCGCGTTTTTTGCGTTAATTTCTGGCAAGTATAATCGCCTTCCAAATATTGTTTCGACATAACCTTGTTCTTTTGCGATTTCTCGGGTTGAATCCATGTAATTTTTTACGCCGGGGTATCGTTTAAAATATTCATCCATGTATCGCTGCGCTTCTTGCCTTTCAACACCCAGTTGACGAGACAACCCAAAAGCTGACATCCCGTATATTAAACCAAAGTTTATTGCTTTCGCATGCCGACGTTGCTCGCTACTAACGTCGCTTTCATTTAATTCAAAAATTTCAGCTGCAGTCGCTTGATGGATATCTTTGCCCTGCTTAAAAGCAGTTAATAGGTTTTCATCTGCAGATAAATGAGCCATGATTCGCAACTCAATTTGTGAATAATCTGCGGCTAATAACAGATTGTTTTCCTCTGCAATAAACGCTTGTCGAATTCGTCGACCTTCTTTTGTTCGAACCGGTATATTTTGCAAATTTGGATTGGATGACGATAAGCGGCCCGTCGCTGCGACTGCTTGATGATAAGATGTATGAACCCGGCCAGTTGTTTGATTTATTTCTTCAGGCAATTTATCGGTATAGGTTGACTTTAGTTTACTAAGACCTCGATATTCTAAAATCTTTTTTGGCAATTCGAATTCTTCAGCCAACTCCTGAAGTACAGCTTCGGCTGTTGATGGCTGACCTTTTGGCGTTTTCTTTAATATTGGCAATCCTAATTTTTCATAAAATATAGCTTGTATTTGTTTTGGGGAATTAAGATTAAAATCTTCTCCAGCCAATTTGTAGGCTTCCTCTTCAATATTTTTCAGAGTAATTCCCAACTCCTCACTTTGTTTTGCTAAAGCGTTTTTATCAATCAACACGCCATTGCATTCGATAGTAGATAAAATGGATAACAATGGCATTTCAATAGACTCAAATATTTTTTTCAATCCCAAATGTTTTTTTAGTTCCGGCCATATTGAATTATGAATCTTTAATGTGATGTCTGCATCTTCAGCTGCATACTCACCTGCAATATCTAAATCAATTTGATTAAAGGTCTTTTGTTTGACGCCTTTCCCAGCGATATCTTCAAAATGAATTGTTGTATGGTTTAAATACCTCAACGCTAAGGAATCCATATCATGACGCGTTGCCACACTGTTGTTCACATATGATTCCAACATTGTGTCAAACTCTATTCCATCTAAATATATTCCATAACGCTTTAAGACACTCATATCAAATTTTAGATTTTGCCCCACTTTATTGTAAGACTTGCTCTCTAGTAGAACTTTTAACTTATCAAGAACCTGCTCTCTATTTAATTGTTTCGGAGCGTTTTCGTAATCATGAGAAAACGGCACATATGCCGCTTCATTTTCCCTTACCGCAAAAGATAGGCCTACAATTTCAGCGTTAATGTAATCTAAACTATTTGTCTCAGTATCAAACGAAAATAATTTTGATTTTGTTAATTTATCAATCCATTTTTCGAGATGTTCCAGTGTATAGATAATTTGGTAATCGCAATCATCATTTGGCCTATTTCCGAACTCATTCGAATCTAAATCATTTGATTGTTGAAGTTCTTTAAGCCAGGTTTTAAATTCATATTGAGAAAACTGTTCTATTAACGTTTCTTTATCAGCAGGTTTCATGCATAAATCATTTAATCCGTACTCTAAATCAACATCACATTTGATTGTTGCTAACTCATGTGAAATTGGAAGTTGGTCTATAGTCGCTCGTAAATTCTCACCAACTTTACCTTTTATCTGTTCAGCGTTTTCAATGATGCCTTGCATCGAACCGTATAGGTTTAACCACTTAACCGCTGTTTTAGGACCAACTTTTGGTACACCTGGAATATTGTCGGAGGTATCTCCAACCAGTGCGAGATAATCAATGATTAGATTTGGGGGAACTCCAAATTTCTCCATGACACCGGCTTCATCCATTTCGGTATCTGTCATAGTATTTATCAATGTGACTTTTTCGTTTACCAGCTGTGCAATATCCTTATCCCCTGTTGAGATAATCGTATGGATATTTTTTTCTGTTGCCTGTTTTGCTAATGTACCGATTACATCATCTGCTTCGACACCAGATACAATAACAATGGGAAATCCCATGGATTCCAAAATATCGTGAAGCGGTATAATCTGTGCAGCGAGATCTTCAGGCATTGATGGACGATTTGCTTTATATTCTGGAAACAATTCGTGTCTAAAGGTTTTTCCCTTGGCATCAAACACTATAATAATTTCATCATTACAATAGGTCTGCTGCAAACGCTTTATCATGTTTATAACACCATAAATTGCGCCTGTTGATTCACCCTTAGAATTTGTTAGCTCAGGCATAGCATGATATGCACGAAACAAATAAGAAGATCCATCGACTAATATAAGCTGCTGTTTGTTTTTCATAATTTGATAACAATATAAGGATTAAAAAATGACTGAACCAAATAAACTGCCACACCCTGGTTTAAGCTCAATAAACGACTCCATGTTAACGCGAGAGTCTTGGAAAATATTTCAAATAATGGCCGAATTTGTTGAAGGTTTTGAGCGTTTGGCTCAAATAAAACCTTCTGTTAGTATTTTTGGGTCGGCAAGAACACCCCAAGACCATCCGTATTATAAACTAACAGAAGACATTGCTAGAGAATTATCTGATGCCGGTTTTAGTGTTGTCACTGGTGGTGGGCCAGGAATAATGGAAGCAGGAAATAAAGGTGCGTACGCTGGAAAATCACCCAGCATTGGGTTGAATATACAACTACCTTTCGAACAATCGGGTAATGAATATCAAGATATTGCACTCAGTTTTCGCCATTTTTTTTCACGGAAAGTCATGTTCGTTAAACACGCGGCTGCTTACGTTGTGATGCCAGGCGGATTTGGTACACTTGATGAGTTAGCTGAAATTCTAACCTTGGTTCAAACTAAAAAAACACGGAAAATACCAATCATCTTAGTTAACAAACCGTTTTGGGATGGCCTACTTAGTTGGTTTGAAAACACGTTAGTCACTGAAAAAGTAATAAATAAAGATGACATGCAACTTATTCAATTGTTAGACACGCCAAAGGAAATCGCAGAGGCGATTTTTAACCACTATGAAAAACATGGTTTCGAACCCTCAGCAGAAGAAAAAGAAACGATGCTCGATTTATAATACGCATTTTTAACTATTTTTTTACCCATATAAACATTCAATAGGCAAACATCAGCGACAAGCTTATAATAATTGACATGAATAAATTTATCTCTCGCACTTTACTATTTGCTTGTGTGTCTTTAGCGTCCACTTCGAATATGGCATCTGAAGATATTCGAATAACAGAAGATAAACAAGCGACAATTGAAGAATACCGTTCTCATGGCAAGCTTTATATGATCAAAGTTCATCCTAAAAAAGGGCGGCCGTATTATTTGGTCGATGCGGACGGGGATGGAAATTTAGATACAAGGAAAAATGACTTACAACCCAATTTATTAATCCCATCTTGGGTTATATTTAGCTGGTAATTATTACAACAAATAAAAAAGCCAACCTTTCAGTTGGCTTTTTTATTGTCAAAAACTGGTTTTATAGCCCTAAGACAAAATCAACCAATTTTTCGATATCTGCATCCGCTACACGTGGTGAATATGGAGGCATTGGTACACCTTTAGTCACTTCAGTCCAGTTACCTTTACCACCTTTTTTAACTTTTGCAATCAAGTCTGCTTTTGCACCTTTACCTTTATATCGCTTGGCCACGTCGCCCCAAGCTGGTCCAACGATTTTCTTATCAATTGCGTGACAAGCAGTACAACCACTCTTCTTAGCCAATGGTGGCATATCTGCCGCATTTGACGCAGTTGAAATACCCATTGCTAAAATAGCCGCTGCTGGCAATACTAATAGTTTTCTCATTTATTATCCTCCCGAATAAAATTTAATAAAGTCCTCGGCTCCCAACCGCTGTATAGCTATTATCTGGCTTACCCGTGGATAAGGAGCAAATCAAAACCGTTTTAGGCTGAAATATGAACCCAGCCAAAATGGAATGGCCTTTTATGCCACGCTGTATAGAGCATGTCAAGTTTCTTGAAGATCATAAATTTTGGTTATAAGAGTTGTCTAGGCATATTAGACCCAAGAAATGACATAACCTATTGTTTTTATTGATATAAGCGTGAGACTGTCGTCCTCAAACAACAGCTAAAAATAAATTATTTTAGATTAATTTTAGATATCGAGTTTACTTCGAACTCATGAATCAAGAGTAAGCTTTTCACTCAACTTACTCTTGATATATTAGAAATACTCTAATTTAAAAATGGCTATTTTTACGGCTGCCAAAGCTGCTGCTCACCACCCATGTCGAAATAATATTGTGTATCTCCATTTTCATCTTGTGTTGGCTTAACAATGACCGGCTGCACAACACCTGCGACTTCGACATTCATTAACATAGTGTATTCGTCGATTTGCTCCCATGTTCCTTCAAGTTCAACATCATTTTTCCCATCTCCATCATTGTCGGTGTCAGAGGCAAAATCACCCTCCAGGAATGATGCGTTAATTTTCATCGTCCCACTGGTTGCATCCGGAGTATCACCTGCAAACGTAACCCCAACACTATCGCCATCTCCTTCACCAATTGCTAATTCATTTCCAGATAGTCCTTCGGTGTTGGTTACAGTAAGGCCTGTTCCAGCAGCACTACCCAATAAATCACCAAACCCTTGTCGAGTATCAAATACCGATTTTTCAATATTAAAGGTTGTGCTATCAGTAAAATGGCGAATCAAACCAGCCACATCAGTTTTAGTACTCTGTATATTCTGTAAATAAGTTTTTCCATTTGACGACATTGTCGTAGTATCATTCGCCGCAGCGATCGCACGATCTGCTGCATCAGTCAAATTGTCACGCATCAACGTAGCTGCAATACTTAAAGCTCGAATTCGGCTAGAAACATCATCAACATTTTCTGATGTTGTGGTTGATGAATCGTCAGCAATGATGGCAGGAGTAAAAAGAGTCTCCGCAATCTCAGCAATTTTCTTGGCATTTGTAGCAATTGTGGGTACTTTGGTACTTTTTCCACTTGCCACTGTATAACCCTCAGTTATCGCAAGCGCCTCGACATTATCCCACGCTTCTCCAATAATGGTTTCCAAGGTCGCATTTGTTGTTAACATTTGCGAGATTGGTATATCACGTGTATAAAATTTCCCCATCGCTTGATAAACATAACTAGATCCGTCAACAGGCACACCTTTCTCAATATTAAAAAAGCCGTTATCACTATCAGCTGGATCTTGATCAAATTCTTTGTCAATCAAACCTGCAATTACATCTGCTACTTTATGCACTTTAAGCGAGACATTTAAGACCTTGAGCCTGTCTTCATCTGAAAGCGTATTGGTAAAGTCCAAAAAATCCTGTGCAACCAACTCTGTTGTCAATCCTTCAGTATTGAGCAACGCTGTTTGCTCGGCAATTGTCATGCCTGCTAGAATGCCTGTCAAAGGTGAAGCAATAGTCGGTTGCTCTACTACACCAGAAGAGACACTTAATCGCATTGACAATGTTCCAGTAAACGGTTCACTCAATGTTAAGTCGTATCCTTTGGTCATTCGAATTAACACTTCGCTTACGCCCGGTGGCGCTTTTAAACAATGTACAAATTTACTATCCGTTTTCTCTAGCTTACAATAATCAACAGCATCAATTGGATTATAGGAAAAATATCCCTTTGCATCGGTGATTGCACGTTTTTCCCAAGCATCAAGTTTGTTGTTTTCGTTTATATCGATATATACGACTGCTCGCGCAACATAACCATCTAATGCTAAACCACTCAATGTTTCTGTGGAACTGCCAACTCCTGCATCCTGTTCCGTTACACCACAGGCACTAATCGCTAAAACAGCGCTAACCATTGTAAGCGAAAATAGTTGTCTTTTAATATTCATCTGTTTTCCTCACAAAATTAAAAAAGTATATCTATACCAATATTAACTTGCGCCATTCGAGGCGCACTGGCTCCATCGACTTCAATTTTTTCAAGTCCATAAGCAGCATCTACGTGTAATGTTTTAAACAACGTCAATCCGCCGGTTATTGCACTTAGCTTAGAACCTGCTAGATTTTTTCGATAGCCAACCCGAATCCCTGGAATAATCCAGCTTCTCGTGGCATAGGCTAATGAACCTGTTAACCATTGAATTTGATTGCCTACCAGATCATTAACTGGTGAGGTATCGACTGCAAAAGCTGCAACTAAATTTCGACTCTTATTGTGTGCTGCAGCTTCTACTTGAACTTGTGCATCCATAACATGAGTTTCTTGTAAATCAATTTCATCTGCAAAGGATTGTGCTATGTAACAGGAATCCTGAGATGTGCCAGCTGTTTTTGCACTACAATCAGTTCCTACATCAGGATATTTGAACTCTGGCGAATTTAAATTTTTAAATGTCGCACCAATCCGAAATTTTTGTGCGACCCACATCAAACCTAAATCAAACCCCAATTTTGCCTCATGTGATGAAATATCTTTTCTCACTTCTTCTACTTCGTCTTTAATAGCTTCATCAACATCGTCAACTTGAGCCAAGCCAAATAGCGTTTTTCTTAGTTTTACAATGTAATAATTTGTTTTTAATCCAGCAATCAATGCACCTTTTCGGGATTTAAAAATTTGCCGGCTATAGGCCATTGAAGCTTGACCAATGCCACCGGCTTTTATATACAAAGCAGTATTCGTCTGCAAAATATTTAAACCTTGCTCCAATGGGTTGTATTCAATTGGTCTATCTAAAACACTGACCTGAGCCTGTGCAGCCCCATTTACATCAAAAACCAAACTGCCAAAATTTCTAGAACTCCACATAAAGGGAAACAAAGGCACTGTGGCAGCTAAACTAATTTTTGCATAACCACTCTCACCCGATACAACTAGAAAATCATCAAATTTGGTTTTTATTTCTTCAATTTCCCCAGTTGAAGGAGTTTTCCCATCTTTACCAAAATTATTAAGCGTGTCAGACAAGTCGTTCAACTGATCAACGAAATTCTTAACTGGTCCCACTTCAGCTCCTGCGCCTACAGAACTTACTAATCCAAATCCAAAATACCAACCATCTAAATCATAAGCGCTGGCTCCGGTTGCCGGATTATTTGTATTACCTATTAAACTTTGAAATGTGGCCACATTCCCATATGTCAAATTTTCGCCGGCCGGATGAAATGCTTGATCTGCGAGACTGGAAAAACTCGTAAAAGAGACAAAAATAAATAATATAATTCGCTTCATTCGCTATATCCTTATATGAGGACGATGTAAAAATTACTTCAATTCCTTTTGCTGTTATTACCCTCAACATGCAGGTTTATCGACATCATTAACCAAAACCTTTAGTATCTACGTGAATTTATTACTTATTTTTGATATTTATTTCTCAAAGTATAAAAATATTTTTTAAAATCATTTAGAATCAATCAAATTTCCACTAATGCAATATAGATAAAATTGCGATAATATATTCACCCTAAATCTGAAAATTTATTACAAATCAATAATTCATTTAAGGTCGCATATGAACAACATCGAATGTCCACGCTGTAGTGAAAATTCAATTACTCTTAAAGACAAATTACGTGCCGGAAAATGGCTTGATGTCTACTGTCCCGCTTGTGGTGGCCGTATGTGTGCACAACCCATTGTGATGGCAATTATGTACATGTTGTTAACTTGGAATTTTCTTTTTTTTGGTTATCTTGCCTTCAGGGAAAGTAGTCTAGTGTACGGAGGCTTAATGATTGGCGGATGGTTAATTCTGGAAATGTTTATCTACACAATCCCGTTAGTTAATTTAAGAGCACGAAACACCAATCCCTCCTAAAGCGCAATTGTGTCAAAAATATTGGGCGTTGGAATTGCTGCGTTAGACATCATAAATTATGTCTCTCATTTTCCTGCAGAAGATGAAGAAATGAGAGCAACAGCGCAATTTATTCGACGTGGTGGTAATGTTTCAAACAGCCTCAGTGTGCTTTCACAATTGGACCATGAATGTTTTTGGTCGGGAACAGTTGGAGATGATACTGATGCTGATTTGATTCTAACGGATTTCAATTCTTTTCATATAAATACTACGTACCGACACACCATTCGCCATTCTAAGACACCAGTTTCCTATATCATATTGAATCAAAGGAATGGCTCAAGAACAATTGTCCATTATAGGGATTTACCTGAGCTAACATTTCAACATTTTTCTACATTAGATTTTACCGCATTTGATTGGATACATTTTGAAGCACGCTCCATTTGTGAAACGAAAAAAATGATTTCTTTCATTAAAGAATATTTTCCTAACATTCTAGTATCTGTCGAAATTGAAAAGCAAAGAGAATATTTAGAAGACATTTATGATTTAGCAAATGTTTATATTTTTTCAAAGGATTTTGTTTTAAAAAAAGGATATGACGATGCAGAAACGTTTCTAATGAACACTCAGCCTACATCACCGCATGCCGATTTGATATGCACATGGGGCAAAGACGGCGCATACGCGTTACCTTGCAACGAAACCATAATACAAACAAAGGCCGTAAACATCGACAACGTTATAGACACAATTGGAGCGGGTGATACATTTAATGCTGGGATTATTCATGCAAGACTCAACAGCTTTGACTGGCAGAAAAGTTTAAATTATGCGTGTGAAATCGCTGCAAAGAAATGTCAACAAGAAGGATTTAGTAATCTAACAAAAAATTAAATTTCTAAATGCTGGAGAACATCATTAATCCGTTCCAATCTTAGCAAAGGCTCATTAAGCTGTAAAAAATATTGCTTTTGAGAGAGCCTAAGTGGCAACAATTCCGCCAATCGAAATCCAACCCAAGTCGCATCGGAAAAATTGTTTTCCTTATTATCATAAGGTGCAGAGGAATCAACTAATTGGCTTTGTAACAAATCAATCAATTGAAAATATTCAGACGGAACTTTTGTTTGTGTTTCATTTTCAATAAATTCAACATCAGCATACAACAATTGGTTTTTACTAACACTGTGGTCAACAATTCGAAAACGCTTTTGCCCCTGTACGACCACCCCCAATATTCCATCCTGCCGCATGTGCCAATCAATGATTTTGGCGAGCGTACCGACTTCATGCGTTGACGCAACTGATCCGACTTCTTCACCTTCTCGAATGAGACAAATACCAAAATCAGTATTGCTTTTCAGGCACTGGCTTATCATATCGGTATAACGTGGCTCAAATATCTTTAGTGGCAATGGTCCCTCAGGAAATAATACTGAATGCAGAGGAAAGATAGGGATATTCACTGTAGCCAAGACTATTCTCCCCAGCGAGGAGCCAAACTCTGTGAAATTCCTAAATGATCCAAAATTCTGGCAACAACAAAATCTACCATGTCTTTGATATCTTTTGGTTGTTGGTAAAATGCTGGGCTAGCGGGCATGATGGTTACACCAAGTCTGGAAAGTTTTAGCATATTTTCAAGGTGTATGGCTGATAAGGGCATTTCTCTGGTTACCAAAATCAATTGTTTTTGCTCTTTCATTACGACATCTGCAGCGCGCTCAATCAACGTGCGGCTTGTGCCATTAGAAATTGCAGAAAGTGTGCCGGTAGAACAAGGGCAAACAACCATTGCATCCGGCGCATTGGAGCCACTGGCAACTGGCGCCATCCATTGCTCCTTATTAAAAACATGAAGTTGCTTTGAATTGGCTGAATATTTTTCGATAAAATATTGTTGTATTTCATCGTTTTTTGAGGGCAATTTAATTTCAGTTTCCGTGGCAATCACTACTTTGGCAGGACTAGAGATCATGAGATAAACCGTAATGTTTGCTTTTAACAGGCACTCTAAAAGGCGCAATCCATAACATGCGCCTGAAGCACCAGTAATAGCGAGTGATACTCGGTTATTATTCTTCAAAAATTTTCTCGTGAATTTATGGCAGATACGAGTTTAGTATGAATTCCGCCAAATCCTCCGTTACTCATGATAACAACATGATCCCCGGTTTTAATTTCATTTAGCAAATAGTTGACAATATTATCGATTTCATCAAACACATTTAATTTATCTTGTATATCTGCGAGCGTTTTTTTCGCATCCCAACTCAACAGCTTATCTTGAAAAATTACGACTTTATCCGCTAACATCAGCGAAGAAGATAGGTCCGCTGACAACGTCCCGAGTTTCATTGTATTTGATCTTGGTTCTAGAACTACAATAATTCGATCACTACCAACTTTTTTACGTAAACCATCTAAAGTACTTGAAATAGCTGTGGGATGATGGGCAAAATCGTCATATATAGATACTTCATTTTCATGACTGAGTAATTCCATTCGGCGTTTGGTATTGATAAATTCAGCCATTGCAGATATTGCATGTTTCGGCATTACACCAACATGGCGAGCTGCAGCAATTGCTGCAACACAATTATTAACATTATGGTCGCCAATTAGATTCCATTTAACGGTGCCTAGTTTTTCGTTCTCAAACCCAACTTCAAATTCACTACCGTCATCTTTTAAATAATTTGTCCACCAATATTTTTTATTTTCTGTCGATAGATATGTGGTTTCTGACCAATTTCCCATATCCATTACATCACGTAGATTGTCATCTTCTAACGGCAAAATAATTTGACCTTTGGCTGGCACTATTCTTACTAAATGATGAAATTGACGTTTTATCGCCGCAAGATTTTCAAATATATCTGCATGATCAAACTCTAGATTGTTTAGTATTAACGTCCGTGGATGGTAGTGAACAAACTTGGAACGTTTATCAAAAAACGCTGTATCGTATTCATCCGCCTCAATGATAAAAAAAGGAGCATCGCCCAATCGAGCCGAAACACCAAAATTTTGAGGCACACCACCAATCAGAAAACCGGGCTTTAGCTTCGCATACTCTAATATCCACGCTAACATACTCGTTGTCGTTGTTTTGCCATGTGTTCCGGCTACAGCAAGCACCCACTTATCTTTTAAAATGTGCTGAGAAATAAACTCCGGTCCAGAACAATAGGGCAGTTGTTCATTCAAAATATGTTCTACTGATGAGTTTCCGCGGGATAATGCATTTCCAATCACGATTAAATCTGGTTTATTATCTTTAAAATACGACGCATCATATCCATCAATAAGCGTAATTCCGCTTGATTCTAACTGTGTGCTCATGGGCGGATAAACACTGGAATCACTACCAGATACATCAAATCCCTTTGCTTTAGCGAGCAATGCCAGCCCACCCATAAATGTGCCACATATGCCTAAAATATGAATATGCATAAGTCTATCTATATTTATTCATCAGGTTATTGAGATAAAGGTGCTGCAATTATTTTTGATAAACGCAATGTAACTGCAAATGAAAGGTACATATATATTAGTGCTGCGCCCAACCCAGCTAGAAAAGGTATCTCCATCGCATGTCGAACAATATGCCCAACAATTACCGTTTCCCAAACAATTAACAACAACCATATCGTTGAAAAAAGAAAACTGGATTCATCACCGGTGTTGGAAAACAGCATAAGAATTGGTAATGCTACAACACCAATCATCGCACCACTCATGGTGAGAGCTGAAATTGTTTGTTTGAATCTTTCTGGCGTTTTCCGAATCCACAATAATAAATTTGTTACAAATGCGACTAATAATGTTTGGATAAGCGAGAGTGCAATGGCGACGCCCACAGCTTGAGTAAATGACGTTAGTACTACACCAACCATGAAATAACTAAAAATACTTATGTAAAAAATAAACTGGGAATACGGCGCATCTTGTGGCGCCTTTTTTAATAAACAGAGATCAACATAAAACCACAGCAACGTCTTCATGTGATTTGTTACTCCTAGTAACAAGGGTGAATTAACCGCTAGCACGCATTTCTCACTTGATTCTTGATCCCTCAAGGGATCAATTCTCTGTGAGATAATCTCGCGATCCTATGAGAAATGCGAGCTAGGGAATCTACTAAAAAAATCTTCTACTTGCGAGAAGATAAATTCATCGACTCCTTAGTTTGTGAAACAAAAAATAGTTGTAGATGATTTATCTTACTCTACAGTGACAGATTTCGCCAAATTTCGTGGTTGATCAACATCAGTGCCTTTTAATACAGCAACATGATACGACAATAATTGCAGCGGTATGGTAAACATAATTGGTGCTATCCATTCATGAGTAGATACAATTTCAATCAACACCATGCCCTCTGACGCTTCTACATTTGAATTGGGATCAGCAAATACAATTAATTGTCCACCACGAGCATAGACTTCCTGCATATTTGACTTTAATTTTTCCAGTAGTTCATCATTCGGTGCAATTGTAATAACTGGCATATCAGCATCAACTAATGCTAAAGGACCATGCTTCAATTCACCTGCGGGATATGCTTCAGCATGAATGTAGGATATTTCCTTGAGTTTTAATGCACCTTCCATGGCGATCGGGTACATTGCTCCTCTACCTAAAAATAGGGCGTGAAATTTTTCTGTGAAAGATTCTGACAAGTCTTTTATCCTTTCATCAGTATCCTTAAGCGTTTGCTCGATATTACCAGGCAACTTTAACAATTCTTTGATAATTAATTCTTCATCCACTTCTGATAATCCATTACGCCGACCCAATGCAATTACCAACAACATCATAGCAACAAGTTGAGTCGTAAAAGCTTTAGTTGATGCGACACCAATTTCGGGTCCAGCGCGAGTCATAAGACATAAGTCAGATGCTCTGATCAATGAGCTTTCTGGCACATTACAAATTGCTAAGCTGTGCCCAAATCCCAAACGTTTAGATTCTTCCAACGCAGCTAACGTATCTGCGGTTTCACCAGATTGCGAAAGAGTCACTACCAAATTATTTTTTCGCACTACCGGTTTTCGATATCGAAATTCACTCGCAATTTCAACATTGCATGAAATTTTAGCGATAGATTCAAACCAATATTTTGCAACAAAACCAGCATGGTAGCTTGTACCACACGCAATAATGTGGATACCTTCTATTTCATCAAAAATTTCTTTCGCGCCTTGGCCAAAGGACTCTTCAATTAATTTGTTATTACTAATTCTTCCTTCCAAGGTATTTGCGATAGCTTGAGGCTGCTCATAAATTTCCTTGAGCATATAATGACGATACTGGCCTTTCTCCGCCGCATCAGCTGTTAATTTGGAATGTTTGATTTCATAAAAAACTTGCTCTCCACTGGAATTATAAATTTTCAATTCCTGACGAGTAATATCTGCTACATCTCCATCTTCTAAGAAAATAAAACGATTTGTTACTGGTAAAAGTGCTGCCACGTCAGATGCAATAAAGTGTTCACCGATCCCAATCCCGATAACCAATGGACTGCCTCTTCGCGCAACTACCATTCGATTCGGATCGTTTTTATTTATGACCGCCAAAGCAAATGCACCTTCAAGAAGTTCAACCGTTAGTGTTACCGCTGACAGCAAATCATTTTCGGTTTCGAGATGATGAAAAATTTCGTGCACCACCGTTTCTGTGTCTGTTTCTGATGTAAAAACGTAACCTTGTTGTTTTTGTTTTTGTCGTAGCATTTCATGATTTTCAATAATGCCATTATGAACTAATGAAACAGTGTTTTTACAAATGTGGGGATGTGCATTAGCTTCACTGGGCTTGCCATGCGTTGCCCACCGAGTATGCGCTATTCCCACACTGCCTCGTAATTTTGATTCACTCAACAAAGGTGTTAACTCGTTCACCTTACCCAATGCGCGAATTCGTCCAATATTTTGATCCTGATCGATTACAGCGACGCCAGCGGAATCATACCCGCGATATTCCAGTCTGCGTAATCCTTCCATTAAAATTGGAACAACATCCCTTTCCGCGACTGCACCAACGATTCCACACATAAATAATTCCTTTAAGACTTATTTTGGTTTTACTGGCCTAATCCATGACGTAATTGTCGTTTGTTTACTTCGACTCAGAGTTAATTTTGACTCTGGAACATCACGAGTAATAGTTGATCCAGCACCAATGGTCGCACCACTTCCAATTTTTACAGGGGCAACAAGTTGAGAACTGGAACCCACGAAAACGTTATCACCAATTTCTGTGATATGCTTATTGGCGCCATCGTAATTACATGTGATTGTTCCCGCACCGACATTAACATTTTGACCCATAATGGTATCGCCGACATAACTCAAATGGTTTATTTTAGAACCTTCACCTATGTTCGATTTTTTAACTTCCACAAAATTTCCAACCTTTACACCATCTTCTAATTTGGTGTCCGGTCGAATACGTGCGAATGGCCCAATTTCACAACCATTCCCCACAACAGCATTTTCAATAATAGAATTGGACACCACATTCACACTATCGCCAATTATTGCATTTTTAATTAACGAGTTAGCCCCTATATATACTTCATTACCCAGTGTCACATCGCCCTCGAAAACAACGTTTACGTCAATAACAACATCTTGCCCACATGAAAGATTACCCCTGACATCAATTCGGTTTGGATCTCGAAGCGTTACACCTCTTTCCATTAGTGAGTCAGCAGTCAACGATTGAAACACTCTTTCTAGATTTGCTAACTGGCGTTTATTATTAACACCCTCTATTTCCCATATATTTTCTGCACTTGCGGTATCAATTGCGATGTTCTCACTAACCGCTTTTTCTACAATATCAGTCAAATAAAACTCTTGTTGAGCATTGTTATTATCCAATTGCTTCAACCAGTGTTTTAAAGAAGTAGCGTCAGCACATAAAATGCCAGTATTAATTTCATTTATTTCTAGCTCATTATCATTCGCGTCTTTTTGCTCGACTATTTTAATGACAGCTTCTTGGGAATTTCGAACAATTCGACCATATCCAGTCGGATCATTTAATCTCGCAGTTAACAATGATAAGGACTGGTCATTATCCCGCTTTTTAGCTAACAAGGTTTGTAATGTAGATACTTTGGTCAATGGCACATCACCATAAAGTACCAACACCCGTCCTTTGCTGGTAATTTTTCCCATTGCTTCGTCTACAGCGTGGCCCGTCCCCAATTGTTGTTCTTGAAGTATCCAATCAACCTCTAAATGAGCCAGGGTTTTAGGAACGATCTCACCCCCATGGCCATAAACAACCACTATTTTATCTGGGTTCAATTTCTTAGCTGTATGAATTACGTGTTCTAACAGCGATTTATCCGCTAACTTATGTAGTACTTTTGGCAAGGAAGATCGCATACGCGTTCCTTTCCCAGCAGCTAAAATAATAACTTGAAGACTCATTTCCTAAATTCCAATTATTAAAAAGCAAAAACAATCAAATATAAAATTATAGAATCTTTAACGCAAAAAAGGGCATTTAAGCCCTTTTTTATCAATTGTTTCTATTCAAATTCAGTACAACTAATGTTTACCGACTTTTTTCATGCGCTGCACCAATTGTAGCTGTGCAACAGCTTCTGCTAATTGAGCTTCTGCTAGTGCATAATCGATTTCAGCGTTTTTATCGTTTAAAGCTTTCTCAGCTCGTTCTTTCGCTTCTAATGCAGCAGCTTCATCGATATCTTTGCCTCGAACAGCTGTATCGCTCAACACAGTGACAACATGGGGTTGAATTTCTAAAATTCCACCAGAGACATAAATAAAGTGTTCTTCTCCACCTTCTAAACGAATGCAGAGCTCTCCAGGTTTAAGACTAGTTAACAATGGTGTGTGCCTAGCCATAATACCGAGTTCGCCCATTTCGCCAGGTGCAAAAAGCATTTCTGCTATGCCCGAAAAAATTTCTTCTTCAGCGCTAACTACGTCAACATGAAATGTCATAGCCATAATACAAATTCCTTTAAGTTAAAAAGAGCCAAAATAAATTTTGGCTCTGTTAACTGTTTAATTCATGCTCTTTGCTTTTTCAACTGCTTCGTCGATTGAACCAACCATGTAAAAAGCCATTTCAGGTAAGTGATCATATTCACCCGCTAAAATACCTTTAAATCCTCGAATCGTTTCAACCAATGAAACATACTTTCCTGGTGAACCGGTAAAAACTTCCGCCACGAAAAAAGGTTGGGATAAAAAGCGTTGAATTTTACGAGCACGAGATACGGTTTGCTTATCTTCTTCTGATAATTCGTCCATACCCAAAATTGCGATGATATCTTTTAATTCTTTATATCTTTGTAACGTGCCTTGAACACCACGAGCAATATCATAATGCTCTGTTCCGATAACTAATGGATCAAGTTGTCGTGAAGTAGAATCTAGCGGATCGATCGCTGGATAAATACCTTGCTCTGCAATAGCTCGTGACAATACAACTGTCGCATCCAAATGAGCAAATGTCGTTGCTGGAGATGGATCGGTTAAATCATCCGCTGGTACGTAAACCGCTTGAATTGAGGTAATCGAACCCGTTTTAGTTGAAGTAATCCGTTCTTGTAACACACCCATTTCTTCAGCAAGTGTTGGCTGATATCCAACCGCAGAAGGCATACGACCTAATAATGCGGAAACTTCCGTTCCTGCCAGGGTGTATCGATAAATATTATCAACAAAAAATAAAACGTCTCGTCCTTCATCGCGGAAATATTCCGCCATGGTTAAACCGGTCAACGCGACTCGTAACCTATTTCCTGGTGGCTCATTCATCTGACCGTATACCAAGGATACTTTATCGATTACATTGGAATCCGTCATCTCGTGGTAAAAATCATTACCTTCTCGAGTTCGCTCACCAACGCCAGCAAATACTGAATAACCACTGTGCTCTATTGCTATGTTACGGATTAATTCCATCATGTTAACGGTTTTACCAACACCCGCTCCACCGAACAATCCAACTTTACCGCCCTTAGCAAATGGGCAAACTAAATCGATAACTTTAATACCTGTTTCAAGTAACTCAGCCGACGCAGCCAATTCATCATAAGCAGGTGCTTTACGATGAATTTCCCAACGATCGTCTTCACCGATGTCACCTTTCTCATCAATCGGATCACCTAGGACGTCCATGATTCGACCTAATGTCGCTTTTCCGACAGGAACTGAAATTGCTTTGCCGCTATTTGAGACATTTAAACCACGTTTTAAACCATCACTGGAACCCATCGCAACACATCGGACAATACCATCACCCAATTGCTGTTGAACTTCCATGGTTAAATTTAATTCGTCAACATTTAACGCATTGTAGACTTTTGGAACATCATCTCGTGAGAACTCCACGTCAACAACTGCGCCGATGACTTGAACAACTTTACCTGTGCTCATGCCTTTTTCCTCTTACAAAAATTAATTCTGCTATACCGCTGCCGCGCCCGAAACAATTTCAGAAATTTCCTGAGTAATTGCCGCTTGTCTTGCTTTGTTATATACCAGCTGAAGATCACTAATAAGATCTCCCGCATTATCACTTGCACTCTTCATCGCAATCATTCGTGCAGCTTGTTCACAAGCAATGTTTTCTACTACACCTTGATAAACCAATGATTCGATGTATCTCATCATCAATTTATCTAAAACAACTTGTGCTTCGGGCTCATATATATAATCCCAGTGATGCTTCATCTCATCTTCTGGCTCATCCACTTGAATGGGCAACAATTGCTCTACTTGTGGGTTTTGAGTCATGGTATTGATAAATTCGTTACTCACTAAATACAACTTATCAATTTCACCTTTATCAAATGCATCCAGCATTACTTTCACGGTTCCGATTAAATCGCTTATACCGGGTTCATCACCTAAATGAGAAACCGAAGCAGTAATATTTCCGCCTATGCGTTTTAAAAAACCAGAACCTTTTGAACCAATAACACACAGATCTGCTTTTTGGCCGGCCGTATCATGCTCTCGCATACTAGTAACAGCCACTTTGAGCAAGTTGGTATTCAAGCCACCACACAAACCGCGATCAGTGGTGATTACGATATATCCAACTTTTTTAACATCTCTAACACTGAGATAAGGATGCTTATACTCTGGGTGAGCATGGGCTAAATGAGCAATAACATTTCGCATTTTCGCAGCATAAGGTTTTGTCGCTTGCATTCGAGCTTGCGCTTTACGCATTTTACTCGCTGCAACCATTTCCATAGCGCGGGTAATTTTTTGCGTATTTTGAATACTCTTAATTTGCGTTCGTATTTCTTTACCGACTGCCATTGCGAGACCTCCCTATTTACCAAGTACTCGTGGACTTGAATTTTTCAATAGTGGCGCGCATTTTAGAAGCAATGTCGTCATTGTAATTTCCAGTATCATTAATTTCCTTAACGAGATCTGACGCATTTGAGTTTGCATAGGTGTGCAATGCTTCTTCAAAATCCACGATCTTAGTAGCGTCAACATCATCTAAGAAACCTTCATTTGCCGCATATAATGACAATGCCATTTCTGCAATACTTAAAGGCGAATATTGGCGCTGCTTCATAAGTTCGGTAACCCGCTGCCCTCGTTCTATTTGCTTACGTGTTGATTCGTCCAAATCAGAAGCAAATTGCGCGAATGCTGCTAACTCTCGGTATTGCGCCAAATCGAGTCGAACACCACCACCGAGCTTTTTAATTACTTTCGTTTGCGCTGCTCCACCAACACGAGATACAGAAAGACCTGCGTTGATTGCTGGTCGGATACCAGAATTAAATAAATCAGTTTCTAAGAAAATTTGACCATCGGTAATGGAAATTACGTTTGTGGGTACAAATGCAGACACGTCACCAGCTTGCGTTTCAATAATCGGCAATGCTGTTAAAGAACCCGTTTTTCCTTTAACTTTACCATTTGTTAATTTTTCGACGTAGTCAGCATTCACACGAGATGCACGCTCTAGCAAACGAGAATGTAAGTAGAAAACATCTCCTGGATAAGCTTCACGTCCAGGTGGGCGGCGTAACAACAACGATACTTGACGATATGCCCAAGCTTGTTTGGTCAAATCATCATACACAATCAGTGCATCTTCACCTCGATCGCGAAAATACTCACCCATTGCACAACCAGAATACGGCGCAATAAATTGCATCGCTGCAGATTCAGAAGCTGACGCAGAAACAATGATCGTGTGATCCATTGCCCCGTGCTCTTCTAACTTACGAACTACCGCAGCAATAGACGATGCTTTTTGGCCAATCGCAACATAGATACATTTAATACCTGTGTTTTTTTGATTAATAATCGCATCAATCGCAACCGCTGTTTTGCCTGTTTGACGGTCTCCGATAATCAACTCTCGTTGGCCCCGACCAATTGGTACCATTGCATCAATTGATTTCAAACCAGTTTGAACTGGTTGATCAACCGATTGACGAGCAATTACACCAGGTGCAATTTTTTCAATTGGTGATGATTCACTGCAATTGACCGGACCTTTACCATCAATGGGAACACCCAATGAATTGACAACTCGTCCAAGTAACTCGGTTCCGACGGGTACTTCTAGAATACGACCAGTACATTTAACACTGTCGCCTTCTTTAATGGATTGATAATCACCTAAAATTACTGCGCCAACAGAATCTCGCTCTAAGTTAAGTGCTAGTCCATAAATGTTTCCGGGAAACTCTAACATTTCACCAGACATTACATCAGACAAGCCATGAACTCGTGCGATACCATCTGTTAAGCTAACGACGGAGCCTTCGGTTCTTGCTTCCGTAGATGCATCATAATTTTGAATTTTTTGCTTTATCAGTTCACTGATTTCTGCAGGATTCAGTTGCATGGGGTTTTCCTCTTAAAAAACCTTATTAGTGAGTTAAAGTACTTGATAATCGCTCAAGCTGTGTTGTTATTGATCCATCGATTATAACATCACCAGCGCGAATAACAGCGCCGCCAATGATTGATTCATCAATTTCACTTGAAATTTCCACTTCGCACCCGAATCGATTTTTTAACGCTGATTGCAGATTTGAAATTTGATCTGCATTCAATTCAAAAGCTGAAACAACATTCGCTTGAATGGTTTTTTCAGCTTCATCCTTCAATTCTCGAAATATTTCTAAAATTTCATTTAACACAACAAGCCTGCCGTTTTCGGCCAGTACTTTCACCAAATTTTTACCTTCTTGATCTAAACTTTCAGCACAAACACTCACTAACAGATCTGCCAATTGAGCATCTATCACTTTTGGATTACTTATCAGCATTTTAATTTGATTATCGTCAGTTACACTTTTTATTGCTGCAAGCATATCTAACCAATGAGTCAAATTATTGGATTGTTTTGCTAATTCAAAAATGGCTTGTGCATAAGGTCTAGCGATTGTAGATGATTCTGCCATAACGCACCTTTATATTTGTGCTGCCAAATCTTTCAAAAGATTCTCATGGGCTTTGGCATCAATTTCTTTCTTGAGAACTTTGCTAGCACCAGCGATAGCGATAGTTGAAACTTCCTTACGTAAAGTTTCCTTAGCACGATTAACTTCCTGCTCTATCTCTGCATTCGCAGCATTGACAATTCGCTCAGCTTCTTCTCTTGCTGATATCTTTGCCTCTTCAACAATTTCATTACTGCGCTTTTGCGCTTGTGAAATTATTTCTGCTGCTTGCTTCTTTGCTTCACCAATTTTTTGCGTAGCATTTTTCTCTGCCAATTCTTGCTCTTCGAGGCCTTTTTCTGCAGCTGCTAAACCATCAGCAATTTTTTTCTGCCGATCTTCAAGCATCTTTGACATTGGTTTCCACAACAATTTGTTGACGAAACTTATCAATATGATGAATGCAGCCATTTGGGCAACGAGTGTCAGAGTTATATTCATTGCGTGTTTCCCTCTCTAGGTAATCAGTCCAGTGACTCTATTTAGCCACCTATTGCAGACTGAGCAGCACCTATAAATGGATTCGCAAAAAGGAACCACATTGAAAATGCAAGAATGATAAAAGGAAAAGATTCCATCAAACCGGCAAATATAAACATATTGGTCATTAATGCTGGGCGCATTTCAGGTTGGCGTGCAATTCCCTCTAACGTTTTGGCACAAATCAAACCCCAGCCAATTGCTGATCCTAAACCAGCTGCCGCTAGAATCACACCAACACCAACAGCGGTGTAAGCATAAATAGTAGCAATCATATCAGGCGTCATAATATTTCTCCTTGGATAACGTAAATGATAATAAATTAATAAATAGAAATTCTTTGTTTAATGGTCATCAGCTTCTGTGTGAGCCATTCCTAAATAAACGATTGTTAAAACCATAAAGATAAAAGCTTGTAGAGTAATGACTAAGATATGGAAAATTAACCAACCTAAATCAAGCAATACTTGTAGTGGTAATATGAAAAATAATCCCGCGCCGATTGCTGCTGAACCGCCTATCAACGCGATAAGTAAAAATACCAATTCACCTGCAAACATATTTCCAAACAATCGCAAACCTAAACTTAACGGTTTAGCAAGCTCTTCAATAGCCGTCATTACGATGTTAATGGGGACTAAAAATTTTCCAAATGGATGGAATAGAAAACTTTTTCCGTAACCGAGCACACCCTTGATTTTGATGTTGTAGTAAAGAATAAGGCCAAATACGGTAAGTGACATTGCCATAGTGGTATTAAGATCTGTCGTCGGCACAACCTTGAGGTAATCAATACCAAACATACTTCCGATAAGAGGCAATAAGTCGACGGGGATAAGGTCCATGAAATTCATTAACCAAACCCAGATAAATATTGTAAGCGCTAATGGCGCAATTATTGGATTGTGGCCTGGAAATGTATCTTTAACTTGTTGAGATACAAATTCGATTATCATCTCAACAAAATTTTGAAATCCACCAGGCTTATCAGAATCTAAACTTTTACCTAATCTACTAGCAACAATAATGATTAACGCCGCTAATAAAACACTAAAGAATATGGTATCCACATGCAAGGACCAAAATCCCGCAGCTTTGTGTGTAACAGGATCACAATTCCCCACACAGAGGTTGGTCAAATGATGTTGAATATATTCAACGGTGCCACCACCGGATGAATTTGCTGAGTCGCTCAAGATAATTCTCCTAAAGCTATTGCGATTTTTTCTTTAAATTAAATACAAACATCAGCTGTGTAATTCCAAATGTTAGCGCTGTTGCAATTGGATCAAGCTTTAATACTGCTAATCCAAAAATAAATAATCCAAGCACTAAAACAAAACGCTGCGCTGCTCCAGCGTATAAAATTCCCATACTTTGAGACGGATTTTCTAATACCGTTTTGTTAGCCCTTATTACACCGTAAGCCAACAACGAACTTACACTGAGAGTCGAAAACGCTCCATACAAAGCGGCAATTGCTTGATCGATTCCGCTGCTGAGATAAAAAACCAAAGAAACCGTTAATCCCACAATGCTTTGATGAATTAACAGTCTTTTAGTACTAATATCTACTTCACTTACCGTCTTTTTCAATTTTCTGGCTTGATGAGTAGGTCAATAATCGATGGGCTTTTAATATTCCGCCCACCACACCGAGGAATCCAAACATCAACATAAACAAAGGTGATGTTTCAAAAAATTGATCGGTCACATATCCCAGCAATAACCCGGCAACAACCATCGAGCTCAATATTGTTCCCACTCCAATTTGTAAAAGTGGAAGTGGCTCGTTTTTTCTCCGTTTCATTTGGGCCCCTAAAAAAGGCGCGCAATTATAGCTCGCGTTGGGAAGTTGCCGCAAGTGAATTAAAGCTTATTAACAAAAAAATGGAAAACTAGTTTCTGATACGTGAAGAACTATAGATTTAATTTGTATACTATATCACTTATTGGATATGAGCTAATATACCATCAAGCTCATCAAGGCTGTTAAATTGTATTTCTAAGCGACCTTTGCCAGAATCTTTCTGAGAAATTTTAACCTTAGCACCGAGTTTTTCTGATAATTGGTTTTGCAGATTCAAAACATCGGGATCAATTTTTGTCGTTTCTTTTTCAATCCCCGTCAATCCATTAACAATTTGTTTCACCAGTTTTTCTGTTTCTCGCACAGATAGTGTTTTTGTCGCAACCTGGTAAGCAGCTTGAACTTGCTCCATTCCGTCAAGCGCTAGTAATGCCCGCGCATGACCCATTTCAATTTTTCCGTTTATTAATAACGTTTTGACATCTTCATGTAAAAGTAACAATCTGAGAATATTCGTAACCGCAACCCTAGATCGGCCAACGGCTTCAGCTGCTTGCATATGAGTCATTTCAAATTCATTAATTAACCGCTGCAAGGCCGCTGCTTCTTCAATGGGGTTTAATTCCTCCCGTTGAATATTTTCAATTAATGCCATCGCAATTGCGGCTTCGTCAGGTATGTCCCTGATAATGACGGGTATCGTACTTAAACCAGCTAGTTGAGTCGCTCGCCAGCGCCGCTCCCCGGCAATAATTTCAAAACGATTGTTTGAGATTTCTCTCACAATAATTGGCTGGACTACACCTTGTGCTCGAATAGAATTGGCTAACTCTTCTAATGCATCTTGTTTAATAATACTTCGCGGTTGATATTTTCCCCTTTGGATCAAATCCACTGCTAAGTCTCTATAATTCCCATTTTTTTCCGATGCCTCTTCTGTTGCATTAAGCTTGGTATCCAGTGAAGCTGATCCTAATAGGGCATCTAATCCGCGTCCTAATCCGCGCGTTTTTTTACTCATTAATCAACCTCTTATAAGTCTGTAAATTTATTGTAATAGAATGGAAAAAATACACGTTGGTTAGTCATTTACGTCTAAGCGATTTCAGCTTCAACATCGCTGATAGTTTCTTCAACAATTTCTTGATTTTTATTTATGAGTTCTTCAGCTAACGCCAAATAAGCTAAAGCACCTTTTGATGTATTATCATAGCTTAAAACTGGCACCCCGTGGCTGGGAGCTTCGGCGAGGCGAACGTTTCGCGGCACTACGGTTTCATAAACTTTATCCCCAAAATATTTATGTAGCTGCTCTGTTACCTGCAATGACAGTTTATTTCTCGGGTCATACATTGTTCTTAATAAGCCCTCAATGACCAAGTGAGGATTTAATGTGGCTCTAATTTTATTTATTGTATCCATCAATGCTGACAATCCTTCCAACGCATAATATTCACACTGCATCGGAATTAATACTGACTCTGCGGCAACCAATGCGTTAATTGTCAGCATATTTAAAGAGGGTGGACAGTCGATCAATATATAATCAAACGAGGTCTGTACTTCTGTAAGTGCTTTTTTTAAAACTAACTCTCTATCTGTTTTCTCTAACAAGTGAACTTCCGCACCTGACAAATCAACATTGCTTGCCAATACAGCAAATTGAACATCGTCTGGTTTCAAGATCGCTTGTTCAATCGACATTGAGTCAATCAACACATCATAACTGGAGGTTTCCACAAGGTTTTTGTCGATGCCGCTTCCCATGCTTGCATTGCCTTGTGGATCAAAGTCAATCAATAACACACGTTTGTCATTCGCAGCCAACGAAGCGGCCAAATTGACACTGGTAGTTGTTTTACCAACACCACCTTTTTGATTAGTCACTGCTATTGTTTTGGCCATATCACCCATTACCGTCATACTAATCGTTTACATTTTTTTAAGGTGAACCAAAGTTCGTCTCACATCACTCCCGGGTATTTCCAATGGGATAGATTCAATAACGAAAGCGCCAGATAATTCGTTTACTTCTTCGTCAATATTTTGAGATTTCATAAAATAGTATTGTGTTGATTCATCTGATACACCCGACACCTGCTGTATTGTATTTGTTATGGTAGCAAAGGCTCTTGTAACGATACATTGATATTTTTGTTCTAAACGATAATTTTCAATTCGTTTATTTATTGACTCTACATTAGGCAATCCTAATTCAATAATCGCTTGAGTTAAGAATCGAGTTTTTTTCCCGTTACTATCTAGCAAAACTAGTTGCGAATTCGGCATAAATATAGCCAAAGGTATTCCCGGTAAACCTGCGCCGCTGCCAACATCTAAAATACGTTTATATGAATTAAGGTAGGGTAAGATGCTCAGACTGTCCAATATGTGCATTGACACCATCTGGTCAAATTCACGAATCGCTGTTAGATTGTAAATTTTGTTCCATTTTGCCAGCATAATTAAATACTGTTTTAGCAAGTTTAATTGCTCTGGATTGGCGCTGACTTCCAATTTTTCTAAACCAGTTTTTAGCAACTCAAAATTGGACTCTGTAAAATTCATAGAATATCTAGATCACGCCAATTTTTTATTTTTCGATATTTTATGTCGCTTAATAAACACTAATAAAAGAGAAATCGCTGCTGGCGTTACACCGGGAATTCTTGCTGCTTGTGCAATGCTCGTCGGTGCGACTGCAACTAATTTTTGTTTTATTTCATTCGATAATCCGGAAATTGAAGCGTAATCTAGATTCTCTGGAATCAAACTATTTTCCTGTTTTTTCTGTTTCGCTATTTCTGTTTCTTGACGCTTTAGATAACCAGAGTATTTTGCTTTTATCTCTATTTGATCAATAACAGTTGAATTCGTCTGCCATGGGCCTAGCGTAGCAATCCGACTCAGATTTTGATAATTGACTTCTGGGCGGCGTAACAAATCCATCAGCTTTGCTTCTTTTGTTAAATCCTGCCCAAAAATTTCTGCCTCTAGTTGAGAACTGATTTCCCCTGGACGCAACCATGTTTCATTCAATCGTTGCTCTTCCTTTACAATTTTTTCTTTTTTATCTTGATATTGTTGCCATTGATCATTCTCGACTAAACCCAAATCATATCCAATTTCAGTTAGTCGCTCATCTGCATTATCTTCTCTTAATAATAATCGATATTCAGCTCGGCTGGTAAACATTCTGTAAGGTTCTAATGTTCCTCGTGTAATTAAGTCATCTATTAACACGCCAATATATGCTTGGTCTCTCCTTGGACTCCATGAATCTTTTTCTTGAACCATTCTCGCTGCATTCATTCCTGCAATTAATCCTTGCGCGGCGGCTTCTTCATAACCTGTAGTACCATTGATTTGGCCAGCGAAAAACAATCCTTCAATAAATTTGGTTTCCAATGACGACTTTAAATCTCTTGGATCAAAATAATCATATTCAATTGCATAACCAGGTCTGGTTATATGCGCATTTTCAAATCCAATAATACTTCGCACAAATTCAAATTGAACATCGAAAGGTAAACTAGTTGATATTCCGTTAGGATAAACTTCATGTGTAGATAAACCTTCGGGTTCCACAAAAATCTGATGACTGGATTTGTCAGCGAAGCGAACAACTTTATCTTCGATCGAAGGACAATATCTTGGGCCCACGCCTTCTATTTCACCTGTATACATTGGTGATCGAGATAATCCACCTCGAATGATATCGTGGGTTTTTTCTGTTGTATCCGTAATATGACAGGAAATTTGTTTTGGGTGTAAAAGTTGACTCCCCCGAAAGGAAAAAACTGGCAATGGTGAATCACCTGGTTGCTCTCGCAATTTGGCATAATTTATCGAACGACCGTCTATTCGCGGAGGTGTACCAGTTTTTAAACGCTGCACATTAAAAGGTAATTCGCGTAATCGCAAAGAAAGCGCGTTAGACGGCGGATCACCTGCGCGTCCGCCTTGCGAATTTGATTGCCCAATATGAATCCGCCCACCCAGAAAGGTGCCCACGGTTAGCACAACTGTCTTTGACAAAAACGATAAACCGAGTTCGGTTTCAACTCCTTTAACCTGATCATTTGTCACAATCAAATCACTGACAGCTTGCTGAAATATGGTTAAGTTTTTTTGATTCTCTAATTTTTGACGAATCGCGTTTTTATATAATACTCGATCACATTGCGCTCTAGTAGCGCGAACTGCAGGGCCTTTACGCGAGTTTAGAATTCTAAACTGGATCCCTGCCTCATCCGCACCTAATGCCATTATGCCACCAAGCGCATCAATTTCTTTAACAAGGTGTCCTTTGCCAATACCACCAATTGCAGGATTACAGCTCATTTGCCCTAAGGTTTCTATATTGTGTGTTAATAATAAGGTTTTTACGCCCATGCGAGCACTAGCCAGGGCTGCCTCTGTGCCAGCGTGTCCACCACCCACAATAATTACCTCAAATTGATCTTGATAAAACATATCGATGCTCAAAAATAAAACGAGATTTTACGGCAATTTTGATGATATACCTAACAAGAATTCCAATTAAATGTCATATATACCTGTAGCGTTATAAAATTAGGTCTTACTGCACACCATTTGAATTCCAAAACCGCGTTAAAATTCCTTGCAATAGTCCGGCTATTACGCGCCATTTTGCCTTGTTGTGAAACTAAAATTATGCACAGTAAGACCTAATTTTATAACACTACAGGTATATTTTAGTTGAAATTCCTTTTTATCTTTTTTTGGCTTTTTGTTTCACACCCGGTAATTAAAGTATTTATCGAAAAAATACTTTTAAAGGGTACTATTTTCCAATACAAAAATTGGAAAATATTTCACCCAACAAGTCTTCGTTGTCAAACTCGCCCGTTATTAAATTAAGTTCTTTTTGAGCTTGACGTAAATCCTCAGCCAACAACTCGCCAGCGTGGTTTTTTCTCAGCTCTGCTATTCCATTTTCTATGAAAGATTTCGCTTGTTGCAATGCGTCGATATGACGCCGCCTAGCGATAAAAACATCCTCTGATTCGCCAGAATATCCAATCACATTTTTTAAATGTGACAACAACAACTCAAGACCTACGTTTTCTTTAACTGATAAATATATCTTGGCCTGATTTTCTTGCTTATCAATGCTTGCTTTTTTATTTGAAATATCAATTTTGTTAAAAATGATCGTTTTAGATATATTATCTGGCAATAAAGACACTAACTCTTCATCTTTTGCTGAAAAATTTAATTTGTCGTCCACTATATATAATATGTGATCTGCTTTATTAATCTCTTGCCAAGCTTTATTTATTCCCAACTGTTCTATTTCGTTTGCTTCATTTCTTAAACCAGCTGTATCGATAATATGCAATGGCATGCCATCTATTTGGATATTTTCTTTCAACACATCTCTTGTCGTACCTTCATGATGTGTAACAATTGCAACATCGTACCCAGCCAAACGATTTAATAAACTAGACTTGCCAGCGTTTGGTTGGCCAGCGATGACAATAGTCATTCCTTCGTTAAGAACACACCCTTGTTTTGCTGTGGCAAATATTTTGTTAATTGATATTTCTAATTTTTCTAATTTTTCTATCAGAACTTGGTCAGCTAAAAAATCGATTTCCTCTTCGGGGAAATCTATTGCAGATTCAACATGCATCCTAGCATTAATCAAATCAGATAATAGGGTTTGAATTTGTAAAGAAAAATCTCCTTTTAATGAACGCATTGCCGACTTTGCTGCAACTTCAGTTGAAGAATTTATTAAATCGGAAATCGCTTCTGCTTGGGCAAGGTCGATCTTGTCATTCATGTAAGCTCGATAGGAGAACTCACCAGGATTTGCCATTCGAGCACCACATTGTAGAACTTCTTTTAATAGCAAATCCAATACAATTGGCCCGCCATGACCTTGTAATTCCAATACATCTTCGCCGGTAAAGGAATTAGGTGCCGAGAAAAAAATTGCGATGCCTTGATCGATTATCTGATTATTGGAATCAAAAAAGGGGAGATACTCGGCAAATCTTGGAATGGGTATTTTTTTTAAGATTTGTTGTGAGATCTTTTTCAGGTCCTTACCTGAAATTCTAATAATCCCTACACCACCTTTACCAGGTGGTGTAGCAATTGCTGCGATTGGAGGCTCCGTTAAATCGCGTCGATTTTTTTCATGATATACCATTGTTGTAAAATCGATAATAGTGAATTCACGACCCAATAAAGAACTAAACCAGCGGGAAATAACATAAAGAAAAAGGTAAACACAATCGGTAGGAACTGCATAATTTTTTGTTGCATTGGATCCATACCAGGATTATGACTTAATTTTTGTTGAACAAACATTGATGCGCCCATTAATAACGGCAAAATATAATAGGGATCTTTTGTTGATAAATCCTGAATCCATAACATAAACGGTGCTTGCCGTAATTCGACGCTTTCCAACAATACCCAATAAAGTGAAATGAATACTGGGATTTGCACTAACATGGGCCAACACCCACTCATGGGATTAACTTTTTCCTTTTTATATAACTCCATCATCGCCTGACTCATTTTTTGACGATCATCCCCAAAACGTTCCCGAATGGATTGAAATTTTGGAGCGAGTTTTCGCATATTCGCCATTGAGCGATAACTGGTTTCGGATAATTTATAAAAAATTAATTTTATTATTAGCGTGACAAATATTATTGCCCAACCCCAATTACCGATTACAGAATGTATTTTTTCCAGCAACCAAAAAACCGGCTGAGCAATAAATGTTAAAACTCCATAATCAACTGTGAGCTTGAGGTTTTCTGCAATCGTTTCCATCCTCGCTTGATCTTTGGGTCCAACATAAAGTTTTGCGCTGAATGTCTCTTTTGAATTTGCAGCAACTATTTTTTCTTCACCCGTAATGCCGACAATAAAACGTGTATCATTAACCACTCTTGTATAAAAATGATTTAACTCTTCATTACCCGGTATCCATGCGGTAACAAAATAGTGCTGAAGCATTCCAACCCAGCCGCCCTTATTATAACTTTGCGCACTGCGCCATTCTGCCATTTCATCGAATTCAACTTTTTGGTAATTATCTTCTGGTGTGGAAATAACAGCACCAGTAAACGTATATAACAATCGGGATTTACCTAGTTCGTCATACTCCGAGCGTTGTAACTGTCTATACAATCGGCCTTTCCATTCTTGATCACTGTTATTTTCAACTTCATGAATGATGTCTACCAAATAGTCATTGCGATGAAATACATAGGTTTTTTTAACAGTAACTGTTCCATCTTTGCTTTTCCAAGTCATGGGAACACGTAATTCATCCTGACCATCTTGCAACGTGAAATTTCCCTTTTCGATATCATATTTCGCGTGATGATCTGGTGCTTCTGTGTTTGATAACAAGCCAGATTGGGCGATGAATAACTGCGGCAAATTATCATCCATAAACGGGAAAGGTTGTTGATCGTCTAACGAAATAGGATATTGCAGTAAAAATGCTCGACGCAGATCTCCGCCAACCGCATCGATATCCATATCTAAAACATCCGTTATGACTCTACTGCGATTTCCTTTTTCAGCAACCGCTTGTTTATCAATTTCTGATACACGTAATTCCATGTTAGGCACATCTGCCGAGCTAGCTGGTGCATCTGGGATGTCTTGGTTAGGTGATGTGCTTACAACATTATCACCGGCAACAGGGATACTAGCTTGCTGCGATGGAGCGGTCGTGGCTTGATTTGTTCTTTCATTTGAAACAAACGTTGGTGGTGCATTTTTGCTTTCCCATGCTTCCCACATAAATAGCAAAACAATTGCTAACGCCATAAATAAAATGAGTCGTTGATTTTCCATTTTTTCCTAATCTTTTTTTAAATCTGTTATTTTTTCTGGAACGGGGTCCACTCCACCTTCATGCCATGGATGACAGCGACAAATTCGCTTTGCAGACATCCATCCTCCCTTAACCACCCCAAATTTTTCCAAAGATTCTTGCGTATATGCTGAGCAACTAGGATAGTAGCGGCAATTGCTGCCCAAAAAAGGGCTGATTCCATATCGATAAATTGCAATTAAGCCAATGAATATTCTACGCATTTTTTCCTATTCGCCCCCAAATCTTTTGGGTAACCTCAAATAATTTAGCTTTCGAAATGAGAGAAGCGTTTGGTTTGGCGACGATAATAATATCTAAACCTCGCATTTGTCCTTTCCGTAACCGAAAACTTTCTCGAATAATTCGTTTAATTTTATTTCTCGTCACTGCTTTTTTCGCAGTCTTTTTTGAAACAGCTAATCCCAAGCGTGCCGATTCTAAACCATTTTGGCGCAGGTAGACACTAAACTCTGGAGTGTGTAACTTTTTTGATTGTTTAAAAACCTTCGCAAAGGCTTCAGAATTTGATAAACGATTTGAACTAGGGAAACTGTACTGAGAACTAATCACAATGATTGGTTAAAGTGTTTATGATATAAAAATGAGCCCAGAGCTAAGATATGTATGTTATTAAAAATCTTAAAATTTTTAGTAAAAAACAAACATATCTTTGTTTGATATATGAGCTTTTATGTTCTAAGCGGTAAGCCTGATACGACCTCTTGCTCGTCTCGCATTAATTATTTTACGACCTGATTTAGTTGCCATTCTTGCACGAAAACCATGGTTACGTTTACGTTTTATTACACTAGGTTGGAAAGTTCTTTTCATTTAACACCACCAAAATATGGAACAATAAAATTTGTTTCTAAACAAAAGGCGCCCAAACATACGCATTTGACCCATTATTGTCAACTGATACTTCACTCACTTATTCGGTGACAATATTTAATCAATAAATGGTTAAATCTAAGTGCTCAAGCTAAAACCGTAAAATGCAAAATTTAGCTATTGCATGTGCTAATCTTTGGATATATCGTTGCCTGCAGAATTTGTTAGTTTGAGCGAGTATTAACGCAAAAATTCTACCAATTTCCCGCTGTCAAACTGCACTCATAAAACATAAGTCTATTGCATTAATTTGCTGATCTTCTACACAAATATAACAGCGTTATTTTTAATGACTAACGTTAAAAACTCTTAACTATAAAATTTAACGGGTTAATCAATAGTGACTCAGAATCTTTGGAAAAACTGTACCGATCGACTAGCGAACGAATTATCACCCCAACAATTCAATACGTGGATACGACCTCTCAAAGCAGAGGTAAGCGAAAAAGAACTTAAAATTATTGCCCCAAATCGATTTGTTTTAGACTGGGTGGTGAATAAATTTCAAAACCAAATCACATCAATTTGTCATGAATTATACTCGGTAAAACATGAAATCCGTTTTGAGAGTTACGATTCAGTTAACAATACGGGTGATTATCAACAATTACCCGCAAAGCCCAGCACGACACCTCAAACAACACCAACGAATAAACCCACAAAAACTCGGCGACGCGAAGATTCCCCCAGTGTTTTAGAGCAAAATAATTTAAATGCCAATTTTACCTTTGACCATTTTATCGAAGGTAAATCAAATCAGCTTGCCCGTGCCGCTGCTATTCAAGTCGCTGAAAACCCAGGTCCTGCCTACAATCCACTGTTTATTTACGGTGGTGTCGGTTTAGGCAAAACTCATTTAATGCATGCGATTGGCAATTACGTTGTTTCACAAACACCTCATGCGAAAGTCGCTTACCTTAATTCTCAGAAATTTGTACAAGATATGGTCAAGGCGTTACAGCATAACTTGATTAGTCGTTTCCAAAGTTATTACCGCTCATTAAACGTTTTGTTAATTGACGATATTCAGTTTTTTGCTGGTAAGGAACGATCTCAGGAAGAATTTTTTTATACATTTAACGCTTTACTAGAAGGTAATCAACAAGTTGTATTAACTTGTGATCGATATCCGAAAGAAGTGTCTGGTTTAGAAGAACGATTGAAGTCGCGCTTTGGTTGGGGTTTAACCGTTGCGGTTGAACCACCGGAACTGGAAACGCGGGTTGCCATTTTGATGAACAAAGCCGATCAACTAAACGTTGCTATTCCGGATGATGTTGCATTTTTCATAGCGCAACGGGTGCGATCAAATATTCGAGAACTTGAAGGCACGCTAAAATTGCTTAAGGCAAATTCCCAATTCAAAGCGCAAGCCATCACCATGGATTTCACAAAAAGCACCTTAAAAGATTTGCTCTCCGTTCAAGATAAACTCGTCACCATCGAAAATATTCAAAAAATAGTCAGCGAGTATTACAAAATTCGTACATTCGATTTGCTATCAAAAAAACGCTCACGTTCTATCGCAAGACCAAGACAATTGGCAATGGCTTTAGCCAAATCACTTACCAATCACAGTTTGCCCGAAATTGGTAATGCATTTGGGGGACGAGATCATACGACGGTTATTCATGCCTGCAAAAAAATTGAGGAATTACGAAAAAGTGATTCAAAATTGGAGGAAGATTTTAATAACCTGTATAGAATCGTTACAACATGATGTGGATAACTTGTTAATAAATACTAAAGTTACAAATTGAGCTTTTTCATACACATCTTATCCACAGATAACTTAGCGACTAAGTAACATGTAATGAACAAGGAAAATGATTCCTAACAATTTGAAAATTCAAGCTAAAATAGTTTTATTAACAAAATTGACAGACTCTAATAATAATAATAAGTTTAAATATATATAAATATATTTATATTTATCCAGGAAGGTGTTTTATGAAGTTTGATGTTCAAAGAGACGATATTTTAGGCCCACTTAATGTTGTACTAGGCATTGTTGAGAAAAAACAAACTCAACCAATACTTTCCAACATACTCATTAATGTAAAAAATGGATTGATTACATTAACAGCATCTGATTTACAGATGGAAATAATTGCTACGGCAAATGTCGATTCCGTCAAAGACGGTGATATCACTGTCCCTGTACGAAAATTCGTCGACACATGCAAAACATTGGATGAAGGTGCGAAATTAACCTTTTCTCTGAATAAAGAAAAAGCGGTCATTACTAGCAATAAAACTCGCTTTAGTTTAACGACATTACCAGCCAATGATTTTCCTGTTATCAACAAAGACAATCCTTTGCTTGAATTCAAGATTCCAGAAAAATCCTTAAAAAGATTATTTGATAAAGTCAGTTTTGCAATGGCGTTTCAAGATGTTCGTTATTATCTAAATGGGCTCTTGCTTGAAATTAACCGGGACAAATTAAAGACAGTTGCAACAGATGGTCATAGATTAGCCATCTCCGAAGCGCAATTTGAATCGGGCATTAATGAACCAAAAAGTGTCATTATTCCACGAAAGGCAGTTTTAGAGATTTCACGTTTACTGGGTGACAGTGAAGAAATGGTGACGGTTACATTTGGGCAAAATTATATTCGTTTGCATTTTCAAAATGTGATATTCACATCAAAGTTAGTCGAAGGTCAGTATCCAAATTACGACAGTGTTATTCCCAAATCTTGCGATATTAAGATTAGTGTGAATAAAAACGAGATTAAACAATGTCTTATCCGTACTTCAATTTTGTCGAATGAGAAATATCGCGGGATTAAGTTAGAGTTTTCAAAAAATACGTTAAAAACGTTTGCAAATAATCCAGATCAAGAAGAAGCAAAAGATGAAATTCCCATTGATTTTGATGGCGGAAAATTGGAAGTTGGATTTAATGTGAATTATTTAATTGATGCTATATCCGCATTAGATTCGGATACCGTTGATATAAATATTACGGATTCCAATGGTAGTAGTTTAATTAAAGCCAATGATGATGACTCCTGTATTTATGTTGTAATGCCTATGCGTTTATAATATTGGGGATGTTATCAACCCTTCATATTCACAACTTACGTAATATCACAGAAGCTAGAGTCGATTTTTGCCAACATTTTAATGTTCTTCATGGTGCCAATGGAAGTGGCAAGACCAGCGTACTTGAATCCATCTATTTACTCTCTACAGGGAAGTCTTTCAGAAGTAATCAAGTCTCTAAAATTATTCAAGAAAACAAACAAAATTTTACGCTTTTTGGTAAAATACTCCTAGAAAATCAGCAAAATACAACGTTAGGTTTTTCTAGGTCTATAACGACAAATGAAGTTAAATTTAATGGAGAATCAGTAAAGAAAAGATCTGAAGTAACAAAGCAATTACCTGTACTCGTGATTACTCAAGATAGCCATAAATTAATTGAAGGTGGTCCTTCAACACGAAGAGAGTTTTTAGATTGGGAATTGTTTCACGTGAAACAGGACTTTTTACAAGTTTGGCAGAATTATAGAAAATTACTAAAGAATAGAAATATGGCACTCGCCAGCAATGCCAGTCAGTCAGAAATAGAAGCTTGGAATGTTGGGCTGGCGCAGTTTGGATTACTGTATACAAATTACCGTATGGACTATATTGATGAATTAATTCCTATATTTGAGAAGTATTTACGCAAGTTATTAGGAGAGGTAGATGTTACAATACGTTATATTTTTGGTTGGAATAAAGAAATCGAATTGATTGATTGTCTGAACAAACAATATGAAAAAGACAAGTATAGTCATCGAACTGAATATGGCCCCCATCGAGCAGATTTTCGAGTTTTGTTAGATGGGAAAGATGCAAAAGATACGGTCTCTCGAGGCCAGCAGAAATTAATTGTATATGCGCTGAATTTAGCGCAATCAGAGATTTTTAAAAACCAAACGGGAAAACAAGCATTACTATTGTTTGATGACTTAAGCTCAGAATTGGATTCAAATCATTTGAAGCGATTACTCAATTTGTTGGATACGGAGTTTAGTCAAGTTTTTATTACCACAGCTAATTTGGAATCAATCCCATTAGAAATACTAAAAACCTTTTCAGTGTTCCACGTGGAACACGGCGCAGTGAATCTGTCAGAGGAGTCGGTTGAAAATTATGTCGAATAACGAAAATAGTTATGATTCTTCCAATATTAAAGTACTAAAAGGCTTAGATGCCGTTAGAAAACGCCCCGGAATGTATATTGGGGATACAGATGATGGCACTGGATTGCATCATATGGTGTTTGAGGTAGTTGATAATTCCATAGATGAAGCGTTAGCTGGCCACTGTGACGATATATCCGTGGTCATCGGCATCGATGGCAGTGTAACTGTTTCAGACAATGGTCGTGGAATTCCTACCGACATTCATCCGGAAGAAGGTGTTTCAGCAGCTGAAGTTATTATGACTGTATTACACGCTGGTGGTAAGTTTGACGACAATTCATATAAAGTTTCAGGTGGCTTGCATGGAGTGGGTGTCTCTGTGGTGAATGCTTTATCCGAATATTTGCAGATGACAATATGCCGGAATGGAAAGCGACACTATCAAGAATACAAAATGGGTGTACCCCAATCTCCCATGGCAATCGTTGGCGATACTGAAGAAACTGGAACACAAATTAAATTTAAACCCAGCGCTGAAATATTTACTGATGTTGAATTTCATTACGATATTTTGTCTAAACGATTGAGAGAATTGAGTTTTTTGAATTCTGGTGTGCGAATTAATTTATTTGAAAGTGAAACAGATAAATCTGATCTATTTGAATATGAGGGCGGGATCAGAGCGTTTGTAGAGCATTTAAATAGGGCGAAAACGCCATTACACAAAAATGTCATCTATATTGAAGCAGAAAAAGACGAAGTCGGAATTGAAATTGCCCTGCAATGGAATGACTCTTACCAGGAAAATATATTTTGTTTTACTAACAACATACCTCAACGAGATGGTGGTTCTCACTTAGCAGGTTTTAGAGGTGCACTGACTCGTTCTTTGAATCAATATATTGAAAAAGAAGGTGTTGCAAAAAAAGCAAAAGTTAATGTCAGCGGTGATGATTCTCGCGAAGGATTAACGGCTGTTTTATCTGTGAAAGTACCCGATCCAAAATTCTCATCTCAAACTAAAGATAAACTCGTGTCCTCTGAAGTGAAAGGTATTGTTGAATCAGTAATGTCGGAGCACCTACAAGCATTTTTGTTGGAGTTTCCACAGGAAGCAAGATCAATTACTGCAAAAATAATAGATGCTGCCAGGGCTAGAGAAGCAGCAAGAAAAGCGAGGGAAATGACAAGACGAAAGGGGGCGTTAGATATTGCCGGTCTGCCTGGAAAGCTTGCCGATTGTCAGGAAAAAGACCCAGCGATGTCAGAATTATTTTTAGTGGAAGGGGATTCAGCTGGTGGATCAGCCAAGCAAGGTAGGGATCGAAAGTACCAAGCAATACTGCCACTAAAAGGAAAAATATTAAATGTTGAAAAAGCTCGGTTTGATAAAATGTTATCTTCTGCTGAGGTTGGGACATTAATAACTGCGTTAGGATGCGGCATTGGGCGCGATGAATTTAACATAGATAAGTTACGATACCATCGCATTATTATCATGACGGATGCCGATGTTGATGGATCACATATTCGTACTCTATTATTGACGTTCTTCTATAGACAAATGCCAGAAATTGTAGAAAGAGGTCATATTTATATTGCCCAACCACCACTTTATAAAGTGAAAAAAGGTAAACAAGAATCCTATGTAAAAGATGATACGGAATTGAATAATTATTTATTACAATTGGCGTTACAAAATGCTTGTTTGGTAGCAGATGAAAACTCACCTAAGATAACAGGTCAAGTATTAGAAACATTGGCTTATTCCTATACCTCAGTTATGGCAAGTATCCGACGATTATCAACTCGCTACAATCAAACCACACTGGAAAAATTCATTAATTTACAAGGACTTAGTGATGAAGTTCAGGGCAACTCAGAACAGTTTGAAAATTGGACTTCAGAGTTGAATAATCTGTTAAATGCAGCTAATGATGGTATTGATTATGAAGTTATATTGGATAATTCCGACGATAATACGCTTTTTACTGTTGTATATACCAAGCATAACATCACTAAAACATCGAAATTCGACAAAGATTTTTTTACCTCAAGTGAATATGCGTCAATGGTTAAGCTGGGGAACAGTCTTCAAGGTTTAATTACAGAAAACTCTTATGCTACTCGAGGTGATAAACAACAAAAGATAACATCGTTTAAAGATATGCTTGATTGGTTATATAGTGAAGCTAAGAAAGGACAACATATCCAGCGATACAAAGGTTTGGGTGAGATGAATCCAGATCAACTTTGGGAAACCACAATGAACGCAAATTCACGACATTTAATGCAAGTGAGAATCGAAGACGCGATATCTGCTGATGAAATATTTACTACATTGATGGGTGATCAAGTTGAACCAAGACGAAACTTTATTGAAGAACACGCACTGTCAGTCAGTAACATCGATATATAAAATCCTATCAAAATGAATTCATATAACGCCTTAGTTATCACTAACTAAGGCGTCTTTTAATGCTCTAACGGTATTTTTATTCATTTGACCATCAATTTTTAATTTGTGATCGCGTTGAAATGCGCGCAACGCTGCATTTGTACGGTTACCCTAAAAACTGCAGTTGAACACGATAGAGTGTGCAGATTTCAAGGTGCAGGGCAAGGCGCAGCGACGCGGAATAGTCATTCTATTCCAAGGAGTTGCAACGCAGTCATGCGCCTTGAAATCTGTGCAATCTACCGTGTAGCATTGAATCACCAAATGGGTGATTTCTAATTAAAGAAAAATCTTCTTAGTTTCCACTAGTTATCCTTTTATGGAGCGGTCAACTGCGGTTTTTAGGGTTACCATTGTAGCCGTCGGCTAATCCCGGGTCATAACCGTTTTCGATCAATAGAATTTGAACATGTTGAACCTGATTTCGAACCTTATTCTCTTTTACATTTTTACTGAATTTTAGTGTATTGGCTTGTACAACAAACGATGTGAATAAGATGCAGAATAGAAAGACTATGATGAAATAAATTCTTGAATATTTGTGTCTGTTAATCATGTTATTACCTTTTTACAAAAAGTTGAAAGTAATACAGCAGAGACAACATAGAGGGATTCTAGATTTATCAAATAAAAGTACTTAAAGCAATTTTATTTAGAGGAAGTGGAAATATGAATCGAATAACGATGGAAAATAACCGACTTATAAATAAGCCGGTTATTTATATAACTTTTATTTCGAATGGTAAGACACAACTCTTTCCACCTCATTCTTTGAGCCAAGAATGACAGGAACGCGTTGATGGATTGCATTGGGAAGGACATCCATTATTCTTTCTCTACCAGTTGAACTCACACCGCCGGCTTGCTCCACGATAAAAGACATTGGATTTGCTTCATACATTAATCGTAATTTACCCGCTTTTGTTGGATCTTTAGTATCAAATGGATACATGAAAATGCCACCGCGAGTCAATATTCGATAAACTTCACCAACCATGGATGCGACCCAACGCATATTGAAATTTTTGTCTCTTTCCCCAGTCACACCCTCGATGCATTCTTGAACATATTTTTGAACAGGTGCTTCCCAAAATCGTTGATTAGACATATTAATTGCGAACTCACTTGTGTCTACTGGGATTTTAATATTTTCATGTGTTAACTTAAATTCACCCGTACCTGGATCCAAAGTGAAGCCATTAACGCCATTGCCAGTCGTTAATATCATCAACGTAGATGGGCCATAAAGTGTAAAACCAGCGCAGACTTGCTCAGTTCCTTTTATTAAATAATCATTCAATTTAGGATCACTGACGTTTTCTGGGCATTTTACAATCGAGAAAATTGAGCCTACGGTAATATTGACATCAATATTTGAAGATCCATCAAGTGGATCGAAATACATTAAATAGGGGCCACGTGGAAACTCAGACGGGATGCTATAAACATCTTCTTCTTCTTCCGAAGCCATGCCAGCGAGATTTCCACTCGCTTGAGTACATCTGATGAACATTTCATTGGACATAATATCCAGTTTTTTTTGTACTTCACCTTGGACGTTTTCAACATCTGCTGAACCGAGAACTCCATAAAGTGCACCATGGTTAATTGCATCATGAATTTCCTTACATGCTGACGCAACATCATCGAGTAAATCGATCAAGTGTGAATCAACCGTTTCACCAGCGCGTTGCTGGTTAACTAAATGACGTTTGAGAGTAATGGCATTTTCCATTTCATTTCCTTAAATATTATTTAGACTAAGATTTGCTGTGGCGCATAATAACAAACTCGATTGAAATGATAAAACAGTGATCACTATATTACTAATATTAAAGCAATGTAATTAGATTAACTTCTTGTTCTATCGCGTTTTTTGCTAAATCCAGTATTTCAGAAGCTGTTTTATTTTTTGGGTCTATTGGCGGCAAAATCGAAATTGTTATCGTACCTGATTTTTTTGTAAACCCATGTTTTGGCCAAAATTCACCCGCATTGTGAGCCACTGGTACGACAAGTTTTCCAGTGTGCTCTGCTAAGCGAGCGCCACCTAGTTTATATTTTCCTGCTTTGCCTGGTGATGTACGGGTTCCCTCGGGAAATATGACAACCCACCTATTATTATTTAATCTCTCAGAACCTTGTTCGAGAATTTGTTCCATTGCTTGTTTTTTCGCACTTCTATCGATGGCGATGGGTTCTAGCATTGCTAAACCCCAACCAAAAAAAGGTATTTTTAATAGAGACTTTTTTAATACCCAAATTTGTGGAGGGAAAATCAGTTGTAATGCAAATGTTTCCCATGTTGATTGGTGTTTACAAAGAATGATGGAGGCATTGCCAGGAATGTTGTCTTTGCCTTTAATTTCGAAATCCAGTTTACACAGTATTTTTAATGACCAAATGTTAAATCGGGCAAATAAACGAATGAAAGCGTATCGTCGTTCAAAACGAAGTGGAAACGTCATAACGCCAGGAATAGCGACAATGACAGCGGAAATTATCATCAATACGAAAAAAATAGAGGATCTCAGAGTTTGCATAAAATCTTATCAGTTATTATGGACAAGCTATTATGCAAATTATGAGTTTGAATTCAATATCAAATCTTATTTTGATGGCATTGAATCAATAATATACTTTGCTGCTGCAATTAAATCCTGGCAAACGGGAATGTTGTGTTTATCCAAGAAAGATTTGTTTTCTTGCTGAGTCATTTTACCTTTTCCAGTACATACCAAAATGGGTTGGGATTCAACACTTAACGCGGCTTGTAAATCTCTTAATGAATCTCCTACCGTAAAAGTCAAAACGTTAGAAAGAGACTTTGGATTTTGTGTTTTGGAGTATAAACCGCTTAGTGGTTTTCGACAGTTACAGTGATCATTTGGAATGTGTGGACAATAATGTAATGCGGATATTTTACCACCTGTCGAAAGAACATATTTACGCAGCAAATTATGAATATCGTTGAGGGTTTGAATATCAAAATATTTTCTGCCGATACCTGATTGGTTCGTGAGTATCACAATACGAAAACCATTTTCACTAAGTAACTTAAGCGCGCTTAAACTATCTGGCAAGGGTATCCATTGATTTGGGGAGCGAATAAAATTGTTGGAGTCTTGGTTAATGACGCCATCACGATCCAAATAAACGATTTTAGAATTTTTGATTAACAATATTTCGGTTCAACAAAAGCAATAGAATCAAGAAAAGAAAGAAGTGGTTAATACTTGCAGGTCGTTCGACTGGTAATTGTTGTGTTTCTATGCCGGAAGGGCAGTCAGAGCAATCTGGACCAACAAATTGGCCTATCGCTTGAGTGGAAACTTTATCCCCTAAAAACACAGAAGTGGCTTCAAAAAGCTGGCGTTCACCACTCTCTTCATCAATTTCATCACCAATACGTACCATAAAATATCCACCTTTATTACCCCATATTTGTTTAGTAATATGTAGTTCGCCATCGGGTGATATTGAAATTGCTAAGGGATGTATCGCAGAGCCTTGCCTATATTCTACGTCTTCACTAGACAAATTAATTTGGCTCCAATTGCCAGGTCGAACTCGGGAAAATATTGTTGGATCGATTATAGAAATATAACCATTATCATTTCCAGCGTTTCCATTTTTGTCGATGTAACTCAATGCAACGTAAAGTTCGCTATCATCAGCATTCAATGCTAAGTCAATGGGGCTGGAAGTATTTGAATATTTGTGAGTTTCATCTTCGTTTACGATAATACTTGTCGGATTAGTGTTTTTATCAATTTTAAAAGAGACAACTTTGTTTTCGGCTTTATATGTAACGTATAATTTTTCTCGAGTATTATCATACACAGCAGCAGAGGCGGCTACATTCGTTCCAAAACTGTGCGATGTCACTTCTTCAAATGTTGACGTATCAATGATTGATACACCTTCTTCATTATTTGCGCCTATACCAATAACAAATAAAATGCTCTCATCGTTACTTAACACGAGCATAGTACCTGAAAAACTGAGATCGACATTAGATTCTGAGTGACTGATGTTAGGATCTTCAATTTTACTGATTCCCTCCTCGTGAGTGATGTATAAAGTACTATCATCTTTCGTTAAAAGTAGCCCGCGAGAATTCGTACCTGATAAAGAAAAAAACTTAGGCCGATCAATAGTGGATGTATTGATTACATTAATGAACGATTCAGTGTCATTTAGAACAGAAGAAACAAATGCAAAATCACCCTTATTGCTTACAACAATATCCCGAGGAATTCCAAATACTGGTACTTTATCAACCAAAACCCCGCGCGTTGTGTTTACAACAATGACAGATTTAGAAGATCCAGAGCCAGCTTGGTCTGGTAAATAGGCATACTTATCCGCAATCGCAACTGTTGAGTTGATAATCAGAAGGGAGAAAAGAATAAAAGAAAAAATTGTTTTTATCATATAGTATATAGAGCAGATAATTATATCGATTTTAGTTCAATAGATTTTGACCTCAAATAGTTGAAAATGTGCCAATCCAAGTTGTGTTCAAATACGTTTAAACTTTATAATCAATTGATTTTTATAATATTATTAATTTTCTTTTGAATCCCTAGTTTAAATTACATTTATAACTTAGAAATATCAGCAATCTCACCAAACAATCCATGAATTTCGTTGAGTAATATTAAGCGATTCTGCTTAATATTCGAGTCTTCCGCCATAACCATTACATTATCGAAAAAGGAATCAATTGGATCCTTGAATTGCGTTAGGAGGTTTAAAGCCGTTGTATAATCCTGCTTTGAAGTTGCGTTTTTTGTTGAGTCTTTTAATTTGCCTAATAAGGAAAATAAATCTTTTTCTTGTGATTCAACCAATAAATTTTCTTGGATAACGTGATTTGAGGGCAAATCAGATTTTCGTAAAATATTACCAATTCGTTTATTAGCAGCAGATAGACTTTCCGAAGCAGTGCTTTTTTCAAATTCACTAACAGAGTTGAGGCGTTTTGCAAAATCAACAGGATTCGTGGGTCTAACGGATAATACTGCTTCAAATGTTTGTGGGCGGATTTTCTTTTCCTGGTAGTAACCTTTTAATCTTTCCATCATATAATCAAAAACAGTATCGGAAGTTTTTTCCACATCGCATGAGTAACTATTAGCGGTGGATTTAATAAGGTGCATTAAATCCAGTGACAATCGTTTTTCAATCAATATTCGTAACACACCAAGCGAAGCACGACGTAATCCAAAAGGATCTTTATCACCAGTTGGAATTAAATTAATTGAAAATATGCCGACAATTGTGTCTAATTTATCAGCTAAGGATAATATCTGGCCGATGGTAGAACTTGGTAATACATCGCCTGCAAAACGCGGCATGTAATGTTCGTAAATTGCAGTAGCAACTGCGTCATCTTCTCCATCGAATTTAGCATAATAACTTCCCATGGTTCCTTGTAACTCAGGGAATTCGCCAACCATTTCTGTCATTAAATCACATTTTATTAAATCAGCGCCGCGACTAATTGTATCTTTTAAGCTTGGTTCATCGATGGATTCAAGGATGCCAAAGGCAATTTTTTTTATTCTAACTGTTTTATCGAAAACCGAGCCAAGTTTATTTTGGAAAGTCACTTGTTTTAGTTTTTGGAGTTCGTCATGTAGCGGTGTTTTTCTATCAGTATTCCAAAAGAATTCAGCGTCTGCCAAGCGTGGACGAATAACACGTTCATTCCCAGCTATTACCGAATCAGAATTTTTACTATCGATATTTGAAATAGTAATAAAGTTAGGGAGTAATTTATTGTCTTTGGTAAGATGGAAATATTTCTGATGTCCTTTCATTGCAGAAACTAAAGCCTCTGCTGGAATATCCAAGAATGCCGCATCAAAAGAGCCAAGCACCGCAATCGGCCACTCTACCAATCCCGTTACTTCGTCTAAAAGACTCGGATCAATTTCTGCGTTACCTTGTATGGAAAGTGCAACTTGTTTTATTTGTGCTTCAATAGCAGAACGACGCTTGCTAAAGTTAACAATGACATGGCCTTCAATTTCTAGTAATGATGGATAATCTTTTGGTTGTGCAATACTGAGTGAATTAGGGTGATGAAAACGATGCCCAAAGCTTTTTCTATCAGCTTGAATACCCATAATTTCACAATTTATTACGCTACTATCCAAAAGCATAATTATCCAATGGACTGGTCTTACAAATTGGACTTCTTTGTTACCCCAACGCATTCGTTTTGGAATGGGTAATTGAGACAACGATTCTTCGATTATATTAGGCAATAAGTTTTTTGATTCATTTCCCCGACTCATCGTCTTGAAAACTAGCCAGGCTCCATTTTCAGTTTCAAGTTTTTCTAGTTCATCTACTGAGGTGCCACAAGAGCGAGCAAATCCTAGTGCCGCTTGAGTTGGACAACCATCTTCTTTGAAAGCGGCTCGAATTGCTGGGCCTTTTCGTTCTACCAATTTATCTTGCTGTTTTACATCTAAGTTACTAACAATAACGGCCAATCGTCTGGGAGTTGCAAAACTTTCTATGGAATCAAATTTTAATTCTGCTTTTTTTAAACGATCTCTTATATTATTTGAAAATGCCGCGGAAAGTTTATTCAGCGCTTTTGGTGGCAGCTCTTCAGTACCGATCTCAACTAAAAAGTCTTCTTTGTTTGTCATTTTGCATTCTCTTCAAGCATAGGAAAGCCGAGTTTTTCACGTCCCTCGTAATATTTCTCGGCAACAGTACGAGCAAGTTCTCTAACACGCCCAATAAAGCGCGCTCGCTCCGTTACCGAAATTGCTTTCCTTGCATCTAACAAATTGAAAGTGTGAGACGCTTTTAATACCATTTCATAGGCGGGTAGTGATAAGTCATTTAACAATAACTGTTTACCTTGAGTTTCAAAATAATCAAATTGTGAAAACAAATCTGCAACACTTGCGTGTTCAAAATTAAAGGTAGACATTTCAACTTCGTTTTGATGGAACACATCCCCATAACTGACCTTGCCAAAAGGTCCATTTGCCCAGGTAAGATCGTAAACACTAGAGACTCCCTGAATGTACATTGCTAAACGTTCTAGTCCATAAGTGATTTCGCCACTCACTGGCTTACAATCTAATCCACCAACTTGTTGGAAGTAGGTGAACTGGGTGACTTCCATGCCGTTTAACCAAACCTCCCATCCCAAACCCCAAGCACCTAGTGTTGGAGATTCCCAATCATCTTCAACAAAGCGAATGTCATGTTCTAAAGGATCAAAACCTAGCATGGCGAGAGAGTTTAAATATAACTCTTGGATATTGTCGGGAGACGGTTTGAGAAGAACTTGAAATTGATAATAATGTTGCAATCGATTGGGGTTTTCACCGTACCTCCCATCAGTGGGTCGACGGGATGGTTGAACATAAGCAGCATTCCAAGGTTCCGGACCAATAGACTTTAAAAATGTTGCTGGATGAAATGTGCCTGCTCCCACTTCCATGTCCATTGGCTGAATAATAATACAACCATTTTTGGACCAATAATTTTGCAGCGCGAAAATGAGTCCTTGGAAAGTTGAGATATCGATTTCGGTTTGAATTTTCGTCATGATTTTTTGGGTGAACTGAAAAAGCGTAAGTATAACGGTGGACTGGTTTAAACACTAATATATTGGTTTGCTATAAAGTACTCTTTTCAGTTTAAAATAATTAGTTATAAATTACAATGAGTTACGCTATAAAGTTATTTAGTATGTTAGCCGAAATAGTATAAGAGAAGTTTTAGTGAGGAATAATTTATGTCTCGGATTATCACGGCGCCCAGTAGTATCGCACAATGGCAGAAGCTTGTATTAGAGGCCGAAGCGACATGTGAGACGCAATTGAATGAAGAAATGGAAAGTTATCTGGTGTTTTTATTAATGCGTTTTTTGGAAAAACCAGAATTTACTTCTAAAATCATGGCGTTAGATTACCTACATAGTTTTCAGGCTAGCGGGCAAGTTCAGCAGGAAAAGCTAAGGGATGTAGGCGACCATTGTCTGCTTTTCTCAGGATTATTTCCCAAAATTGCAGAACGTCGTCGAGTAAAGATTAGTTATTATGTTTCTATGGGAAAATCGGCGTATCTGCACTTAGCAGAGACTTGTAAAATCCAACTATGCGAGTTTTATAAGCAATTATCTGAAACTTTTGTGCATTTAATGGATATTTTGCAAGTTATTCGGGGTATGAGTAATCAGCCTCAATTGTTATCACCACTTCAAGCACTTGAATTATGGGGCGACACCCAGAGCCAACAGGCATTAAAATCTCTGAAACTCTCAACTGCAGGGACACCAATTTTCGGTTCATCTGATAATAAACACTGATTTCAAGATAATTAGTGAAAATTAAACGCAATATAAAAGCAAATTAAGCTCAAAAGCGAAACCGGTTTACGGTAAAATAACAAAACCTCTGGTAAATATCAGAGGTTTTGTTATTTTTCAACCTGGATAATTATCAACATGAGCAACCGACCCAAAGCAGCTGCCTTAATCTCTGGCGGCCTTGATTCATTATTGGCAGCAAAAGTTCTGCTTGAACAAGGTGTACAAGTAGAGGGCATTAATTTTTATACAGGTTTTTGTGTCGAAGGACACACCCATGCAATTCGAAAAAAAGATAAAGCTAAACCAAAACGAAATAATGCATTGTGGTCAGCAGAACAACTGGGAATTCCACTTCATATAATCGATGTAATTGAAGAATACAAAAACGTGTTAATTAATCCAAAACACGGATACGGTGCAAACATGAATCCTTGCCTAGATTGTAAAGGCTTTATGGTAAAAAAGGCATTAGAGTGGATTAAAGAAAACAACTTTGACTTTATTATTACAGGGGAAGTGATGGGTCAAAGACCCATGTCACAACGCAAAGATACAATGCCTATCATTGCAAAAGAGTCAGGTGCAAATGATTTATTATTGCGACCGCTCTGTGCAAAGCTATTACCCGAAACATTGCCAGAAATAAACGGTTGGGTCGATCGAGAAAAATTATATGGTTTCAATGGTCGAACTCGTAAACCACAAATGGCATTAGCAGAAAAATTTGGATTCAAAGAATACGCCCAACCCGCTGGGGGTTGCTGCTTTTTGACTGATAAAAATTATTCAGAACGATTAGTCGATTTGTGGCAGGCAAGAGATGACAATAAGAATTATGAATTAGATGACATCATGTTATTGAAGGTGGGTCGACACATTAGACCAAAGGAATACTTTAAATTAATTATTGGCAGAGAAGAAGGTGAAAACAAATTCCTGGAAGGCTATCGAAGTCAATTTGTTCATTTAAAAACGACAAGCTGCGTTGGTCCATTAGCGCTAATAGAGGGTAGACTTCAAGATGAAGACTTAGAAACAGCAGCAAAAGTCGTGGCAAGATTTAGCAAAGATAGAAACGAAGAGTCAGTAACTGTTGAGGTAACACAAAAAGATGGTGTCTCTCAATCTCTAAATGTAACGCCATTTAAAGAATATGAATTACCAGAAAGTTGGTTAATATAATATTTTACAGATAGGGAAAAGTTAATATGAGTGATTATGTTTTAGATGTAAAAAAACTCCTTTGCCCAATGCCAGTCATCCGCACACAAGATAAAGTAAAACAGTTATCACCTGGGGATAAGCTAGATGTCATTTGTACAGATCCAGGGGCAATACATGACATTCCAGCATGGTGTCGAATCAATGGTCACCGATTCATTAAACATGTTGAAACTAGTAGTGAAATTGTTATTAGTTTAGAAGTTGGAGATAAATGAGTAATAGCAAAACCATTTCGCCGGAAGAGCGCTACAATCAAATAAAAAAAGTCACGTTGGTTGGTGCAGCAGTAAATGTTTTTTTAGCAATAAGTAAAGTAGTTTTGGGTTTTCTCGGCCAGTCTCAAGCGTTAATTGCTGACGGACTACATTCATTAGCGGATTTAGTTAGTGACGTTGTTGTGTTGTTTGCCGCACGCCATAGTAGTCGAAGTGCAGATAAAGATCACCCCTACGGTCATGGTCGAATAGAGACCGTGGTAGAGGTTGCGTTAGGTTTGTTTTTAGTAGCGGTTGCTATTGGAATTTTAATTGATGCGACTTCTCGTTTATTAGAGCCTCAAAGATTACTGCAACCGACATGGTTGGCATTTTTCGCGGCGGTTTTATCTATTATTGCAAACGAATCCTTGTTTCAATATACCATTGCAGTTTCTAAAAAAATTAGATCGAAATTATTGTCGGCAAATGCATGGCATCATCGAACTGACGCAATTTCATCAGTGATAGCGTGTGTAGGCATTGTTGGAGCGATGTTTGGTTTTGAGTGGTTGGATGCAATTGCAGCAATTGGAGTCAGCTTACTTATTTCAAAGGTTGGTTGGGATATTAGCTGGAAGAGCCTACGAGAATTAATTGACACTGCGCTTGATGAGAGCAAAGTCAAAGAAATAAAAGACGTCATTATGTCCGTTGATGGTGTAACCGAAGTTCATTCTCTGCGCACTCGTAGCATGGGTGCAAATGCGCTTGTCGATGTTCATATATTAGTGGTAAATTCGCGGATGAGCGTTTCTGAGGGGCATCAAATTAGTGAACGAGTTATGACTCGTCTGATTGATGAAATTGATGATGTGTCAGATGTAATAGTGCACATTGATCCAGAAGATGATGAAACGAATGCACCTTGTGGGCATTTACCGCTAAGAAATGAAATTATTCAATTAATGGATAATGCGTTTGCTGAAAACGCTTATTATAAAAATGTAAAAAATATGACTTTACATTATCTGGATGGAAAAATATTTGTAGAGTTGCTTTTACCAGTTTCATTATTAACCAATGGGAAATCAGCTGAGGAGATTTCATATTCTTTTGTTATGAAAAAAGACATTGAATATATCGAAAATATCAGTATCCAGTTTGCGTAACATTATGGTGCATTAGAAGTGGTTGTACGCACCACTATGGTGCGATTTTTAGAGTTGGTACAAATGCTATAGGATCTATTCAATTAGAAAGATCTGTTTTTATTAGTTATTTTAGGGCTGGCATATTACATGCTGGATTGGTAATAAACCAATAAAGGGCCTGGTTTCAGGTATAGTTTAAGTGCAAATCACTTTTACTACTGTCTTTAAAGAATTATTACAAGGGTGAGGAAATGTCTTCTAACGTTTTAGATATGATGAAAGAAAATGAAGTGAAATTTGTTGATTTTCGCTTTACCGATACACGTGGCAAACAAATGCATTTAACGCTTCCAGCTTCACAAGTGGATGTTGAAAAATTGAGTGAAGGTCTGATGTTTGATGGTTCTTCTATTAATGGTTGGAAAGGGATCAATGAATCAGACATGATTCTAAAGCCCGACGCAGAAACCGCTACCATAGACCCATTCACGGAAGATATGACAATGAATATTACCTGTGATGTCGTTGAGCCAGCAACTATGGCTGGATATGTTCGAGACCCAAGGTCGACAGCAAAACGAGCGGAAGAATATTTAAAATCCACTGGTATTGCAGATACAGCGTTTTTTGGCCCCGAGCCGGAGTTTTTTGTTCTAGACGATGTTCGCTGGGGCGCGGACATGTCAGGTAATTTTTTCAAAATTGATTCTTCAGAAGCTGAATGGAATTCAGAAAAAGTCTATGAAGATGGCAATATTGGCCATAGACCAGGCGTTAAAGGTGGATACTTTCCTGTACCGCCAGTCGATTCACTATATGACATGCGTTGTGCGATGTGTGGAGCGATGGAAGAAATGGGTCTTGAAGTTGAGGTTCATCACCATGAAGTTGCCACTGCTGGACAATGTGAAATTGGTACGAAATTTAATACTCTAGTTAAAAAAGCAGATGAAGTACAAGTGCTGAAATATGCTGTTCATAATGTGGCACATGCCTATGGCAAAACAGCGACTTTTATGCCTAAGCCATTAGTTGGTGATAATGGAAATGGCATGCATGTTCATCAGTCATTATCAAAAAATGGTGAAAATCTTTTTGCTGGTGATGAATATGGTGGTTTATCCGAGACTGCGCTTTATTACATTGGTGGAATTATCAAACATGCTCAAGCAATTAATGCTTTCGCAAATGGTACCACCAACAGTTACAAACGCTTAGTGCCCGGATTTGAAGCGCCTGTCATGCTTGCATATTCAGCAAGAAATCGATCGGCATCAATTCGAATTCCGTTTGTAACTAGTCCGAAAGCAAGACGGATTGAAGTACGTTTCCCAGATTCATCTGGAAACAGCTATTTTGCTTTCGCTGCTATGTTAATGGCTGGGCTTGATGGAATTCAAAATAAAATACATCCTGGTGACGCAATGGATAAAGATTTATATGATTTGCCACCAGAAGAGGAAAAAGATATCCCACAAGTTAGTCATTCTCTTGATCAAGCACTAATAGCGTTGGACAAGGATAGAGAATTTTTGACAGCAGGTGGTGTTTTTCCAAATGATCTAATCGACGCCTATATCGAACTTAAAATGGAAGAAGTCACTCGTTTAAGAATGACAACTCACCCAGTTGAGTTTGATATGTACTATAGTTGTTAAAACGCGTATAGTTTGAAAAAACGCCCCTATATCGGGGCGTTTTTTTTTTGCGAGATTTATATTTTTACTAATATGTTCGTTAATATATTTAGCCAATTATAAATGTGAGAACTAAACTAATTGGGTATTAGTTTTTAAGGGATTTTAATAAATATTTTGTCGCCAGTTGGAGATAGGAATTTGAATAGAATATTACTCATCTTGATGTTGGTTCTTTTATTTCCAGTTTTTAGTGGTGCGGCGGTCTATCAAGGCAAGGATGAAAAAGGAAATATTGTTTTTTCAGATAAACAAATTAAAGATGGAAAAGAAGTAAAAATTAGAAAACCAGCTGTATTTAAGTTTAATAAAGATAATTCTCAAAAAGGAAAATTAACACCGGAGCAACCACTTGGTGAAATCAAGCCCAGAGTTCTAGAGCCTAAGAAATATACTACTTTAGAAATTGTTTCACCGGAACATGACGCTTCTTTTCGAGATAATATGGGTAATGTTCAATTGAAGTTGGATATCGATCCACCACTCCAAAGTAAATTCGAGCACTTATTTAAAGTAAAACTTGACGGGAAGTTGATTAATAAAGAATGGAAAAGCTCATCAATATCAATTACTAACATAGACCGGGGCACTCATGCCGTGCAAGTGTTAATTTATGGAAAAAATGATGAGTTATTAAAAACAAGCAATCAAGTCACATTTCATTTACAACGTTTTTCCAAGTTATTTAAACGTTAGTGTGAATTATTAGAAACAACACTTGAGCGATCTGCATTGCACAAGATTTTCTTAAATTAGTTTAAACATACTATTATCCTAAAAAATCAGTTATACACGGATGTTAGCACAAGCTCTTGATCCGCTAGCACTTTCAAAAAATGCCCGCTTAACCTAATTTACCCATAGGGCACAAGTAAAAGCACTAGCGGATCATTATCTTGCACTACCAACTCGCGTTCAACTGATCTTTTTAGGATTATGATTTATAAGAGATAATTCTTGTTCTTTGGAATTATTAGCGGTTCAATTCAAATTGCACCTAGTTGGTGCGCCTATCTGGCCTATTATTATTATATGACCTATACCTATTGTTATTATATGGGAACACTAATTGTAACCCTTTGATTTCTAGATGGTTTATATTATATAAAACACTAAATTATTATGGTTTGTATATTGCAGAGTTAGATTAATGATTTCCGCTATAAACAATTATCACTCTCCCAAGTCGGTGCAAAAAGTCATTGATAGCTTGTCAACAGCATTGTTGCTGCTGAATTCTGATAATTGCGTGGTGTATGTAAACTCTGCAGCGGAAGATTTGTTAAGTACGAGTGCTCGCCATATTGAAGGAGTTGATGTCTTTAATATTTTTTCCGGATCCGAAGAATTCTTAAACGCAATCAAGCAAGCGTCAGAAATTGGTCTAGTTTTTACAAAACGCGAGTTAACGGTTGTTATACCGTCAATATTGAAAACGGCGAAATATGATTGTGTTTTTTCAGTTCTATCTGAAGAAAATCAACTTTTGATTGAGATGTCACAGGTTGATCAAAAATTAAAAATGGTGAAGGAAGAAAATATTGTTGCCCAACAAAATGTTTTAAAAGCATTGATAAAAGGCATGGCACATGAAGTGAAAAATCCGTTGGGTGGTATACGAGGTGCAGCGCAACTTCTGGCGCAGGAATTGGATTCGGAAGATCTTCAAGAATACACTGACGTGATAATTGGTGAAACAGATCGTTTACAGAAATTAGTAGATGAAATGCTGGGTCCAAATAATCCGCAAAACAAAACGTTAGTTAATATACATAAAATTATTGAAAGAGTAAGGCAGCTGGTTTTAGCGGAATCAAAAAAAGATCTTCAAATAATCAGAGATTATGATCCAAGTTTGCCGGATATATTAGCGGACCAAGACCATTTGATTCAGGCAATTTTAAATATTGTTAGAAATGCGAAACAAGCATTGAATGGAGTTGGAAAAATTGTAATTCGAACGAGACCTCAACGTAATGTAAATATCGGTCCTAGCTTTCACAAGCTAGTTCTACGCGTTTCAATTATTGATGATGGGCCGGGAGTACCTGAATCTATGTTGGAGCAAATATTTTTTCCGATGGTAACAAGTAGGGCTGATGGTACAGGGCTAGGTTTATCAATAGCACAAACCTTAGTTGCACAACATGGTGGAATAATTGAGTGTAACAGTGCTGTTGGTCGAACAGAATTTATTTTATTGTTACCACTAAATATATAGGAAAATAATTAATAAAATGCAAAAGAAAGAACATGTTTGGATAATTGATGATGATCGATCTATTCGATGGGTACTTGAAAGGGCATTAACAAAATCTGACATTGAAGTGGAAACGTTTGAAAGTGCTGTCGGCATAATCGAAAAATTACAAAAATCCCAACCAGATGCAATCGTTTCTGATATTCGCATGCCCGGTGTTGATGGCTTAGGTTTATTATCTGAGATTAATAAACAATATCCCGAATTACCAGTAATAATTATGACAGCGCATTCTGATTTAGAAAGTGCAGTCTCTGCATATGAAGGCGGAGCATTTGAATATTTACCTAAACCATTTGATGTAGTTGATGCGATCGATCTTGTTCGCCGCGCAGTAGAATTTCGACGGCGTTCTGCCACTATAGATAATCAACAAACTACTAATGCGTCAGATATGGAAATCATTGGTGAAGCGCCAGCAATGCAAGAAGTTTTTAGGGGCATTGGGCGACTTTCAAAATCCAATATTACTGTGATGATTAATGGAGAGTCTGGTACAGGAAAGGAATTAGTCGCTAGTGCATTGCATCGCCACAGTCCTAGAGCAAACAAACCGTTTATCGCAATAAATACTGCAGCAATCCCCAAAGATTTATTAGAATCTGAATTATTTGGTCATGAGCGAGGTGCGTTTACAGGCGCACAATCCATGCGTCGTGGCCGTTTTGAGCAAGCAGATGGGGGTACATTGTTCCTTGACGAAATTGGTGATATGCCAGCTGAGTTACAAACAAGATTATTGCGAGTACTAGCTTCTGGTGAATTTTATCGTGTGGGTGGGCTTGATCCAGTTAAAGTTGATGTGAGAATAATTGCAGCCACACATCAAGATCTGGAGAAATTAGTTCAGGAAGGGAATTTTCGAGAAGATTTGTATCATAGATTAAATGTAATAAAAATTATTTTGCCCTCACTATCGGAAAGAAAAGAAGATATTCCATTGCTCCTTGGTCACTTTTTAAAAACGGCGGCGATTGAGTTAAAGGTTGATGTTAAAATACTAAAACCTGAAGTGGAAAATTATTTGAGCCAATTAAGTTGGCCTGGTAATGTTAGGCAATTGGAAAATGTATGTCGATGGCTTACAGTAATGGCACCAGGACCAGAAATTCATTTAGAAGACTTACCGCCAGAGTTAAAAGAGACAACGAAAGGAAGTGTATCCAATGATGATTGGGAGGCCAGTTTAAAGCGTTGGGTAAAAATACAATTAAGTCAGGGAGAAACTGGGGTAATGGAATCAGCAATCCCTAAGATTGAGAAAATTTTTATTGAAGTCGCGTTAACTCATACAGGTGGGCGGCGACAAGAAGCAGCGAAATTATTAGGACTGGGTCGAAACACATTAACTAGAAAAATAAAAGAATTGAACATTATTGAAGAAGTTGCTTAGGCTAGCGCGAATTTTTCTCACAATCAATATTTTGAAAAACAAATGCATAACTTAAGGATGACCCCTTCCTATTTTTGGTTATCTTCAACTGTTTTAAACAAATATTTTTACTAAAACAAGCTAGTATCAAAATATCGAGATATTATTTTCCTATGACAGATTTAAGTTAATGAAGTCGTTACTGAATAGTTAATTTACAATGTTGTTGTCTTACAATAAAATGATGGAATGTTTAATATCGTTTTATTTGAACCAGAAATCCCACCCAATACGGGAAATATTATACGATTATGTGCAAATACAGGTGCTAGCCTTCATCTAATTGAGCCACTTGGTTTTCAGTGGAGCGATAAAAAATTACGCAGAGCAGGTTTGGATTATAGAGAGTTTGCACAAGTTTCCTTGCATCAATCATTTCAAGAATATTTACAATCATCAAAGTCTAATAGATTATTTGCGTGTTCTACTCGAGGTTCCAAACGCTATTCTGAAGTAAGTTATTTACCAGGGGATAGCTTTGTCTTTGGTCCGGAAACCAGAGGGTTGCCTGTCGATGTATTAAGCGAATTTTCTAGTGAAAATATATTACATTTACCTATGCTAGCACAAAGTAGAAGCCTAAATTTATCAAACTCTGTAGCGATATTTTTGTATGAAGCATGGCGTCAAAATGATTTTTTAGGTCATAGTAGGAAATAGTTAATCACAGTGTAATTGAAAAAACTGTTGTTATTTCAAGAGGGTGATATAAAGTAAATAATAGGAAGGCTCAAGGATTGATTGTGGTTGTAATTCACGGAGAAAAGGCATGGAAGAGAATCAAGAAATGGACTTGCAGGAAGTTAGAAAAACAGGCAATCCAGTAATAATCTTTTTAGTGGGATTGACCGCAGGATATATTGCTACTTTGTTTCCAAGACTGATTACTTACTTGTCAGTATCTGATGGCCCGGTAAACATAACTTTTTTTAGCGAAGAATTTTTTATTGCGTCATCTTTGTTTGCGATTGTTGTCGCAATTTCTATGGTGTGGCTGAATTACGGTAGAGAGGAAACCACTCGAAATTTGTTTATGACTGCGTTAGCGTTACCATCTGTTCTTAGTGGCGCTATAAATATGTCTAGTACTACAGTTAGTGGTGAGTCGTCAGTAAAAGAGTTAGCTGATCAATATGAAGTAGTTGAAAATACATTGCAGGAAATGACTGGTCAGTTTGATATACCCACAATTCAAATTGAGTTTGAAAAGCTTCAAGACGTAAGCCAAGGTGTTAATTTTTTACCATTCATTAAAACCGCAATAGCTGCCGATGCAAAAGTTGAAGAAAAAAATGAGGATGATTCTCAAAATATTAGTATGGGAATTAAATTTGATATTATTTCAAGAGAGAAAAATCACATTGTCGTCATAGATGAAGACAAAGATAAAGACCTTATTAAATCAAGATTTGAAGCGTACGTAGAAACGTTGTTAATTCCAGACTTAGTGCTAAAACAATATAAAGATAACTACTATATTTTACAAAATATTAAAAAAACAAAAATTAATGCCTTAATAGAAGTTCTAAAATTTAATCGTAATTATGGATTAAGTGCAAAACTAGCAAAAATCAAATGATTTTATTCTGTAGTAATAATGCTTGCACCTTCATCGCCGGTTTTGAAATTAAAGCTGTGCTCGGCAAAATTGTTTCCAACTTCATTTTCTACGAGGATTGTAAACTTATATTCACCATCTAAAATTGGCATTTTCACACCGTGTGTTTGTAAAGTAGTAAATTGCTGAATAGCAAATTCGAATAATGTATCAATTTCAGATGTGTTCGGATTATGTTTGAAAATGCCGCTTCCAGCATTTGAAATTTCTTCAAGATCCGTTGCTTTAATTTTGTCTTTTTCTCCTAACGCAATGACGTGTATTGTGAGGTTGGCTTCGTTTCCAATACGAGCTATTACATCATTTTTAGTTGTTTCCTTTCGACCCAAACGTTTGTAACGAGCACCAGAATCAGTGCTAAACTGCTGACCATCAGAGTCTGACGAATTGTCATATTGACTATAATTGTCCGCGCCATCGGAAAAAACTAATATTATGTTTTGGTCTCGTGGTCCCTTTGTTTCTGAATTCGCAAGAATATTGGATAAATTCTCTATTTGATAATCAATTGCTGCAAAAAGTTTTGTGAAGCTCCCGCTCTCAGGATCAGGAATCGATGTGATGTCGTTTGGATTCCACTGGCGATTGATGGTATTAACTGAAGAATAAATGTAATTATTAAACCAAGTTGTATGAAAGTTGAATTGATCTTCGCGTTTGCTCCAAATTTCTATACCTGTTTCTACACTTCTTTTTGCAGCCTCTAGCATTGGTGGAAATGCATCGCTGTCGTGTGCCACTTTCATAGAATAGCTCGCATCAAGCACCAGGCCAAAGTTAACGTTAAAAACGAGTTCTTCTGCGGTGGTTTCTAAATAGGATTCAACATCAACATCTTCATCATCAATTTTAAAGCTCACATTGACCTGATCCGGTGATAATGGAAAATTGTCTTCGTTGCGTGGAATAAACTGGAAAATAATACTGGTTAATCCTTCGTTTAAACTAATTTCCGGTTCACCTGTTAAATTCAAGACTACTTTTCCATCATAAGGTTGAGATTTATCCGGTGGTGTGGTGTTGTTTGTGCCAGGATTGTTTGATGAACTTTTTGGTTCCCCATTGGAGCCTAATTCATCTAAATTTGTACCATCACAGCTTAATAAAAAGCTGAAACTAAGAGATAAGCAGATAAGTAAGAATACGCGGTGTAAATTTCTTTTATGCATTTGTGCCTCAGAGGTTGATAATGCGATGAATAATAATTCAACCGATTAAAGACTATACTGTAATGTTAAAAACAGTGAATTCAAGTTAAATTAATTATAAGGTAAATAAATGAGAAAGGTAGTTATAGATATAATATTCCCGGAGACTGTTGTTTATTGAATCAGTATCTTGTTGTGTACTTATAAGAAAAAGCTTGAATTAGTTCTCCGCACGAATGGCACGATTCATAAGATCTACAACGGCTTGTTTTGGAGATTTGTTGTGATAGATCACATTATAAACTTGTTCAACAATTGGCATATCCACATCTAGTTTTTTAGCAAGTTGAAAAACCCGCTTGGTCGTTCCAACACCCTCGGCACATTGGCCAATCTCAGATTGAATTTGCTGGATAGTTTTTCCTGCTGCGAGGCCTAATCCTATTCGCCGATTTCGTGATTGATCATCTGTACATGTCAGCACGAGATCACCAATTCCTGCCAAACCCATAAATGTTTCGGGGCGCCCACCCAATTTATTTCCTAACTGAGTAATTTCATGTAATCCTCTGGTAATTAAAGCCGCACGCGTATTTGAACCAAAACCCATTCCATCACTGATACCTGCAGCAATTGCCATAACATTTTTTACGGCTCCTCCTACTTCTACACCAATGACATCAGAGCTGGTATAGGCTCTAAAATTCTGGTTAGTGAGGAATGAGGATACCTCCTGACTAAATGCGATATTCTCACTGGCCACTGTTATTGCTGTTGGTAATCCTTTTGCGACTTCTTTCGCAAATGTTGGTCCTGAAATAACACAATAAGAAAAATTACTTGTGAAAATTTCGCTAACAACGCTATGAAAAAGTTGGGAATTCTGCGGCTCAAATCCTTTACTAGCAAAAATAATTTTTGTTTCGGAATTAAAAGCATAATTTGATATATCTTTTAATATAGGTAATACGCCGGCGGTTGGAATAACGATTAATAGTCTATTTGCTAAGCTGACACATTTTTCCAATGAATGAATTACATTAAGTGTGGGTGGAAAGGTAACTCCAGGTAGATACTTGGAGTTACAACGTTGTGATTCCATCTGCTCCAGATGAGCTGTGTTTTTACCCCAAATTCCAACATTGTGCTGGTTATTAGCGAGTAAAATGGCAAGCGCGGTACCCCACGAGCCGCATCCTAAGACAGCAACATCCAATTTTTCTGTTGTCGCTGTTTTATCTGTCATGATTAGTGGGTGGTTAGATTGTCTGGCTGTTGATTTGCCTGTTGTTGCATATGTTGCTGGTAAAGTGCATCAAAATTAACAGGGGCTAATAACATTTGTGGAAATCCACCTTTCACAACGATATCAGAAACAACTTCTCTAGCGTAAGGGAATAAAATGTTTGGACAATAAGATCCAGCCATAAGCCCCATGTCTTTTTCACTATATCCTTTTATTGTAAAAATACCAGCTTGTTTAATTTCACAAAGATAAGCTGTTGTGTCACCTAGTTTTGCTGTAACGGTAACTGTCAATATGATTTCATGGACATCATCGCTTAATGTAACAGCTGAGTTGCCAAGTTGTAGGCCTATTTCAGGTTCCCATTTTTGTTGGAATACGCCTGGTGTACTTGGTGTTTCAAAAGACGCATCTTTAAGATAAATTTTTTGTATTATAAATTCTTTGTCAGATGTTGGCGCCGTACCATTTTCTTCAGCCATTTATTTTTCCTTCCGTATTTAAATAGTAGAGAGTGATTGTTTAGCCCACTCGGATAATTGTGATAAGTTAAGTGCTCCAGAAATTCTATCGATTTCCTTGCCGTCTTGATACTTTATTATGGTAGGAATACTGCGAATTGAAAATTGAGCAGCGAGAGATTGTTCTGTTTCAGTATTTAATTTGCCGACTCGAATTGTCGGTGCTAATGATTTTACTGCCTGTTCTAAAACAGGCGCCATCATTTTACAAGGCCCACACCATGGTGCCCAAAAATCGACAATAATGGGTAGCTGACTTTTGTATACAATTGCGGAAAAGTTGTGTTGCGTAATTTCAATTGGCGTTGTTGGTTGTAAAGCAGATTTACACTTTCCACATTTACCACCTAAAGTCAGTTTTTGTTTTGGAATTCGATTGAGTGAACAACATATAGGGCAGGCAATAATCACTGAGTTTTCCATGTGCAAATTCCAATTTGAAATAATATATTCTTATTCAGAAAACAATAGTTGATCAAGCTCTTCGTTTAAATCCATTAAATACATATCATCAAATCCACCCACATGAAAATCGCCAATAAAAATTTGGGGAACAGTAAAACGCCTCGATTTTTGTTGCATTTCAATTTTTAGATTTTCGTTTAAATCAACTCTATGCTCAATATAGGTGACATTTTTGGTGTCTAGCAATTGTTTGGCTCGAATGCAATATGGGCAAGTTGACGTGGTGTAAATGACGATAGAACTCATTTTTTACTCTTACGTTTTTTCGACTTATTAATTGGCAAATTTGCATTTATCCAAGCGTTAATTCCGCCATCAATGTTAAACATATCGGTAAAGCCATGTTTTTTTAACACTGTTCCGGCTTGCTTGGAACGCATACCTGTTTGGCAACATAACACGACAGTATTATCTTTGTATTTACTGAATTCTTTTATACGATTTTCAAGGGATCCCAATGGAATATGTATTGAGTCTAAAATGTGTCCTTCGTTAAATTCTTTTTCTAGCCTAACATCAAGTACAGTCGTGTTTTCATCGTTCATTAATCGAACGGCATCTTGCGCTTTAATACCTTTTACACCGGTTAGCATCGGTTCAAAGTAAGAACGACCAATAAGTATTAAGATGAATATCAATGCGACGCTGAGGATCCACTCTTCAAACAAAAAATCAATAAATTGTTCCATATGATAAAAAGCTCATTTTAGGGCCTATAATTTGTAATTTAGGCGGATTTTTTAGGTATTTTAGTGTAATTGTTCAAAAAAATTACATGCGAAAAAATTCGGTCAAATTAAGATGTTTTGTACGTTAAAGTGTTTGAAAAAACAACTAACTCGCATTTCTCACAGGGTCACGAGATTATCACGCAGAGAATTGACCCCACAAGGTATTTTCTATCTGAGCGGAATACAGTCTGTATTTCCGAAAGAAGAAAATGTCTTGAGGGATCAAGGATCAAGTGAGAATCCGTTAATCCTGTGAGAAATGCTGGCTAGCCTTAATTTTGAGGCGATTTTACCTTAAAAGCGATATTGTAGAAATAGAGTTTATTTTGAGAGGAATAATTTCAGTGATATTCAACTTGCGCAATTAAAATAAGTCCCCATATTAGATAGGTGCGTCATATATTGAGACTTTATTCTCCTGAAGGAAGAATCAGGAGAAAAAATTTTTCAAAATCACGCCTGTATTTGCAGTGATATTCTTAAAAATAACGTGAATTTTCTAGAAAAAGTTGCTTTATCCAATTATCTGGTGAGTGGTTTGGCTAGTTTCAGATGAGGAGCAAAAAACGTCTCGCATCATGCCAATCAAACGTAGAGTACGGTCATCACCAACTTTATAGAATACTCGATTTGCATCTTTTCTAGAGCTTAAAATGCCTTTATCACGCAAAATTGCTAAATGTTGTGAAATATTACTCTGAGATGTGCCCACAAGTTCAACGATTTCCTGAACACTGACTTCTTGGTCGCCGAGAGTGCATAAGATTTTTAATCTTAGAGGGTGTGCCATAGCTTTTATAGATTGAGCAGCTCTATTGATATCCTCATCATGGGTTATGAGAATGTTAGTTTGGCTTTCAGTCATTGTTATAATCCTTCTAATGATAGTCACAATAATCTTGGCTTGTGATCGCCCGCAAACCATAGAAGTACAACTGGAAATTTACTTTGTAAACCAAAACAAACGGAAACAGTCAGTTATTTTAAGTTAAAAGCCCTACAATAATACGCCCTAAAATAGCGGTTTTGTAGTCAAATAATTGTAAAAAAATAGATTTTTACTATCCAAATATGTGAGTCAACTATAAAATTAGCCTGTAATTACAAATAAGCTATTGATTACTATATACCTAATATAAGAATTGTAAAAGAAATTGTCATAAGCAAAAAACAGAGAAGTTATTAAATACACAATATGATTAAAAACAAACCTAACACAGCTGCCCTAATTATTTTAGATGGTTGGGGATACAGTGAATCACCAGACAGTAACGCGATATTAGCTGCGAAAAAACCCAATTGGGATGAGTTATGGGGTAAGTATCCTCATACCTTGATTAGAGCATCTGAATCCGCTGTAGGACTACCTATTAATCAAATGGGAAATTCAGAAGTCGGACATTTAAATCTAGGTGCTGGCAGAGTTGTGCATCAGGAAATATCTCGGATTACCCATGCCATTAAGTCTGGTTCTTTTTTCTCTAATGGGGTTTTGATCAAAGCCATAGATCACGCAATTGAAAACAATAAAGCGCTACATTTATTAGGGTTAGTATCTGACGGCGGTGTACATAGCCATATTAATCATATCCAAGCGATGATTGAAATGGCTGCTAAACGGGGAGCCAAAAAAGTCTATGTCCACGCGTTTTTAGATGGCCGCGATACTGCCCCAAAAAGCGCACAACCTTTTATAACGCAACTAGAGCATACGTTTACAAAACACAGTGTCGGTGAATTTGCGTCGATTATTGGGCGCTATTACGCAATGGATAGAGATCATCGCTGGCCGCGAATTAAATTGGCTTACGATTTAATTGCACATAGAAAAGCAGCTTTTAACGCTCCAACAGCTGAAGCCGCATTAAATATGGCATATGAAAGGGGCGAATTAGATGAGTTTGTTCAAGCGTCAACAATTGGCAACTCAGATGAGAACAAAAAAATCCAAACGGGTGATTCTGTTATTTTTCTAAATTTTAGATCAGACCGTGCAAGACAAATAGTACAACCTTTTGTTGAGCCAGAATTCAATGATTTTGATTTGGGGGATCACCCGATTCCGGGTTCGGTTGTTAGCCTAACGGAATACAAAGCTGAATTTGATATGCAAATTGCGTTTCCGCCTGAACGATTGCGTAATGTGTTTGGCGAATATATTTCGAAACTAGGTATGCATCAGTTGCGAATTGCGGAAACTGAAAAATATGCTCACGTAACATTTTTCATGAATGGTGGAATAGAAGATCCCTATCCGGGCGAGGAAAGAATTTTAATTCCTTCTCCGGATGTGGCGACATATGATCTGCAACCCGAAATGAATGCGAATAAATTAACAGAAACATTAATTGATGAAATTAAATCGAAAAAATATGATGTCATAATATGTAATTTTGCTAACCCGGATATGGTTGGGCACACTGGAAATTTCGATGCGACAGTGAAAGCCATTGAAAGTCTTGATGAGTGTTTGGGTAAAATCATAGGTGCTATTAAAGAAAATGGAGGAGAAGCCATCATTACAGCGGATCATGGAAATGCGGAGTTGATGTTAAACAAATCCAATGGTCAGGCACATACCGCTCATACGACAAATCCAGTTCCTTTTTTATATATCGGTCGTGATGCTACACTTGCTGAGACCGGTGCATTATCTGATGTTGCGCCTTCAATGCTTCAGATTATGGGAATAAAAAAACCAACAGAAATGGGTGGGCAATCTTTAATTACATTAAAAGAATAATGTTTCTTTAATATGAATCATTGGTCGAAAATTAAAGGAATAATTTTTTTATTTGTTATTGTTATTCATATTTATCCAGCAATTGGATTTGCCAAAGAGAAAGTTAACCAAGCACAGCTCGATAAACTAAAACAGCAAATCGTAAAATTCACCAAACAAATTCAGCACACTGATAAAAAACAAAATGCCATAAGTAAAAAAATTAGAGTCTATGATGAAGAAGTCGCAACTGTTGGGGCGGAATTAAAAGCACTAAGTGTTAATAAGCTTAAGTTACAAAAGAAAGTAGATAACCTCAAGACTCAGCTCCAGAGTCTTAATAATGATATAGCTAAAATTCAAAACTCCCTAAATGATATTACAGTTGTAATTTTTAAGCTTGGCGATTTTAATTATATAAAAGCATTAGTTAATCAAGACAATCCCGCCGAACATATACGATTTCAAAAATATTATTCTAGATTAAAGCAAACATTTGAAATTAACCAGGCACAATTATCAAAGAATATTGATAAACAAAAGGTTGTTAAAGCAAGCTTGGAATCTAAAATTGGCGAATTAGATGAGTTGTTAAAATTAAAAGACACTGCGTTAGAAAAATTATCAGAAAAAAGAAAGAATAAAAAAGCTTATTTCAAATTCCTCGAAAACCAATCAATGAAAAAGAAACGCAAATTAGCTTCATTGAAAAGTGATCAAAAGAATTTAGAAAAGTTACTTAAAAAAATGCGCAAACTGGAGATGTTAAAAAAAGCATCCGGCATGTCTTTTGCGAAGAACACTAAGTCCCTAAAATGGCCTATAAATGGCAAAATACTACAAAAATTTGGAAGTATTCGAAAAGGTTCTGGATTACGGTCAAATGGCATCGTAATTGAGTCTAAATTAGGCGCAGATGTGCGTAGTGTTGCAAGAGGGCGGGTTGTATTTTCCGACTGGTTGAGTGGATATGGGTATGTGATGATACTCGATCATGAAAATGGTTACATGAGTTTGTATGGCCACAACCAACGTTTACTGAAGAATGTTGGTGAGGTGGCTAAAGTGCAAGAAATAATCGCTGAAGTTGGCAGTAGTGGTAGACGGAATACGCCAGCCTTGTATTTTGAAATTCGACATCGTGGCAAACCAGTGAATCCAAAGAAGTGGTTATTGGCGAATAGATGATTTAACAGCGATGTTTGAAAAGAGTTTGAACTAGGGTTGCGTGAAAATTCTTCAAATATTAGGTCATTTTTAACCGTGAGACATGGTTTCCTGTTTGATGGATAGATCTAATAGTTGAAATGACGGTCTAAACATATTCGTTAAATTGTAATTACTATGACGTGAGCTTGCTATAATGTTGAAAGGTTTAGCATATTTGCTAATTGACTCAAAGAGATGATCTCAGTAGAGTAAATTGTGACGTAAAAGAGTAGCTGACAAACCCAAATAGTATCTTATTCAAACTACCAAGAAGAAACAAAATTTGGCAATTGCCAAGGAGCAAAGAATGAAATTAACATTGCGAAATCTGACGATACTAAGCACTGGTTTGGTTCTCGGACTCACGCTTGCAATAGCTCAAGGAGTGATTGCAGAGCGATCATCGAGTCCAACTCTCACTCTACCAGTTGATGAGCTACGAACCTTTACTGAAGTTTTTGCGAAAATAAAAAATGACTATGTTGAAAATGTAGATGACAAAACCCTATTAGAAAATGCCATCAGGGGTATGTTGTCAGGTTTAGATCCTCACTCAACCTATTTGGATCCAAGTGGATATAAAGAATTGCAAGTTGGAACAACCGGTCGCTTTGGTGGATTGGGTATTGAAGTAGGAATGGAAGACGGATTTGTAAAAGTCATTTCTCCAATTGATGATACGCCAGCAAAAAAGGCTGGCATGCAATCCGGTGATCTAATTGTGCGTTTAGATGAAACACCTGTTAAAGGATTATCACTTAGCGAAGCAGTGAAAATAATGCGTGGCTCCCCGGGATCAGATATCGTCTTGACAGTTGTAAGAGAAGGTTTAGACAAACCGCTAAAAATTACAATTACCCGAGATATTATTCGCGTTAAGTCAGTTAAGAGCAGAATGCTTGACGAAGAATTCGGTTATTTGAGAATCACAAGTTTTCAATCTAAAACCGGTGAAAATTTGCTGGATGAGATTGGCAAATTGCAAAAAAATAGTAAAGATGGATTAAAGGGAATGATATTGGATTTACGAAATAATCCCGGTGGCGTATTAAGCGCTGCGGTTGAAGTCTCCGATGCATTTCTTAAAGACGGATTGATCGTTTATACCGAAGGTCGTGACAAAAATTCTAGACTGAAATTTAGCGCAACGCCCAATGATGTTCTCTCAAGTGCGCCTTTAGTTGTATTGGTTAATGGTGGATCAGCATCTGCCTCAGAAATTGTTGCTGGAGCGTTACAAGATCATAACAGGGCAATTATTATGGGCACAAAAACATTTGGAAAAGGATCTGTTCAAACCATTTTACCAATGAATAGCAATGCCGCGTTGAAGTTAACAACTGCAAGATATTACACGCCTTCCGGTCGTTCAATACAAGCGGAAGGAATTGTTCCTCATATAGAATTAGAGGGTGTGCAAGTATCAAAAGTCGAAAATGAGTTTAAACGAGTTAAAGAAGCAGATTTGGCCGGACATTTGGAAAGTAGTAAAGAGAAAGCTAATGGAAAGAAAGGGTCGAAAAAAGACAATGAAGAAATAAAAGGTGTTTCTGTTAATGAAGATTATCAATTGTATGAAGCATTAAATACATTAAAAGCAATTAGAATATCTGCAATTAATAAAGCCAGTTAAACTACAAGCTACATTTGTACTAAAAAAACACCTCTTTTAAGAGGTGTTTTTTTATGTAGGAGATGAAATTTTAATTTAAATCTTTAAAATTACTGGATTTGGTAGAAAACAAGTAAAGGAATAAAAATGATGACAGCGCTAATTTTATTGGCTCAAGGTTGTGAGGAATTAGAAGCTATCACATGCATTGATCTTCTGCGGCGGGGAAATATCAAAGTCACAGTTGCCGGGCTCAGTAATCAGACAATTATTGCAAGTCGTGGTGTTAAAATAGAACCTGATATCACAATTGGTGAAATAAAGAATAAAATATATGACATGGTAATCTTGCCTGGTGGGTTACCCGGGGCTGATAATTTAAATGCTAGCAATGAAGTTCATGAATTGCTTAATAATCATCACAAAAATAACAAATGGCTAGCGGCTATCTGTGCAGCGCCAAAAGTATTTGCTAAAGCTGGATTCTTAAATAATAGGAATTACACATGTTATCCCGATAGTGTTAACGAAATTGATCTTGTATCATCACGTTACCTAGTGGACGCTGTCGTTGTAGATGATAATATTGTCACTTCGCGGGGGCCTGGAACAGCAATCGACTTCGCATTAAAATTGATTGAATTATTGTCAAGTGAGGAAGTTAAAGATGTCGTAGAACAGCAATTACTGAGATCATAATGTAGCGGAACTGATCAATCATAAAACGGTCTATTTGTTGTTTTTTCAATTCAGAGTTAACAATCAAAATATTTCATAAGGAAAAAAATGAGTAATGCTAATCAAACGATTAAAGCATCGTTAGAATATCTCAATAAGCTAATAATTGGACAATCGAAATTAGTAAAGAGACTCTATACGGCCCTATTGGCAGATGGTCATTTATTAGTTGAAGGTGCGCCGGGATTGGCCAAAACGACGGCCATTAAAGCGCTTGCGGGAAACTTAGAAGGCGATTTCCATCGTGTCCAGTTTACACCTGATCTTTTACCAGCGGATTTAACCGGAACCGAAATTTATCGACCTCAAGACTCGACATTTCATTTTCAGCAAGGACCATTGTTTCACAATTTTGTATTGGCCGATGAAATTAACAGGGCTCCAGCGAAAGTTCAATCGGCCTTGTTAGAAGCGATGGGAGAAAGACAGATAACAGTTGGACGAACGACATATCAATTACCCAATATGTTTTTAGTAATGGCTACACAAAATCCAATTGAGCAAGAAGGAACATATCCATTACCGGAAGCTCAGTTAGATCGCTTTTTAATGCATGTTAATATTGATTATCCGGATGTGAGTGCAGAACGTGAAATTCTTCAGTTGGTTCGGAATCAAAGTAAAAATATAAAAGGCTACGATCACGAAAAGCCCAATGACGTTTCCCAGGAAATGGTGTTTACGGCTAGAAATGAAATATTAGAAATTCACATGGCAGACTCCATAGAAGAATACATCGTTCAACTCATAGCAGCGACTCGAACGCCAACTGATTATGGTGATGATTTGGCGCAATGGATAATGTTTGGAGCGAGTCCACGTGGGACTATTGCATTAGATAAATGTGCTCGGGCGAACGCTTGGTTGGAAGGACGAGATTATGTTGCACCAGAAGACATTCATGAAGTCGCAATTGACGTGTTGAAACACAGGATTTTATTATCGTTTGAAGCAGAAGCGGAGGGTGTAACATCTCAAAAGATTGTGCAAGAACTATTGGATCGTGTACCGGTAAGTTAAATTTATAATCTATGTTAAACGCATTATGTCAAATAATAATATACCTGATAACGTTCTAATAAATTTGCCAAGCTTGCTTGGATTAAGATTTAATAAAATAAAGTCGTATCACACTTCACTTAAAAAAAGTAAAACGATGCTTGCAGGTGGAAACACGTCCCCATTTCGAGGTAGGGGCATAGACTTTTCAGAAGTGAGGTTGTATCAGCCTGGAGATGATACAAGAACGATTGATTGGCGTGTGACGGCACGAACTGGAAAAGTACACACCAAGCTATTTATTGAAGAACGTGAACGCCCCGTTTTGTTTGTAATTGATACAGGCGCTAGTATGCAGTTTGGTACTCAACATGCGTTTAAATCTGTGACTGCTGCTAAGGTAGCAGGCACGTTAGCTTGGTCAGTCGTGTCTCACGGAGATAGAGTTGGTGGAGTATTTTTTGCTGGGAACGAGCATGAAGAAATAAAACCAGCTGGTGGAAAAAAAGGATTGTTACAATTCTTTAATAAATTTGTAAAATGGAGTAAGAATCAATTTGATGTGCAAGCTGTATCAAAACCTTCTTCATTTTTGGATGTCGCAGTTAGATTAAAACGAGTGGCTAGGCCAGGGAGCCTGGTTTACATACTTAGTGATTTTAACGGCATGGAAGAGCAAGCAAAAAATTACCTTGCTCAAATCGCGTTACATTGTGATTTGGTATTAATTAATATCTATGATGAGTTAGAGTACTCTCCACCACCGCCTGGTGATTATATGATAACGAATGGAGATACATTTGGAAAAATATCAGTTGATGGAAAAAAATTTAACTCTGCTGTTCAGCGTTCATTTCAAGAAAAAGTGCATTCACTGAATCAATATTGTATTAAGCACGGAATGCGATTTTTCTCCATTAAATCTGGTGACGATATATTTCAAATATTGCGCGAAAATAAATTACTAAAATAAATAGACTAAATTTATGGAAAATTTACAAGAAGCGTTAAAAGACTTAAGGGATATTCACAATCCAGAGGCAATAAGTTCGTGGCCTATTGCACCTGGTTGGTGGTTGACGCTAATTCTACTCGTTATTATAATTTTTGTATTCATAAGGCTTATCAGAAAGCACAACACACCGAAATACAAAAAACTTGCTATTCAGGAATACCAAAATATTCTAGCAAATTACCAGATTCAAAAAAATAGCCATGATACCGTGAATCAACTTGCACTATTGATTCGAAAAGCCTTAGTGGCTAAAGATGGCAACGAGAAAGTTGCGGGTTTGATTGGTGATGAGTGGTTGCATTACCTAGATCAAAAAAGTGGAACTTCATTATTTAGTTCAGGTGTAGGTAAAGTTCTGGTTAGTGGCCAATATCAAAAAGAAATTGATCCAGAAATTGATGATTTGCTTCATGCGACAAAAAAACTTTTGAGTAGGTTGTAATGTTTGAATTTGAATGGATGTGGGTATTTTTACTTTTACCATTGCCCTGGTTAGTGAGTGCTATGATTCCAGCTACAGGGTCATCTGGCGCAGCACTAAAATCACCTTATTTTGAAACATGGTTAAAAATTCAAGATCAAAATAAAGGAAAAACAGTATTACCAAGAAAATCCAGTTTTTTAATGATCGCAGCATGGATCTGTTTAATCGTTGCTACCGCAAAACCCATGTGGATAGGTGATCCCATTAGTTTACCAGTGACGGGTAGAGATTTAATGTTAGCAATCGATTTATCCGGCAGTATGGAAAACCCAGATTTTACCTTAAAGGGAGATAAAGTCGATCGCCTCACAGTAGTGAAACAAGTTGCCGGTGATTTCATTAAGAGACGAAAAGGAGATAGGATAGGTTTAATACTATTTGGCAAGAGAGCATATGTACAAACACCTTTAACATTTGACACAGATACTGTTGCTTATATGCTACGAGAAGCAGAAATTGGTTTGGCGGGAAAAGAAACTGCGATTGGTGACGGTATAGGCTTAGCAGTAAAACGCTTAAGCAAAAGACCAGAAGGCGGTAGGGTACTCATTTTGTTGACAGATGGGGCTAATACAGCCGGAGAAATAGAACCATTAAAAGCAGCGGAATTGGCAAGTACAACAGGACTTAAAATATATTCCATTGGCGTTGGAGCAGATACTATGGATGTGCAAACGTTTTTTGGAACCCGAAGAGTGAATCCCTCAGCTGACTTAGACGAGCGTACTTTAGCAAAAATTGCAGCAGCGACTGGTGGATCATATTTTAGAGCAAAAGATACAGAAAGTTTGGAGCAGATTTACAGTAAAATAGATGAATTGGAACCGGTTTCGGAGGAAGTTGAAACATTGAGACCACAAGTTTCTCTCTATTATTGGCCACTACTTGTATTTGTCGCGATCATTTTGATGTACACAATTGTCAATTTAAAAACACGGACGACGGTGAAAGTATGATTGATCAATTTCACTTTTTGCGGCCGTATTACTTGTTGCTATTTATACTACTGATGTTGATTTTATGGAGAGTATTTGTTCTGTCAAAACGCGGAAATGCCTGGACATCAGTTTGTGACCCAAAATTATTATCGTTTTTGCTGGTGGGACAAAACACCAAGTTAGGATTATTACCATTTTTTTTGACCGCCATTGTTGGATCATTAATTATATTTTCGGCAGCTGGCCCAGCGTGGGAAAAATTGCCTCAAATTGTTATGAAATCTGACGCATCAAGAGTTTTTGTTTTGGACCTGTCAAGGTCAATGGATTCAACTGATTTGTTGCCATCACGGGCTAATCGTGCAAAATTAAAATTGATTGATTTACTAAATAGTGATGATGAAGGGCAGGTTGCTTTAATAGTCTATGCGGCGCAAGCGCATATAGTCTCACCGCTTACAGATGACAGTAATACTGTCATTAACATGGTGTCCAGTTTGTCAACCGGCATCATGCCAGAACAAGGTAGTCGTGCCGATTTAGCATTAATTAAAGCGATGGGTTTATTAAGACAAGCTGGAAGTCATCGAGGCGAAGTTGTTTTATTGACAGATGGAGTCAATCAATTAGAAACGTTTGAGGCGATAAAAAAATTAACTTCAGCGGGTTATCAATTAAATGTATTGGGCATTGGCACATTAGAAGGCTCTCCAATTCCGATTCAATCTGGTGGTTTTTTAAAAGACAACTCTGGCGCAATTGTGATTCCAAAACTGGATCAAGCGTTATTAAAGGAGGTTGCGTTGGCGGGACAGGGCCTATATCAACAAATATCTTCTGATGATAGTGATGTGAAAGCACTAATTAAGCCGCAGTTGATAGATGGTCAAAACACTACGGATGAAAATCCAATGTTTAGAGAAGCTGACTTGTGGGATGATCAAGGACATACTTTGTTGTTGTTCGCCTTACTTCTATCGGCTTTTGGTTTTAGGAAGGGATGGTTAAGTGGGATTCTTGTTTCAATTTTAATTTTTCCACCAAATGAAGCTTTAGCGTTTGAGTGGACTGATCTTTGGCAAACTAAAGACCAGCAAGCTAAGTCTAAAATGGAGAATGCCCAGTTTGAAGAAGCTGCGAATCTATTTGAAAATAAAGATTGGAAAGGTGCAGCATATTACAAATCTGGCAAATTTGAGCAAGCTGCTGAAAGCTTTGCAACCAATGACTCAGCTATGGGTAAATATAATTATGCAAATGCATTGGCAAAACAAGGCAAATTGCAAGAAGCGATTGACGTTTATGATTTATTGTTAAAGGATAATCCTAATCATGAGGATGCGCGCTTTAATCGAGAGCTAGTAAAAAAACTGTTAGATGATCAGCAAAGTAATCAAGAGAATAGTCAAGACTCAGAAAATAATGAAGATAAAGATTCTGAGCAGGACCAGCAGGATTCAAATCAAGATAGTTCATCGGAGCAACAAAATGACGAGCAATCTGAATCTGAGCAACAGCAAGAGTCTAATCAAAATGATCAATCAAAAGATGATCAGGATGAGCAAAAGCAGCAGCAAGAAGGTGAACAGCAGGATAACGAAGAGCAAAAATCTGACGAAAAGCAGTCACAAGATTCTCAAGATGAAACACAGCAACAAGAAGGTGAAATGAAAAAGCCGGAATCGGAAATGACGACTGAAGAAAAAGAATTAAAACAAGCAACAGAACAATGGTTACGACGAATTCCAGATGATCCAGGTGGGTTGCTAAGAGAAAAATTTAGACGAGAAAATTTGCGTCGTCGAAATCGATCAACAGGAGAAAATCCGTGGTAAGGATTCAATCAGTTTTATTTTTACTGTTTTTTTGTGTCTGTACATCAATTATGGCAAAAGTATCTGTAACGGTAGATCGTACAACCATTGAAGAAGGTGAGTCATTTCAAATGATCATTCAATCAAATGGCGAAGCAGATTATAGTGGGTTGCAAAAAGACTTTGACGTATTAAGCACATCGCACAGCTCTAAAGTGAGCATAGTAAATGGAAGCGTAAATAGCATAAAAGAACTGGTTCTTATATTAATGCCAAAACAAATTGGTACGTTTGTTATACCTCCCATTAAAGCTGGTAACTCTGCTTCCAGACCAATACAAATTAATGTGATTAAACCAAAGGCAATTGCAGCGAATCAAGGTGCAGATATATTCTTAGAAGCTAAGGTGGATTTGACAAAGGCATATGTTCAATCTCAGGTTGTTTATTCTGTCAGATTATATAGAGCGGTGGAAATTAGAGAAGCATCACTTACCGAACCAAGTTTAAATGATGCAGTTGTAGAAAGAATGGGGGAAGATATTTCATTTCAGACGAGACGAAATCAAAGACTATATCAAGTCACTGAGCGTCGATTTGCAATTTTTCCGCAAAAAAGCGGAAATTATGTAATCCCAGCTGCAACGTTTCAAGGGCAAGTATTGGAGAAAGCGACATCAAATCGTTTTTCAAATGATCCATTTGATCGCTTTTTTCAAACTCAACGAGCGAGACGTGTACGTATAAAAAGCAACGAGATCGAGATAGAGGTTATGCCGCAGGCAAAACAAACTGGCGACGCAAATTGGCTTCCCGCGAAGAAAATAATATTTTCAGAAATTTGGTCTCCAAATCCACCGCAATTTAAAGTGGGTGAGCCCGTTACTCGTACATTAAGAATTGAAGCGACAGGATTAACGGGTGCGCAGTTACCAGAAATTAAATGGTTTGAAACCAATGGAATAAAACAATACACAGACCAACCTTTAGTTAAAACTGAAGTTGCAGGTGATGCTTTATTAGGAGTACGCGAAGAGAAGATTGCAATAGTACCTAATGAATCAGGTAAATTGGTGTTGCCAGAAATTCGACTTCATTGGTGGGATACAGAGTTTGAGCGCGAGAGGATAGAGTCAATTCCATCAAGAGTAATTGAAGTTCTTGCAGATAAAAGTAGATCAGAAAACAACAATGTAAATACGAATTCTGAGAAAAATATCTCTGAAAATAGTGATGAAAAACAATCTGATGTGGCTGTCAAAATTATAACTGATCCTGGATATTGGCCATGGATATCTGCGTTGTTTTTAACACTTTGGTTAATAACGGGAATTGCCTGGTTATTAAAACGGAATTCTAGACAAGTCAACCAAACTGATGAAAAAAATATAGAGATTATTCCTTCAGAGAGTGGGATGAAACAAGCAATGGCAGACTTAAAATCAGCGTGTAAAGTCAATAATCCGACTGCTGCAAGGGAATCTATTTTGGATTGGGCTAAAGCGGCATGGCCAGATAAAAAAATTCAGAGTTTAAATATGATAGCTAGCGAAATTCACGATTCAACATTAAAGCGATCGTTTGAAATGTTAAATCAGACCTTGTATTCAACGTTTGAACAAGCAGAATGGGATGGTAATGAATTTTACGAAACTGTTCATAGGAGAATTAAATATTCTCCATCCACTAAAAAAAATAGAAAAATTAAACAACTACCTGAACTATATCCTGTTCACAGTAGTGCAAAATAACCACATAAATTATTATTTTCATGGGGTGCCAACATGGTTGCTAAACAAAAATCAAAGCGGAACGTAAAAAAAGAAGTTTCGAAACTATTTGAAAAATCGTTTGATTTGGAAATGTTGAATTATAAAAAACGCAGTACACCGCTAAAGCCAAAATCTATGCTACTTGGCCTCGGTGTTGCGTGTTCATTGTATATGGTGGGATTTGCAATAGCCTATATTGGTATGAATAAAGGAATATTGGATATAGAGGGATTTGCAAAATTAGTGTGGATCATGATGCTGCCAACAACCATTGTTGGCCTAACTGCTTGGCAAATATCCAAAAATAGAATGGAATATCCAATTCGCCAAGATATATTAACTAATATTGCTAATATTGAAAGCAATGGTGGTTTGTTATGGAAGTTTGAACCATTGTTAGATGTAGTTGGAATTGAGGATGTTGATACAAAAAAAGCAATTAAATTATCAAAAGAAAATAAATCAGATGAGTTGGCAGTAGAAGATTACACTGATGCAGTTGAAAAGTTGTATCAAATTTTAGTGAACACAGAAGCACGAAATTTTTCTACATCCATTGCTGAATCTGTGATTTCAAATTTCAGTGATTCTCAAGCAAGAACTCCAAAATTGGAAGCAGTAAATTAGCAAGCGTGTTGGTGTGTATTTTAATTCTGTTCGATGTAGGCGAAGACTGGTGACCACATTATGAAAAAACTTTTGGTAATTGTTCCAATATTTTTATTTTCATGTGTATCGGATGAACCAGATAAACCAGAAGCGAAAATTACTTATCCAGAATTGTCCTCTCAAAGTGACTTTGATGATTTACTGACGAAATCTGAAGCTACATTAACGTTAGAAAGTAGTAAAGAAATGTTGTTTAAAGCAATAGCCAGGACGATGAATATCATCGAGATTGCTAATCAGGAAGCGGGTGAAATAGCCGACTCAAGTCGTAGACCAGAGCTTTTATACAAAGCTACGGGGCGAGCCTTCAATATATTGGCTGTGGATATAAAAAGATGTGAACCAGCTGCAGAGGAATCTGATAATCTTAATACGGAGTCCCTTATTTGGAATGACAAAGACAACAATAATGAACCATCATTGGGTGACGAATGGTTTTATATTTTAGAAGGTTGTGAGAATCAATCAAACGCATCGTCTATCACTGGCGTTTTATCATTTACCGGAATGGCGAATCCATTTGATACTGAGGTTTCAGAGGAAAATACAACCGGATTCACAGATCACCTCTTTAGTTATGATTTACAAATTGATAATAAAAATGGCGTATCTGCTTTTTTACAGGATGCTAAATTAACATTTTCCTTAGATGAAACAGACGATAATTCTGTATCAAAGATTGTTGCAACGACTGATTCAAAATTGGGTGTAAAGTCAGGAGACGATTTGTATTTATTAAATTTACAAAGCATGATAATAAATTCAAATGAAGATGAGGGGAAGTTTGAACTCGAATTGGAAGCAAAAATGTTCGATTCTACCAGTTCCATAGACGGTTTTGTATCTATAAGTACGCCGGAAAAGCTCGTTTTTAAATTCACGCCAAACACTAGTAGTTTGGGTCCGGTTTTTAAAACTATTGAATTGGAATCTGGATCTCTTACAGTTTTAGGTGCAGGTGACACAAAAGGAACATTATCTGTTGATTCAGGCACGAATAAAATAAAAATTGAGTTTGATGACGGTTCTGGATCGAGTAGTGCTGAACCTGAATTAATATTGCAATCAGAATATTTTGATACATCAAATTTTTCATTAGTCAATTTGACTAAATGATGCAAGATAACCTTCCAAGTTATAATATTAAATATTATTCCAATGCAAAAAAAATAAAACTAAAAATCAATCATTTTGGGGAAGTGTCAATTTCTGCTCCTAAGTTTGTTTCTCATGTAGAGATCAAGAAATTTGTAGAGTCAAATATTGAATGGATTAATAAAACCAAAAATAATTTAAATCTTCATGTAAGAAATGACGCAAATTATGGGTTGTCAATTCCTAAAAAGATCAATTTCTTATTTAACAATGAGAAATACGATGTTAGTTACATTAATTCAAAATTGAAACCTCATGTTATTGAAGATCAACTTTATGTATTTGGAAAAACAGACGAAGAGAAATTAATTAATCTTAGGCAATGGATTAATGAACAAGCAAAAAAAATACTAATTCCTCGGCTGTTGGAGTTAGGCTCTTTGTTTGATTTAAATCCACTTAAAGTGAGTGTTCGTTGCCAAAAAACTCGTTGGGGGAGTTGTTCATCTAACAAATCAATAAATTTGAATCAAAACTTGATTTTTCTCGAACCTGATTTGGTTCACTATCTATTTTCTCATGAGTTATGTCACTTGAAATATTTAAATCATTCAAAATCATTTTGGCAATTGGTAAGTGTACTCGACCCTAATTATAAAAAACATGATCAATTGTTGAATATGTCGCACACGCGCATACCTATGTGGGCACAAAAAAGATAAAATATTTTTGCTTAAGGTTGCTTACCAAGTTGGGAAAGCATGGCAGGCACTACAATCACCAGGTTCGCCATGTGCAAGAGCTTGATGACACGCTGCACACAATATTACCTGATTATGATTCATTGTGACACTCAACCAACTAAGACCAGGTGCATGACAAGCTTCACAAACGTTTGTGGTTTGAGCATGGGTAGCTGATTGTTGATGACAGCTAGAACAGGGTTGATTTCCAAATAATGCATGATTGACAGATGTAACAAACCAAGCGGTTGTTGTATGACACAGTTCGCATCCCAAATTTGTTTGTATGTGAAATGCTGGCATGCGATGACAATTTCGACATGCCCCAAGTACTTCGTTGTGATCTACGATATTTGCAGGCATAAAGCGGTTTGTAGTGTGGCAAGCCTCACAAACATTACTTGTTTGTATGTGTCCGGATGGTAAGCGGTGGCAATTAGAGCAAACGCCAAACACGTCATTGTGATCAACTGTAAACGCTGGAGACCATGTAACGGGTAAATGACAATTCCCACAGATTTCACTAGTATCGATATGAAATCCGGATTTAGTTGTGGCAATAGCACCATTGTGGCACGATTGGCATGTGCCTAAAACGTCATTATGGTCGACTCGAATTATTGGTACCCACATGACTGATGAATGACACGCAACACATCGGTCAGTCGTTGCTGGGTGTGTTGTACCTTTCCCTGAAGCAGTAAACCCATTGTGACAATCACTACATTGACCAAACACTTGATTATGATCAACTGTCACTGTTGGAACCCAAGCGTTAGTTGAATGGCATGTGTTACAAAAGGTTGTGCTATTAATGTGATTGGGTGAGAGTCCCATTGCTATATTTCCATTATGACAAGTAATGCAATCACCGTTGACATCGTTATGATTTACCGAAATTATTGCAGTCCATCCCGTTGAGCTATGACAAGATTCGCAATTGTTTGAGCTTGGAATATGTCTAGCATTTTTACTATGGCAGTTATTACATACACCTAAAACTTCATTGTGATCGACTATAAGTGCAGGTACCCAAGCTACTGAGGTATGGCAGGCTTCACATATTTCTGTTGTCGAAATATGACGTACACTTTTTCCTATTGCATCTCTTCCATTATGACAAACACCACAATTACCAACAGTTTGGCCGTGATCCACTGCGATCGCTGGCGTCCATGCAACTGATGTATGGCAGGCTTCGCAGAGTCGTGTTGTTGGTACATGAACAGAAGATTTTCCAAGAATTTTACTGCCATTGTGACAGTCGCCACAAGGTCCCACAACTTGAGCGTGATCGTTATTAGGTACGGGAGTCCACGCTGTAGTTGAGTGGCAGCCATCACAAACATCAGTTACAGGAATGTGAAATGAATGTTTGCCAGCAGCAATAATATTGTCATGACATACAATGCAGGGTCCTGTGGCTTGAGTGTGATCAAAAGTAATGGCAGCAGCCCATATTTGTGTGGAGTGGCAAGCGACGCAGTCGTCAGAAGATGGTAAATGGTTGACAGATTTACCCACTAGTAATGTTCCATTATGACATTCAACACAAGTGCCGATCGTCTCAGCGTGTTCCACAACTTGAACAGGTAACCAGGTGAATGTTGAATGACAAGCGCCACAAATATCCGAAGTGTTTACATGGCCCGGATTTTTTCCAACATTCACAGTTCCATTGTGACATGTAATACATTGTTCAGTAATTTGTTCGTGATCAACATGTTTTACAGGTGACCATGAGTTAGTTGAATGACAACTAGAGCATAGTTCAGTAGAGGCAATATGTAATTCAGATTTTCCTGAAGCGATTTTTGTATTATGGCAATCAATGCATTCGCCAACAACGTGAGTGTGGTTCACAGAGGGTACTGGAACCCAAGCGAATACTGAATGGCAGCCGTCGCATGTTTCGGAGCTATTAATATGAGCTGTTGATTTTCCAGTTGCGATTGTTCCACTATGGCAGGAGTCACAAGCTCCTACAACTTGAGAATGGTCTACCGTAGAAATTGATGTCCACGAGGAAACAAAGTGACAAGATTCACATACGTTACTTGATTCTATATGAATGTTAGATTTTCCGGATGCAGATGCACCATCATGGCAGCTAACGCAAGCGTCTGCTATACCGGCGTGATCGAACAGTGCGCCCGCATTTGCCCATTGATTAGTTTGATGGCATTCACTGCAATCCTTAGTAACAGGTATATGGCCTACGCTTTTCCCAGTAGCAATAACACCATTATGACATCCACTGCAATCACCAAGTACTTGTGAATGGTCAAGAGTCAATGCCGGTGTCCATTGAGTGCTATTATGGCAAGCAGAACACGTGTTTGTAGAGCGAATATGAGCAGATGATTTTCCATTTGCAGCAGTACCGTTATGACAGATTGCACATTCTCCAGTTACTTCATTATGGTCAACAATAATGCTTGGTCTCCAGGCGTTTGTTGAATGACATGCAGCACATTCAGTGGTGCTTGGTATATGGAATTTAGGTATGCCACTCGCATTTATGCCATTGTGACAGGAATCACATGTACCTATTATTTCTTGGTGATTTGTCGTTGTGCCTGCTAACCAGGACATTGTGTTATGACAAGCGCTACATACATCTGTACTACTTATATGAGAGTTAGATTTTCCGCTAAAATTAGTTCCATCATGACAGCTAATACAATTTCCAACAACTTGAGTATGGTCAATATTTTTGACAGGTCTAAATGCGAGAATTGAGTGACAGGACTCACAAACATCAGTTGTTGCTGCATGAGAAGCGGGTCTGCCGATTGAAATTACATTGTTGTGGCAGGAGCTGCATGGCCCAAGAACTTCAGTGTGGTCAACACGAATTACTGGTTTCCAAGTTAAAACATTATGACAACTTTCACAAACATCGGTCGTTGCTAAATGATTAATAGGTTTCGGTAACGCATCAACGCCGTTGTGACATTGAATGCAATTATTTGAAAGCCCAGTATGATCAAACAAGACTCTTAAGGCTCGGGATGCAATTCTTGATTGTGGATTAGTTGCGTTTTCCCAATCTTTTGTGCTGTGGCATACGTTACAACTATCATCCGTAAATAGATGGTTTGATGGTGTACCCTGAGCGATTATTGAATTATGGCAATTTTCACATTGCCCGATAACTTGTTGATGGTCTATGTTGAGAACTGATTTCCACGTGTTTGTTGTGTGGCAAGTTTCGCACGAATCTGTAGAATTTATGTGAGAAGAAATTTTACCAATAACAAATTGGTTATTGTGGCAATTGGTACAGGTAGATTGTATATCGCTATGTTCGATGTTAATGACCGACCATGCATCGTTTGTGTTGTGACATGTTCCGCATTCCGCTTGAACGGGAAAATGACTATTTGGAATACCAGTGGCGATTTTATTGTTATGACAGTTTGAGCAGATTTCTGATTTATTAATATTGTTGTGATCAATTATCTGTTCTTGATTTGCATTGGCTGTGTTGAAAAAAACAAATACTAAAATTATTAATGGGATTATTTGTGTGGAAATTTGGGAGGCAAGATCACGCGCGACTAATCTATTAGTATTAGATAGATCGCGCACCTGTGACCAAGTTTGTTGTTGATTTTTCATATTTTCCCCACATATCCCGCTGTACAAAACTACTGAACGAAGGTTAACCACTCATTAATTTTTGTTCGTTTTTTGGGCTTCGTGTTTTATGTCGATTTATAATTAAGTGATGCCAATAAACAAAAATCTGTAAGGATTTGTTTTAAAAATTCATTTCTCTTTATTTAAGGTAAACTTAATATTTATTTTGCTGAGCAGTTTTCTAAAAAATATTTTTAGAATAAGGTGTAGCGGTAATTATCGAAATCGCATTTGGATGGAAAATAATTTTATAAATAAAATTATTAAATATTAGGAGTAGTCATCTACTACATTACTACAGATGAATTACGACAACGCTACAAATTTTTTAAAACATATTAATAAGTTTTGACTACCAAGTAGCTTATGTCAAATTGAAATAGTAAGGTATTAAGTGAGGAATTTAATGTTTGAATGCTGAAACAATGAAATTAATTTCGAGTTCACTTTCGAAAAAAGATTTGAGCAATAATTTTCTAATATATCTCGGAAAAATTAATTTAACGGAATATTTTATATAAATATTCCGTTGTTTCTCAGGTTGCTTTCAGTTATTTCTTGTAATCAAAAACAGCCATTAAATTTTGTTTTTAACTCGATAGAATACATTATAAAAAATTTATTGATATGCTAAATAAAATTAAGCGGTCTTAGATTCTCTACTTGCTTTTTTTCGATCACTTTCTTTTAATACTTTTTTTCTTAATCTGATGAAGTTAGGCGTTACTTCAACTAATTCATCATCATCAATAAATTCTAAGGCTTGCTCTAAGGATTGTCTAATTGGTGGTGTTAAGTCAATGGCCTCATCCGTACCGGAAGCGCGAACATTTGTTAATTGTTTTGCTTTTAATGGATTAACGACAAGGTCATTTGAGCGAGAATGAATTCCTATTATCATTCCCTCGTAAACTTCATCGCCATGACCTAAAAACATTCTTCCGCGTTCTTGTAAGTTAAATAAGGCAAATCCGACTGCTTTACCTTTACAGTTTGACACTAAGACCCCATTATTTCTGGCGCCAAAATTGCCAGATTTAACTGTGTCGTAGTGATCAAATACATTGTAAAGTAATCCACTGCCTTGTGTCGCAGTCAAAAATTCGGTTCTAAATCCAATTAATCCACGTGAAGGAATTATATAATCTAAACGCACTCTTCCTTTCCCGTCGGGAACCATATTCTGTAAATCCCCACCTCGTTCACCCAGCTTTTCCATTACTGTGCCCTGGTGTTGCTCTTCAACATCAACGGTTAGCTGTTCGTAAGGTTCTTTTTTAATGCCGTCTTCTTCTTTTATTATAACTTCTGGTCGAGAGACGCCGAGTTCATAGCCTTCACGTCTCATGTTTTCAATCAATATTGATAAATGTAATTCACCTCTACCAGAAACGCGAAACTTATCAGGATCTCCCGTTTCTTCTACACGTAGTGCAACGTTATGCACGAGTTCTTTATCAAGCCTTTCACGTATGTTTCGAGATGTAACATATTTTCCATCTTGTCCCGATAGTGGAGAGGTGTTTACTTGAAATGTCATACTAACGGTTGGTTCATCTACGGTGAGGGGTGGTAATATTTCTGGTGTGCTAGGATCACAAAGTGTGTCAGAAATGTTGAGGTTTTCTATGCCTGTAAAAACAATAATGTCACCAGCTTGAGCTTCTGGGATTTCAATTCTATCTAATCCATGAAACCCCATGATGGTTAACATTCTGCCATTCCGTTTGTTACCTTGGGTATCTAAAATAACGACTGGTGTATTTGTTTTAACACTACCTCGTGTGATTCGCCCAATACCGATGACCCCAACATAGCTGTTGTAATCTAATGCACTGACTTGCATTTGAAAAGGGCCGGAGGTATCTAAGTTTGGTGGCGAAACGTGTTTAACGATTGTTTCAAACAATGGTGTCATATCACCTGATCGTGCGTTTGAGTCCAGGCTGGCATATCCCTCTAAAGCAGATGCATATATTACTGGGAAATCGAGCTGATCATCAGTCGCACCTAAGCGATCAAAAAGATCAAAAGTTTGGTCCATAACCCAATCTGGCCGAGCGCCAGGGCGATCTATCTTGTTGATGACTACGATTGGATTTAGCCCCATGTCAAACGCTTTTTGTGTTACAAATCTCGTTTGAGGCATAGGCCCATCGACTGCGTCAACAAGTAAAAGAACACAATCCACCATTGACAGTACACGTTCAACTTCTCCACCAAAGTCAGCATGGCCAGGTGTGTCAACAATATTAATTCGATAGTCATTCCATTCAATTGCAGTGTTTTTTGCAAGAATTGTGATGCCACGTTCTTTTTCGATATCGTTTGAATCCATAACACGTTCTTCAGATTCGCCACGATTATTGATAGTGCCGGATTGTTGTAATAGTTTGTCCACCAGCGTTGTTTTGCCATGGTCAACGTGGGCGATAATCGCAATATTTCTTAAATTAGTTAAATTACTCATAATATTTTGCTTGCTTATTGAACGGAATGGAAACGGTTGCGCATTTTAGCGGGTAAACACTGCTGGCGCAAAACTTATCGGTTACTTATTAAATAAAATTAGTCTAAATCGGAAAATTAATCGGTAATCTTAGATTTCAGAAAACTTAAGGGCCTTCTGAGCGTTTTTATCCCCTAAATTGGCCGCTCGGTTAAGCCATTTTGCAGAAAGGGATTGATTGCTAGGCGTTCCAATGCCTTTTGCATACATTTTACTTAGAATGAATTGAGCACTTGAGTTGTTTAAATTTGCAGCTTTTTCAACGTATGTAAAAGCCTTTGTGTCATCCTTGGCGGTAATTTTGCCTTTCAAATAGATGTCACCTAGCATGAGTAACGATTCAATATGGTCTTGGTTTGCTGCTTTTTCCAACCACATAATGCCTTTTTGATTTTCAGCTGGATTGGATTTTTTCAAATAATCTAGTGCTAGAGAATATTGAGATTGTTTATTACCCGCTTCCGCATTTACCAATAAATGAAATCCACTACCCGCAAGCGTATTAAGTGCGGTTTGCGCAGCTGGAATATTTTGTTTTGATGCTAAGGTATAATAGTAAATTGCTTTTGAAATATCTTGTGATTTTATTTTTCCATACCAATAAGTGTTTCCTAAATGATAAAGCGCATATGGATGGTTCTGTTTTGCGGCTATTTCCAAAAGTTTTACTGCTTGTGTTTTATCGCTGCTTGAAGCTCGAATATATCGAATTGCGCGTTGAAATTGTTCCTCGGCAGACCCAGACATAATTATTCTATCAATCGGTTTTGAAATCTTTGCTTGAGATATTTTCTTTTTTTGCGTCTGTGCTGCGACTAGAGTTTTAGATTTGGTTGTCGTTTTTAACAGGCGCTTCGCTTGTTTGTGGCTTTTTTTAGCTGCTCTTGCAAACCATTTCGCTGCGATTTTTCTATCCTTTCTAACGCCTAATCCACGTTGGTACATTAGGCCTAATTCGAATTGTGCTTGTGGGTGGCCTTTTCTAGCGGATTTTAAATACCAATAATGTGCGCTTTTGAGTTTCTTTCTCGTTCCAAGGCCATAACGATAAGTATTAGCATAATGAAATTGAGAATCTGCATTCCCACTTCGTGATCTTTTTTCAAGCCAGTAACGTGCTTTTTTATATTGTTTTAGTTTGTAATAAAGAATTGCTAATTTGTATTGTGCGTTGGTATGTTTTCGGTTGGCAGCTTTTTTATACCAATAAATTGCTTTTCGTGTATCTCGTTTTACGTCATTCCCGTTCTCATAGGTTTTGCCAAGTAAGAATTGAGCTTCACGCTGATTTTTCTTTTGAGCTTTTTCTAGTAATTGATTGAAGGAACGACTGTTTGAAGCCGCATTGGCTTGCATAACAGCGACAAAAAAAACAATCAAAAGGATAGAGAAAATACGTAAGTATCTTAATTGTTTTAGTGAATTAGTCTTAGTCTCTATATTCCACATCTAAATTGACATTCTTTTGAAAACGACATGTTGATCATTATTGAAAAATCAATAGTCGTGTTATTGGATTTACTATTATTGTTTATAAAGCGGAAAATATTAGATCAGATATTTTTATCTAATATTAATGTAATCGTTTTTTTTAAATGGCATCTAAACTTGGCAAATTTTGCCATAATATTGAATTGGTTTTATTCGACTTCAACTTCATAAGGTTCTGCAAATTTGCACTCTTTTTGTGGGCAAACTTTTTCAGTTCCTTTTCGCTTGGTCGTTTTGATGCTTAAAATTGGCCAATCACATTCAGGGCATTTCTCTGCAACTGGCGGATTCCAAAGCGCATATGTACAATCTGGATATCTTTCGCATGAATAAAATATTTTGCCATAACGGGACTTCCGTTTCAGAATATTTCCTTTCTTGCAATCGGGGCATTGAACGCCGGTGTCTTCTGGTTTTTCCAGTGGCTCGATATGCTTACACTCTGGATAACCACTACAGCCTATGAACTTGCCATATTTGCCTTGTTTAATTACCAGGGCAGAATCACATTCCGGGCAAACTCTGCCTTCAACTATTTCAGGTTCGTTGCTAGCATCTTTATCATCACCAAGATTGCGAGTGTAATCGCACTCGGGATAATTTGTGCAACCAATAAAGCGTCCGCGGCGTCCTAATCTAATGGATAGTTGACTTTCACATTTTGGACATTTTTCATCGAGCGCTTCTTGAGTGACGTCTTTACGGTCAACAGTTTCATTTTTGTTTTTAATTAACGAAGTAAACGGTTCCCAAAAATCTCGCATTAATGGGATCCATTCTTTCTCACCACGTGAAATGGCGTCCAATTCATCTTCTAATTTTGCGGTAAAATCAAAATCGACATATTGAGTAAAATGTTCAGTAAGAAACTTATTAACAACTCTACCTACATCCGTTGGATGAAATCGCTTTTTGACAATTTCAACATACTCTCTATTTTGAAGAGTTGAAATAATAGAAGCGTATGTCGACGGGCGACCTATACCATGCTCTTCCAATGACTTAACTAGGCTAGCTTCAGAGTATCTGGGTGGCGGTTCAGTGAAATGTTGCTCAGGACGAATTTTTTGTAATGTGACTTTTTCACCCTTAGCTAATGGAGGTAGAATTCGGCCTTCATCATCATCTTTTTTCGCGTCATCTTGGCCTTCCATATAAACAGACATAAAGCCTGGATTTGTAATGGTTGATCCGGTTGCTCTGAATATCCCTTTTTTAGCATCTAAATCTAAACTAACCGTGTCAACGGTTGCATGGATCATTTGGCATGAAATGGTACGCTTCCAAATTAAATCATACAGCTTAAATTGGTCAGCGCTTAATTTCGTTTTTATAGACCCTGGGGTTATTAAGGCACTAGTGGGTCGAATCGCTTCGTGCGCTTCTTGTGCGTTCTTCGCTTTAGTTTTATAAGATCGTGGTTCATCAGGCAAATGATCCTGGCCATATTTTTGTTCTATGTAAGAGCGAATTTCCTCAATAGCTTCTTGTGCCAAGTTAACCGAATCTGTTCTCATATAACTGATTAAGCCAACTTCCCCTTCTCCTGTATCGATTCCCTCATAGAGTTGTTGTGCGGTTCGCATCGTACGTAACGTGGTAAAACCTAATTTCCGTGACGCTTCCTGTTGTAATGTCGAGGTAATAAATGGTGCTGAAGGATTTCTTTTTCGTTGTTTTTTTTCAACATTGGCAATTACCAATTCCCCTTTTGTTTCGGCTAAAAGGGTTTTTTCAATTTCAGCTGCTTGAGGTTCATTGGTTACCGAAAATTGACTGAGTTTTTCATCGTTGTAATGAGTTAATTTAGCAGCAAAATCTTGCTTTTTTGCGTTAAGGTCAGCTTCAATAGTCCAATATTCTTTTGAAACAAATTTTTCAATTTCTAGTTCACGCTCAACAATCATTCTAAGGGCAGGGCTTTGGACTCTACCTGCTGATAATCCACGTCGAATTTTTTTCCACAATAATGGAGATAAATTAAATCCGACTAAGTAATCCAAAGCGCGGCGAGCTTGTTGTGCATTGATTAGATCAATTGAAAGTCCACGAGGATTGTCAATTGCATCTTGAATGGCGCGTTTTGTGATTTCATGAAAAACAACCCGCTCAACAGGTTTGTCTTTTAATGATTTTTTTTGTTTTAAAATTTCATAAAGATGCCAGGAAATTGCTTCGCCTTCCCTATCCGGGTCAGTTGCCAAATATAACGCATCTGCAGTTTTCATGACCTTTGCAATTTCATCGACGTGTTTTTTGTTTTTGTCAACGATTTGATATTTCATTTCAAAGTCGTGTTCTGTATCTACCGCGCCTTCTTTTGGTAGTAGATCACGTACGTGGCCGTAGGATGCTAATACTTCAAATCCTTTGCCCAAATACTTTTTGATGGTTTTCGCTTTTGCAGGCGACTCTACAATGACTAAGGATTTGCCCATATTATGAATTTCGCAGATTAATGAACGCTGCTAGCAGCTTCTTCAAATACAACGTCTTCAATCCAAGCGAATGCGGCCTCTTGGCCGGGTTGATTGAATAAAACCATTAAGACGACCCATTTTAGTTGTTCTAAATCGATTTCTTTTGTTTCCAATGCCATGACGCGATCGATAATCATTTCACGAATACTTTGACTAAATGCGCCGATGTTGTCGAGAAATAAAATGAATCCCATACATTCAGCATTCAGTTTTTTCTTTTCTTGCTCTGAAAAAATTCGTAATGACTTTTTGCTGTGAAATTTTTCAGCCAAAGTGTCGTTACTTCGAAGCTCTGATAAACCTTCAAGCCAGGAAAATGCTTTATCGATTTCTTGTGAAGGAAATCCAGCTTGTTGTAGTTCGACCGTAATTGCATCTCTATCTGTGCGTGAATTTGCATCATCATCTATATAGTTTTCAAATAGATACATTAACACGTCTAGCACATTTTCTTTCATATGTTGCCCTTTTAATGGATACGGGAGTACGTGCCACCGGGTAAACTTTCAACGTAACCCTGCAATTCAAGTACCAGCAGCATGGACGAAACTTGTTGTGGAGTCAATCCGCTTCGTTCTACTACCATATCTATGCTCGTTGGTTCGAAACCCACATGATTTAGAGTTTCAATTCCCTCATTTGTTAAGTTTTTTGTTGACGAATTTTGATTTGTTTTATTGTCAAGAAATTCCATGCTTTGGCTAATCATTCCTAGCTCTTCTAAGATATGCTCACCGTTTTCAACTAATTTTGCCCCTTGGCGAATCAATATATGGCAACCTTTTGCCAAAGGATTATGAATTGAGCCTGGAATGGCAAAAACATCTCTACCTTGTTCACCTGCTAATCTCGCAGTAATTAAGGAGCCGCTCTGTTTCGCTGCTTCTACCACTAATACGCCTAAACTTAACCCACTAATAATCCGATTGCGCTTGGGAAAATGTTCTTTTTTCGCTGGAGTTCCCAATGCATATTCTGTTACAACTGCACCGCCGCTACTAATAATGTCCTCTTGCAAGGTTTTATGTCGGGCCGGATATACTTGATCCAATCCTGTTGCTGTTACTGCTATGGTTTTGCCTTTTCTGGCTAACGCACCTTTGTGTCCAAGGTAATCGATTCCTAACGCAAGCCCACTTGTGACAGTGTAATTTTGGCTTGCAAGATATTGTGCAAATTGAAACGCGTTATCTTTACCCGTAGAGCTGGGATTTCGACTTCCAACAATGGCAATTTGTTGATTTTTTAAAATATCCGGATTGCCTTTAACATATAATAACGGTGGTGCATCAGAAATTTCTTTTAGTAATGGTGGATAATTGTCGCTGGATAAGGTGACAATATGATTGTATTGCGTTTCTGCCCAACGAATTTCTTTATCTATCAGATCCCAATCTGGATTTTTAAGATATTTTTTTGTGCTATCTCTTAATTTCGCTTGTTGGAAAAAATCGCCTAAATTATCAAAAACCACTTTCGGGTCATTGGTTTTATCGAGAATGGATTTGAATCCAACAGGTCCAATGAATGGTGCTTTTTGAAGTGCAAGCCAATATCGTAAGTTTTCCATTATGATGGTGTTTATGTGGTGGTTTTGTAGTTATTTTTCAACTGGGATCTTCTGTTTTATTAACGTGATAGATAAAAAAAGGATCCAAATAGTTATCTGTTGGCGATAGTAACTTGGAATGATAGGATTTTCTAGCCCATTTTACAGGTTTGGATAATCACATTAAAAATAGATTTCACATGTCAAAAATCCCAATTTAAAGAATCGATAAGGATTATCCTAAAAACCGCAGTTGACCGCTCTAAAAATATATAAACCAATGTATCCAGAAGCAATTTTCAATTTTCTGATATCACCCATTTGGTGCCCCCTCGCTACACAGTAGATTGCACAGATTTCAAGGCACATGACTGCGTTGCAACTCCTTGGAATAGAATGACTATTCCTCGTCGCTGCGCCTTGCCCTGTACCTTGAAATCTATACACTCTACTGTGTTCAACTACGGTTTCTAGGATTATTTTAGGTAAGAGATGGGGTTAACATCGTTAGCCAGCAAATATATTATAATTGCTAACGGTTGGTGCTGTTTGATTTGTTTAGGGATTTCTGACTGCGTCCAGAAGTCGAATTTCTTTTGTTGCGCGCATGACAAGCGCATAACTGACTTTGTCAAAGATTCGAAACAATAATAAATATCCCGCATGCATATCTGGAATGCGGATCAATTTTTTATCTTTTTCGTCAGTAACAGATCGACTTGACTGGAAAATAGCCAAAACATGTCCCTTTTCCATTCCCTGTTCGGAGCCGCGGTTAATAACAACGGTATGATATTGACCAATGCGAGATACCCCATCAACGACTGAAATTATTTTTCCATCAATTTTGTTTTTGGGTGCGTGAGGAATATAGTTGTATTCCAGCTCTTGAGAAATTGCAGGAATCAGTTTATCGCCTTTTAATGCTTCTCGACTAGACGCAGTTAATGTCAAAGTAGTTGGGTCGCCAAAACTATTAACCAATGCTTCGCCAATGTAAACGGCTTCTAATCCTAATATAGTTTCTTTTCCATTCACTGTGTCTTTATATGTGTCACCTGCACGAATTAATGAATATCGCGTATTACTCCCCGGCACAATTTTCCGTGCATAAATTGTGTCACCACTCCCAGCGACTAAGTGGTTGTCCTGCATAGATAAAATGTAAGGAGAGCCATCTATTGCTTCTCGCGTCATTACATTAGGACGACTTAAAAACTGTTGAATGGCATCCAGAGGAATGGTTGGAATGGCGCGCTCGAGCACTTTTTTTCGCACTCTTGGAGACAACTTAACCACTCTAAGTCTATCTTGGGTTGAGTTACCCCGTCTTAAAACCAATTGTGGTTTACCATCTTTAAATGTGAGTTCTACTTGGTCTCCGGGATATATTAAGTGTGGATTTGTAATTTGAGGATTGACGTGCCAAATATCTGGCCATCGCCAAGGGTCTCGCAAAAATCGGGATGCAATATCCCATAATGTGTCGCCACCTTTTATGACATAGGTTGAAGGATGTTTCGTTTTCAGAACGATATCTTCGGCTAAAATAGGTGCTGAGAAACACAATACAGCGCAAAAAATGAAGGCATGTTTCATGGTCATACTTTAGTTGGCCTTTTAATTCCGTATAAAAAATATAGCTTCGTGCAAATAGTGGCTATGCTAAATCGGCTTTTACCAAAAAACGGTGGAGAAAAGTTAGTCAGGTACCATGTTAGATAAAAGATTAACGCTCACTCGGACCTTTATTTTTTCGGCAGAGAAACCAATATACTGAAGTATAAGATAAAAAAATTTTCAGTTGCAGTGGATTTATCGTAAATACCATAAATTAGAGCAAGCAAAAATAAATCCGCTAATATTGCAACAGAAGCCTATGGTAAACTACGCTGTTTTTATATTAACCAAAGTTAAGTTTAGTGGACTACAACCTAACAAAATCTGATTAAGTGAATTGCTGCCTTTATGTCATTACTCAATATTTTACATTTTCCTGATCCTCGTTTAAGACAAAAAACCGATTCTGTCGAAATTTTCGATGATGCTTTATTAACGCTAAAAAATGATATGCTTGAAACGATGTATGCTGCACCAGGTGTTGGATTAGCAGCAATTCAAGTCAATGTGTTGAAACGCATGATCGTGATCGATGTATCTGAAGATAAAAATGAACCGAGATGTTTCATTAATCCCGAGTTGATTTCCCATGAAGGTGAAATAAAAACTGACGAAGGTTGCTTATCTGTTCCTGCGATTTATGAACCTGTCAAACGATATGAATTCATACGTGTTAAAGCGCAAAACGAATTTGGTGAAAGTTTTGAGTTAAGTGCGGATGGTTTATTGTCTGTCTGCATTCAGCATGAAATGGATCACTTAGAAGGTAAATTGTTTGTTGACTACCTATCAGAGATGAAACGTCGTCGGATTCGCAAAAAAATGGAAAAGTATCGTCGAGAAACGTTATAGGGAAAATAAGATAATAATCGATGAAAATTATATTTGCAGGTACGCCTGAGTTTGCGGCAGTCGCACTGGATAGACTTCGCAAAAGCGAACATGACATAATCGCGGTATATACACAGCCTGACAGGCCAGCGGGTCGTGGTAGAAAGATGACAGCAAGTGCCGTTAAAAAATTAGCGATTGACGCAAATATTCCTGTTTACCAACCTGCCTCACTAAAAACACCTGAAGAACAGCATCAGTTGATGGAATTCGATGCGGATTTGATGATTGTCGCAGCTTACGGTTTACTTTTACCAAAAACCGTTTTACAAATTCCGCGATTAGGGTGTATCAATATACATGCATCATTATTGCCCCGTTGGCGTGGCGCGGCACCAATTCAACGCGCTATTTTGGCAGGGGATTCGGAAACGGGCATTACCATCATGCAAATGGATGAAGGATTAGATACTGGGGGTATGTTGTTAAAAGAATCCTGTGAGATATTACCTTCCGATAACGCACAATCATTACATGATAAGTTAGCAATCATTGGTGGTAATGCGATAATTAAAGCAGTTGCAGATTTGGAAAACGGTCAATTTACTGCAGAAAAACAAAATGACTCACTTGCTTGTTATGCTAAAAAGTTGCAAAAAACTGAAGCGCCAATTGATTGGAATAAGCCCGCAATTGAATTGCAAAGGCAAATACAAGCTTATAATCCTTGGCCGGTTGCTCAGTGTTTATACGAAGACAAAGTATTGCGCGTGTGGCAAGCAACATCTACTGGAGAGAAACATTATTCTTCACCCGGTGAAATCGTGGCAGTGGATAAGAAAACGATTGATGTTGCAACCTCATGCGGATGTTTGAAAATTGAAAAAGTACAGTTGCCCGGCGGGAAGCCAATGGACGCGTCGAGTTTTGCTAACGGGCGCGAACTACTGGGTTATATATTAAAATAAATAACATCTGCCATCCTAAGTTATTACAAATGAATCCAAGATATTTAGCTGTTTTGCTTATCGAAAAAGTGATATATCAAGGTAAGTCACTTAACGAAATTGTTCCAGAAATCAATGAAAAAATAAAAGACGATAAAGATCGGGCGCTTTGCCGAGAGCTTATTTCTGGCGTGGTGCGATGGCATTATCAATTACTTTCCTTTCAGTTCAAATCATTAGAAAAACCAAAAAAACAAAAAGATATTTTAATTTCATGTTTGCTATCTGTTGGCTTGTACCAGATATTTTTCATGAGAGTGGCCGATCATGCTGCAGTAAATGAAAGTGTCAATATTGCAAAAAAAATCAAAAAGGCTTGGGCTAAAAATTTAGTTAATGCGGTATTGCGAAAATGTTTAAGGGAAAAATCTAATTTACTTGAATCTCTAAAAAATGATGAAGTCGCAAATTATTCTCACCCTGCATGGCTAATTAACATTCTAAAACAAGATTATGAAAATAACTGGAAGACGATACTCAGTGAAAATAATCATCAGGCACCAATGGTACTTAGGGTGAATCAACGTGTGCAACCAGTAAATGAATATTTGTCAAAATTACAAACCGAAAATATTTCTGGGGTTGGAATTGATAAAATTCCCAGTGCAGTTAAATTATTGAAGGCTTGTGATATTCAAAAGCTACCTGGATTTTGCCGTGGTAGTGTTTCCGTGCAAGATTCCGCCGCACAAATGGCAGCGACTTTACTCAATTTACAATCAGGACAAAGAGTATTAGATGCGTGCGCTGCACCTGGTGGAAAAACGGCACATATATTGGAAACGGAAAATGTTAATTTATTGGCGGTTGAGAGTAATAAACAGCGAATTCAACGGATAACCGAAACGCTAAACCGACTATCACTGTCAGCAGAAATTAAGTTAGCAGATGCGTCGATTCCAAGTGAGTGGTGGGATGGTGAATTATTTGATCGCATTCTGCTCGATGCGCCTTGTTCGGGAACGGGTGTCATTCGTCGAAATCCCGATATCAAGATTCACAGAACACTTGAAGACATCACCCAGTTAGTGGAAAATCAACACAAAATAATAAACTCATTATGGAATACACTTAAGCCGGGTGGATTGTTGCTCTATGCGACATGTTCGGTTTTAAAAATTGAAAACGAAAATCAAATTGGTCGGTTTCTAAAAGAAAACTCAAATGCAAAAGAAATAGAAATAGCGTGGGAAAGTGATAATTTTGCGCAATACGGTTTACAAATATTACCGGGCGAAAACGACATGGATGGTTTCTATTATGCTCTTCTGGAAAAACAAGAGAATGCTTCCAATTAAGACCTGTAATTTATGAAAATCATTATACTTGGTGCAGGCCAAGTTGGTGCTTCAGTGGCTGCAACATTAGCGAGTGAGGCAAATGACATCACCATGATTGATACGGATCGTATTCGTATTCGTGAGTTGCGTGATCGTTACGACATCCAAGTCATATATGGCCATGGTTCTCATCCAGAGGTATTAAAACGTGCTGGCGCAGAAGATGCGGACATGATACTTGCGGTGACTAATAGTGACGAAACCAATATGATTGCATGTCAAGTAGCGTATACCTTATTTCACACACCGACTAAAATTGCCAGAGTGAGAGACAAAGAATATTTAACCCATCCCCAGTTGTTTGCCCAAGAAGCACTACCAATTGATGTATTGATTAGTCCAGAACAAGTTGTAACAGAATACATTCAACGTATTATTGAATTTCCTGGCGCACTTCAGGTATTGGACTTTGCAAATGGAAAAGTGCGTTTAGTGGCTGTTAAAGCGATTCACGGTGGGCCTTTGGTGGGCAACGAATTAAAAACCTTAAGCGAGCACATGCCAGGAATTAAAACCCGAGTTGCTGCAATTTTTCGTCGTGGCAATCCAATAATACCAAAAGCGGAAACGATAGTTGAAGCAGATGATGAAGTGTTTTTTGTTACTGCTCGTAAGCATACTCGCGCGGTAATGTCAGAATTGCGACGAATTGAAAAGCCAGTAAAACGAGTAATGATTGCCGGTGGTGGAAACATAGGAAAACGATTGGCAAAATTATTAGAAAGCCAGTACCAAGTTAAAATAATTGATCATAATGTGCAGCATTCCAGTGATATATCAGCGGAACTGGAAAATACGATTGTTTTAAACGGCGATGCAGCGGATTCAAGCTTATTGTTAGAAGAAAATATTGAAGGGACAGATATTTTTTGCGCGATGACAAATGATGATGAAGTGAATATATTGTCTTCGATGTTAGCAAAACGTTTGGGTGCGAGAAAAGTTATGGCGATAATAAACCGGCCCGAATATGTTGATTTAGTACAAAGTGATTTGATTGATATTGCGATATCCCCTCAACAAGTTACCATAGGTAGTTTGCTAACGCATGTTCGTCGAGGTGATGTTGCTGCAGTACATTCATTGCGACGTGGGGCTGCCGAGTCAATTGAAGCTGTTGCACACGGCGACCCTAAATCGTCAAAAGTGGTTGGGCGAGCGATAGATGACATTAAATTGCCGCAAGGTACAACAATCGGCGCCGTTGTGCGAAATGATGAGGTTATCATAGCGCGCAGTAAGTTAGTGATTGAATCTGAAGACCACGTAATATTGTTTGTAGTAGATAAAAAGCGAATAAAAGATGTGGAGCGCTTGTTTCAAGTTGGCGTAACGTTTCTTTAGGGCGTTTATTATCGATGCAACTTTCAATAATACAAAGAATTCTCGGTATACTGTTGATGATAATCAGTATCAGCATGCTACCGCCAGTTTTTGTTTCATTTCTTTATGATGATGGTGCAATGGCACCCTTCATACTGGCTTTTTTCGCTACCCTGTTAACTGGTTTAATATTGTGGTTTCCGGTGAGGAATACTCACAAAGATATGCGTTTGCGCGATGGTTTTATCGTTGTCGCGATGTTCTGGTTGGTAATTGGATTATCAGGCTCCTTGCCACTCATACTGTCTGCTGCGCCAAATTTATCCATTACCGATGCGGTATTTGAATCGATTTCAGGTTTAACCACAACCGGTGCAACTGTTATTACTGGATTGGATGAACTTCCAAAATCCATATTGTATTACAGACAGCAATTACAGTGGCTGGGTGGTATGGGCATCATTGTATTAGCAGTGGCAATACTACCTATGTTGGGTATTGGGGGAATGCAATTATATCGCGCAGAAACACCTGGACCTATGAAAGATGCGAAATTAACACCACGTATTACTGAAACTGCAAAAGCACTTTGGTATATCTATTTAGGTCTTACAATTGTGTGTGCATTGTCCTACTGGGTCGCTGGTATGTCATTTTTTGATGCGCTTTCTCATAGTTTTTCAACGGTGGCAATTGGTGGCTTTTCAACGCATGATCTTAGCATGGCATATTTTGATAGCACCTTAATTGAAATGATTGCAGTGGTTTTTATGATATTAGCGGGGGTGAATTTTTCGTTGCATTTTCTCGCGTGGCGAAATTTTACATTGCGCCCCTATCTTAGTGATACTGAATTTTTGACGTATATTAAAGGGCTAGTTTTTGTCGCGTTAATTACTTGCATGTATTTATACATTACTGGCACATTTGATTTTGGTGGTGCTATTCATAATGGTATTTTTCAAGCTGTTTCAATTGGTACCACCACAGGCTTTACAACCGCGGAATATCACAATTGGCCTGGATTCTTGCCGGCATTATTGTTGTTAATGAGTTTCATTGGTGGTTGTGCGGGATCAACGGGTGGCGGCATGAAAGTCATCCGTGTTTTGCTTTTAATTAAGCAAGGTCTGCGGGAAGTTATTCGTTTAATTCATCCAAATGCGCAAGTTCCGGTAAAAATTGGTGGCAAGTTGTTAGAAGAAAGAGTCATAGATGCAGTCTGGGGATTCTTTTCTTTATATGTAGGCAGTTTTATTATAATGGCATTGTTATTAGCGGCATCTGGATTGGATTTAGTCACAGCTTTTTCAGCGGTGGCGGCATGTATGAATAATTTGGGGCCTGGTTTAGGAGATGTTGGATCTCATTATGGGGATATTAACAGTGCTGCAAAATGGGTATTGTGTTTTGCTATGATTTTAGGTCGATTGGAAATATTTACTATTTTGGTATTATTGACTCCCGCATTTTGGCGTAATTAGTCGAGTTTAAATAATAATGAATAACGAGTCTCGAGATAAGTGGAATAACATCTATCAGGATGTATCCATCACTGCTACGTCACCAACCGCAGTATTAAAAGATAACAAATATTTATTGCCAAAAGTTGGAAAAGCACTAGACATTGCTTGTGGAGCAGGAGCAAATGCAATATTTTTGGCTCGCAATGGTCTCGAGGTCGAGGCGATTGACGTGTCTGATAAGGTTATTGATAAGTTAAACGAATACGCTAATGTACAAGATTTATCAATTAATGCACGGGTAATGGATGTGATGCAATCATTTCCTAGTGATGCGTTATTTGATGTTGTCGTTGTAGCGCATTTTTTGGAGCGGGAATTAGCTGAGCCCATTATTAATTGTTTAAAACCTGGAGGTTTATTGTTTTACCAAACATTCTCTCAAGAGGTAACGGAGTTTTACACCGGGCCTCGTAATCCTGCGTTTAGATTAGCATGCAATGAATTGTTATCTCTCTTTTCGCCTTTAAAGATTGTCGTGTTTCGTGAAGAAGGATTAATTGGTGATTTAAGTAAGGGATTTCGTAATGAAGCACAACTCATTGCGATAAAAAGATAATCACTATTTTAAAAAAAGAAACACTTGTGTTGTGTTCAAGTGTTTTTATTTAGCAGCATTCTTTTTACCCATCGGTTCTAATGTCAAAGATTTGTGATGGCTGGTGTTCTGAAGTTGAATGAGTTTTTGTTTGGAACGTTCGGTGTCATCAGAATTTTGCATTACATCATTTAGCGTTACACGATGACGCTTAAATAACTCTAATAATAAATCATCGTTTGCTAATGGGTGACGTCGAAATGTTTGCGCAGCGACATTTCGGATTTTGTGAAATTCACCTTTTTTCGCCATTTCAATAATTGACTCAGTATTGACTAGCTCTTCTAAATCTGTTTCGTATCGCGCTGTGTGCTCTGTGAAAGCGCTTAAGACATTACCATTGTCGGCCAAGCTAATTTTCAAACGCACATTGTTTTGCGAGTCTGCATTGTTTACTGCTTCTTCAGCAGAGATTTGATTGCTTAAATGCAATTTAACCAATGCCGAATCGAAAGTTTGCATCCCAGAGTTGCCAGATTTTTCCATAACTTCTTTAAGATCGTTAAATTGACCTCGAAGAATTAGATCTTTAATTAATGGAGTGCCTGTTAAAATTTCAATCGCTGCGATACGTTTACCCTCAAGTCCTGGGATAAGGCGTTGCGATACGATTGCGCAAGTATTTAAAGATAAGTCGAGCAGTGCTTGATTGCGTTTTTCTTCGGGGAAAAAATTAATTATTCGATCAAAAGCCTGATTTGCGTTATTAGCATGCAAAGTGGAAATGGCAAGATGGCCTGTTTCGGCAAACGCAAGTGCATGCTCCATGGTAGCTTGATTTCGAATTTCACCAATCATTATGACATCTGGTGCTTGGCGTAATGTATTTACTAGTGCATCTTCGTAACAATCGGTATCCATTCCCACTTCTCGTTGATTGACGATGCAGCGTTTGTGAGGATGAATAAATTCAATGGGATCTTCTATTGTGATGATATGACCAGAGCTATTTCGATTGCGATAATCGATTAGGGACGCCAAAGATGTTGATTTGCCTGACCCGGTAGCGCCAACAAACAGAATTAAGCCACGTTTTGACATTATTATTTGCTTAAGTACTGGTGGGAGATTTAGGGATTCAGGCATTGGAATATTGACCTGAATATGACGTATCACCATGCCAATTTGATTTCGTTGTTTAAATACATTTACTCGAAATCGACCTACTTTTGGCTGCGATAGCGCCAAATTCATTTCTGGTTTATTTTCAAACTCTGCAATTTGTTCCTCATCCATAATGCTATATGCCACTTCTTTGACTTCATCAGGGACAAGTTTTGTTTGTGTAAATGCCTTAAGCTCACCATGGATGCGAGCACTAGGTGGGGCGCCAGTCGTCAAATAGAGATCAGATGCCTCATATTTGATCATTTGTTTTAAGTAGGGTTCTAATTCCATCGTTGGCTTTTTGCTATTGGTTTGTTGGAAAACACAGGTTCGGTGGTAATATCGGGTTAAAGGAATAAAACCTTTATTTCTTAAAAATTAAACAAATGTGGAAATGATTGTCAGGCTATGAAATCAAGGAAAGCACTGACAAATGGAAAAAGTGAATAACAGTGAGTGTGTTATGTTAGACGATGAATTTAATAAACGTTTTCAATATGATGAGGCGTTTTCTGCGCTCTCAAAACAGAGAATTCAAGGATTATTGGAATCGGAAGAATTCGCCAATTTAGAAGAAAAATCAACCGTAGCTCAAACGTTATATTCGCTTTTTTATGCCAGTGACTTTTGTACTCGGGTTGCGACGCGTTATCCCAATTACGTCCACTACTTATTAACAAGTGATAGTTTAGAGAAGGAAAAAAAATATGAAGACTATTATTTATCGTTAAAACAAGAAACCTCAGTCATCAAATCGTTTGAAGATTTGTCTCAATGTTTACGAGAATTTCGAAATCAACAAATGCTACGAATAACATGGCGAGATCAAATAAAAAATGCAGATGTGTTCAGTATATTGCGAGAGTTGTCAGCTCTAGCATATACCTGTATTACTTTCGCACTGGAAATTCTAACCGATTGGGCAAGTGAAAAATTTGGTGTACCAAAAAATGATGATGGTTCCCAAATGCATTTGGTTGTACTTGCGATGGGAAAATTGGGTGCCAATGAGCTAAATTTTTCATCAGATATTGACTTGATATTTTGTTATGCCAACGATGGTGAAGTGCTTGTTGGTGAAAAATCCAAAACACACAGCGAATATTTTGTTCATTTGTCACAGCAATTAGTGCGTTTGTTATCAGAAAATACCGCATTTGGTTTTGTTTATCGAGTCGATACGCGTTTGCGTCCTTTTGGGAATAGTGGGCGACTAGCATTGAGTTTTGCTGCAATGGAAAGCTATTACGAACGCCATGGTCGAGAATGGGAGCGGTATGCTCTAATTAAAGCGAATCCTGTTTCATTGGATGAGAATGCTAATAGAGAAATCCTTTCTATGCTAAATCCTTTTATTTATCGCCGTTATCTTGATTTTAGCGCATATGGCTCACTGCGTGAAATGAAACAAATGATTGACCAAGAAGTTTCAAAAAAAGGATTGCAAACCAATGTAAAACTCGGTGCGGGTGGGATCAGGGAAATAGAATTTATAGGGCAAGCGTTTCAGCTTATTCGGGGAGGCCGAACTCGTCAGTTGCAACAACGGGGAATTGACGCTGTTTTAAATGCGTTAAAATCTCTCGAGCTAATGCCTGAATTTGTGTGTGCATCATTATTAAAGGCGTATGTATTTCTGCGCAAAGTGGAGAATGCAATACAAGAATATGATGATCAGCAACAGCATCATTTGCCGAGCAAATCTTTAGAGCAATCGAGATTGGTTTTTGCGTTAAGATTTGAATCCTGGGAATCGTTCACAAAAACCTTGAGCGAACATATGGAAAATGTTCATGAACATTTTGATCAAATATTTTCTGCGCCTCAATTAGAATCTACCGAAGGAAAACAAAAAGGGCAAAATAGTGGGTTTAATGAAATATGGTTAGGTTATGTCGAAGGGAATCAAGCACAACAAATTTTAGAGGAAGCGGGATATAACTCGCCAGTTGATACCTTGATGAAAATTATGCGATTGCGCGACTCCTCAGTTTATCGAAACATGGGTCCGAACGGCAAGCATCGCTTGGATACGCTAATGCCATTGCTATTGTCTTTAGTAGCTAAATCAAGAGACCCAAACACCTGTCTATTGCGGGTGTTTCGTTTTATTGAGGCGATCGCAAAACGAACAGCGTACATCGCTTTATTAACCGAACATCCTGTCAGTTTGTCACAATTAGTGCAGTTATTTGATAAGAGCCCATGGATAGTTGATTTGATCGTGAGTCATCCATTGTTATTAGATGAATTAATTGATCCTAGACGATTATATGAACCAGTTGATCAAAATGGTTTAACACAAGAGTTGGAAGTTCAGCTACAAACAAATAAAGATGATATTGAATTTCAGATGTTAAAGCTCGCTGAGTTTAAACAAACCAATGTGTTACGTGTGGCCGCATCTGAATTGACGAATGCAATGCCAGTTGAAAAAATCAGTGATCAATTAACTGATATTGCTGAAATCATCGTGGCGAATGTAACTGAATTAGCCATGAGTCATTTAATTAATCGTCATGGCCGTCCTCAATTTGAACTTGATGGCAAAACTCAAAATGCCGAGTTTTGTGTGATTGCTTATGGAAAATTGGGTGGAATGGAGTTGGGATTTGGCTCAGATCTGGATTTAGTGTTTTTACACAACAGTATTGGACAGCGACAACAAACGCAGGGCGATAAATCCTTGGACAACGCAACGTATTTTATTCGCTTAGGGCAACGAATCATTCATTATCTTAATACCGCATCTCAAGGTGGAAATTTGTATGAAGTGGATATGAGGCTAAGGCCCAGTGGTGCATCGGGATTATTAGTCAGCAGTATTAAAGGATTTGAGGATTATCAATTTAGTAAAGCCTGGACATGGGAGCATCAAGCGTTAATACGAGCACGTTGTATTTATGGAAATGAGCATATGAAAGACGCGTTTACTCAAATACGAAAACAGGTTTTATGTCAAAAAAGAGATGGAGAAGCTCTGCAGAAAGAAGTAAACGATATGCGCGTCAAAATGCGTAAAGAGTCTAAGAATAGTAAACCGGGGGAATTTGATATAAAAAATGATATTGGGGGAATTCAAGACATTGAATTTATCATTCAGTATTTGGTTTTATTATGGGCTCAGCAATACCAGGATCTTGTGGAGTATACTGATAATTTGCGCTTACTTGAGGGATTAGTAAAAAATGGATTGTTAAAAAAAGAAAAAGCGAAATCGCTTTCGCAAGCGTATTTGCATTATCGGCACGCGGTGCATAAATGTGTCTTGCAACGTAAAAATGCAGTTATTGTAAGTAATGCGCAATTAGAGGAGCATCGACAAAACGTTAAAGATATTTGGGTGGAGTTTGTGTCGCCTAAATAATAATCTAAGGTGGCAGTCGCGGGCATGAGAACTGCACAAATGCCAACAATGAGTCATAATACCTAATAGAATCACTTACAATTTATTGAGAAAAATTGAGTGATTGCAACTTAATTTGTGAACAATATGAAAAATGAAAGGTGTAAGTAGTGACAATAGAAACAATGTCTGATCGTGATGGATTTATTTGGATGGATGGCGATTTTGTGCCGTGGAGAGAGGCACAAGTGCATGTGCTTACGCATACCCTGCATTACGGTATGGGCGTTTTTGAAGGCATTCGTGCATATGAGACCGAAAAAGGCACTGCTATTTTTCGATTGCCCGAGCACACTAAGCGCCTATTTAATTCTGCACACATTATGCAAATGCCCATGCCTTATGATAAAGATACAATTAATACGGCTGTACGAGAGTCAGTGGCTCGCAACAATTTAGCATCTGCCTATATTAGACCAATGTGTTTTTACGGTTCTGAGGGAATGGGGCTTCGGGCAGATAATTTAAGTGTGCATGTTATTGTTGCTGCCTGGCATTGGGGGAGTTATTTGGGTGCAGAAGGAATTGAGAAGGGTATCCGGATTAGAACATCTTCTTATACTCGACACCATGTTAATGTCACAATGTGTAAAGCAAAGGCCAATGGCAATTATTTGAACTCTATGTTGGCACTTCAGGAAGCATTAACCTGTGGTTATGACGAAGCAATGCTATTGGATAACGAAGGTTATGTTGCTGAGGGAAGTGGCGAAAATATATTTATTGTTAAAGATGGTATTATTTATACGCCTGATTTAACGTCTGCTTTGGATGGAATTACGCGAGCCACCATTATGCAGTTGGCCGAAGAACAAGGTTATAAGATAAAAGAAAAACGAATTACACGTGATGAAGTGTATATCGCAGATGAAGCATTTTTTACAGGAACGGCAGCGGAAGTTACACCCATTCGGGAAGTGGATAATCGTGTTATTGGCTTGGGAGTAAGAGGGCCAGTGACCGAAAAATTGCAGGCAATGTATTTTGATATTGTGAAAGGTAAAGTTGCTGAAAAAGATTCGTGGTTAAGTTACGTTTGAGGGAGGATTAAATAAATGAGTACAACAGCGCAAATTCAAGCAAATGCAGAAAATAAATATGAAGTAACAGACGCAGATTTACCGGTACATTGTCCAATGGATGGAATGACGCTTTGGAATTCTCATCCAAAGGTTTATTTGCCCATTGAGAAAACGGGTAAAAGTAAATGTCCTTATTGCGGAGCGGAGTTTCACCTTAAAAGCGATAAATAAAATTTTCCTCTATGCATTATGAAATTTACGCAAGAATTCATTAAGATATCTATGAAGGTGTTGCGAAAAATATAAGGCCGTTTAATTCTAATTGTTTAAACGGTCTTCAATTGCTGTTTTCCTATTTTCAATTCTGAAAATTGTAAGAAATTGAAATCATTTGGTTTTTCTTTGGACCTCTTTACGTTTAATGTCACAGGTCTAATTCCTGCTTTGAATTGTTTATGCTTGAAAAACTTCAATTAAATTCAACATCAAAGGTATTAATTGTCGGTGATGTTATGCTGGATCAATATTGGTACGGCAAAACCACGCGTGTTTCACCTGAAGCTCCGGTGCCGATTGTTCATGTTGGAGAAGATGAGTTCCGTCCTGGTGGCGCGGCAAATGTTGCAATAAATGTTGCGATGCTTGGTGCAAAGCCATTACTGCTTGGTATTACCGGTGTGGATGAAGCGGCGTCTCAATTGCGGCTTTTACTTGAGAATAAGGGAGTCGATTGTCATTTTGTTACGAGTCCGTCTTTCAAAACGATTACCAAGCTTCGTGTCATTAGTCAACAACAGCAATTGATTCGCCTCGATTTTGAAGAGGCAATAAATCATGATGACTCACAAAAAGTAACACAGGCTTTTCAATTATTATTAAGCCAAGTTGATTGTGTCATTTTGTCTGATTATGCGAAAGGCACATTGTCTAACGTGCAAGAATTAATTTCTATTGCAAACCAAAATAGCATACCAGTATTAGTTGATCCAAAAGGCTTGGATTTTACAAAATATAAAGGTGCGTCGTTATTAACGCCAAATTATCAAGAATTTTTAGCAGCAGTGGGTGGCTGTGAAAACGAACATGACTTTATCGGTAAAATACAAAAGTTACGTGAAATATTGGAATTGCAAACGTTAGTCGTAACGCGAGGAGATCGTGGTATAACGTTAGTAAATCAAGAGAATGAAATCTGTCAGTTTTCTGCCAATGCAAGAGAAGTATTTGATGTCACTGGTGCTGGAGATACAGTAATCTCTGTGTTAGCCGTAGCAATGATGAATGATGTTGAGTTAAACAAGGCTGCAGAATTAGCTAATCTAGCTGCAGGTATTGTTGTTGGAAAATTAGGAACAGCGTCAGTCACTGTTGATGAAATTAATTTTCAAATTGATAAAACGCATTTGCCGAAATTTAATTTCAACATCGTATCCCATCAGCAGCTAGTTTCAGAGATCGCAATTGAAAAAGCGCGCAATAAAAAAATTGTATTTACCAATGGGTGTTTTGATATATTGCATGCTGGCCATTTAGATTGTTTGTTTCGCGCAAAAGAACTTGGTGATACATTAATTGTTGCGGTAAACAGTGATGAATCCGTTAAGCGGTTGAAAGGTCCAGATCGTCCAATTGTACCATTACAACAAAGAATGCAATTATTGGCAGCGATTGAATGTGTTGACTGGGTAGTTGCATTTTATGAAGAAACGCCAGAATCTTTAATTGCGGATGTTTTACCAGATGTTTTGGTCAAAGGTGGTGACTACAAGGAAGATGACGTTGCAGGCTCGGATTGTGTTAAAAGCAATGGCGGGCAAGTTAAAATACTGCCATACATTGAAGGTTTATCAACTTCACATGTTGTTAAAAAAATCGCAAAGACTGGGTAATTATCAGCCTATCTGTTTTTGGTCAATTTGAGCTATTGTCCTCCAGCTTATTCAGCTGTTTCAAATTTCAAACTTTCGTTCATGCTGGTGTTTTGGGATTAATGTTGTCAGATTTTAACCAGCATGTGATATCTAAATCGGAATAACTTAATCTTTAAAAATAAAGTCATTAAAAAACACGACAACACAGTTGTGTTTTGGATATAATTTCGCTCTTTTGCAGCGAAATAAAATCACTATTAATAAAAATGAATATAATCAAATAGATAAATGCTTTGCATTACCTTGCAGCATTGAGTAGGTTAATATTTATTCTGTTTAGTGATAGAAAGTGTCAATACACAACAAGTGATTAATACCAAGTTTGTGTATTCATCCCCTGAAAAGAAATTTGCTGAACAGAATTCGATAATTTGCATGAAGGAGAAATGAATGTCTGTAAAACATCCTACAATTGCAGTAACTGGTTCTTCCGGCGCCGGTACTACAACTGTTAAGAATGCGTTTGAACATATTTTCCGACGCGAAGGAATAAATCCTATCGTTGTTGAAGGTGATAGTTTTCATCGTTTTAACCGTGTTGAGATGAAAGCTGCAATTGCTGAAGCGCATGCCGCGAACCAAGTATTAAGTCACTTTGGTCCTGAGGGTAATGTGTTTGACAAAATAGAAGAATTATTTCGCTTGTATGGCGAATCGGGTTCGGGGCAAACACGCAAATACTTACATTCAGTTGAAGAAGCTGAGCCATACAACCAAAATCCTGGTGAGTTTACACCGTGGGAAGGTATTCCCGACGGAAGTGATTTATTATTTTATGAAGGTTTACATGGTGGTGTGGTGTGTGGCGATGTGAATGTTGCACAATTTGTTGATTTGCTCATCGGTGTTGTGCCAATTGTTAACCTAGAGTGGATTCAAAAAATTCATCGTGATACAGCTCAACGTGGCTATTCTGCTGAAGCTGTGACTGATACCATATTACGTCGTATGCATGATTATGTTCACTACATTACGCCGCAATTTTCGCGCACACACATTAATTTCCAACGCGTACCAACCGTTGATACGTCAAATCCATTTATTGCACGCGACATTCCGACACCGGATGAGAGCTTTATTGTCATTCGTTTTCGAGATAAAAGTTCTGTGGACTTTCCGTATTTGTTAAATATGATCCACAACTCATTTATGTCCAGGCCTAACACAATTGTTGTGCCTGCAGCAAAAATGGGCTTTGCGATGGAAATCATCTTAACACCCATCATTCATCGCATGATGGAAGAAAAAAGAAAATCGAAATAAACAAAAAGGCCACTCAAGTAACTAAATTCTTGAGTGGCCTTTTTTTAATTTTATAAAAAGAATAGCGTTATTGATTAACTTGCTTCCGCTTCAAACAATAATCCGCCAGTTAAAATAACCATAAATCGCGTAAGTAAAATTCCTTTTCCTTGAACTTTATGCTCTTGTCTATGCTCTTCTTCGCCTTGTAGCAGTTTTCTTCCTAATTGAATTTGCAAAAAATATAAAACAAATAAGGTTATGACTAAGCCTAAGTGCATCCAAATTAAAAAATTCATAATTTCGCCACCTTCAATTAATCTTCCATACCAATCGCGATATAAAATTAAATAGACTGGCATTAATAGATCGAATAAGACACAACTTACCATTGTTGTTATATGAAATTTGCGAATGTGGGAATACTTAAATGCGAAGACCATAATCAGGTAAGTTATCATCGCTGCTATTGTTGTTTCTGCTAACAAAAATTCCATACGTGTCTCATTTGATTGATTATTGCTAAGATGAATTAAAATCAACTAGTTGATTAAGCTGTAGATCTCTCGTAAGTAACTGTGTTGTGAAGACTATTCTTATAGTCTGAAGTAAAAATTTGTGTGTGCTGTTAATGTATCACCGCAAGTGAAAAAGGGAAAGCTTGTAAAGGAGTTACAAATCCATTACTAGTCATTATTGAAGGCTAGCATGACTCGATTCATTTTTTATCGAGATATTCTTCAATGTGTTTCAATGCTTCGCGAATTTCTTCCATTTTTTTGTCGATCTTGGTTTCTGCTTCACTACGCTGCGCTTTAAGTACTTCTTCTCTCGCCTCCTCCATGCTGCCTAAAATAATTCCTATCAGCATATTAAATATGACAAAGGTGGCGAGTAAAACAAAACTAACAAAAAAGAGCCAAGCCCATGGATGGACTTCCATCCCTGTGTACATCAAGTCTGTCCAATCTTCTAATGTCAGAGTGCGAAACAAGCTCAATAAAGAAATATGGAGAGTTTCCCAATGTTTCGGGTCATGTTCACTAAATAAAGTTTGACCAATAACAGCATAAATATAAAACAGAAGGCTTGATAATAGTGCCATTTGTCCAATGCGAGGAATACTGTGTAACAATGCAGTCACCATGATTTGTAGATTTGGCATCGCACTTAGTAAGCGCAAAACTCGCAGTAATCGAATAAGACGAAGTATGGTAGTTTGGCCTTCTAGACCAGGTAGAAATGCTGCTGCTACAATGATGAAATCAAAAGAGTTCCAGCCACTTTTGAAGAATTCTTGAGGTTTATTTCCGCAGCCGATTAATTTTAATAAAATTTCAATTGTAAAAATGCCTAAACAGACATCATCAAGAAAATTTAAAATTCCGCCATATTGGCTGTGCATGCTTGGGTAAGTGTCAGTGCCGATAATGGCAGCGTTTATCAAAATAACAAGTATAATGAAGCGTTGAAATCCTTTAGATTCCGTAAAATTTTTACACTTTTCTTTCATGATGATTTTTTGTTTCAGTTTTATTGGAATATTGTAATTAGGAATGATTTTACCAATAATTTGTGATGCATTACAGAGATAAAGAGCTGTATGGTTGTTGAAAGGGAATATGTAATGTAGAACACAGATTGCTTAGAATTTATGGAATAAAAAACGGGGCCAAAAGGCCCCGTTTTTTATTGAAGAAACTAAACCTTATTTTATAAAGGTTTCATTTCTAACTCAGCAGAAGATGCTTTTACAAAGCCATATGAAGCATAGATGTTCTGAGCGGCGTCAGTAGATAGGTAATCTAAGTACTTCTTAGCGTTTGCTTGATTGCGGCCAGTATTCAAGGCGCTGATTGCATATCCAACTTTGTCACCTTTGTTGTACTTGTCAGCAATAGCGACACCGTCGATAGCGCGGTTGTGTTTTTTCGCCTCAAGAACTTCAGTTGTCCAAACAATACCAACATCTGCTTGTCCATCTTCAATTCGCTGAGGTGTTTCTCGATGATGACGAGCAGTAAACCATGTTTTGCCTTCAACAGCCCAACAAGCCTTACAGATTTTTCCAGCAGTAACTTTTTCATACAGGCCAAGATCTTTTAACATTTCTGAGCCGTAGAATTTAAAGATACCTTCTGTTTTTGGATTTGGATGTGATTGAACTAAGTCGTCACGGCCAAGATCCATTGCATTTTTAATGTTCTTGGGATTTCCTTTTGCAACCATTAACTCAAGTTTATTGTGAGTGTAAATTTTATAGTCACTCATCAAGCCTTTTTTCTTGAGCTTTTTAAGATGCTTTAAATTCACACTAGCAAACAAGTCTGGATTTTGAGCGGTTTTTTGGCCGTTGATTTTTCCTTGTTTCAGGATTTGGCCTTTTAAAATTTGTCCTGGTGGGATCGTTTCCACATATACTGATTTTATGCCTTTATTTTTGCTCATGAAGTCCTTGATAAGTTCTTCCATAACCATAAATTGATTACCGGCTAAGTACATGACTAGCTCAGCATCGTATGAATCAGATATTTTTCCATAATCGATAGTGCCATCGGATTTAAAGGTGCGATAATCATGACCATGACCTGCATCCTTTTTCTTCATACCACCACTGCCTTTACTGTCGCCCATTGATGCGCAGCCCGTAGCAAGCCCGGCGACAACAAATGCCGCGATAAGGTATTTCACAAACTTGTTCATATTTCCCCCTAAAAGTTGGTGTTTATCAAAACATAAATCTGTACACTAACGATTGCAAATACTAACGTATAATCGCAGTGTGTTGAGCTGACTCAATGCACATCGCATTTTTAACATCACAGTTAACACAGGGCAACTGAAAAAACTGATAATCCTTGTAAAATTTTCAATTTAAACAATTTTAATGCCGGATGTAGTAATGTATAAGCTAATTTTTCAAAATTGCAAATTTAAAAGCAGTGACATTGAATATTTGTGTTCTTTTCTCAATACAACTCACATACAAAAAGGTGGATTGACTCAATTTAATTTGCCAGACAAGTTATCCCAAACCGATTTACAAGATCTTCGAAAACGATTTGCATGTGATGTCAACCAATTGCCAAACCACATCAATATTGAATCCATTAAACTGGTTGTATCAGATATGGATTCAACTCTCATCAATATTGAATGTATCGATGAAATTGCAGATTTTGCTGGTGTGAAATCAAAAGTGTCAGAAATCACAGAAGCCGCAATGCAAGGACAATTGAATTTTGAAGAATCTCTAATACAACGCGTACGTTTGTTAAACGGACTCAAAGTGGATGTTCTATCAACTGTTTATGAAGATCGTCTTAATTTAAACCCGGGAGCAGAAAAATTAATCGAATCATTGCAAAAGCAAGGGATAAAATTTGCCCTGGTTTCTGGGGGGTTTACCTATTTTACCAAGTTATTGCAAAAGCGTTTAGGAATCGATTTTACACTCGCCAATGAATTAGAAGTCGTAAATTCAAAATTAAATGGAAATATTGTTGGGGATATCGTTGGTGCAGAGGCTAAAGCAAGTTTTATTGATGTCACATGTAAAAAATTAAATATCGAACCTGTGAATGTCGTAGCTATAGGCGATGGTGCTAACGATTTAAAAATGATGTCTCTCGCTGGATTAGGTGTTGCGTATCATGCGAAACCAACAGTTCAAGAAAAAGCGGACTGTGCAATTAACTATGGTGGATTAGATGGTGTCTTGGGATTGTTGGGGGCGTCTTGATAATTTGCTAATATGTATATTTAATTTTTCTATTCAAATTTCGCGTCATGGGATCAATTAATTAAGTTACGATGTGTTAGAATTCATACAAGATTTCAAGAAAATTCAATTTATACTAGAATTCGATAACAAAGAGAAAAAGAGATTTATATGTCCTCGCTACTTAAGCGCATTCCTGAATTAACACTTTTAATTGTCGTCACAATCGTAGTTTACATCGCAATGGGATTACTCTCCCAAGTTTCAGATACGACTGCTCTGTCGAGTAGTGGTGCATGGAATTTAGTGGTTGGGTCATTTTTAATGAGTTTGGTCATCGCTATCGTTGCAGTTCTTGGTGGCGTTGGCGGCGGCGTATTGTATACACCAGTTATGCTTGGATTTACATCAGTGGATTCTCTACTTGTGCGCTCCACCGGATTGGTCGTGGCTATGTTTAGTGGTTTAGTCTCATCTGGACCTTTTATGAGAAAGGGCCTTGCAGATATTCGAATTGTATTTTATTGCGCGATACCGATAATTGTAGGTGCAATGTTGGGTGCTCAAGTCGCAATTGGCGTTGCTGAGAATATGGGTGAATTTGGAGACGCAATTGTGCGTTTGCTTCTAGGCATCATTTTAGTGTTCATTGCGTTGATGTTCATACTCGGAGGTTCACAAAATGAATATCCCAAGCCAAAACCATTGGATGCAATTTCTAAAAGATTAAATTTAAAATCCTCTTATTATGAAGAATCTCTTGGCAAGAATGTTTACTACCAAGCTGCTCGTACTATTCAAGGTGGAATATTATTTTTGTTGGTTGGATTTACCGGTGGCTTTTTCGGATTAGGCGGTGGATGGGCAGTTGTGCCAGTCTTGAATTTAGTAATGGCCGTGCCATTAAAAGTATCTGCCGCTTCCAGCGGTGTATTGTTAGCAATGGGAAATGCTGCAGCAATTTGGCCTTACATAGTTAAAGGCGCTTTAATAGCAGTTTTTGCTGCACCTTGGATGATTGGGCAAGTAATCGGTGGAATCTTAGGGGCTCACATTCTCGCTAAAATTAAAGCTGGGTTTGTGAGAAATATTTTAATTGTATTATTAATATTAACTAGTATTAAGCTGATCGCCCGAGGTATTGAAGGCATATTTGGTATAGACATTCCAGTGGTTTAATTGATAGAAGTGTGAAAATAATGAAAAATGAAAATCAATCGTCAATAGAAGACAATAGTGTAGTGAAACCAAAAATTCCCAGAGCAGGAATAATCTATGGTGATACAGTTTATTGGATTACCATTGTTTCAGCATTTATTGTACTTGCGGGTTCTGTCCTTACATTTGTCACTACCGATAACTATATTGATCCAGCATATTTACTGTCCGCAATTTGGGAAGGTAAAACTGTTGATGAGATATGGCAAGGCGCTGTTGGTCAAACACCTGATGGACATTGGTACCTATCTGAAATCAGTACTGGAAATGGCTTAACTGCGTTTGGAATCGCGGTGGGCGTGTTTAGCGTTACGCCAGCAATCATTGGCTCTGCGTATGCGTTGTTTAAAGATCAAGAGTATTTTTTCGCTGGTGTTGCGTTTTTAGCTGCCGTCATTACCATTATGGCGATGGTTATATAAACCGCTGGTTTGAATTATCTTCGCTGGTAAATAAAATCCCACACATCGTGTCCCAAGCGTTGCCCTCTCTTTTCAAATTTAGTGAGGGGGCGGAAATCTATTCGCGGGCAGTAAGTATTATCATCACTTAAATTTTTAAAATCAGAATTCCCATTAAAAACCGACAATATTTGTTCAGCATAATTCTGCCAATCGGTCGCAATAAATAATTTTCCACTTGCTTTCAATTTATCAGCGACCAGCTGAGCAAATTTTTCGTTGAGGAGTCTTCGTTTATTATGTCGTTTCTTGTGCCAAGGGTCGGGAAAAAAAATGCAGATGGAATCTATGCTTTGGTTTTCAAATTGGTTATCTAAGACTTCCACTGCGTCATGGGAAATGACGCGAATATTTTTTAATGACAATTCACTTATCTGGTTTAAAACATTACCAATGCCTGGATCGTGAACTTCAATTCCAACATAGTTTTGATCTGGATTATTTTGAGCACTTTGCACCAATGCTTCACCCATGCCAAAACCGATTTCAACATTCAATAGCGCATTATTTTTAAAAAAATCATTTAGGGCGCAAGGTCGAGGCTGATATTCAATTCCAAATTGCGGCCACAATGTTTCAAGTGCATTTTTTTGTTTAGCTGTTGTTCGGCCATTACGTCGAACAAAACTACGTACCTTTCGAAGATGCTGACTCATGGCTCACTAACAACGAAGTGAATTTAAAAAAATGTTCCATCAATTGGAGACGATGCACTCGCATACTGTTTTTTTGGAATTCGTCCTGCCAGAAATGCTTCACGCCCGGCTTCAATTGCTTTTTTCATTGCAGAAGCCATCAGGATGGGATTCTTTGCGCCAGCAATGGCGGTATTCATTAGAACGCCATCACAGCCCAACTCCATAGCGATTGCCGCATCTGAAGCAGTACCAACACCAGCATCTACTAAAATTGGAACAGTTGCGTTTTCAACGATAGTGCGAATGTTATACGGATTGCGAATACCAAGTCCGGAGCCAATGGGTGCCGCGAGTGGCATCACTGCGACACAGCCCATATCTTCTAATCGTTTTGCAGCAATAGGATCATCGTTGGTATAAACCATGACGTCAAATCCTTCCTTAATTAACACCTCTGCAGCAACGTAAGTTTGGTCGATATTGGGATAAAGTGTTTTCTCATCTCCCAAGACTTCGAGTTTTACAAGTGTATGACCATTTAGTAATTCTCTTGCTAATCGACAAGTTCTAATGGCATCTTCTGCGGTGTAACACATTGCTGTGTTCGGCAAATACGTTATTTTTGTTGACGGTAGAACGTCTAATAAATTGGCTTCGTCAGGATTTTGACCAATGTTAGTTCGTCGAATAGCAACGGTAATAATTTCTGCGCCACTTGCCTCAGTTGCATGTACGGTTTCTTCTAGATTTTTATATTTTCCTGAGCCAACAAGCAAGCGGGATTGGTAGGATTTGCCTGCAATTTCAAAACTGTCGTTTCTGTTCATCGAATTATTTCTCTCTTGATCTTTATCCGCCGCCAATCGCGCGTACAATTTCAACGGAATCACCTTCGTTAAATGTGTGGTTTTCGAATGTACTTTTGGGAAGGATTTCCCGGTTCACTTCCATCGCAATTTTGCTAGTGTCTAATTGCAACAAACGAATTAATCCAGCTGCAGTACAATTCGCAGTGATCTCTTGGTTTTCACCATTCACAATAATTTTCATTCTTTAAATTTATAAAAAAGAGTATTGAATAACGAGGATAAAATAGTTGTGTAAGTCAATATTAGCCAATTACACCTGTTTGAAAAAGAAACAAACCTAAGGCGACTAAGCCCGATACAATCATGATTCCAAGAACAGTTAATGCCATTACCAGTTTCATATTTAGTGTGCCATTTAATGTTGATAAGCACGCTATTATAAAATGTTTTTAGCAATAATGTGTAGAAAAATACGACAAACAAACACAAAATTTGAAATAGTTGTTGGAAATCAAACCGAATGAAAAAATAAATTGCGTAGAAAACCGATTTTACGCTGCGTTATTATCCCGGCTTTCTGAAGGTTTGTCAGAAATTTGGCCTTTCGAGTCCTCTGAATCCTTAGTGATTTCAGGTGTGGTTTCGTTATCCATTTTAGCTGCGTCTTCTAGTGCGTTAGTTTTGTTCGTTTCGCGGGCGAATATTTGTAATCCTTTGTCGCACTCTGGGCAATAAATCCACTTTGGTAAAGTGTCAGTTGCTTCCAGTTTTAAGCTAAATTGTCCATTATGGTGTGGGCACTCACCCTCCACTTTTTCCTTAGCATCTTGTTGTTTTAATCTTGCTCGGGCGAGAATTGGGCCGGCAATTAAAAATGCTGGAATTAAGATATAGTGCGCGAGTATGATTGGAATTGAAATCACTGCACCTAACCAGCAACCCACCAATGCAATAATTGCACGACGGGTACGATCAGAAGGGGTAAAAGCGGTGTAAAATAAAATTCCGCTTCGTTTCTCGTCATCATCATTAACAATATCAATTGCCAGTTGTTCTTTTGAAGCCATGATTGCCTCTTTGTTCTAAACGGTGTATTGGATGATAATCCTAGAATCTGCAGTTAGATCGCGATTTCTAGGATAAAAGTTATTCACGATATCAACTGGGTGAAAACACAAGCCTATCATAATTCAATAAAGGATCAAATTTGACAAAAATCAGTAGTCGACTGCTTCGTTGGTATGATCAACACGGGCGAAAAAATTTGCCATGGCAGCAAAATAAAAATCCGTATCGTGTTTGGGTGTCAGAAATAATGCTACAACAAACGCAAGTGAAAACAGTTATTCCCTATTACGAAAAGTTTATACATCGATTCCCAACATTAGATTCACTTGCCAGTGCAGAATCAGATGAAGTGCTAAGTTATTGGTCTGGACTTGGATATTATGCTCGAGCGAGAAATTTACATAAATTGTCGAAAATTGTTCAAAAAGAGTATGACGGTTGTTTCCCGACAGATTTTGAAACGTTACTTAGTTTACCTGGTATAGGTCGCTCAACAGCGGGTGCTATATTATCACTCGCATTGGGTCAGCATCATGTGATTTTGGATGGAAATGTGAAACGAGTGCTGAGTCGCCTTCATTGCATTTCAGGTTGGCCAGGTGAAAAAAAAGTGGCTGATGAATTGTGGGAAAAAGCCACGTTCCACACCCCCAAAAATAGAGTGGAAGATTACAATCAAGCCATAATGGATTTAGGTTCGAGTGTTTGTGTAAGAGGCAAAACGCCACTTTGTAAGTCCTGCCCGTTAGCAAAAACGTGCTCAGCATTTTTAAGCAATGAAGCGGCAAATTATCCACAGAGCAAAACTAAGCCCAAATTACCTGTTAAAAAAACGCTCATGTTGCTGGTGTGTCATTCCCAATCGGTTTTCCTAGAGAAAAGACCACCGGTGGGAATTTGGGGTGGCTTATGGTCATTTCCGGAATTGGAAGATGAGTCATTGATCAATTCATGGTGTCAGAAACACATTCCAAATCCAGTGAAAAACACAAAAACATTAAGGGGTTTTCGGCACACTTTTTCCCACTTTCATTTGGATATTACCCCTATTTTTATAGAAACCGTTGGTGTGCGTAACGTTTTGATGGAAGAAAATTCCACCATCTGGTATAAGTTGGCTGACGAAAAAAAACTGGGCTTTTCCGCGCCAGTTAGCAAGTTATTAAAATTAGTTGAATCAGAATTGAGGAGTATGAAATGACCCGAATGGTACAATGCGTGAAACTTGGAGTAGAGGCTGAAGGTTTAGACAGACCTACCTATCCTGGGGACTTAGGCAAGCGAGTTTTTGAAAATGTATCAAAAGAAGCCTGGAAAATGTGGGTAGGACATCAGACGATGTTGTTAAATGAGTATCGTTTAAGCCCAATCGATCCGCAAGCTCGAAAGTTCATCGAAACAGAAATGGAAAAGTTTTTCTTCAGCGATGAATCCACTACCCCTGAAGGTTTTGTTCCTCCAAAATAAAGATTTCTAAGCGAAGATCTGATTTTGACTTGACTAATTACATAACAAAAGTTTTAATACGCGCTCTTTTTTGCCCAGGTAGCTCAGTCGGTAGAGCAGAGGACTGAAAATCCTCGTGTCGGTGGTTCGATTCCGCCCCTGGGCACCATTGAATTTCCTGCCTCTATACCCATAATGTTATAAAATTAGGTGTTACTGTACACCATTTGAATTCCACAATTGCATTAAAATTCCTTGCAATAGACCGGCTATTACGCGTCATTTTGCCATGTTGTGAAACTAAAATGATGCACAGTAAGACCTAATTTTATAACATTATGAGTATAGATTAGTCTTAATGATTCCCAATCAGTTTTTCTTTGTGCAACATGGTATGAATTCTGTTAGTTTTTAAGTTAATGGGAAATTACTATTTTAGGTTTGCGTAAATTAATATGATGAATTGGGGAGCAATTATAATTTTAGTAAATATCCAGCTATAGATAAAATCACACAACAAGAAATTTAAAAATTAAGTTAATTGAGTTTGGTTTTATTCTCTATTTATAATTGCTTAAATTCAGAATTTATTCATACCAGATTGAGTTGGGAATTCAAAACGAATGCAAGAAGTTTTAACAAAAACGCTCTTATTTTCGATTTCAGTTCTTGTTGTGTGTTTGATTTTGAAACAAACAATGCCAGTTTATTCTTGGGATGCTGAGCAACCTAAACCGCCAGAACAAGATTTAAATCCTGAAGTGGTAGAATATCTTGAATTAAAACTCGCGATGGAAGGCGATTTATCCTTTGAGGATTTTTCCATTTTGAGTGAACATTATAATTCTTATTTGAATAAGTCTGTTCCAGACGCATCAAATGAAATTTTACCAACAAAAATTCAAGTATCGTATTTTATAATATGGTTGCCTTGGTTGTTATTAGTTCTTATTTTGAAAACAACTTACATACCACAAGTATTGATCGTTTTAATTACCATAGTGCTAGGATTATATTTTTCACTTTTTACCGCTGTTGAATTTACGTTGTGTTTATTGGGTGTTTTTCTTGGTATCGTTTTGCGTTTAAAGTTGTTGTCCAAAACAGTTTGAGTTTTACAAAGAATTAAAACGTCGCAGGTTGCAATGAATTACAACCTGCTGTTTTGTTAACTTGTTAATATGCCATCTCGATAATCTTGAATTGCTTGTTCAATTTCTTGAAATGTGTTCATGACAAATGGTCCATGTTGAACGATTGGTTCATTAATTGGTTTGCCCGATAGTATGAGGAAGCGTGATTTGTCTAAACTGTCAATGGATAATTCACCATCTCGTTCAAGTGTCGCTAACTGTTTTTCTGAAACAGTTTTACCTGCAATGGTAATGTTTCCTTGATATACATAGACTAAAGTGGTGTAACCATCAATAGTTGGAATGACGACATTCGCATTCTCAGATAAAATCGCGTCAAGATAGAGCGGATTAGTTGAAATTCCATTGACTGCGCCAAGATGTGCTTCACCATTCCATTCAAAGTTGCCCGCGATTAATTTTAATGAATAATCATTTCCGTGAATTTGTGGAATTTTATCTGCAGAAATATCTCGGTAAGAAGCTGGTTTCATTTTTTCATTTGCGGGTAAGTTTATCCACAATTGAAACCCACTCATTCTTCCTTCAGTTTGTTGCGGCATCTCAGAATGAATAATACCTTTTGCCGCAGTCATCCATTGAACATCACCATCATTCAATAATCCCCGATTTCCCATATGATCTTCGTGTAACATTTTACCTTCTAACATATAGGTTACTGTTTCAAAGCCGCGATGAGGGTGTGATGGAAAACCTGCAATATAATCGGTTGCTTTGTCTGTTCCAAATGCATCCAGCAAAAGAAATGGATCAAATTGTTCCGCTTTAAAACCACCAAAAACACGGTCGAGTTTAACGCCTGCGCCATCTGAAGTCGGTCGAGCGTTATAAATATCCTGTATTTTCTTTTTCATATTGACATCCTCCATTCTTATGCTGCGACTAATTCAGAAATATCGTGTTGTGCTTGGGTGATAGATTTTTCACGATAATCACCACTTAAATTCAAGCCTTCAGCATAGACTGTTTTAATATTACTTATTCCAATAAAGTTTAAAAAATTGAATATAAATGGAATTTGTGTATCACTGGGTAAATCTTTGTGAATTCCGCCTCTGGTAGTGATTAGATAAACAGTTTTATTTTTTAATAATCCTACCGGACCGTTATCGGTGTATTTAAATGTAACGCCAGCACGAGCAATGTGATCAAACCAGGCTTTTAAAACCGATGGTACACTAAAGTTGTACATTGGTGCCGCGATTAATAATATGTCGGCTTGTTTAACTTCCTCAATCAATCGGTCAGAATAGTCTGCTTTTTTATGTTGTTGGAGATCCCGATTTTCCTTGGCGGTGGAAATTGCATTAATCCATTCGGAATCCAAGTGCGGCACTGCGTCTTTTGCGAGATCTCGAGTGATAATATTTAGATCGAGATATTTTTTAGTGAGTTGTTTTTCAATTTCATCAACTAATCTTGAAGATACGCCATTTTGTGAAAACATACTTGAGTTGATTTTTAATAAACTTGTCATGATCTAACCTCCTTTTTGGTCTTGTTTTTATGATAGTGTTTTGTCTTTAGCTATATGATCAAAATATTGGATCGGTTTGGTCTAAAAATTAGATACTATAATCTTATGAAAACACCCAAAATTACACTTGAACAATGGATGGCATTTAAAACAATTGTGGAAACAGGCACTTACGGTAAAGCCGCCGAATTGATGAATAAAAGCCAATCCAGTGTCAGTTATGTGATGTCTAAATTAGAAGAGCAGTTGCCTACGCCTGTTTTACGTGTGGAAGGCCGGAAAACAGTGTTAACCGAAGCAGGTGAAGTGTTATATCGTCGAGCAGTCAAGTTGTTGGAAACAGCAAAAGAAATAGAACAGTTGGCATCTTGTTTGTCTCAAGGCTGGGAAACCACGATATCGATTAATGCTGATTCAATTGTACCAATTCCCCCAATTTTGCAGGCAGTAGAAAACTTCAGTACCCAATCTCCACTAACACGGATCACACTGTTAGAATCCACATTATCCGGTACAGACGAAAATATATTGGCACGGCAAGCAGACTTAGTGTTAACAGCACATATTCCGCCTGGATTTAGTGGTCGTCAAATTACGAGTGTTTCTTTAAATCCTGTTGTTCATGTGAATCATTTGCTGGCTCGCACAAGATCAAGTTTGAGCAGAAATGATTTGTTGCTACATCGGCAAATAGTACTTCGCGATACAGGACGCAAACGTACCCAAGATGCTGGATGGCTGGAATCAGAGCAAAGATTGACTGTGAGTTCATTTGATCAAGCGATACAAGCCATTGAGCGTGGCTTGGGGTTTGGATTTGTACCGCTGCATTTAGTACAGGAAATGGTGAATCAAAATCAATTTGTCATTTTAGATGTAGAGAATATTCCAAAACAAAATATTTCAATTTATCTAATTTCAACAGCAATTACTGCTGAAGGGCCTGCAATTGAATTAATGAAAGATCTGTTAAAAAAGCGTTTTGATAGAAACACGTAAGATGGTCTAACAAGAATTGGATTACAGTATGGTTTTTCAAAATGTAGCACTGGCTGGAAAATCGGAATGCGAGATTTTCCAGCTAGCTATTTAGGTTCTTTATTTTCCTAATACATCATTGCGAGTGCTTTCTGCAATAGCAGCTGCTTCAGCAATTAAATCATCTGGCACATTCAGTTCTTTTAGTGTTGCACCAAGATTTTCCACAACCGCGTCAAAATGGCTGTCATTTAATCCTCTTTCCACTAAATGTGCATGACCTTTTCGCATGTCTTCGCCACTATAATTGTTAGGGCCACCAAAGGCGAAGGTCAAAAATGCTTTTTGTTTTGCCGCTTGTTTTTCCATATCAACACCCTCAAAAAAGGAATTGATACGATCATCACTTAATACTTTCCGATAAAAAATATCGACCGCTGCATTAACAGCAGCTTCACCACCAATCCGATCATATAAACTATCCGAGCTCATTGCTTTTTTCTCCTCTTCAGTGTAGCCAGCTAAAACGTCTTTGCGGGTGCTCTCCGCTATAGCAGCTGCTTCTGCAATTAAGTCGCCAGGAACGCTAAGTTCGGTTAGTGTTGCGCCAAGATTCTCCATAACCGCATCAAAATGGCTATCGTTCAAACCCTTTGCAACCAAGTGAGCATGTCCTTTGCGCATGTCTTCACCGGTATAATTGTTGGGACCGCCAAATGCCATTGTTAAAAAGGCCTTTTGTTTAGCAGCTTGTTTTTCCATATCAACGCCTTCAAAAAACTGGCTGATTCTGTCGTCGCTTAATACCTTGCGATAAAAAATATCGACTGCCGCATTAACAGCGTCTTCGCCACCAATTTTTTCAAACAAGCTAGCTGGTTTTTCTGGTGTTGAAGAGGAACCACCAAATAATTTACTCAAGAATCCCATTTTACTTTCTCCTGCTTTGGTAATGTTGAAATGTTTAAAATGTCCGTTACTGGAATTGGTATTATGAACAAGAAAAGAATATAGGATTAGGATAATCTAATTTTTGTTCAAAAAAAAGCATTAAGCCTCTCAAAAACTGAATATTGATTATTTATTTTTTGTATTTTGAAATTTATGCGTTAAAAATATTATCAGAGTAAACTTATCGGCTTTTTTAACGTAATTTTTCCAATCATAAAGAAGACAATGAGAACAATGTTAGGTTGTTTTCGTCATTTACAAGGTAAGGTTAACGGGTTAAGTTACGTCAGTAACAGATTCATTTAGTCGGGAAATAAATCGGTTTAACTTTGTGCGTTTAGGCAAGGTAATTAATCTAATATCAACAAGCTATTAAAATAGCAGGGAGACCTTTTCATGATCGGAAAGAAAAATATTGTATTTGGCTTTGCATTCCTTATATTCACGGTTGCATTGGGACCTTATATGGTGACGATGTATCAAGCGACTGATGATGGTTCATTTGTCGATTCAATGGGTAAGAAGCAAGAAAAAGTAGGACGATTACAGGCCTTAAAATCAAGTGATTTTGAGGAAGATTTAGAAGAAGTCAGTGGGGATGCTATCGCGAAGGCGAATACTGATGGGGTGCTAGCCATAAATCAACTAAACAATGCAGAATTTGCCATAGACCATATTAAGGGCGGGCCTCATGCACATGGAAATCTCGAGGCTGTACTGAACATCATTGTAGGCATTGTATTGTGTTTTATCGCTGTCGCGCCATTATTAAAAAATATCGTAAGTTGGATGTTTATCATTGGTACCCTTATGCATTCGGGTTTGTTGTATCTTGAGAGGGTGTTTGCAATGGAATGGGCGACAACCTTATTAGAAACTGGTATTGGCCCAATATTGTTGATGGTTGGTATTGTGGCAATGGCAATTCTTACCGCAATCGGTTTTGAAAACCAATTTGCAAATGATTGATGATTGCACTGTTACAAAGAGTTAGTCATGCAAACGTGGTTGTGGAATCAGAAATCATTGCTGAAATTCAACAAGGTTTGCTGGTTTTGTTAGGTATTGAGCAATCGGATGATGAATCTACTTCACAACGTATGATAAAACGAATTCTGACTTATCGTGTTTTTAGCGATGAGGATGACAAAATGAATTTAAGTGTGAGTGATATAAAGGGTGGATTGTTGATAGTACCGCAGTTCACTCTGGTTGCTGATACAAAAAAAGGGACTCGCCCCAGTTTTTCCAGTGCAGCATCGCCAGAGCATGCTAAAGTCTTGTTTGAGAAAACAACCGATTATGCGCGGAGTTTTTTCCCGGATGTCGCCATGGGGTGTTTTGGTGCAGATATGAAAGTCTCATTAACCAATGATGGCCCCGTTACCTTTTCGTTAAAATTATGATGTCTTTTTGGACTCAAGGAAAAATTTGATGGAAAAAAATTTGTTGGATTTTGTAAAAGAAGCCAAGCGACAAATTGAAGAAATTTCAATAGCTGATTTTTTGAAAATGATAGAAGAAGACGATGAAGTCTTGATATTGGATGTTAGAGAAGAAAGCGAATATGCCATGGGGCATATTGAAAACGCTGTGCTTGTGCCGCGAGGTACCTTGGAAGGTGCGGCGGATCCGACCTACAAGCTCCATAACCAAGAGCTTTGTGTGGCAAGGGAACGTCCAATTGTCGTTTATTGTGCCTCGGGTGGGCGCAGTGCGTTGGCGGCAGCGACATTAAAGCAAATGGGTTTTATGCTCGTTTACAATTTATTGGGTGGAATAGAATTGTGGCATGCGGAAGATAATCCAGTAATTTCTAATTGATATGAAAGTCGTTAATTCTCTAATTCTAATTATTTGTTGTTATTTTCTATTATCAAATCATCTCTTTGCATCGCAGCTGCCGGATTTTATTTCGCTGGTAAAGCAACATTCCGCAGCGGTAGTTAATATCAGTACCACTCAACGTTTGCATGCTGTCAGTAATACCAAACAAAAGTCGATTTTGCCTGGAATAGAAGAAAGTAGTCCGCTCAATAACTTATTGCGTTATTTACTTAATCCCGAAAAACCCGAACCACGTACAAAAAAAGCATTTAAATCTCAATCCCTCGGGTCAGGGTTTTTAATCTCATCGGACGGGTATGTTCTGACTAATGTTCACGTTATTAAAGACGCAACACAAATTATTGTGACTCTGAGTGACCATCGTGAAATTCCAGCTAATTTAATTGGTGAAGATAAAATAACGGATGTCGCATTACTGAAAATTGATGAAACTGATCTGCCATTCGTTAAAACTGGAAATTCCGATGCGTTGGACATTGGTCAATGGGTTTTGGCAATTGGATCTCCATTCGGATTGGATCACACCGCCAGTCAAGGAATCATTAGTGGGCTTGGGCGCAATTTGCCTCATGATACTTATGTTCCATTTATACAGACAGATGTTGCCATAAATCCGGGAAACTCTGGCGGGCCACTGTTTAATGTTAATGGTGAAGTGATAGGAATAAATTCACAAATTTTTACCAAAACAGGTGGCTCTATCGGTTTGTCATTTGCGATTCCAATCAATGTGGCAATTGACGTTGCAAAACAAATACGAAGTCAGGGCAAGGTAAAGCGTGGTTGGTTGGGCATGACAACGCAAGATTTAACACAAGAGTTAGCAACCTCGTTTGGATTAAAAGCGCCAGTGGGTGCCTTGGTATCTGGGATTGTACAAGGAAGTCCATCCGAACTGGCGGGTGTTATTCCCGGTGATGTTATTGTTGAGTTTAACAATAAACCCGTTGAGCGTTCCGCTAGTGTTATTCAATTGCTTGGAGTATCAAAAGTAAATTCACATGTGCCAATTAAATTGTTACGAAATGGAAAAATTTTACACTTAAGCGCATTCATCACAGAGTTAAATTCAGATTTGGTGACAAAGTTATCCCTTGCTGAAAGCGGCGATATCATTATTAATGAATTGGGAATTAAGGTGAGCGATTTAAGTCAGGACCAACGGGAATACATGCACATTAGAAAAAACGGCGTGCTTGTAAAATCCATTCGAAAAGGTGTTGCTACGAAAGCAGGAATACACCGTGCAGATGTCATAATGCAGGTTGGTAATAAAACAATAATGAATGCACAGCATCTCGCTTCCGTCATTAAAGAAATAGATAAGTCAGATCCTGTTGCGTTGTTAGTGCAAAGACCATCAGGCCCCGTATTTTTATCTGTTAAACTGAAAAATGTTGGCAAGAAATGAAATATTTTTGTTTAGGTGACAGTGATATTAAAGTTAGTGCGATAGCGCTGGGTACAATGACTTGGGGTGAGCAAAATTCGCTAGCGGATGCCTTCTTGCAAATGGATTATGCATTATCGCAAGGCGTCAATTTTTTTGATGCCGCTGAAATGTATCCAGTGCCTCCCAAAGCTGACACTTATGGTCAAACAGAAAATATTATTGGCGAGTGGCTTACTAAAACTGGAAATCGTAATAAAATAATTTTAGCGACGAAAGTGGTTGGGCGATCAAATGGTTTTCCTTATATACGTGATGGTAACCTAAGGTTAGATAGAAAAAATATTACACAGGCATTAGAGGCCAGTTTAAAAAGATTGCGTACGGATTATATCGATTTGTATCAGTTACATTGGCCCGATCGTATCACAAATTATTTTGGAAAATTAGGTTATGATCACGAAGATGAAGTAGAAACATCGCAAATTGTTGAAACATTAAGTGTTCTGAATGACTTAATTAATGAGGGTAAAATAAGAACAATTGGTTTATCCAATGAAACACCCTGGGGCGTAATGAAGTTTTTGCAATTGTCTGAAAAACACCAATTACCAACCATAAAAAGCATACAAAATCCCTATAATTTGCTCAATCGCAGTTATGAAATTGGAATGGCTGAGGTGTCGCATAGAGAAAATGTTGGATTATTGGCCTACTCGCCCCTTGCATTTGGTGTGCTTTCGGGTAAATATTTAGGCGGGAGAAAACCTGCTGATTGCAGAATAACATTATTTGAACGATTCTCACGCTATTCCAATGCGCAAGCTGAAAAAGCAGTGGCAGCGTATGTTGCATTGGCGAATGAGCATCAACTGGATCCTGCTCAAATGGCACTCGCCTTTGTAAACAATCAAACATTTTTAACCAGTAATATTATTGGGGCGACTTCAATGTTGCAATTGAAAGCAAATATTGAAAGTGCAAAAATAACATTAACAGAAGACGTGTTAAGCGGGATTGAATCGATTCATACACGATATCCGAATCCTTGTCCTTAAATGGACAATCTGGGAGGAAAAATGAAAAAATTAATTAGAAATACTGGATTGTTATTCGCTGTTGTTTTTAGCATATTAATTCAATCCGCTTGTACTACTTCGATAATAAAAACGAGTAATCCAAATTTCGCTAATGCAAGCGATGATTATGCGTTAGTTTATGTTATGCGACCGGAATTGCAGCGGACGCGCGGTATCGCCGATCATGATCTGACAATCGAATTTGGTGAATTTCAAGTTGTGACATTATTAAGTTCGGGGGAATATGTTGCTTTCAAAGTCAAGCCGGGCAAATTAGATATTATTACCCGTAATGAAACCTATCTCACCGGCAAACCTGTTCCAGAGAAAGTGTGGCGAGCAAGAAACTTTATCTTTGAAAAAGGGAAAAAATATTTCATTGAGGCAAAATTTACACAAGAAGAATGGCGCGGAATTTATTTTGTCCCTGAAGAAATTAGCGAGGAAACCGCGAAATCCTATGTCAAACGACTCAAGCCTGCTGGACAGCTTGCAATGCATACTCCCTTGGATAGAATTTAATAAATTAAATTATTATCGCGCTTAACTGAGTGAACCATAAAATTTGTATGATAGGCTGCCTGTTTGGCTTGCTCTTGTTTGCAGCCAATTTGGCAGCGAGTGATGAGCTTATAAAAGTCCAGCCAAATTTTATAAAAATGCGCCATGCGGCAGATGTATTCGTGGAATTATCTAACTCGGATAAAATCCAACAAATTAGTTTGCAACCAGGTGGTCCGTTTGTTTCTGCCAGATTTCCCTTACCGACTGTAGCCAAACAAATCGTTTCAATTCATGGAATGGTGTTTTTACTAAGTGAAGAACCCGTTTTATATCAGTTTGCACAAGAATTAAATAAACAATTTGAAATGGTGAATACGTTTGCACTCGATGCGATGCCGTTATCAATTGATGTAAATGATAAATTTTTAATGATTGCCTATAACAATAGCCGGGTTGATGTTTTTGAGTTGGGTTCATTTGATAGGTTAGCGTTAAAATCAAATAAAATCTTTTCTGACAAGGTAACGAAGGCGGTATTTGTAAAAGATAAAATTTGTGTTTTACATGAAGCATCAAAGCTCACAATGTGGGATGAGGGGAGCGCATCCGTGCAGGAATTTGCGATTCCAAAAAATATTCAAAACCCCGTCGATTTTTGCTTACTTGAAGCGCGCTCTGGACAGCGAAATTTGCAAAATAAAAAATCCTATCAGGATTTTGTTATTGAATACCCTGTCATTGCAGTGGCAAATGGAGATGCTGGTTTAAGCATATTTAATCTAGATGATAATGGATTATCCTGGATTGGGAGTTATAACAAGTTAGGTTTTGTCAATGAAATTACAAAATCAAACGATAGAATACTCGTTGTTGATGACAAGGGGACACTGTCTTATTTTGATGTTTCAAATTTGCAATCCCCCTTGTTGAAATCGGATTTTGCACTTAATGAGAACGTTATAGATATAAGCTTGGATGGCCAATCCGCTTATGCTATTACTGAAACTGAATTATTATACATAGATTTTAAATCACAAAGCCCGCCGAGCATTAGTACGCTTGGTGTAAACGAAGGAGGTAGTCGTCGTTCGACAATAAAAGGTAATATTTTATATGTTGCAGACTGGTTTTCTGGTTTTCATATATATGATATTACATTGCCACATGCGCCAAGGCTGATGGCAAATTACCATACACCAGGGTCTTCGAAAGGTGTGTTAGTAAAAGATGATGTTGCTTTTGTCGCCGATGATGATCATGGTTTGCAAATTATAAATGTCTCGGATCCACGCAATCCGTTTTTTGTGTCGGAACTCCCGTTAGCCGGCTTAGCATATACAATGAAGCTAAGAGATAATTTATTGTATGTCGCATCTCACAGTGGCGGTTTTCATATTATTGATGTGGACAATGTTTCGCAGCCAACATTGGTATCCAGTTTTGATACAGCGGGTAAATCCTGGGCATTAGCGCTTAAAAATGATTTGTTATATGTTGCTGATGATGACTCTGGTGTTTTGCTGTTTGACGTCAAAAACCCAAAAGTGCCTAAGCTTGTAAACCGTTTCAATCCAGGCGGGTTTGCAGAGGATATTGTGATAATTGATGATATTGCATATGTGGCGTTCTTTGATTTGGGCCTTTATATTTTAGATATAAAATCAAATCAACTAAAAGAAATTGCACACTTAGCGGTGCCAGGAAATGCGCGCGGCATAGATATTCAAGACGATCACCTTTTTATGGCGAGTTGGAAATCGGGAGTACATGTCATAAATATCCAAGATAAAACCAATCCCTATATTGTAAATCAATATGATACAAAAGGAGCAGCCTGGGGACTTAGCGTTAAGGCAGAATATATCTATGTAATGGATTGGTGGGGTGGCGTGAAAGTAATTGATGCAGCAAATTTAGCAAATTTGAATTTGGCTGGTCAATATCAAACCGAAGGGAAAATCCAAGATATACTGTATCGCGATGGATTTATTTATACTGCGAAAGGTTCGCGCGGCTTACAAATTTACGAAGCGACTAATAGCTTGAATCCAGTCTGGGCCGCAGGAGTCGATTTCGATGGATACGCGAAATATCTTGCAATTGGGGATAAACAAATACTCGTTGCTGCTGGAGACGGCGGATTGGTCATGATAAATGTGGATAATCCATTTCAGCCAAAATGGGTAAGCCAGCACAAATTTTCTTTAAGTGTTGATATGGTTGAGTTTGCCCCACCGTATGCGTTATTAGCAAAACAGGATGGTAATGGGTGGATTGTAGACTTATCTGATGCAAAATCACCTAAAAAGATTTCACGCATTAACGAAAGCATCAATAAGATGCAACGCTTTGGATCAGATTGGCTGATATTGACGAATAAAAAACAGTTGAAAGTTGTGGCCGTCAATAAGTTGTCGACATCAAAGCAGTCGGAAATAACAGAGTTTAATCATTCGATAAATGATTTTGTTAGCGTGAAAGATTCTCTTTTTGTCGCGGATGAAAATCAATTGATTCATGTGTACAAGTTTAATCAACAAAAACTAGAAAAAACCTCTCAAACATTAGCTGCAGAAAATATTTCATATTTACATTTTGCCAAACAATCACTGTTTGCTATTTCGGATTCTGGAAAATTATATGAATATCGATTGGCAGCTGGGGATGTGCTATCACTTATGGCCGTTTATTCGACAACACATGAGATTCGTCGTATAACTTCTTCAAATTCCGGTTTCTTTTTCTCTGGTGAGTCTGCTATTTCTTCCGCAAAAATGTTGCCTGAACTATCAATTAAAAAGTCACAGAGTGGCTATTTGTTAGGTTTGCCCAACAATATGCCATTGGGATCGTATGATTTGTTTTTGCAGTATGCTGATGGCGTGAATCGAAAATATCAAAATATTTTAAAAATTGGCTTTCCCAAATTAAAATCAAAATTTACATTAGAAGATTTAAAACGAAAAATGTTGCAAAAAAACTTTTCCGGTAAAGCACCCGTTGCCGAATAAACTTTCCTGGATTAATCTCACTAAATTCCAAAACAGTTGTGGCATGTATAGTGCACAATTCAAGCTAACTATCTGTACCTCGATTTAACGCTGTGCCTTACACAAATTAATTTGAGGTTATCTTAAATTATGGTTGCGTTGCGAAAAGATACATTGGATCTGGAATACTTAAAAAATTCAGCTGAGAGTTCTGATTTAGGCGAATCTGATAAATCTCAACTACTGCAGGAAAATAGACAATTACAGCGTCAATTGCGTAATTTGCTCGCTAACGTGCGTCATAATGAAGAAAAATTAAAACGTTTTCAAGAGCTCGAGTTACGTTTAATTGGATGCAGTGAGTTGTATGAGCTTCTGCAAATTGTAATTTATGAGTACCGTGCAACATCAGGATTGGATCATGTTAGCTTGGTGCTATATGATCCCGAATATGAATTACAAAGAATGTTAGAAGATGAAGGTATTCGAATTGCTGAGCACCCCGATATTATATTCACAGACAATATTAGTCGCATAGATTCTTTTTACGGATTTTCCCTTAAGCCTTTTCTCGGTACGTATGACCGCGAGAAACACAATTTATTTTTCCCTCGAACTGTCCATTCTGCATCAAGTATCGCGTTGTTACCTTTGGCGCAAAATATGGAATTGATGGGTAGTTTAAACTTAGCAAGTCATATAAAAGAACGTTTTACCGAAAATCGGGCCACGGATTTTCTTCAGCGGTTGGCTGCGATTGTAGCAGTGTGTTTAAAAAACGTGAGCAATCATGAGCGGTTGAAAAAACTGGGCTTAACCGATGTATTGACCGGTGTAAACAATAGAAGGTTTTTTGACCAAAGATTGGATGAGGAAGTTGCCCGCGCGCAACGTGATGGGCTGACAATTAGTTGTTTATTCTTTGATGTTGATTATTTTAAACAAGTAAACGATACCTATGGCCATAACGAGGGCGACATGGTATTGCGGGAAGTTGCAGGATTGATTCGTATGAATTTACGAAATAGCGATGTATTGGCGCGATACGGCGGAGAAGAGTTTGCAGCAATTCTCAATAATACAGACAGCGATAAAGCCTCCGAGATTACCGAGCGAATCCGTTTAAACATCGCAGAGAGGCAATTCGAATTAAGTGATGGTGAATGTATTAATATCACTGTTTCTATTGGCATAGCGACATTGCGCGCAGGAAATTATTCAATAAATGTTAATCGACTGGGCTTGAAGCTTATACAGCAAGCGGATCAATGTTTGTATGAGGCGAAAACCAATGGTAGAAATCAAATCGTATGTATATCTGACCGTGTCTCGTCAAGTCGTGAAAAACAAATTGAAATGTTCATGGAATAGCAGAACAAATTTGTAGCATACTTTTTCAAATCCGAATTATAAAAAGTCAGTTGTGTATTGTTCGCAATGAATAGCAATACAAGTCACTTGTATCAAACTGTTATAATTTATAGCTAGCGGTGAGACTTGTCAGGATATAGCAGAATTTTATTATTTTATTATTTGATTTGCAGCATTTGCTTTCCAAGGCCTAAGGAATATAGGCCCTGGTAGCATTTTTCGTAATTACACGGCCATGTCTTTTAATGCTTTTAATGCAAGCACTTTAACAACATTGCGCGCTGGTTTGGCTTTAAACATCATCTCTTCACCAGTGAATGGGTTTGTGCCTTTTCGAGCTTTAACTGCTGGTTTTTTTACAACCTTTATCTTTAATAGTCCGGGAAGTTTGAATTCACCAATCGCCTTTTTCTTAATATGACGATTAATCAATACACCTAATTCATCAATTACAGCTGCAACATCTTTTCTATTGAGATCGGTTGTTTCCGCAATGTGTGCCAACATTTGGGTTTTAGTCATCGCAGTAGCAATTGGAGAGCTTACTGCTTTTTTTGCCGGTGCTGCTTTTTTTGTTGTTGCTTTCTTTTTTGCGACGGTCTTTTTAGCCACTTTTGAAGCTGATTTCTTTGCGCTTGCCTTTTTTTTAGCTGCCATAGTTCATCCTATATAAAAAAGTAAAATGTTTCCGAGCGCTAATCGCTCGACCTGTTGAGAGCCAGTTATTATAGAGGCAAACTTAATTGCTCAACCCACAACAACTCGTAAACACTGTAAAAATAGCACATTTGTGAACGTAGTGAAGGATAAAAAAAATAAAAATGGTAAAATAAGGAAAAATAATTTTTGGTTTGATCAAACGCTACTCTAAAAGCAGCATATGCATCGTTTTTGATTGATAAATTAATTCTTTAAAAATTTTTCGTTCAGGTCATTGTAATTTGGTTTTTAGATTTTTATTCCAAGCGTGATTGCAAAGAAGAATTAAAATATGAATGAATTTTTGAGAATTTGGAAACGTTCAAGTGAAATAATAGATTATGGGAGCGAGGAGAGGATTACATTGAAAATTACTTGGAATTTCCTGCTCTAGCGGGTATTATTGCGTCTTCGATTAATCGTTACTCGGGAGAGTCTTTCGAAATTGTAGGGATGAGTTTGTGAAAGTTGATGTTTTACTTTAATGTTCACAGCTAACACTTAGAATACATAATAACTAAAATTTGTTAAAATCGTTTCTTCTCTACTCACTCGAAAGCGCCGAAGGCGCAACAACCCGGAATCGCTCAGGCAAACGGACCAAGTAACGGAAAACCTTCAATACCTATATATTGACTGTTTTAGTCGACTCTGGAGAGAGGTTTGGTTCATTCGCTAATAGAATGTAACACAAACCCACCGAAGGGGAAGATTCAACCCAGAATCTAAACTCTCAGGTTAGTGGACAGAGGGGTTTATCTTGTACTGAATTGTGCATATACCCTATATTGTTAAGGCTAACCGGAGCAGCTATGAGTAATAAAAAAACATCTCTATACGATTGCCATATCCAAATGAAAGGAAAAATAGTTGATTTTTCAGGTTGGGATATGCCCATTCATTATGGTTCACAAATTACTGAGCATAATCAAGTACGACAAAACGCAGGTATGTTTGATGTCTCTCACATGACAGTGTTGGATATGAAAGGCAAAAATGTAAAAGCCTTTTTACAACGTTTATTGGCAAATGATATATCGAGATTAACGGTATCCGGAAAAGCATTATATAGTTGTATGCTAAACGAAAATGCTGGCGTAATCGATGACTTGATTACCTATTATTTAAATGACCAGTTTTATCGCACCGTTGTGAACGCTGCCACAAGAGAAAAGGACATCGCTTGGATCAAGGAAGTTGCGTCTGATTTTTGTGTTGATGTTATTGAGCGAGAAGATCTTGCCATGATCGCCGTTCAAGGACCAGAAGCGCGCAATTTGGCTGCAAAAGTTCTTCCTGAAAACTTGCAAAGCAAAGCGATGGAGCTGAATCCTTTTTTTGCTTTTGAACAAGATAACTATTTTATTGCAAGAACCGGTTATACCGGTGAAGACGGATTTGAAATTATGTTGCCCAATGAAAAGGCAAGTCAATTCTGGTTGTCATTGGCAGAGGTAGGCGTTCACCCTGCTGGATTAGGCGCGAGAGATACCTTGCGTTTAGAAGCGGGAATGAACCTATATGGTACTGACATGGATGAAAGTATATCGCCATTGGAATGTGGTCTTGCTTGGACAGTGGCGTGGGAGCCAACTGATCGACAGTTTATTGGTCGTGTCGCACTAGAAAATAAACGTGCCGATAATAATGTGAGATTTGTGGGGCTGGTGTTGGAAGGGAAAGGTGTTTTACGAAATCATCAGCAAGTTTGTATCGATGGTAAAGTGGTTGGTGAAATTACCAGTGGAAGTTTTTCGCCAACGTTAAATAAAGCAATTGCGTTAGCTAGAATTCCAAAAGGTACTGAAACACAATGTACGGTGGAAATTCGAAATAAGCAAGTTTCAGCCAATATTGTTAAACCAGTTTTTGTCAGAAATGGCAAAGCTGTAGGATAGGAGAAAGTATATGAGTGACATTCCTTCAGGTCTAAAATATTCAAAAACCCATGAATGGATCGAAGTGGCCCATGATGGGATTGCATCGGTGGGGATTACAGATCACGCTCAAGAGTTGTTGGGTGATATTGTATTCGTTGAGGCGCCAGAAGTGGGATCAAAGGTTTCTATTGAGGAAACATGTGCCGTGGTAGAGTCGGTGAAAGCGGCATCGGACATTTATGCAATTGTTTCAGGAGAAGTTGTCGAAATCAATGAGGATCTCGCTGATACGCCAGAAATGATTAATAAAAATGCCTACGGTGATGGGTGGATTTATCGCGTTAAATTAGAAGATGATTCCGAATTGGATCAACTACTAGGCGCAGATGAATACACCGAATTAGTTGAATCAGAAGAACATTAAAATAGAAAATTAATATGCCTTATATTCCACATACTGAAAAAGATGTACAGCAAATGCTTAATCGTATTGGCGTAGACAATATAGAAGCATTGTTTGATGAAATACCCAATGAATTAAAGCAAAATACGTCGTTAAATAATGTACCTGAAAGATTAAGTGAAAAAGATGTTTCAGCATTACTAACGCAACGTGCTGGGATGGATGGAGTTCCATTGTGTTTTGCTGGTGCCGGCGCATATGAGCATCATATACCTGCAGCGGTTTGGGAAATTGCAACTCGCGGTGAATTTTACAGTGCTTATACGCCCTATCAGGCGGAAGCAAGCCAGGGTACGTTGCAGTTGATATATGAATATCAAACGATGATGGCATCTTTGACTGGAATGGATGTGTCCAATGCATCATTATATGATGGTGCGACAGGATTAGCAGAAGCGATCCTTATGGCTATTCGGGCGAATCGAAAATCTAAATCTCGTCGTATTTTAATGCCGAAAACGGTTCATCCAAACTATCGGAAAACATCCGACACAATCGTTAAAAACCAAAAAATCAAATTAGAGCTGTTGGACTACGATTTACAGTCGGGAATCATTGATGCCAACTCGTTGCCAAATGATCCTGGTGATTTTGCCGCGCTTGTTATCCCGCAGCCGAATTTTTTTGGTTCGCTGGAGGAAGTGGATGCGCTAACCAATTGGGCGCACAAACATAATGCGCTTGTGATTGCTGTTGTTAATCCAATGAGCTTGGCTATTTTGAATGCGCCAGGTAATTGGGGAGAAAATGGTGCAGATATTTGCTGTGGCGAAGGTCAGCCATTTGGGATTCCACTCGCCTCGGGTGGTCCGTACTTTGGATTCATGTGTTGTAAACAAGCCTTAGTCAGGCAATTGCCTGGGCGTATTGTTGGACGTACAGTTGATCTGGATGGTAAGTCTGGATTTGCATTAACGCTTCAAGCACGAGAGCAGCATATTCGACGCTCAAAGGCGACTTCAAATATTTGTACTAATCAAGGATTAATGGTGACAGCTGCAACGATCTATTTATCCTTGATGGGTTTTGAAGGAATTAAAGAAACGGCAATATCCAGTCACAAAAACACCGCCGAATTAATTAAACAATTAAGTGAATTGAACGGCGTTAAAAAATTGTTCAGTCGACCTAATTTCCATGAGTTTGTTTTGCAATTATCCGTTCCGAGTGAATCTGTCATTGAAAAATTTGCAGCAAATAATATCGTTGCAGGGGTTTCGTTAACAGCCGACTATTCCGAGCTTGAAAACAGTTTATTGGTTTGTGTCACGGAAACCAAAACCGAAGCGGATCTTCAAGCCTATGTGAATTTAATGAAACAATGTTTGGAGAGTTAACTCATGGCTAAAGTTGCGTTACAGGGTAATGAATGTCATACGAATTCCGATCTTCCTTCCGTAGGAAGCGTTGCGCCCGAATTTACATTAGTGACAAATAGTTTGGATGAAAAGGCGTTATCCAGTTTCACCAGCGAATATGTGTTGCTGTATTTTTTGCCTAGTTTGGATACCGGTGTTTGTGCAAAAACAACAAAAGAGTTAAATGAGAAATTGTCTCAGCATGATAATTTATCAGCAGTTGTCATTTCTGCCGATTTGCCATTTGCACAGCAGCGTTTTTGTAAAGAGCACGGGTTGAAAAAAGTAAATACTTTATCACTGTTTCGCAATAATCAATGTGCCCAGGATTATGGCGTTTCACTGATAGATGGTCCATTGCAAGGATTAACCACTCGTGCAACTTTTTTGCTAGACAAAGACAAGAAAATTATTCAGGTCCAATTATGTGATGATATTGTTGACTCACCCGATTTTGATTCAGCGCTCTCAATAGTGACTGAAGGTTAGGATTATTATGCTTATTTTTGAAGAATCACAAGACAACCGTGTCAATACCGCTCAGTTATCACCTTTCAGCGATTCAGCGCCAATTGATATACCAGAGGATTTGTTACGTAAAGATGTTGCGACTATGCCCCAAGTATCAGAACTGCAGGTAGTCAGGCATTTTACGCGTTTATCGCAAAAAAACTTTTCCATTGATACACATTTTTATCCATTGGGCTCTTGTACGATGAAGTACAATCCTCGAGCTTGTAATACATTATCCATGTTGCCAGGGTTTAAATCTCGTCATCCGTTTGCTCATGATTCATTGAGCCAAGGATTTTATTCTTGCATGTACGATCTGCAGGAAATATTAGCAGATGTAACCGGTATGGAAGCGGTTTCTCTTGCCCCCATGGCCGGCGCACAAGGTGAATTTGCGGGTATTGCTATGATTCGTTCTTACCATGATGCAAAGGGTAATAACGAGCGAGATGAAATATTAGTGCCGGATGCAGCCCATGGAACCAATCCGGCGTCAGCGGTAATGTGTGGTTATAAAGTTAAGGAAATTCCCACAGACAAAAATGGTGATGTGGATTTAGACGCACTGCAGCAAGCGATTGGGCCTCAAACTGCGGGTTTGATGTTAACTAATCCATCAACTCTCGGTGTGTTTGAAAGAGACATTTTACGTATTGCCAAAATGGTTCATGAAGCGGGTGGCTTGTTGTATTACGATGGCGCCAATTTGAACGCGATTTTAGGAAAAGTGAAACCAGGGGATATGGGGTTTGACGTAATTCACATGAATTTGCACAAGACTTTTTCTACACCACATGGTGGTGGTGGTCCTGGCGCAGGTCCCGTCGGTGTAAATAAACGTTTATTGCCATACTTGCCAATTCCCATGATTGAAAAAAATGGTGATTCATATACCCTAAAGTCAGAGGCGGAATGTCCGGATAGTATCGGTAGAATGTCTACTTTTATCGGCAATGCCGGCATTTTACTGCGAGCTTATATATATGCACGTTTGCTGGGGCGATCTGGCATGTTGCGTGTCGCTGAGTACGCAACGCTAAATGCCAATTATTTAATGACTGAATTAAGAGGCAAAGGATTTACCCTAGCGTTTGATAATCGACGTGCAACACATGAATTTATTGTTACGTTAAAAAGTGAGAATAAAACGCTTGGTGTAAACGCAATGGATTTTGCAAAACGTTTATTAGATTACGGTATCCACGCGCCAACGACTTATTTTCCGTTGTTAGTACCAGAGTGTTTGTTAATAGAGCCCACTGAAACTGAAACAAAAGAAACATTAGATGAGTTTGTCAGCGTGCTTGAGTCAATTTTGGATGAAGCGAAAACGAAACCAGAATTATTGAAAACGGCACCACACACTCAACCTGTTAGGCGCTTAGATGATGTTCGTGCGGCTCGCCAACTGGATTTGGTTTGGTCTGAGGAAACTGAGTGATTTCACAAAATCGCGGATTAATGCGATTTGCACAGGCATGGAAATTTAGTAAGCAAGGTTTAAAAGCAGCCTATGCTAACGAGGAAGCATTTCGTCAAGAAATTTGGATAGGTGTATTGTTAATTGCCGTTGCGCCGTTTGTCGCGGAAAATGCGCTTGAATTTGCTTTGTTAGTCGGCTGTATTCTATTGGTCTATATTGTTGAGTTATTAAATTCAGCTGTTGAAGCTGCGATAGACAGGATTGGTTCAGAGCAACATGAATTATCAGGCCGCGCAAAAGACATGGGCTCTGCCGCGGTAACTTTTGCATTAATTAACGTCGCAATCGTTTGGATTTGCGTCACATTCGGATGAGGTATTAAACATGACAGCGCTTATATGTGGGTCTTATGCATATGATTCAGTAATGACATTTCCCGACAAATTTAAAAATCATATTATTCCGGATAAAGTGCATATGTTGAATGTGTCTTTTTTGGTGCCGGAGATGCGCAGAGAATACGGTGGATGTGCGGGGAACATTGCATACAATTTAAAATTACTGGGTGGTGATCCCAAGCCGATGGCAACAGTGGGTAAAGATTTTGATCCCTATGCTCGGTGGATGGATGATTGTGGAATTGATCGAAAATATCTAACAGTCATTGATTCAGAATACACGGGTCAGGCTTTTATTACGACAGACATGGATGATAATCAGATTACCGCATTTCATCCGGGTGCGATGAGTTTGTCGCATGAAAATTCAGTGCAAAATGCAAATGGTATCAGTATTGGTATTATTTCTCCCGATGGTCGTGATGGCATGATTCAACATGCGCGAGAATTCAAGGAAGCAAATATTCCTTTTATATTTGATCCTGGCCAAGGTATGCCTATGTTTAATGGCGATGACTTGTTAGCGTTTATTGAGCAAGCCACATGGGTGACAGTAAATGACTATGAAGCTGAGTTATTACAAGAGCGAACCGGATTGTCAGCGCATGAAATTGCAGAAAGAGTTCAAGCATATATTGTAACATTGGGTGGCAAAGGTTCTCATATTTACACACCAGAACATCGAATCGATATTCCCTGTGCTAAAGCGACGTCACTGGTTGATCCAACAGGTTGTGGTGATGCATATCGCGCAGGGTTGTTATTTGGTTTAATTAATGATTTAGGTTGGGAAACTACTGGTCGAATTGCATCTTTAATTGGCGCAATAAAAATTGGACATCATGGTCCGCAAAATCATAAATTTACTCGAGCTGAGTTTGCATCAATGTATGAAGCGGAATTTGGAGAATCTTTAAAAGGATTTTGATTGTAGATTAACTAAGAGTCGCATTCCAATCTTGTGATTGTAATGCGACTTTATTTATATAATCTAAAAACGATATTGAAACGTGACTTTGTTGTCATAGTAAATATTCATTAATGTAATCCCAAAAGTCACACCAATCGGTATACCAATTACCGCCGCAATAGCCGTATCAAGTTCGCGACAATATCCTGGATCAGGTTCGTCGTTACAATCGCGATGGGTTTTTTGCAAAATGTTAATTACACCAAAGCCAATGAATCCACCAATTAAAGCTGCACCAACATGTTCTGTTGTGTAAGTGCTGTTGCCAGCATTAGCGCTAGAGGAGTTTAAAGGTTGCTTATTGAGTGCGCCGCCATAGTTGAAATCATGGGGAATTGAATCATGCTGGAAAGTGGAAAACGCATCCGCGTATGATATACGGGAAAAACAAAGACAAACTAAAATGATGCCTTTGTAAAACATATTACATCTTGAAGTTATAATCCTAATAACCGCAATTGAACACAGTCGAGTGTGCAGATTTCAAGGTGCAATCTATTGTGTAGCATGGGATCACCAAATGAGTGATATCAGAAAATGGTAAAATGTTTTTGAATATCACGATTTATCCTTCTATAAAATGGTCACTTCGGTTTTTATTATAATGCCTCGAATGGATCTATGTTGGCCCAATCAGTTTCTAACACCGCTTGCCAGCAATTGCCTTTGCCATGGGCGCCACCACCAGTGGCGTTGCGTAAATCAACCACCATTCCGACGTGTCCTCCGGCTATGCCATGAATACTGACAACGTCACCCGCTATTCGAAAATTGACACCGGGTGTTTTGCTGGCAGATTTAGATCGCCATGTTCGCCACATCATTTGTGGTTTTAAAAAATTGAAGTGAGCAGCTTTAATAACATGCTTCATGGCTGGTGCATTAAATGTGACAAAGGGGACTTCCTCCCACAAGCCAACCACTTGTGATAAGCCGCCACCTAAGGAATGTCCGGTTACACTGACTCGTCGACCGTTTGCAATGTTTTTGGCTTCTTTTACCATTTTTCGAGCTGAAGAACATTGATTAGGCAGAATTCGTAAACCGATTTTGATATCTGCAGAAATGTCAGACGCTAGTTTTCCTAATTGCCCTGGATTTGTACCGCAACAACCCACAACGACATCGGTGTCGTTTTGCCAGATTCCTCCTTGAAAACCATCGCCAAATAAAGTGCCTGTTTCCCATTTTTGAACCGACCAATTATCTACCATATGGCCTGGCGGGTCACAATAATACTGACTTGCGCTTTTAAAATAAGCAGCATAAGCAATTTTTGCATAGTCCAGACAATTTGCCATTATGGTTATCTCCTTTACGCAAATTTTATGTGACTCAAAAAAATGAAAATAGAATTCTTAATTTAGTTTAATAATAGCTTACTAATTCTAACAATCGTGAATTTGTTGAAAGGCTTTTAGGTGAGTGTAATAATGGCGTTATGAAATATAGCATGCTAACAATTAACCAAGTAACAAGCAGAGTGAATCATGTTTTGGCTATTCCCATTGGCATGTTTCTACTCTTATTCCCAACACTTGATGTGTTCGGCGCGTCACTGTATCAGTTTACTGATTTGGGTCCTGTGTATTTATCTAAACAGGAAGCTCAAGAAATGCGAGTTCGTATCAATGATAATGATATGGTTATTGGTTGGACCCACAAAACAAGCCTACTAAACAGTCCACAATCTGGTTTTTCTTGGGATAGAACAAACGGATTTCAAATGCCAATTGATACAACTGACAATGTTGGCTTTTCTCAAAGTCTATCTAATGAGAATGTTGTGGGATTTCGTGGTTCACCAAGTGGAAATTACGCCGCGATACGCTGGTCAAACAATTATGTTGATGAACTTATCCTGGGAGATTTAGGTGGTGGCTGGAGTAAAGCAAACGCGATAAATGAGAATGGTGATATTGTTGGTGAAAGTGTCAATGCTAGTTCAGTTACACAAGCAGTCATATGGACAAACGGAACAACATCAATATTAGCAAATCTTGATAACACGATGTACTCCTCCGCTGCGGCAATTAACAATGCACAAATTGTTACAGGAACACTTGGTCCATTTGGGTTTTCACAGGCATTTTATTGGGATAATGGTGTTGTTAATGTGTTAAGTTCAATTAATTCATCTGTCGTATCTAGTTGGGCAAGTGACATCAATAATTTAAATCAAGTTGTTGGCGGCATGCAATTTCAAGTAACAGGTAACACGCCTCGTGGTCTACGGTCTAGATCTTATATGTGGGATCAAGTGGCTGGTTTAGAAGACTTAGGAGCTGATATTGATGGTGTAAGTTGGGCAGCTGCAATTAATGACACGCAGCAAATTGTTGGGGGACGGTTGTCAGAATTAATAAATCGACAAGCAGTCCTATGGCAAGATGGTGATGCATTTAATTTAAATGTTCTGGCGCAAAATTCTGATGGATGGGAATTGCTTGATGCGACCGACATCAATGAGAATGGTAATATAGTTGGAATAGCCTTTTATTTTGAAACGTATCATGCGTTCTTGCTCGAGCCAATTGCTGGTTCAATTGTGACGTCGGATTTGTCTATATCGAGTGAAATTGTTAATCGTAGTAATAAAGTGGGCAACCGAGTTATTGATACGAATCCAACTTCATTTTTGCGTTTAAGTGTAACCAACCATGGGCCAGATGTCGCAAATAATGTCAATATCTCAACGACATTTAATAAAGAAATTGAAATTGATAATTTGAATCCAGCGTCAGTAAATTGTGATAACGTGGATTTAACTAATGTCTTGAAATGCGTTGTTACGCAAATACCTGTTGGGCAAACCACTCATCTAGATTTGAATTTAATAACGTCTCAAGATCTTTCAGTCACTTTTTCATCGAGTATTAAAAGTGATGAATTAGATGCAGGTGTTAATGATAATAATGTCACTGAAGACAGTATCGATGTTTTCAAACAAAAAATTCTTGTTGAAGAAAATGCTGATGCTGATAAGGATGCAAGCAGTGAAGATAATGCTGGTAAAAGTGATGGAGAAGTTGCATTAAATAATACGCCAACTCAACAGAGGTCTGGTGGTGGTTGTAGTTTGGTCTCGTCACACACAAAAATTGATCCGACATTTTTTATTATTTTATTTATCCTATTTTTCCTGAACAAAGTAAATCGATTTCGCCTTCATCAAATAAACTGAAAATACAACCTGATTTCCTTGCCTATTGAACCTGTACTTTAGCCCCATAATGATTAAATTTGGGACAAAAGCTTAATAAATTTCACTTAACTACCGATATCGGTTATGTAACACCCGGAAATCATTGGGATAGTTGGATTTAAGCGCCTTAGTTGATAGGCAATTAAATCCTATCTTATTGAATTATATAGTTAATCCATTAATAGTTTTTAAAGATTTGTGAAAAAGATATATGCCTCTCAACTTGAAGTCGGTATTCGATTGCCTTGTGATGTTTACAATGAGCAAGGTACTTTGCTATGGGTTGAAGGCTCAATCGTCAAAAATCAGAAGCAAATTAAAAAACTGGTAGATGAGGGGTATCGTTCAGATTTACAAGAATGGATTCCGCCAAATACAGCTAGCCGAGTAACCGATGATCCTGAGGAATTAAAAGATTGCGTCAAAATCAAAAAGGTATTTGTTTATGCCACTGTAATAGACGCATTGGTGGAAATTCAGCTCCCACTTAATTATATTTTTGAAGTGTTTAAAGGCGATAGTCAGCTTAAGGAGAAAAAAAATCTAACAGCGCAAGTTGATGCCGTAGTCGATGTCATCCTGGATGTATGTGAAAAACACCCGCTTGAAGCAATTGCAACCATTCATCTTTTTAGCCAAGGTAAATATACCATTCTACATGCGATTCATGCCGCTGTTGTAACCACATTAATTTGTCGCGCGTTAAAATTAGAAGATGAGCAAACACGCACTTTAGCGTCGGCAGCATTAACAGCGGATGGTAGTATTGTTAAATTAACTGAAATGTCATTAAAACAATCCAATTCATTGAATCCGGATCAGCAAGTTGAATTCGATAATCATCCATACAATTCACTTATATTATTAACTCGCGCTGGTGTGCGAAATGATGAATGGTTGGATTCTGTGTATATGCATCACGAGCATTTAGACGGGTCTGGTTTTCCCCGAGGACTAAATGGTGAGGAAATAAGTTTAGGTGCTAGAATTCTTGCTATCGCAGATGCTTACGTTTCTGTGATTTTGCCAAAGAAGGCATTAAGTCAGCCAGTTGATTCTCCAACGGCGTTACGGTGGTTATTCAAAAAAAATGTTAAGCGCTTAGATACTTCCATTATTGCTGATATGATCAAATATTTTGGGTTAATTCCGCCAGGTACGCTGGTTAGTTTAAAAAGGGGTGGTATTGGTTTGGTGCTAATGTTTGATGATGAAATCGGAAAACCAATCATTGTAAAAGTTGGAGAAGATCAATCCAAGTTCAGCTCCGAGTTTGGTGTTGCACGTTGTCAATCGGTTTCTGCCATAATTAGAGCCCCGGTCAATATTCCAAAGCGTATATTCAAATTATGGAGCGATTGGGAAAATCAACCGCCAGAAGAAGAAAATAAAAAATTGGGTTAATTCCCCTATATTTATTCATATCTTATCTTGTGTAAACCTCATTAATTTAGTTCAATAAACTATATTGACTAAATAGTCTTTTTATAACTCTTTTAATTTCTATAAAAAATACAAGTGACAATAGTGGCTTCCTAATATTAAGGAATGGAATGATAGACAAAATTATAGCGCTAGATCAGTTTATTGAATCATGGTTAAAACACAGGAGTGGCGCGTCATTTGTCATTAGGATCGTTCTTGTCATATATTCAATCATCAAAGAAATTCCACGTCTAGACTTTGAGGTTTACGCAAAAAGCCTTGTGTATACGACGTTGCTTTCACTTGTCCCATTACTTGCTGTTAGTTTTTCATTGTTAAAAGTTTATGGAATGCATAATCAAGCATTGCCTCTGTTGTTGGAATTGTTAGCCCCGCTTGGTTCTCAAGGAGCGAAAATAGCAAATACAATTGTTGGATTTATTGATAATGTTGATGTATCCGTATTGGGCGTGATAGGTGTACTTATCTTATTGTTTACCGTGGTTTCGGTTATATCAAAAGTAGAAAATATTTTTAATAATATGTGGCATGTGAAGCAACAAAGGAAATTCTGGTTAAGAGCTATATATTATATTGGAACGTTGTTATTTGTGCCGGTTCTTGTGATGTTTGGCGTTGCGGTTACCGCAAGTTTAATGAATACAAAATTAATCCAATTTTTGGTTTCGATAGAGCCCTTTGGCAGTGTGTACTATTTTATTGCATTGTTGTTGCCTTATGTATTTTTAACAACAGCATTTGTTTTTTTATATTATTTACTGCCCAATACAAAAGTTAAAATAGTTCCGGCATTTATTTTTGGCTTGTTTGCTGCCACAGCGTGGAAAGGATTAGGGGTGCTGTTTTCACAGTTTGTGGTGAGATCATCTAACTATGATGCTATTTATTCGGGTTTTGCTGCATTAATATTATTTTTGATTTGGTTGTATTTGAGTTGGTTAATTGTGTTGTTGGGTGGAAGAATGACTTATTTGTATCAACATTGGGAGACCATAGGAATTAACGATGATGAAGGTGAGCTACATGATAATAATGCGCGGAATAGTATTCGACTATTCCTTTTGTTACTAAACAATTTGGAAAAAGGTTTTATTGATTTTTCTTTTGTTAAAAATAAAATGGATTTATCTGATGATGCTGTATTGATTATTGTTCAGGCAATGGAGAAGGAAGGAATGTTGGAGCAAAAAAATAATTTTCAGGAAATACGACTCGTTAATGATTTCAAAAACAAATTTAACCTTTCTTTGTAAATCCCGATTGAGTTTTCTTGCACCACGGTAATCACACTCTATACTTACCCCATAGTGATGTCTGTTATCCTGAGATTATGTTGAAATTCGTTCTTTTTGGAATTTTACTCTGAAAGTGTAAGTAAGACTTTCGAATTCGTGTGCTGGCATTTTTCAAATAGTGTTACATTGAAGTGCTGCTTTTTCAAGCTGTAAATGCTTGTCAATTTTAACTATTTGGAGAATGTTATGAAAATTGAAATGAATGAAGCAGGTGGAATCGATATTACTGATTTAACAATTGATCAAGTGGTCAATTTGATGGAGTCTCTTAAGGCATCCCCTGAGCAAGCCTTCTTGGAGGACCAGGAGCTTCGAAAAATGTTTAAGTTGTTAGCTATACTCCAATCTGAAGTGTTTCAGGATATGGAATCTGGAAAAATTGATTTTTCTCGTTTTAAGCAGACTGAGTAAAATTAAGGTTTTCCGCAGCACTTTTTAAATTTCTTACCACTACCGCAAGGGCATGGATCATTCCGGCCTACCTTTTCAGATTTTGCCGCTGTAGTTGATAGTTTTGTTTCACCGTTAACATAACGCCAAACCCCATCTTCTTTTTCAAAATAACTACGTTCGTTTAAATAGTGAATTTGTCCATTAATTTCGTGAGAGGCAGAAAAAGTAACGACGCCTTTTGTGTCAGATTCTTTTCCTTGTTCGGTGGATTCGATTTCTAACGAAATCCATCGAATGTGTTCTGCTTGGGCTTCAATAGAAGATAAATCAAAGTGTGTTTTTGTCTTTGAGTAGTAAGTGTCGTAGACATAAGAAAACTGATTTTTTACATATGCACTATATCGTGAGCGCATGAGAGCTTCAGCTGTTGGTGCTGCGGCTTCTCCAGAAATATACTTTCCACAGCAATCCTGATACTGTTTTAAGGAGCCACACGGGCAATTGTCATTTTCGGTCATTGATTGTTTTCTTTTCGTCTAAATAAGTCGTTTCTTCGGCTAACTAATCGATCTAGGAATAATATGCCATCCAAATGATCCAATTCATGTTGAATTGCTCGAGCCTCATAACCTTCCATTTCAAAACTGAGTTTTTCACCATCTTGGCTCATGGCAGCAAGTTTTATGTTTTTCGCGCGAATAACATTTCCTGTGTAATCTGGAACAGACAAGCAACCTTCCCTGCCTTTTGCCATGCCTTCCCAATGCGTAATTTCTGGATTTATTAACACCAAGTGTCCATGCTGTTTGATTTTTTTCTTCGCGGAAACATCAACTATGATAACACGAAATTGATATCCGATTTGAGGTGCGGCGAGTCCGACGGCACCTGGGCCTTGTTGCATGGTGTCTTCCATATCTTCAATGATTTTCTGCAAATTGTCACCAAAATCAACGATTTCTTGTGATTCTAGTTTTAATTGGGCATCCGGATAGGTAAGGATTGTTTTCTCTGCCATGAAGTGTCCAATTTACACTATCATGGTTTCAATTGGGTCGGCGTGTACATCGATGCCTTCATTGGAAAGCGTTTGAATGGCATTGTTTATCATATCAAACCCGTTTTTAGCGACACCTTCAATTTGCATTATGTAAATGGGCTTTTCTACGGTGCCAGCAATTGCCGAGTCTAAATCAAGAATATCCAAGCCCGCATCAAATAATGTTTGCGTCACTTTTGACACTATGCCTGCTCGATCTGCACCACTGACACGAATTTGAATATCTGGAATGGGATGATCATGTAAATGACTTTGAATCATTTCCAAATGTGTGCGTAAATTGAATTTTTCACAAACCGGTTGTAAAAGTTGATTGATTTCCTCAGAGGATTGGTTGCAGTTAACCATCATCATCACTGTAAAATTACCACCCAGTCGCATCATTGATGCTTCGCCAAGGTTGCAATTTGCGTGGTATAAGCTATCAGTTAAATTTGCAACAATGCCAGGGGCGTCTATCCCGACCACGGTTAGCATAAACCAATTTTTCATAAGTTATCCTTGAAAAGAATTTATCGCAGAAATTATTTCATTTTCGCTAGGTATGTGTTGTTCACGTACAAGTATAATCAGGCTATGAGTACTAATGATTTCATCCGGATTCGGGTCAATGACAATTTTATCATTTTCATCCAGATAGGCTAGCGCTGTACCTAAGTTGTTGTTGATTAATATACAAACAATATCTGCCCATTTGATATTTGACAAAGAAACATTAAAACGACGAGTGTGATTTCCGCCGTGGGTGAATAAGTTTTCTAAAACGATTTCACACCCGGGTGCTACGATTGCACGGACGATGAGTTCTGGGTAGGCACGAATGGGGCGAATAACTGAATTTGCCCCCGCAATTAAAAATCGATTGCGATTATTGTCGTCAATGCATTCCACTAATATTTTCGCCGTTGTACCAATCTCTTTTAAACGATGCAAAATATCGAATGTGAAACTATCGGAAATATTATCAGATTCATCAGTGACTAAAATAATAACGTGAGAAGCTGTTGCAATATTCACTGACTCTAAGTTATAGGTATTTGTTGCACTACCTGAAAAATGAATGACACCGAGTTTTTGTAATACAGGATCAAGGCCATCTGGGTAGGCAGGCGTGAGTAACTGAATAGGTATTTCTTTATAATCGTCAATTTCTCTAAATTGACTAATTAGTCGTTCAAAGTATTGTATCGGATTATGAGTCGGTGTGTTAATGATGACAATATGATCTTGCATTTTCCATCTCCATTGTCCTTTTAGCATTTTACTTCGTTGATCAAGGCGGTAGTCGAAATAGTCGCCGGCGATTTTAGCCAGTATGAATATGCCGCCGAAATAGAGCAGTGCAATTGTCGAAAAACGACCAGCAAAAGATTGTGCGGATAAGTCGCCATAACCCACGGTTGTAACTGTTGTGAGGGTTAACCAAATGGCATCATCCAAAGCTAAATTCTCAAATGCAAGCATCGCGATGGTATGTAAAAACATAAGCGCAAAAAAGTAAGTGGCGAGTTTACCGATTTGCTGCTTAATATCGAGATTTAACAAGCGATGAATTTGCTCTGAACGGCGTCTTCTTTTTATATTTTGTAAAAGAATGATTAGCCTCGTATCTATAACTAGTTTGAAGCGTCAGAGGTGGCGTATTCGATGAGTTCTTCCATGACACGTCTTTTAATTTCGAGTGTGTCACTGACTTCAAGGCCATAACGTTCCGCTAGCATTGTATAATCATTCGCATTGAGTGATGCGGTTAGGCGAGGCCTTTTTGGTGGTGCTGATACGGGAAGTTGAGTAATAGTCCGAATTAAATCAGATGGACTAATACCTTTCATGCAAGCATCTTGACGAATTTTGGTTTGTACCTGCTCATCTACGTAAAAAGCAACTTGTACAGCACGTAGGGCTTTGCTAGAGGCTTGCCATTTTTTTGGTAGTTCTTTTTTCTTGTCCGTCATAAATAATCAATTGTATTGTCTGGATTAAAACATTCATGAATTAATATTATAGTCTATTAATTTGGGGAGTCTTTCCAGTCAAAGCGCTTGTGTTTGCTGGACGTAAACCAAAAGAATATAAAGACTTAACCTGCGTTTGGATTGGGCCACATTTCTTCAATATAATCGATTGGATAACGTAATGTCACTAGCACATCAGTATCACCGTCTTCGTAAACTTCCGCTTCGATTAAATGTGTTCGCTTATCATTTATGGCGGTGAAATATTCAAAAACATCACCTTCACTTTCATCTTGTGGAACGGTTTTGTTGCGATAGTCGCCACGATGAAAGTAACCGCCTTCTTCATAAATTTCTTGGATATACTTTTCACTCGTCCAATTTGATAATTCAGTGGGCTCTGATAGGCGATTTAATTGAGTGGGTTCTTCGGAATCAAATAAAAGAGCGAATTCGTCGAGGTCAAATAATTTTTCCACTGTCGCGCGCTGAATTTTCTTGGAAATTGCTAAAAAGGGTTCGTCATCAGTTTCGTCTACCGTTAAATAAATAGTTTGATTATTGTTATTTTTTAATACCAACTCTGTTAGGTTTCGATCTTCGAAATCATAGGTGTTAACTTGAGTTACTTCGAAGCGTTGATCGCTAAGTTCAGCTTGTGGTAAATAACGAAAGCGAACAATATCTCCTATTTGTAATTCTCTTGGATGGTTGAGTGTTCGTGGGCCGTCGTTTTTATCTGATTGGAAAAAGGATTTAAATAAGGATTTCATAAATTAACGCCTCTTTTATAAAAAGACGCCACGGTTGGGTAAAACCGTGGCGATCTGGGAGGGGTGGAGCGTCTCACAAGTCTGTTAAGTAAGGGAGGGGGCTTATCAGACTTACGCTCCTTTTTTTGCTTTTATCCGGTCGAGTACACTAGACGCGGTGCTTGTTTGCGGACCTATGCCCGCTTTCTTCATTTTGGCATCTAATGACACATCTGAATTTTCAGCTTCAAGTGTTTCGGCTGCTTTCATCTTGTCATCAAAATCACGTTGTTTTTGTTTAATTCGTTCCAATGATTCGGTTGCACTCATCATTTTCGAATTACTGTTGGAAAAATTATCACTGATAGCAGAAGTTGCTTTTTGAACACTGTCAGTGGTTTTTACCATGGTTAATTGGCGTTTATGTTCCGCCAATTGCCGTTCAGTTTGTTTAACCAAATCTTTTAAGCGTGATGCATTTGCCGAAAAACTTTTTTGCGTCTCCGTGTGGGTGCTTAACTCGGATTCCAATCCTGCAATTTTCTCTGCAATTTCAGTCGCTAATGTTTCGTCGCCTTTGTTTAATGCATCAACTGCATAACCTTCGTATTCGGCAACTTGTTTACTGATACGTTCAATTTCTCTCGTGGCTTGCATTTCCTTTGCAATTACCGTCGTTAAATCTTGTTTCGCTTTGGCAATGTGATTTTCGGCGTCTTTCACTTCCTGCTCAAGAATTCGAATTGCATTTGCATCAACGACTGCTTCACCCACTTCTCTGGCGCCGCCTCTCATCGCGGTAAATATTTTTTTTAATAAACTCATACGAATTCCTCTTAATTTAAAAATTCAGACATAACATCAATTGCATCAATTGCATTATCACTGAGTGTGACAATTTCGTGTGCAATATCCTGTATGTTGGAGTTTAAAGAGAGCGCACCAAATACAGCATACTTATCTCCAATTCGGGAGAAAGAGGATAGTGGCATTGGAATATTCATATCCAGCATCATTGCAACCATTTCACCTTTGGTGTCAGGTTTTATCTCACTTTCATCCCATAAATAGGCAATGCAAAGTATTTGAGTATCCGTCAGTGTTAAATAAACGGGAATTTCTTCTCGTCCAGTAACGCTGATTTGTAATACTTCTTCTTCGCCAGGGATAATTTGATGTTCAAAATCAAAGCCTTCACGCTCATCGGCGGTAAGGCTGTTTAATTGTGAAGCAATTTGCTTAATTTCCATTTTAACTCCTAACATATTATGTCTTTGACTATAGGGCCTATGACATATCATGTCAAGACATATTATGTCTAATTGGTGTCGGTTTTGTAAAATTCAACTGCTTAAATTAAGAGTCAAGGTTCTATTTGATAAATGCCTTGTTGTTTTTCCCAGGCGGTTTGATGATATTGGTATAACTGATGGCTACCGAGCCGATTTACCTGGATTGAGTTTAGTGTAGCAAAATAATTTTGAGGAAAATGAAAAGCAGCTAAAGAAATTTCTAAAGTTAGCCAATTTGTTTTAATTGGAATCGTGTTTGAATTCTTTAACCTCGTTATTGGTGGTAATCCATTACGCGTTGCGATAGTCCAACCCCATTCCCCAAAGCTTGGAACATTTTGATGATATTGATTTACGTGTAAGAAACCAGCAGCTTTCACGGTTTTGCCAATGCTTAAAAAAGCGTTTTTTGCATGATAGGGTGATGTTGATTGAACAACTATGGCACCGTCACCACTCAGTAAGTGAGATAATTTTTCATAGAACCGTTTACTATAGAGTTTATTTAAATCGGGGTGGTTAGGATCCGGTAGATCAACAATAATACTGTTGAATAAAATTTCATTTTTCAATAGCTGATCGATTTCTATAAAAGCGTCACCATAAACTAAATTAACTCGTGGATCAGAAAATGCGTTTTTATTTAATTTTATTAGTGGCGTATTAATAAATTTTTCGCTTTTCGAATCATAATAAGGTTTGCTAAAAAAAGTGACAATTTCTTCATCAAGATCGATTAACGTCACTTTTTTGGGATTCCATTTTAAAACTTCTCGCAATGCCAAGCCATCACCACCACCGATAATCAAAATATTGTCATGATTTGCAGAAGCTAACATGGCAGGGTGGACCAGCATTTCATGATAAATTATTTCATCACTGCTAGAGAATTGCGTACGCCCATTAATAAAAAAGGTGAAAACAGCATCTTGTGCTGGATCCATAATCCGTTTTGTAATGGTAAATCGCTGATACTTTGTTTGTTTGCTAAAAATAACTGAGTCTTTGTATAAGGTGTTTTCCAGCTGATTTGACCACTGCGATCCGTAAGCGAAAACAGCAAAGGTAAGTGCGATCAATAACAACTGAGAAAAGAAATACAGATTAGGATAGCGTATATGTTTTTGGTAGCGAAAGTAAAAGCTCAATCCGGCAATGACATTGATTGATGCAGTGGTGGCAGCGGCAGCCGTTATAGGCATGTTCAACATAAAAATTACCCATATCGCAGCACCAATTCCAGCACCAATATAATCTGCACCATAGATTGTGCCAGTGTTGTGCAGGAGCTGTTTGTCATGATTGTGCTGTCGGATTCTAGCAATTAACGGTATTTCCATGCCAATAAGAAATCCCAGCAAGGTGCCAATTATGTATGGAAAAAGTGATACAAAATCGTATATTGATTTCGCAACTCCCCCTTCTGGTTGTAAGTCAGGAGATAAGCGATACGTTTCCGCGATTATTGCCGGAAGCAAATTGGCGAATGAAAATGCCAGAGCGATAATAAATATCGCGCCTAATCCGAGGAAAGCGATACAGATTTCTAACCAGGCGAATGCAGTGTGTGCATCTTGTATTTTTTTTGCGGCAAATGAGCCGAATCCCATGGAAACGATCATTAAACCTATCATAGTAAAGATGGTGCTTTCTACCGCCCCTAACACTCTTGCGGCATAGTGAGATAACAAATATTCGTAAATTAAACCACAGCCTGCTAGCGCGGCCATGATAGCAATTATTAGGATGTCGTCTAGACGGGTTTTATTGAGTCCAAACGACTTTCGATTGAAAAACAATGGGGCTTTAGATATTAAGCAATTAAGCTAGATAACAACAAACCGATGGAAATGTAGATCAAGGCTTCAATGAATCCGACACCGATATTTTTTTGATTGTCGACTTCATCAACAACATTGATCTTAGCCAATATAATATGCCTTGCTGCAATGGCAATCAGAGATAAGACAATTGTTAAGATGATTGAAAACATTCCCCAGGCAAGGCAGGCCATGAATAATCTATCTTCATTGTATGGGACGAATCCGGATGCAGCAGTGACAGCAAGCGCAACACCCACTTTATGGCCGCAGTAACGAATTGCTAACGCGTTATTTCCTTTTGCAAATGCTTCTTGTAAGCTTTCTCCACCATGGCGCAGTGAATAAACTCGGCATCGATATTTTGTTACGGAGATGAGGACCACCTGCGAGACAACAAACCCCATAACGACTGCGACAAGCCCGTACAAGTTGGTATCTTCAGTCCAAATCATGGTGGCGCGAACAATAATTGCAGTGGCCAATAGATTTGACATATCTACAATTGCAGCAGACATGTTGCCTTTCATTATTTGATCGTGGAGATCAATTTCTGGCAGTGCAAAATTATCTAATACCTTTCGAGATAAAATCATTAAGCCAATGCCTAACAAGCCATAGGTTAACACCAGGACTATTTCTTTGAGTAGACTGTTGCCAGTGTCACCTGACACAACACCGGTTAATACAATGGCTAAGCCCGTCATGCCACCTGCGAATACTAATCCAAATGCAAAATTGTCCTTATTCGCAAGTTCGTCTGTCGAGCTGACACCACTAATTAAGCCAGCTAGTTTTCTAAATGCTGTTAATAAAGCGACGGCTAAAACCAAGTCAACAAATAGTATGGCCAGTAAATCTGGATACCAGTTAATGAGTGCAGATGTGCTATCCATTTTTTAATCTCTTTATTTCAATGTTCATTATTTGCCTCCAAATCCACCGCGGGAAAACGAGCTACGACTTCGAAAGCTGCTGCTGGTACTGCTTTTAGAAAAGCTACTTTTTTTGCTACTTGTGGATTTGCTATAACTGCTTGCTCTACGATCGCTACTGCTACTGCCGTAACTTTTTTTATTTGATCCGTAACTTCTATCAAAACCGTATCGTTTTTTTTGGGGAGCATTTGTTGTTGATGTTCTGGCATTTCCGTAACGGTTGCGACCAACATCATTGTAATAACTCCAGTCTCGATTGGAATTCCAGCGATCGTAACTGTAATTTCTGCCACCAGTGAGGTCGCGAAACATGGAGTACATGCCATACCATTCCCAAACTGACGTGCCGCCATGGTTTGACCATTGTCCATATGATGGATTACCTATTAACTGACTGCCAGCACCCAAGTCTGTTGCATTATTGGTACTGAGGCTTTGCTGCTTTGATTGCGCATTGATTCGCGGTAGGGTTCCATCAGACATGTCTGCCATAACGTTAATGACATCGGTCAGCGCATTATCATAATTATCAGGTCTGGATGCATCGATTAGCGCGTTCGCTTCTTGGTAGCGAACTTTTGGTGTTTCAAATATATCCGGCTGGCTTTTTAAAGTATCTAACCGATTTTGCAAATTGCCATATAAGCCACCTTGGATTGTTGCATCACGCTTTAGATTCTTAACCAATGAAATTAATTCGGGTTTTTGCTTGGTTAATATATCTGCATAATCCTTTAGGATTGCCGTGTTGGAGATTCTGCCGGCTTCAATTTTTTTGCCTAATTCTTGGATGGATTTTTCAGCGCTTTTAATACGAGCTGGTAGATTTTTTTCGGCTTCCTTATTTGTCACTGGGGCGCCACCATCGTGACTTCCACCACAAGACAGAAGAAGGCAAGTAATGATGATAAGAGCGAATGTCCGTGAAAACGCGGTTAGATTCAAAACTAAATCCCTGGTTAGGTGAACAGCATATGAGACGCTTAGTGTATGTGAAGAATTCGCAGAGGTAAATAGCGATAAATCTAATCAAAACGTGTACAATTCGCGGCGTAAATTATCAAGATTAGATGCGACTCATGACTAAAAAAAATGCCAGAGTAGGATTTGTGAGCTTAGGGTGTCCCAAAGCACTGGTGGACTCAGAGCAAATTATTACACAGCTGCGATCTGAAGATTATGAAATAAGCAATGACTACCATGATTCAGATTTGGTTATTGTAAATACCTGTGGATTTATTGACGATGCCGTAGATGAGTCGTTGGAAGCTATTGGTGAAGCGCTTGCAGAAAATGGTAAGGTCATCGTAACTGGGTGTTTAGGTGCCAAAGGTAAAATTGTTGAACAGAATTTTCCCAATGTATTAGCGGTGACAGGGCCACACGCTCGTCAGGAAGTGATGGATATCGTTCATCAACATCTGCCACCAGCACATGATCCCTATCAAAGTCTAGTGCCCGCTGCAGGGATCAAGTTGACACCAGCACACTATGCTTATTTAAAAATTTCAGAGGGTTGTAATCATCGTTGCCGATTTTGCATTATCCCATCTCTTAGAGGGGATTTAGTCAGTCGCCCGATTGGTGAGGTTTTAACAGAAGCACAAAATTTGGTGGATGCTGGCGTGAAAGAATTGCTGGTCATTTCCCAAGACACATCTGCTTATGGTGTCGACACAAAATATAAATTGGATTTTTGGCAGGGCAAACCGGTTAAAACGCGATTTTTTGAATTAGCCGAGGCGCTTTCGACGTTGGGTGTTTGGATTCGATTGCATTATGTTTATCCTTACCCCCATGTAGATGATGTTATTCCATTAATGACTGAAGGTAATTTATTGCCTTATTTAGATATTCCATTTCAGCATGCAAGTCCAAAAATACTTAAATCCATGCGCCGCCCGGCAAGCAGTGAAAATGTATTAAAGCGTTTGCAGCAATGGCGCAGCGTTTGTCCTGATATTACGATACGAAGTACCTTCATTACAGGATTTCCAGGGGAAACTGATTCCGACTTTAATGAGTTGCTCAATTTTTTGAAAGAAGCCCAATTAGATCGAGTGGGTTGTTTTGCCTATTCAGCGGTGGAAGGTGCAGAAGCGAACGCATTAACTAATCCAGTTCCAGAGCACATAAAACTAGAAAGGTTAGAAGAGTTCATGCGCATTCAGGCGGAAATTAGTGCTAATAAATTAGTCAACCGTAGAGGAAATATGGAAACAGTCATGGTTGACGAATTGGCAGAAAATGGATTTGTTGCGCGTAGTCAATCCGATGCGCCAGAAATTGACGGAATGGTATTTGTTGAAACAGAAAAAGAGTATAATGTTGGGGATATAGTTGAGGTGAAAATACAACATTCTGACGAGCATGATTTGTTTGCAAGTTTAGTTGAATAAATAAAACTCTCAGTTTGAGTGGGTAAGAGTGGGTGATCATAAAGTTTTTTTTGCATTAATACCTGATAACAAAATCAAACAACAGGTAATGTCTGTTTCGCGAATGTTTTTTACCGAGAACGCAAAATGGATTCCACAAGATAATTTGCATTTGACTGTGTTGTACATTGGTTTTGTATCGCCAAAGCAATTGAGTCAAATTAAGGTCAATGCAAAGTCGATTCGTATTCCCCCGTTAGATGTCCAACTAAATTTAGTCAGCATGTTTAAACGCGCTAGCATCTTGTGGCTTGGTTCAGATAATCCAAATGAAGCGCTAGTTGAATTGAATAGTACGGTAAAAAAGTTTTGTGATCCGATTGTCGAGTTAAAAAAAGAAAAATTCATTCCGCATGTCACATTGGCGCGAAAATTTAGTAGTAAAAAAAGTCAGTGCCAAATTGATCCAATTCTTTGGTCGGTGAATCGAGTTTATTTAATGGAGTCCGTGCCAACGTCTGTTGGTGTGAATTATAAAGTTTTACAAGACTATACGTTGAGTTAATGAAGGCGCGGCGTGTTTTAAATTAATTATTAGTCCTATTTGTTGGGTAAAGAAAATGTTTAAAAAAATATTGAAAGTTGTTCTTGTTATTTTAATCGCAATTCCAATTTTATTGCCATACGCCATTAAGTTTGGTGCCGACTATTATCTAGAAAAAAATTATGCTGTTAATGTCAATATTGATGATGTCAGCTTAAATTTGTTTACTTTGAGTGCCGAAATAAAAGGCTTGCACATTTATGGAGATAATCAGCAGGAATTACATTTAAGCGAATTGGGATTTGATTTAAATGCAAAAGATTTGATTGACAAAAGAGTCATATTGGAAACTTTTGTTTTTAAGGGATTTAAAACGGATTTATTGCAAACAGATAAAGGTTGGGAAATTGGCGGCCTGGTTATTCCTGTTGGCGAATCAGTAGAAGAAAAAACGGAAGAAAAAGAAGAGCAAGAATCGGAAAAATTGGATTGGTCTTTTGGTATTATTAATATTGATTTTGCTGATATCGCCGCGAATGTAAAAACAGATTATCTCGACAGTGTTTTGGTAATCAATAAGTTTAAGTTAATTGATGTGTATTCTTGGCAGCCAGATAATAGTGCTGGATTAGATGCTGAGCTTGTCATTAATGATCAAACCATAGTGTTAAAGAGTAAATTACTGCCTTTTGCCAAAGTTCCTACGTTTACTGCAAATTTGAAAATTGATGATATTCAAGTGTCGCCTTTTCTGAAATCTGTAAAGGATTTGCCCTTAGATGGTTTGGAATCAAATGTGTTTTCTGATTTAGATTTAAAATTTGTTTTAGATAAAACACAAAAACTAATTGAGGTAAAAGGTAACTTTGGTGTAAATGATATAATTGTCAATAAAAAGCCGCATGAAGTTAAGTTGGCGAAATTATTGTGGGAAGGTGAGGCGAATGTGGTTTTGTCTGAAAAATCTGCCGAACCTGATATTAAAGTCAATGCCAATGTGACATTGGATGATTTATTGGTAACTCAAACCGAAACAAAAGCAAAACTAGCTCAATTTGAGCAGTTTAAGGTGAGCAAAATAAGCGTCAATCAGTTGGATGATATCAATATAGAATCAGCAATGATTAAAAAATTACTCGCTGTTGATAGTACATCAAAAGATAAATTGGCGCCGGTGCTTACGTTGATGGAATTGGTTGTTGAGAAAATCGTATATAAAAAAGCGGGAGTAGAAATTAATAACATTAGTTTTAAAGATCTAATTGCTGAAGTGCAAGTTGATTCCAAAGGAGAGTTGGTATTAACTAAATTTTTAGGTCAAACAGAAAATACCAAAAAGACGGACAACACGGTGCAAGAAAGTGAGGCTGTAGCAGATGTGGCCAAAGCCGAGGAAAAAGCAACGAAAAGTGGAGAGGAAGAAGTTGCAAAAGTTGAAGATGCTACCGACAAGGACGAAGCAAAATTTGGTGTAAAAATTAATAATATAAAAATGATAGGGAAAAATCAGTTTCACTTTGTGGATCGTTCAGTAACGCCAGTATTTGATACAACACTTCATAAATTGAAAGTGGTTATAAAAAATATCAATATTCTTGATCCTAACGCCACGATTCTGTTGGCATTGGATGTCAATATTGATGAATACAGCACATTAAAAACGAAAGGGAAAGTGGCACCATTTGGTGAAAAGATTGATGCCGACGTTAAACTAAACCTTGCCTCTTTAGAACTAGTGCCTTTTTCATCGTATGCTGGAAAGCACGCGGGCATAAATGTCAAACGGGGTACGTTAGATTTAAATGCGGATGCTGTTATTAAAGCAAACATTATGGATGTGAAAAATGAATTTATTTTTAACCAATTAAATTTGGAGTCTGATGAGAGCGAAGTCAGTAAAGATTTTCTGAGTGGGCTTCCTATGCCATTGGATTTGACGCTAGATATTTTACGTGACAATAAAAATCAAATACGCATGGATGTGCCGGTAAAAGGTGATGTTTATGCGCCAGATTTCAGTCTGCAAGATGTTTACAATCAGGCAATGATGAAAGTCTTAAAGGTAGCTGCCACTCATTATCTCTTACAAATGGTACAGCCACTGGGTTTAATGATGACAGCAGGCAAGTTGGTTGGGAAAGCAATGGCGCCAAGTTTTGATCCATTAGTGTATAAGCCAGGCGTGGATAAAGTATCTAAAGAGAATAAAAAGCACATTACAAATATTGCGAAATTATTAAAAGAACGAGAAAAATTGCGAATTACTGTTTGTGGTAACGCAACGGAAGCGGATTGGGGAGCGCTGAAGTTAATAGAAGCAAAGAAGAAAGCGAAGGAAAAAGCGGCTGATGAATCGGGTAAAGATGCAGGTAAAGTTAAGGAAGTAGCGGAAACGTCAAAGCCAGCTAAACCAGATGCTGGTGATGGCAAGAGTGATGCTAACAAACCTGCCAAGAAAGCAAATAAAGTTAAAACGAAAAAATTACTTGCCTTAGCTAATGCGAGAACACGTTTAGTTAAAAATGTATTTGTTGAGCAACATAAAATTGAAGCAAAACGTATTTTTGCATGTAATGGAAAAATCGTAAAAGATGAAGAGGATAAGCCAGCGGTGCCCAATGTGGAGGTGACATTATAATTGCATGATTAAAAAATCAAAATTAAAAATGTCTGTTTTTATTGCGATAAGTTTGGATGGTTTCATTGCTAAGACCAATGGTGATATTGCTTGGTTAGATGATGGTGAGTCATTGCCAGAAGGCGAGGATTGTGGCTACAAAGCACTTTACGATTCTGTTGATGGCTTGATTATGGGCCGAAACACAATGGAGAAGGTGCTTGGCTTTGATATACCCTGGCCATATGACGGAAAGCCTGTTTTCGTTTTAAGCAAGTCCTTAAAAGTTGTGCCTGAGAAATTGGTTGGGAAAATTCAACTGTATTCCAATATTAACGATTTGATGTCGGCGATTGATAAGGCAGGTTTTAAAAAATTGTATGTTGATGGCGGAAAGACCATTCAAACATTTATCAATAAATCTTTAATTACTGATCTCACGATTACAACAATTCCGATATTGTTGGGAGACGGATTGCCATTGTTTGGAAAAATTCCGCACGACATAAAGCTAAACCATTTAGAAACTGTCACATATCCAAATGGTTTTGTTAAATCATCTTATGAAATATGTCTGTAGCACGTTTTTAGAATTCAGCCAATGTGTTTTCAATAATGCCGATTGCCTCGTTTAGTTCGTCTTTTGTTATGACTAACGGCGGCGCAAAGCGAATAACCGTTTCATGGGTTTCTTTTGTTAATAATCCATTTTCCATGAGTTTTTCACAAATGGCTCTGGCGCTTGTATGGTTTGATTTTATTTCAACACCGATGAGCAGGCCTTTGCCACGCACTTCGCTAATTGCAGGGTGATGTAATTCTCGCAAACGTTGCATGAAATAATTGCCGAGTTCCGCAGATTTTTCGGTTAGTTTTTCTGAGACGAGAATATTTAAAGCTTCAAGTCCGACGGCACTGGCCAAGGGATTGCCGCCAAATGTACTTCCGTGATCACCCGGCGTGAATACATCCATCACTTCTTTGCTGCTCAAAAACATGGATACTGGTAATAAGCCACCACCGAGTGCTTTGCCGAGAATGAGTCCATCTGGATGGATGTCATCATGTTGATGTGCTAAAAATTTTCCCGATCGACCTAGTCCGGTTTGAATTTCGTCACAAATCAGCAATACATTGTGTTTCTTGCAAATCTCGGCACATTTTTTTAGATAACCTTCATCAGGTACGACGATGCCGCCTTCACCTTGGATTGGTTCGACAAGAAACGCAGCGGTATTTTTTGTAATTGCATTTTCTAGCGCTTGCGAGTCATTAAACGGGATTGATTTAAAGCCTGCTGGAAAAGGGCCAAATCCTGTTTTGTATTGCTCTTCTGTTGAAAAACCAACTACTGCGATTGTTCTACCGTGGAAGTTACCTTCGCAGGTAATGATTTCTGCTTTATTTGCTTCTACACATTTTTTAGTATATGCCCATTTTCTAGCGGCTTTAATCGCTGTTTCAACAGCTTCAGCGCCAGTGTTCATAGGTAGCGCTTTTTCTAAGCCAGTTAGTTCACAGGCTCTTTCTAAAAAAGGGCCAAGCTTGTCTGTGTAAAACGCTCGAGAGACGACAGCAAGATTTTCTAGTTGGGTGTTAAGTGTTTTAACAAGTTGAGGATTGAGATGGCCATGACTCACTGCGGAATAGGCGCTCATCATATCAAAGTAGCGGTTACCTTTGTCATCCCAAACGAACACTCCTTTGCCTTTGGTTAATACAATTGGCAATGGGTGGTAATTTTGCGCACAATACAAATCTTCTAATTCGATGCTATTCATGATGTCACTCAAAGGTTGCTTTAATTAATTGGATGGCCAATTGTGAGGTTTTGTTATTTTGATCCCTGCTCGTGTTGAGTTCTACAATCTCAAGGCCAAGAAAATTACCACTGGTTGGCAAATTGCTCAGCGCTTCGATTAGTGATTGTCCTCTAATACCGTTGGATTCAGGCGAGCCAACACCCGGAGCATCAGTCGGATCAACCGCATCTAGGTCCAGTGAAACACCATAATAATCAGCCGTGGTCATTATGTGGGCGTGGGCTTTTTGCATAATCTGATTAAGCCCTTGTTGTCGAATTTCATCCATGTAAAAAACTTTTACCCCTAATTTGTTAAGTAATGCAGCTTCTTCGGCTTCAAAGCTGCGAATTCCAACTAAGCAAATGTTTTCTGGTTTTATTTTTGCCTGCTTACTACCAATATGACATAACTGAGGATCGCCATATCCTAATAAACAAGCGAGGGGCATGCCGTGAATTGCGCCACTTTTAGACGTATCTGGAGTATGACAGTCCATATGTGCGTCAATCCAAATCAGGCCGATGTTTTTATGGGCACTTGCTGCGCCACTCCAGGTTCCAATAGCACATGAATGGTCACCACCAATGATGACAAAGTGCTCGTCGTCTAAAATTAATGAATGGACACGCGTGTATAGCTGTTGGCATATATCGGATATTATCGATGTATTATCGTTAGCGGTTTTTGGAGATTGTTTGGGTAAGATGATTGGATCCCAGCGAATATTATTTGTGCTGGATTGTAGTTGTTTTGTTAGGTCCATGTTTTGTAAATCAAATGGCGCGGTATCACAACTTTGTACTTGTGCACCATAACAGGATGCGACACCTAAAATGGTGATGTTATGTTTTGCTGTTTTGTCAGTTGATTTTTTTAGCTTTAACATTATGGGTAGATTATATACGCGTACTTGTTTTGTCGGATAAACGAATGAAATCTTAATATTATGATGGCAAATGAAATGGATAATTCACAGCAAGACAGCATAGAAACACTAAGAAACTTGCGTCATGAAATAAACACACATTATTTAATGGATGAATCAGTATGCGTAACGAATTTGTTAGCTAAAGCAATAAACGCGGATCACTTACAGCATACGATTGAATTTCGGGCGCGCGATTTAGTAGATGAGGTGCGCGATAATCAAAAAAATAAAGGTACTATTGAAGCGTTTATACACGAATATAATTTATCAAGTGAAGAAGGCGTGGTGTTAATGTGCCTTGCGGAAGCGTTATTGCGTATTCCAGATGATGAAACTGCCGATAAGTTAATTCGTGACAAAATAGCGCCTGCAGAATGGAATAAACATAAAGGAGTGAGTAATTCATTATTTGTGAATGCATCGACGTGGGGGCTAATGCTAACTGGCCGGTTGGTTAGTGTCGGTAAGTCGTCTGTTGATACACTGGATACTTTTTCTAGGCTCGTTGCTCGCGTTGGTGAGCCCATCGTTCGAACTGTCTTACGTAAAGCAATGAAGATTATGGGATCCCAATATGTCATGGGTGACACCATTGAATCGGCATGTAAACGAAGTTTGTCTGAATTTGATGGAAACTATCGATTCTCTTACGATATGCTGGGTGAAGCGGCAATGTCGAGAGAGGATTCGAGTCGATACATTGCATCTTATACTGCCGCAATTGAGCACCTTATTCAAATTCGGTCAGCGGAAGATTCAATATATCAAGCGCCCAGTATTTCCATAAAGCTGTCAGCATTACATCCAAGATATGAATATTCCAAGAGAAAGAGCGTATTGGATGAAATGAAATCGTCTCTGCTGCAGTTGGTTCTGTTAGCGAAAAGTGGTGACATTGCGTTAACTTTGGATGCAGAAGAAGTTGATCGGCTTGACCTGTCACTGGATTTATTTGAAAGCGTAAAAGTTCATGAAGGAATCGCTCAATGGAATGGATTTGGTTTGGCGGTTCAGGCATATCAAAAACGAGCGCTTCCTGTTTTAAAATGGACAGCAGCATTAGCATCCGCAACACAAAGTCGTATACCAGTAAGGCTGGTTAAAGGCGCTTATTGGGATACGGAAATAAAGCGTGCGCAAGAATTAGGTTTAGATACGTATCCTGTATTCACGCGAAAATGTTCAACTGACATTTCTTATATTACGTGTGTTAAATTTTTAATTGAAAATAATGAGTCACTCTTTCCTCAGTTTGCAACGCATAATGCGCATACTATAGCAACCATTCAGGAATTAGTGACCGATACAACAGAGTATGAATTCCAACGACTTCACGGCATGGGTCAAAGTTTGTATGGACCAGTAATTAAAGAAGCACCCTGTCGAGTATATGCTCCAGTCGGAGATTATAAAGACCTATTGCCATATTTAGTTCGGCGACTTTTGGAAAACGGCGCAAATTCTTCGTTTGTTAGCCGCATCGAAGATGCTTCAATTTCACCAGATTTAATTGTTGAGCATCCACAGGACGTGATTACAAAATTTGAGTCGCTTGAAAATCCAAATATTCCCTTGCCAGCGGATTTGTTTGCTGGGACGCGACATAATTCTAAAGGCGTGAATTTAGCAGATTATGCTATTGAAAATGAATTACTAAATGCCATATCAAGTTTTCGATCTGCTCGTTGGCTGGCTAAGCCAACATTAATGGAGGAGTTTGACGAAAGTCTCAAAACACCTGTGTTTAGTCCAGCGTACCAAGATCATGTTGTTGGGCATGTTGCTTTAGCGGACGCTCATCTAGCACACGAAAGTATTCTGTATGCTAATTGTGGCCTAGTTGCTTGGAAAGCCACTTTGGTGGAAGAGCGCGTTGAAATTATCAAAAAATTTGCAGGTCTGCTACAAGAAAATCGATATGAATTGTATTCACTGGGCATATTCGAGGCCGGTAAAACAGTGAGTGATATGGTAAATGAATTGAGGGAAGCAATCGATTTTTGTTATTATTATTCTGCACAAGCGACAGAGTGGTTTAGGCCAACACACTTACCAGGGCCAACTGGAGAGCGAAATGAGCTTCAACTCAGTGGGCGAGGTGTGTTTGTTTGTATCAGTCCATGGAATTTTCCGGTTGCCATATTTACAGGTCAAATTGTTGCGGCACTAGTATGTGGTAATACAGTCATTGCAAAACCATCGAGTAATACACCTTTAGTGGCAGCGCGAATTATTGAATTATTATATGAAGCTGGTGTGCCAAAAAATGTCGCGGTACTTTTACCTTGCTCCGGAAAGGTCATTAATGCTTGTTTGGAGAATGAAAGTCAACTTGGTGGTGTTGCTTTCACTGGTTCGTTCAGCACAGCATTGCAAATAAATCGATCTTTAGGTAAACGAGCTTCAGCCATTGTGCCTTTTATTGCAGAAACTGGCGGATTAAATGTCATGATAGTTGATAGTTCTGCATTAGCGGAGCAAGTGGTAAAAGATGTTATTGCATCCGCGTTTTTTAGTGCGGGTCAGCGTTGTTCTGCATTAAGAGTTCTCATATTGCAAACCGATATCGCTGAAAAATTTATTCAAATGCTTGTGCTTGCAATGAAAGAGTTGCGGCTTGGCGATCCTGTGGAAATTGAAACTGATGTGCCGCCAGTTGTCGATGCGAATGCTGCAGAACAATTAAATACTTACAAAAAAGAAATGAAAGAGAAGTTTGAGTTGATCTGTGAAATGTCGTTGTCGGAAGAGTTAGAAAAAGTTGGGAGTTATGTTGCACCAGCGGTTTATAAAATTAATTCTTTGTCAGACTTGAGTGAAGAAAAATTCGGTCCGATTTTACATGTCATGCAATATGATGCGCAAGATTTGGATAATGTGTTAAGGCAAGTGAATGAAATGGGTTATGGATTGACGTTAGGTGTTCATACCCGAATTGATGAAACAGCAAATTATATAATTAATAATGCTAATGTTGGTAATGTTTACGTTAATCGGAATATGGTGGGAGCTGTGGTTGGGGTTCAGCCATTTGGTGGAGAGGGGTTGTCTGGTACTGGTCCAAAAGCAGGTGGTCCAAATTACCTATTACGGTTTTGTACTGAAAAAACAATCTCCATCAACACTGCAGCAGTAGGTGGTAATACTGATTTACTATCATTAAAAGATTAACCTAATAATTATTGTTGGATGACTTCCAATGTGTTTCCATCCGGATCACGGAAAAAAACGGCTTTTCGACCGGACTTGCTTTCTGTAAAAGGAATCTTATAAGTACTAAGTTGCTTAGTTAACTGATCCAGATCAATGGTAGAAAACGCAATGTGGCGGTCACGGCCGCCATGTTTTGGTCGGTTATCAATCGGATCCGGGTTTGGGACTTCTAAAATATGGATTTCCAATTTCCCAATATTTAACCAAGCACCGGGAAATCCTAGGTCTGGACGATCTTGATTTATTTCACATTTTAAAATGTCACAATAAAATTGCAAAGCAACTTGTGTGTTTTTCACTATAATACTGACATGTAAAATTGATTCTAACATAGTAGAGGATGTTAACTATTTTTACGGAAAAAGAAAACTGGTCTTTAGTGATCGATCAAGGTGGGCATGCGACTCGAGGTATTGTTTTTGACGAAACGAGAAAACAAATTATTGCTGTAGAGTCACCAATAATGACGATTACCCAGGGTGAGTTAATTGTTGAGCATGATGCAAATGAAATGGTTCATTCTGTTTTTGATGTGATGGATCAATTGTACAACAAGCTTCAAGAAAATTTTGTCAATATTAAACAAGCTGGGATTGCGACGCAACGCAGTAGCTTTGTATGCTGGGATAAACAATCGGGAGAGGCGTTAACACCAATTATTAGTTGGCAAGATAGGCGGACTGTAAATGAGCTTACGCCTTATATGTCGCAACAAAATAAAATTCATAACATAACCGGTTTATATCTTAATCCACACTATGGCGCGACAAAGATTGCGTGGTGTTTGCGGGAAACTAAATCGCCACTCAGTAATGAAAATCTCGCTGTTGGGCCACTTGCTAGTTTTATTTTTTTTCATTTATTAAATAATCAGCCCTTTGTTGTTGATCCAGCCAATGCGTCAAGAATGCTATTAATGGATTATAAAACCATGGAATGGAGTAACAAGATGCTGGAATTGTTTTGTATTCCTCGTCATTTGCTGCCAAGTATTTGCCCAACAAAATTTTCCTATGGCGATATTATTTATAAAGAACACGCTATACCATTAACTATATGTACGGGTGATCAATCTGCTGCAATATTTGCTGAGGGAGAATTAGAGGATGACGCTGTCTTTGTCAATGTCGGAACCGGTGCATTTGTGCAGCAGCGATGCAATCAACCGCCCAAATTAAAAAAGGAAAAGTTACTCGCGAGTGTCGTTTATTTTGATGGCCAAAACTCAAAATATGTTATTGAAGGAACAGTCAATGGTGCGGGTAGAGCGCTAGAATGGTATGCCAATCAACATGGGCTTATAAATTATCAGACGGACTTGGAGACAGCAATTCCCGCATCACAAGAGCTTCCCATATTTATCAATGGTGTGTCTGGTCTCGGTTCCCCCTTCTGGAAAGAAATTGATTCGAAATTTATCGGTGTTGGTGATGATATCGAAAATATGCTGGCAATTATGGAAAGCGTTGTTTTTTTACTTCTGGTTAACATCAAAGTTATTGATAGAGCCAATCAACCAGTTAAGAAAATCTATATTGGTGGTGGAATTGCGCAAAGTGATAGTTTTTGTAAAAAGTTAGCCAGCATAAGTGGCATACCCGTGATACGTAGTCAGCAAAAAGAAGCAACTAGCTGCGGTGTTTTCTACTTAATGCAGGGCAAGAAGTTTGAGGTCCGTCGGGACTCTGACAGAAAAATTTTTGTTTCTATTGCAGATAATCCCTTAAAAAACAGATTCTTAAAATGGAATGATGAAATGGAAAAATGTACAAAATAAGGACGATACCCGCCATTTTAACCATAGGGTTTGTGGTGCTTTAGAGCTACCTTAACTTGATGTTTAAATTCAAATTGAATATGCTGTATATAAGCTAGGTTATACTAGTTATGCTGGTCGCTTTACTCTTAATCTCATCATAAGAATGCTAGAAAATAATCTTATTTGGTGCGACTCTCTGTACCACGTTAGCGGTCTAAATGAATACCTAATGCCTTGGAGGGAGGGATTATGAAAAATCATCATTTATTTTCGTGGGCTTTATCAATCGGATTGATTGGTCTCACGTTTTCAGCAAATCTTAATGCTGAAGTATTGTTTCAAGACGAGTTTGATCAAGTTACTATTGAACGAGTGCCAACCCGTCTTACAACTGATTCAGTTTGGACGCTTAATCGAGGCGGAGGTCGTTTTTCCTTACGACCAACAACGGCCGAATTGGGAGGCGGTGTTGCTAACATTTCCACTCAAGAAAATTATCACGGTGGTATGGCGACGGCGGTACATCCTGAACTCGATTTCTTTGACCAAGAGCTAACATATACTTTTTCTGGTTTTGACATTCAAGCGTTGGGCATAAGTAGAATCCCATTTCAATCCGTTAGGTTGGCAATACTTGCGGTCGGTGGCAGTAGAATCTGGGGCGCTAATTCACATATTTTAGTTGAATTTAGTGGTGCGGGTCGGTTTGATGTTGTTGTAGTGGAAAAGGATCCAGCGGCAACAGGAACAGGCCTAGAAACAATTGAGGTTAAAGACTTCAAGTCTTATTACTTTAATTTCGACGTTACAAAATTACAAAAAGTCGAGATATCCTTAGATGATACTTATTACAGAGTATCATTTATTTTTGAAACCGTTTTTGATCAATTCTCTTTTGGTGGTGAACATCATCTTAGTCGCGATCGATGGTTAGATGATACGGTAGGTCTTGGTAGAGCGCTTAGTAATTTAGTGCGCGCAGAGAATAGCTTGGCTGCTGCAATTGATAGTGGTGTTCAAGCTGATATCGATGCTGCTCAAGCTTTATTGTTGACGCGACAAGGAGAATATGACGCAACGAATGCATTGGCGGATCCGTTAAAAGGCGATGTTGCATTGCTTGTGTCTGCAGGCAGTGCTGATGCGTCACAGCTATTGTCTGAATATGGAATAGATTCTGAAGTAGGGGCAAGTTTAACAGTTGATTCGGTAAAGGTTGAAACCAGTAATATACTTCAACAGCTAATTACACCTTAATTAGCTAAATTTATAATAATAATATATTAAATGTCGAGGTGAGTTATGTCTAAATTTCTAAAACTTTGTTTATTTGGGGCGGTATTTATTTTAGCGCTGAATGTAAATGCAATGGATACCAGTTCTTTTGAGCGATTGGCCAATAATACAATAAAGCAAATGGATAGTGGTGTCGTAGGCGATATCGATGCGCTAATTGCGATGCAAGAAGAATTAATGCGATTAGGGGTTGAAGGTGGGTCTCAATATATAATATCTAATCCAGCTGGTACTAAGCCATTATCGCTTGTAATTGAAAACGCATCAAAAATGAAGGAATTGACGTTAGACGAAATAGAAGACAAGTGGCACCAAGGAAATTTTTTTAAAGCAAAAGGAATTAATGTTGATGAGATTGATCATTTTGGGCCAGTTATGAGTTTAATGGATAGTGTGATACACCCGGCAACGTCTTATTTATTGATAAAGGAATATAAGTTAACAGGTAATCCAGAATTATTGGGTAGAGTTAAAGGTGAATTGATTGAAGTTCTAGAACATATAAAACATGTTAACGAATCTCCCGCTGATAAGGTAAGGCTGACATCTAATCAGTAAATTCAAGTAAAGGCGAAAAAAAGCGCGCCAAGAGCGCGTTTTTTTTCGCCAGCTGGATTTGGTTAATTTTAGAGTTTGTTTCCTGCATTAGATTGACGTGGTATATTTTTATCTGGCTGGCATTTCCAAATAATTATTCGATAATTAGATTTTGATTTTTTAATTAATCTCTCATTCGAAAAATAACAACGAATCATAAGCTTTTTAAGGGTATAAGTTTGATAATTTTAAATGACAAGATGAAAATCAATCGGTTTTTTGCAATCGCAATATTTGTTTCTAGTATTTTGTTGACCGCATGTGATGGAAATACGCCACTAATGAGAGCGGTATTGGATGAAAATAAAAGTGCTGTCGAGCGCATGCTTGAGTCTGGTACTGATATCAATGAAAGAAATTCTTATGGTTGGACGGCATTATCTCATGCGGCTCGTGCGGGAAATTTAGAGGTAGTGAAATTTTTGATTGAAAAAGGTGCTGATGTTAATGTAACAGATGCGAATAAATGGACACCTCTAATTCGAGCCGCGCAAAAAGGGCATTCGCACGTTGTACAATATTTAATAGATAAGGGTGCAAATAAGAATTCTGCTACTGATCTTGGTTGGACTGCGTTGATGTGGGCGACAATGCGTGAGAAACTGGAAACCGTCAAAGTGTTATTAAAAAATAAAGTTGATGTGAATCACCAATCAAAAGATGGTCGCAGTGCCATATTAATTGCAATTACTGAAAATAACAATGATATCCTAATTGTTTTACAGGATGCAGGCGCAAAGCCTTAATCAATTAGATTGCGATATTTGATACAGTGAAAATTCAATGCACGGGAGGGTGCAATGCGATTTTTATCAATGCTGATATTATGTTTGGCATGTTTATTTTCGATATTGTCATGCACAAAAAGAAATGGTGCTGATTACACAGTAATTGGTAATACCAGTGTGTACAATGAAACCGATTCTCGTGTAATTGTTAAAGAACCTGTCATTGTGTCCTTGCGGGATGATGGATTACATGATTTGAAAAATGATGCTTTGGGCTCATTGCAAGAACCAGATGTTGCGATGAAAGATTTTCCTATCGATCGAAGAGGCAGTATTAATTGGGTTAAAGCAATAGGTGATGGTGTTATTTCTCCACGCATGAGTCGAACCGGGGAAAAAAATATGAATATTATGGATATGGATATACTATTCAAAGATACAGGGCAAATGCCCTGGGTTCGGTTTCCACATTTAGCCCACACAAGATGGCTTGATTGTTCCAATTGTCATCCAGCAATCTTTGTTCCTCAAAAGGGTGGTAATCCAGAGATAGGCATGGATGCAATTATTGCTGGTCAGTATTGCGGACGTTGCCATGATAAAGTCGCATTTCCACTTTGGACATGCGAGCGCTGCCATAGTGTTGCACATAAGGACTCGCCAGATATTTGGTGGAAAGATCCTGAGATTCCATTTCCTGCTACAAAGCAAGAGCTTGAACGATTAAAAGCAGAATACGAGTCTAAGTAATTAAACCTAGATTCTGCAGTTAGATTCTAGGTTAAACCCTAATTTCTCACAGGATTCATGGATTCTCGCTTGATACTTGATCCCACCGGGTAAGAGTGGATAGGCAAATCGATTATATAATTGTAAGTTTAATCCGTAGTATGCAAAACTATTTCACGATTCCCGCCGGTATAACGATGTTCCCACAAGTAAATCCCTTGCCAAGTACCTAGCAAAAGTTGCTTGTTTTCAAAGGGGATGCTTAGAGATGTGCTTGTTAAAATCGATTTGATATGGGCTGGCATATCATCGGGGCCTTCATATGTGTGAGTGTAAAGCGGATCATTTTCAGGCACTAATTTATTTAGCCAGTTTTCCAGATCTTGCCTAGCAGATGGGTCTGCATTTTCTTGAATGATAAAGCTCGCGGATGTGTGGCGAATGAATAACGTACATAATCCAGAGGATTCTTCAGGCGCAAATTGTTGATTTACCTGCTGCGTAATATCGACTAATCCTTGTCTTTTTGTCTTAATGCGAAAGCGTTTAATCATTTAACCTAAAAACCCCAGTTGAACACGGCAGAGTGTGCAGATTTCAAGGTGCAGGACAAGGCGCAGCGACGAGGAATAGTCATTCTATTCCAAGGAGTTGCAACGCAGTCATGTGCCTTGAAATCTGTGCAATCTGTCGTGTAGCGTTGAACAACCAAATAGGTGATCTCAACTTGTGAAAAAATCATTGGTGTTTCCATTAGTTATCCTCATTTCGAGCGGTCAACTGCGGTTTTTAGGTTTAATTAGCCGCCTGCCTGTTTTAACATGCCAATTACATCCGAGTTTCCTTTATCTTCTGCGATCATTAAAATGGATTCACCATCACTATTTTTGGCGTTGGGATCACCCTTATTCGAGAGCAATAACTTTACCGTTTCTGGATGATTGAATTCCACTGCGACCATCAATGGGGTTCGATCTTTTTTACCTTTAGTATTCACGTCCACGCCGTAATCCAATAGCATTTTTATAATTTTGTTATTGCCCAAGCCTGCAGTTATCAAAAGCGCATGCGCTACCGTGTCTTTCGATGCGCGCTTTTTGCTTTTAAGTAATTCCGCTAACGCATCAGCGTGATTGAAAAAAGCTGCATTAGTTATCGCAGTGGCGTCGTAGTTATTTTTAACATTAATATTAGCGCCACGTTCAACCAATAATTTTACAACGTCAGTTTTACCTTCAGCAGAGGCCATCATTAATGCAGTGATTCCGTCAATGTCCTGAGCGTCAATTGATGCGTCACGATCTAACAATAATTTTGTCGTATCGACACTGCCATTGCCAGCCGCTAGCATTACAGCAGTTTTACCGTGTTTGTTCTTTTCATTAACGTCGGCCCCTTTTTCAATGATGGCGTTTACCATTTCGGTTTTGCCGCGTGCAGATGCCAATTGTAATTCCGTGTATGCATTGCCGGTACAGGCAATTACAGTGATTAACATTAAAGAAAAAAGTAGTGTTTTAACATTCATAAACCTGTTCCATATAGGTGAATTATTGGAAAAGACTTGATTTTTTATTGAGCGATTTGAGATTGAGATCTAACGCCTAATCATATTTCAAGTTTTTCTGAATTGTTTTTATAATGCTTGGCGTGTATGTAATTTGGCCAAACTCTGTTAGCCCGTTTTTTTCACAGGGTTAACTATTTATTTTACTATTATTCGTTAAACTTTTCACTTTTTCGCATAATCCAAATAGCAGGCAAAGTACCGGCAACCAGCATTAATGCAGCTGGCGCAGCCAGTTCAAGCATTTCTTCGCTCGCTTCAATCCAAATTCGGACGGGAAGTGTGTCAAATCCAGTGGGACGTAAGATTAATGTTGCGGGTAGTTCTTTTAAAGCGTCGATAAAAACCAATACCCATGCGCTTGCCATTCCGCCTTGAATAACGGGCAAAATGACACGCCGTAAGTTTTCAAGTGGTCTTGCACCAAAGACGCGACCAGCTTCTTCAATTGACGGCGTCAATTGTTGTAATGCTGATTCTTGAGATTGTACGGCCAAAGGAAAAAAGCGTATTACCATGGCAATGATTAAGGCAGTTAAAGTGCCATAGAGGAACGGTAACTGACTTAATATGAGGCTTAACAAGCCCAGTGCGATAACCGGTCCCGGTAAAGCAAATCCAATGCTAGACATATGTAGATAGGATTGGCTCAACAGGCTGTTTTGTCGTTTATGAAAGAATGCAATTGGGAATGCAGCAATCAGTGCTATTGTGGCCGCAGAAAAGCATATGACGCCAGAGTTAAAACAATATTGCCAAAATTCACTGTCGATTAAATCGTTTTTCCATGCCTCCCAACTCCAACTAATCATCCAACCTAGTGGTAATAAAAAACTGAAAACAGTGATTAACCCTAGCCATAACCAAATAAATATTAATTGGGATTTGCTTGCGGGAGTTCTTTCAACGAATTTTCTTTGAGATCGAGAAAAATAACGTTGACGTTTTCGGAAAAAGCGTTCAAGTGTGAGAAACGATAAACTGAGAATCACGAGCACAAAACTTAAACCCGCTGCGCCACTATAGTCCATGCGGCCGCTCATTTGATTATAAATACTTAATGTGAAAGTTTGATAGCGCAGCATACTAACTGCACCAAAATCAGATAGTACATGTAAAATGATAACGGCAAGGCCCGCCGCAATAGCAGGTCTCATTAGTGGTAAATTAACCGCGAAAAATACCCGTTTTGCAGAAGCACCCTGGATACGAGCGGCCTCTTCTAAATGTTGTGTGGAGTGACACAGTGATGCGCGAACTAATAAAAATATGTAAGAAAAGCCCGCTAGCGACAATATAAATGCCACGCCTATTACATTAGATAAATCTGGCGTTAGTGCGTCGATGCCAAAGAGAAAGTGCCACAATTGGCCTAGCCAGCCATCATCTTCTAATAATGTTGTATAAATATGAGCGAAAACATAGGTTGGTATTGTTAGCGGTAGTAACAGTAACCATAGCGCTACTTTTCTTCCAACAAATTCTTTTCGTGCGACAATCCATGCAGTAGAGACGCCAAGAATCAGGCTAAATACAGTTACCACTAACGCTAACAACAAAGTGTTCCACAGCAATTTTGGAATGCGCAAATCCCATAGAGAAATCCATTCTGAAAGGGATAAATTTAAGCCGTACGCAAGCACAAACATCAAAGGTAAAACGGTTATAATTGCAATTAGACTTGCAAATAGTGCCAGTGATCCAGGTTTGTGTTTTCTAAAATTGTTTTGTAAGGCTGTTGTAATCAAACTCTAATATTTCCGTTAGTGGCTGTACCTTTCGTTCTATTGCAGGCCAGCCTTATCGATTAGGTCCATTGTTGCATTGCGTTTTTTACCTAACATTTCCATTGGTACATCTGCAATTTTAATGGTGGAAATTAGCGGTAATTCTGCGGCTGCGTTCACATCTGTTCTAGTTGGGTACTCCTTGTTCACCTCTGCAAAGATACGTTGACCTTCAAGCGATGTTAGAAATTCGACAAGTTTAATCGCATCTCTTTTCTTTTTTGAATGTTTGCTAATTGCTACACCAGCAACATTCCATGCAAGTCCCATGTCGCTACCACCTTGATCTGGTAATAGTAGTTTAATTGGCGCGTTTGGATGTTTTGCTAAATGACGAAAGATATAATAATGGTTTACCAAGCCCACGTCTGCACTACCTTTTGCAACTGCTTTGACCACTTTGCTATGCTTGTTGAATACATTTCTTCCAGCGTTTTGCTCCAATCCTTTTAACCAATTAAGTGTTTGTTTTTCATCTTTTGCTAGCATATACACTGTCGCACCGGCAATGAAGCTGCCATTTGCGCTATGTGTAATGGCAATTTTATTTTTAAACTCTGGTTGTGCTAAATCAAAAATGGATAGTAATTTATTTTCAACACCGCTTTTCGTATTGACAACTAATACTCTTGCGCGGGCTGACAATCCTATCCATGTATTATCAGATGAACGATAATTTGCTGGAATACGTTTCGAAATTTTCTCAGGAATGGCAGAAAATAATCCCAATTCACTGCCTTGTTGCAAATTTCCTGCGTCATTGCTTATGAACAAATCAGCATCAGTTCGATTGCCTTCTAATTTTAATTTGTTAACAAGCGCGGTTGATTTTGCAGAATGAAGTAAGACTTTAATTCCCGTTTTATCAGTAAATTTCTTAATAACAGGCTTAACAAATTTATCGCTTCGTCCAGAAAAAACCACCAACTTGTCGTCAGCAAATGTTACAAATGGCAATATAAGAAATAAAATTAAACAACTTAAAGTGAATCTTTGCATATCAAATCCCCAAGAATATTTTACTCAATATCTAAATGATAATGATTCTCATTAGTGATTGCAATGAATTTCGCTTGGTTTGCCATGAGGTTGGTGATAGATGTGTATTAAAAACCACGATGAGATTTGAAATAAGCGAAAACTGAGGGATAATGCTAAACTCGCCGGCCGAAGACAGAAAGAGTAACCCCATGCTGTTAATGATTGATAATTATGATTCTTTTACCTATAACCTAGTGCAATACTTGGGGGAATTAGGGGTTGATGTAAAAGTATTTCGCAATGATCAAATAACCATAGAAGAGATTGAATCGTTAAAACCTGAAAAATTGATGATTTCCCCAGGGCCATGTACACCATCTGAAGCCGGCATATCTTTGGAAGCCATTACTCATTTTTCTGGTCAAATACCGATCTTGGGTGTCTGTTTAGGGCATCAATCCATCGGCATGGCATACGGCGGAAAAATTATTCATGCGAGAGAAATTATGCATGGAAAAACCTCAGCGGTTTTCCATAAAGGCATCGGCGTTTTCTCTGGTTTTCCCAATCCATTTGAGGCAACTCGTTATCATTCACTCGTTATTGATAAAACAGCAGTGCCAGAATGTTTGGAAATTACCGCATGGACCGAAAATGATAACGGAGAAATGGATGAAATAATGGGTGTGAAACACAAATCCTTGTGCGTTGAAGGCGTGCAATTTCATCCAGAGTCCATATTAACTGAACATGGACATGATTTGTTGAGCAATTTTCTTAAACAATCATAAAATCAAATGCAAGTGAGGATAAGACTATGCAATTGCAACAAGCCATTCAGTCGGTTGTAGACAAAAAAGATTTATCAGAATCAGAAATGACAGATGTCATGCAGCTCATCATGACAGGAGAGGCAACACCAGCACAAATCGGGGGTTTTCTCATTGGATTGAGGATGAAAGGAGAAACCGTCGATGAGATAACGGCGGCAGCAAAGGTCATGCGGTTTTTAGCGGAAAAAGTGGTTGTGGACGTTGACCACTTAGTAGATACCTGCGGGACTGGCGGCGATGGTGCAGGCACGTTTAATATATCAACTTGCAGCGCGCTAGTCACTGCTGGTGCTGGTGCTCATGTTGCAAAACATGGTAATCGATCCATATCAAGTAAATCAGGTAGTGCTGATGTGTTAGAAGCGGCGGGTGTTAATCTTGATTTATCACCAGAACAAGTTGCAGAATGTATAAAAACGGTTGGATTAGGATTTATGTTTGCACCAAAGCATCATGGTGCTATGAAGCATGCCATTGGGCCGAGGCGCGAAATGGCAGTGCGTACGATATTTAATATGCTTGGCCCACTGACTAATCCAGCGTCCGCACCTAATCAAGTGATTGGCGTATTTGATACGTTTTGGGTTGAGCCATTGGCTCATGTATTAAAAAACTTGGGTAGCCATCATGTGATGGTAGTGAGTGCCGAAGATGGTTTGGATGAAATAACCATAAGTGCAAAAACGAAAGTTGCTGAGCTAAAGAATGGTGAAATTACAACATATGAAATTGAACCAGAACAATTTGATATGAAAAAAACAACAATAGATAATATTGTGGTTGGCAATGCAGATGAAAGTTTGAAAATGTTGAATTCCGTTTTGGAAAATGTTCCGAGTCCTGCGCGAGACATTGTTGTGTTAAACGCAGGGGCGGCAATTTACACATCAGGGATTTGTGGCTCACTAGCGGCAGGGGTTGAAATGGCAAGGCAAGTTTTATCAAAAGGGATTGCTAAATCGAAACTGGCTGAGCTTGTGGAATTTACAACGAATATATAGAAATCCAATGAATGATACTCCAGATATTTTAAAAAAAATCTTACATCGCAAGCGAGAAGAAATAGATGAAAGATCAGCTGCCGTTTCTTTGAAGGCTTTGGTTAATCAAATATCATCTAGTCCAAGTCCGCGTGGATTTGTATCAGCAATAGAAAAAAAATTGATTGATGGAAAAAACGCTGTCATTGCCGAAATTAAAAAGGCTTCACCGAGTAAAGGTGTAATGCGTGAAAATTTTAACCCGGCGGAAATAGCCGAATCTTATGTCGCAGGCGGTGCTTGTTGTTTATCTGTTTTAACCGACATAGATTTTTTTCAAGGTGCGGACGCTTATCTACAGCAAGCGAGATCTGCCTGTGAACTGCCAGTGATACGTAAAGATTTCATAATTGACGCGTATCAGATATACGAAGCAAAAGTGTTGGGTGCTGATTGTGTTTTGTTAATCGTCGCCGCGTTGACAGATGTGCAGCTTAAAGAATTTACAAATTTGGCAAAACAATTGTCAATTGATGTATTAATAGAAGTGCATGATGATGAAGAGCTGGATAGAGCGTTAAACTTAAATGCAAAATTACTCGGAATTAATAATAGAAACCTCAGAACATTTGAAACGTCATTGCAAACCACATTAAATTTGTTGCCAAAAATACCAGATGACAAAATCGTTGTCACTGAAAGCGGAATTTTGCAAAAACCTGATGTGTTGTTAATGAATGAAAACCAAGTTTACACGTTTTTGGTTGGCGAAGCATTTATGCGTGCAGAGGATCCAGGTTTGGAATTGAAGGAATTGTTTTTTTAATATTCTTTTTAAAACAAAAAAAGGGATGCCTGGTTAAAGGCATCCCTTTTTTTGTGAACTAAACGGTTTACCGTGTTCCAAAAACCACAATGGTTTTTCCGCTTGCGGAGATTAGATGGCGTTCTTCTAATTCCTTCAATACCCTGCCAGCCATTTCGCGAGAACATCCTACAATACGACCGATTTCCTGGCGAGTGATGCTAATTTGCATACCCTCTGGGTGGGTTAATGCGTCGGGTTCGTTCGCTAAATCCATTAATGCTCGGGCAATTCGGCCCGTAACATCCATGAATGCCAAATCCCCAACTTTACGGCTTGTTTTGCGTAACCTTGCAGCCATTTGGCCAGCCAAGGCATACAACAAATCCGGTTCGGAACTTGAAATATGGCGAAATTTTGAATAACTGATTTCAGATATTGTGCATTCGGTTCGAGTCTTAATCCAGGCACTTCTACCACTACTTTCATCAAATAAACCCATTTCTCCAAAAAAGTCTCCTTGGTTTAAATAGGCTAAAACAATCTCATGTCCATCATCGTCATTCATCAAAACGGCTACAGAGCCATCATTGATGTAATACAAAGCGTCAGGTTTGTCTCCAGCATAAATTATCAAAGTTTTTGCTGGGAACCGGCGTTTGTGGCAATGCCCAAGAAAGCGATCAATTGCTTGTGGCTTTTCCGTCGTAACGGGTTGATTTGCCGAGAAATTCTCTGGTTTCGGCATAGCTTGGGACATAGTGTCTCCTCAGTTTTATAATATTAAAAGGTATATCAGAGCGAGCTTATAAACGATTAAAAGCAACTCCAAAGTCTAATTGTGCTCTTGTGATACCATATCGGCGTTTAATTTAAGGAGTTTAGGATGCAAGGCAGAGTTAAGTGGGTGGAAAACGCGATGTTCCTCGCGGAATCTGGTAGTGGTCACTCGGTGGTTATGGATGGGCCTGTGGATGGTGGCGGCAGAAATGTAGGCATCAGACCCATGGAAATGGTTTTGCTTGGCGTAGGGGGTTGTTCTTCCTATGATGTGGTGAGTATTTTAAAAAAAGCTCGACAACCCATTGTTGATTGTGAAGTAAAGCTATCGGCGAATCGTGCTGAAAAAGTGCCTAAAGTGTTCACTAAAATCAATTTGCATTTTATCATTACTGGAAATGCTGGAATGAAAGAAAGCCAAGTTGAAAAAGCGATAAGTTTGTCCACTGAAAAATATTGCTCTGCGTCAATAATGTTGGCACACTCAGTCGAAATCACTCATTCATACGAAATAAATATAATAGAGAATTAAAATGCAGCGACCCACTCCAATTGCTGGCATGCGCCATGTGGCACTTTATGTCGAAAATTTTGAAGCCTGTGAAACATTTTATGTGGATTTAATTGGCATGCAGGTGGAATGGCGTCCTGATGAAAACAATGTGTATCTGTGTAGTGGTGTTGATAACGTTGCATTGCATCGATCAACGGCAGAGCCCGGGACAATTGGATTTCAAAAGCTAGACCATATTGGTTTTATTATTAATGCACCTGAACAAGTCGATGAATGGTTTGATTTTTTAAAAGCAAATAATGTCAAAATTCGAAATGAACCACGCACCCATCGTGATGGCGCGCGTAGTTTTTATTGTTATGATCCCGATGGCATTGTGGTACAAATGATTTATCATCCACCAATCAGTAATAAATTACCATGACCGAGTTAAACCAAAAATTACGTCTTCATGGGTTTAATAATTTAACAAAAACCCTGAGTTTTAATATCTATGATATTTGTTACACGCGCTCTGAAAAGCAGCGATTAGAATATCTTGAATACATTGATGAAGAATATGATTCCAAACGACTGCGAAAAATATTGGAAGAAGTCGCTTCAATCATTGGCGCCAATATTTTAAATATTGCGTTTCAAGATTATGATCCGCAAGGTGCCAGCGTTACTATGCTAATTTCCGAAGAACCTTTGTTGGCTCAAGACGTTGTTAAGGGAGGTTTGGCGGAAGAGCCAGGGCCGTTGCCAGATGCGATTGTTGGGCATTTAGATAAAAGTCATATTACCGTACATACCTATCCAGAAAGCCATCCGCATGATGGTATTAGTACATTTCGCGCGGACATTGATGTTTCAACCTGTGGGTTAATTTCACCGTTGCGGGCGTTAAACTTTTTAATTCATAACTTTGATTCTGATATTGTCATCACTGATTATCGAGTGAGAGGATTTACACGCGATGTTGATGGAAAGAAACATTTTATCGATCATGAAATAAATTCAATTCAAAACTTCATGTCGGAAGATACGAATAATCGATACCAAATGATTGATGTGAATGTCTATCAGGAAAATATTTTCCATACAAAAATGATACTAAAAGAATTTGAACTAGATAATTATTTGTTTGGAATTTTGGAGTCAGATTTGAGTGAAAATGAGGCGGAAGAAATTCGCGCCAAGTTATGGCACGAGATGCAAGAGATCTACACCGGTAAAAATATTATTTAAGGACTTGGCCTTTAAATAATTTTTGCTGTTTTAGTCATAACTTTTGAGGTCAGTTGCATCATTTTTTTAATTGGTAATGGTAATTCAGCTGCACCCGCTTGCTTTGCTTTTTGAGCATGGTCGGCTTCATCAATTTTCATTTGTTGCAATACTGCGCGGCTCTTGTCATCTTTTTTAGGCAACAAATCCAAATGTTTTTCTAAATGTTTCCCAACTTGTTTTTCAGTTTCTTCAACAAAACCTAAGCTCCATTTATCTCCCGCTGCGCCGGCCAATGCGCCAATGGCCAAAGACCCTGTATACCAAATTGGGTTAAGTAAACTGGTATGACTATGCAATGCTTTCACGCGTTTTTCACACCAGTCTAGGTGATCATATTCTTCTTGCGCTGAACGTTGCATTTGTTTTTTAACGACATTGCTTTTTGCCGTTAAGGCTTGGCCCTGATAAAGTGCTTGAGCAGCAATTTCTCCAGCATGATTGACTCTCATTAAACTTGCAGAAAGTTTTTGTTCTTTTTTTGATAATTCGATTTCATCAGCCTGCTCTGCTGGATTCGGCCTCTCTGTAATATCGGGTTTGCCAAACAAGGTGCGTAAGCCTCGATCGAAATTAATAATTGCTTCGTCGATTGGAGATAGGTGTTTGTTCATGTTTATTCATTACTCTTTTACCATTTGAGCTAACAGTAACTTTATCGGATGAAGGCTAGGGATGTCTATCTTCTTTTCTCGTAATCCTGCGAGCAAGTGCATATTACAAGTGTAATTTGCGCTGATCAAATAATCTGCGTTGCTTGCTAAAATCTCATCAATGAGTGGTTTTCGAATCAATTGAGCTTGATGAGCATGGCTAACAATATGTGATCCTGCTGCGCCGCAACAAGAAATCGGAACTGAACTGGTTTTTATTTCTAAATCAGGAATCTTGCTGAGTAGTTTTTTAACTTCACCTATTTGTTTCAGTACATGTTTTTCACTACAAGGCGCATGTAGAAAAACAGTTTTTTGTAAAGCGTTAAACTTTCGATTATTAAATTCTTCTGATCGAAGTAAAAACGAGTTGATATCAACGCTACGATTTGCGAAATCCGAACTATTCTCTTGATACAATTCTTTCAGCGTCGCACCACAGCCGGTCGCCAAAAAAATGATATCTTGGTCCTGGGGAAAGGCGTTTATGTTTGTTTTAACACATTGATTTGCTACCTCAGCAAAACCGTTGTGTAAAGCGATTGCACCACAACAAGATTGATCGTTAGGAATGTTAACTTGGAATCCCAACTCATTTAGCAATTGTATGCTTGCGTTAGTGGTGGTTTTATCAAAAAGGTGGCTTAAGCAGCCTGTGAAAAGGGAAACCGATTTGCTTTGATTTGATATATCATTTGTTGCGAGAGATTCATAATTTCGTGAAATGGTTAAATTCAGTTTTTTCCCCAACGGTAAAATATTTGCAAATTTATTCAAGCGAAAGCGTAAACAAAATCGCCAGAATTTTTCAATTGTTAGCCATTGTTTATGGTTAAGAGTCGATATTCTTTTAATTATAAATTGGCTTAGGGCGTTCGGTGGTTGTTTTTCTTGTAAAGTGATGCGAGTTAAATCAATCAGCTCTCCGTATTTCACGCCGGAGGGGCAAACCGATTCGCATTTGCGACAGCTCAGACAATTGTCAATATGCGTACTTAATTTGCTTAAATCCTTAATGGAATTTGATGCCAGCGCCTGAGCAAGTGCAATTCTGCCTCGAGGACTCTCGTTTTCATCCTGTGTCAATTGATAAGTCGGGCAAGTTGTCGAGCACAGGCCGCATTTCACACAGTAGTCTGCTAATGACAATAAAGTTGATTCGTTTGGGGTGACGTTTTTTTTCATATACCGCTACAATCGCTACAATTTTGAGAAACTCAATATAACCTGTCATAGGTTTAAGCAAAAAATTTTAAGGACAAAAATCGAATGGATGACCCTTATTATAAGTACCATGTTTTCTTTTGTACTAATTTACGTAATGGTGGTAAACAGTGCTGTGAAAATTGTAACGCAACAACCATGCGCATGCATGCAAAAGACAGAGCAAAACAAATGGGTATGGCAATTCCAGGGGGGGTGCGCATTAACACCGCTGGCTGTTTAAACCGCTGCTCAGAGGGGCCGGTGGTCGTCGTATACCCTGAAGGGGTCTGGTATACCTATGTGGATGAAGAAGATATAAACGAAATCGTGGATTCTCACCTACAAAATGGAAAAATAGTTGAACGTTTGCGCTTGAAATAGTAAAAAGCGTCTCAATTTTAAATAATCATAATTAGCATTAACCCGCGTTTCTCAACGGATCGCGAGATTATTGCATAGAGAACTGATCACTTGTGGGATCAAGAGCCAAGTGAAAAGCCATGAATCCTGTGAGAAATGCGGGTTGGCATATCACTAACATATAACACTATCAGATCGAATAGCGAATAAACGCCTCCTCCCCTCCCTTGAGGTGGTGTTTTGTTGAGCGGCCACTTGGCCGCTTTTTTATTTCCATAAGAAGAACTTACAAAAAAATGTTCTGGCGCGGAATTTGACTATTGGCGCATAAGAGTGGGTAAATTAATTGACAATAACGAGTCAATTTTATAGTATTGCCGACCTTTTCAAGCACTGAAAATAAACACACGTAGGGAAAAGAATGAAAACGTATAACGCAAAGCCAGAAACGGTTAAACGCGATTGGTATCTGGTTGATGCCACAGGTAAAACTTTGGGCCGCTTAGCAACTGAAATCGCAAGTCGATTGCGCGGTAAACATAAGCCAGAATACACCCCTCATGTGGATACCGGTGACTATATCATTGTAATTAATGCAAAAGATATCGCCGTGAGTGGACGAAAAGAAGCAGATAAAATGTATCACCGACACTCAGGTTACCCTGGTGGATTAAAATCCATGACATTAGAAAAGCTTCGTGAGCGCGCGCCAGAAAGAATCATCGAAAAAGCAGTAAAAGGGATGTTGCCAAAAAATCCGCTAGGTCGTGCGATGTACCGAAAGCTTAAAGTATACTCTGGGTCAGAGCATGTGCATTCCGCGCAACAACCCAAAACATTGAACATTTAATAGACTAAAATATTAGAGACAAGCCATGGCAGATCAACAGTATTACGGAACCGGACGTCGTAAAAGCTCAACAGCAAGAGTGTTTCTTACAAAAGGAACCGGCGAAATTAAAATAAACAACCGTACCTTAGAGCAGTATTTTGGGCGGGAAACAGCGAGAATGGTGGTTCGTCAAGCCATGGAAAAAGTCGAAATGACTAGCTCATTTGACATCTACTGTACCGTAAAAGGCGGTGGGATTTCCGGTCAAGCTGGTGCCATTCGACATGGAATTACCAGAGCACTCATTGAGTATGATGAAGCGCTGAGACCTCCACTTCGAAAAGCCGGTTATGTTACGCGAGACTCTAGAGAAGTCGAGCGGAAGAAAATCGGTCTTCACAAAGCGCGTCGCGCAACACAATTTTCCAAGCGTTAACAAAAAGCCCCAATTAGTTGGGGCTTTTTTCTTTATATCAAATTCTGAATTTCAATTTCAGTTAATTGGGAATTTGTTCCTAAAATTCGTGAATTTGATATCAACAGCACACATATTGCATTTTGAATATGGCTAAAACCTACCTCCACTTATCCGCACTATAAATCAGACTAATTCCAGATCAGTTTGTATCTTTATGAATCAATTGTGAAAAAAATGTAGCAAAATCACTGCAATATTCCAGATATTAGTTGCACATCGCGGCAAAAGTACTATATAAATGGGCAGTTATCTTTTTTATTGTTCAGATGAGGAGAGAGGGATGAACAAAAAATTAATCGCGGTAGCAGTTGCGGCGGCAATGACATTGCCTGCAATGGCTAATGCAGGAGCAAAGAACAAGTTTTATGGGCAGGTACATATTTCTATCAATCATGCCAATGAAGATGCTGGCTGGAGTATTGATGGGTCACCTCCTAAAGCGAATATGATTGGAGCAAAAGGTAGTGTAGATACAAATCTCGCTGATTTTAAAGGTGTATACAAATTTGAAATTGGCATAAATCCAAATTTGAATGCTGCGGATGGAAAAGGCAACGGTCCTGCATATCAACGAGACACATGGGTAGGCTTGTCCAGCAAAAAAATAGGTACGGTTCGAATGGGTACCATGGCAACACCTTGGAAACAAACTGGTAAAATGGTTGATCCATTTTTTCTTACCTCTGGTGAAGCGCGAAGTTTTATCGGCGCCGCAGATAATACTCAAGGAAAAGGCTTTGGTCATAATCGAGGTCGGGCAAACCAATCTTTCCGTTATGACACACCATCTTTTGGTGGATTAAAAGTCATTGGTATGGTTTCAATTAACGGTGCTGGTAAAGATACACATAATGCAGGAGTGCATTATAAAAAAGGGCCGATTGCAGCGTTCTTTGATTTTACCAATTATGCCTCTGCGGAAAAGAAAACCATGAAAGTTGGTGGTAAATATAAAATGGGACCTGCAAGTATTGCATTATCTTTTACCAAAAATGATGATGCTATATTAAAAACTGATCGATCAGCTGCGATAGCAGCGGCTGGTGGTGAGGCGGATCCTGGTAACATGATTTTTGGTGCAGCGACATATACCATGGGAGCAAGTACGCTTGCACTATCTATTGGTAAAAATGATCAAAACTTAGGTTATACCGTTGGTGTTAAGCAAAAGTTAGCGAAAACCATGCTCGCGTATCTTGCATATGCTGGTTCTAGTGACGACAAAAAAAGTGGCTTGTCAACAGGCGCAGCAACATTTGGCATGATCAAAAAATTCTAATATCCAGATTTTTTGAAGAAAAAGGGGTCTTTTAGGCCCCTTTTTTATTTCCTTTAATACATCAAATCCCAACTATTTCTCCCCGTCATATTTTGATAAACTCTGCTTGTTTTTTAACTATGCGATAAAAATTCAAATGTTTAAACCAAAATTAGTATTAATCGATTTAGACGGCACTTTAGTGGATTCCGTACCGGATTTAGCCTTTGCCGCTGATGCGATGATGAACGATCTTAATTTGCCTGTGAGAGGCGAATCCAAAGTTCGCAATTGGGTGGGTAATGGTGTTGAGCGTTTGGTCAAAAGAGTGTTGACCGAAGATTTACACGCAGAGCCGGAAGCAGATTTATTTGAAAAAGCCTATCCTATTTATTATGAACATTACTTGGCATCCAACGGGCAATACAGCCGATTGTATCCTGGTGTGGAAGATGGTTTGGCGTTTTTAAAACAAAATAATTTCACCATTGGCTGTGTGACAAACAAGGCGGAAAGTTTTACCTTGCCGTTATTAAAAGCCAAGGGCATATTAGATTATTTTAGTGTGGTAGTGAGTGGTGATACATTGCCACAAAAAAAACCTGCACCGGAACCCCTATGGCATGCGGCAAAACAAGTTAACGTCGAACCAGAACAATGTCTCATGTTAGGTGATTCACAGCACGACGTAAAAGCCGCGCGCAATGCTGGATTTCAAGTGATTGCCGTGAGTTATGGTTACAATCATGGTGAAGACATTCGAGATGCCAAGCCTGATGCCGTTATTGATAGTTTTGTCGAATTGGAAAATTTACTGAGCAATGCTTGAAGCCGAATTTAATTCATACGCAAAACAAGGATACAACAGAATACCGTTGCAGTATGAATTGCTCGCCGATCTTGATACACCGTTAAGTACGTATTTAAAAATTGCTGATTTACCCTACAGTTATTTATTTGAATCTGTGCAAGGTGGCGAGAAATGGGGTCGCTATTCCATTATCGGTTTACCCTGTAAAAAACGAATTGAAGTTCGCGGTTACGAAGTCTGCTTGTATGATGGTCAGAATTTGGAAAACAAGCAAACCGTAAAAGATCCATTGGATTATATCGATGATTTTCGCCAACAACATCGCGCACCAGAAATAGAAGGGTTACCTAGATTCACTGGCGGTTTAGTGGGGTATTTTGGTTATGACAGTGTTCGTTACATTGAGCCTCGTTTAGGCGAATGTCCCAATCCTGATCCCTTAGATAATCCAGACATATTATTGATGTTGTCCGACGAAGTCATTGTTTTTGATAATTTGCGCGGTAAATTATTCATTTTTGTTTATGCTGATCCAGTAGAAACCAATGCGTATAAAAATGCAAAAAAACGTCTGAATCAACTGGCTGATACTTTACGCCAGCCTCTCAATAAATCCCTTGTATCCAAGGCGTCTGATGATTTGTCTGAATCTGATTTTGTGTCTGGATTTACGCAAGAAGGATTTATGCAGGCGGTGGAAAAATCCCGTCAATACATCACCGATGGGGATGTTATGCAGGTTGTGTTATCGCAGCGATTGTCTGTGCCTTACCACTCTGAGCCGTTGGATTTGTATCGTGCATTACGCAGTTTGAATCCGTCGCCCTACATGTATTTTTTAAATTTGGGTGATTTTTATATTGTTGGTTCATCGCCAGAGATATTAGTCAGAGAAGAAAATCGCGAAATTACCGTTCGACCCATAGCAGGAACCCGTCCACGAGGCAAAACACCTGAAGAAGATTTGGCACTGGAGAAAGACTTATTAGCTGATCCGAAAGAGTTGGCAGAACATCTTATGTTAATTGATTTAGGCCGAAACGATGTGGGCCGTGTCGCAAAAACCGGTACCGTTAAATTAACGGAAAAAATGAAAATCGAACGCTATTCTCATGTCATGCATATTGTTTCAAATGTTGTGGGAGAGCTAGAAGAAAATACTTCAGCGATTGATACTCTTCGCGCTGCTTTTCCCGCCGGCACGGTATCCGGCGCACCTAAAATTCGAGCAATGGAAATAATAGACGAGTTAGAACCGGTTAAGCGTGGTGTGTATTCCGGTGCTGTGGGATACATTGGTTGGAATGGCAACATGGATACCGCAATTGCCATTCGTACCGCCGTAATAAAAGACCAAACACTTTATTTGCAAGCTGGTGCTGGCATTGTCTATGACTCAGTTCCGCAGAATGAATGGGACGAAACCATGAATAAAGGCAGAGCTGTGTTTCGTGCAGCAACATTTGCAGCGAAAGGATTAGACGACAATTCGCCAGAGCACCGATAAGCTGTATTAATGCTTAGTTGCTTGCAGAATCAGGCCTGCTGTAAATAGTTGCGTGACATTTTGGACAAGGCGGAATATGTCCAGCTTTAGAAAAATGGATATGCTCGCCACAAGCATTGCAAATTAATGTGCCAACACCTGCAATTTCACCAGTGTGCCATTCATTAGCCCGTTCTGCTCTTTCGCGAATTTCTTTCAGGGCCAACGCCGTATGGTCAACCATGTTGGAAAAACTATCGAGCAAAGAGTCTTCAATGTACAGCATATCTAATCGCAACCAGTCGGCGATTTCTCGTTCGCCTTCAGCAATAAATTCTGCTGCATCGTGCAAATCGCGCACAATGTAGTCGCTGACTTTATCCATTTCTTCACTTGTGAGTTCCGAGAATTCCGAGACTTTTTCTTTTGCTTTATCAATGGCGTCAAGAATTGCCGGTTCGGCTTCCTTTTTAGTGACATCCATGATTTCTTTCGCAGTTTCTAAAATTTGATTATAGGCTTTGGTTAGCTTGTCCGGCATGATTCATACTCCCTAGCAATTAATGCGGATTTCTTGAGAAGCACTTTATCATAATTCCTACAAAGGCCAAAAATCCGATATAATAATCTCAATTATTAACCCATATTACAGGCGAAGCAAAGCAGATGGATGAGAATTACAATCCCAAAATAATCGAAGAGTCAGCACAAACGTATTGGGAAGAAAACGAAAGCTTTTTGGTTGACGAAGATAGCGACAAAGAAAAATATTACTGCTTATCCATGTTTCCTTACCCTTCAGGGCGGTTACATATGGGCCATGTACGCAATTATACCATTGGTGACGTAATCAGCCGTTTTCAACGCATGCTGGGTAAAAATGTACTGCAACCCATGGGTTGGGATGCGTTTGGATTGCCAGCGGAAAATGCTGCCATAAAACATAATGTGCCACCGGCCAAATGGACATATGAAAACATTATGTACATGCGTGCCCAACTTAAAAAATTGGGATTAGCCTATGATTGGAGTCGAGAGCTAGCCACCTGCACACCAGATTATTATCACTGGGAGCAATGGTTATTCATTAAATTATATGAAAAAGGATTGGTTTACAAAAAAACATCACCAGTCAATTGGTGCCCTCATGATTTGACCGTATTAGCCAATGAACAAGTCATCGATGGATGTTGTTGGCGATGTGACACCCCAGTTGAGCGTAAAGAAATACCCCAGTGGTTTATGAAAATAACCAATTACGCTGAAGAACTTTTGGCAGAAATTGATAACTTGGAAGATTGGCCAGAGCAAGTTCGCACAATGCAGCGCAATTGGATTGGTAGATCCGAAGGTGTTGAAATTAAATTTGCGCTTGAAGGCAGTGATGAGATTGTAACAGTTTACACTACACGGCCTGATACCTTGATGGGTGTGAGTTATCTTGCTGTCGCCCCCGAACATCCACTGTGTTTGTCCATTGCTAATTCCAATGAAGCGTTAATGGCATTTGTAAAAGAATGTGAGCAAGCTGGTACTGCGGAAGCGGTGGTTGAAACATTGGAGAAAAAAGGATTCCCCTTAGGATTAAATGCAATACATCCCGTTACTGGAGAGACGGTTCCAATATATTCCGCGAATTTTGTTTTAATGGGATATGGTGAAGGTGCTGTTATGGCAGTACCTGGTCACGATCAACGAGACTGGGAATTTGCGCATAAATACGAGTTACCAATTAAACAAGTTATTGCGCCAGCAGACAATAGTGATATCGATTTAACAAAGAGCGCATTTACTGAGAAAGGGGTTTTAATTAACTCAGCTGAGTTTGATTCGCTTAGTTCAGCAGACGCATTTGATGCCATTGCTAAATACTTAGAAAATAAAAATGCTGGTAAGAAACGTGTGAATTTCCGATTGCGTGATTGGGGCGTGTCTCGACAACGCTATTGGGGAGCGCCAATACCCATCATCAATTGCGAAGATTGCGGCACTGTTCCCGTTAATGAATCGGACTTGCCAGTTGCATTACCAGAAGATATTGAATTTGATGGCGTTGGATCACCGATAAAAAAAATGCCTTCATTTTACCAAGCCAGTTGTCCTAAATGTGGCAAAAAAGCTGAGAGAGAAACGGATACCTTCGATACCTTTATGGAATCATCTTGGTATTTTGCGCGTTATGCTTCTTATAACAGCCATACATCAATGTTGGATCAACGAGCAAATTATTGGTTGCCGGTGGATCAATACGTCGGTGGAATTGAACATGCCATTTTGCATTTACTTTATGCGCGATTTTTTAATAAATTAATGCGAGACGTTGGTTTAATCAATACTGATGAGCCATTTAAAAAATTATTAACCCAAGGCATGGTGTTAAAAGACGGCACTAAAATGTCAAAATCAAAAGGCAATACCGTCGACCCAGAACATCTTATTAAAGAGTATGGTGCTGATACAGCGCGCTTGTTTATGATGTTCGCTTCCCCACCAGATCAAAGCTTGGAGTGGTCTGAAGCCGGGGTGGATGGGGCATTTCGTTTCTTAAAAAAATTATGGCGTTTAGTGCAGGATTATCAGAGTAACGCCACCGATCAAGAATTAGATAAATCAAAATTGAGCAATCAGCAAAAAGATATGCGACGCCTTGTGCACTTAACCATCAAGAAAGTGTCAGACGATTTTAATCGGCGTTATACATTTAACACCGCAATTGCAGCAGTGATGGAAATGTTAAATAGTGTCAGCAAATTTGATGATGAGAGTGAGCAAGGTCAGGTAGTGAAGCGAGAAGCATTGGAATCAGCGGTCGTTTTGTTATCACCCATTGTTCCCCATATTACACATTCCTTATGGATAGTCTTGGGTAATAAAAATCCTGTAATTGATGTGCCCTGGCCAACGGTTGATGAAAGTGCATTGGTTTCTGACTCAGTTGAATTATCAGTACAAGTTAATGGAAAAATGCGCGCAAGAATTGAAGTGCCTGTTGATGCTGGCAAATCTGACATTGAACAAATAGCATTGGGATCAGAAAATGTTCAGCGCTTTGTGGAAGGAAAAGAGATCAAGCGAGTTATTGTCGTACCAGGTCGATTAGTTAATATTGTTGTGGTGAGTTGAGGAATTTATTGTTGAAAAATAATACATTATTCTAATCTTTTTTCCGCCAATAATTTGCCACTAAAAGTCGCATCATTAAATTGTTGTGAAACACTCAGGTTTCACAAGCAATTGATCTGCTGAGATTTTCAAAATTTTAATTTCTTCTTCTTCCTCATAAAAATCTAAAGCTATGTTCTAGCGTTTCGTTTTCATTTCATGTTTTTTCTAATAGTGCCGAAGACTTGGGGTATTCGGCGCAGAAATTGCCTTTCTTGAATGTAAAATAAACATCTTAAACAAATTCGATAAAATTGGTTTGGGTACATTATGACTATCAAAAATCTTTTATTCACTACGGGCTTAATCCTGATGTCGCTGTTGTGTGGCATCGCTATCATCAATGGTAATTCCATTTCCGAATACAACAATTTGCGAGCTGATGAAAATCGATTTGCGCAATCACAATTAATGTTTAAAGATATCCGATACAATATCGTGCAGATTCAGCAATTTTTAACCGATGTTAGTGCCACCGGTGATCGAGAACCTGTGGTTGATGCTGAGAAGAATATGAATGAAGCAATCAAAACCATCCGCGACATTGAGGAAATTGTCCCCGAATACAAAGATCAACTAGAAACATTTATTCCTGAAATCAAAGGCTTATTTGCCACAGGTAAGCGAATGGCAAACACCTATATAGAAAAGGGAAAAGCGGAAGGTAATAAATTAATGAAAGCCAGCAATGGCTTTGATGCGGTTTCCTCTCAATTGGCAGATCATGCAGACAAAATGTCCACGGAGTTGGCTGGATTGGTTGAAAGCCAAAAGATACTAATCCAAGAAAGTAATGAAAAAAATAATACGTTAAGTATGGGATCTAGCGTATTGTCATTATTAATTGCTGTTGCCATCTTTTTTGTTTTATATCAGCGAATCATTGGTCCAATCAGTACGCTAAATACCGCACTGGCAGATTTAAATAGTGGCGAAGGTGACCTTAGTCGTCGCTTGGCGAGGCAGCGTGATGATGAGTTTGGTGGAATTATTAACCAGTTCAATCGATTCATTGAAAGTATTCATAACATCATAAGACAAATTGAAAAGTCCATTAATCCCGTTGTCAATGTTGCACAAAGTGTCGCAAGAGTTGGGGAAGAGACTAACCAAGGCGCAAAATCGCAGGCAATGGAAACCAGCAATGTCGCTACTGCAGTAACGCAAATGTCTGCAGCGGTTAACGAAGTTGCTGAAAACGCTTCGAGTACAATGGTGGCAACGCGGGAAACGGAAAATAAGGCATCCGAAGGTAAAAAGGTTGTTTCTGAAACAATTGTGAGTATCAATGCCTTGGCCACAGAAGTTAACCAAGCATCTGATGTCATTAAAAAATTAGAAGGATTTAGTGGTGATATTGGTAGTGTGTTAGACGTTATCAAAGGTATCGCTGAACAAACAAATCTATTGGCGTTAAACGCGGCAATTGAAGCAGCACGAGCGGGTGAGCAAGGGCGTGGTTTTGCTGTGGTTGCAGATGAAGTTAGAACATTAGCTGGGCGTACACAAAATTCCACTGAAGAAATCCAACGTATGATTGAACAGCTACAAGGCGCTGCATCTGAAGCAGTTGGTGTTATGGCGCGTGGGCACGAGAAAGCCCAGGCGAGTGTTGAAAAAGCGTCAGAAGCTGGGGAATCTCTCGAAGGAATTACCGATTCAGTTACTACCATTGCAGAAATGAGTGCGCAAATTGCCACATCAGCTGAAGAGCAAAGCAAAGTTGCCGAAGAGATAAATCAAAATGTAGTAACAATTAGCCAAGTGACTGATAGTACGGTAGAACGAGCTGAAAACACCTCTAAGGAAAGCGAAAAATTAGTGGGGCTAGCAAAAGAGCTTAGTCAATTGGTGAGCAAATTTAATACTTAGTGCGTTAGGATGCCGTAATGTAGAGACTAACGTAGTTCAAATATTTGAAAAGCCGTATGGGTGCAATCATGCGGCTTTTTTTATGGCTCTGGGATGTTAAAATTCAAAAAACGCGCAATCCTGTTCAGTTGTGCAATAATTTAATAAGCTAATGTACAATGCTCATACCGCCCAATTGGGTGAATACAAACTACCGGCCAGATAACACTAAAATCATGCGTCTAAAAGCAGAATATTTACAGCAGGATATTGCCAAAAAAATGCGCCTAGCGTATTTGGTGACTGGTGACGAGCCGCTTCAGCAAATGGAGTGCTGCGACTTAATTCGCCAATCAGCGCGGGATTTGGGTTATGAAGAGCGTGAGGTATTTGTTGTTGAGCGAAGTTTTGATTGGGCCTCGTTTTTACAATCTGCCAATAGCTTATCTTTATTCGCATCGAAAAAAATTATTGAATTGAGATTCAACACCGCAAAACCAGGTGACGCAGGAAGCAAGGCTCTAATTGAATATTTTGACCACGCGACAAGTGATAATGTGCTAATCGTGACAATGCCGAAAATTGATGCTAACACGCAACGGGCAAAATGGTTTAAGCAAGTTGAAAGTAATGGTGCAATTATTCAAGTCTGGCCTATCGAGATTCGTAATTTACCAGCCTGGATAGGGGTAAGGATGAAAATAAAAGGCCTCAAACCCACTAGTGAAGCCTGTAAACAACTGGCTGAAAAAGTGGAGGGTAATTTACTCTCTGCCGCGCAAGAAATTGAAAAAATGGCGATCAACGCACCTACAACAGTGTCGATTGAAGACGTGCTTGATAGTGCAGTTGATGATACCAAATATGATGTTTTTAAATTAGTTGATTCTACAATTAACGGAGAAATATCAAGAATAGTATCAATCGTACAAAGTATGCGGAAATCGGGAGAAGACGTTTTATATTTACTTTGGGCACTGACGCGGGAATTGCGGGCAATGGTGCAAATGGCAGAAGATAAACAACAAGGCATGCCGTTAAATCAAATTTTGAAAAAACATTTTGTATGGGACAAAAGATCAAGCATAGTTAGCCAGGGATTGCAGCGTTATTCTGCGCCTCAATGGACCCGATGTTTGCAACGCGCTATGGTGGTTGATCAAATTATTAAAGGCAAAGAGTCTGGCGATCCATGGGATGCGGTTTTGGATTTATGTTTGCTTATGGCAGGCAAAAAATTAATGAAGGTAGCAATATGACGGACGTGAATAAAGCAATGGAAACGATTGGTCAGCAAGCAAGAAATGCTGCAATCGAATTAGCAAGATCAAATACCAATGAAAAAAATGCAGCATTGGAAAATATCGCAATAGCGTTGGAAGATAAGTCGAGTTTTTTATTATCTGAAAATAAAAAAGATTTAGTGGTCGGTGAAAAAAATGGCTTGGATGATGCGTTGCTTGATCGATTGGCACTGAATCAAGATCGTGTTGATTCAATGATTGAAGGCATACGTCAAGTTGCAAGTTTGCCAGATCCAATTGGGGAAATAAGCGATTTAAAGTACCAGCCATCAGGTATTCAAGTGGGAAAAATGCGTGTGCCATTAGGCGTTGTCGGAATTATATATGAGTCACGTCCAAATGTTACCGCAGATGCAGCCGCACTTTGTTTGAAGTCGGGAAACGCGGCAGTTTTACGGGGTGGTTCTGAAGCGATTCACTCAAATAAAGCGATTGCTAATTGTATTCGACAAGGATTGGTCGCATCTGAATTTCCAGAAGCCAGTGTGCAGGTGTTAGAGATCACGGATCGTGCTGCCGTCGGTAGAATGATTACCATGCCAGAATATATTGATGTCATCATTCCACGTGGTGGAAAAGGCTTAATCGAACGAGTATCGAAAGAAGCCAGAGTGCCAGTGATAAAACATTTGGATGGTATTTGTCATGTTTACATAGATGAGTACGCGGATTTTGACAAAGCCGTTTCTATTGCTTACAACGCAAAGGCACAACGTTATGGAACTTGCAATACAATGGAGACATTGTTGGTGGCGAAACCAATGGCAAGGGAAATCTTGCCTGTATTAGCAAGCAATTACGAAGAAGAAGGTGTAGAAATGCGTGGTTGTGAGCTAACGCAAGATTACATAACTCAAGCAAAACCAGCAACAGAAGAAGATTGGGCAACAGAATATTTAGCGCCTGTTATTTCCATTAAAGTGGTGTCTGGCATTGATGAAGCAATTGAGCACATTCAAAAATACAGTTCGTCACATACCGATGCGATTGTCACAGAGTACTATACCAATGCGCGACGATTTATTGCAGAGGTGGACTCAAGTTCAGTTATTGTAAATGCGTCAACACGATTTGCTGATGGATTTGAATATGGGTTGGGCGCTGAAATTGGCATAAGTACAGATAAGTTTCATGTGCGTGGGCCAGTTGGTTTGGAAGGATTGACCTCGCAAAAATACGTTGTGTTTGGCGACGGACAAATTCGAATTTAATAAATTAGGTGTCTATTTTTATGTCGAGAGTAAACGTTATTTTTGAAAAAATATTTCTAAAAATGGATTTAAGATAAATTATCGTGACTTCAATCGGCATTTTTGGTGGTACGTTTGATCCAATTCATTTTGGCCATTTACGAATTGCAGTTGAATGTAAAGCAAAATTACATTTAGAGAAGTTGTATATGCTGCCGTGTGCTCAGCCGGCTCATCGGGAAAAGCCCGCGGCAACTGCAGGCCAGCGAATGACGATGTTGAATCTCGCCATAAAAAATACAGAAGGTTTAATCGCGGATGATCGTGAATTAAAGCGTCCCGGTCATTCCTATACCATTGATACGCTGAAAACGTTTCAAGAAGAATTTCCAGATGCCAATTTTTATTTGATTATGGGGACTGATGCGTTTGAATCTATTTGCACCTGGCATCGTTGGCAAGCATTGTTTGAATCGGCACATATTATTGTTGCACGAAGACCAGTGGATGTGGATTTGTCTACCGCAAATGCGTTTTTAAAAAACCGTTTTGTTGATAGCTTGGATGAATTAGATCAATACAATACTGGAAAAATTCTGGAGATTAAAGTGAGTCAGTTGGAAATTTCCTCTTCCCGTATTCGGCAGCTCATTCGTCGGCGGGAGTCGGTGGAGTTTTTATTACCCGATGAAGTTATTCGTTTTATAAATCAAAATTCTCTTTATTAGGAAAGATATGCAAATTGAAAAATTAAAGGCTGTTGTGTTAGATGCATTAGATGACTTAAAGGCAAAAGATATTGCCGTAATTGATGTGAGAAATAAAAGCAGTGTGACAGATCTTATGATTGTTGCAACAGGATCGTCAAATCGTCAAGTAAAAAGTCTTGCAGAAAATGTTGCAGAGAAATCTAAACAAAATGGTGTTCGTCCTTTGGGTATGGAAGGTGCTGATGTTGGCGAGTGGGTATTGGTGGATTTGGGCGATATTGTTGTCCATGTCATGCTGGCGCAAGTTAGAATTTTTTATCAGCTCGAACGTCTATGGTCTATGCCTGAAGTCGATCAGGAATCCAGTAACGGCTAGTGTGATTTATGTTTATCAATCTAGTTTGTGTTGGAACAAAAATGCCAAACTGGGTGACAAATGCGTGTGATGAATACACAAAACGATTAACGAGAGATGTTAAATTAAAAATAATTGAAGTTGAAGCCTATCGACGTAGCAAAACTGTTTCTGCAGATAAAATAAAACAGGAAGAAGCGAAAAAACTAAAACTCGCGATTCCTAAAAATAATTATTTAATTGCGTTAGATGTAAAGGGTAAATCCTGGAGTACGGAGGAATTATCTCGACAAATGGAACAATGGCAACATTTAGGAAAAGACGTTAGTTTGTTAGTTGGTGGAGCGGATGGATTGGAGCCGACATTGTTAAATTCTTGTTCCAAAGTTTGGTCGCTCTCAGAATTAACCTACCCCCACCCAATTGTTCGAATAGTAATCTCAGAGCAAATATATCGCGCTTGGTCTATGTTAAATAACCATCCATATCACCGAGAATAAGCCGATTATCAACTAGATGTGTAATTTTTCTAGGTTGATTTCACAAGAAATTTTCTTCTTTCGGAAATACAGTCGGTATTCTACTTAGTCAGATAACCCCTTGTGAGATTAATTCTCTGCGTGATAATCTCGTGACCTTGTGAGAAATGCGAGCTAGTATTTGTATTCCCAAAACAAGAATAGATCACGATGAACGAAAATGCGTCAGCGCTTAAGGCAAGTCATTCGACCTGGCCAGCGTCACTACAATTAGTGTTTCAAGAGAAACAACAAAAAACGATTGTATCCACAGTGAAACACTTTGGCCCGCTGCGTATTCAGCGTCCGTTTTATCCAGAAAAGGATGGAACCTGTCATTTGTATTTGTTGCATCCGCCCGGTGGTATTGTTGGTGGCGATGAGCTAACGGTTCAATGTGACTTACAAGAAAATTCGCAAGCCTTAATAACAACGCCGGGTGCTGGAAAAATTTATCGTAGTAATCGAGCTAGTTCAATTAAACAAAAATTGCAATTAGCATCTCAATCTATATTGGAGTGGATGCCCCAGGAAACCATATTATATCCTGGTGCAAAAATTAATATGGACACAACCATAAGATCGAATCAACCCGCGAAAATCTTTTTTTGGGATGTGCTTAGTTTTGGAATGCCAGCGACGAACCAAATTTTTACTGATGGTGTGTGTGAGCAAAATGTACAAGTCTTGAGAGATGAAAATTTAATTTTTCTTGAGAAGAATCGGTTTTGCTCAGATGGCGATATTATGCAGAGTGATTGGGGTATGAGAGGTTTTTTTATTCATGGATTTGCCCTATTTTCCGCAGCAAAAGTCCCAGAAATTTTAAGCCAACTTCGATTGTCACTGGATGGTTTTGAAAATGTTGAATTTGCCTTTACCCAAAAAAGCGAATTTATTATCTGTCGTTGCCTAGGGAACAATATTGAGGCTGTGCGTGAATTGTTGATTCAAGTATGGCGAATTTGGCGAGAAAACGAAATTAACAAGGCACTGACTTTTCCAAGAATTTGGAATACATAATTTAGTATTGATTTTTCGAAATTGAATATAAATCCCGATTGGAGGATATTATGGAACTTTCACCAAGAGAAAAAGATAAACTTTTAATTTTTTCAGCAGGGCTGCTCGCAGAGCGTCGAAAAGAGCGAGGCATCAAATTAAATTATCCAGAGTCGATTGCCTATATTTCTTCAGCCATATTAGAAGGTGCGCGAGAAGGCAAAACAGTTGCGGATTTGATGCATTACGGTACGACACTATTGTCTCGTGAAGACGTTATGGATGGTATTGCTGAAATGATTCCTGAAATTCAAGTCGAAGCAACATTTCCTGACGGTAGCAAATTGGTCACGGTCCATAACCCTATTTTGTAAAAAGGAAAATCAAATGATACCAGGTGAAATGATTGTTGAAGATGGTGAAATTGAAATTAATGTGGGTCGTAAAACAGTGAGTTTGGATGTGATTAATTCGGGCGATCGCCCAATTCAAGTGGGCTCACATTATCACTTTTACGAAACCAATCCGGGATTGGAGTTTGATCGTGAACAAGCGCGAGGTTTTCGTTTAAATATTGCAGCGGGGACTGCCGTGCGGTTCGAGCCAGGACAAAGTCGAAAAGTGGAATTGGTTGAAGTGGCAGGGAACAAAATAATCTATGGATTTAATCAAGCCGTTATGGGATCGCTAGGAGAATAAGCCTCATGAAAATGAATAAACAAGCGTATGCAGAAATGTTTGGCCCAACCATCGGTGATAGAGTTCGTTTAGGTGACACAAGTTTGATGATCGAAGTGGAAAAAGATTACACAACTTACGGTGAAGAAGTTAAGTTTGGTGGCGGTAAAGTTATTCGCGATGGGATGGGGCAAAGTCAACAAACGTCAGCACACGTTGTCGATACAGTTATTACCAACGCTTTAATATTAGATCATTGGGGTATTGTAAAGGCAGATATTGGTTTAAAAAATGGAAAAATTGTCGGCATTGGTAAAGCTGGTAATCCTGATATTCAACCAAATGTGGATATTATTATTGGCCCAGGAACGGAAGCCATTGCTGGGGAAGGGCAAATCGTCACCGCAGGTGCCATTGATGCGCACATTCATTTTATCTGTCCGCAACAAATTGAAGAGGCGATGATGTCTGGTGTCACTACCATGTTAGGTGGTGGTACGGGTCCCGCAGCGGGAACAAACGCAACAACATGCACGCCCGGTCCATGGCATATTAAATCCATGTATCAAGCAGCGGATGGATTGCCAATGAATTTGGGATTTTTAGGCAAAGGAAATGCGAGTTTGCCCGATGCCTTAAACGAACAAGTTGAAGCGGGTGTTATGGGATTAAAGCTTCACGAAGATTGGGGCACAACCCCGGCAGCAATTGATAATTGCCTTAGTGTTGCAGACAAATATGATATTCAAATCGCAATTCATACTGATACATTAAACGAATCCGGATTTGTGGAAAATACGATTGCCGCGTTTAAGGACAGGACAATACATACATATCATACGGAAGGTGCCGGTGGTGGTCATGCGCCTGATATTATTAAAGCCTGTGGTTTGGCAAATGTATTGCCATCATCAACCAATCCGACACGGCCATACACCGTTAATACCATTGATGAGCATTTAGATATGTTAATGGTTTGTCATCACCTTGATCCAAAAATCGCGGAAGATGTTGCATTTGCTGAATCTCGTATAAGAAGAGAAACCATTGCAGCAGAGGATATTCTTCATGATTTAGGGGCATTTAGTATGATTGCTTCTGACTCTCAAGCTATGGGGCGAGTTGGAGAGGTGATTAGCCGAACCTGGCAGACTGCGCATAAAATGAAGGTTCAGCGGGGTGCTCTATCAGAAGATAATGAGCGAAACGATAATTTTCGAGCCAAACGTTATGTTGCGAAATATACGATTAATCCTGCCATTTCCCACGGCATTGATTCTGCGGTTGGCTCTATTGAAGTGGGAAAAATTGCAGACCTGGTTTTATGGAAGCCTGCATTCTTTGGCGCCAAACCTTCGATGATTATTAAAAATGGTTCAATTGCAGCAGCGCCAATGGGTGATCCAAATGCGTCAATTCCTACACCGCAGCCTGTGCATTATCGTTATATGTTTGCAGCGTTTGGAAAATCCGTCGCGCAATCCAGTGTGAGTTTTGTTTCGCAAGCCGCAATTGATAAAGGGATTGCAGATGAATATGGGTTAGACAAAAATTTAATTGCCGTAAAAAATACACGATCAATTAATAAAACTCATATGATTCACAATGATTACCAACCAAATATCGAAGTGGACTCCCAAACCTATGAAGTTCGAGCAGATGGAGAGTTGTTGATTTGTGAGCCCATCGCAGAGTTGCCATTGGCCCAACGATATTTTTTGTTTTAGGTGTTGTCATGATTTTAAATGAATTATTACAGGAATGTGCTGAAGTCAATGCAACAATAACATTGCCATTTGATTTGCGACAAAAAAGTCGATTCAAATCCAAATTAGATTCTGGTGAGCCCGTATCATTGTTATTATCGCGAGGATTGGTTTTACGCGATGGTAATGTATTGAAATCGGAATCAGGATTCAAGGTCAAAGTCGTTGCTGCGCCGGAATCAGTGAGTACCGTATACAGCGACAATGTGTTAATGCTGTTGAAGGCTAGTTATCATTTAGGTAATCGACATGTGCCATTGCAAATTACTGAGACCTTCGTGCGTTATCAGGCGGATCATGTGTTGGATCAAATGATTAACCAGCTGGGATTACAGGTATTAAGTGAAAAGGCAGCATTTGAACCGGAATCTGGTGCATATGCAAAACATTAATTGCATCGATTCAGTCCAAGCTTTACCGTTACTGCGCTTGATGCAGCTGGTTAGTCCGTCTCTTCCAATAGGTGCCTATGCTTATTCTCAGGGAATGGAAAGCGCGGTTGAGTTTGAATGGGTTAATGATGAAACGTCTACGTTGGCGTGGTTAGATGGATTGTTGGCCCATGGTATTTGTTATACCGATTTGGCCATATTAAAAAGACTTTACATTGCCTGGCAAAATCAATCTGTTGAAGAAGTGGTAAAGTGGAATCAGCATATTATTGCACTGCGAGAAACCACGGAGTTAGAAGCAGAGGATTTACATTTGGGCGGCGCATTAATTCGAGTGTTGAGTAGTTTGCAAGTGAATAAAATAGAACAACTTGCATCAATTGAAAGTTGCAGTTTTTTAACGGCATTCTCATTCGCTGCAGTGCAGTGGAGTATTCCTAGGCAAATCTGTTTAATGGGTTTTGGTTACTCATGGGTTGAAAATCAAATTGCTAGCGCAATTAAATTAATTCCATTGGGGCAGTCTGCAGGGCAGCGGATATTATCAGAGTTGCTTAACTCGATTAAACACAGCGTAGAAAAAGCAGAACAGTTGGAAGATAAAGACATTGGTTTTAGCATGCCCGGTTACAGTATTGCGAGTGCCAAACATGAAACTCAATATAGTCGTTTATTTAGATCCTAAATTATAAAGAGGGCAGCATGAGTAAAAATGCATTACGTGTGGGAATTGGTGGGCCAGTGGGTTCAGGAAAAACAGCGTTAGTTGCTGCCCTGTGTTCGAGCTTACGAGATAAATATCAAATCGCAGTTGTGACCAATGATATTTACACGCAAGAAGATGCGGAATTTTTAACCCGTCACAATGCGTTAGATTCCGATCGTATCATGGGAGTTGAAACCGGCGGCTGTCCGCATACAGCAATTCGGGAAGATGCATCAATGAATTTAGCGGCAATTGATGAGCTTCAAAAACGATTCCCAGATCTTGAATTAATTTTTGTGGAAAGTGGTGGAGACAATCTCAGCGCAACCTTTAGTCCTGAGCTGTCAGATTTAACACTTTATGTCATTGATGTATCCGCCGGGGATAAAATACCGCGTAAAGGTGGGCCTGGAATTACGAAATCTGATTTATTAATCATAAATAAAACCGATCTTGCACCGATAGTGGGCGCAGATTTAAACGTTATGGAAAGGGACGCAAAAAAAATGCGCTCAGACCGTCCGTTTATATTTTCCAATTTAAAAACTCAGCAAGGGTTAAAAGATATAATTGGTTTTGTATTAGACCAAGCTGTTCTATAAGTTTATTCTCTGAACAAAAATATACTCATTAGCAGGATTCAACAAAAAGAATTACTGAGTGCTATGCACTTTAAGTTTGCATCAATTAACTTGAGACTGTACATAATGGTGCAAATTCAATTCCGCACATTCCTGGTGCGATATGCGATGCCCCCGCCCTAGTATAGGGCGATATGGTGAGAATATCATTCCTTTAAAACGCATATTTTGTCATAACTTATTGTAACTTCATGTTTATTTCAGAAAGGCACAGTGTGTGCAGATAAGCTGAGTAGTCATGCTAACTAACGATACAAAAAATTACTTTTTAAATCCGTGGCTAATTAACGAATCAGGTTTAGATTATTTGCTGAAAGTTATTTTTCAAAATATGGTTGATTTTGAAGGGTGCAAAATTTAGCAAAACATTTTTGTAGTAATTTTGTTGTAAACAAGTAACTAAAAAACTTTTAATTTAATATCACCAGGGAGTTTGTAGATGAAAACTGTGTTTAAAAATTTGGGTTTGACAGTAGGAGCAGTCGCGCTTACTTTTCAAATGGCTGCTGTTTCTGCCGCAGATACAATTAAGGTAGGTGTGTTGCATTCACTATCCGGAACAATGGCAATCAGTGAAACAACATTAAAAGACACTATGTTAATGTTGATTGAAGATCAAAATAAAAAAGGTGGTTTATTAGGTAAAAAATTGGAAGCGGTTGTTGTTGATCCTGCATCTAACTGGCCTTTATTCGCAGAAAAAGCGCGTGAATTAATTGAAAAAGAAAAAGTATCAGCAACCTTTGGTTGTTGGACTTCTGTATCACGTAAATCTGTTTTACCAGTATTTGAAGAATTAAACAGTTTATTATTCTACCCAGTTCAATATGAAGGTGAAGAGTCTTCAAAAAATGTATTTTACACTGGCGCTGCGCCGAACCAGCAAGCAGTTCCAGCAGTTGATTATTTAATGAATGAAATTGGCGTGAAACGATGGGTTCTTGCGGGTACTGATTATGTTTATCCTCGCACAACAAACAAAATTCTTGAAGCGTATTTAAAAGCAAAAGGTGTTAAAGATTCCGATATCATGATCAACTACACGCCTTTTGGTCATTCAGATTGGCAAAGTATCGTTTCTGATGTGAAAAAATTCGGTTCTGCTGGTAAGAAAACAGCGGTTGTTTCTACAATAAACGGTGACGCTAACGTACCTTTTTATAAAGAGCTGGGTAATCAAGGCATTTCATCAGAAGATATTCCAGTTGTTGCATTTTCAGTTGGTGAAGAAGAGCTTTCTGGTATCGATACAAAACCATTGGTTGGACACTTGGCAGCATGGAATTATTTCATGAGTGTTGATAGCGAAGAAAATGAAATGTTTATCAATCAATGGCAAAAATTCATTAAGAATCCTAAGCGTGTTACAAATGATCCGATGGAAGCACACTACATTGGATTTAAAATGTGGGTTAAAGCGGTGGAAAAAGCCGGTACAACCGATACTGACGCAGTTGAAAAAGCGATGATAGGTATTACAGCACCGAATCTTACTGGTGGTATTGCAGTTATGAATCCAAACCATCATTTGTCAAAACCAGTGCTTATTGGTGAAATCCAAGAAGACGGTCAATTTGAAACGGTTTGGCAAACACCTGATACAGTAATTGGTGATGCATGGTCTGATTACTTACCTGGTAGTAAAAGTCTAGTTGCCTCTTGGTTGCCGCCAATCAGTTGTGGTAATTTCAATATCAAAACAGGAAAATGCTCAGGTCAAAATTTCTAAGTCTCTCCTCGGGGGGTGAGGTAAAACTTACCCTCCTATTTTCCTAAATAAAACAGCAGTCAAAAATATACTTATTACAAAGTAGGGACAAGACCGTCCTCAAATAGATAAAAATGAAAATCGAAAAGACAAAGACAATGACGTCGGTACTGCACATCCTGTTTATTGTGTTTTCACTCTTCGTATCATCAAATAGCTATGCTGCGCCAGCAAGTGATGTTGAGTTTAGTGAAGCACTACAGCAGTTAACGCAACGAAATTTATCCAAAAAACAAGTGGCAATTGAATCGCTCCAATTACTTGAGCATGCCAAAATGGAAATTGTTTTAAATGCTCTACTCGATAGTCGCCTTTACTACATTAAATCATCTAAAAAAGTCGTTTTAGTAAAAAAACTAGATCAAGGATTTGAAGCTTTCGATATTCTCGATGGTAGTAGTTTAGGTGTTCAAGGCAAACGAAAAGTTAAAAAAATTGGTATCAACAATAAAATCAGAAAGTCCTTACGTGTTGGGCTTGCCCTATTGAACTTGAAAAATCCCGATGCACAACAGCGATTAATGGCTGTTCAAGATATGATGAATTCCATGGACGATGTCTCCGCTGATATCTTGCGCAAGCTAGTTGATGGGGAAAGTGATGAAGATGTTAACCGGGCAATGCAGACGGCTATTGCACTTTCAGACATTAAAAGTGACGACAAAAAACGTAAATTAGCGGCAGTGAATGCCTTGCAATATAGTGTGTCTCCAGAAACAAAAAATGCTTTGTTAAATGTCGTCAAAAAAGACGAAGACGGAAAATATATTGAAACAGACGCAGCAATCGTAACTGCAGCCATTCAAGCGCTGGATAAAATTAATACCCGAATAAAGTTTTATGGATTTACAGAAACCTTGTTTTTTGGTTTGAGTTTAGGATCAGTATTATTGTTGTCAGCAATTGGCTTAGCTATTACGTTTGGTGTTATGGGTGTGATTAACATGGCCCATGGCGAATTAATGATGCTAGGTGCCTACACAACGTATGTCATTCAGTTAATGATGCCAAATAACATAGAAACATCGTTATTTGTTGCAATACCCGCCGCATTTTTAGTGGCTGGCCTAATGGGTATTTTGATTGAACGGGGTGTATTACGCTATTTATACGGTCGTCCGTTGGAAACCCTGTTAGCGACATTTGGCTTAAGCTTGGTATTGCAACAAATGGTGAGAACAATATTTTCACCGCTAAATCGTGCCGTTGAAACACCGGAGTGGATGAGTGGTGCTTGGCAAATTAATGAGGCGTTATCGCTGACGTATAATCGATTGTATATCATCATTTTCAGTTTAATCGTGTTCGCCATTTTGTTGATGATTTTAAAAAAGACGTCGTTAGGTTTGCAGATTAGAGCAGTTTCACAAAATCGTTCTATGGCAAAAGCCATGGGTGTGCGAAGTGAATGGGTTGACGCCTTAACTTTTGGGTTAGGTTCGGGCATTGCGGGTGTGGCAGGTGTTGCATTGAGTCAATTAACCAATGTCGGGCCAAATTTAGGCCAAGCTTACATTATCGATTCCTTTATGGTTGTCGTGTTTGGTGGAGTTGGAAATTTATGGGGCACCCTAGTCGGTGCAATGTCGTTGGGTGTGGTGAACAAATTTTTAGAACCATGGTCAGGTGCGGTATTGGCAAAAATACTGGTGTTAGTTGCCATTATTCTGTTCATTCAGAAACGTCCCCGTGGATTATTTCCACAAAAAGGCAGAGCGGCGGAGAACTAAAAAATGAAGAATAAAAGTCTCTTTATGTCCATGATGTCCAATGACCGCGGCGGTAAAATATTTCTTTCCATTTTATTTGTGGTTTCCGTATTAGTACCGTTGTCCAACGCATTTATCGCAGAAGGATCAGCCTTACACGTGCCAACGTATATGGTTACCTTATTAGGTAAGTATCTCTGCTATGCCTTACTCGCCATTGCGCTGGATTTAGTCTGGGGATACTGTGGCATTTTAAGTTTAGGTCATGGGGCATTTTTTGCCTTAGGCGGTTATGCCATGGGTATGTACCTCATGCGACAAATCGGTGATCGCGGTGTTTATGGCAATCCAGAATTACCTGACTTTATGGTGTTTTTGAACTGGCAAGAGTTGCCTTGGTATTGGCTTGGCTTCGATCAGTTTTGGTTTGCCGCCATTATGATTATGTTAGTACCGGGCCTACTTGCTTTTATCTTTGGATGGTTGGCGTTTCGTTCTCGTGTAACAGGCGTGTACTTATCAATCATCACGCAAGCACTAACCTATGCGCTCATGCTGGCTTTTTTCCGTAATGAAATGGGATTTGGCGGTAATAACGGACTGACAGATTTCAAAGATATTTTGGGATTTAGTTTGCAAAGTGATAGTACGCGGATTGTTTTATTCTTATTATCTGCCCTTGCATTGGCCTTAGGGTACATAATATCTCGATATATCGTTAGCTCTAAACTGGGTCGTGTAACGGTAGCAATTCGAGATGCCGAAGATAGGGCGCGATTTGTCGGTTATAAAGTTGAAAGTTATAAGTTGTGGATTTTTACATTTTCCGCCGTCCTTGCTGGCATTGCTGGCGCGTTGTATGTGCCGCAAGTGGGAATCATAAATCCCGGTGAGTTCTCACCTTTAATATCAATTGAATTAGTTGTTTGGGTTGCGGTTGGCGGGCGTGGATTTTTATACGGCGCTGTCATGGGCGCAATCATTGTGAATTTTGCCAAATCGTATTTTACCGCTGCGCTACCAGAGGTGTGGTTATTTGCGTTGGGTGGATTGTTTGTCGTAGTTACCATATTTTTACCCCGAGGCATTGTTGGGTTGTTGGAGAAAATTAAACAGAAACGTGAAGAAAAAGGTGAAAAACCTGAGTCGCTTGAAGAGCCTAAAACCAAGGAGTCCACAACATGAAGTCCATGGACAAGCTTCGAGAGACCATGCGACGGGATCGTGTTTTTGAATTCCTTGCACAAGGGCGCCATTCTGCGTTAGTTAACGAATTAGATATTTCTCACAAAACGGTGTTGTATGTTGAGGGTGTTACCGTCAGTTTTGATGGATTTAAAGCGCTAAATGATTTGAATTTATATATCAACAATGGCGAGTTGCGTTGCATTATCGGACCCAATGGCGCAGGCAAAACCACAATGATGGATGTCATTACCGGTAAAACACGCCCTGATGAAGGTACCGTATTTTTTGGGCAAACCATGGATTGTACCAAAATGACGGAATATCAAATTGCGTCCGCAGGCATTGGTCGAAAATTTCAAAAACCCACCGTGTTTCCTGAGCATACCGTATTTGAAAATCTAGAATTGGCAATGCATACCAATAAAAATGTATGGCCGAGTTTATTTGCCAAATTGTCTAGTGAGCAAAGTGATCGAATTTTTGAAGTACTGAATACCATCATGTTAAAAGATGATGTCTCTACTCTCGCACGGGCATTGTCCCATGGACAAAAGCAATGGTTAGAGATTGGGATGTTGTTAATGCAAGAGCCAAAAGTGTTATTGGTAGATGAGCCCATTGCCGGTATGACCCACCAAGAAACAGAACGAACAGCAGAGTTGTTAACGGGTTTGGCGGGAGAGCATTCGGTGATTGTCGTGGAACATGACATGGAGTTCGTTCGATCCATTGCGAAAACAGTCACTGTACTACATGAAGGACACGTGCTTGCTGAAGGCAGCATGGATGAAGTGCAAAATGACCCCAAAGTCATTGAAGTGTATTTGGGTGAATGACAATGCTTAAAATAAATCAAGTGAATCAGTTTTATGGTGAAAGCCACACATTATGGGATTTTGATTTAGATATAGAACAAGGTGATTGCGTTTGTTTAATGGGGCGTAATGGCGTTGGCAAGACGACATTATTAAAATCCATTTTGGGATTGTTGCCGATAAAGACAGGGTCAATTGTATTTGATGGAATGGATATCACCAAGCAAGCGGCAGAAAAGCGCGCGAAAATAGGTGTGGGTTATGTTCCTCAAGGGCGAGAAATTTTTCCACAAATGACGGTGGAAGAAAATTTACGAATTGGTTTAACGTCGCGGCGGGATAAAATTAGAAATATACCGGAACACATCTTTGAGACTTTTCCAGTGTTGAAGGAAATGATGCAGCGACGGGGTGGTGATCTATCTGGCGGTCAACAACAACAATTAGCAATCGGGCGTGCCTTGGTGCTTGATCCAAAAATGTTGATATTAGATGAACCAACCGAAGGCATTCAACCAAATATCGTCCATGACATTGGCAGCATTATATTGGATTTGAATAAATCTCATGGTATTACTGTTTTAATAGTCGAGCAAAAATTACCGTTTGCACGACGAGTGGGGAAAAAATTTGTATTGATGGATCGCGGTAGAAAAGTCGCATCAGATGACATGGCCAAACTTAACGAAGAGTTGATTCAACAATATTTAACAGTGTAGTAAATTCTATTAACTATTGAGTTGTTGTTAATAAATTAAAGTAGTTGTGAAATATTAAAGCAAAATGTTTTTATTTTTTAAATCAGAGAGAGGAAATGAAAAATGAAATTGAAAAAAGCGTTATTGCCCCTAATGGTGGGGATGTGTTGTACATCGGCTTATGCTGGGAAAATTAGTGTAAGTAAAGATGTGAATATCACGGGTGTTGTTACTGGTTCATATGTTTATGTTAAAAATGCAGGTGCGGTAGCAGATGCTGATGGTAACGGTGTTGTTGATGCTGATAAAACAAATGATCGAATTGAAGCATCTGATGTTTCTATTGGTATCGATTCTGGTGACACCAAAGTTGGAGAAATTGGATATATTGCAGTTTTTGGTACGCGTAATGCGCATGGTGTATTTGATAGTACTGCGGCGAATACACTCGGCTGGGGTGATAACGTCGTTCTTGATTTTGGTTATGTCACTTACAAACCAGTTGATAAGGTTACGTTTGATATTGGTTGGATATTGCCAACTGCAGGTGGAGAAGCGTCTCCTTCGTGGTTGAACGGAAATTTCTATCGTGGATTTTTATGGAATTCAGAACCTGCTGCATTTCGTGGTATGCGCTTATCATACGAAGTGAGTGATGCATTGGGTGTGTCTGTTGAATTTAACCATGATGGTACACAAAGTACTAAAACCAATGGTGGTAACTTTGCCGTTGCAGCAAGTGGTAGTGCTGGTCCCGTTGATTATGGCGTTACCTATTTTGATGGTTACAAAGGTCGAAATATGATAGACGTCCTTGTTAATTCTTCATTTGGCAATATTGATGTTGGTGTTAACGTGGATTATTTTCTTATAGACGATGAAGGAAAATCTGCCGGGCAAAAAGATGATTCTGCATATGGTGCAGCATTATTTGTGACGCCAAAGATGGGCATGTTTGAGATACCAGTGCGACTTGAATATGTTAGTGATGGAGATACTGGTGTTTACTCTTATTTTGGAACAGCAACAAAAACTGGACAAAGTGTAACAGTGACACCGACACTTAAAGTAGGAAAAAATGCATTTGTTCGTGCCGAAGTTGCCTTTACCAAAACAGACGGAAAAACGTTTCTCGAAAATGACGGAACCGCAACAGATTCACAAATGTCTTTTGCAACACAAATTGGTTATACATTCTAAATCGGTATAAACAATTCAAAAAAGGGAGCATACTTGCTCCCTTTTTTATTCCAATTACCAATTGATTGACTTGCGAATCCCAATTTGAATACTTTGCCGCTAAATGAAATAATCCACCCATTAACGGATAAATTAAGGCATGACTATGTTTAATACAAATATGGGGAATTTAGACAGAGCGCTGCGTATTATTGCTGGGCTTGGCTTGATCAGTTTGGTTTTCGTTGGCCCGCAAACCGCTTGGGGTTGGATAGGAATTATACCAATCGCAACCTCAATCGTACGCTTTTGCCCCTTGTATCCCATTCTAGGGATTAGTACAAAAAAAGATTAAATTATGTTTCAGAATTTAGCGAGTAAACATGTCTGACGCTTCAAGTCATTGGTTTTGGCGCTATGGTTACTTGGTAGCCGTTCCAGTGGTGCTGGTAATTTATTGGTTTAGTACCAGTGCAGATCGGGAAAACCAAGCCCACGTCAATCCTGCTGTGTTTACATTTTTTGAGCAAGTGAAAAAAGATTGTGCAGATGAAAACTTTGATCAACAATCGGATGCCTGTCGAAAAATATATTTGCACAAAAAGGACTGTAAACGTCCAACATCGTCCTGTAACTCTCGCAGTTTTTACGATTTTTTAGTTTCACTCAAATATAACGCGCCACCCTATTTTGAAGCGGGCTATACGCCGAAATAATACCCAATAAATTTTTCCTCTCTTATATTTCATCAAGAGCGTTAGTGACCTGTTTTTGATATCATACTTTGATATCGAAGATTATAAAAAACATACATTTGCGGATAAAAATGTCGATAAACTACTTTGTATGAAATTGTTACAATTGGAAATGGTAGGAAGGAATCCTTGTTATATTTGGCATCAAAGTCACCCCGTCGAGCTCAATTATTAAAACAAATTGGCGTTGATTTTTCCGTATTAGCGGTAGATATCCCAGAGCAAATTCAATTGCACGAAACAGCTCAATCGTACGTGCAGCGTCTTGCGGGAGAAAAGGCAATAGCAGGATTTTGTGAAATTAAAAATGCAGATGCAACAGTTATTGCAGCTGATACATTAATTTATATTAATCATCAGGTTTTGGAAAAGCCAAAAAATAAAGCCGATGCCATTGATATGTTAACGATGTTATCTGGTAATACGCATTCCGTGCTAACTGCACTTTCCATTAAAAATAAAAATAAGTCAGAAACGATATTTCAAAGCAGTGATGTTACGATGCGAAATATTACACAACAAGAAATGGATGCCTATTGGGATTGCGGAGAGCCTCGGGATAAAGCGGGTGCCTATGCAATTCAAGGTAAAGCAGCAGTGTTTATTTCACAATTGCAAGGCAGTTATTCAGGTGTAATGGGGTTGCCACTCTACGAAACGGCAAACTTGTTAAAGAAATTTGATGTTGATGTGTTTGCCGATGGAGGTCGGGATTAGCGTTTATGAGTGAAGAAATTCTTATCAATGTCACACCACAAGAAACCCGAGTTGCTGTTATTGAAAATGGCGTTTTACAGGAAGTTTTTATCGAACGAGAACGTAAACGCGGCATCGTCAGTAATATTTATAAAGGCAAGGTTTGTCGTGTGTTGCCTGGTATGCAGGCAGCATTTGTGGAAATTGGTTTGGAGCGCGCAGCGTTTTTGCATGCATCAGATATTTGGACCGGTAAGCCAAAAGAAAATGTTGAAAGTTATGATGACAAGCCAGAACCGCCATCTATAAATAGTTTGGTTCGTGAAGGTCAAGAAATTTTAGTGCAAGTTGTTAAAGATCCTCTTGGCACCAAAGGTGCGCGATTAACATCCCACATAACAATTCCTGCGCGATTCTTAGTTTACATGCCATATTCAAATCATATTGGAATTTCTCAAAAAATCGAAGATGAAACAGAGCGTGAACGATTAAAAAATCTGGTTATCGACATGGCAGGGGATGAAATTCAAAGTGGCTTTATTATTCGCACAGTGGCGGAAGGTGCTGAAGAGCAGGCCATAAACGCAGATATTCAGTTTTTACGAAAAATTTGGGAATCCCTTCAAGAGCGATCTAAGGAAGTGCAAGTGGGGCAGATTGTTTACGAAGATTTGCGATTATCCATGCGAGCTATTCGTGATATGGTAGGTATGGATGTGGAGAAAATTCGAATCGACTCCAATGAGCACTTTCAAAAAGCCACAAAATTTGTTGGAAAGTTTATTCCTGAGCTTGTTGCTGGTATTGAATATTATTCTGGTCCACGGCCAATTTTTGATTTGTTTTCTGTGGAAGACGAAATTCAAAAAGCATTGCAATCCAAAGTGCAACTAAAGTCTGGCGGATATTTGATTATAGATCAGACCGAAGCAATGACAACAGTCGATGTGAATACGGGTGCTTTTGTTGGTCATCGGAATTTAGAAGAGACTATTTTCAAAACGAATTTAGAGGCCACTCAAACCATCGCTCGTCAACTGCGGCTTCGAAACCTAGGTGGGATAATCATTATTGATTTCATCGATATGGAAAATGAAGAACATAAAAGACAGGTATTACGTGCACTTGAGCGAGCCGTAGAAAAGGATCATGCAAAAAGTAATATATCTGAGGTTTCGTCACTGGGATTAGTGCAAATGACACGCAAACGGACAAGGGAAAGTTTGGGGCATATCCTCTGCGAGTCTTGTCCTGTCTGCCGTGGTACGGGTACGGTAAAAACACCAGAGACGGTTGCGTTTGAAATATTTCGAGAAATATTGCGCGAAGCCAGACAGTTTGATGCACAAACGTTTTTAGTATTAGCGTCACAAAAAGTGGTTGATTTAATGTTAGATGAAGAGTCAGCTAGTGTGGCCGAGCTTGAAGAGTTCATTGCAAGACCAATCAAGTTTCAGGTTGAAATGCAATATAGTCAAGAGCTATATGATGTTGTACTGATGTGATAAGCCCGTGAACTCCACTTCCCGATTAATTCGATTTAGCGTCAATTGTTTAGTTTACAGTTTTGTCACAACATTAGTGATTGCTGCGATTTTATTAAGTTTGGCTAGAATTTTGTTGCCGAACATTGATGAATATAAACCGACAATAGAAGGTTGGGTCAGCGAATTAATTGGCCAGCAAATTGAGATTGCTACCTTAGATGCTGCATGGTACGGCGTCGAACCGCAACTGGTTTTAAAAGGCGTGCAGTTGTTATCTGCCGATCGCAAAGAAACTTATGGCTATTTTCAGCAAGCAAGATTGGGTGTCAATCTATTTGGATCGATTGCAGAGGGGCGAGTATTGCCCGGTGCGTTTACTGTTGAAGGTGCGCGATTTGTTGCAATTCGACAGCGAGATGGTTCTATCAGCATCGAAGGTATTTCAAATAGCGGTGCCGGTGGTGATGAAAATAGTTTTCTAGAAGAATGGTTTTTCGAACAACGATTGTTAGACGTAAAGGATAGTGAGCTTGTCTGGCTCGATCTCACTCGAAGTGAAAAAACCTGGTTGTTCACTGATGTGAATTTACGCTTTCGCAATGAAGGCGATCGCCATGTCGTAAACGGAAGTGTCACCTTGCCGGAAGAGTTGGGTGCAACAATGGCAGTGTCAATGGATGCCAAAGGCGATTTGTTGTCGGCAAAGGGCTGGTCAGGGAATGCCTATATTGAAGGCGCTAACTTGAAAATGGCTGAGTGGTCTCGGGATTTCGAATTAGCGAATGTAAGTATTACCGAGGGTGTTTCCGGTGTAAAACTGTGGAGTCAATGGCGTCGGGCAGAGCTTATTTCAGTACGCGGCGAAGCCATTGTGAACAACTTTCAAGTGGTTGCAAAAGGTGCCCCAAAAATTCGTGTGATTGATTCCTTTTCTGCAAATATTGCGGCTCAGAAGCAAGTGGCTAATTGGGAAGTGACATTGGATAAAGTGCAGGTTTCCAGTAATCGACGCAAGTGGCCTCAGTCTCGATTGGATGTTTTATATAATCCAATGAAACAAAATCTTTTAGCGGAAGTATCATATTTAGATTTAAGCGAGGTATTACCCGTTGTTGGGTTTTTAGAGCACAAAAATGTCGAGTTAAATGATGCCTTAGCTAATTTAAAAATAAAAGGTGTTTTGAGCAATTTTACTATTGCAATGAAAAATCTACAGCAAACACCAGACTTTCATATTAAGGCGAATTATAGCTCGTTGTCGACAAAAGCTTGGGAATATGTTCCCGGAGTAACAAGTATTGATGGTCGATTTGAGTTGAATAATGAATTTGCCAGGATAGATGTTCCAAAACAGTCAATCAATTTAAATTATCCCTCTGTCTTTTCTGGTAGAAAAAAATTGCGTGATTTGCAAGCTGGTGTATATGTGGATTATGGGTCAGGGCAATTTTCCTTGGTGGCTAGGGATATCAATTTATTGTTTCGCGATACTGCTGTAAACGGATCATTAAAATATACTCATGCTGATAACGTTGAGCCTCTTTTAGACTTGGCACTTTATACTAAAGGTGGGCTCGTCTCAGACGTAAAGCACTACTTGCCGAAAAAGCTGTTATCTGATGATGCAGTTGAATGGATTGAAGCAGCACTATTAGATGGCGAGGTTAAAAATGGAGGGCTGCTATTTTACGGAAATGTAACTGATTATCCATTTGTAGAAAACCAAGGGCTTTTTGATATCGATTTAACTATTTCCGAGGGGCAATTATTTTTTACGGAAGGTTGGCCTGAAATTGATAATATCGAAGGGCAACTAAACTTACATGCAAATGGGCTTGAGTTTGTTGCGAAATCGGCAACAACATTGGATAGTCAGTTGAATGATGTGGCTGTTTCGTTGCCTTCATTTAGTGATGAAAATTTACTTTTAAAGATTGTTGGATCCTCTGTTGGTAGTACAGAGGAAAAGCTACATTATTTGCACACGAGTCCTTTGCAACAAATTTTTGCAGAAGATTTAGATCCTTTGTTGGCAACAGGATCGAGTGAGCTTAGCTTGGATTTAACGATTCCGCTTTCATTTCCAGAGCAATCAATTGCCAAAGGTTTGCTAATTGCGAAAGATAATAAGGTGTTTTCCAAGGAATGGATGCTCGATTTTGAGAATGTGGACTTAGCCTTGAATTTCGAAAATGAAAAAATTTGGTCTGAAAAAGTTACCGCCAATTATAAAGATATTGCCGTAGAAGGTAAAATTGTCGCAATTGAGAAGAATAATATAACTGATATTGTCATACAGGCTGAGGCAGTTTTAGAAAAAGAAAACATTGACCCATTGTTGGTGGCGCATGGTGTATCAGAGGTGGCAAGTGAATACCTTGAAGGGAAAACTCGAATAAAATCCAAAGTGCTTATTCCTGGTGCTGATCCCGCCGTAGAGGACAGTGTTTCTCGCAGTATTAAGCTTAGCTTTGAATCAGATTTAGATGGCTTAGGAGTTAAGTTGCCATACCCTTTAGGTAAGACTCAAGAGGAAATTAAACCATTATTCATAGGTGTTGATTTAACTGGTATTACGCGACAATTACGCGTGCATCTTGGTGATGTGCATAGTGTGTTTGAATTTGCGGCAAACGAAAAAAATGTTCAATGGCGTCGAGGCAATATTGGTTTTGAAGAAGTGGCACAATTACCTGCAGAATTGGGATTTCGTTTTTCCGGAAAATTAAGAGAATTTGATTGGTCAAGTTGGTCTGCGGTAATTGATACTTTTGGTAATGGGGAAAAACAAGAGCCCAGTGCAGGTGCCTCCATTGAGTCATTATTTTTTGACTTAAGTATTGGTAAATTGCTTCTTTTTGGAAATGAATTTAAAGAGGTCACAGTTCAAGCCTCGCAAACAGCTCAACTTTGGTCAATACATTTGTCTGGCCCAGAATTAGAAGGACAAATATTTATTCCTGTGGTTTTATCAAGTGCACCTCTCATTTTGAATATGGAAAGGTTGTATGTTAGGCCTGCTGGGGAAAGTGAAGGTTCGACATACATTGATCCGAATAAAATGCCGGAGCTGAAAATTGATATTGGTGATTTTCGTTTTAATGAAATAGCTTATGGCAAATTTTTTATGCGTGCCAGTAAGATAGAAAACGGATTGCGGTTAACGCAATTTTCTGCGCAGTCGCCGTTTACTAAAATAAGCGGAAAAGGGGATTGGACAGAATCAGCTAATGGGCAGTCATCAAAATTTGATTTAAGCATTGAAACAAACAATGTGGGTAAAGAATTACAAAACTGGGGTTTTGCCAATGCGATCGGTGGTGGAAAAGGTAAAATCCTTGTTAACGCGAAGTGGCCAAACAATCCATCTGATTTTAGCTTTCGCACAGCGAGTGGCGATATTAGCGTTTCCCTACAAGATGCGAGTTTGTTAGATTTTGACTTAGGGGCAACGAAAATGTTTGGTTTGTTGTTGCCACGACGATTATTGTTGGATTTTAGGGATGTATTTAAGAAGGGATTATCCTTCGATGGTATCGAAGGTGATTATCAGTTGGATTCAGGTGATGTTTTTACGAGTGGGTTACATTTAACCGGCCCGGTTGCCGATATCCATGTGGCTGGTCGCATTGGTTTGGTTAAGAATGATTATGATCAAGTTGTTACAGTTAATCGCCGATTGGTGAGTGATAGTTTGCCGTTGCTTGCTGCGTTAGCCGCAAATCCTATCTTAGCTGCACAAGTGTTTGTGTTTAAAAAAATGTTTGAAAACCAGATTGCAGATATTCTCTCCATCCAATATGTGATTACCGGCCCTTGGGAAAAGCCTGTCATTACGCCAGTAATCAAAAACTATGCAACTGGAGAGGATTTGAGTGAGGATTTTCTGGAAGGTGGATAGGTTTAGATTCTTTGATAAGGATAATTGTTCTCAATCAGTGGTTTTATGTTGATTTTTTTTGCCATATTAGTCAACAATTAGAGGTAGTATGTATACACACACAAAACTTAATTCGATTGATCTTTGATCTAAAATTTAAAAATTTGTCTGTGATGCTGCATTCATTAGAATGTGTTGTAACAGAAAAATAACAAATCTTATAATTTTGCTGGCATAAAGGAGAGCGCTTTTATGAAGCGAGTGGCAGCTATTCAAATGGCTTCCGGGCCAAACATTGATGCAAATTTAAACGAAGCTGCACGAAGTATAAATGCCGCTGCGAATGCGGGTGCTGGTCTTGTGGTATTGCCTGAAAATTTTGCACTGATGGCGAATGTGGAAACTGATTGGGTTAAATTTGCCGAAAAGGATGGATCCGGAAAAATACAGGATTTTTTGTCCGAGCAAGCCAGCCAAAATAAAGTTTGGATTATAGGTGGGACGATACCCATTAAAGGTAATCGTACAGACAAGGCACGGGCAGCGTGCATTGTTTATGATGATACTGGAAAAAGAATATCTCGCTACGACAAAATACATTTATTTGATGTTGAAATTGTTGATTCAAATGAAAATTACACCGAATCTCGTACCATTGAGGCAGGAGATGACGTTGTTGTCATTGAGACACCGTTTGGTAAATTGGGTATTGCAATTTGTTATGATCTGCGCTTCCCAGAATTATTTCGATCATTACTGGAAAAAGGCGCGGAAATTTTTGCTATACCCTCGGCTTTTACCGCGATAACCGGAAAAGCACATTGGGAAGTGATTGTCAGGGCGCGAGCGATAGAAAATTTGTCTTATGTTATTGCTGCTGCGCAGGGTGGTTATCATATCAATGGCAGAGAAACCCATGGGGACAGTATGATAGTGGATCCATGGGGCACAATAATAGATCGATTACCGCGAGGTTCTGGTTTTGTTATTGCTGATATTGATGAGGAGCGATTGGCAAATATTCGTCGACATTTTCCTGCGATAGATCACCGTAAATTATAAATTTTTTTTCTATTTTTTGAGTAAACCGAAACTATGAGCTTGGGCATCGCGCATAAGACACTTCTTACTCCCTCTGATATTTCTGAGACTGAATTACAAACTATTTTGGCGAGATTAACTTCCCATGCTGGGATTGATTTTGCTGACATCTATTTTCAGGAAAGTCATTACGAATCATGGTCGCTTGAAGATGGCATCGTTAAACAAGGTAGTTACGGGATTGATCGCGGTGTTGGTGTAAGAGCAGTAAGTGGTGAGAAAACAGGATTTTCTTATTCGGATGAAATCTCCCTGGCAGCTATAAAAAAAGCGAGTAAAACCGTTACAGCGATATCCCGGCAAGGTGAGCATTTTACCGCAAATGAATTACAAAAACCCCATTCACCACAAAGATTATATGACGCTGTTGATCCGTTAAATGGATTAAGTGCTGCTGAAAAAGTTAAGCTGCTCGAATCAATGGACGCGGAAGCAAGACGAATTGATTCGCGTGTTAACCAAGTTGTAGTGAGTTTAGTTGGCGTGCGCGATGTAGTATTGGTGGCAGCATCTGACGGTGGGTATGCAACAGATGTTCGACCTCTGGTTCGATTGAGTGTCAGTGTGATTGTCGAGGAAAAAGGTAAGCGTGAGCAGGGCTCCTCTGGTGGTGGTGCACGTGTTGGTTACGGTTATTTTTTTGAGCAGGACCGTGGTTTTGAGTATGTTAGGCAAGCGGTTGCTCAAGCGTTGTTAAAGCTCACTGCTATTGATGCGCCAGCAGGAATAATGCCTGTGGTACTCGGGCCTGGTTGGCCAGGTGTATTGTTGCATGAGGCGATCGGGCATGGATTGGAAGGTGATTTTAATCGAAAAGGAAGTTCTGCCTTTGCAGGCAGAATTGGAGAAAAAGTCGCATCCTCGGTTTGCACTGTGGTTGATGATGGCACAATAGAAAATCGTCGGGGTTCGCTAAATGTTGATGACGAGGGTACGCCAACTCAATGTACGACATTAATCGAAAACGGCATTCTAAAAGGTTATCTGCAAGATAAGTTAAATGCTAAATTGATGGGGGTAGCTTCAACTGGGAATGGTCGCCGTGAATCGTATTCTCATTTGCCAATGCCTCGAATGACAAACACCTATATGTTAGCTGGCGAGTTTGAGTCAGATGAAATAATTTCATCTGTGGAAAAGGGATTGTACGCAGTGAATTTTGGCGGCGGCCAAGTTGACATCACTTCTGGGAAATTTGTTTTTTCCGCAAGTGAAGCGTATTTAATTGAAAATGGCAAAGTCACGCGACCAGTGAAGGGTGCAACACTCATTGGTGATGGCCCAGAAGTATTGAAGCAAGTCAGTATGGTAGGGAATGATTTACAACTCGATGCTGGGGTTGGTACCTGTGGTAAAGATGGTCAAAGTGTTCCTGTCGGCGTAGGTCAGCCAACTTTGAAAATTGACGAATTAACAGTGGGTGGAACGAATACTTAGCCGGCATTCCTCACAGGATCGCGAGATTATCGCTTAGAGATATGGTCCCACAAGAGACTTTCTGACTGAGCGGAACACGGACTGTATTGCCGAAGGATATATATTCAAATGTCAAAATCTTTCAGAATAAAATCGTTAAAACAGTTAGAAGAGCAATCAAATAATAGCGCTGAGCTAGCCATTAAGACGGCTAAAAAGCTCGGGGCTGATCAGGCCGAAGTGTTATTGTCGATTGATTCAGGCTTGGTTGTTGGTGTTCGTAAAGGTGATTTGGAAACACTCGAAGATCATTTTGATAAAAGTCTCGCAATTACGGTTTATCGAGATTTTTGCAAAGGGACAGCGAGCACGTCGGATTTAAGTGATAAAGCGATTAAAGAGGCCGTTAAAAATGCCACCGACATAGCAAAGTTCACTGCGAAAGACGATTTTTCCGGGCTGCCTAATGAAGAAAGTATTGCCTGGGATTACCCCAATTTAAATTTATATTATCCTTGGTTGATAGATGCTGAGCAAGCCACTGATCTTGCATTAAAATGTGAATCAGCTGCATTTAAATATGATAAGCGGATCGTTAATTCTGAAGGGACTTCTGTTTCAAGTCACGAATCATTGCATGTATATGGGAATTCATATGGATTTGTCGGTAGCTACCCATACAGTAGTCACAGTATTAGTTGTTCTGTGATTGGAAAAGACAAGCAAGCGATGCAGAGAGATTATTGGTATTCAGTTTCTCGTGATGCGTCGGATCTTCAAAATATTAAGGAAATAGGCAAGATAGCTTCAAAGCGCACGATTGCGCGATTGGATGCGAGAAAAATTCAAACGGGAAAAGTGCCAGTTTTATTTTCAGCTGAAACAGCAGTTGGGCTGATTGGTCATTTTGTTATGGCAATTCGAGGTGCGAGCTTATATCGAAAAGCGTCATTTTTATTAGATGCGCTTGATAAGAAAGTTTTTCCGGATTGGATGGAAATTCATGAGCAGCCTCACATCGTTGGTGGAATTGGTAGTGCTCCATTTGATAGCGAAGGTGTTCGCACAAAGTCTCGTCGCCTTGTGGAAGATGGCGTGTTGCTGTCCTATGTTTTGGATAGTTATTCAGCCAGAAAGTTGTCAATGCAAACCACGGGTAATGCCGGTGGCGTGCATAACTTAATAGTCAGTACCGGTGATTTAAATTTTAATAGTATTTTAAAAAAAATGGGAAAAGGTTTGTTAGTCACTGAGTTGATGGGGCAGGGAATTAATTTTATGACAGGAGACTATTCCCGTGGTGCTGCTGGCTTTTGGGTTGAGAATGGTGAAATTCAATTTCCAGTTGAAGAGATAACCATTGCTGGTAATTTGAAAGAAATGTTCCAACAAATTGTTTGTGTTGGCAATGATGTGGATAATCGATTTAATACTAAAACAGGTTCCATTCTCATTGATCAAATGACAGTGGCTGGAAATTAGTGTAGATAAGTTGGTTCACCTTTACCCTAACGTTTCAAAATATTTCGGTAAAAAACGTTTCACTGCTTTATTTGCAGCATCTAAGGGTAAATACTCGTTTTTTCTAAAACTCACAATAAGTGGTATTGCAAATTTTATAACGCTACAGGTATATACAGCAACTAAAGCTTTTTTCCTCGAAATATTTTAAAACGTTAGCGTTTACTTAGTAAAAATATGTCGCGTTTTATCTAACATCCGTTTTAGCGAAGGTTCCAAGCAAATTTGTTCTGCCTCAGATAGTGAGAACCATCGAATTTCGTTGGATTCGTCACTGAGCTTTAAGGGCTGGCTTGCATCCGCTTCTAACAAAAATCGAACATCGTAATGTAAATGCTCAGGCTCAGATTTTCTTGCGGGTATTGTATGAATGTCAATATCGAAAATGGCATCTTTTACCGGTTGAATAAAGACATCTTCAATTCCAGATTCTTCGCTGGCTTCTCGCATAGCAACTGCGAGTGTATTTGCATCGTTATCCGAATGTCCACCGGGTTGTAACCATCGATCCAATTTTTTGTGGTGCGTAAAAAAAATTTGATTTCGAGTCGAATTAATTAACCAGGCAGATCCTGTGATATGACCTTGTTGTAAATTTCGATCAAAACAGTTTTCATTGTTTTCAACAAAACTGACTAAATCGAATAACATGTTACGCTCATGTGAATCGTCAGTTTGATAGTGCTTTAGTAAGTTAAGTAAAAAATTTCGGTGCATTGTGTGGAAAAATAAAGTTGACTAGGAGCGCTATGATAAAACAATCCGATTGAATTGTAATTGTTTTTTTAGGTTGAATTGTTAAATCTAGCTCAACAATTATAAATTACATCCACTTTCCGGCCCAACGATTGTATAGCGATTTCCATAGGTGGCTCGTGTCCTTTGCAAATAGTTGAGTCACATCGCCCGGCGCAAGAACCCAGTCTCCTTTTGCAAGTTCATCTTTTAGTTGGTCTGGCCCCCAGCTAATAAAGCCGGCAAAGGTTCTGATTTTGTCTCGTTTGTTTTCAGCACGTAAGCGCATGGTAACTTCTTTTCCGGCAGCAAAAAACACATCTTTGCGCACAGGGAATACTCCACGTGTGAATTCTGTTTGTGTTAACATGAATAAGTATTGAGTATGTAATGGTCCACCAAAATATAACGTTTTATTGGTGGCAGAGCTCGCGCGAGTTTCCGGAAATGCCTCGTTTATATTTAGATTGGTTGGTCTGTTTACAATAAATCCTGAGGTTCCTGCTGTATCATGTTGGGTTATAAAAATGACTGATTTTGCTAATGCGCCAGTTTCAATGCTATCTGAAGCGATAAGAAAATTGCCTTTTTTGAGTTGACTGCTTTGTTGATTCTCATCTGCAAGACTTATAGAGTAAATAAAACAAGTTAATAAAACTAAAATTGTTCTAGTCAGAAAAATCTGAAAATTGGGTGTATGTGTTTTCATAGTGATCATCTATTTTGGGCCTATTAAAGAAATTGCAATACTTAAACCAGGAAACGATGGGACATAGTACCGACAGTGAAAAAATTGAAGTGGTCGTTGCGCCAAATGAGCAACTTCACTTGCTTGAATCTATAGCGGATAAATATTCACTCACTAAAATTAACAAAGGTGATATAGATAGTAGACTCTGTTTTTCAAACATTGGTTCGTTTCTCAGTTTAGAAAAAAATTTTTCAGGCGTATTGGTTAAATTGGTTGTCGACTTTTCGTCAGGAAAAATGAAATATAGATTAGAAAAGGGAGGCGGAAAACAACAGCCTATGGCGCGAGCGATCGGTGCAACAAAAAATTCAAATTTACAGGTACTTGATGCAACAGCTGGATTAGGGGTTGATGCGTTTGTAATGGCAAGTTTTGGTTGCCAGCTAACCATGTTAGAGCAGTCGTTTGTAGTATATGAGTTGTTATTAGATGGTTTGCAGCGGGCAAGTGATGATGTTCAAGTTAGTCATATTGTGAATAGAATGAATTTGATTAATACCAATTCAGTGGATTATTTAAAGACAACAAAAGAAAAATTTGACGTGATTTATCTTGATCCAATGTATCCCCATAGAAAAAAATCTGCAAAAGTCAAAAAGGATATGCAGATCTTACAATATTTATTAAGTGAGCAAAACGATGGGGATTTATTGTTTACACAAGCTTGTTTAAGCGATGTTAAACGGGTTGTCGTAAAAAGGCCGCTTCAAGCAGATCCATTATGTGCGAAGTCTCCTACGCACAGTATATTCAGTAAAAAAACGCGATTCGATGTGTATCTAAAATAATAAATATTCAAAATTTATTTTTATATACCCACAGCGTTATGGATTTAATTTACGATTTGATCTTCAGGTAATGATTTACTGTGTCCAGTGATAATATCAATCGCGAGTTTTCCAAATAATTTAAATCCTCTCAATGCTTCAGGAGGATGGCCGGCAACACAAACAATTGGTTTATTATTTGCCACTCCCATAATCAGCGGTCTACCGGATCGCATTGGTACACCATCGACAATTAACGTACCTAAAGAGCGAATAACGTCTGAAATGAAATCTCGTCCGCCAATGGCTGTTCCACCTGAAATCACTAACATATCAGAGTCTTCAAGTGCAGTTTTGGCTTTTGCTAAAAAGGAGTCAAAATCATCTGATTGAATGCCGTGAAGAATGGCTTCTCCACCTTCGTTTTCAATTGCGGCGGCGAGCATTGGCGAATTACAATCAAAAATATATCCAGGTCTAAATTTTTCTGTATGTGGGATGACTTCATCACCGGAAGCAAAAACACTAACACGGGGTCTTTTGCTCACACTAATGTCATTCACTCCCATACTGGCCAGTAGGCCGATTTGTTCTGCATCCAACTTGCTACCAGCATGGATTATTGAGTCCCCAAGACTGATTTCGCAACCCTTGTCTTCAATAAAAAACCGGGGTGGGAATGGGCGGGATATGGTAAATTCATTTTCGCTCGTTTTATTCGCCTCCCACATACGAACAATTGAAAAATTTCCATTGGCAACAATACTGCCCGTTGCAACTTGATAGGCTGATGTGTTTTTTGGGGCCAGTGCAGACTCGTCACCAGGATTGATTACTCCTGCTATGGTAAATGTCACTGGATTGTCTTCGCTTGCTGTTTTTGTTTCTTCAGTATTGACAAGGAATCCTTCGACAATTGCACGGGAGTATGGTGGTGAATCCATTGGCGCATAAAAGTCGCTTTTTAAAACACGATTGAATGCATGAGATAATTCACAGCTTTCTGGTTTCATTGACGCATATGGTAGTTTTTCTGCAAATGATTGTTGTGCAGTAGTAAGGGGAGATTCTTCAGCCACGTTAAATTCCTTGTTAAATAAGCCTGCCTTATCTTAACGTAACTGTTGGGGTGAATAAAATTAATTGTCTTGAAAGGGGTAAACAAGACGTCGAATAATCGACGTCTTGTTTGTTAATTATGCATGCACATTAATTTTGTTACCTAGATGAGGTTCACTCGGCGGAGCAACCTCGGGGATTGAGCTAATTAACTGAGCAGCGGCATCACTTTGTATATCCAAGGCTTTTTTCGCAACAGTTACACCTACCGCATCTCCGGTTTTCTGTTGTCTAAATTGCGAAACTGCTTGGCTAGAAATGCTACCTATATCCACTTTCAACTCCTTCATCTTTGATCATCCATATTATCGGCTAATAATGGCAAATTGTGAGTGATAGGCGATCTTAATCTGTTGTGTTGTGAAGGATTTGGCAGTTCGAAAGGAAAGTAGTAAGTTTTTGTTTTTATTGAAAAAGCCCCAAATGTTTTGCATTTAGGGCTTTGTTTGAGAGGATATTTCTCTAAAATGAAACGGCAACAGCATTTAAGGCGCCGTCATCATTTTCCTCATAGTTCACCATAATTCGACCTGATGCGTTTTTAATTTCGCCCATAATAGATTTGTCTGCATTAAACGTAATGGGGCTGTTGGTTTCAGCGTCACGAATGGTGAAAGTTGAATTCCCCGCATTGACTTTCAGTACGCTGCCAATATGTTTTCCTGATGCCTCTCCACCACATGCGAATACATTGGTTGAAATAATCAGTGACATTGCAGCGATTAGGCTTAAAGATAAAATTCTAAATTTCATTCATGTTCTCCTCGAGATGACATATATTCACGTTAATAGTAGAAGTATTATACAAAATTTCAATATTAGCAAATCGTGATGCTTTAGATTGATAGGCTTTGTTTTGGTTCCGAAATCTGAGGGAGGGATTTGCTGGAATTCAACGTAAAATAAAATGCACAGCCTTGATTTGGAGCGGCTTCAACCCAGATTTTTCCGTGGTGCTTGGCTATAATTCGATCCACAATGGCTAGGCCAATGCCAGTACCTTCGAATTCCGAGTCAGTGTGCAATCGTTGAAACGGGATAAATAATTTATTGGCAAATTGCATATCAAAACCGACGCCATTGTCTTTAAGGCAGAAGGTGTTATCGCTGAATTTTAATGACACCGTTGGGTGGTCTACATATTGGCAATATTTAACAGCGTTGCTGATTAAATTTGTTAACGCAATCTGCATGAATTTGGAATCACACATTATGCTAATATTGGCTTGAATATCAAATTTGATATTTTTTGTATGCAATTCAGAAATAATTTTCCAAACCATTTCACTAATATTAATTATTTCAAGATTCATCTCAGCTCTAGTGACGCGGGATAAATCTAATAAATCATTGATTAGTTCTGACATGCGATGTGTTGCATTTATGATTCGATCTAAATAATCTTTTTCTTGTTTGGTAGCTGTCGAGCTGGTTTCTTCTAAAAGTATTGAGCTGAATCCGGAAATACTTCGTAAAGGAGCGCGAAGGTCGTGTGATACCGAGTAACAAAATGCTTCGAGTTCATTATTGACAGCGGCGAGTTCTGCTGTGTGTTGTTGTAATTCAAGTTCAGCAAGTTTTCGATCAGAGATGTCCAGTATGTAAAAAACAATTGCTTTTGTTCGATTTTTTTTATCTGTATATAACGACAAAGATAATAGCCCAAAAAAACTATGGCCTGTTTTTTTTAACATTTTTGTTTCTGTTTCATAGCATCCAAAATTTTCGAGTTGAGTTAGTATGGTATCGGTGAATAAATCCTTGGTATTGTCAGAAAATAAATTTTGAATTGGTTTGTCTGTCATTTCAATAGATGTGTAACCAAATAAATTTTCAGCACCTTGGTTCCATGTTTTTATATTACCAGATAAGTCCGCACTAATGACTGAGTCGTGTATTTGGTCAATAATATGAGCTTGTTCTTGCACTTCTCGTGTGCGTTTTGAAACCAATGTCTCAAGTTGTTTTTGATATTGCTCAAGTTTATTTGTTGTTTGTTGGTGACTCCATAATTCCATTGTCAGTGATATAATCCCAGTGACAGCATTAATGAAATTGATTTCATCAACTCTCCATTTATTTTTGTCAATTGTTTTAATTGCCACAATTAACCCAATAATTTGTTTGCCTTTGTGAATTTCAGCAATTGTGTAGTGATGTTGACTGGTATCTTCAAGTTGTAATAGTTGTTGTTCTAATGATTTAAATTCGGCTGAATCAGGCCGGTTTAAAATGTCAACCAGTGAGGAATTGGTCGTGAATTGAATTTCAATATTTTTGAATTTGCTCAAATCATTATTCGGATATATGTCAACACAGCGTAATTGTTTTTTATCATTGCTTTGCAGCCATACGCTACTTGAAATGCAGTCAAGCACATCATAAACAGTTTCGTTAACTAATTTGATTGTGCTTTCAAAGCTTTCTTTTTCAACTGATAAGTTGTTTGCTAGGTATAAAAGTGCTTTGTTGTGATTGTTGATGCGAATTTCTTGGTCCTTAACGCTTAGTTCAGCTTGTTTTTTTTCGTTAATGTCAAAAATGTAGCCGCGAATTTTAAAATTTCCGATTTCATCTTTATTCAAAAAAACAGAAATTCTAACCCATTTTACTGTTTTATCTTCACAAATAATTCTGCATTCTAATTCATGGTCAATAGAATTTGCATTTTGGGACAAAACTCGATTTAAGGTCTCAGATAATAGATTTTTATCTAGTACATAGGTGCGATCCAACCACGCAGTTTCGTTATACCAGCTCTTTTGGTCGTAACCGAATAAATTGATAACCTGAGGGCCAATATAAGTTAATTGGTTTTCTGTTGGATCAAATTCCCAAGGTATGGCGTTTGATGTCTCCACCAAGCTGCGAAAGCTCTCGCGACTTTCCTTTAATTGATCAAAGGAGTCATGGAGATTTTTATGCATTGTTTTCAACGCATTTGTTAACAAATCTAATTCGTCAGCATTTTTAACTTTTTTTGGTCGATTGAGATCAAAATCAAAGTTTTTATCATTAATATCAATTTCTTTGGCATAAGCTGCGAGTTTAATTAAATGACGAGTGATAAGTTGATTAAATAAATAAAATATAAATCCAGTAACGAGGAATGTTTTAATGCCATTGCTTAGTAATATCTCCCAGGCTTCATCAATTAATTCTTTGTAAATAGCATCTAGTGATGCTTGAACAAATAAATCTCCTATTATGAGGTCTTGGCCATTATAGTGATAAATGATCGGTAAGCTTTTATTGATGACGTTGTTCTTTTGTTTTGTACCACTTTTCGCAATAATTTTTCCGCTATCTGCGACTTCTAAATATTCTATAAATGTTAAATTATTTAGGGCTTCCAATTCTTGTTCGATTTCTGTTAAATCAGAAACCCAAATTCTGCTCGTTAGATTTGTTATGTGAATGGTTTCTATTTCGTTGAATCGATTATCTATGGAGTTTCTGTCTTGCTTGTAATGGCTGTATAGTTGTAGGCCGGTTGTAATCAATGTTATCGCGGAACTCATTAGTACAATATAAATTATTAGCTTTTTTGCAATGGTTGAGCTGTGGTTGTTTGACATTTCGCGAACTCAATTGAACATATTAATTATTTAATGATACATGATGGCACTGAGAAAGCTAGAGATTGATGCAATCTTGATCTAGAGGGAGAAAGTTGAAGTTAGGTGCACATATTGTGCTGGAATTTTCCCTTGATCGTTAGAGTTTTTAAATATTGTTCAATTGTTTTTTAATTGAGACTATAAAAGCAGCGAATTGACAATATTTTTAAAACTCGTAAATGAATAAGTATAGTTGTTTCAATAATCATAAATGAAAATCCTTATTGTTTTCGAGTGGCATTGGCAAAAGCTTGAGAAAATGCGTTTGTTAAGGTATTGCTTTTTTGTGAGCTCTGTTTTTTATTGGCGGGTTTTATTGGTTTATTTCCCGGCTCGCTGTTCGATTTGTCATCTAAACGTTTAGATAATGAAATTCGTTTTCGTTCTATGTCCACATTGAGCACTTTAACTTTGATCACATCTCCTGTTTTTATTAATGCATGTGGGTCACTAATAAACTTATTTGATAGTGCAGAAATGTGAATTAGCCCGTCCTGATGAACGCCAATATCAACAAACGCGCCAAAATTAGTTACATTTGTTACGACGCCTTCCAAGATCATATTTTCTTCTAAGTTTTTTATGTCATTGATACCAGTTTTAAAGTTTGCTGTTTTGAATTCTGGTCTGGGATCGCGATTGGGTTTTTCTAGTTCTTGAAGAATATCGTTAAGTGCTTGTTTTCCAATTTCTAACTGCGTGGCAAAATCCGTATAATGAATAGAGTTTAGAATTTCCTTGTTACCAATTAGTTTAGTTATATCGACTTTTTTTGTTTGTAGAATTGAATTAACGATTTGATATGATTCCGGATGAACTGCACTAGCATCAAGGGGATTATTTCCACCCAAAATTCGTAAAAATCCGGCACATTGTTCAAAACTTTTCTCGCCAAGACGTGGCACTTTTTTCAGTTGATCGCGGTTTTTAAATCGACCGTTTTTGTCGCGAAACTCAATTACATTTTTTGCCAATGTTTTGTTTAACCCTGATACACGGGTTAGTAATGGCATGGACGCGGTATTAATATCAACACCAATGGAGTTTACGCAGTCCTCTATAACTTCATCCAGTTTCTTAGATAATTTAATTTGGTTAACATCATGTTGATATTGGCCAACGCCAATTGATTTTGGGTCGATTTTTACTAATTCTGCCAAAGGATCCTGAATTCGCCGCGCTATTGAAATAGCGCCGCGAACAGTAACATCCAAATCCGGGAACTCTTCAGTCGCTAGTTCAGATGCAGAGTAAACTGATGCACCAGCCTCAGACACTGTGATCTTATGAATATTCAAATTTGGGTATTGTTGAAACAAATCATTGACAAGTTGATCGGTTTCGCGGGATGCAGTGCCATTACCAATACTAATAAGGTTGATGTCGTATTTGATTATCAATTGGTGCAGGGTTGCAATTGCTTGTGCATATTGATTTTGTGGAGCATGTGGATAAATGACTGTGTTGTCTAAAAACATTCCCGTACTGTTCACCACAGCAACTTTAACACCTGAGCGAAATCCAGGATCTAATCCGATGGTATTTTTTGGTCCGGCGGGTGCAGCCATTAACACATCGGATAGATTTTTTGCAAAGACTTCTATGGCTTCTCCATCACATTTTTCTCGTAATTTGAGCTTAAGCTCAGTATCAATGCGAGTTGCTAGTTTAACTCGCCAACAAGCACTGGCAATATCACATAACCATTTTCCTGTTTTTGAATTTGATGAAATCTTGAATTGATTGAGAATTTTTCCAATGCAATTTTTACTTTGATTAATAGGTGCATAAGTATCTTCGCTATTGATTTGTTTCTCTTTTATTTTGATTTGTAATTGTAAGCATTCTTCATTTCGGCCACGAAACATTGCTAAGCCCCGGTGGGAAGGAATAGATTTTAGATTTTCAACTGTGTCAAAATAATCACTAAATTTTATCGCGTTTTGTTTGTTCTCTTCGATAACGCTGCTGTGAAGCACGGCATTGTTCCATAAGAAATCTTTTAGTTCGGTGTTCAGGTCTGCATCACTGCTAAACCATTCCAACAATATTTGTTTTGCACCTTCCAGTGCTTCATCGGTTGTCGTGATTTTTTTATCTTGATTAATATATTCCTTTGCACTTGAAATTAAATCGGAATCAAGGTTGTGTAATAATTTTTCTGCTAATCCACCTAAGCCTGCTTCCATTGCGATTAAGGCTTTGTTTCGACGTTTGGGCATATAGGGCCGATAGATTTCTTCCAATACGGACTTAGAGTCCGTGGAGTGTATTTTTTCTTCTAAAAGCGTGGTGAGTTTGTTTTGTTGTTCAATGTTTTTTAACACAACTTGTTTTCGTTGTTCGAGTTCTCGAAGATAGATTAGTCGGTCGTGTAACTTTCTGAGCTGTACGTCATCAAGACCACCGGTTTCATCTTTTCGATATCGAGAGATAAATGGAACCGTTGCGCCATCATCCAAGAGTGCGATGGTTTTATTGATGAGCACAGGGGATGTGTTTAATTCTTTCGCTAAAATTGCAGATAAAGTTTGCATCGAAAAGAGGCCTTTTGAATTATACAATAATTATGTTTTTTAGAGAGGGTGTAAAAATAGGATGGATTTTAGATTGAAATTGGAAATATTCCTAGAATTTAATCGGATTTTTTAGGTTTATTTTAGGCAACAAAAAACCCCGTATTCCGGGGTTTAAGTTTTGCTTTCATTGTTTAGTAAAGCGAATGAAAGCCTATTATTCTTATTATCGTTATTTATTATTATTTTTTAATGTCACTTTTCTTTAAGGAGAGAGGAAAAGAAAAGTTGGTCTTGCTTGCTTGTTGGATAGTATTAGAACAAAGGAGACTTAAAACCTACTTAAACACTAGGTTTTTATACTGAGTAAAAAATATGGATTGGTTATTCTTGCGATTCTTCGTTGAGGTTAAGAAAGTTTTTCACTTCTTCTTTTCTTTCCATGGTGTCACCGTAACCTAATGAAATAAGTTCTCGGCAATAGGATTTTTCGAATAACAAATAACTCATAAGTGCAGATCCATGTTGCTTCGAAGATCCAAATGCGCGCATGAATAATCGAACTGAATTTGGCATCAAGTCATAATGTTTATCTGCGATTGTGTATAGATCTTGGCTTGGGGATATGAACAATATATCAACTTTTCGTAATGTTGCGCTATCGCCAGGAATGTGGCGATCAGGAATTTGAGAAAATGTTTTGTTGATTCTTTCTAGCCGCTCTAAATCCATGGTGACATTATCTAGAAAAATACTGTCAAGAACATGGCCTGCGATTTGGCCTATTGTGGGGAAAGTGTTCATGCGCTTGTCAAGTGGACTATATGGCTCTTCATGTTTAACACCAACAATTAATAATTTGTCCGCCCCTAGGTGCAATGCTGGGCTAGTTGGTGCGTTTTGGCGCATGGTTCCATCGCCGTAAAAGTCATCATTCAATCGTTCAGGTGCAAAAATAAATGGAATTGCGGAAGATGCCATTAAATGATCAAGGCAAATTTTAGAGTGAATACCAAGGCGATTGGCTCTTATCCAGGGTTCTATTTCTTCCGCTCCCTGATAAAACGATTCAGAATTTCCAGTTGAGTAATTTGACGCAGTTATACAAAGTGCGTGCAGGTATTCATTGTCGATTGAATCTTGAATTTTTTCAAAAGGAAGATAGTGAGATAATAAATGTGTTAATGGTGTGCGATCGAGTAACGCAACTGGTTTTTTTTTACCAATACCACCCGTTGCAATTGAGCCCATCCAATGTAATGCACTGCTAGATAAGCCAATCATGTCTGATCGAAAAACTTGGTCTACATGAAAGTTACCCCAGACATGCACTAATCGCCACACGGCTTCTCGAAATTGTGCTGCAAAAATACCAAGTGCAGTTGCATTTATTGCCCCTGCAGATGTACCACAAATAATGGGAAATGGATTTGGTGCATCTTTTGGCGATAAATCGGCAATCGCTTTTAGCACACCAACTTGGTAGGCAGCTCTAGCGCCGCCGCCTGATAATATCAGTCCAATTTTTTCTGATTCATTCTTGTTATGTCTATTCCAAAACATATTATTTAGAATTTTATCTCAATCATTAGGTGTATTTTTATATTTTGATTCAAATTGTTGTAGCACTGAAGTATTAGTCCGTATTCCAGTCAGTCAGAAAATCCCATGTGGGAACAATTCTCTGCGCGATAATTTCGCGACCCTGTGAGAAATGCGGGCTAGGGATACATGCTCATATGCAATATGCGGGCACAGGAGCATATTTGGCTAAAGTGTTATCGTCAAATTGAATTGGTAAATTTAAGTTATTATTTTTTATGAAATATTTTTATCTTAACCTAATAATAGGATGTATCTAGGAAATTACCATAATTCCATCCATTTCTACTTCTGCATTTTTTGGCAATGAAGCGACGCCAATAGCGGCTCTAGCGGGATAGGGTTGCTCAAAATATTGCGCCATTGTTTCATTAACAATTGCAAAGTGACTTAAATCAGTAAGGAAAATGTTAAGTTTAACGATATCTTGCAGATTTCCGCCAGCGGCTTGGCAAACTGCCGTTAGGTTTTTAAAGACGCGATGAATTTGTGTTTCGATATTTTTATCGTCAAGTTGCATTGACTCCGGAATGAGAGGAATTTGTCCGGAAAGATACACTGTGTTGTCTACTTTTATGGCTTGAGAATAAGTACCAATGGCTTGAGGCGCTTTGTCGGTACTGATAATTTCCTTTTTCATATTAATTACCTTTTGGATCGGGTGATTTTTCTAACTTGTTCAACTGACCTGACATGACGGATGACGTCAGCTAAATGTTTTCGATTGTGTACATTAATGAGAAGATTGAGGTCGGTGTATTTTCCCTCTTTTTCGCCTAGGGAAATATTTTCGATATTGGATTCACTTTTTGAGATAGCACTAGCAACCGTTGCGAGAACGCCGCGCTGATTATTGACATTTACACGAACTTCGACAGGAAAATCGCCTTCGGTTTTGTCTTCCCATTCCAATTCTAATAAGTTTTCAGGATGTTTTTTAAAGTCTTTTACATTCTTGCAATTGATTATGTGAATCACGATTCCTTTGCCTGCGCTAAAAATGCCAACAATGGGATCACCAGGAATGGGTCGACAACATTTTGCATAATGGACAACAATACCTTCAGTTCCTTTGATCGCAAGTGGTGATAATTGATTTTCATTCGGCTTTAACCAGTTTGGTGCATAGCGTTTGAAAATTCCCTTAATACCAAACTGGCGGGCATTGATTCCGCGATTTTTTCTTTGAGTGGTCTCGTTTTGTTTCGGCAAATCTTCAGTAAGTTGTTTTGCGACTAAAAGTGGTAAGCGATTGCCTAATCCAACTTCGGTAAGCAGTTCATCAAATGAATTGAGTTTAAAATTTTGAACAACCTTATCTATTTTTCCACTGGGAATATCATCTATTGATAAATAATGTGATGCGAGATTTCGATCGAGTAATCGTTTCCCTAAATTGACAGCTTCGTTTTGTTGTAGGTTTTTTAAATAATGTCGAATGTGTGTTCTGGCTTTTCCGGTTACCACAAAATTCAACCATGATGGGTTTGGTTTTGCCCCAGGGGCAGTAATAACTTCGACTGTTTGTCCAGTGTCAAGCTGCGTTCTCAATGGTGAAAGATGTCGATCGATTTTAACGGCGACACAAGCATTGCCAATATCGGTGTGAACATTATAGGCAAAGTCAATTGCGGTTGCGCCTCGCGGTAATTCCATGATATCTCCTTGTGGGGTGAACACGTAAACCACATCAGGAAACAAATCAATTTTTACATTTTCCAAAAACTCCATAGAGTTTCCAGACGTTTTTTGTAATTCTAATAATCCGCGTAACCATTCATTCGCACCAAGTTGCATGCCAGGCAAGCCATCGTCCGATTGTTTATATAACCAATGTGCTGCTATGCCGGCTTCAGCGACTTTGTTCATATCTTCCGTGCGAATTTGCACTTCAATTGGTACGCCATAGGGTCCAAATAAGACTGTATGTAAAGATTGGTAGCCATTATTTTTGGGAATGGCGATGTAATCCTTGAAGCGACCTGGAAGTGGTTTGTAAAGGTTGTGCAATAGACCTAATGCACGATAGCAGGTATCGACTTTGTCAACTATGATACGAAATGCGTAAACATCAAAAACCTCTGAAAAGGATACTTTTTTGTTGCGCATCTTTGAATATATGCTGTAGAGGTGTTTTTCGCGACCAAGAATTTTACATTGAATATTTTCTTCTTCTAATCGGTTTTGTACCAGTACTTCAATTTTGTTAATAATTTCTTTTCGATTGCCGCGTGCTTTTAACATGGCATTTTGAATTATTTTATATCGAATTGGATGCAGTGCTTCGAATCCTAATTCCTGTAATTCTGTTCGAATACTATTGATTCCTAATCGATGTGCAATAGGGACATAGATATCCAACGTTTCTTTTGCAATACGCCTTTGTTTTTCTGCGCGCATGATGCCGATGGTTCGCATATTGTGAACACGATCTGCCAGTTTGATCAAAATCACGCGAACATCTTTGGCCATTGCCAACATTAATTTGCGAAAATTTTCTGCCTGCGCTTCTGCTTTTGATTCAAATTTAATCATCGTGAGTTTGCTAACACCGTCAACTAAGTCAGCGACTTCTTCATCAAACTCGTTTGCTAGCTGATCTTTAGCGGTGTGTGTATCTTCAATCACGTCATGAAGTATGGCCGCCATTATGGTTTTGTGATCAAGTTTTAGACTGGCGAGAATTCTTGCAACAGCAAGTGGGTGATAAATGTATGGTTCACCACTAAGGCGCTTTTGTCCTTCGTGAGCTTCTGCTCCAAATAAATAAGCACGATATACCTCCTGAACACTATCTTTATCTAGATAGGATTCCAGTAGGGTACATAAATCACTAATTAGGAACATGTCTTTGAGCTAAGTTCTTCAATGGTAAACGTAAAAGCGAATTACACGCCTTAGGAAGTTTTAGGCTTAGACTATAGGAAGGAGGGGGTGAGGCGCAACCTTAGATTGCGCCAAAAACATCAAATTATTCAGGAGATATCGGTGATTCAAAAACGTCTTCTTCTTGCTCTGATTCTGGCGGCGTATTAACAACACTTTCGTCAATATGACCACCTGCAATTTCACGTAAGGCAATGACAGTTGGTTTGTCATTACGGGTTTTGACTTTGGGTTCTTGACCATTCGTTATTTGTCGCGCTCTTTTAACTGCTAAGAGTACTAGTTCAAAGCGGTTGTCGACATTTTCAAGACAATCTTCTACAGTGATACGCGCCATTCATTAGCTCCATGGATTTTTTAAAAAAAGCGAGCGATTCTAGCTTAAATCGTGCCGTTATTCCAGCAAATCATCTAATAATGCTTTTTGTTTCGTTTTTTGCAGACTGGTTTTTAGACGCTTACTTATGATAATGGCTTGCAACTGAGACAGTGCTTCGTCAAAATTGTCATTGATTATAAGGTAATCAAATTCTGTATAATGAGACATTTCCGTTATGGCTTCAAGGGTTCGGCGGGAGATGACTTCTTCACTATCCTGGCCGCGATTGCGTAATCGCTCTAATAATGTTTGTTTTGATGGCGGTAATATAAAAATACTGTTTGCGTCTGGGAAGTGTTTGCGTACTTGCTGCGCACCTTGCCAATCAATTTCAAGGATTACGTCACTGCCTTCATTGAGTAGTTTCTTTAGTCGCTTGAGGGATGTTCCATAATAATTTCCAAAGACTTCGGCAAATTCGAGAAAGTCACCCGCGTCCCGCATGGATAAAAATGTATTAGCGTTTACAAAATAATAATCAACGCCTTCTGCTTCTCCATCTCTTATTGGTCGCGTAGTGTGAGATATCGACGTGGTAATGCCGCTCAAATTTTGAATTGTCGCTTTAACCAGGCTGGTTTTGCCTGCGCCGGATGGAGCGGAAATAATATAAAGTTGGCCTGTCATGATGGTAATTTTATATCATATTCTGGTGTAGTGTTATGGCGCGAAGTAATTTTTCCAGAGCCTGGCCTCGATGGCTGATTTTATTTTTTAGCTCAGGTTTAATTTGAGCAGATGTGCACTGATGCTCTGGTATGTAAAACAAAGGATCGTAACCAAATCCGTTAATACCTTCGGTGCTTTCTGCTATATATCCTTCCCAGGTGCCTTGGCAAATAATCGGGGTAGGATCGAGTTCATGTCGCATATAAACAATAACGCATTGAAAGCGAGCGGTGCGGTTTTGTTTTTCTACCTGTTTAAGTGCATCGAGCAATTTAAGATTATTTTTTTCATTTGTCGCATCCGGATCGGAATAGCGAGAGGAATGAATGCCTGGCTTACCTTTTAAAAAATCAACTTCAATTCCTGAGTCATCAGCAATTGCGGGTAAATTTGTATATTTGCAGGCGTTTCTTGCTTTAATAATCGCATTTTCGACAAAGGTTAATCCATCTTCTATCGCCTCAGGGACATTGAAATCAGATTGAGGTTGAATGGAAAGTGTTGTCTCTTTTAATATTGTTTGGATTTCTTTCAGTTTGCCAGAATTGCCAGTGGCGAGAACAATCTTTTTGTTCATTGGTTTAATTTTTATTTAGGGCATTTTTTTGGATTAATATTAGTTGACGAATGCCATTTCGAGCTAGCTCCAGCATTTTTTCCAATTCATCCGTGGAAAATGTTTCACCTTCCGCGGTGCCTTGAACTTCGATGAATTGACCATCCGCATTCATCACAACATTCATGTCTGTTTCTGCGCTGGAATCTTCTGGATAATCTAAGTCCAAAATGGGTGTGCCTTTATAAATGCCAACTGAAACAGAGGCAACTTGGTTTTTAATCGCATTTTTTGCCTCTGGATGTTTTAGTGCAAGGTGGTTTATTGCATCTACCAATGCCACATACCCGCCAGTAATCGATGCGGTTCGTGTTCCGCCATCCGCTTGAATGACATCACAATCAATCGTTATGCTATTTTCCCCTAACTTTTCCAGATGCGTTACGGCTCGTAGGGAACGTCCAATTAAGCGCTGAATTTCCATGGTGCGCCCACCCTGTTTGCCACGCGCCGCTTCTCGACCCATGCGATCACCGGTTGACCTTGGCAACATGCCATATTCCGCTGTGACCCAGCCTTTATTTTGCCCTTTTAAAAATCGAGGTACACGTTCTTCAACGGTGGCATTACATAAGACCTTGGTATCCCCAAATTCAACCATGACAGACCCTTCGGCATGTTTGGTGTAGTTTCGTGAAATTATTATTTCTCTGAGTTGATCTGGTTTTCGACCACTTGGACGCATATTTTCTGCCTTTAATGAATTGGGTTTTTAGTGAGCGCGGAATTATACCTGTCTTTTTTTGGTAGGGCGAATACCCTGTCGTATCTTTTTGAATTGAGTATGTGAAAGGGTTGTTGTACTCGATTATGGTGTATTTACGGTCAGCAGAATTCGGATAGTCAGGTTTTTACCATATTTAATACTCGTAAAAAATCTTCAATACTCTGTGGTCGTTTGTAGCTATCAAGTTCCATTGTCCAGTCTATGGCTTTTAACAAGCGCTTAGAATATTCATTGGTAAATTGAGAAACAGCTGGTGTCATATTATTTTTTTTCACTCTTTCTTTTGCTGAAGGCGGTGGTTTTGCTTCAATACAACTTCGCATGGTTGCGCCAATTGCATACAAATCTGACCAAGGCCCTAGTTCACCATTGCGTTTAGTTTGTTCTGGCGGGGAAAAACCATGTGATACCACTGGAAACATGCGTGTATCTGCCGACAGAACTAACTTATGCACTGCGCCAAAATCCAGTAAAAATGGAGGCAACGTCTCGCGTAAATAAATATTGCCTGGTTTTATATCGAGGTGTAACAAGCCCATTTGGTGCACTTGTGCGAGGCCGCGTAATATGGGTACAAAAACGGACAGTATGAATTTCTCACTGCGACGTTTACCCTGTTTTTTTATGTAGGCTTGAAGACTAATGCCTTTTTGATATGGCATTGCGGTATAAATGGTGCCATAAGCGGAAAAAAAACCCGTGATATCGACAATATTCTCGTGATGTATCGCGGCTAAGATGCTGGCTTCTTGGAAAAATAATTTGCGGCCTTGGCGAAAAAACTTTTCACTTTTGTTATCTTTGGCAATCACGTCATAGTTTTCATCTCGAGTTGCAAGTTTTGCAGGATAATATTCTTTAATGACCATCAATGCATCAGTTCGCACATCTTTACCAAGATAAACTATGCTAAAACCACCACCGCCGATAACTTTTATCAGCTGATAGTGATCTATGATTGTATTGTCTGGTAAATATTCGGTTGTTTTTGGCATTGTCTTGTTTAAGTTTTTGAAAACCGAGATAATTCGGGACGAAACCCAGGCCCAAAATTTTGAATGTGTATTGTTCTATAATTATCCATTTAACACTAATTGATTGACGATAGTTGATGTTTGATTCACGCGCTTAATCCGTGATTCCTGTGAGAAATGCGGGCTACTTCTATGTATCGCCACTTTGATCGTTAATTTTAATTGACCTGTATATAAAACGTGCTTTATTTTACCAGAGGAAAATAGATGATAAAAAGTATGACATCTTTTGCTAGAGAAGATAGTAAACAAGAAATTGGCGTGTTTACATGGGAATTGAGGTCAGTTAATCATCGTTATCTTGAAGCGTTTCTGCGGTTACCAGATGAGTTTCGAAAGCTGGAATCTGAAATTCGTTTGAGACTGAAATCTAAATTACACCGTGGCAAAGTCGAGTGCGCGCTAACTTACAAACCTTCTATGGAGATAAATGATATTTCCTTGAACGAAGCAATGGTTGATCAACTAAATCAATGTATTGGTTTAGTTGAAGATAAAGTGTCAAAAGTAAGGCCAATTTCGCCAATGGAAATTATTCGATGGCCAGGCATTTTAGAAACCAATGAAGTAGACATAGAGTTGGTTTCAAATTTTGCTTTAGACTTGTTAGACAAAACAATTGATGATCTTGTCGAAGCACGTTTGCGAGAAGGGGAAAAATTATCGCATGCCATTGTAGAACGTCTTAATGAAATTGATAAAATTGTTAATCAAGTCAAAGTGAGAATCCCTGACGTGTTAACGATGGCAAAAGATCGCTTAAATAATCGATTTGAAGAATTACAGTTACAATTAGATGCAGACAGATTAGAACAAGAAATGGTTTTGATTATTCAAAAAGCAGATGTGGAAGAAGAGTTAAAGCGACTTGAGACTCATATTAATGAGGTTAGGAGAATTGTAACGGAATCTGATGGCAAGCCTGTTGGACGACGTTTGGATTTTCTTATGCAAGAGTTGAATAGAGAAGCAAATACCTTATGCTCAAAATCAATGGATACGGAAACAACCAAGGCAGGAATTGATTTAAAAGTCTATATCGAACAAATGCGAGAGCAAATTCAAAATATTGAATAGATTTTATAAAAACTCTGTGAGAATGGTATCTAAAAACCGGTTGCCTTGGTCACTGGTTTTAAACCATCGCTTGTCTTCATCCCAGATAATGAGGTTTTGTTGAATTGGCTTTGTTAACTGATTCCGCAATTTTGTAATGTTGATTCCCGTATTATTTGTGAAGGTGTCGAATGATACGCCTTCACGTAAACGTAAGGCGTTCATTAGGAATTCCAGAATAAGTTCTTTTTCTTCAAGCATTTTTTGACCAGAGATGAAGCTTGCATCTTCGGATGCATTTAAGTAATTTTTTGGGTGTTTGACCTTCCAGTATCTCGTTACGTTTTGTAATGCGGCATCGGTGATTTTTGCATGAGCACCGGCACCAATTCCGAGATAATCACCAAATCGCCAATAATTGATATTGTGTGCACATCGAAACGCTTTTTTAGCATAAGCGGATACTTCGTAATTTTCATAACCATACATTGACAATATATTTTTACCTTGCTCGCTAATAGACCATGCGCTATTTTCATCGGGTAATATTGGTTTGTTTAGGTAAAACTCAGTGTTTGGTTCAATGGTGAGGTGGTAATAGGAAATGTGTGTGGGTTCAAATTCAATTGCGGTTTGAATGTCTTGATATGCTTCAGCTAGTGTTTGGTTTGGTAGTGCATACATCAAGTCTATATTGATTTTCTCAAAGTTGGCTTCTTTCGCTTTTTTGATAGCTTCGACGGCGGAGTAGCTATTGTGAATGCGTCCCAATGCTTTTAAATGAATATCGTTAAAACTTTGTACCCCAAAAGATATGCGATTCACTCCCGCGCTTCGGTATCCTTTGATGTTGTGATTTTCAATCGTGCCGGGATTGGCTTCCATACTAATTTCAGCGTTGGGTGAAACAGGTATCCGTGCACGAATTCCAGCAAGTAATTCATCAATGGACGCTGGTGAAAATAAACTGGGTGTACCACCACCCATGAAGATTGAAATTATTTTTCTTCCCCAGATTTTCGGTAAATCTTGATCTAGATCTTGCAACAATGCAGATATGTAACGTTTTTCTTCCAGACTATTTTTTAGTTCATGGGAATTGAAATCACAGTAAGGGCATTTTTTCATGCACCAGGGGAAGTGAATGTATAAAGATAATGGTGGAAGTTGGGTGAACGTTGGCATTGTTTTACATTGAGGAAATGAAAAAAAGCCCCGCAATTAATGCAGGGCTTTTTAAAAGCATTTGGATTAAAGCAGCAGTTACATCATGCCGCCCATGCCACCCATTCCGCCCATACCACCCATATCAGGCATACCACCGCCAGCAGCAGCGCCTTCTTGTTGTGGCAGTTCAGCAACCATTGCTTCAGTGGTAATCATCAAGCCAGCAACAGATGCTGCATTTTGTAATGCAGAGCGAGTTACTTTTGTAGGATCAAGGATTCCCATTTCAACCATGTCGCCGTATTCGTCAGTTGCAGCGTTATAGCCATAGTTTCCAGAGCCATCAACGACTTTATTTAACACTACCGATGCTTCTGCACCAGAGTTAGAAACGATTTGACGAAGAGGCTCTTCCATGGCACGACGAGCAATGCTAATGCCGACGTCTTGGTCATGGTTGCTACCTTTTAATTCATCAATTGCTGCCTCAGCGCGAACCAATGCAACACCGCCACCTGCTACGATACCTTCTTCAACCGCTGCACGTGTTGCGTGTAATGCATCTTCAACACGGGCTTTCTTTTCTTTCATTTCGATTTCGGTAACTGCACCAACTTTGATAACCGCAACACCGCCAGCTAATTTAGCAACACGTTCTTGCAGTTTTTCTTTATCGTAGTCAGAAGACGCTTCTTCGATTTGAGCACGAATTTGAGATACTCGGCCTTCGATATCTGCAGGATTGCCTGCACCATCAATAATCGTTGTGTTTTCTTTAGAGATGGCAATTTTCTTTGCCGTACCCATATCTTCTAAAGTGGCTTTTTCTAAGCTCATGCCCACTTCTTCAGAAATGACTTGGCCGCCAGTTAAGATAGCGATATCTTGCAGCATTGCTTTACGACGATCACCAAATCCAGGTGCTTTAACAGCTGCAACCTTAACGATGCCGCGGATGCTGTTAACAACTAAAGTTGCTAAAGCTTCCCCATCAACATCTTCTGCAATAATCAATAAAGGTTTGCCTGCTTTTGCAACGCCTTCAAGAATTGGAAGCATGTCACGGATGTTTGAGATTTTTTTGTCATATAACAAAATGAACGGACTTTCGAGTTCAGCGCTCATGTTGGTTTGATTGGTAATGAAGTAAGGTGAGAGGTAACCACGGTCGAATTGCATACCTTCCACTACATCTAATTCGTTTTCAAGGCCAGAACCTTCTTCAACAGTGATAACGCCTTCTTTGCCCACTTTGCCCATTGCTTCAGCAATGATGCCACCGATGTTTTCATCAGAGTTGGCAGAAATTGTACCGACTTGCGAGATAGCATTATCATCGGCACACGGTTTTGACATGGTTTTTAACTGCTCAACTGCAGCAATAACGGCTTTATCGATTCCGCGTTTTAAATCCATTGGATTCATGCCTGCAGCAACGGCTTTCATGCCCTCTGTGACAATTGATTGTGCTAGAACGGTAGCTGTTGTTGTACCATCTCCAGCGATATCTGATGTTTGTGATGAAACTTCTTTCACCATTTGTGCGCCCATATTTTCGAACTTGTCATCCAGTTCGATTTCTTTGGCAACAGAAACACCATCTTTAGTGATGGTAGGTGCACCAAAGCTTTTGTCTAAAACGACATTTCGACCTTTTGGGCCAAGTGTTACTTTGACTGCATTTGCTAAAATATTTACGCCGTTCATCATACGTTGACGTGCATCGTCACTAAAGCGTACTTCCTTTGCTGACATAGAATTTACCTCTGTTTTTTCAATATGTTAAATTAGAATGCGGGGAAAGCTTAACCGAGAACGGCAAGTATGTCGTCTTCGCGCATAACCAATAACTCTTCTCCATCGACTTTAACGCCAGTACCAGAGTATTTTCCAAACAATACTTTGTCGCCTACTTTTACCTCTAGTGCTCGAGAATCACCATTATCTAATGGTTTACCACGACCAACGGCAAGAATTTCACCTTGCTCAGGTTTTTCAGTAGCAGCATCAGGGATTACGATACCACCAGGTGATGTACGTTCTTCTTCAACGCGGCGAACAATTACACGATCGTGTAAAGGGCGAATATTCATTTGAATTGATCTCCTTTGATTTTCAACCTCAAACTTGTCATTTGAATGACAAATAATGCAATTTCATGAGTGTGTTGAGGGGACAACTGGTCTCTTTATTAGCACTCATTGTTTCAGAGTGCTAATAATAGGGACTAATAGGTAAGATTCAAGGCTCGGGGTGATAAAAAAAGGGTTTTTTTTCTAAAATTTGTAAAAACTCAGATTGAATAGAATCAAATCAAGGTTTATCTTCCTTTTTGTATTCCCCCTCAATAATAACATTTTCATGTTTGTGGTAATGGCTGCTTTGTGACTTGTCATTTTTTCGGGAAACAAACGAATTAGTTTGAATAACATTGGAATGTTTTAGTGCCCAAATGACAAAACTTTGGCGAACAGCAGGAATTAATGCTAAAAAGCCCAACGCGTCGGTGAAAAATCCTGGTGTCAATAATAACGCGCCACATATTAATAGTATAAGTCCTTCCATCATTTCAATTGCGGGAACTTGACCTTGTTGCAATGTGCTTTGAACGCGATTAAGGGTTGATATTCCTTGCGATTTAAGTAAAAAGGCACCCAAAATTGCAGTACCAATAATTGCTAATATGGTTGCGCCTGCACCTATTACGCTACCTACTTTGATCAATAAATAGATTTCAATAATGGGTACGGCAATAAAGAGTAGTAAGAGTGTTCTGAAAATATTCATAATTTTGTAATTTATTGTATTTCGTAGGGACTATTTATAATGAAGGTAAATTATCTGTGGCTCAAACTGAATGATCAGTTTATATAGTCGATACAAAATGAAGATTGAAAGTTTATACGTGTTATTGTTTTTAATTTAAGGGTTTTATATGCAAAATCAAGCAGAAATTGTTGTTGTATTTAATACCTGTCCAAATATAGAAGTAGCAACCAAGATTGCACATAAAATAATTGGTGAAAAAGCGGCTGCCTGCGTTAATTTGTTGCCGGGAATTACCTCAATTTATGAATGGAAAGAGCAAATTGAAGAAACACAAGAAGTGCTGTTAATGATAAAAACCCAAAAAAAACACTATGAACTTTTAGAGCGACTTATCATATCAGAGCATCCTTATGAACTTCCCGAAATTGTGGCAGTCCCTATAAGCGATGCGCTTTCGCCCTATGTGGCTTGGATTAAAGATTCAACTCAACAAGTAAAAAATCTATGAAACTAATAACTCATCTTTTTCTTTTCTTTTTTATTTCTTTCTCATCCTCTTGGGCAGCGTTGAATGATGATGACGAACCCTTAATGCCGCAAGAAGCGTTTAAGCTTTCAGCTTATTCATTAAATCCTGAAACCATACGTGTGGAATGGAAAATTGAAGAGGGTTATTACCTTTATAAGCATCGATTTAAATTTGCTACAGATTCTAAAGGGATTAAGTTAGGTGAGCCTGTTTACCCTAAGGGTAAAATTAAAGAAGACGAATTTTTTGGAAAGGTTGAAAGTTATCGCAAGAAAGTCAGTATCGACATACCCATCGAGCGTGCAAAAGAGTCTGATCAAGATTTATTATTAAAGACCACTTCTCAAGGCTGCGCTGATATCGGTATTTGTTATCCACCGCAAAAGGAAGATATAAAATTTACACTGATTCCTCAGGATGAGTCGAGTCTTGTCAGAGCCAAAGATGGTGGATTGGCAACTCTGAGTAGCATCTCAAAGCAAATGGGTTTCGGAGAGCAAGAAGAGTTCTTGCCAGTTGAAAAAGCATTTTCTTTTAGCGCCGAAGCCATAGATGGCAATTTGATTCAATTGCGGTGGGATATTGCTGACGGATACTATTTATATAAAGATAAGTTTGAATTTACTATCGATCAAGGTGAAGGTGTAACGCTACAAAAAGCAATATATCCCAAGAACATTAAAGAAAAAACCGATGAAGCCTTCGGTAAAATGCAAGTTTATTATAAAGATGCGGTAATTAAAATTCCGCTAAATCGATCGAATTTACAGGCCATGGAAATGGTAGTACGAGCAAAATTTCAGGGTTGTGCGGATGCTGGATTTTGTTATCCGCCGGAATCGACTACTATGGTTATTGCGTTGCCTGCGGGCACTGCTGAAAAAGCCGAGATATCTTCATCTAATCAGTTCTCCTCACCTCAGGTTTTATCAGAGCAAGATAGCATTGCTGATTCTCTTGCTAACGATAGCGTCATAATGATTGTGTTAACCTTTTTTGGTTTTGGATTATTGCTTGCGTTGACTCCATGCGTTTTTCCAATGATACCCATTTTGTCTAGCATTATAGTTGGGCAAGGGGAAGAGTTGACGACACGAAAAGCCTTAATCATGTCTATTGTTTACGTTCTAGCGATGGCATTGACTTACACCGTTGCTGGGGTGTTAGCTGGATTGTTTGGGGCGAATTTACAGGCGGCGTTTCAAAATCCTTGGGTACTGAGTGTTTTTAGTATTGTTTTTCTTTTGTTGTCCTTGTCGATGTTTGGCTTTTATGAATTGCAACTGCCAGCTTTTTTACAAAGTAAGTTGACTGAAATTAGTAATAAACAACAAGGTGGAACACTTGCTGGTGTAGCCATAATGGGTTTTTTATCTGCCTTAATTGTTGGCCCCTGTGTTGCGGCTCCGTTGATGGGAGCGTTAATATATATTGGGCAAACTGGTGATGCAGTGCTTGGCGGCGTGGCATTATTCGCATTGAGTTTAGGTATGGGTGCGCCACTCATTGCAATTGGTGCATCGGCTGGTAAGTTTTTGCCAAAAGCAGGCGCTTGGATGGATTCGATAAAATCTATATTTGGTGTCATGCTAATTGCTGTTGCCATTTGGATGTTAGAGCGAATTTTACCAGCTGCATTAAGCATGACACTTTGGGCAGTATTGTTAATCGTGTCGGGTGTCTTCATGGGTGCTTTGCTGCAACTAGATGCGAGTGCAAGTGGCTGGAAAAAATTATGGAAAGGGTTGGGTGTTGTTTTAGTGATTTACGGTGGCCTGTTATTGGTGGGTGCAGCTAGTAATAGTAAAGATCCGCTTCAGCCCTTGAGAGGTATTTCAAATTTTGGTGGTGGGGGTGCCGGTGTTGCGGCAGTGCATGAAGTTGAGTTTAAAAAAATCAAATCAGTAGAAGATTTAGCGCGTGAAGTAAAAGCTGCTAACGCAATGAACAAGCCAGTGATGTTGGACTTCTATGCGGATTGGTGTGTTTCCTGTAAGGAAATGGAACGATATACTTTTTCTCAGCCAGGAGTAATTGCTGAGATGTCAAAAGGAATATTACTGCAGGCAGATGTGACTGCAAATGACGATATCGACAAAGCGTTGTTGAAAAAATTTCGACTCATAGGGCCGCCTTCAATGATTTTTTATGATCGACAAGGAAATGAAATGCGGAATATGAGACTAGTTGGATTTTTAGAAGCTGATGAGTTTCAAGCCCACGTTAGTAAGGCTTTTCAATAATGATCAAATCTAAAAAAGTCACTTATGGTTTTTTTGCACTTGCATTGGTTGCTGCGTTTATAGCTGGCAATGCGGTAATGAAAGCGGTTTTGGATAATACCCCTGGTGCAAAAGAAGCTCGCGCAGTGGTTTCTCAATATCGCCCGGGAATTGAATTGCTCGATTTAGATAACAAAATGCGAAATCTTGATGAATGGAATGGTAAAGTTGTCGTGGTTAATTTTTGGGCCACATGGTGTCCTCCGTGTAGAGAGGAAATGCCGGCATTTGTTGAGTTACAGGAAAGATATGGCGCCAGTGGTTTACAATTTATCGGTGTTGCATTGGATGACAGAAACAAGGTTGAAGATTTTGCAGATACCACCGGTGTTGAATACCCAATTTTATTAGGCGATGCTAAGACATTAAAAGTCGCCACGGCTTATGGAAATCGTTTAGGTGCGTTGCCCTACACAGCGATAATTAATCGTGAAGGATTCATTGTAAAAACCTTTCGTGGAGAAGTATCACTCAAATCAATGGAAAAAATCATAAATCGTTGGTTGTAAATTCCACATAATCTTCTAATTGCTTAGAACAAGCGCCGAATTGTACCGAATTGTCTGAATTTTCTGGACATCATTCTTTTCCTCATGCAAAATTCTGTCATACCATCCATTTATTGGATTAACGTCGATAGGACATCAACATATGTCGCGCATTTTGGTGCTAAATGGCCCAAATTTAAATTTACTCGGTGATCGAGAGCCAAGCCAATATGGCACGCAAACTTTGGCGAAAATCATCGAAAATTTGGAAAGTACGGCAAAATCAGCCGGAATTGATCTTGTCGCATTTCAAAGTAATGCCGAGCATGAATTGATCAATAAAGTGCACGAAAGCAAATCAACAGGTACCGATTTTATCATCATCAATCCTGCTGCATTTACGCATACCAGCATAGCATTGCGGGATGCGATGTCAGCGGTTGATATACCGTTTATTGAAGTCCATCTATCGAATATTTACAAACGAGAATCTTTTCGTCACCACTCCTATTTTTCAGACATAGCGGTGGGACTAATCTGTGGTTTGGGTGCAAAGGGATATGATTTAGCATTATCAGCCGCAATCAATTATTTGAAAATGGGGACAAAGTCTTAGCAATGGACATTCGCAAAATTAAAAAGCTCATTGAGTTATTGGAAGAATCTGGAATTGCCGAAATTGAGATTCATGAAGGTGAAGAGTCGGTTCGAATTAGCAGGCAAAGTCAACAAAGTGCGCCTCAGCCATATTACATGGCACCACAACAATATGTTTCTCCACCGCCTCAAACTGCAGTGTCCGCTGATGCTGCATCGAGTTCGGCTTCTGATAGTGGACCATCATCTGCTAGTGAGTCACCACCGGTGGTAACGGGGCATGAAGTTGTTTCACCGATGGTTGGAACATTTTATCGGGCGCCAACGCCAGGTGCAAAACCGTTCGTTCAAGTGGGTCAGCGGGTTAATGAGGGTGACACACTTTGTATTATTGAAGCGATGAAAATATTAAACCAAATTGAAGCAGATAAATCGGGCGTGATTTCCGATATTATGGTTGAAAATGGTCAACCAGTCGAATATGGCGAGACCTTGTTTGTTATTGAATAGCAGGTTAAGTGAGTAGGTCCATATTGTTTTGCTTTTATAATGGGATTTAGAGATTGATTTGAGATCCTATTTACGGATTAGAAAATAGAGTTTCTGGAACTGTCTTTAAATTAAACAAGCCCAGGTTTTTGCTATTGAAGCGAGATAAAAGGGCAAAGAGATTTTGAAATAGAATAATTATGTTAAATAAAATTGTCATAGCAAATCGTGGTGAAATTGCATTACGCATATTGCGTGCTTGTCGGGAGCTTGGGATTAAAACGGTTGCAGTGCATTCATCTGCAGATCGAGATTTAAAACACGTTCGTTTTGCTGATGAGTCAGTTTGTATTGGAGGCGCACCATCAAGTGAAAGTTATTTGAATGTTCCTGCCATTATTAGCGCAGCAGAAATTACCGATGCTGTTGCAATACATCCTGGATACGGATTTTTGTCTGAAAATGCTGATTTTGCTGAAAGAGTTGAAAGTAGCGGTTTTACATTTATCGGTCCAAAACCAGATACGATCCGTTTAATGGGAGACAAAGTCTCTGCAATTAAGGCAATGAAACAATCTGGTGTGCCTTGTGTGCCGGGATCTGGTGGACCGTTGACTGATAAAGCGGATGATAATATTCAGATTGCAAAAGAAATTGGCTATCCAATCATTATAAAAGCAGCCAGTGGTGGCGGTGGTCGTGGTATGCGAGTGGTTCGTAGTGAGGCAGCGTTGTTAAATGCAATTTCCTTAACAAAATCAGAAGCGCGAGCAGCATTCGGTGACGATACGGTTTACATGGAGAAATTTTTAGAAAATCCGCGTCATATTGAATTTCAAGTTATCGCGGATACGCACGGTAATGCAATTCATCTCGGTGAACGGGATTGTTCTATGCAGCGTCGGCATCAAAAAGTCATTGAGGAATCCCCAGCGCCTGGCATAACAGAAGAAGTTCGTCGAGAAATGGGCGAGCGATGTGCCGAAGCATGCCGTAAAATTGGTTATCGAGGTGCAGGTACATTTGAGTTTTTATTTGAAGATGGTGAATTTTATTTTATTGAAATGAATACGCGATTGCAGGTGGAGCACCCAGTTACTGAGATGGTTACTGGTGTGGATCTGGTCATTGAGCAATTGAAAATTGCAGATGGCGAACCTTTATCATTTCAACAACACGATATCAAATTACGTGGGCATTCTGTGGAATGTCGAATTAATGCGGAAGATGCGAAAACATTTATGCCATCTCCCGGAAAGATTTCTCATTTTCATCCACCCGGTGGGCCTGGTATTCGCTTAGAGTCTCACATCTATAACGGGTATGTTGTGCCACCGTATTATGATTCCATGATAGGTAAATTGATTTCCTATGCAAACACACGTGATGCAGCCTTGGCGAGAATGAGAACCGCGTTAAGTGAATTAGTTATTGACGGAATAAAAACAAATATCGCTTTGCATGAAGATATTTTAAAGGATGGCGGGTTTTGCGCAGGGGGAACTAATATTCATTATTTGGAGAAAAAATTAGAGAGTTAAATATACTTCCGAAAATCATTCAGTCGCGTGATTTTTTTTATCAAAACTTGATTATTGCGGAAATCCTTTATCTGAACGCTTCTTTGCTATCTAATTCCCTAAAAAAACGCAATGGTGGACTGACGATTGATTAATATTTTTGTGCCTTGCGTAAAGCTTAATGATTCGAACGTTAACTTTTCCTTTTGTCAGCTATGTAAGATTACTTTCAGAGGCATATTCTAAATGGGCTTTTTACAAGTTTCTCTTGTTATTAAGCAACAATTTGTTGATCAAGTTGAAGAGCTATTAAATAGCTTGGGTGCAATTTCCATTACGCTAAATGAATGTGGTGATGAGTCCATTTTTGAGCCACCACCTGGTGAAATGCCGATCTGGGAAAATTCTAAACTTACCAGCCTTTTTGAAAAATCTGATAATAATGTTTATCTCCTTGAAGTTTTAAAAGAGAGACTCCCGGAACAGGCGTATTCAGAATTAAAACTTATTGAGATTGAAGATAAAGACTGGACTAGGGAGTGGATGGATGATTTTAAACCAATGCTGTTTGGGGATAACTTGTGGATTATTCCTTCTTCACATTCGGTCGTGTCAGAGTCAGCAGTCAATATCTTATTAGATCCTGGATTAGCGTTTGGAACTGGTACTCATCCGACAACGGCATTATGTTTGAATTGGCTAGATAAGAATCCGCCAAAAAATATAATCGTAATCGACTTTGGGTGTGGTTCCGGCATCCTTGCTATTGCAGCAGCAAAGCTAGGCGCAAATCGGGTTTATGCCATTGATATTGATCCACAAGCTTTAGTTGCAACAATGGAAAATGCGAGAAAAAATGGAGTCGAAAATAAAATCGAATGCACCTTGGTCGAAAATGCAAAATCCGAGATGGCGGATTTATTGCTAGCTAATATACTCGCCAACCCATTGATTGAGCTAGCACAGAATTTTTCAAACCTGCTGAATTCTGGCGCGGATATTGTACTTTCAGGAGTTTTGGAATCACAAGGTAAGCAAGTTTTAGGTGCATATCAATCCTTGTTCAAAATGAATCCGGCTCAACAAAAGTTGGAGTGGCTATTATTATCTGGAAAAAAGATTTAACCTAGAAATCGTGATTCAACTGAATTTTCTAGGTTTAAGTTAAATATATAGATGACAGCATTGAATAATAGTGTGGAGTAGCAACATTTCATTCTACGGGTCAAAATTTGGTTGTGTTATGTTGCCAAAATCTAAAACACAAATAAATTCAAATGTATTTATTGGCTTAAATTTTTTGTACGATTAAATCGAGTTAGTTTAACAACACTATAATATATGTGCTAAGCGGTGAAATTCAGCGTCTTTGAAGATGATGTGCGCGTTAATGGAATAATATATGTACACTGAATGTCCTAGTTGCAAGACGATTTTTAAAATTACTCCTGCTCAGCTTAAGGCAGCGCGAGGTAAAGTTCGTTGTGGAAGCTGTAACCATATTTTTAATGGTTTAGAAGCGTTAACAGAGGCACCGCCTGCGACTCAATTTGTTAGTCAGCCAATTTCTGAGCCCACCGAAGTTGGAGAACAGGATAATAGCGACACTAGTTCGATTACGAACCCACTAGAAGACAGCAAAACCTCCCCAGCAGAAGAAATCTTTGAAGCAACAAACGATGTCATTGAATCAAAATCAAGCGATTTAATAAGCGAAGCAGAGCCAGATTTGGAACCTTTGCGTGTGGAATCTACGGCAGAGAGTAATATGTATGATCCAGGTAGCTCTTTGTCGGAGTTTGCAAAACAAATTGAAGAGGATGAGCATAAGGCAGACGATCAACCAATTTCATTTGCGGATGTGGATGTTCCCGGCACAGAAGAATTGCCAAATAATAAAAATACCGTCGCCGAAGAGGCGCCAGTGCCTGTTCAGGCTGCTGGTATTGACGATATAACAAAGGATATAAACGCCGCATTAGATAATTTATTCGAGGATGATGAACTCGTTCCCAAAGACATTCCCGAATCACCCGTCGATAAGTCTGTTGCAGACGATCTGCCAATTCCAGAGTTTCTAATGGAGGAAGTAGAAGAGCCGAAAGTTAAAGAATTAACATTAGAAGATCTAGATAAATCTCCATCACTCGAATTGGATGAAACAGTACCCGCTGTATCGAAAAAAACCAAAAAAGTTAAGAAGCAAAAAAAACCAAAACCTGTCGATAATTTTAATCCAGAGACAGAGTTTTCGGTTGACGAATTTTCTGAATCTTTTTCAGAGTCAGATGTACTACCCAATCATCGCAGCCAACAAATTGAAAAGCTCGATTTGGAAGATGAACTAATCTCGGATACAACATTTGATTTAGATGATCCTTTGCTAAATACACAAACAGTTGAAATGGGCGAGGATGAGTGGAGTGAACCAAAAGACGTTAAGCCTCACAAAGACATTTATGCTGGTGAAAGTTTTGTCTTGGAAGAATTACAGGAAGATAATTTACAATCAAATGGTGCGGTTTCACGGGTCATATGGTTGATGGTTATAGTGGTATTGTTAGTGACGGTTGTCGGATTGTTTACTTATAATAAACGTAACATGCTGGCGGAAAATCCCACTTTTAGGCCATTGATTGAAAAATTTTGTGGATTCGTTGGTCAGTTTTATTCCTGTGAGATAGAGCAATTAAAAGATACAAAAGCAATCGTTCTTTTGGAAAGAAATGTTGTGGGCCATCCAAATGCAGAAAATGCGTTACTAATTACCTCAACGATTGAAAGTCGAACGGATTTTGTTCAGCCATATCCTGATTTAATTTTAACCTTTTCTGATCTTAATCAAAAAGTCATTGCGCGAAGAACATTTAAACCCAAGGAATACCTTAGCAAAGAAGTCAAAATTGAAGATGGGTTTAAGCCAAAAACGCCCATAAAGGTCATGCTAGAAATTGTTGACCCTGGAGAAAGTGCGGTTAATTTTGAATTTGATTTCCGATGATATGCAAAAATTAACGAGTTGAAAAATGCGATTTGGCTGAATTTCGAATCAAGCGTTGTGAAATCAGAGTCTAATATAGCCATTTACTAATGTAATAGACCAATATTTCATCAAATTTGAATAAAAATTTCATTTTTTTTTAAAAAAAAGGCTAAATTTGTACAATAATTGGTTTCAAATTAATTCTTAAATGGGTATTATTGGTGGCGGTTTCGACAGGGAAAAAATTAAATTGTTTGAGATTGGCCCGTATGAAATAACAAGTCGGACGTTACTAGCACCGATGGCGGGTATCACTGACAAGCCCTTTAGAGCGATCTGCAAGAAACAAGGTGCTGGATTAACCACCAGTGAAATGGTTACGTCAGATCTTGATTTAATTAATTCAAAAAAAACAAAATTACGACTATCCTTTTCAGAGTTTGATAGTCCACGGTCGGTACAAATTGTTGGTTCCGACCCAAAAAAATTAGCAGAAGCGGCCAAATTTAATGTAAGAAATGGCGCACAAATTATAGATATAAATATGGGATGCCCGGCAAAAAAAGTTTGTAACGTGGCATCGGGCTCAGCATTACTAAAAAATGAAAAATTAGTTGCTAATATATTGGCAACAGTTGTGAACTCAGTAGATGTTCCCGTTACATTAAAAACGAGAACTGGCTGGAGTAAGCAAAATAGAAACGGATTGGCAATTGCGAAAATTGCTGAAAATGAAGGTGTAGCAGCATTAGCAGTTCATGGTCGCACAAAAGAGTGTGCATTTACTGGAAATGCAGAATATGAAACCATTGCGAAAATAAAGGAACAGACGTCTATTCCAATTTTTGTAAATGGCGATATTACTTCACCCGAAAAAGCAAAACAGGTATTGGATTTTACAAACGCAGATGCAGTGATGATAGGGAGAGCAGCATTTGGAAATCCTTGGATATTTCGAGAGATCAATCATTACCTAAGGACAGGGGATTTCTTACAAAAACCTGATTTGTTCGAACGACAAAAATGTTTAGTTGAACATATAACTAAATTGCATAAATTGTATGGGGAGTTTAGGGGATTGCGTATAGCGCGCAAGCATATAAATTGGTATTGTAGTGCAATTGAGGGGTATACTTCAGTTAGAAAAGTTATTAACGGGACTGAATCTGCCAATGAACAGTTGGCGCGCATTAATCATTTTTTTCATCAATCAATAATGGAAGGGGAAACAGCGGCATGACCGGTATTCCAGGCGAAAACACAATTGAAAATGAAATTGCTCAACC